>Ga0207713_1000068_pt1 | contig 192415 bp, 172 predicted proteins | sample KBSS64metaG_FD_184404 | JGI IMG/M metagenome (GOLD analysis project Ga0207713, IMG submission 184404) | Switchgrass rhizosphere microbial communities from Kellogg Biological Station, Michigan, USA - KBS S6-4 metaG (SPAdes) (version 2) | ecosystem: Host-associated > Plants > Roots > Rhizosphere... | reverse complement strand
TTGGTCTCGACCACCACGATGTTGTCCAGGCCGATCACGGTGACCAGTTTGCCGTTGCCCTGAATCATGCAGTTGCGGCTGTCCTGGATGACCACGTCGCCTTTGGTGACGTTGCCGTTTTCGTCTTTCTGATGCACGTCCCACAGGGACGACCAGCAGCCGACGTCGCTCCAGCCCGCATCCAGTGGCACCACGCAGGCGCGCTGGGTTTTTTCCATGACCGCGTAGTCGATGGAGTTGTCCGGGCAGCAGGCGAAGCTGGCCTGGTCCAGTTCGATGTTGTCGCCGTCGTGCTTGCTGCGCTCGAGGGTCAGCAGGCAGTTGTCGTAGATGTCCGGATCGTGCTTTTTCAGCTCTTCGAGGTAACGGCTGGCGCGGAACAGGAACATGCCGCTGTTCCAGTAGTAACCGCCGGCCTCGACGAATTCCTGGGCGCGTTTTTCATCGGGCTTCTCGACGAACTGTGCGACGCGGCTCACGCCTTCGGGCAGCAGGGCATCTGCGGTGGACTTGATGTAGCCATAGCCGGTTTCAGGCTTGGTGGCCGGGATGCCGAACAGCACCATTTCGCCACGCTCGGCGGCAACGGTGGCCAGGGCCAGTGCGCGCTGCAGGGATTTCTGGTCGTCGATGACGTGGTCGGCCGGCAGCACCAGCATCAACTCGTCACGGCCTTCGTTGGCCAGCATCATGGCGGTGATCGCCACGGCAGGTGCGGTGTTGCGACCGAACGGCTCCATGATGATCGCCTGGGTGTCCAGGCCCAGGGCGTCCAGCTGCTCGCCGACGATGAAGCGGTGGTCCTTGTTGCACACCACGACCGGGTGCTGCATGCCTTCGAACTGCAGACGCTCGAGGGTCTGCTGGAACAGCGTGTGTTCGCCGGTCAGTGCCAGGAACTGTTTCGGAAACTGTTTACGCGAAAGAGGCCAGAGTCGGGAACCGCTGCCACCTGACAAGATCACTGGAATCATTTTGTTTCTCCAAAATTTCGATAGCGTTTGTTTGGGCTATACGTCGGTTATGTCTGTCGTTTCGGGTGTTTCTTATTTGGGTATTGCCGTCATGTGTTGCGACTCCTGTGGGAGCGGGCTCGCCCGCGAAGAGGCCGGGGCGTGCGACGCATCTCTTGCGGCTGTACCGCCGCCTTCGCGAGCAAGCTCGCTCCCACAGGAATTAACCGTGTTGGCTTACTGAGTCGAAGTCGGGCGCTTGACCCACACTGGCGACAGGTTGCTGCCGTTGCCGGTGACGTACAGCACCGCCGCCTCACCGCGCTCCAGCGCGACTGGCTTCAGGTCGCTGACCTTCTTGTCGCCGTCGAACAGCGCAAAGCTGACTTTGACCGGGTTGATTTCACGCTCGCCGGTGCCCTTGGCCTTTACCGAATCAACCACCGCGGTCTTGCCGTCGGCGGTTTTCAGGGTCAGGGGCTTGTCGCTCAGGTTCTGCACGCGCACCAGGGACTTCTGCTTGTTCTTGAACGGCGGCTCTTCAACCAGTTGCGGCGCGCCCGAGGTGTTGTTGACGATGGTGTAGTAGTGATCGCTCGCCAGTTTCACCGGCAGGGTGTTGCTGCCGATCTTGGCGCTGTAGTCGCCTTGCGGCATGAAGCTGAAGTCACTGCTGGCCAGCGGGCCGATTTCGTTGAGGCTGGTGTTGCCCACGCTTGCGCTGATTTCGGCGTTGCTGGCGTTGTAGACACGCACGAAGGTCGAGCCTTTCGGTGCGGTCGGGCCGTACAGGGCAGCGTCGCCACCGGCGAAGGCGGAGAGGGAGACGAAGCCCAGGCTGGCGGCCAGGACGCAGGTTTTCAGCAGGCCGGACTTGGTGGAACGGGTAGGCATGTGAGTGGTGGTCTGCATAGTCATGTGAGGATTCCTCTCAGTTTTGCGCCCGATCGGGCGAGTCGGAGTTGTTGGCGTTTTGAGCCAGATTTTGTTGTGGGTCACGAGCCTTCTTGAGTTCGGCGATCCACTGCGGATCGAACTCGGTCAGGTCGTTGTGAGCGGGCAGGTAGCGCTCCGGGAATTCCCAGATGAGCACCTGCGGCGGGCTGCTCTTGAAGGCGTCGGTCTGCAGATACTTGAGCATCGGCAGGATCGGGCCATGGCCGTCTTCGGCGTAATTCACTACGTCGCTGTGCAGGGCCTGCTTCAGGGCGCCGGCAAAGTTCCAGTTGGGGTTGGCGCTGTAGCTGGTGCCGACCAGGCCGACAGCCACCGAGTTGTCGGCGAACAGCGCGTCGCCACCGTCACCCTCGGATTGCGCCGGGTTGGTGCTGCGCTGTTGCAGATCGTCCGGTTTGGGCAGCAGGTTGCTGAACAGCGGATCGAGCGGCAGGAAGTTGGTCAGGTCGCCCTTGTAGGGTTCGCTGGACTTGGCTTCGGTGACGAAGGTCTGCGGATCGCCACTGAGCGGGGTTTGTTTCGAAATCGCTTCGCCCAGTTGCTGCGCCACGACTTCAGCCCCCATCGGCGTCCAGTGGGTGTCGGTGCGCAGGAACACCTGGCCTTTGTCCTTGGCGCTTTGCAGCGGCCCCAGCAGGTCAGGGGCGAAGATGCCGGCCTGATTCACCTGGGCGTGGAACTGCTGGTACAGGTCGGTGTGCAGCGCCGAAGGCTTGGTGTCGCCGACGTGTTCCGGGTACAGACGGGTCTTGGCCGGAACGATGGCCAGCACCAACTGCGTGCCCTGTTTTTTCAGGGTGTCGCGCACGCCCTGGATCAGCGCCAGGTTGTCCGCTTCGTTCTGCTCGCCGTTGACCACCGCGTCGAACTCTTCGTCGGTGTACAGCCACTGGTCCTTGCCCAGGATCACGCCCGGACGGCCTTCGTTGAAGACTTTGTAGTCCAGCGCGGCCCAGAGGTTGGTACCCAGGCGCTTGATCGGAAACTCGTCGTCGTAGTGGGTTTCCACGGCCTTGGTCCAGTGACCGTTGAGCACCGTAGTTTCCTTGGACGTCGAGAAGCCGACGAAGCTGCGCAGCGACCACAGGCCCAGCGCCAGCAGGATGGCCAGGAACAGGAAGATATAGAGGAAGCGTAATGAACGGGTCATGTCAGGTTCCTCAGAACTGGAAGTACAGGAACGGCGAGAAGCTGGCCGCCGAGAGTTTGAGAATCGAGGCCACGAACATCAGCAGGATCAAGGCGCGCATGGCATAGCGCGACCAGTCGGCGGTCCAGTAGGCAGGCTGTACCTGCGCATCGGTGCCGACGATGTAGCCCGGTTGATGAATGCTGCCCGGCTTGTCACCCGGTACGGCCTTGATCAGGCCTGGCACGGCCGAAGCAGGGCCGTCGGCTTGAACCGGCGTGTCACCTTTTGGTTTTTCCGGTGCGCGGTTACGGTAGAAATCGCGCAGGCCGAAGAACGCCAGGGTGATGTACGCCACGATCAGCGTCGCCACTTGCAGGCCGGTGAGGCTGGCGCGGTTCAGATCCGACAGCTGCCATTCGCTGAAGCTGAACATCGCGCCGTACATACGAGCGGCAACGTGCAGGTTCTCGGCGCGGAAGATCACCCAGCCCATCACCACCAGCAGGAAGGTGAAAGCCCAGCGCACCACGTTGAAGGTCTTGGGCGCGGTGTTGATGCCCAGCGCTTTTTCGATTGCCAGCCACACACCGTGCCACGCACCCCAGACGATGTAGGTGATGTTGGCGCCGTGCCACAGGCCGCCCAGCAGCATGGTCAGGAACAGGTTGCGATAGGTCGCGAACTTGCCGCCACGGTTGCCGCCCAGGGTGATGTACAGGTAGTCACGCAGCCAAGTGGAGAGGCTGATGTGCCAGCGGCGCCAGAACTCGGTGATCGACTGGCTGACGTAAGGCTGCTTGAAGTTTTCCATGAAACGGAAACCCATCATCAGGCCCAGGCCGATGGCCATGTCGCTGTAGCCGGAGAAGTCGAAATACAGCTGCGCGGTATACGCAAGGGCGCCGAGCCAGGCGTCGCCCGTGGTCGGGTTCTGCAGGGCGAAGCAATGGTCGGCCACCACGGCCAGGGTATCGGCGATGAAGACCTTCTTGATGAAACCCTGCATGAACCGCGTGCAACCTTCACTGAACTTGTCCAGCGTGTGGGTGCGGTTGTTGAACTGATCCACCAGGTCGCGGAAGCGCAGTACGGGGCCGGCGATCAGGTGCGGGAAGATCGCCACGAACGCTGCAAAGTCGATCAGGTTGCGCGTCGCCGGCGTGTCGCCACGGTAGACGTCGATGATGTAGCTGATGGACTCGAAGATGTAGAACGAGATACCGATCGGCAACAGCACGTGGGTCAGGATGAACGGCTCAAGGCCGAACGAGGTCATGATCGCGTTGAGGCTGTCCACACCGAAGTTGGCGTATTTGAAGTAGCCCAGGATGCACAGGTCGACCGCCACTCCCAGCAACAGCCAGCGCTGCGCGGGTTTGGTCCGGACCCCGGCGGCGCCTACGCGCAGGCCGATCCAGTAGTTCCACAGTGTCACGGCTGCGAACAGCGCCAGGAAGTCCACTCGCCACCACGCGTAGAACACGTAGCTGGCCACCAGCAGCAACAGGTTGCGGTAGCGGTTCCCGCTCACGTAGTACAAGCCGAGGAACACCGGCAAGAACAGGAACAGGAACACGTTGGATGAGAAAACCATCCTTATCTCTCCAGTTGTCCAACATCAAGGGCCAAGGCCCCCCCAAACCCCCCATGTAAAATCGGAGGGGTAAAGCACACATCTAATTACCAGCGCAGGCCCCTGTGGGAGCGAATTCATTCGCGAAGCGGTGCTCAGTCACCGCCATTTGCAGGTCGGTTCCGTGTTGTCAGGACCGACCCTTCGCGGATTAATCCGCTCCCACAGTTGGATTGCGTTCAGCTATTGCTTCTACGAACCGCCTTTCTCGCCTTTCTCGTGAGAAGGGTCATAGGTACGGGTCATGTCGCCGCCCAGGCGGAAGTTCTTGAACGGCTGCATCTTGTGTTTCTGTTCAAGCACGTCCGGGCCGCAGTCGTAGAGCGAGCAGTAGGGTTCGAGCCAGGCGAATTTCATGTCGGTTTTCAGGTCCGTCATGTCTTGCTGCTGGCCGTCGCGCGCCTGGAATTCACTGCCCGAGTTCTGCACGCCTGCCAGCACCCGGTCACCCAGGCGTTTCAGTGCGCCGTTGTTTTCCGGACGCAGGTCGACGCCGTTGGCCTGGGCGAAACTGGCGATCATCGCCAGCGGCGGCAGGGCGTAGTTGTGGTACGCCAGGGCACGCTGCTTGCGCTTGAGTTCGTTAGGCAAGAAGCCCTGCGGATCGACCTGATTGGCCGCGACTTTGAACTCCTTCACCGACCAGTCGAACAGGTCGCGGCGGTTGGTCGCCACGGCGGTAGACATCACCGACCACGCAGCCCAGTAGGAGTGGTTGTTGATCTTGTCCAGCGGCAGGTTGCTCCAGTCGCTGACCACCTGATCGGCGAGCTTGCTGAACCAGGCCTCGATCACCTGCGCATCCTGACCACGGGTGGCCAGCGGGTGCGAGTCGGAGAACTTCAGGCGCAGGTAAGACGACGACATGCTGCCCAGCGCCCATTTGCGCATCGACTTGCCGGTGTGGTTGAAGTCCTTGGACTCCAGCGCGTCAGCCTTGGCCCAGGTAGTGAGCATGCCCAGCGCGCAATCGAGCTGTTCGGGACGGCCATCGCGCATGTACTGCATCACCACCTTGCTGGTGTTGCGCTCCATGGTGGTGATGTCCTTGGTGGTGTCACGGAAAGCTTTTTCCGAGGCCACGTTCAGCGTCGCGCGGGCCTTGTCCGAACCCTCGTACTTGCTGCGAAACTGCAGCGAGCCGGTGTAGGGCTTGGGCGTGGCGTCACAGGAGAACTTGTTCTCGCCGGTCTTGAATTTCTCGACACCTTCGTAATAGCCCTGGGGCGGCACGAGGGTCGAGGCGGCACTGGCGCTGGTGGCGAACGTCGATGCAGACAGCACCGCCAGCGACAGAAGGGTTGGGAGCATCAGTTTTGGAGTGTGCATATGAGCCTCATAACCCGGCTTGCGCGGTTTGATGCGCGACATTCGGGAACACGTTGCGTTTGCATACTTTCGCTTCGACTTCCTGCGGTGCAGCGCCCGCTTCCGGACCCTGCACTTCCAGGGCGAGCAATTGCTGGTCAGCCCAGTCCTTGTCGTCGCGCAGTTCGAAGGAGAAGCGCCCGTCGGTTTCGGATGTTTCAGGTTTTTCGATCTTCAGGTCTTCGTGGCGGCCGTTCATGTACCAGAGGCGCGCCTGAAGGGTTTTCACCGAGGTGTCGGCGAACTTGATGTCGATCTGGTTGCTGCCGTTGCGCACATCCTTGATGCCGTTTTTGCCGTTGACCAACAGCTCGTTGGTGCCTGGCTTGAGGGTGGCCTTGGTGCTCATCAGCGCCGGTTTGCCTTCGCAGCCGTTGTCCAGCAGCGACATCATCTGGCGGTAGATGGTCTCCTGGTCCAGGCGGTAGAGCGGCGAGAATTCCCAGATGAGAATCTTCGGTGGATGCTTCTGGAAGTCGTCGCTGCCCAGGTACTGCAGCATCGAACCTTCAAGGCCGCCGCCGGGGAAGGCGACGTTCAGCACATCGGCGCCGATGTACTCCTGCAGGAAGCCTGCGAAGTTGTAGTTCTTGCCACTGTGACTGGTACCGACCAGGGTGATTTCCGGGTTGCCGGAATCGCCGAACAGGTCGCCGTCGCCCGCTTCGCCTTTAGGTTCGGTCTCGAACTGATCCATGTACTGGATGGCGTAGCTGGTGCCGCACAATTGACCGGCCATGTTGTGCAGAGTGCCCTTCTTGCCCATGCGACCTGACAGGTGGGTCTCGAATTCACGCTTCGGCACGTCCTTGAAGGCCGCCATCTTGTGCACCGAGTCAGCCACGATTTTCGCGGTGCGCTGGGCGCCGTACGGGGTCCAGTGCTGGTCGCCGCGGAAGTAGAAATCGTGGGCCTGCTGCTCGTTGGTCAGGGGCGAAAGATCAGGCACGGTGTAGCCCATTTTCGCGAAGCGCCCGAGCATGGCCTGGTAGTTGCGCAGGGCCGTGTTGTAGTCGAATTTGTCGCGCTCGGCCGGGAACAGTTTGTTGCGATCGACCAGGCCGCGGGTCGGCTGATAGACCACCACCAGTTCCACACCCTTGCTCTTGAACGCATCGTGCAGCTGTTGCATGCGACGGTAGCCTTCGGGGGTGGTGTCGAACTCGGTGCGCAAGTCCTCGCGAGTACGGAACAGCCAGTCGCCCTGGGCCTGTACCAGCGTGGTGAAGTTCTGCTGGTAGCGGCTGACGTAGTTCTTCTCGTCATGGGCTTCGGGGCACAGGCTGCAGCAAGGTTCGGCGGTGAAGTTCGGCGTTGCGGCATCGGCGGCGTAGGCGTTGCTCGCTGCAAACAGGGCTGCGGTAAGGCCGGAGAGGCTGAGCAGTTTGATCAAATGTGCGTGCATGGAAATATCGTCCTCAGTCCCGGAGTTGTTTCTGGCTTTCAACCGGGTCGATCAACACGGCTTTCTGTTGGCGCACCAGCAGGTCGAGAATCTCGTCCTGACGTTCGCCCAGAATGCCGTTGAAGCTGATCCCGCTGCTCTTGGTCGGTGCCAGCATCGACACCTTGTACAGCTCGACACTCAGTGGCGAATCGATGGACAGCGGGCCCGAACCGTTGGAGGTCAGCTCGCCGCCGACCATGATCAGCGACACTTCGGCGTCGAACGGATCGAGCTTGATGTCGCGGTCGGTGTCGGAGAGGTCCTTGATGTGGCCGTAGACGCCCATCAGGCCATTGCCCACGGCCAGGTTCTCGTACAGCTTGATGTTGGTGCTGTTGCGGACCCGGATGCCGTGGCGTTTGTTGGCGAACACACGGTTGCCCCACAGCAGGTTGTCGGCACTTTCATACAGCGTGATGCCGTCGGTGTGGTTGCGGTAGATCTCGTTGTAGGCCACCAGGTTGTTGACGCTGTTGCGGTCCAGGACGACGCCGGAGAGGTGATTCTCGAAGCTCTTGTTGTTGAAGATGAAGCTGTCGTTCACCTCACGGGAAATGATGATCCCGTGCTTTTTCTTGGTCCCGTAGACGGTGTTCTCGGCGATGATCAGGCCGTGGGAACGGTCGTGGGGGTCGATGCCGTAGACGATGTTGTCGCGGTAGGTGTTGCCCTTGACCACGAAGTCGCGGGTCTCATAGCAGTAGTAGCCATACCACATGTCCGAGAACTCGGAGTTGACGATCCAGCCGGTCGGGTCCGGGCGGTTCATCTGTGCCTTCATGTTCGGCGTGTACTGGGAAATACTCAGCCCGTACGACTTGCTGTTGTTGTACCCCAGGCTCGCCACCTTGGTGTTGAACATGTAGGTCTGGCTGCCGCCCCAGGACAGCAGGAACGGACGAAACTCCTTCGGCGCCTTGTACAGCGACGGGCCGTTGGCTTTCTCGCTCCAGCCGGTGAGTTTGGTATCGGCCATGAACAGCTGGTTATCGTTGACCAGGAACGCACCGGCTTCCTGGGACAGGCGCAGTTCGCGGGTGGTCTTGTCGACTTCCAGGATGCCCTTCTTGCCGACCACGATCGGCAGGCGCGCCAGATACACACCCGGCGAGGTTTCGCTCAGGTACTGTTTAGGCACCTTTTTGGCGAGCTCCTGCAGGTTCATGTAGCCGTCATCGACGAAGATCGCCTGCGGGATGCCGTGCTGACGCGCGACCCATTCGGCCATCTTGTTGTCGCCGCCGATGAATTCCTTCAGCGCGTCTTCCTGCATCATGCGGCGGATCGAAACCTTGCCCGGCTTGCTGCGCACGATCTTCTTCTGCATCGCCTGCTGGGTGTAGCCCGACAGGTCCGGCAGCTTGGGCTTGTCCATCATCAGCGGCGCGGTCGGCGGGCTGGTGATGGTGTAGGTCTTGGCCTGATGCAGGCCCTTGACGACGTCCTCGCCAGCCGCCGGTTGCGCGGCGGCCGCAGGGGCTGCCGGCGCGGTGTTGGCCATGGCCCAGGGGCTGGCCAGCAACAGGGCGCTGCTGAGCAGCGCGCTTTCCAGCAGCGCGTGGGGCCAGGCCCTGTGGCGCAAAGTATTAATGGGGTCAGTCATGCCGTTGCACTCCTATCGCGGTTCGCATCAGAAGCGCCAGATGACGTCGACGATGGCGCGGTGCATGTAGTTGTCCACACCGCTGCCGTATGCGTCGCCGGGCTTGAACACGCCTGCGCGCAGGCGAATCAGCGCCGAGGGCTCGTCGAAGGACTGGCTCACCGAAGCGGGCAGCAGGCCCTGCTTGAAGTACTTGGTGACCACCAGGTCCATCTCCTGACCCAGGTCCTTGTTGCCGTCTTCCATAGGCAGCGAGGTGAAGGTCGAGACGCCATCGGCATCCACGCTCTCGCTGGCCGGGTTGACGCCGGCGCCACCGATGCCAGCGTGGCCGTCCACACGACGGAACTTGTGGTAGATCAGCGAGGCGTCGTAGTCCTCTTGCATCTGCCAGGAGGCGAACAGCGAGCCCGATTCCACGTTGGCCATCTCGCCCTGGAAGGCTTCACCGAAGCGATGCACGCGCGAGCGGGTACCGGTCCAGTTCGAGCGGTTGCTCTCCAGGCCGTTCTGTTCGTAGTTCTTGCTGGCACGCGAATAGGCGCCGCCGACCTGCCATTGCGGGTCAAGACGGAAACGCAGGCCCAGGTCGGTCGCCCAGCCGCTGACGTGGCTGCTGTCCTTCTGCCCGGCCAGGAACTGGTCGGTGGTCGCGTCGTAGCTCGAACCGATCTGATCGCGGTTACCGGTCAGCCAGGTCAGGCTGCCCCAGTAGTTCACGGTGTTCAGATTGCGGTAGTTGTAGGCGTCGCTGTTGGCCTGAAGACCGAGCCAGGTCAGATCGCCACGGGTGGTCTTGTCCAGATCGTCGATGGCCTCGCCCTGGTGTTTCAGGCTGCCGCCGTCATGGCTGTGGTGCGCGCGGATGCCGGCCCACTGGCCTGGCGTCCACTGGTATTCCACATCGCCAAAGACGTGCTGGCGGTCCTTGTCCTGGGCCGACAGTTCGGTGAGGTCGGTGCGGTATTCGCTGAAGCGCTGGGCGGCGCCGATTTCGGCCTTGAGCAAGGTGGTGTCGAAGGTCCAGTTCAGCGCTTCGATGTTGGTGTCGTGCCACTGGCCGTCGTCGTTGCGCAGGCGCTGGCGACCGAGCTTCAGGATCTCGCCGGGGTAGGGCGTGAAACCGCTGTAGCCAATCCAGAATTCACGCAGGGCCGCGTAGCTGTCATCCACTTCACGGCTGCTGGAGGTCTTGCGTGCGCGCTGGGTGGTCTGGCCGTTGGCATCGGTGGCCTGCTGGTCCAGCGGGTCGGTCTGGATGGTGTCGGTGGCGGTGACCACCTGGCCCATCGCGTAACCGCTCCAGTTGCCCCATTCGCCATACATCCACGGGCGCAGGTCCAGGCCGACACCGTTGACGTCGCCACCGCCACGGGTGCCCAGGTCACGGTCGTCTTCCATCTGGCCGGTGGCTTTGACTTCGATGCCGAAGTTCTGGCTGTCAGTCAGGGCAGCGAGGGTTGGCGTGGCCCAGATCAGGGTGAAACCCAGACCCAGTCCGGCCGCCATCAGAGGGTTCAACTTAAGCTTCATAGAGGTGCGTCCTCGCCGTCTTTTTCTTCTTGCAGGGCCTGCATGGCCAGGGCGTTCTGCGCCGTGGTACCGCGCACCTGCTGTTCGCGTTGCAGCAGGCTCTGGGCCTGGGCGCGCTTCTCGGGTGGCAGTTGGTCATTGAGTTGCTGGGCAAGGTCCGCTGCCTGCGGAGTGCCCTGGGCATTTGCGAGCTGGCCGAAGACCCAGGCGTTGACTGGATCAGGCTTGATGCCCTTGCCTTGCGAGAACAACTGCGCCAGGGCGTAGTCGGCGCTGTTCTGGCCACCGCGTGCGGAGGTCAGCAGTTCGTTCACGGCTTTCTGCGGATCGGGCTTGCCCAGGTAGCCACGGCGGTACAGCTGGCCCAGGTAGTAGTGCGCGGAGATCTGCGTCGGGGCGGCCTTGGTCAGGTGCTCCTCGGCTTTCTTCGCATCCGGCAGTACCAGCTTGCCTTCGTAGTACAGCTTGCCGAGCAACAGTTCGGCGCGGGGTTGGTCCGCGGCGCGGCCGTTGTCCAGGTATTCCATCATCTTGTTGACGTCACCCAGTTCGGGGAAGTCGTAGAGCAACTGCGCCAGGCTTACCCAGGAAGCGGGGTAACCGGGAGCGACCTTCTCCAGCAACTGCTGGGCGGTCTTCTCGTCCGGTTTGCCCAGGGTCGAATCGGCCAGCACGCGAGCGACGGTGTCGACACGCATCGCCGGCACGCTGCCCATGGCATAGCCGCTTTCCATCTGCTTGAGCAGGTCTGCCTGTTTGTCGGCTTCGCCGCGCTTCTGGTAGACCGTGGCCAGCTCCATGTAGCAGACATCGTTGGTGCGCAGCGCTTGCTTGCAGATGCTTTCGACTTCACCCAGATGCTGGTCGTAAGTGCCTTGGGTGCGATACAGCAGCACTTGGGCCAGGCCCGCTTCCGGGTAACCCTGGGCGCGCCAGTCGTTGATCTTCTGCTGCGCATTCACGTTGGGGAACGTGTGCGGGTATTGCAGGTAGAGCATCGCCAGTGGGATCAGCGTGCCGGCCTCGCCATTGGCGAATGCCTTCTGCAACAGGCCCTCGGCTTCGCGCTGCTCGGCCTCGGTAGAGTTGGGCTTGACCGCCAGCAACTTGCCCAGGCGCGATTGCGCCCGTGGCGAGGTCTGGGCGGCGGCGCGGTAAGTCGCCTCGGCCTGCTTGATGAGTTCCGGGTCGCGGGTGCCGACCTGGATATCGGCCAGGCCAACTTGTGCGTCGCTGTAACCCATGTCAGCCAGCTGGCGATAGTTCTGTTCGGCCAGCGTGGTGTCACCGCGCTTGAGGGCTTCGTTGGCCAGGCGCTGGTCGGGCAGATTGATACCGCATCCACCCAGCCCCAGTGCGATGGCCAAGCCCAGCAACGCCGGGGCGGATACGCTTCGTAGAGGGCCAGTCATGTTCAGAGACCTGCAGCAGTGGCTTTGTCGATCAGCCAGTTCAGCGAAGGGCCGCGATCGCTGACCACTTCCACCGGACGGCCGGCCAGGTTGCTGTTGATCGACTCGTCAGGCTTGATCTGCACGCGGATGTCGGACGACAGGTCCGCAGGGCTCAGCGCGGTAGAGCTGACGATGTGGCCGCTGTGGGTCGAGTCGTCGCCGGCGATCTGGAAGTTCACGCGGGCGCCGGGCTGTACTTCGGCGAACTGGCGATAGGTGAAGCGTGCTTCTACGTTGGCCGCCACGTTGCGCGGCACCAGTTGGAAGATCACCTGGCCTTTGTTCGCGTACTGACCGTCAGCCACCAGTTGCTTGGCGACGATGCAGTCACACGGGCTGGTCATGGTGCCGGCCAGTTGGCGGCCGAACAGCTCTTCGATCTTGGCCGGCTGCATTTCGTCCGGGTCCATGTTGCCCTTGAGCATTTCCAGCATGCTGGTGTTGAAGGTCGCCAGCGGCGCGCCCTTGGCAACTTCGCCGTTCGGGCCGATCAGGCTGGTCACGGTACCTTCGCGAGGCATGGTCACGTCCATGCTCGGCACGCTGACCAGGCCCGACGTGGAGTGGCTGACGAAGTACATGCCGTACACCGACTTGGCGACGAAGCCGAAGGCCACAAGGCCGACCACGAAAATACCGGCGCTGAAGGTGACCGCACGCAGACGACCGAAGGCGCTCATGCCGCCGCCGTTGTCCTTGACCTTGCGCGCCTTGGTGAAGTTGTCGCGCTGCAGGGTGGCGAGCACTTCGCCCATGCTGACAACCTCACCGGACAGGTGTGAGGTGATGAGATGGCGCAGAGTAGCGATGTCCTGGGCTTCCAGATGCTGGAACTGGCAACCGACGCGGCCGCTGGAAGGATCGAACGCACGTACTTGCAGTTCGACGTCCATCGCCAGGCCCAGGTTGTCGATCAGGAACTGCATGCGGCCCTTGATGACTTCACCGATGACTGGCTTCACGCCTGCCGGGGTGATGTAGCTCAGGCCACCTGCGGACAGGTCTTCGATGCGCACCAGCGGTGCGTTCGGCTGGCCATTGAGCAGGCGCAGCTTGGCGGGAATCTTGATCCGGGCGTGCTGGCGCTGTGCTTCGGATTCATGGACGACGTTTGCATTGACGGCGGTATTCATGGCTTTTGATCCTGATTAATCGAGTTGATCCATTGGCGCGGTCGTAAGACCCGGTCAAACCATTGTCAGCAGCACGGCAACGAAGATGCTGCCAGCCGAAAACGTCATGGTTCGAGACGACCAGGTGTTGAACCAACCCTGGAAGCTGGCCATGTCGCGGCTCAGTTTGGTGTCCTGGCGAGTCCAGGACTGACGGTCGAGGCGGAAGAAGACGTAGATCTTCATCAGTGCGCCGACGATCTGGTTGTAATAGAGAATCGCTGGGTACGCGGGGCCGATGGAGTGTCCGGAGCAGGACAGCAGCAGCGTGAGAATCAGGCGCGTGATGCCGATCCACAGCAGGTACACCAGCAGGAACCCGATGCCGTATTTGAAGGCCGCGAGCAGGGCCACGGTCAGGCCCAGGATCGAGGTCCACATCGACACGCGCTGGTCGAACAGCACGATGCTGGTGAACACACCCAGGCGACGCACACCCAGGCCCAGGGCACGGGAGTTCTGGCGCAAGTTGTTGCCGTACCAGCGGTACATCAGTTTGCGGCTGGCCTTGACGAAACTCTTCTCGGGCGGGTGCTCTACGGTGTTGATCGCGGCATCCGGCACGTAGAAAGTGTCGTAGCCCAGGCGCATCAGGCTGAACCAGCTGGACTTGTCGTCGCCGGTCAGGAACTTGAAGCGGCCAAGGCGCCAGTGTTCGAGCTGGTCGTTCTCGACGTCGGCGATGAAATCGGGGTCGGTGACCACGGTGGCGCGGAACACCGACATGCGGCCGGTCATGGTCAGCACGCGCTTGGACAGGGCCATCGAGCACATGTTGATGTGGCGCTGGGCGAAGCGCAGCTTGTGCCACTCGCTCATGATGTAGCCGCCGCGCACTTCGCAGAATTCGTTGGTGGTCAGGCCGCCCACATTGGGGAACAGCTGGAACCACGGCACGGTCTTGCGCACCACGCCTTCGGCCAGCACGGTGTCACCGTCGATCACGGCGGCCACTGCGCGGTCATCGGGCATGTGACGGGAGATCGCACGGAAACCGAAGGCCAGGCCGTCGCGCTTGCCGGTACCGGCGATGCGCACGAAGTCCAGGGTCACATGCTCGGGCGGGTTGGCCTTGGCCCACAGCGCCTTGATGAGCAGTTCGTCGGACATCTCCACCAGCGAGCAGACGATCGTGGTGGGGTAGCCGCAGGCAATCGCTTCGCGAATCACCGAGCTATAGACCTGAGCGGTGGTCAGCGCGTCGATACGAAAGCTGGTGACCATCAGGAACACATGGGATGGATCGGACGCCTTGCCCAGCTTGCGCACTTTGCGGCGCAGGTGCGGGTAGACGATGTACAGAAAGATCATGCCGCGCACAAAGTGCGTTGCGCCCATCGAGTAACGCCAGATACCGACGATACCGACGAGGAAAATAAAATCCTTCGACTGCGAGTCGAACAGGGAGACTGGCAACGCCATGGCAATGGCGGCCAGCAAACTTAAATAAAACAGCCATCCGGCGGCTTGAAGAAAGCCGTGTTTGAGCCTTTGCATAGTTCGTATCCCGTGAAATCAGTTGCAAGCCGCGAGCTTCAAGCTGCGGGCCCATGGGCAAACCCATGAACCTGCAACCTGGAGCTGGCTTTGAACTTGTCGCTTGAAGCTTGCCGCTTGCGGCTGGTTTACCAGCAGATACCTTCGGTGCGGCCGTTCTCGTCGGTGGTGCCTTTCATGAAGCCCACCAGATCGATGACGCGCTTGCCCGCAGGCGCGTTGTTGGCCAGAGCGCGGAAGCGCTCGTCACGGTTGCCCAGAATGATCACGTCGGAGTTGTCGACCACCGCGTCGAAGTCCGAGTTGAGCAGGGACGAGACGTGAGGGATCTTGGACTCGATATAGTCCTTGTTGGCGCCGTGAACACGGGCGTACTCGACGTTGGCGTCGTAGATGCTCAGGTCGAAACCTTTACCGATCAGCATCTCGGCCAGTTCGACCAGCGGGCTTTCGCGCAGGTCATCGGTGCCGGCCTTGAAGCTCAGCCCCAACAGGGCGACCTTGCGGGTGTCGCTGGCGGCGACGATGTCGAACGCGTTCTGCACCTGGGACACGTTGCTGCGCATCAGGGAGTTCAGCAGCGGCGCTTCGACGTCCAGCGAGCTTGCGCGGTAGGTCAGGGCGCGCACGTCCTTCGGCAGGCACGAGCCGCCGAAAGCGAAGCCTGGGCGCATGTAGTACTGCGACAGGTTCAGGGCCTTGTCCTGGCAGACCACTTCCATCACTTCACGACCGTCGACGCCGACTGCCTTGGCGATGTTGCCGATTTCGTTGGCGAAGGTGACCTTGGTGGCGTGCCACACGTTGCAGGTGTACTTGATCATCTCGGCGACAGCGATGTCCTTGCGGATGATCGGGGCGTCGAGTTCTTCGTACAGCGATTGCAGAACATCGCCGGAAGCCTTGTCGAACTCGCCGATGACGGTCATCGGCGGATGATCGTAGTCGGCGATCGCGGTGCTTTCGCGCAGGAACTCAGGGTTCACGGCAACGCCGAAGTCGACGCCGGCTTTCTTGCCCGAGCAGTCTTCCAGGATCGGGATGACCACATTGGCGACGGTGCCCGGCAATACGGTGCTGCGCACGACGATGGTGTGGCGAGAGGTTTTTTCACGCAGCACGAAGCCGATTTCGCGGCAGACGGATTCGATGAAGTCCAGTTCCAGGTCACCGTTTTTCTTGCTCGGAGTGCCAACGCAGATCATCGACAAGTCGGTGGCGCGAATCGCTTCGGAGAAGTCGGTCGTGCCGCGCAGCTTGCCGGTCTTGATCCCGTTTTGGAGAAGCTCGCCCAAGCCCGGTTCCACGATTGGAGACTTGCCCTGGTTAATCAAGTCGATCTTGGCGCTGGAGATATCCACACCCACAACATCATGACCACGCGCCGAGAGGCAACCAGCACATACTGCACCGACATAGCCCAAACCAAAGATGCTGATATGCATCGTAATCTCCTCGATTTTTACGCCATTAGTTGGCTGAATATAAATACGGTCTAACTAATTTCGCGCACTCGTCCGCACGGCAAGTTAATGTCGTGGCACAAGCACAGGCAGAATTTAAACAGGGGCGACCTGGTGTACAGGAGTGCCCGAATTTTACCGGTTACAAGCGTCGGGTAGCCCATACATAGGTATGCAGGTTCCCGATCTGGGATATGGCATAACACTCCAGCGAGTGGTTGCGAGTCGCTGCCGCGCCTCTGGCTCAGGGCTTTTGGCCATGATTCAGTAATGTCCTGCTCGTCAGTGGCTGCACGCACCCTTTCGGTGCTTGCTCATTAGTTCAACTAGCTTGGCGGGTCACTCCTTGCCCGTACCAACTGACCGGATGGTCTAACTACGTTGAAACCTAACTCCGTATTCCGTCCGTTATGTAAGAGATGTCTCACACAGTGGACGAGAATTGTTACGGGATGTAGGAGCGTGGGCATTCCCCATAAGTTCCTGACCTTTCGTCCTCATTTTGAGATTTTTTGAAATTATTTTCATTTTGGTCGTAGTTGCACTGTGATGGCATTTCCCGTTTCGCCCTTAGTTATAAGGGGTTTACAGGTAGCTCATGTAAGTGTGCCATTAGTGAGAAAAACTAAAATGCCATCATCAAAAAATCGTGTTAATTTTTTGAGAAAATGGCGGGGAACTTGAAGAGTGACTGATTGTTGGCGTCGGATATATGGCGGGCGCTACCGTTCGTCTGCGCAAGCGGCTGGGAAGGAACTTGTCTGAGCGGTTAGTTGGATGCTTTGTAGTTCTTTTGCACTACGAATCTGCTCGACGACGGGGGCGTTTTCAGGATCGATCCCGCCGGCGAGCCGTGCTGCTACGTGGCGCAGGTTGGGCAGAAAACATACATGGGCCAACGCCCCTGCTATCGATGGCGGATGTGCGGTCAGGCGTCGGCCTCATCACGCAGGAACACCAGCTTATCGGCCTTGGACAGCTCACTGGCGTAGCGATAACCCTGCACATCGAATTGCTTGAGCTGCTCGGGGGTGTCGATGCGTTCGTCGATCACGAAACGGCTCATCATGCCGCGGGCCTTTTTGGCGTAGAAGCTGATGATCTTGTACTGGCCGTTTTTCTGGTCGCGGAACTCGGTGTCGATGACGCGGGCCTTGAGCGCCGAGCGTTTGACCGCCGAGAAGTACTCGTTTGAGGCAAGGTTGAGGAGCACGTCGTCGCCCTGGTCGGCCAGCGCTTCGTTGAGCCATTCGCTGATGCGCTCGCCCCAGAACGCATACAGATCCTTGCCCCGGGCGTTGGCCAGTTTGGTGCCCATCTCCAGACGGTAGGGTTGCATCAGGTCCAGCGGGCGCAGCAGGCCATACAGGCCGGACAGCATGCGCAGGTGCTGCTGGGCGTAGTCCAGGCTCGACTCGCTGAGGGTCTCGGCGGCAAGGCCGGTGTAGACGTCGCCCTTGAATGCCAGCAGCGCCTGCTTGGCGTTGGCAGGGGTGAATGCCGGGGTCCAGCTGCCGAAACGTGCGGCGTTCAGCCCCGCCAGTTTGTCCGAAAGGTGCATTAGCTCACTGATCTGGGCGGGCGTCAGCTCGCGCAGTTGGGTGATCAGCTCCTGGGAATGATCCAGGTACTGCGGCTGGGTAAAGCGCTCGGTGGTCGGCGGGGTTTCGAAATCGAGGGTTTTTGCTGGGGAAATCACCATCAGCATGCGGTCGTCTCCTTTAATCGTGGGGGCGATTCTAGGGGTTGAGCGCCGATGACTCCAGCTATGGTGATGATAGGCAGATCTTCTATCTGTGGGAGCGGGCTTGCCCGCGAAGGCGTCCGATCGGATATTGCGATGTTGTCTTGCCTGACGCTTTCGCGGGCAAGCCCGCTCCCACAGTGCGTGAAGCACCTACAGGCCGGGGGGAACTTGCTATAGTGCCTCGCCGGTTTCGGCCTCTTCATTCAAGGATTGGGAGCACGTCGTTTTGCGCATGCTGTTATTGATCGGTGCCTGTGTGCTGGCGCTCAACACCCAGGCTGCAACCGGAGAAATCGCGACACTGGATCGCGGCGTTTGGCCGGAAGCCCTGGAAACGCCGCAACTGTTCGATGTGGCTTCCCGCGCCCAGATCCTCAGTTTTGCCCATCAGCTGCTTGAGAGCGAAAACCTGAGCGACGTGCAGTTGGCCGACCGCCTCGGCCTGCGTCAACTGAACATGCAGACGGTCAACGTGATCCGCACTCGCCTGTGGACCCGTCTGTTCGATAACTGGAAAGCGGCTGAGAAGACCTGCGAAACGGACGCGTCCTTCTGCGTGCTGGTCGATGACGTGCCGATGCTGCGTCAGCGTGCCGCCGAGTACAAAGTGGCAGACGATTCGTTCTACGCCCGCTGGGCCGCGCCCGCCGATGCCTTCAGCCAGCGTTATCTGAACGAATTGTTGCGCATGGCGGCGCTATTCCCACAGACCAGCAGCGAGGTCGAGCGCTACAACTCCGACGAGTTGAGCGGCGAAGAAATGCCTGACCGCACCTTCCTGCTCAATTTCGAGAGCGGCCCTACAGTTGCCGATGGCGCCACCGACTGGCTGGCCGATTTCATGCGCCAGCAGAAGATCAACGCGACCTTCTTCGTGCTTGGCAAGAACCTGCAGAACCGGCTTGAAGGCTCATCGCCCCAGGCTCTGCAAACCTTGTATCTGCGCCAGTGCGTGGGCTTGCAAGGCTGGGAATACCGCTCTCACGCCCACTGGAACGACTGGCAGGATTCGATAGAACGCAGCGCCGCGCTGGTGCAGCAGACGCTGCCTGATAACTTCGTGCCGCTGTTTCGTCCTCCCTACGGGCATCGCCGCGCCGACAGCGCGCCGTTTTTCCGTGAACAGCAGGTGCGGGTCTCGCTGTGGAACATCGACTCCCAGGATGCGACGGGGCGTCTGAGTGCCGAGCAGGCGGCAAATCGGGTGCTGACGCTGATGTTGCTCTGGCGTCGCGGCAACATCGTGTTTCATGACAGCACCGACAAGGCGCAACAGGCCGTGCCGTGGCTGATGGCCAACACTGCTCAGAGCGGAGTTGTCTGGGAAGACTGTCATATTTATCCGCAGCAACTGTCGGATGAAAGCGATGACGACGAGCCTAATGACGAGGAGGCCGAGGCGCCAGCGGACGACTCGACGGGCGAGCAGGATCCAGCACCGGGCGATCAGGCTCAAGAGCCCGGAAAACAAGGGGAATAGGGGGCGAAACGGGTGAGAACGGTCGAAATTCTGCGGGGATTTATCGTCGACCGGACTTTCGACTGTAATCGTGTCCAGGGCATCCGCCAAGCCCTATTCGTCATGCTGTGAAATAAACTTCAAATTCCTCTCAAAACACTTTTTTATGTCACAGGTTTTGCGGTATTACGACAACAGACCGCCGAACCCTGCAACACAGGTGGCGTCATTCCAGACCCCACATTGCGCAATTCTCGCCTGCCTTAAGGCGAGAGCCTCGGCGGCCTTTTCGTGGCGCGACGTCGCTTGTGTGTCGCGTCGCCTGGCTACTACAAAGGTGAGCGAGTATGGATGACCACGGACGCACCCCTTCCTCTAACCAGCCAATCCTCTATGTGCTCGATACCAATGTATTGATCCACGATCCAAACGCGCTTTTGAATTTCGAAGAACACCGCGTCGCAATCCCCATGACTGTCCTCGAAGAACTGGACAAGCTCAAGGCGGGCAAGCACTCGGTCGCCGCAGAATGCCGCCAGGCTATCCGGCTGATCGACAAGACACTTGGCGAAGCGACCCCGGAGGAGGTCGAACGAGGGGTACCGATTGACCGCGGCACAGGCGTTTTCAAGGGTTACCTGTCCATCCTGATGAGCAAGCGTGAAGAGCCCAACAGCCTTCTGCCCGAGCATCTGAACGACAACATCATCATCAACCAGCTGATCGACATGCACGCGCGCAAAAAGGATGTGCGCATCGTGCTCGTGACCAAAGACATCAACATGCGCCTCAAGGCCCGAGCCTGCGGGATCGAGGCCGAGGACTACAGCACCGACCAGTTGGTCGACGACGTTTCGATGCTGTCCCGGGGCTACCACACCATGACCGGTTCGTTCTGGGACCGTGTCAGCAAGGTCGACACCCGCCAGGACCATGGCCGTACCTGGCACAAAGTACAGATGACCGAGCAGATCCCGGCCGTCCACATCAACGAGTTCATCATCGATGAGCAAGGGTTCGTGGGTTGGGTCAAGGGCGTCAAACCCGATGAGTTGCTGCTGCTGGACATGCACCAGGAGCCGCTGCTGCATCAGGAAGCCTGGGGTCTGAAACCGCGCGACATCTACCAGGGGCTGGCCCTGTTCGCGCTGCTTGATCCAGACATTCATCTGGTCAACCTGTCCGGTGCAGCCGGTTCAGGCAAGACCATTCTGGCGCTGGCCGCTGCCATCGAACAGACCATGGTCACCAAACGTTATCGCCGCATCATCGCCACCCGTAGCGTGCAAGGGCTCGACCAGGAGATCGGCTTTTTGCCCGGCACCGAGGCGGAAAAAATGGAGCCGTGGCTCGGCGCCATTACCGACAACCTGGAAGCGCTGCACATGGACGACGAAAACACCCATGGCAGTGTCGATTACATCCTGAGCAAAGTGCCGCTGCAGTTCAAATCCCTCAACTACATTCGAGGCCGCAGTTTCCAGCAAAGCCTGATCCTGATCGACGAATGCCAGAACCTCACCCCGCACCAGATGAAAACCATCATCACCCGTGCCGGTGCCGGTTCCAAGGTGGTCTGCCTGGGTAACCTGGCGCAGATCGACACCCCTTACCTGTCGGCCACAAGTTCCGGGCTGACCTACCTCACGGAGCGCTTCAAGGATTTCCCCAACGGCGTGCACATCACCCTGCAAGGGGTGCCACGCTCGATCCTGGCTGAGTATGCGGAGAGTCATTTGTAAATCCCCATGCCCGTAGCAGTCCGGCTTGCCGGCGGTAGCGATCTCGAGAACGCCCCGCCGGCAAGCCGGACTGCTACGGGTTTTGTGTTGAGTCAGCGACGCGTTTCCCGTTGATTGTGTACTAGCGCTACAATCGCCACTCCTGTCCAGGAGTGATCCCGTGCTTACCCATCTCGATTCCCAAGGTCGCGCCAACATAGTCGACGTCACTGAAAAAGCCGTGACGTCCCGTGAAGCCGTGGCCGAAGCGCGCGTGCGCATGCTGCCCCAAACCCTGCAAATGATTGTCGCCGGCGGCCATCCCAAAGGGGATGTGTTCGCCGTGGCGCGTATCGCCGGGATTCAGGCCGCGAAGAAAACCAGCGATCTGATTCCGCTGTGCCACCCGTTGATGCTCACCAGCGTCAAGGTCGAACTCAATGCCGAAGGCGCGGACACCGTGCACATCGTCGCCCGCTGCAAGCTGGCCGGGCAGACCGGCGTGGAGATGGAAGCGCTGACGGCCGCCAGTGTCGCTGCGTTGACGATCTACGACATGTGCAAGGCCGTGGATCGCGGCATGGTCATCGAACAGGTGCGCCTGCTGGAAAAACTCGGCGGCAAAAGCGGCCATTTCGTCGCCGATGAAACGGTAGGTGCGTAATGAGTATTCACGTTCAGGTTCAATACTTCGCCCGCTTTCGCGAGACGCTGGGCACTGAGAGCGAAAGCCTGGAAGGCAGCTTCGCTACCGTCGACGCAGTGCGTCAGCACCTATTGCAGCGTGGTGGCGTGTGGGATGTGCTGGCAGAGCAAAGCATCATGTGCGCGCGCAATCAGGAACTCTGTTCGCTGAACGAGCCGGTCGAGCAGGGCGACGAAGTGGCGTTCTTCCCGACGGTCACCGGAGGTTGAGCATGGCCATTCGTGTGCAGGCTGCGCCGTTCGATCCAGGGGCTGAGGTCAACGCGATGCACGACGCCAACGTCGGCGTGGGGGCGGTGGTGAGCTTTGTCGGCTACGTGCGCGACTTCAACGACGGGCGTGACGTGGCGGGAATGTTTCTGGAGCACTACCCCGGCATGACCGAAAAGGCCCTGGGCAAGATCGCCGACGAAGCCCGGCAGCGCTGGCCGCTGCTCAAGCTCGAAGTGCTGCATCGCATCGGCGCGCTGGAACCGGGTGAGCCGATCGTGTTTGTCGGTGTGGCCAGCGCCCATCGCCAGGCAGCGTTCGAAGCCTGCGATTTCGTGATGGACTACCTGAAGACCCGCGCGCCGTTCTGGAAGAAGGAAAACACCTCAGATGGACCGCGCTGGGTGGAAGGACGCGAGAGCGATCACAAGGCGGCGGATCGCTGGAGATAACACGGGCTTATGCGAATGGACCCTGTGGGAGCGGGCTCGCCCGCGAAGGCGGCAGTACAGACGATATAGATGCGCTGTCTGTCATGGCCTCTTCGCGGGCGAGCCCGCTCCCACAGGTTTAGTGTGGTGTCATGCGTAGCGTGACCCGCATTACTCTGGCGCTGGCTGCGCCCTTTGCTTGCGCACCACCGCCCTGAGCAACTCGGTCGGCGGCATTTCGCAGCTGATCTTGCGGCCCAGTTTCTCTTCGATGGCTGGCAGCTGATACGAGTCATCCTCGCCCGCAAAGCTGATCGACACACCCTCGGCGCCTGCACGGCCGGTACGGCCGATGCGGTGCACGTAGTCGTCCGGCACTTCCGGCAGGGTGAAATTGATCACGTGGCTGATGCCGTCGATGTGAATCCCGCGGCCTGCCACATCGGTGGCCACCAGCACGCGAATCTTGCCTTCGCGGAAACCTTCCAGGGTCTTGATGCGCTTGTGTTGCGGCACGTCGCCCGACAGTTGGGCGGCGTTGACGCCATCACGCACCAGGCGCTCTTCGATGCGGCGCACTTCGTCCTTGCGGTTGGCGAAGACCATCACCCGCTCCCAGCCATTGTCGTTGACCAGGTTGTAGAGCAGTTTGTACTTGTCGGCCGACGCCACGGCATAGATATGCTGTTCGACGTTCTCGCTGGCGACGTTCTCCGCCTCGATCTCGACGATGGCAGGGTCGGTGGTCCACTGGCGGGCGAGGTTCATCACGTCTTCGGTGAAGGTGGCCGAGAACAGCAGCGTCTGGCGCTCACCCTTGTGCGGAGTTTGGCGAATGATCGAGCGCACCTGCGGGATGAAACCCATGTCCAGCATGCGGTCGGCTTCGTCCAGCACCATCACTTCGACCATGTCCAGGTGCACTTCGCCGCGCTGGTTGAAGTCCAGCAGACGGCCAGGGGTGGCTACCAGAATGTCGCAGTGGCGGGCTTCGAGCTGCTTGAGCTGCTTGTCGAAGTCCATTCCCCCCACGAACGTCATGACGTTCAAGTTGGTGTATTTGGTCAGTGCCGCGGCATCTTTGGCGATCTGCACCACCAGCTCGCGGGTCGGCGCGATGATCAGCGCACGGGGTTCGCCCATGTAGCGTTCTTTCGGCGGCGGAGTCTGCGTCAGCTGGGTGATGATCGAGATCAGGAATGCGGCGGTCTTGCCGGTGCCGGTCTGTGCGCGACCGATGGCATCGCGGCCCTTGAGCGTGAAGCCCAGTACGCCAGCCTGGATCGGCGTGCAGTACGGGAAGCCCAGGTCATGGATGGCGTGCATCAGTTCCGGAGCGAGGGGGAAATCGTGAAAACGGGTCTTGCCTTCCTGCGGATCGACCGCGAAATCTTCCAGCTTCCACGGCACCACGACAGGCTTGGGTGCGCGTTCGCGGCGTGGCCTGGCAGCCTTGGGCGGCGAAGAGGCGACCGGGCTGGCAGGGGTTTGCGCCGGTTGTGCCACGGGCGTGGCGGTGTGCGGGGCAGTGCTTTCGATCGGGCTTGTCGAAGCGGGGAGGGGCGCCGCAGGTGCGAGCTGCTCAGCCTCGCTTTTGCCGAACATCTTTTTAAGTGCTTTGAGCACGGTCATCTCGTCGATTGATTGAGGAATGTACGCCGCGCAGTGTAATGCAAGAACCGGGCGCGGCGTAGTGCCCTACCAAAAACGCAGGATAAAAGAAAGGATGAAATCGCCAGATCAGCTCAGGCGATCCGCAAGCCAGACGCCCATATCGGCGATTTCCTGCGGTAACACTTCGTGCCCCATTGGGTATTCCTGCCATGTCGCGGTGACGCCTTGAGTCTTCAGATGCTCATAGGCGGTGCGCCCCATCGAGTTCTGGACCACTTCATCTCTACTGCCGTGCAGGCAATACGCCGGAATGCGCTGTTGGCTGGCGGACAGGGTCATGTCTTCGCTGAAGGTTGGTGCGTAGGTGGACAACGCCAGAACCCCGCCCAGCGGGCCTTCCCAGCGCAAGAACGCACTGTGCAGCACCACCGCGCCGCCCTGGGAGAACCCTGCCAGGAAGATCCGCGCCGGGTCGATGCCGTCATTGCGCTGTTCTTCGATCAGGCTCAGCACGCGCTGCGCCGAGGCTTCCAGTTGGTCCTTGTCGATGGCTCGGGCCGGGCTCATGGCCTTGATGTCGTACCAACTGGGCATCTCGTAACCGCCGTTGATGGTAACAGCGCGCGTCGGTGCCTGCGGCAGGACGAAGCGGGTGCTGAGCAGCGTCTGTTGCAGCATCTCGGCCACCGGCAGGAAGTCATAACGGTCGGCGCCCAGGCCGTGCAGCCAGATGACGCAGGCATCGACGGTCTTTGCCGGTTCGATGATCAGGGTTTCGTGCATGTGTGCTCCATTTATGTGCGAGGGCTCTGGGGCGGCGCTTCAAGGCGGGGCGTCGGCGCCGACTGGCCTATGCAGATATGAAAGAAGATGTCGCAAGGGTACAAGTTTGCCACTTGACCTGTCGCTAATTCGAGTTTGCCACCATGGTGGTACAAGCTTTGCTATGCAATCCCCGGAGTGAAAGCGCTCACCCCTGGCGGTAACACTACTAGGCTATTAAGCATGCAGCCTGATGTGACGCCGGGGCAGCAAGGGATCCATTGTTCAGGATTCCGGCACGATTCGCCATGACCCTTCGGGTTCAGGGACATCATGGGGCTTGAATCCTAGACCGGATCGAATCCGGCGGTGCGGTGATCGAGGTATTCGGCGCCCGCGGGTTCGGGTCTTGCGTCGCGTGACCCAAAAACAAGCCAGCACGGGTCATTAATGCCTCACAAGGGTGCGACGGGGCTCAAGCTCCCACACAACAAAGAGCAAACTGGAGGTTTGAATGAAGATGTTGAAATCCACCCTGGCTGTAGTGGCCGCCGCAGCAGCACTTGGTGTCAGCAGTTTCGCTCAGGCGGGCGCGACACTGGACGCCATTCAGAAGAAAGGCTTCATTCAGTGCGGTGTGAGCGACGGTCTGCCAGGTTTCTCGGTACCTGACAAAGACGGCACCATCAAAGGTATCGACGCCGACTTCTGCCGCGCCGTTGCCGCTGCTGTGTTTGGCGACGCCAAGAAGGTCAAGTTCAGCCAGCTGAACGCCAAAGAGCGTTTCACTGCGCTGCAATCCGGCGAAATCGACATCCTGTCCCGTAACACCACCTGGACCAGCTCCCGTGACGCGAGCATGGGTCTGGTGTTCCCGGGCTTCGTGACTTACTACGACGGCGTTGGCTTCCTGGCCAACAGCAAGCTGGGCGTGAAAAGTGCCAAGGAACTGGACGGCGCGACCATCTGTATTCAAGCCGGTACCACCACCGAGCTGAACGTGTCCGACTATTTCCGCGCCAACGGCCTGAAGTACACCCCGATCACCTTCGACACCTCCGACGAAAGCGCCAAGTCGCTGGAATCCGGCCGTTGCGACGTGCTGACCTCCGACAAATCGCAGCTCTACGCACAGCGCTCCAAGCTGGCTTCGCCAAAAGACTACATCGTGCTGCCTGAAACCATCTCTAAGGAGCCTCTGGGCCCGGTCGTTCGTCGCGGTGACGAAGAGTGGACCACCATCGTTCGCTGGGTTGGCTACGCGCTGCTGAACACCGAAGAAGCTGGCGTGACCTCGAAAAACGTCGAAGCCGAAGCCAAGTCCACCAAGAACCCGGACGTAGCCCGTCTGCTGGGTGCTGACGGCGACTACGGCCCGCAGCTGAAACTGCCGAAGGACTGGGTCGTTAAGATCGTCGCCCAAGTGGGTAACTACGGCGAAATCTTCGAGAAGAACCTGGGTAAAACCACGGCTCTGGAAATCGACCGCGGTCAGAACGCCCTGTGGAACGCTGGCGGCATTCAGTACGCCCCACCAGTACGTTGATTGACCTGTGCCCGGCCGCGTGATCCGTAGCCGGGCACTTCGTTGCATTTATTCCGGGGCACTCCCATGCAAAATCAAATCAGCGCACCCAAGCAGAGGCTATCCCTCAGCGACCCTAAAGTGCGTGCGTGGCTATTTCAGATAATCACGGTTATCGCTGTAGTCGCGATGGGTTGGTATCTGTTCGATAACACCCAGACCAACCTGCAACACCGGGGCATCACCTCAGGTTTCGGTTTTCTTGAAAACAGTGCCGGCTTCGGCATCGCGCAGCACCTGATTCCGTTCAAGGAATCGGACACGTACGCGCGGGTTTTCCTCATCGGTTTGCTCAACACGCTGCTGGTCACCTTCATCGGCGTGATTCTCGCGACCCTGCTGGGCTTCATCGTCGGCGTGGCGCGGCTGTCCAACAACTGGATCATCAACAAGCTGGCGACGATCTACGTCGAAGTGTTCCGTAACATTCCGCCGCTGCTGCAGATCCTGTTCTGGTACTTCGCGGTGTTCCTGACCCTGCCGGGGCCTCGTGCGGCCCATGGCTTCTTCGGTTCGTTCTTCGTCAGCAGCCGTGGCCTGAACATGCCTGCGGCGATCACCAACGGCGCCACCTTGCCGTTTGTCATCAGCATCGTGGTGGCGATTGTCGCGACGGTGTTGATGGCCAAATGCGCGAACAAGCGTTTTGAAGAAACAGGCGTACCGTTCCACAAGTTCTGGGCCGGCCTTGGCCTGATGCTCGTGATCCCGACGCTGTGCGCGCTGGTCTTCGGCGCACCGGTGCACTGGGAAGTGCCTGAGCTCAAGGGCTTCAACTTCGTCGGTGGCTGGGTATTGATCCCTGAACTGCTGGCCCTGACCCTGGCCTTGACCGTATACACCGCAGCGTTCATCGCTGAAATCGTGCGCTCGGGCATCAAGTCGGTCAGCCACGGCCAGACCGAAGCGGCTCGCTCGCTGGGCCTGCGCCCAGGTCCCACCCTGCGCAAGGTCATCATCCCGCAAGCCCTGCGGGTGATCATTCCGCCCCTGACCAGCCAATACCTGAACCTTGCGAAGAACTCTTCGCTGGCCGCCGGTATCGGTTATCCGGAAATGGTTTCGCTGTTCGCCGGTACCGTGCTTAACCAGACCGGTCAGGCCATCGAAGTCATTGCCATCACCATGAGCGTGTACCTGGCGATCAGTATCAGCATTTCCCTGCTGATGAACTGGTACAACAAGCGCATTGCGCTGATCGAGCGGTGAGGAAACGCGCATGACATCCCATATTTTCAAACCCGACATGCCGCCGCCGAGCAAAGTCTTCGGCCCGGTGGCATGGATGCGCCAGAACCTGTTCTCCAACTGGCTCAACACCCTGTTGACCCTGTTCGCGATCTACTTGATCTGGCTGGTCGTTCCACCGCTGCTGAGCTGGGCGATCTTCGACGCCAACTGGGTCGGCACCACCCGCGCCGACTGCACCAAGGCGGGCGCCTGCTGGGTGTTCATCGAGCAGCGCTTCGGCCAGTTCATGTACGGCTATTACCCGCAGGAACTGCGCTGGAGGGTCGACCTGACCGTCTGGCTGGCGATCATTGGCGCAGCGCCCTTGTTCATCAAGGCAGTGCCACGCAAGGCGGTCTACGGCCTGTGCTTCCTGGTGCTGTACCCGATCATTGCCTACGTCCTGCTGCACGGCGGGTTCGGTCTGCAGGAAGTCGCTACCAGCCAGTGGGGCGGCCTGATGCTGACCCTGGTCATCGCCACCGTGGGTATTGCAGGCGCCTTGCCGCTGGGTGTGATCCTGGCACTGGGACGTCGCTCGGACCTTCCGGCGATCCGCGTGCTATGCGTGACGTTCATCGAGTTCTGGCGTGGCGTTCCGCTGATTACCGTGCTGTTCATGTCCTCGGTGATGCTGCCGTTGTTCCTGCCTGAAGGCATGAACTTCGACAAACTGCTGCGCGCCCTGATCGGCGTCATCATGTTCCAGTCTGCTTACGTGGCCGAGGTGGTGCGTGGTGGCATGCAGGCCATTCCCAAGGGCCAGTACGAAGCGGCCGCAGCAATGGGCCTGGGTTACTGGCGCCGCATGGGCCTGGTGATCCTGCCGCAAGCCCTGAAAATGGTTATTCCGGGCCTGGTCAACACCGTGATTGCGTTGTTCAAGGACACCAGCCTTGTGATCATCATCGGCCTGTTCGACCTGCTCAACAGCGTCAAGCAAGCCGCCGCCGACCCGACCTGGCTCGGCATGGCAACAGAGGGCTATGTATTCGCAGCCCTGGTGTTCTGGATCTTCTGTTTCGGCATGTCCCGCTACTCCATGCATCTGGAGCGCAAGCTGGACACAGGCCACAAGCGTTAGGAGTTTATGAGATGAGTGAAGCTATCAAAAAGCCCCTGGGCGCCGAAGGCATGATCCGGATGGAAGGCGTACACAAGTGGTACGGCCAGTTCCACGTGCTCAAAGACATCAACCTGAACGTGCGTCAGGGCGAGCGTATCGTCCTGTGCGGCCCGTCGGGTTCGGGCAAGTCGACCACCATTCGCTGCCTCAACCGCCTAGAAGAGCACCAGCAAGGTCGCATCATCGTCGATGGCACCGAACTGACTTCGGACCTGAAGCAGATCGAGACCATTCGCCGTGAAGTGGGCATGGTGTTCCAGCACTTCAACCTTTTCCCGCACCTGACCATCCTGCAGAACTGCACGCTGGCGCCGATGTGGGTACGCAAGATGCCGAAGAAAAAAGCCGAAGAAATCGCCATGCACTACCTCGAGCGCGTACGCATTCCTGAGCAGGCACACAAATACCCAGGCCAGCTTTCCGGTGGTCAGCAACAGCGTGTAGCGATTGCCCGTGCGCTGTGCATGAAGCCGAAAATCATGCTGTTCGACGAACCGACCTCGGCCCTTGACCCGGAAATGGTCAAAGAGGTACTCGACACCATGGTTGGCCTGGCGGAAGAAGGCATGACCATGCTCTGCGTGACCCACGAAATGGGCTTCGCCCGCACCGTGGCCAACCGCGTGATCTTCATGGACAAAGGCGAAATCGTCGAACAGGCCGCGCCAAACGACTTCTTCGACAATCCGCAAAGTGATCGCACCAGGCTGTTCCTCAGTCAGATTCTGCATTGAGTTAGCAGCGGTTGTGTCAAAGAACCCGGGCCTTGTGTCCGGGTTTTTTTTAGGGTCGCTCGTTTGAAGAAATTTCCCACGAGGCGTTAGGCCATATCGCATTGTGAGAACTGGTCAGAAGTTCTAGCTTGGATTAACCACCAATGAATGGTGTGAAAAATTACACCCAAGGAGGGTGCTATGAGTACTGGTATCGTTCTACCTGCACTAAATATTAATGCTGTGGCCCCAGCTTTTTCGATTTCGACGCTTGGCTTCATGCCCCCTAACCCTGCTGTTGCGATGTCTGCAATGCATCCTTTGCGATTGAGAAAATATGCTGAGGGCTATTGGCGTGAAATGATGATAAAACACATGGAGGAGGTCAATCGGCAACTCAAGATCGGCTGGCGGTATTTGCCAACTTTCGAGCTTTTGACGGATATGCTCAAGGTGCCACTCGCAGATAAGTTCATGTGTCTAAACCCCATGCATTGTCGGCAGATGCGGTCCGTGAGGCAATCTCCGGCTGGGGATATAGAAAAACAATAGCAGACGCCCGCGAGCTGTCTGGGGGCGTGCTTACACCTTTCGCCGCCTGGTCTCATTACATAGACGGTAGTGGAGCGGATGTTCTGACCAATCTGAATCGTCTTGGGTTGAATTTATCGGGTGCTCAGATCCCTGCACTTGAAAGTGCGTTTGCAAATGCGATCGTGGGCAGCTCACCCATACACCTTGCCAAGGTGCCGTATAACACGCGGCAAGACTCTTGGATAACCTGGACCTGGTTGGGGCATATCACCCTCAAGATTGAAGGTGTGGTACACAAGGGGCAGGATGGCCGAATTTCGTTTAACGGCGTGGCACGGGCATATAATGACACGTATGATTTCAATGCGAGCACTCACCGATCAGAATTGGGAGAAGCGGCTACGGCTGGCGGGCTTTACTTGGGCGGGACGAAAGGAAAGCCATATCAAATTATCATTCAGGGAGAGCTTCCGATTTCCATTCAAAGGTAACGACATACGGCGTGTGGTTATCGCTGATGCCAATACTCTCTTTGGCCATTCACATGGGTAAGCTAGGCAGGATGTTTCTGTTTTTTTGCCTGGCATTATTATTGCCATGGATCGGGGTGTTTCACCATGGTTCCAGCGAGCTTCATCGAGACGATGGGCCTGCTGCCTTGATTCTGCTTACCGTGACGACGGTCACCACGTTCATCATGTTTGCACTTTACGGTGTTGTAAGCGGTTTGCTATCTAATTTTCGAACGAGTCGACCACTGTATTGGATCGCTACCACGCTTATGTTTTGCGTAGCAGGACTCTGTGTGGGACTTTCGTTTCTTTGGGCGAAGGTCTCGCTGGATGGTGAATGGCTGTTCATCCTCGCGGCGGTAGGATATGCGGCGCTGTCTGGAAGGCTGGCACTCGAACTGGTCGCAGTCATCAGGTATGGCGTCGTCTCACGCACAAGTAAGTAACTGGGTGTGAAAGGCTGTCTGTGCGGGCCTGGCACCCATGAAGTGGCTTCGACCAAAAACCCGGGCCTTGTGTCCGGGTTTTTTGTTTGTGTCCGCCGCCCTGTAGGAGCGCGCTTGTGTTCGTTCCTTGGCACGTAAAAACTGTACCCAATCCTCGTGAAACTTGTGTTCTTTGCCGTTCTCCAACAGGATTACCTCTTTGCGCTCTGCGCAGCTACACATCCTGCCCCCACGAGAATCCCATGACGACCAAGGCGCCAACGGCGAGCGACACGCTATCCCCTTCCCGAAAACATCATGAAATCGACGAACTCCTGATCGACGCCGAGGCTGATGACGAGCAAGTCCAGCAGCACCGCCCCGTGCTCAAACGTCCGTGGTTCCTGCTGTTGGGCCTGGTGTTGGTGGCGCTGAATCTGCGCCCGGCGTTGTCGAGCATGGCGCCGTTGCTCAGCGAAGTGTCCAGCAGCCTGGGGTTGTCGGCGGCCAGGGCCGGCTTGCTGACCACCTTGCCAGTGTTATGCCTGGGCCTTTTTGCGCCGCTCGCGCCGATCCTGGCGCGGCGTTTCGGCAGCGAGCGCGTGGTGCTCGGGATTCTGCTGACGCTGACCTGCGGGATCATCCTGCGCAGTTCATTCGGTGAGGTCGGGCTGTTCGCGGGAAGCATCATGGCCGGTGCGAGCATCGGCATCATCGGTGTCTTGCTGCCAGGTATTGTCAAGCGCGACTTCGCCAAACAGGCCGGCACCATGACCGGCGTGTACACCATGGCACTGTGCCTGGGCGCGGCGGTGGCGGCGGGTTCGACGGTGCCTTTGAGCCATGTCTTTGGCGATGCAAACGGCGACAGCTGGACCATGGGCCTGGGGTTCTGGATCGTTCCGGCCATTGTCGCGGCGATTTTCTGGTGGCCGCAAACTCGCCAGAGCCATGGCCAGCATCAGGCGGCCTATCGCGTGCGCGGGTTGTTCCGTGATCGTCTGGCGCGGCAGGTCACCCTGTATATGGGCTTGCAGTCGTCGCTGGCCTATATTGTGTTCGGCTGGTTGCCGTCGATCCTGATAGGCCGCGGCCTCACCCCGACCGAAGCCGGCTTGCTGCTGTCGGGGTCGATCCTGGTGCAACTGGTCAGCTCGCTCACCGCACCCTGGCTGGCCACCCGCGGCAAGGACCAGCGCGTGGCGATCCTGGCGGTGATGCTGCTGACCCTGGCCGGCTTGTACGGCTGCCTGTATGCGCCGCTCAATCAGCTGTGGGTCTGGGCGGTGGTGCTCGGCCTGGGGCAGGGCGGCACGTTCAGCCTGGCGTTGACCCTGATTGTGCTGCGCTCCCGTGATTCCCACGTCGCGGCGAACCTGTCGAGCATGGCTCAGGGCGTGGGCTACACCCTGGCCTCGCTGGGCCCGCTGGCCGTGGGACTGGTGCACGACTGGACCGGCAACTGGAGCTCGGTCGGCTGGATTTTCGGCATCATAGGTGTCGGTGCGATTCTCGCGGGAATGGGCGCAGGTCGTGCGCTTTATGTGGACGTCACCAGCGAAAAAATCTGATTCAAGATATCTGCCCGGCGAATGTCCATGGTCAAACGCCGTGTAGCCGCTTATCGTGCAGGGATATTCATCCATGGATGCCCTGCGCATGAGCGATATCGACCAGAGCGAACACAACAGCGAGCTGATTAACCGCTTCTACGACGCGTTCAATCGCCTCGACGCTGAAGCCATGGCGGCGTGCTACACCGACGACGTGCTGTTCAGCGACCCGGTGTTCGGTGAACTGCGCGGCCGTGAAGCGGGAGACATGTGGCGCATGCTGACCTCACGGGCCAGGGATTTTTCCGTGCGCTTCGACAAGGTGCGTGCCGACGAGCGCACAGGCGGCGCGCACTGGGTGGCGACCTATCTGTTCGGCCAGACCGGCCGTACGGTGGTCAACGACATCCAGGCGCGATTCGTCTTTCGTGACGGCAAGATCAGCGAACATCACGACCATTTCGACCTGTGGCGCTGGTCGCGTCAGGCCCTCGGCGCAAAAGGCGCGCTGCTGGGCTGGACGCCCTTTGTGCAGAACGCCATTCGCGCTCAGGCGCAAAAGGGCTTGAAGGCTTATCAGGCAGGGCGTTGAGCCTCTGTTAGAATCGCCGCTCCTGCGTTTGTCACCACCTGTTGCCCATGACCGATACCGCTGTCGCCATTGCCCCCTCCCCGGAGACCGCCGCGCCCAAACCGTGGTTCGTGTATCTGGTGCGGGCCGCCAACGGCTCGCTGTACTGCGGCATCAGCGACGACCCGCACAAGCGCTTTGCCAAGCATCAGAGCGGCAAGGGCGCGCGCTTCTTTTTCTCCAGCCCCGCGGTGGCGCTGGTCTATGTCGAAGCTTGCCGCGACAAGGGCGAGGCGCTGCGTCAGGAGCGGCTGATCAAGAAATTGCGCAAGAGCGCCAAGGAGACACTTGTTGCGAGTTTCGTCCCGTCGAGCCTGAGCAGCAGTCTCACGGCTGTGTAGGCTGACTGCCGATCACGAGTAGGAGCGCGTTTAAGCGTCTTGTCAGATATTTCGCATGTGAATTACCTGTTTTATTTTATTCGTATGTGTACTAGCCTGTTTATCAGATTCGATGAGCAGGAGCGCAATACATGACGGCCTTGGCGATCACTCGTAACCATGGCGTTGGCGTTGACACCCCCGAAGCCGGGCGCGTGGCGCTGACGTTTTTCTTCAGCCTCATGGTGCATTGGGGTTGCTCGGTCGAGGAGCAAAGAACGCTGCTGGGTGCCGTGAGCAACACCACCTTTTACAAATACAGACGCACGCCTGACATCCGCCTGCCTCACGACACCCTCGAGCGTATTTCCTATCTCATGGGTATTCACAAGGCGCTCAGCATCATCTTCAGCAACCAGTTGGAGCGCGCTTACGAATGGGTCGCCAAACCCAACGCGGCAGCGCCATTCAACGGTCAGTCTGCCTTGCAGTACATGTTGGCCGGGCGGGTAGTGGACATTGCCGACGTGCGTCGATATCTGGATGGAGTGCGCGGCTGATGAAGCAACCGCACACCGTGATACCGGCGTGGGAGGCTGCCTTCAGGATGATCAACAGTGCCTTTCCCCCGATAACGCTGTTCGAGGATGTGCTGAACCCTGCCGACCTGGAAATGGCATACGCCCTTGAAGCAATGACCAATGATCGCCTGCTGGATCAGTGCGGCGCCCTGCGCAGGGTCGCTGTCGAGGATCGTGTTTCGGGACCGGGATCGACCCCTGTGATGGCAGCGTTCACCCACATTGGCAAGGCGAGCCGTTTTACCGACGGGACTTACGGCATCTACTACGCGGCGAACAGCCAGGCCGCTGCCATCGCAGAAACGCGCTTTCACCAGCAGCGCTTTCTGGCGGCGACCAACGAGCCGGACATCGAGCTGACGTTGCGAACTTACGTCAACCAGGTCGTAAAGCCTGTTCACGACGTGCGCGCCGATTACCCAGAGCTGCATGAGCCTGATCCCGCTCGCTACGGCGCCCCGCAAGCGTTCGCCAAAGCGCTGCGGGATAAGGGATCGTGGGGGATGCTCTACCGCAGCGTACGTCTGGAGGGGCATGAGTGCGTGGCAGCGTTTCGACCGCCAGCGGTCACGCTGCCGGTTCAGGGCAAACATGTTCGTTACGTCTGGGATGGGAAAAGCCAGACCATCTCCCACGTGTTCGAGATCAGCTTGCTCTAGGTCGTGTGTCTGAACTTGGCCTGTTCGTCACTTGTAGTGATCGCTGGCAACGCTCAACTTAGACCGCTGTCTGAGTACCGTGGCCGGGGAGCGACCTGAAGTCGTCATTCCGGATTCAAAGCATTCTCCCCGAGGTCGAATAATGAGTGAGCTGATCCTGCACCACTATCCAACGTCCCTGTTCGCGGAAAAGGCGCGCTTGATGCTGGGCTTCAAGGGGCTGTCGTGGCGTTCGGTCATCATTCCGTCAATCATGCCCAAGCCCGATGTCACCGCCCTCACCGGTGGCTATCGAAAGACGCCCGTACTGCAAGTGGGTGCGGACATCTATTGCGACACGGCGTTGATCGCCGGCCGTCTTGAAGCCGAGAAAAGCTCACCCACCTTCTACCCCGAAGGTCAGGAATTCACCTCGGCGAGCCTGGCCAACTGGGCCGATTCGGTGCTGTTTCTGCATGCCGTGAGCCTGGTGTTCCAGCCCGCCTCGCTGGCCGTGCGCTTCGCCAAAGTGCCCCCGGAAGCGGTGAAAGCGTTCGTCGCTGACCGCGCGACCCTGTTCGATGGCGGCAATGCGACCCGGGTGCCGCTGGAATTGGCGCAGCATCAATGGCCCACGTTGATGAGCCGCCTTGAAACCCAACTGGAGCGCAACGGCGACTTCCTGCTGGGCGTGCCATCCATTGCAGACTTCTCGGTGGCCCATACCCTGTGGTTCCTCAAACAGACGCCCGTTACTGCACCGCTGGTAGACGATTATCCGGCGGTACTGGCCTGGTATCAGCGTGTGCTGGGCTTCGGCCATGGCGCGGCCAGCGAACTGAGTTCGGCCGATGCCGTGGAAATCGCGCGCAAGGCCGAGCCTGCTGCATTGCCGGACGAAGCCTTCATTGACCCTAACGGCTTTGAGGTGGGGCAGCAGGTGAGCGTGTCAGCGGTAGACTACGGCGTGGACCGCGTGCAGGGCGAATTGGTGTTCAGCGGCCGTGAGGAAATCATCCTGCGCCGTGAAGATGAACGCGCAGGTTTAGTGCATGTGCACTTCCCGCGCTATGGGTTTCGTATCGAAAAGGCTTGAATCACTTCAACGCCGCCAGAATCTCCTCCGGCGAAAAGCCCCTGATCAACGTGCCATTCACGTCGATCAGGGGAATCCCGCGACCACCCAGCGCCTCGTACGCCTTGCGGCCTTCCTTGGACTTCTCGATGTCGTACTCGGTGTACGGAATGCCCTTGCTGTCGAGGAAGCGCCGGGTCTGTTTGCAGTAGCCGCACCAGTCGGTGGCGTACAGGGTGACCTTGGCGTTGCTCTGGACCTGCGCCGAGACGTATGGGTCGGGGTGGACGAGGTTTTCGATCTTGCCCCAGTTCTGGTAGACCACGACCACCAGCAGGATCAGCACGAACTTCTTGAGAGTGCGCACGAGCATGAGCGTCAGCGCCTCTTGAGCTGGTCGGTGAGCTGGGTCGGCAGGCCCTTGATGATAAGCGTGCCTTTTTCTTCGTCGTACTCGATCTTGTCGCCCAGCAGGTGCGCTTCGAAGCTGATCGACAGGCCTTCGGCCCGGCCAGTGAAGCGGCGAAACTGATTGAGGGTGCGTTTATCTGCAGGGATTTCCGGCGACAGGCCGTAGTCCTTGTTGCGGATGTGTTCGTAGAAGGCGCGGGGGCGGTCTTCGTCGATCAGGCCGGAGAGCTCTTCCAGGGCGATGGGCTCACCCATCTTGCTCTGGCTGCTGGCGTAGTCGACCAGGGCCTTGGTTTTCTCGCGGGTCGATTCTTCAGGCAGGTCTTCGCTCTCGACGAAGTCGCTGAAAGCCTTGAGCAGGGTGCGGGTTTCACCGGGACCGTCGACGCCCTCCTGGCAGCCGATGAAGTCGCGGAAATACTCCGATACCTTTTTCCCGTTCTTGCCCTTGATGAACGAGATGTACTGCTTGGAGGCTTTGTTGTTCTGCCATTCGGAGATGTTGATTCGCGCCGCGAGGTGCAGTTGGCCCAGGTCCAGGTGGCGGGACGGGGTCACGTCCAGCGACTCGTTCACCGCCACCCCTTCGCTGTGATGCAGCAGGGCGATGGCCAGGTACTCGGTCATGCCCTGTTGGTAATGAGCGAACAGCACGTGGCCGCCGACTGACAGGTTCGATTCCTCCATCAGCTTTTGCAGGTGCTCGACCGCCACGCGGCTGAAGGCGGTGAAGTCCTTGCCGTCGTCCAGGTATTCCTTCAGCCAGCCGCTGAACGGGTGCGCGCCCGATTCAGGATGGAACAGGCCCCAGGCCTTGCCCTGCTTGGCGTTGTAGTTCTCGTTGAGGTCGGTCAGCATGTTCTCGATGGCCTGGGACTCGGCGAGTTCGGAGTCTCGAGCGTGGAGAACTGCGGGCGTACCGTCGGGTTTCTTGTCGATCAGGTGAACGATGGCATGACGGATCGGCATGGATTTCTCGACTGCGAAAGTGGAACTGAACGGGTGCTGGCGTGACCCGTGCGAAAGGCGGCAAGTGTACCGCAGAGTGACCCCGGAACGCGCTGGGGAGGCCGAAAACAGGGCCTGCGGCCGATTAATATGACTTTTTTATGCCTCAGGGCCGAGAAAGCTGACCAAATGGCTAGTCAGGTGCGGATATTTGTCCGTCTCTGTGCTAGTTTTGCCCGGTCTTGCGCACCGAAGCGCGCCAAGCATGCAGTTTGTGGGCGTTCGGCCGAACCAAAGGCCGATTTCAGCATCTACATTTCGCGTCTGTACACACTCTGCAAACCATATGAATTGATAGGGAAGGAACACCACCATGGCTCTGACTAAAGACCAATTGATCGCCGATATCGCAGAAGCTATCGACGCGCCAAAAACCACCGCGCGCAATGCTCTGGACCAATTGGGCCAAATCGTCGCTGACCAACTGGAAAACGGTAGTGAAATCACTCTGCCAGGCATCGGCAAGCTGAAAATCACCGAGCGTCCAGCTCGCACTGGCCGCAACCCATCGACTGGCGCTGCGATCGAAATCGCTGCCAAGAAAGTCGTCAAGTTCGTTCCAGCCAAAGTGCTGACCGACGCAGTAAACAAGTAAGCGAACACGCGACTTGTTGAGAAACCGTGTGGCGGAGCGATCCGGACACGGTTTTTTTGTGCCTGTAGTTTCTGGGTCGCAGGGCTTCTGTGGGAGCGAGCTTGCTCGCGAAGGCGGAGGTCAGGGCAATGATGTGTATTGACTGTACAGGCCTCTTCGCGAGCAAGCTCGCTCCCACAGGATAGCCATCGGCTAGCGTGTTATAGGTTCCCCCAGCGCTCTGCTCGCCACGCCGCCTGCTGCGCCGCGTCATGAAAGGTCCAGGCGACGAAGCGGCTTTGCTTCTGTCCCTGTGACATCTCCGCCACCTGGCTCTCCAGCGCCCCGACTTTTTTCAGCGCGCTCTGGATCAGCGGCAGGTTGGACGCCTTGGAAACCAGTGTGCTGAACCACAGCACCTGATGAGGGATCTGCGCGCTTTCGCTGATCAGTTGCGTCACGAAACGCGCCTCACCACCTTCGCACCACAATTCCGCCGCCTGGCCGCCGAAATTCAGCACCGGCAGCTTGCGCTTGGGGTCGGCCTTGCCCAGCGCACGCCATTTGCGCTGGCTGCCGCGCAGGGCTTCGTCGGCCGAGGCGTGGAAGGGCGGGTTGCACAGGCTGATGTCGAAGCGCTCCTCAGGCTGCAACAGCCCGCCGAGGATGTGCTTGCGGTTGTCTTGCTGGCGCAGGTTGATCGCCTTGCCCAGGTTGTTGGCCTTGACGATGGTCGTGGCGGAGGCGAGGGCGGTCTTGTCGATGTCCGAGCCCAGGAAGTGCCAGCCGTAATCGCTGTGCCCGATCAGCGGGTAGATGCAGTTGGCACCGGTGCCGATGTCCAGCGCCTTGACGGCGGCGCCACGGGGGATCACGCCGTCGTTGCGCTCAGCCAGCAGGTCGGCGAGGAAGTGCACGTAGTCGGCGCGCCCTGGAACGGGTGGGCACAGGTAGTCGGCCGGGATGTCCCAGTGGGCGATGCCGTAGAACGACTTCAACAGGGCCCGGTTGAATACCCGCACGGCCGCAGGGTTGGCGAAGTCGATGCTTTCCTTGCCGTAGGGGTTGGTGATCACGAACTGGCCCAGTTCCGGACAGGCTTTGATGAGCTTGGGGAAGTCGTAGTGGCCCTGATGGCGATTGCGCGGGTGCAGGCTGGCCTTCTCGCGAGGAGCGGCGGGCTTGGCTGCTGTGGCCGGCTTGGGCTTTTTGCGCGGTGGTTTGGGTGGTTTCTGAGTGGTCATAAGTGTCGATTCTGTCGCAGGGGTCCGTAGCAGTCCGGCTTGCCGGCGGCAGCGTTCTCGATGGCGCCGCCGCCGGCAAGCCGGACTGCTACAGAATCGTGTGTGCGCAAGCGTCGGGGTGACAAAAAAGGGAGGTCTGTGTAGACCTCCCTTTTTCGTTTCTTCACCCGATTACAAACTGGCGATCCGTGCGTGCTGCTCGGCCAGCTTGCCCAGTGCCTGTTCGGCTTCGGTCAGCTTGGCGCGTTCCTTGGCGATGACGTCAGGCGGCGCCTTGTCGACGAAGGCCGCGTTGGACAGCTTGCCGCCCACACGTTGCACTTCGCCTTGCAGACGCTGGATTTCCTTGTCCAGACGCGCAAGCTCGGCGCCTTTGTCGATCAGACCGGCCATCGGCACCAGCACTTCCATCTCGCCCACCAACGCGGTAGCGGACAGCGGTGCTTCGGCGCCTGCAGCCAGTACGGTGAACGATTCGAGCTTGGCCAGCTTCTTCAGCAGGTGCTCGTTTTCGTTCAGGCGACGCTGGTCTTCAGCGCTGACGTTCTTGAGGAACAGTTGCAGCGGCTTGCCCGGGCCGATGTTCATTTCGCCACGAATGTTTCGCACGCCCAGCATCAGGCCCTTGAGCCATTCGATGTCGCCTTCGGCAGCAGCGTCGATGCGCTCCTCGTTCGCCACCGGCCACGGTTGCAGCATGATGGTCTTGCCTTCAGCGCCTGCCAGCGGCGCGAGGCGCTGCCAGATTTCTTCGGTGATGAACGGCATGAACGGATGCGCCAGGCGCAGCGCCACTTCCAGCACGCGAACCAGGGTGCGACGGGTGCCGCGCTGACGTTCGATCGGTGCGTTCTCGTCCCACAGCACAGGCTTGGACAGCTCCAGGTACCAGTCGCAGTACTGGTTCCAGATGAACTCGTACAGCGCCTGGGCGGCGAGGTCGAAACGGAACTGATCCAGCTGACGGGTCACTTCGGCTTCGGTGCGTTGCAGTTGCGAGATGATCCAGCGATCCGGCAGCGACAGCTCGAAAGCTTCGCCGTTCTGGCCGCAGTCTTCACCCTTGTCGAGCACATAGCGCGCAGCGTTCCAGATCTTGTTGCAGAAGTTGCGATAGCCTTCGACGCGGCCCATGTCGAACTTGATGTCGCGACCGGTGGACGCCAGCGAGCAGAAGGTGAAGCGCAGGGCGTCGGTGCCGTAGCTGGCGATGCCGTCGGCGAACTCGGTACGGGTCTGCTTCTCGATCTTCTTGGCCAGTTGCGGCTGCATCATGCCGCTGGTGCGTTTCTGCACCAGGGCTTCGAGTTCGATACCGTCGACGATGTCCAGCGGGTCCAGGACGTTGCCCTTGGACTTGGACATCTTCTGACCCTGGCCGTCGCGCACCAGACCGTGCACATAAACGGTCTTGAACGGGATCTGCGGGGTGCCGTCTTCGTTCTTCACCAAATGCATGGTAAGCATGATCATCCGGGCGACCCAGAAGAAAATGATGTCGAAACCGGTCACCAGCACGTCGGTGGGGTGGAAGGTCTTCAGGAACTCGGTCTGCTCAGGCCAGCCCAGGGTGGAGAAAGTCCACAGGCCCGAACTGAACCAGGTGTCGAGGACGTCGTTGTCCTGTTGCAGCGCAACGTCAGGCCCCAGGTTGTGCTTGGCACGCACTTCGGCTTCGTCGCGACCGACGTAGACCTTGCCCGACTCGTCGTACCAGGCCGGGATGCGGTGGCCCCACCAGAGCTGGCGGCTGATGCACCAGTCCTGGATGTCGCGCATCCAGGAGAAGTACATGTTTTCGTATTGTTTCGGAACGAAGGCGATGCGGCCATCTTCGACGGCAGCGATGGCAGGCTCGGCCAGCGGCTTGGTGGAAACATACCATTGGTCGGTCAGCCACGGCTCGATGATGGTGCCGGAGCGGTCGCCTTTCGGCACTTTCAGGGCGTGGTCGTCGACGCTGACCAAAAGGCCCGCCGCGTCGAAGGCCGCGACGATCTGCTTGCGCGCTTCGAAGCGGTCCAGACCTGCGTATTGCGCAGGCAGGGTGCCATCGATGGATTCGTTCAGCGTGCCGTCGAGGTTGAACACCTGGGCGGCCGGCAGCACGTTGGCGTTCTTGTCGAAGATGTTCAGCAGCGGCAGGTTGTGGCGCTTGCCGACTTCGTAGTCGTTGAAATCGTGGGCCGGGGTGATCTTCACGCAGCCGGTGCCGAATTCAGGGTCGCAGTAGTCGTCGGCGATGATCGGGATGCGACGGCCTACCAGCGGCAGCTCGACGAACTTGCCGATCAGGGCCTGGTAGCGCTCATCGTTCGGGTTAACGGCTACGGCGGCGTCACCGAGCATAGTTTCCGGACGGGTGGTGGCGACGATCAGGTAGTCCTGGCCCTCAGCGGTTCTCGCCCCGTCGGCCAGCGGGTAGCGCAGGTTCCACAGGCTGCCTTTCTCGTCGTGGTTTTCCACTTCGAGGTCGGAAATGGCCGTGTGCAGCTTGGTGTCCCAATTGACCAGGCGCTTGCCGCGGTAGATCAGGCCGTCTTCGTGCAGGCGCACGAAAGCTTCCTTGACGGCTTCGGACAGGCCGTCGTCCATGGTGAAGCGCTCGCGGCTCCAGTCCACTGACGAGCCCAGGCGGCGGATCTGACGGCTGATGTTGCCGCCGGACTGATCCTTCCACTCCCAGACTTTTTCGAGGAATTTCTCGCGACCCAGGTCATGGCGGTTCTGGCCCTGTGCTTCGAGCTGACGCTCGACCAGCATCTGGGTGGCGATACCGGCGTGGTCGGTGCCCGGCTGCCACAGGGTGTTGCGACCCTGCATGCGGCGGAAACGGATCAGGGCGTCCATGATCGCGTTATTGAAACCGTGGCCCATGTGCAGGCTGCCGGTGACGTTCGGCGGCGGAATCATGATGGTGTACGAGTCGCCCGCGCCTTGCGGAGCGAAATAATTCTCGGACTCCCAGGTCTGGTACCAGGAAGTTTCGATGGCGTGCGGCTGGTAGGTCTTGTCCATGCGCGGCGGGAACCTGATCTGCTTTAAGTCGGAAAAGCCGGGAAGTATAGCTTTTCACGGCAGCTGCAAGCTACAAGCGAGAAGATTCAAGCGTATGGACGGTGGTCATCGGTTGCGTAGCAGCCGGGCTTGCCCGCGGGTCGATCTTGAGGACGCCCCCGCCGGCAAGCGCGCTTCTACAGGGTCAATTGTTGTATTGCGAGAGCAGCCGCTCCATCCGCGCATCGAGGCGGCGTTTGATTTCGTTTTCGATGTGCGGGGCGAAGTCGTCGATCACGTCTTGCATGATCAGCTGCGCAGCGGCGCGCAGTTCGTTGTCCAGGTGCAGCAGGTCATCCGGGTTCGGACCGGTCGCTTGCGCAGCAGGCGCTGGCGCGGCCTGGGGCGCAGGCGGTGGAGTGACAGGCTCCGGGGCCGCTGGCGGCTCGGCCACAAGCGTCGGGATGTCTGCGTCATCCGCCGCGATCACCTGGCCGCTGACGACATCGAACAGCAGCGGGATCTGGCCTTCGCTGTTCAGCGCATCGGTCAGCAACGGCGGTTGCATGGATTGGTCGCCAAGCAGCTGGCGGATCGATTCGAGGTCGTCCAGCAGGTGGGCGGGATCTTTAAGGGGTTTTGAATTATCCATTGTGTGCTCAAAGACGCTGCAGTCGGTGATCTTGCAGAGGATAGCCCTGTTCACGGTAGAAGCGGAAACTCTCCCGCGCGGCCAGCCGGATGGACGGCTCCTCCACGACGATCTCGGCGATGCGAGCGAAGCGTTTGAAAAAATCGGGGACACGCAGGTCCAGGTTGACCAGCAGATCCTGATGGGAGCCCGGATCGGTACCGATGCCCAGCGCCACGGGGGCGTCCTGATCGTCTTCGATCGGGCCGTGGGGCACAAAGGTTTCGCCCTTGAAACGCCACAGGCGGGCGTCCAGCTCTTCACGTTGGGCGGCGTCGCTGCAATGCAGGTAGACCCGGTGCCCAAGGCGCCAGGCCTTGTCGGTGAGCTTGCAGGCGAAGTCCAGGCGCGCGAGCGGATCGGCGCTGGGCAGGATGTAGAAGTCGACTTGGGTCATGGTTTTTCCAGAGCATGCGCCAACGCCCCGAAGGGCGTCGACACATCAATGCAGCGGGGTCAGACGCCAGCGCGGTCGATCAGGTACTGGGTCAGCAGCGGAACCGGACGGCCAGTGGCGCCCTTGTCCTTGCCGCCGCTCAGCCATGCGGTACCGGCGATGTCCAGGTGCGCCCACTCGTAGGCCTTGGTGAAGCGCGACAGGAAGCAGGCCGCGGTGATGGTGCCGCCTTTCGGACCGCCGATGTTGGCGATGTCGGCAAACGGGCTGTCCAGTTGCTCCTGGTATTCGTCGAACAGCGGCAGTTGCCAAGCGCGGTCGTCAGCGCGCTTGCCCGCTTCGAGCACCTGGTTGATCAGCGCGTCGCTGTTGCCCAGCAGGCCCGACGTATGGCCGCCCAGGGCAACCACGCAGGCGCCGGTCAGGGTCGCGATGTCGATCACGGCCTGTGGCTTGAAGCGCTCGGCGTAGGTCAAGGCGTCACACAGCACCAGACGGCCTTCGGCGTCGGTGTTGAGGATTTCGACGGTCTGGCCGCTCATGGTCTTGACGATGTCGCCTGGACGGGTCGCGTTGCCGCTCGGCATGTTTTCAGCCGCGGCGATGATGCACACCAGGTTGATCGGCAGTTGCAGTTGCAGCACCGCATTGAGGGTGCCAAACACGCTGGCGGCGCCGCACATGTCGAATTTCATCTCGTCCATGCCCGCGCCCGGTTTGAGGCTGATGCCGCCGGTGTCGAAGGTGATGCCCTTGCCGACCAGCACGAAGGGCTTGTCGCTCTTCTTGCCGTTGGAGTACTGCATCACGATCAGGCGCGGCGGCTGGGCGCTGCCCTGGCCAACGGCGAGGAACGAGCCCATGCCCAGTTCGGCGATTTTCTTCTCGTCGAACACTTCGACTTTCAGGCCCTTGGTGGCCTTGCCCAGCGCCTTGGCCTGTTCGCCCAGGTAGGTCGGGTGGCAGATGTTTGGCGGCATGTTGCCCAGATCGCGGGTCACGGCCATGCCGGCAGCGATGGCTTGCGCATGCTTGGCGGCGCGCTCGACGTCGGCGACGTTGGCCTTGGCGGTCAGCAGGGTGACTTTCTTCAGGGCGCGCGGGTCGGCTTTCTGGCTCTTGTAACGATCGAACACATATTCGCCATCGGCCAGGGTTTCCACCAGCAGGCGGTTCTTGCCATAGATGTCGCGGTTCTTGACGCTCAGTTGATCCAGCGCGAAGGCAGCGTCGGTGCCGCCCAGGCTTTTCAGGGTGTTCAGCGCGCCACTGACGATCTTGCGGAACTGGCGGTCGCTCAGTTCGGCGTCTTTGCCGGTGCCGACCAGCAACACGCGCTCGGCCTTGAGGTTCGGCAGGCTGTGCAGCAACAGGCTCTGGCCGATCTTGCCGGCCAGGTCCCCGCGCTTGAGCACTGCGCTGATTGCGCCGCCGCTCAGGGTGTCGACGCTTTGTGCAGCTTCGCTCAACGTGCGGCCTTCGCCGACGGCGACCACCAGGGTGGCGGTCTTCAAGGTTTCTGCACTGACGCTCTTAACAACCAATTCCATGTCGGGGTCCCCGAATAAACTGTGGGTTACGCAAAATGAGTTCGCGGCTGGCGCGGCCAGAGATGTCTCGCTTCGCCACGCCAGCGGCATGGCCCGCAGTTTGACCCCGGCCAAGGTGAGATGACAACCCCGCAAAGCGCAGGTCTGGTACGCGAGTGCTACGTGAGAGCCACGTGAGCGCCGCGGCTGTGCAGAGGTCTTGTCATCACAGTTGAAAGAAGTATCCGGCGCACGCAGTGACAGACACACCCAATCACAGGATAATGCCGCATATTTTTTCGGTGGTTCTCCGTCGCGAGCATCATGGCTGATCCATTTCCTCGTCAGGCTGTCTGAGCGTGACAACCCTGGAGTGTCTGGTTTGATTGTCTTCCGTTACCTGTCCCGAGAAGTGCTGGTTACCTTGAGCGCTGTCAGCGCCGTGCTGCTGGTAATCATCATGAGTGGCCGTTTCATCAAGTATTTGGCCCAGGCTGCGTCCGGTGCGCTCGATCCGGGCGTGCTGTTTCTGATCATGGGCTTTCGTCTGCCGGGCTTCCTGCAACTGATCCTGCCGCTGGGCCTGTTCCTGGGCATCCTGCTGGCTTACGGGCGCCTGTACCTGGAAAGCGAAATGACCGTTCTGTCGGCCACCGGCATGAGCCAGCAGCGCCTGCTGTTGATGACTCTGGCGCCTGCCGCGCTGGTTTCCCTGCTGGTCGCCTGGCTGAGCTTCAGCCTGGCCCCGCAAGGCGCGACCCAGTTCCAGCTGCTGATCAACAAACAGGACGCGATGACCGAGTTCGACACCCTGGTGCCGGGCCGCTTCCAGCTGCTGCGCGACGGCAGCCGCGTGACCTACACCGAAACCATGACCGACGACCGGATCAATCTGGGCGGTGTCTTCATCTCCGAGAAGAAACTGGACGAGAAGAAGGACCACGGCATTACCGTGCTGGTCGGCGAGAAGGGGCGTCAGGAGATCAAGCCTGACGGTAACCGTTACCTGATTCTGGAAAACGGTTATCGCTACGACGGTAACCCCGGCCAGGCCGATTACCGCGTCATCAAGTACGACACCTACGGTGCGTTGCTGCCCAAGCCTGAAATCAGCGATGAGATCACCGACCGCGACGCGATCCCGACCAGCGAGCTGCTGACCGGCGAAGCCACCCCGCGCAACAAGGCCGAACTGCAATGGCGGGTTTCCCTGCCGATCCTGGTGTTCATCGTGACGCTGATGGCGGTGCCGCTGGCGCGTGTGAACCCTCGTCAGGGCCGCTTCCTCAAGCTGCTGCCGGCGATTCTGCTGTACATGGCCTACCTGACCATCCTGATTGCCGCTCGCGGGGCGCTGGAGAAGGGCAAGATTCCGATGGTGCTGGGCTTGTGGTGGGTGCACGCGATATTTCTCGCCATCGGACTGGGACTTTTGTATTGGGAGCCTCTGCGCCTGAAGATGGCCAGCCGCCGCTCGGTGTCGGAGGTGGCTCATGGTTAAGCTCGATCGCTACATCGGCAAAAGTGTGTTCATGGCGATTCTCGCCGTACTGGGCGTGATTCTGGGGCTGGCCTCGCTGTTTGCCTTCATCGACGAGATGGCCGACATCAGCGACACCTACACCTTCTGGGATGCCGGCAGCTTCGTGGTCATGACCGCGCCGCGTCGCCTCTATGACATGCTGCCGATGGCGGCACTGATCGGCTGCCTGATCGGCCTGGGTACGCTGGCCAGCAGCAGCGAACTGACCATCATGCGCGCCGCTGGCGTGTCCATTGGCCGGATCGTCTGGGCGGTCATGAAACCGATGCTGGTGCTGATGGTGGCCGGGCTTCTGATCGGCGAGTACGTAGCCCCCGTGACCGAAGCGCAAGCTCAGGCAGCGCGCTCTCTGGCCCAGGGCACTGGCGATGCACAGAGCGCCAAGCGCGGCCTGTGGCACCGTCAGGGCGAAGAGTTCATCCACATCAACACCGTGCAGCCCAATGGCTTGCTGTACGGCGTGACGCGCTACCACTTCGATGACCAGCGCCACATGCTGACGTCCAGCTTCGCCAAGCAGGCCAACTTCAAGAAGGACTATTGGGAGCTGAAGGACGTCACCACGACCGTCTTCCACGAGGGCCGTACCGAAGTCGTGACCGCCCCTGAAGAGCGCTGGGATATCGCCCTGAGCCCTCAGTTGCTGAGCACGGTGGTGCTGCCCCCCGAGTCGCTGTCGATGACCGGCCTGTACGGCTACGCCAACTATCTGGCCGACCAGGGCCTGAATAACGGCCGTTACTGGCTGGCGTTCTACACCAAGATTTTGCAACCCCTTGTGACTGTGGCGCTGGTATTGATGGCGATCTCGTTCATCTTCGGCCCGTTGCGTTCGGTGACCCTGGGTCAGCGTGTGTTCACCGGCGTGCTGGTGGGCTTCACCTTCCGGATCGTCCAGGACCTGCTGGGCCCGTCGAGCCTGGTGTTCGGCTTCTCGCCGCTGTTCGCGGTGCTGGTGCCGGCCGGGATCTGTGCGCTGGCGGGGCTGTGGTTGTTGCGCCGGGCAGGTTGATCGCTTCTGCGTGATGGAAAAAGCCGACCTCAGGGTCGGCTTTTTTGTGGCTGTGGTGTGGCACAGATACTCGATCTGACGATGCAGTGCCCTGTGGGAGCGGGCTCGCCCGCGAAAGCGGTGCTGGTGTCGCGAAGATTCTGCGTCTGACCTGGCCTCTTCGTGGGCAAGCCCACTCCCACAGAAGCTGATGAGTGCGAACCTCAGACCTTCTTCTGCTTCGGAATCCGTACCACTTGGGTTTCGGAATACATGTCGTGCCAGCTGCGCTTCTGCTTGTCGAACAGACTCCAGAAGAACCCCAGGCCAACGCAGAGCCATGACGCAATCGCCACCACGAAGCGCAGCAGCGCCTGCCACAGGCTGATCCCGGTGCCATCTGCGTTCTGTACGCGTATGCCCCAGACCTGCATGCCCAACGTCTGGCCGGCGTGGGTCCAGAACTTGGCGAAGAAGGCGAACAGCGCAAACAGCAGGAGGGTGGACAGCAGGGGGTCGCCATCCAGAGCGCCGGACTCGGACATCTGACGCAACTTAGCCTCGCCGACGAAGCTCATCCAGATCAGTTTGTAGATGAACGTGGTGACCATCAGCAGCGCTACGCACAGCAGCGCGTCGTAGAAAATCGCCGCGAGGCGCCTACCCAGTCCGGCCGGGGGGAATTCGCCTTGTGGACGCAACAGGTGTTTGGACATGGGCAGCGCTCGTTCACCGGGTTGGGTGCAGTGTACGAAATCGCAGGCATAAAAAAGCCCCTGATGTCGCCATCAGGGGCTTTTTATGCGTTGGGCGATCAGCCTTCAGCTTGTACTTCGTCAGCCTGCATGCCTTTCTGGCCCTGCACAGCAACGAAAGTCACTTTCTGGCCTTCTTTCAGGCTCTTGAAGCCGTTGCCCTGAATAGCGCGGAAGTGGACGAACAGATCCGGACCGCTCTCTGGAGTGATAAAACCAAAACCTTTCTCGTCGTTAAACCACTTAACGGTACCGCTCTGACGTTGAGACATTTTCTTATTCCTTGGAGCATAAATTAATGACAGCCCCTTTCACACGAAAGAGTACTGGGCTGGTTGCAGGAAGAAGAAACGTAGAGCGGGATGTAGCATTGCTTTTGGCGCTACTGCCCAGGTCACGATCCCAGCGACCTATGCAAACACAGTCGAGAAACTCTACGCTAACTCCCGCAGAAAAAACAAGCCCCGGATAAGCCCGGATTCAGGGGCTTTCGGCCACTTTTTGAAAACTTTAACCAAGGTGGGGCAATCGATAGTTTTTACTATTAGCAGGCTTGAGAAAGTGCAGTTTTTTGACAATTTGATTGCTGTTTGGCCCGGCGTCACAGTGCAGCACCGCAACAGTCACACGCACTGTTGCGGTGCCTTGTTTTCTGACGTCAGCGATCAGCCACGGAAGTAACGTGGCGAAACAAAAGGCATTTTGCTCACTTTCATCGGTACTTTCTTGCCACGCACGATGGCCCAGAGCGGGGTGTCGATGCCTGAGAATCCGGCGTCAACATAGCCCATCGCCACGGGTGCGCCGAGGGTCGGCCCGAAGCCGCCGCTGCATATAGTGCCGACGGGCTTGTCATCGGCATCGACAATTTGCGCGCCCTCGCGAACCGGCGTGCGCTCTTGCGGCAGCAGCCCAACGCGCTTGCTGGCTGCACCGCTTTGGTGCTGGGCGAAAATCTGCTCGGCGCCAGGGAAGCCCCCGGCGCGGGCGCCGTCGGCACGACGAACCTTGGAAATGGCCCACAACAGGCTGGCCTGGATTGGCGTAGTCTCGGTATTCATGTCGTGGCCGTACAGGCACAGGCCCGCTTCCAGACGCAGCGAATCGCGAGCGCCAAGGCCGATGGCCGCCACTTCGGGCTCGGCCAGCAAGCGACGGGCGACGGATTCGGCCTGGTCAGCCGGGATCGAAATTTCATAGCCGTCTTCGCCGGTGTAGCCCGAACGGCTGATGTAGCAGTCAATGCCGTCAATCGGCATTGCGGTGTACTGCATGAAGGTCATCTTCGCGACTTCAGGGGCCAGGCGCGCCAGTGCGGTCACTGCTTGCGGGCCTTGGAGAGCAAGCAGGGCGCGATCTTCGAACAGCGGGGTGATCTCGCACTGATTGCCGATGTGCTTGCGCAGATGGGCCAGGTCCTGATCCTTGCACGCGGCGTTGACCACCAGCATCAACTGGTCGTTGCCCAGGTTTGCGACCATCAGGTCGTCGAGGATGCCGCCGGTTTCATTGGTGAACATGGCGTAGCGCTGCATGCCGACCGGCAGGTCGATGATGTCCACCGGGACCAGGGTTTCCAGCGCCTGGGCGGCATTCGCGCCGCTGAGCAGGATCTGCCCCATGTGCGACACGTCGAACAGGCCGGCCTGTTCGCGGGTATGCAGGTGTTCTTTCATGACGCCAGCCGGGTACTGCACCGGCATGTCGTAGCCTGCGAATTCGACCATCTTGGCGCCCAGTTCACGGTGCAGGGCATTGAGTGGGGTTTTCAACGGTTCTTGGGACATCGATGACTCCTTGAATGCATGTCCGCGTCGGCAGCCCGATGGCGCCGAACACGATAAGAGGGGGCTGGGATCAGCACTCGATAATGTTCACGGCCAGCCCGCCACGGGCTGTTTCCTTGTATTTGCTTTTCATGTCGGCGCCCGTCTGGCGCATGGTGCGGATGACTTTGTCCAGCGAGACAAAGTGCTGGCCATCGCCGCGCAAGGCCATGCGTACTGCGTTGATGGCCTTGACCGAGCCCATGGCATTGCGCTCGATGCAGGGCACCTGGACCAGGCCGCCAATGGGGTCGCAGGTCAGGCCAAGATTGTGCTCCATGCCGATTTCGGCGGCGTTCTCGACCTGGTGCACGTTGCCGCCCAGCACTTCGCACAGCGCGCCCGCCGCCATGGAACAGGCCACGCCGACTTCACCCTGACAGCCGACTTCGGCACCTGAGATCGAGGCGTTTTCCTTGTAGAGGATGCCAATGGCTGCCGCCGTCAGCAGGAAACGCACCACGCCGTCTTCGTTGGCGCCGGTGATGAAGCGCATGTAGTAATGCAGCACCGCCGGGATGATCCCCGCCGCGCCGTTGGTGGGTGCCGTGACCACGCGCCCGCCGTTGGCGTTTTCTTCGTTGACGGCCAGTGCGTAAAGATTGACCCAGTCCAGCACCGACAAGGCGTCGCGCAGCGCCGCTTCCGGGTTCTTGCACAACTGGCGATGCAGCGCGGCTGCCCGACGCTTGACCTTCAACCCGCCTGGCAGAATGCCTTCGTTGCGGCAGCCGGCTTCGACGCAATCCTGCATGACCTGCCAGATTTTCAGCAGGCCTGCGCGGGTTTCGGCTTCTGATCGCCACGCGCCTTCGTTGGCCAGCATCACCTGGCTGATCGACAAACCGGTGCTCGCGCAATGGGCCATCAATTCCTTGCCGGTCTTGAACGGGTAGGGCAGCACGGTGCTGTCCTCGACGATGCGGTCGGCACCGGCGGCGTCTTCATCCACCACGAATCCGCCGCCGACCGAGTAGTACTCGCGGCTGCGGATCTGTAGGCCTGCGCCATCGAAGGCACGGAAGATCATGCCGTTGGGGTGGTAGGCCAGTGGTTTGCGAATCATCAGCAGGTGCTGCTTTTCGATGAATTCGATGCTGTGCTCGCCCAGCAGATTGATGCGCCCGCTGCCACGAATGAGCTGCAGACGTTCGGTGACGTGTTCGGTGTCGACGGTATCCGGGTGTTCGCCTTCCAGGCCCAGCAATACGGCCTTGTCGCTGCCGTGGCCTTTGCCGGTGGCACCGAGGGAGCCATACAGCTCGACTTTTACAGAGGCGGTTGCGCTGAGCAGGTCGTCCCGGCGCAGTCCTTCGACGAAGCGTGCAGCGGCGCGCATCGGGCCCACGGTATGGGAGCTTGAGGGGCCGATGCCGATCTTGAACAGGTCAAACACGCTCAGGGACATGATGCACTCCGGTTTTTGTTATTGATGAGGTGCATCCGATACACCGTGTCGCACCTTTCGCAGGCAAGCCAGCTCCCACAGGTATTGCGTTGTTCCGTCGGGGCTGGCATGCCTGCGAGGGGGTATGTCAGACACACCCCTCACAGCGTTTGCGTTGTCCTGTGGGAGCTGGCTTGCCTGCGAAGGCGGTGTGTCAGACACACCCCCCTGACAGTAGTCCCATCCGGATCACGCGTCCTGATAGCTTTCGATAGACGGGCAGGCGCATACCAGGTTGCGGTCGCCGAACACGTTGTCTACACGGCCGACCGGTGGCCAGTATTTGCCTTCGATCAGCGACGCGACCGGGTACACAGCCTGCTCGCGGCTGTACGGATGGCTCCACTCGCCGACCAGCTCCGCTGCGGTGTGCGGGGCGTTTTTCAGCGGGTTGTCGTCCTTGTGCAGGGCGCCGCTCTCGACCGCGCGGATTTCTTCGCGGATCTTGATCATGGCGTCACAGAAGCGGTCCAGCTCTTCCTTGGACTCGCTTTCGGTCGGCTCGATCATCAGCGTGCCCGCCACCGGGAACGACATGGTCGGGGCGTGGAAGCCGAAGTCGATCAGGCGCTTGGCCACGTCATCGACGCTGATGCCGCTGGTTTCTTTGAGCGGACGCAGGTCCAGGATGCATTCGTGGGCCACCAGGCCGCTGCTGCCGGTGTACAGCACAGGGTAGTGCTCTTCCAGGCGACGGGAAATGTAGTTGGCGTTAAGGATTGCCAGCTGCGAAGCGCGCTTGAGGCCTTCGCCGCCCATCATGCGGATGTACATCCAGGTGATCGGCAGAATGCTCGCGCTGCCGAACGGTGCCGCGCAGACCGCGCCTTCCTTGCGCCCCATCTTGCCGTGGCCCGGCAGGAACGGGGCCAGGTGCGATTTGACGCCAATCGGGCCGACGCCCGGGCCGCCACCGCCGTGAGGGATGCAGAAGGTCTTGTGCAGGTTCAGGTGGGACACGTCGCCGCCGAATTTGCCCGGTGCACACAGGCCGACCATGGCGTTCATGTTGGCGCCGTCGATGTAAACCTGGCCGCCGTTGTCGTGGATGATGCCGCAGATTTCGCGGATGCCTTCCTCGAACACACCGTGGGTCGACGGGTAGGTAATCATCAGCGCGGCGAGGTGTTCGCGGTGCTCGATGGCTTTGGCGCGCAGGTCTTCGATGTCCACGTTGCCGCGGGCGTCGCAGGCGGTCACGACCACACGCATGCCGGCCATGTTGGCGGTAGCAGGGTTGGTACCGTGGGCCGAAGACGGAATCAGGCAGATGTCGCGGCGGTCATCGCCACGGCTCTGGTGATAGGCACGAATGGCCAGCAGGCCTGCGTATTCGCCTTGGGAACCGGCGTTCGGTTGCAGGGAGATCGAGTCGTAGCCGGTGGCCGCGCACAGCATGGCTTCCAGTTCGTCGGTCAGTTGCTGGTAGCCGGCGCTTTGCTCCGCCGGGGCGAACGGGTGCAGGTTACCGAACTCGGCCCAGGTCACCGGGATCATTTCGCTGGCGGCGTTGAGCTTCATGGTGCACGAGCCCAGCGGGATCATGGTGCGGTCCAGCGCCAGGTCCTTGTCGGCCAGACGGCGCAGGTAGCGCATCAGCTCGGTTTCGGAATGGTAGCGGTTGAACACCGGGTGGCTGAGCACCGGCGACTGACGCTTCAGCTCTGCGGGCAGGCGCGCTTCGATGCTTTGCGCCAGTGCGGCGAAGTCAGGCAGGGCCTGGCCATCGGCGGCGAACAGTTTCCACAGCACTTCGATGTCGGCTTGCTGGGTGGTTTCGTCCAGCGACAGGCCCAGGCGTTCGGCGTCCACTTCGCGCAGGTTGATCTGCAGGGCGCGTGCCTTGGCGTGCAATTCGGCGGTTTTCGCGCCGGTGTTCAGGGTGATGCTGTCGAAGAAGAACGCTTGCTCAGGCTTAAGGCCTAGCTGGCTCAGGCCTTCAGCGAAAATCGCGGTCAGGTGATGCACGCGGTTGGCGATGCGGGTCAGGCCGACCGGGCCGTGGTAGACGGCATACATGCTGGCGATGTTGGCGAGCAGAACTTGCGCGGTGCAGATGTTGCTGGTGGCCTTTTCGCGGCGAATGTGTTGCTCGCGGGTCTGCATGGCCAGACGCAGGGCGGTCTTGCCGAAACGGTCGATGGACACGCCCACCAGACGGCCTGGCATGTCGCGCTTATAGGCATCCTTGGTGGAGAAGTAGGCGGCGTGCGGGCCACCGAAGCCCAGCGGAACACCGAAGCGTTGCGCGCTGCCGATGGCCACGTCAGCACCGAATTCGCCGGGTGGCGTCAGCAGGGTCAGGGCCAGCAGGTCAGCGGCCACGGCCACCAGTGCGTTGGCGGCGTGGAAGCGCTCGACCAGTTCGCGGTAGTCGAACACGTCACCATTGCTGGCCGGGTATTGCAGCACGGCGCCAAAGAATTCGCTGACATCGCTCAGTTGGCGCTCATCACCGACCACCACTTCGATGCCCAGGGGCTCGGCGCGAGTGCGCAGTACGTCCAGGGTTTGCGGGTGGCAATGGGCCGATGCAAAGAACTTGTGGCTGCCCTTATTCTTGCTCAGGCGTTTGCAGAAGGTCATGGCTTCGGCAGCGGCGGTGGCTTCGTCCAGCAGCGAGGCGTTGGCGATCGGCAGGCCGGTCAGGTCGCTGATCAGGGTCTGGAAGTTCAGCAACGATTCCAGGCGGCCCTGGGAAATCTCAGGCTGGTACGGGGTGTAGGCGGTGTACCAGGCCGGGTTTTCCAGCAGGTTGCGCAGGATCGGTGCCGGGGTGTGGGTGTTGTAGTAGCCCTGGCCGATGTAGGTCTTGAACAGCTGGTTCTTGCTGGCAATGGCCTTGATATCGGCCAGTGCGTCAGCTTCGCTCTGCCCGGCGGACAGGCCCAGCACGCTGGTGCCCTTGATCGATTCAGGGATGACGCTGGCGCTCAGGGCTTCCAGAGAGTCGAAGCCCAGGGTGGCGAGCATGGCTTTTTCGTCGTCGGCGCGTGGGCCGATGTGACGGGCGATGAACTCGTTGGCGGTGCTCAGTTCGATACGGTCAGTCATTTCGGATTCCTCAGGCTTCGGCGTTGGCTTTGATCAGACGGTCGTAGGCGTCCTGATCCAGCAGTTGGCCGACAGCGGCAGCGTCGGACGGGACGAAACGGAAGAACCAGCCTTCGCCCAGCGGGTCTTCATTGACCAGTTCAGGGTTGGCGTCCAGCGCCGCATTGACCTCGACCACTTCGCCGGTCAAAGGCATGTACACACCGCTGGCAGCCTTGACCGACTCGACGGTGGCGGCTTCAGCGCCTTTGTCGTAGGACGCCAGTTCAGGCAGTTGCACGAATACCACGTCACCCAGCGCATTCTGGGCGAACGCGGTGATCCCGACTGTGACGCTGCCGTCTGCTTCGGCACGCAGCCACTCGTGATCTTCGGTAAAACGCAACTCGGTCATCTGGTCACCCTCAATTGAAAAGCCATCGCTCATCGTCGGCGCGAGCGTTATGCCAAGAGACATAGCAAGTTTGCGGCCAACCTGATGCGAGGCCTTTAAATCAAGGGTTTTGGCGGGTTTTCAGATGATTTTGAGACTGGGTGTTGTAGCGAAATCGCTACAGTTTTGCAGGGGCTAAAAAATGTTGTGGGATCAAAGCCTTGTCGGCTGGGGAGAAGGCGAGCATGGAACGAAATCAGTACGGTGTATTGATTTCGTTCCAATTCTTTTCGGCGCCGTTCTGTGGGAGCGGGCTCGCCCGCGAAAGCGTCAGGCCTGACGAATCAGGAGTGACTGACCCACCGCCTTCGCGGGCAAGCCCGCTCCCACAGGTCCGCGTTCGCTCGTCATGCTTTCCCGGAAATCCCGTACTTGCGCAACCGATGGGCGATGGAGGTGTGGGAGGTTTGCAGGCGGGCGGCCAGTTGGCGGGTCGAGGGGTAGTGGCTGTAGAGCTTGGCCAGCAGCGACTTTTCAAAGTCTTCGACCGCCGCCTCCAGGCTTTCGACTTCGCCGTCATTGCCCTGGGCAACCGAGGTCCCTGCGATGTCCAGGTCGCCGATCTCCACCAGCGAACTTTCACAGACCGCTGCCGCACGGAAGATAACGTTCTGCAACTGCCGCACATTGCCGGGCCAGCGGTTGCCCAGCAACGCCGGGTAGGTGCCAGCGGCAAGGCGGCAGACCGGGCGCTGGATCTGGGTGCAGGCCTGCTCCATGAAGAATCGGGCCAGCAGCAGGATGTCCTGCCCGCGCTCACGCAACGGCGGAACGTCCAGGTTCAGCACGTTGAGGCGATAGAACAGGTCTTCGCGGAAAGTGCCTTCGGCGACCATCTTTTCCAGATCGCGGTGGGTGGCGCTGAGGATGCGCACGTTGACCTGCACTTCTTTGTCACCGCCGACACGCCGAAAGCTGCCATCGTTTAGAAAACGCAGCAGCTTGGCTTGCAGGTAAGGCGACATCTCGCCAATTTCATCGAGAAACACCGTGCCCTGGTTGGCCAGTTCCATCAGGCCGGGTTTGCCGCCGCGCTGGGCGCCGGTGAAGGCGCCAGGGGCATAGCCGAACAGCTCGCTTTCGGCGAGGTTCTCCGGCAATGCCGCGCAGTTGAGCGCCAGAAATGGCGCGCTGTGTCGGGTGCTGACGGCGTGGCAGGCCCGGGCCACGAGTTCCTTGCCGGTGCCGGTTTCACCTTGAATCAACAGCGGCGCATCGAGGGCTGCTACCCGCTGGGCGCGGGCCTTGAGCGTGCGAATCGGCGCGGAATCCCCGAGCAGGGCATCGAAGCCTTCAGCATGATCGTGATGCAGGGCCGACAGGCGCTCGCCGATGCGACTGGGCAAATACAGGGTCAGCAAGGCGCCGGCGTCGGTGATGGGCGTGGCGTCGAGCAATAACGTTTCGCCGTTGAGCGTCACTTCGCGCATCGGCAGGCGAAAGCCGTTTTCCAGCAGCGCGGTCTGCAGGCCAGGGTCGCGGAACAGCTCGGCCAGCGACTCGCCCGCAGGCTCGCGACCATACAGCGCCACCAGGGCAGGGTTGGCCAGCAGCACATGGCCCGCGCTGTCCAGCGCCAGTACCGGGTCGGTCATGGCGGCGAGCAGGGCGTCCAGTTGCAGGTGACGGCGCTGGCCGGGGAGGATGTCCACGACTTTGATCGCCTCAACGCCACGTACTCGAAACAGCCGGTCCTTGAGTTCTTCGAGCAGCTCGTGGCTCAAGGTCGGGGCGTCGATGTAGACGTTGGGCGGCACCATTTCCACGGCGTCGAGATTCAGATTACGCGCGCCGAGAATCGCCAGCACTTCCTGGGTGATACCGACGCGGTCGATGAACGTGACGTGGATGCGCATGTGGTGTGATGCAGTTCGGGCCAGAGACGCATCGGATTATGCCAGTAAACCGCCGAACCGGGTTTCAACGTCGGTTCCAGTGCTGGCGGTTACTCCAGATGCTCCGGCTTGACCGCATCGCCCGACTTCATGTCGAGCTTGTCGCGGATGTCTTCGAACATGGCATCGTAGTCGCCGTGCATGTCGTGCAGGTCAGCGTTTTTGGGAAGGCCGTGTTTCTCGCAGATGCGTGAAGCTTCGCTGGCGAAGTTGTAGGCCAGATCCTTGGGCAGGTCGAAGGCGTCATTGACCGGCTTGCCGTCGATTTCCCCGTCGAGGATGAAATGCATGCCGGGGCCGGCGTCGGTCTGGCTGACCTCGTAGCGAATGTGCAGGTCGTAACCCGTTTCATCCGGCTGCAGGGCAGGGCGGGTGATGTGCAGATGGCCTGGCTCGAACATGTGACTGCTCCCTCAAGAAACGATGATCGTAAGGAGCAGACCGTGCGCGGTGCCTGGGGTTCAGCACCGCAGGTCAAGGTTGCCCGGAAGACTCCGTGCAGCGGGCGGTGTGCGCAGCCGGTTCGGGCCGCGACCAGATCCACAGGTTGACCACCACCATGCCGGTGACCGCGAAGTAGATCCACCAGTTGTGCTTGAGCACTACAAGCATGACCACCGCACATATCAGCATGGTGACAGTGGCGCTGATCTTGGCGCTGCGGGCGATCAGCTTGCCATTGCGCCAGTTGCTCAGCATCGGGCCGAACAGGCGATGGTTTTCCAGCCAGGCGCTCAGGCGCGGCGAGCTTTTGGTAGCGGCCCAGGCGGCCAGCAGGATGAATTCGGTGGTGGGCAGCCCCGGAATGAAGATCGCAATGATGCCGATGGCAAGGCTGACATAGGCCAGGATGCCGAACAGGATGCGGGACAGTTTGCTGCCTGGGGGAGTGTTGGTCATGAGTCTCGGGCACGGCAGGGTAAAGATGTGCTTCAAGGGCTCGCTCCCTCGAAAGGACGCCCAGCTTAACAGTGCCGGGCGCCAAACGCTTCGATTCAGGCCGGCTCCGTCTGGGCAGCCGACGTATAGGCATGGTCCAGCAGCACGTTGAAACGCTCGAACGCCGCCACGGCGCCTTTGTCGATCTGGCGTTCCTGCGCTTCGCTGAAGGGCAGGTCGTCGAGGATCCGGATGAAACGCTTCCAGCCATCGGCACGGCCACCGGTCGGCTCGCCCAGATGACGGGCACCGAAGGTTTCGCTCAGGTTCAGGGCCACGGCGCGCTTGATAAGAAAGGCTGCGCCCAGCTTGGAGCCCTCGGAGACGAACAGCCAGCCCAGGGCTTCGGCTTGGGAAGGTGTGTTCACCGCGCCTGCGACAGGCGCCGGGATTGGCGTGTCGAGGTCGTTGAGGTCGGCCTTGGCTTGTTCGGCGCGGCAGCGATCGGGCAGGTCGGCGATCAGTTCGATCAGTTGCGGATCGGTGTACAGCGCTTTCAGTTCCTGCTGGAACAGGTATTGAGCGGCCAGGAAGCGGGAGTAGCTGGCCAGGGTTTCGAACGGCGCGTTGGCCTTGACCGCCTTGTCCAGTTGTTCGTGGGGAGCGTGGGTGATCTGGTTCAGCCGCTGGGAGCGACGAATCGGGTCTTGGGACATGGTGTCTTCCTTGGGAAAATGAGGCGCTTGTAGACGAGACGAGTGAGCGCGGTTCAAGCGTAAAAAAATCCATGGCAACACTGCCCTGTAGCAGCACGGCTTGCCGGCGGGGCGGTGTGTCAGTCCAAGCATGGGTGTCTGACACGACGCCCCCGCCGGCAAGCCGTGCTGCTACGGGGCAGTGGATGGCTTTAGATATCCCACACCAGGTTGATCGCGAAGTTGCGGCCCGGCTGGGTCAGGCGGTCCAGGTTCGCCGGTTGGGTGACAGCCGCCTCGCCTACGCCGTCGTAGCCGCGCACGTCATCCCACAGCCAGTATTTCTTGTCGGCCAGGTTGTACAGGCCGCCGCTGACGGTCACATCGTCGGTGACCTTGTAGAAGCCGGTCAGGTCCACCAGCCCGAAGCCCGGGGTCTTGAACTGGGTGGAGGAGCCATCCGGCGCGTGGAAGTTGGTGTCGTCCACACGAGTCTTGCGCTTGACCAGTGTCCAGCTCAGCAGGCCGCCGTAGTTGTCCTGGTCATAACCCAGGCCGAAGGTGCCGGTCAGCGGGTTGATGCTGTTGATCGGCTGGCCGGTGTCGTCATTGCGTCCGTGCTGGTACGCCACCGAGCCCAGGGTGTACAGGCCTTGCGGTGCGCCGTAGCTGTCCAGGTTCAAACGGCCCTTGAGCTCGACGCCCTTGATGGTGGCGTGCTTGATGTTGTTGGACTGAAACACCGCCGTGTTGGAGCTGGCCGGCTGGATGGCGTCTTCGTTGATGAAGTCGCGGTACTTGTTATAGAACACCGCCACATCGAACGAGCCCTCGTCGAAACGGCCGCGCAGGCCGGTTTCGAAGCTCTTGCTCTTCTCCGGTTCCAGGTCCGGGTTGGGCGCGACGACATAGCCGGTATTGATGTTCTCGAAGCGGCCGTACAGCGCCTTGGCGCTTGGGGTGCGGAAGCCTTCGGCGTACTGGCCGTACCAGGTGTAGGCGTCGTCGATGGCGTAGGTCACACCGAGTTTGGGCGACAGGCGATGCCATTTTTTCTCGCTGTCGTCGAACTGGCTGGCGTCGGTCAGGCCCACGGCGCGCAGAAACTCGGGAGTGGCGTGAGGGTTGAGCGTGGTGTAGTCGTAGCGCGCGCCCGGCATGAACGTCCAGTCACCCCACTTGATCTGGTCCTGGGCGAACAGCGCGTAGGTGTTGATGGTCGGGTCCGGGAAGTCGCTGTTGGGCGCCAGGCTGTCGGAGGCGGTCGGGCTGGTGGCACCGATGGTGCGGCAGGTGCCGAGAACCGATGCACAGGTTGCGGTGCCGCTACGCTCGCCGGTGACTTTCTGCTGCTTGAGGGTGGTGCCGTAGGTCAGCAGGTGCTCGGTGTCGGCGATGCTGAAGGCCTTGTCCAGCTGCGCGTCGAAGATCCACTGGCGTTCCTTGTAGGTGGTGTCGCGGGTACGCCAGACGTCACGGCTGCCCGGTACGTAACGCTCGATGGTGTCCTGATCGGTCTTGGCGATCTGGTAATTCAGGCTCCACTTGACGTTGTCCACCAGCAGGCTATCCAGCGCGAAGGTGTTTTCCAGTCCGAAACGCTCGCGGGTGATCACATCGTTGCCTTCACGGCTGCGATACATGCCCGAACCGCCGCGGCCAGGAATGAACGGCCCGCCCACCGCGCTTTTCTGGTTGGTGTGGGTGTCGTCCTTGTATTTCTCATAGGTGAAGGCCAGGCGGTCGTTGTCGTTGTAGTTCCAGCCCAGCTTGGCCAGCACGTTGGTGGCGCGACGGTCTTCGGGGTTCGCCGCAGTGCGGGACAGGCCGGTGCCGCCGTGCTCGCCGTAGGATTCGGTCTCGCGGCCGTTGCGCTGGCTCAGGTGCAGCAAGGCGTCGAAATCGCCCTCACGGCCCGCCAGGGTCGCGGAGTTCAGCCAGCTGTTGTCGACCGAGCTGTAGCCGGTTTTCAGGCGTGCGCCGACGTCGCTGCCCGGCTTGATGATGTCTTCGGGGTCCAGGGTGTAGTAGCTCACCGCGCCGCCGATGGCGCTGCTGCCGTAGAGCGCCGAGGCCGGGCCGCGCAGGATCTCGACGCGCTTGATGATTTCCGGGTCGACGTAGTTGCGGTGGGTGTTGGCGTAGGGACCGGAGAAGTAGTTGTCCGGGACTTCGACGCCGTCGACCTGGGTCAGGATGCGGTCACCGTCGATGCCGCGGATGTTGTAGCCGCTGGTGCCTGCACGCTGGCCGGCGCCGCCTACCGAGACGCCGGGCTCGTAGCGCACCAGATCGCGAATGGTGTTGACGTTTTTACGATCCAGATCCTGACGGGTCTGCACGGTGACGGTGCTGGGTACCGAGTCCACCGATTGCGCCTGGCGCGTGGCACTGACCGTGACCTGGTCCAGCGCCAGGGCGCCGGTGTTGCTGCGTTTTTCCAGCACCACGTTGTTGTTGCCCAGGCTGCGGTAGCTCAGGTTGCTGCCCGCGAGCAGACGATCAAGCGCCTTGTCGGCAGGTAGCGTGCCGTTGACGCCCGGCGAGGTAACGTTCTGTGCCAGATCCGAGGACATCCCGACCTGCCAGCCTGTCACCTTGCTGAACTCGTTCAACGCCGACACCAGCGATTGCTGCTTGATCGAGAACTGATAGCTGCCGGCGACTCGCGCCGGTTGTTCGGCGGCGATGATGGGGGCGCTGTGCAGGCCGGCGGCGAACACGGCGACGGTCAGCAGTGAAAGGGTGAAATTGCTGGTGCTGCGGGGTGAATCGGATGTCCCGGGGGTGAACGTGGACGGCATCGATAGCGCTCCCTGTCGTGCGGCTCGTTATAAGTGTTAGCAAGTATTTAATAGGAATCACTTGCATTGGCTATGACGAGACGTACGACGAACGGCTATCGCGTAAAAATAATTATTCTCAATTGAGGATGACCAGCGCAGGCAGCTCATGCAGGTGTGCGGAGGTGATCTGCGCCAGCGATCGAACCACGTCCACCGGGTTGTCCAGGCGGTAGTTTCCGGTCACGGCGACCTTGTCCAGCCGGTTGTTGGCGCTGACGATCCAGCCAGGATAGTAGCGGCGCAGCTCGGCCAGCACCTCGCTCAACGGGCAGTTGTCGAAAATGAGGCGCCCCTGAACCCAGGCCAGGTCCTTGTTGCGGTCGATTTTTTCGCGATGGCCAAACCCGTCAGGGCCAACCCTGAGGCTGTCGCCTGCGCCCAGGCTCACCTGCGAATTGCCTTTGGTCGTCTGCACATTCACCGCGCCATGTTCGACCTGAATCTGCGCGACCCCGTCCAGATAGCGCACGGCAAAGGCGGTGCTGCTGGCGCTCATGCGCACCGGGCCTGCTTCGACTTCGAGGGGCAGGCCCTTGGCGCCGGGCACTTCGAAGAACGCTTCGCCCTGATACAGGCGGGCGATGCGCTGGTGCTCGTCGAGGTCGCTGGAAAATGCAGATCGGGTATTGAGTAGCACCTTCGAACCGTCCGCAAGCTCCAGCCGCTGGCGTTCTCCGGCCACGGTGAGGTGATCGGCCTTGAGGCGCAGGGGCAGGTCGCTGAAGTTGAACAGGCCCAGAATCAACAGCGCGGCAGTGGCCAATGGCATCCAGTGGGGGCGCAGGCGCTTGAGCATCGAGGGCTTTTTCGGCGCGGCCAGGGTCACCGCGGCGTCCAGCACAGGTTGTGAATTCCATACGGCCTCGGCCCTGGCAAAGGCTTCGCCATGGGCAGGGTCGGCGGCCAGCCATTCATGAAAACGGGCCTGCTGCTGGGCATCGGCATCTTCCAGTTCGATCAGCCACATCAGGGCTTGATCCATGGCGCTGTCGTTCAGCGCGTTGGCTGACTGACCGGTGCCAGGTGAGTGAGAGTCCGTCAAGGAGCGTCCTCGGTTACACGGTTTGGGGCGCGATTCTAGCGTCACAGACGCAAGGCTCCGCCGGATTTCTTATGAAGTATGGATCAGGCTGCTCTCATCAGCGTTCGAGCCGGGCAGCAACCCCGACACAGATCGCCATGATCAGCTTGAGTTCCTTTTGTACGGTGCTGGCTGAAACCCCCAGTTGCTCGGCGATCTCCAGGTAACTGCAGCCATTGAGCCGGCTCAGGGTGAAGATTTTCTGCTGGCGCGGCGTGAGTTTCTCGAGGCTTGCGTTCAGGCTCTGCAGCAGGCGGTTGGCGTGGGCGGCGTCCTCCAGAGCAGCGTCGGGGGCGACCACGTTGTAGATATCGGCAATGGGCGCGTCATCGACAATGGTGCGTGCATGAATGCGCCGGGCGCGCAGATGGTCCAGCGCCAGGTTGCGGGCCGTCTGGAACACGAAGGGTTCAAGGTGATCGATGGGTCGTTCGCCCAGCGCACGGGTCACCCGCAGGTAGGTTTCCTGTAGCAGGTCTTCGGCGGTGCTGGGGTTGCGAACCATGCGTTGCAGGGTACGCAGCAGGATCGTTCGCCTTGCCAGGAAAACGTCGTTGAAGTGTGACTGACTCACGGGGATACCCGACCAGAAATTCAGCGAATGATAATGCTTATCATCTGCTGTCCGGGTCAAGGGTCAAAATTGCAAAGAATGTGTAAACGGGCGCTCTAGAACGCCTGGGGTTGACCTTGTGGGAGCGAATTCATTCGCGATGCGGTGGTACAGGCGATAGAGATGTATCGCCTGTACCACCCTCTCGCGAATGAATTCGCTCCCACGGGTGTCACCCACACATGAGGGACCACGCGTCGAGGTTTACTCCGCGTTCATCAACGCCAGGCAGTTATCCAGCATGCGGTTGGAGAAGCCCCATTCGTTGTCGTACCAGGCCAGGACCTTGAGTAGGCGACCGCTGACCTTGGTGTGGTTGGCATCGAAGATCGACGAAAGCGGGTTGTGGTTGAAGTCATGGGACACCAGCGGCAGGGTGTTGTAGCCCAGGATCTTCGAGTGTTTGGCGGCTTCTTTCATGATCGCGTTGACCTCGTCGGCCGTCGCGTCACGCTTGAGCTGGATGGTCAGGTCCACCAGCGACACGTTGATCACCGGTACGCGAACCGCCATGCCGGTCAGCTTGCCTGCCAGTTCCGGCAGCACCAGGCCCACGGCTTCGGCGGCGCCGGTCTTGCTCGGGATCATCGACTGGGTGGCCGAACGGGCGCGGTACGGGTCGGTGTGGTAGACGTCGATCAGGTTCTGGTCGTTGGTGTAGGCGTGCACCGTGGTCATCAGGCCGCTTTCGATGCCCAGTTCGCGGTTGAGCACCTGGGCCACCGGCGCCAGGCAGTTGGTGGTGCACGAGGCGTTGGAGATGATCTGGTGCGACTGGCGCAGCACGTCATGGTTGACGCCATACACCACGGTCGCGTCCGCGCCCTTGGCCGGGGCCGAGATGATGACCTTCTTCGCGCCGGCGGTGATGTGGGCGGCTGCTTTCGAGCGGTCGGTGAACAGGCCGGTGCACTCGAACACCACGTCGATCTTCTCGGATTTCCACGGCAGTTCAGCCGGATTGCGAATGGCGCTGACCGAAATACGGTCACCATTGACTGTGAGGCTTTCTTTATCGTGCTCGACGGTTGCGTCGAACTGGCCGTGAACGGTGTCGTATTTGAGGAGGTGGGCGTTGATCTCGCTGTCACCCAGATCGTTGATGGCGACGACTTGCAGGTCCTGGCGGTAGCCTTGGGTATAGAGTGCGCGTAGGACGTTGCGGCCGATGCGGCCAAAGCCATTGATTGCGATGCGGAGAGTCATACACCCGTCCTCAGTAGATTTGTTGTTGGAATTACAAGATTATTCTCATAAAAATAGAAAACAAGCCCTTTTAGTGGCAGTATTTTGTTTTATCTACAAATAGAAACCCGTAAAACGGGCACAACCCGCTGATAAATCAGGCCTTTGCTGAAGCGTTTCTCCCAGGTCATGAAAAATTGTCAGGTTTTGTGAACGTTTGAGAGGGTGACCACATCCGTTAGCCTGGAGTTCATCACATGCATCCCCGCGTCCTTGAGGTAACTGAGCGGCTGATCGCTCGAAGCCGTGAAACCCGTCAGCGCTACCTGCAACTGATCCGGGGCGCGGCAAGCGACGGGCCGATGCGCGGCAAGCTGCAATGCGCCAACTTCGCCCATGGCGTCGCGGCCTGTGGCAGCGAAGACAAGCACAGCCTGCGGATGATGAACGCGGCCAACGTTGCCATTGTTTCTTCGTACAACGACATGCTCTCGGCGCATCAGCCTTATGAGCACTTTCCTGAACAGATCAAGAAAGCCCTGCGTGAAGTCGGCTCGGTCGGCCAGTTTGCTGGCGGCGTGCCTGCCATGTGCGATGGCGTGACCCAGGGCGAGCCGGGCATGGAGCTGAGCATTGCCAGCCGCGAGGTCATCGCGATGGCAACGGCGGTGGCGCTGTCGCACAACATGTTCGATGCAGCGCTGATGCTCGGCATTTGCGACAAGATCGTGCCGGGCCTGCTGATGGGTTCTTTGCGGTTTGGCCACCTGCCGACGATTTTCGTGCCGGGCGGGCCCATGGTGTCGGGCATTTCCAACAAGGAAAAAGCCGACGTGCGCCAGCGCTACGCCGAAGGCAAGGCCACCCGCGAAGAGCTGCTGGACTCGGAGATGAAGTCCTACCACGGGCCGGGCACCTGCACCTTCTACGGCACGGCGAACACCAACCAACTGCTGATGGAAGTCATGGGCCTGCACTTGCCGGGCGCCTCCTTCGTCAATCCGTACACGCCGCTGCGCGATGCCCTGACTCACGAAGCCGCGATCCAGGTAACGCGTCTGACCAAACAGAGCGGCGAGTTCATCCCGCTGGGTGAGATTGTGGACGAACGTTCGCTGGTCAACTCGATTGTTGCGCTTCACGCGACGGGTGGTTCGACCAACCACACGCTGCACATGCCCGCCATCGCCCAGTGCGCCGGCATCCAGCTGACCTGGCAGGACATGGCCGATCTGTCGGAAGTCGTGCCGACCCTGAGCCACGTCTACCCCAACGGCAAAGCCGACATCAATCACTTCCAGGCTGCTGGCGGCATGTCGTTCCTGATTCGTGAACTGCTCGATGCAGGCCTGCTCCACGAAGACGTCAACACCGTGGCCGGCCGTGGCCTGCGTCGCTACACCCAGGAGCCGTTCCTGGATAATGGCAAGCTGGTCTGGCGTGATGGCCCGATCGAAAGCCTGGATGAAAACATCCTGCGTCCGGTGGCTCGCCCGTTCTCTCCAGAGGGCGGCTTGCGGGTCATGGAAGGCAACTTGGGGCGTGGTGTGATGAAGGTTTCGGCGGTCGCGCTGGAGCATCAGATCGTTGAGGCGCCTGCCCGGGTGTTCGAAGATCAGCAGGATCTGGCCGATGCGTTCAAGGCTGGCGAACTGGAGCGCGATTTCGTCGCGGTCATGCGTTTTCAGGGGCCGCGCTCTAACGGCATGCCTGAACTACATAAAATGACACCATTTCTCGGCGTGCTGCAGGATCGCGGTTTCAAGGTCGCCCTGATTACCGACGGGCGCATGTCTGGCGCCTCCGGAAAGATCCCGGCGGCCATCCACGTCTGCCCTGAAGCGTCCGATGGTGGCCCGTTGGCACTTGTGCGTGATGGAGACCTCATTCGGGTCGATGGCGTGAAAGGAACGTTGCAAGTTCTGGTCGAACCGGCAGAATTGGCCGCCAGAGAACCGGCAATCGGACGTTTGTCCCACAACGTGGGCACCGGCCGTGAACTGTTCGGTTTCATGCGCATGGCCTTCAGCTCGGCAGAGAAGGGCGCCAGCGCCTTTACTTCGAATCTGGAGACGCTCAAGTGACATTGGCGATGGTGGGTGATATCGGCGGCACAAATGCTCGTTTTGCCATCTGGGAAGACGACCAGCTGCATTCGATCCGGGTGTTCCCGACGATTGATTACGCCAGTCCCGAGAAGGCCCTGCTGGTCTACCTGCAGGACCTGGAGCTGCAACCGGGCGACGTTGGCTCGATCTGCCTGGCAGTGGCGGGGCCGGTGACCGGCGATGATTTCCACTTCACCAACAGCCACTGGAAAATCAACCGGCAGGCGTTCTGCGCGGCGATGAAGATCGACAACCTGATCATGGTCAACGACTTCACCGCCATGGCGCTGGGCATGACCCGCCTGCGTGACGATGAATACCTGACTGTGCGCCACGGCAAGGGAGACCCGAAGGCCGCGCGCGTGGTGATCGGGCCGGGGACCGGCCTTGGCGTAGGGACCTTGATCCGTACCGGCGAAAGCCACTGGACCGCCGTGCCGGGCGAAGGTGGGCATGTTGATTTGCCCATCGGCACGTCCCGCGAGGCGTTGCTGTGGACGCGGCTGATGGCCGAGCACGAACACGTCAGCGCCGAAACCATTCTGAGCGGCGCGGGCCTGCTGTTGCTGTATCAGGTCAGTTGTGCGCTGGATGATATCGAGCCGGAACTGAAATCCCCGGCGGCCATTACCTCGGCCGCGCTCAAGGGTGATCCGGTGGCCTGCGCGGTGCTGGAGCAGTTCTGCGTGTTCCTGGGCCGGGTGGCGGGCAACAATGTGTTGACCGTCGGCGGGCGGGGCGGTGTGTACATCGCTGGCGGCGTGATTCCGCGTTTCGTCGACTTCTTCATGAACAGCGGTTTCAACGCGGCCCTTGCACAAAAAGGCCTGATGAAGGATTACTTCAAGGATGTGCCGGTGTGGGTGGTGACGGCTGAGTACCCGGGCCTGATGGGCGCGGGTGTGGCGCTGGATCAGGCGCTGGCTCAGGCCTGACCCCAGGTTTCATCGATCCGTAGCAGTCCGGCTTGCCGGCGACAGCGATCTTTCGGGCGCTGTCGCCGGCAAGCCGGACTGCTACGGGGCGTGTGTTTACTGATTGATCCATAACAATAATCCCAGTGCTTACAAGGACGACCAAAGTGAACGCTGTCAGTAAATCGATTCTGGTGGTCGATGACGACCAGGAGATCCGCGAGTTGCTGCAGGCCTACCTGAGCCGTGCAGGCTTTCAGGTACGCACCGTGGGCGACGGTGCCGAGTTTCGTCAGGCGTTCAATGACGAGGCCAGCGACCTGCTGATTCTCGATGTCATGCTGCCCGACGAAGATGGTTTCAGCCTGTGTCGCTGGGTCAGGCAGCACCCGCGCCAGCCCCATGTGCCGATCATCATGCTCACGGCCAGTTCCGACGAGGCCGACCGGGTCATTGGTCTTGAACTGGGCGCCGACGACTACATGGCCAAGCCCTTCAGCCCTCGTGAACTCCAGGCCCGGATCAAGGCCCTGCTGCGCCGTGCCCAGTTCGGCCAGGAACGCACGGCGGGTGAGGTGCTGGTGTTCGACGAGTGGCGTCTGGACATGGTCAGTCACCGGCTGTTCCACAGCGATGGCGAGGAAGTGATCCTCTCGGGTGCCGACTTCGCCTTGCTCAAGCTGTTTCTTGATAACCCGCAGCAGATCCTTGACCGCGACACCATCGGCAACGCCACTCGGGGTCGTGAGCTGATGCCGCTAGAGCGCATAGTCGACATGGCGGTGAGCCGTCTGCGCCAGCGCCTGCGCGACACCGGCAAGGCGCCGCGGCTGATTCGCACCGTGCGCGGCAGTGGCTATCTGCTGGCGGCCAACGTGCTGCCGCAAGCCGGCAACGGCTACTGACCGGTGATAGTGGTCGAGAAAAAACGTCGTCTGCCGGTACCGCGCTCGCTGCTGGGGCGCATGTTGCTGCTCACCCTGCTGGCGGTGTTGCTGGCCCAGACGCTGTCCAGCCTGATCTGGCTGTCGCAACTGCGCGCCACGCAGATGGAGGGCCTGATTACCAGTGCCCGCAGCCTCGGTTTCTCGATGGCGGCCAGCGTGAGTTACTTTCGCTCCTTGCCGGTGGCTTTTCGCCCGATGGTGCTCGACCAGCTGCGCAGCATGGGCGGCACGCGGTTTTTCGTATCGCTCAATGACCGGCCCCTGGAAATGCAGGTGCTGGAGCCGACCGTGCGCAAGTCGGCGGTGATCAATGTGGTCGGCCAGGTGCTGCGCCAGAACCTGGGCGCTGACCCCGATATTCTGGTGCGCTTCGTGCGCCCCGAAGACCTGCGCATCTTCAACAGCGGCCTGAAACTCGATGAGCTGCCACGCTCCTGGGCCCATTACGCACTGACCCTGGAGCCGGTGAATCCGCCGGTGCTGGTGACCCAGATCGAACTGTCACCGGGCGAATGGCTGTACATCGCCTCGCTGTTGCCCGAGCCCTACACCATGCTCGAAGAGGAAGGCCTGCCGTCGCAGCAGGTCTGGTTCATCACGCTGACGAGTATTTTCCTGCTGGTGTTCATCGGCCTGCTGGTGCATTGGCAAAGCGGGCCGCTCAAGCGCCTGGCCAATGCGGCGCGGGACCTGTCGCTGGGCGCCGATGTCGAGCCGGTGGTGGAGGGGGGCGGTAGCGAGGTGGTGGAGGTGACCCGCGCCTTCAACACCATGCGCGAGCGCATCAGTCGTTACCTCACCGAGCGCGGGCAGTTGTTCAGCGCCATTTCCCACGACTTGCGCACCCCGATCACACGTCTGAGGCTGCGGGTCGAACTGCTGGAAGACGAGGCCATGCAGGTCAAGTTCACCCGCGATCTGGATGAGCTCGAGTTGCTGGTCAAAGGTGCGCTGCAGTGTGTGAAAGACACCGACATCCACGAGAACATCGAACCGGTTGACCTCAATCACGCGCTGGACTGCCTGATCGAACCGTACCTGGGGCCCAACGGCGATGGCCGTGTCACGCTGCAAGGCACGGCGATGTCGATGTTCTACGGCAAGCCGCTGGCGTTGCGGCGCTGCATGGGCAACCTGATCGACAACGCGATCAAGTACGGCGACAAGGCGCATCTGTTCGTCGAGGACGACGCCGAGGCATTCATCCTGCATGTGGATGACGAGGGGCCGGGCGTGCCGGAGCAGCGCCTGGAGCAGGTCTTCGAACCGCATTTCCGGCTGGCGGGTAAACAGCAGCAGGGCTATGGACTGGGTCTGGGCATCGCCCGCAACATCGCCCACAGCCACGGCGGTGAAGTCACCTTGCAGAACCTGCGCGAGGGCGGCTTGCGGGTGACGCTGTACCTGCCGCGCAGCCAAAGCTGACACCGCGCGATTGCTGCGCGCCCATCCCTTCCTGTGGGAGCGAGCTTGCTCGCGATTGCGGTCTTTCAGATGCGAACGTTTTGCCTGACAAAACGCCTTCGCGAGCAAGCTCGCTCCCACAGGGACAAGGCGCCTGTACTTACGCAGTTTCTAAATGTCACCATCCTGTGACACTCGCGCATCCCTTCGTTACCGTCGGCTCTAGCCCGTTGTTTAGAATCCATGCAGCGCAAGCACCAAGACTTGCTCATGCATAACAACAAGAAAGGTCAAATTGATGAATTCGATTACTCGTCTCGCCGCACTCGTTTCTCTCGCCTCGTTGTTCCCTCTGAGCGCCATGGCCGCTGATTCCAAAGGCACTGTCGAAGTTGTCCACTGGTGGACTTCGGGCGGTGAAAAGGCGGCTGTCGATGTGCTCAAGGCCCAAGTTGAAAAAGACGGATTCACCTGGAAAGACGGCGCCGTAGCCGGTGGCGGCGGATCGACCGCCATGACCGTTCTCAAGAGCCGTGCCGTGGCCGGTAACCCGCCAGGCGTTGCCCAGATCAAGGGCCCGGACATCCAGGAGTGGGCATCCACTGGCCTGCTCGACACCGATGTGCTCAAGGATGTCTCCAAAGAAGAGAAGTGGGACAGCCTGCTGGACAAGAAAGTCTCCGATACCGTGAAGTACGACGGTGATTACGTGGCCGTGCCGGTGAACATTCACCGTGTGAACTGGCTGTGGATCAACCCGGAAGTCTTCAAGAAAGCCGGCATCGAAAAAGCCCCTACCACCCTCGAAGAATTCTACGCTGCAGGCGACAAGCTCAAGAAAGCCGGCTTCATCCCGCTGGCCCACGGCGGTCAGCCTTGGCAGGACAGCACCGTGTTCGAAGCGGTCGTGCTCTCGGTAATGGGCGCAGACGGTTACAAGAAAGCCCTGGTCGACCTCGACAACGGCGCGCTGACCGGCCCCGAGATGGTCAAGTCGCTGACCGAACTCAAGAAAGTCGCCACCTACATGGACACCGACGGCAAAGGCCAGGACTGGAACCTGGAAGCTGCCAAGGTCATCAACGGCAAGGCCGGCATGCAGATCATGGGTGACTGGGCCAAGTCCGAATGGACCGCCGCCAAGAAAGTCGCAGGCAAGGACTACGAGTGCGTTGCCTTCCCGGGCACCGACAAGGCGTTCACCTACAACATCGACTCCCTGGCCGTGTTCAAGCAGAAAGACAAAGGCACAGCGGCTGGTCAGCAGGACATTGCCAAGGTCGTGCTGGGCGAGAACTTCCAGAAAGTCTTCAGCATCAACAAGGGCTCGATCCCGGTGCGTAACGACATGCTTGCCGACATGGACAAGTATGGGTTCGACTCCTGCGCCCAGACCGCTGCCAAAGACTTCCTGGCAGATGCCAAGTCCGGCGGCCTGCAACCGAGCATGGCGCACAACATGGCCACCACACTGGCCGTACAGGGCGCGTTCTTTGACGTCGTGACCAACTTCATCAACGACCCGAAAGCCGATCCGGCCGACGCGGCGAAGAAGCTGGGCGCTGCGATCAAGGCTGCCAGGTAACCGTTGCTGTAACCCGTAAACCCCAGCCGCAGTTCGTGCTGATGAAACCGTCTCATCCGGTTTCACGCACGGCTGTGGCCTGGACCTGACCGTTCCAAAGTGGATGCTTCCAATGAGTTCTGTTGCTGTGTTCAGCAAAGCCTCGCCGTTCGATGCACTGCAGCGCTGGCTACCCAAACTGGTGCTGGCGCCAAGCATGTTCATCGTATTGGTGGGCTTCTACGGCTATATCCTGTGGACGTTCGTTCTGTCGTTCACCAACTCGACTTTCCTGCCGACCTACAAGTTCGTAGGCCTGGCGCAATACGCACGGCTGTTCGACAACGACCGCTGGTGGGTGGCTAGCAAGAACCTGGCGGTATTCGGTGGCATGTTCATCGGTATCAGCCTGGTGGTCGGCGTGCTGCTGGCAGTGTTCCTCGATCAGCGCATTCGTCGCGAAGGTTTCATCCGCACCGTTTACCTGTACCCGATGGCGCTCTCGATGATCGTCACAGGTACAGCGTGGAAATGGCTGCTCAACCCGGGCATGGGCCTGGACAAACTGTTGCGGGACTGGGGCTGGGAAGGCTTCCGTCTGGACTGGCTGATCGACCCGGATCGCGTGGTCTACTGCCTGGTGATCGCTGCCGTATGGCAAGCCTCGGGCTTCATCATGGCGATGTTCCTGGCGGGGCTTCGCGGCGTCGACCAGTCGATCATCCGCGCCGCGCAGATCGATGGCGCGAGCATGCCGAAGATCTACTGGAAAGTGGTGCTGCCCAGCCTGCGTCCGGTGTTTTTCAGTTCGGTGATGATTCTTGCGCACATCGCCATCAAGAGCTTCGACCTGGTGGCCGCGATGACCGCCGGTGGCCCTGGCTACTCGTCCGACCTGCCTGCGATGTTCATGTACTCGTTCACCTTCAGCCGCGGCCAGATGGGCATGGGTTCGGCCAGTGCAATCCTGATGCTCGGTGCGATTCTCGCGATCCTCGTGCCTTACCTGTATTCCGAGCTGAGGACCAAGCGCAATGACTAGTCTCGCTGCCAAACCTTCCATCAGCCTGAGCCGCATCGCGATCTACGCCGTGCTCATCGGCGCGGTGCTGATCTACCTGGTGCCGCTGGTGGTCATGCTGCTCACCAGTTTCAAATCGCCGGAAGACATCGGCACCGGCAACCTGTTGAGCTGGCCGACTGAAGTCACGGCCATCGGCTGGGTCAAGGCCTGGGCTACGGTCAAGGGCTACTTCCTGAACTCGATCCTGATCACCGTGCCGGCGGTGCTGATCTCCACGGCCATCGGTGCCCTGAACGGCTACGTGTTGTCGATGTGGCGCTTCCGTGGCTCGCAGATGTTCTTCGGTCTGTTGTTGTTCGGCTGCTTCCTGCCGTTCCAGACCGTGCTGCTGCCGGCCTCGTTCACCCTCGGCAAGATGGGCCTGGCCAGCACTACCACAGGCCTGGTGTTCATTCACGTGGTCTACGGCCTTGCGTTCACCACGCTGTTCTTCCGTAACTACTACGTGAGCATCCCTGATGCGCTGGTCAAGGCCGCACGCCTGGACGGTGCCGGTTTCTTCACGATTTTCCGGCGGATCATCCTGCCGATGTCGACCCCGATCATCATGGTCTGCCTGATCTGGCAGTTCACCCAGATCTGGAACGACTTCCTGTTCGGTGTGGTGTTCTCCAGCGGTGATTCGCAGCCCATCACGGTGGCGCTGAACAACCTGGTCAACACCAGTACCGGGGTCAAGGAATACAACGTTGATATGGCGGCGGCGATGATTGCCGGTCTGCCGACCCTGCTGGTCTATGTGGTCGCAGGCAAGTATTTCGTGCGCGGGCTGACGGCCGGCGCAGTCAAGGGGTAATCATGGCAACGCTCGAACTTCGCAATGTAAACAAGACTTACGGGGCCGGCCTGCCGGACACCCTGAAGAACATCGAACTGTCGATCAAGGATGGCGAATTCCTGATTCTGGTCGGGCCTTCAGGCTGCGGTAAGTCGACCCTGATGAACTGCATCGCGGGCCTGGAAAACATTACCGGCGGCGCGATCATGATCGGCGATCAGGACGTCAGCGGCATGAGCCCCAAGGATCGTGACATCGCCATGGTGTTCCAGTCCTACGCGCTGTACCCGACCATGAGCGTGCGCGAGAACATCGAATTTGGCCTCAAGATCCGCAAGATGAGCCAGGCCGACATCGACGCCGAAGTCGCTCGCGTGGCCAAGCTGCTGCAGATCGAGCACCTGCTCAATCGCAAGCCGGGCCAGCTCTCCGGTGGTCAGCAACAGCGTGTGGCCATGGGTCGCGCACTGGCCCGTCGGCCGAAGATCTACCTGTTCGACGAACCGCTGTCCAACCTCGACGCCAAGCTGCGGGTCGAGATGCGCACCGAAATGAAACTGATGCACCAGCGCCTGAAAACCACCACGGTCTACGTGACCCACGACCAGATCGAAGCGATGACCCTGGGCGACAAGGTGGCGGTCATGAAGGACGGCATCATCCAGCAGTTCGGTACGCCCAAGGAGATCTACAACGATCCGGCGAACCAGTTCGTCGCCAGCTTCATCGGCTCGCCGCCCATGAACTTCATTCCGCTGCGCCTGCAACGCAAGGACGGCCGTCTGGTCGCGTTGCTCGACAGCGGCCAGGCGCGTTGCGAACTGCCGATGAGCATGAGCGATGCGGGGCTGGAGGACCGTGAGGTGATTCTGGGCCTTCGCCCTGAGCAGATCATGTTAGCGTCCGGTGATTCTGCCGGGATGCCGACCATCCGCGCTGAAGTCCAGGTCACCGAGCCGACGGGGCCTGACACGCTGGTTTTCGTCACGCTCAATGAAAGCAAGGTCTGCTGCCGCCTGGCCCCTGATGTGGCGCCTGCGGTGGGTGAAACCCTGACCCTGCAATTCGATCCGGCCAAGGTGCTGCTGTTCGACGCCAAGACCGGAGAGCGTCTGGGTGCGCTGGGAAAGTCTAAGCCCGAGCAGGGCATGGGCAACGTCACGCGGCTCAACCGCAACTGATTCACGCACGCAGGAGCACTGCGTCAACGAGCACATCTGACGGGGCGATATCTGCCGTAAAACGCTCCGTCAGGCACACGAGGCAAGTGGTTACAACGCTGTTCTAGAGCTAATAACAATAAAACGAGGATTTAAGGGATGAAGAAGGTAAAAGGCAACTCGCTGAACCAGTTCCGGTTGATCGGCGGGATCTCTGTCCTGGGGGCTTTGACTCTGTCGGGTTCGGCGTTCGCGCTCGAACCGTTCAATGCCAGCGAGCACATGACCGGCGATTGGGGCGGTCTGCGCAAAGAGCTGCACGACAAGGGTTATGACTTCAATCTCGAGTACGTTGGCGAGATGGGGGCCAACGTCAAGGGCGGCTACAACCACGACAAGACTGCACGCTACAGCGACCAGTTCGCCATCGGTACCCAGATCGACCTGGACAAGGCGTTCGGCATCAAGGATGCCGAGTTCAAGCTGACCATCACCGAGCGTAGCGGTAACAACATCTCCAACGATCGCCTGGGCGATCCGCGCATCGGCACGCTGTCTTCCTCGCAGGAAGTCTGGGGCCGTGGCCAGACCTGGCGCCTGACTCAGATGTGGGTCAAGCAGAAGTACTTCGACGGCGCGCTGGACATCAAGCTGGGCCGTATGGGCGAAGGTGAAGACTTCGGCAGCTTCCCTTGCGACTTCCAGAACCTGACGTTCTGCGGCACCCAGGCGGCGAACTACGTCAACACCTGGTACAACTGGCCAGTCAGCCAGTGGGCTGCGCGCGTGAAATACAACATCACGCCGGAATTCTTCGCGCAGGTCGGTGTGTATGAGCAGAACCCGTCCTACCTGGAAACCGGCAACGGCTTCAAGCTCAGCGGCAGCGGCGCCAAGGGCACCCTGGTGCCGGTGGAAGTGGTGTGGTCGCCTAGCATCAACTCGCTGCCAGGCGAATACCGCCTGGGCTGGTACTACAGCAGCCCGAGCGCCGATGACCTGGAAGAAGACGTCAATGGTCAACCTCAGGCTCTTACCGGCGCAGACTTCAAGTCCCACGGCAGCAAGCATGGCTGGTGGTTCGTGGCTCAGCAGCAACTGACCACTATCGGCGGTGATCCGTCGCGCGGCATGAGCGTGTTCTTCAATGCCACTGTGCACGACAAGGCCACCAACTTCGTCGACAACTTCCAGAACGTCGGTCTGGTGTTCAAAGGCCCGTTCGATGCTCGTCCGAAGGATGACATCGGTGTCGGTGTGTCGCGTATTCACGTCAACGAAAACGTTCGTGACCGTGCGCGTCTGATCAACCAGCAGAACGGCATCGATGATTTCGATAACCCGAACTACCTGCCGATCCAGCACACCGAGTACAACTCGGAGATCTACTACGGCGTACACGTCACCGACTGGCTGACCGTACGTCCTAACGTGCAGTACGTCATGCACCCAGGCGGTACCGACCACGTCGACAACGCACTGGTTGCCGGTATCAAACTGCAAACCAAGTTCTAAGTGTCATCCGCGGCGCGTACCGCTCCTGCGCGCCGCTCTCTCTCTGATGTGCTTCACAAACGATCTAGGGTCGTGTGTGCTTTACGGGCAGCCTGGCTGCCCGTTTTTTTTGTGGATGGTCGCGCAGGTTTTTTTGCGTTTTTTTTCTTATCCAGGTCCCCGCGAAGCCTCGCTTGGCAACGTTCCTGTGGGAGCGAATTCATTCGCGGTGCGCGGGTACAGCTGGCACATCTCTGTCGACTGAAATATTTTTCGCGAATGAATTCGCTCCCACAGAGGGTTGTGTGGCGCTTTCGTCATGATCGAGCAGGAACTCAATGGCCATCTCGGAAACAGGCTCGCTTGAGCATCCTCTTCAACGCTTCTTCACCCAGGCAAGGCCGCAGCCGACCTTCCAATGGGAGCGGTATCAGCAGCGGGACGTGCTGGTGGTCAATCATCCGCAATGCCATGCGGTGTTCAGCCGCCAGGGCGCGCAATTGCTGCATTTCCAGCCTTCGGGCCAAAAACCGTGGCTGTGGTGCGCCGCGCAGTGGCCGCAGGTGGGGGCAATCCGTGGCGGTGTGCCGGTGTGCTGGCCGTGGGTCGGGCGGCATCCCGGCGAGAGCGGCTGGCCGTCCAACGGCTGGGGACGCCTGCTGGACTGGAAACTGATCGACAGCCAGGAACACAGCGAAGGCGTATCGCTGCACTGGCGCCTGACGTTATGGGACTGGCAGGCTGACTTGTTTGCGGAGCTGGGACAGGGCATGGATCTGCGTCTGGAAACCCAGCACCAGGACAGCGAACCCTGTCAGTTCGGCCACGCCTTGCACGCCTACTGGCGCATCAGTGACATCGCCGACGTGGCCCTGCAGGGGCTGGACGGGGCCCTGGGCTATGACGAACTCAGCCGCAGCCCCTGCGAGCAGAAGGGCGAGCTGAAGGTGCTGGGCAGTTGCCAGCGGGTGTTCGAACATTCCGGGGCGTTGCAGTTGCAGGATGATAGTTGGCAGCGGCGTTTCAATATCGATGCCAGCGACAGCGACAGCACGGCTGTCTGGCACCCTGGCGGACGACCACTGCTCGGCGTGGCAGGCAGCGAGGCGCTGGGGTTCGTGCGGGTGGAGGCGGTGTCAGGCGTCGACGACTGCCTGAGTCTGGCGCCGGGTCAGCAGGCGCGGGTGAGTTTGCAGGCGCATTTGGCTTGAGGCCGTGAAAAGCCCGAAGGGCATCAGAGTAACAATCCCAAGCCAACACCCTCACTCCAACTCATCACCCGCCGGATACCGGCTCGCATTCAGGCTTTCCTTGATCTTGCGCAGGTGCGGCTGGAAGTCCACGCCGCGGCGCAGGGTCATGCCGGTTGCCAGCACGTCGAGCACGGTCAGTTGAACGATGCGTGAAGTCATCGGCATATAGATGTCGGTGTCTTCAGGCAGCGGAATGTTCAGGCTCAGGGTGCTGGCCCTGGCCAGCGGCGAGTTGGCGGCGGTCAGGCCGAGCACCGAGGCGCCGTTTTCCCGGGCGATGCGCGCCACTTCCACCAGTTCACGCGTGCGGCCGGTGTAGGAAATGATCACGAACAGCTCACCGGTGTGGGCGACGGACGCCAGCATGCGCTGCATCAATACGTCCGCGTGAGCCGTCACGGCCAGGTTGAAGCGAAAGAACTTGTGCTGCGCATCCACCGCCACGGGCGCTGAAGCACCGAGGCCGAAGAAGTGGATCTGCCTGGCCTGAATCAACAGGTCCACGGCCTTGCTGACCAAGGTCGGGTCGAGCACCTGGCAGACGCTGTCCAGGGAGGCGATGGCGCTGGCGAAGATCTTGCGGGTGTAAGCCTCGGGATTGTCGTCGGCCTCCACCGCGCGGCTCACGTAGGCCGCGCCGCTGGCCAGGCTCTGGGCCAGCTGCAGCTTGAGTTCAGGGTAGCCGCTGACGTCGAACGAGCGGCAGAAGCGATTGACCGTCGGCTCGCTCACCTTGGCGGCCTGGGCGAGGGCGGCAATGCTGAAGCGGGTGGCCTGCTGGGGATTGCTCAGAATCACCTCGGCGACCTTGCGCTCAGCCTTGTTCAGATCCTCAAGACGGCTCTGGATCTGCTCCAGAAGATTGCGTACGCGTTCCATTCAAAATCCTTGTCTGAAGCGGCAAACAGGCGAATCGGCAGGCCATAAGTGTAAAGGTAGCGACATAGGCCTTTAGCCTGTAGCAAAGGTGGCCTATCGTACTGAGGGCCTGTGGCGATCACCACTCTAATGTGCTTTTTGAAGAAATGTTGTGGTTATTACTACATTTGGCCTTGAGTAACGCCTTTAAAAAAGGTATTTGTAGCCTAACTTGATAAAAGAACAAACATTATGCTCTCGATTACGGTAGAACCGTGCACTTTCGCCTTGTTCGGCGCCCTCGGCGACCTGGCAGTGCGCAAGCTGTTTCCTGCGTTGTACCAGCTTGACCGGGCTGGACTGCTGCATGCCGAGACCCGAATTCTTGCCTTGGCCCGCGAAGCGGGCACGCCAGAGGAGCATCTGGCCTACATCGACAAGAACCTGCGCCGTTTTGTCCCCGAGACTCAGCTTGAGCGCGAGCACGTGGAGCGTTTTCAGGCCCGCCTGAGCTACCTGCACGTGGACTTCCTCAAGGGCGAGGATTATGTGAGCCTGGCCGAAGTGGTAGGCGATGCCCAGACTATGATCGCCTACTTCGCAACGCCTGCTTCGGTATACGGCGCGATCTGCGAGAACCTGGCCCTGGTGGGCCTGACCGACCGCACCCGCGCGGTGCTGGAAAAGCCGATCGGCCATGACCTGGCGTCCTCGCGTCGGGTCAACGATGCCGTGGCCAAATTCCTTCCGGAAAACCGCGTTTATCGGATCGACCACTACCTGGGCAAAGACACGGTGCAGAACCTCATCGCACTGCGTTTTGCCAACAGCCTGTTCGAAACCCAGTGGAACCAGAACTACATTTCCCACGTCGAGATTACCGTGGCGGAGAAAGTAGGCATCGAGGGCCGCTGGGGGTACTTCGACCAGGCCGGCCAGTTGCGCGACATGGTCCAGAACCACCTGTTGCAGCTGCTGTGCCTGATTGCCATGGACCCGCCGAGTGACCTGTCCGCCGACAGCATCCGCGACGAAAAGGTAAAGGTGCTCAAGGCACTGGTGCCCTTCACGCCGGAACGCCTGGCCACCCAAGTGGTGCGTGGGCAGTACATCGCCGGTTACAGCGAAGGCAAACCGGTTCCCGGTTATCTGGAAGAGGAAAACTCCAACACCCAGAGCGACACCGAAACGTTCGTTGCCATTCGTGCCGACATCCGTAACTGGCGTTGGGCAGGGGTTCCGTTCTATCTGCGTACCGGCAAGCGCATGCCGCAGAAGCTGTCGCAGATCGTGATTCACTTCAAGGAACCGCCGCACTACATCTTCGCCCCGGAACAACGGATGCAGATCAGCAACCGCCTGATTATCCGCCTGCAGCCTGATGAAGGTATTTCGCTGCAAGTGATGACCAAGGACCAGGGGCTGGACAAAGGCATGCAATTGCGCAGCACCCCTTTGCAACTGAGTTTCTCCGACGCTTACAACAGCTCACGCGTCCCGGACGCCTACGAGCGGTTGTTGTTGGAGGTCATGCGCGGCAATCAGAACCTGTTTGTCCGCAAAGATGAGATCGAGTATGCGTGGCAATGGTGCGACCAGCTGATTGCTGGCTGGAAGAAGGCGGGCGATGCGCCCAAGCCTTACGCCGCCGGCTCCTGGGGGCCGATGAGTTCCATTGCGCTGATTACTCGTGACGGGAGGTCCTGGTATGGCGATATGTGAACTTGAATTTCCGGCAGGCCTGAAGGCCCTGGATTTCGACAACCCTGAACAGCTGGCCAACGCGCTGGCCGATCACGTGGCCGAGCGTCTGACAGCGGCCATCGACAGCAATCCTCATGGCACCGCGACCCTGGTGGTGTCCGGTGGCAAGAGCCCGGTGGCGTTCTTCCAGGCGCTGGCGCAGAAGCCGATCAAGTGGTCGCGCGTGTGCGTAAGCCTGGCCGACGAGCGCTGGGTGCCGACCGAGCACGCCGACAGCAATGCCGGCCTGCTCAAGCGCTTCCTGTTTCAGGGGCCGGCGGCCGTAGCAGGCTTCTTCAGCCTGTACCGCCCGACCACGACGCTGGATGAAGCGGCGGCAGCCACCGACGAAGCACTCAAGGAATTGCCGAAGATCGACGTGCTGGTACTGGGCATGGGCGACGACGGCCACACCGCCTCGCTGTTCCCGGATAGCCCGAATCTTGCCGAAGCACTGGATCTGAACGGCGCTCGCCGCTGCCTGCCGATGCTGGCACCGAGCACACCGCATCAGCGTCTGACCATGACCCGCGCCCTGTTGGCGACGGCTGCGACGCCGATCCTGTCCGTTTCCGGGCAGGCGAAACTCGAAACACTGCGCACGGCACTGGCGGGCGATGACCTGGCCCAGATGCCGATCCGTGCGTTCCTCAACCCGGCTTTAGAGATCTACTGGTGCCCATAAGCAAAGGATCAGCCGCCATGGAGAAAACCCAAGTGACACAACCGTTGAATAGCATGGCGAGCAAAGTTGCCCAGATCGACGAACTCTGCGCGAGAGCAAAGATTCTTCCGGTCATCACCATCGCGCGCGAACAGGACGTGCTGCCCCTGGCCGATGCGCTGGCGGCAGGTGGCCTGACCGCTCTGGAAGTCACCCTGCGTTCCGAATTCGGCCTCAAGGCCATCCGCATGCTGCGTGATTCGCGCCCCGAGCTGTGCGTGGGTGCCGGTACGGTACTCGACCGTCACATGCTCAAGGCCTGTGAAGAAGCCGGTTCGCAATTCATCGTGACGCCGGGCAGTACTCAGGACCTGCTTGAAGCCGGCGCCCAGAGCGAGTTGCCGCTGTTGCCTGGCATCAGCAGCGCATCGGAAATCATGATCGGTTACGCGTTGGGCTATCGCCGCTTCAAGCTATTCCCGGCTGAAATCAGCGGTGGCGTCGCCGCGATCAAGGCCCTGGGCGGCCCGTTCCCGGAAGTGCGCTTCTGCCCGACTGGCGGCGTGAGCGCCGCCAACCTCAAAACCTACATGGCGCTGCCAAACGTGATGTGCGTGGGCGGTACCTGGATGATCGACAACGCCTGGGTCAAGAACGGTGACTGGGGTCGCATCACGGATGCCACCGCAGAAGCTGTGGCGCTGTTCGACTGATTGAATACCGGTAATGCCCGTCAAATTGATCCCGGACAGCTCCCGTTCATGAGCGAGCTGTTCTAATCGTTGTTCAACGATGGATTTCAAGGCAATGGGGTGTTGCTACAGAAGTCGTTGTTGCATGGCTATTTAACGGTGCTCTCCGGTCAGGGAGCACCGTTTTTTTTCAAGTTTTTTTGAGGAGAAGGCAGGGGCGATAAATATGTACCGCACATCGCTCAGGCTGGGCACGTATCTTCATCACTCCTTTGTAGTTCGCTTTTTCACGAGCTCTTTAGCGGTGTTCCCTCCCGGGCGCACCGCTTTTTTTATTCAGGAAAATCGAATCGGCGTCTTTAGCGTGTTTGGCCGCAGAGGCTCACGAGAGCGGGTCCTCAGCGGGTCGAGCAGGGCAGACAAGCCGTTGTGGTCGATCTCGTGCATCAGCGCCAACAGGCTGCCCAGTTCTCCCGCCGGAAAACCCTTGCGGGCAAACCAGTTCAGGTAATCCCCCGGGAGATCGGCCAGCAACCGCCCCTTGTACTTGCCGTAGGGCATTTCGCGGGTCACCAGAAGCTTGAGTTTTTCGGGATTCATGACATCGCCGTTGGTCTTTTCGAATGAACTGGCAAGATACGTGCATTCTGCATGCAGGCCAACAGGGCGATCATGCAGAAAGCGCGGCCACGCACATGGGTAAATATCTTAACTAGTTGAATTTAAAGGATTTAATTTAGATTCAAAGTCTGGCATGGGCACTGCAACAGTCTAGTCATCGAGTGAAATGTTCTTCGATCAACCTGCCAGAAAGGAAACTCAAAATGACGGATATCAACAAAGAAGCGGTCTCTCTGCTCAATGATCTGATCGAGACCAGCAAAGACGGCGAAAAAGGTTTTCACACCAGCGCCGAAGACATCAAGAACCCCGAAATCAAAGCTTATTTCCTTTCTCGTTCCTCTGAGTGTGCGACGGCTGTGCGTGAGCTTCAGGCTGAAGTCCGTGCGTTGGGTGGCGATCCAGAAGATTCTTCCTCGGCCGCAGGCACTGTGCATCGTCTCTGGGTGGAATTGAAGGCCGCCGTGACCGGCAAAAGCGATGAAGCTGTACTCAATGAAGTCGAGCGTGGTGAAGATCATGCCCTCAAGGCCTATCGCGATGCTCAGCAGAAAGCCGTTGAAAAAGCGCTGCCGACCAATGTGGTCAGCCTGATTCAGCGTCAGTTGGCCGGTGTGCAGGCCAACCACGACAAAGTCAAGGCGCTGCGTGACTCGGTCCGCAGAGCGAGCTGATCCATGTCGTTGCTTGGCACTCAAGTGCTGAGCTGTTGAATGAAAAGCGTCAGCCTGGCTGGCGCTTTTTTGTGGCCGCACGTCAAGTAGGGGATAGAGCAGGCTCTACTGGCAGCTCCACGCGATTGCGACCTCGACGCTTGGCTTCATAGAGGGCCCTGTCCGCATCGCCGAGCAGCATGGCCAGCGTGTCAGCCGCACCAGGCGTGCGAGTGGCAACACCGATACTTACCGTGGTTGGCTGCGTGTCCTCGCCGTAAGGCGGCAGTGACTCGATGGCGCTGCGGATTTTCTCAGCCATCTTTGCCGCGCCTTCAAGCGGAGTCTGCGGCAGCACCACCATGAACTCCTCGCCACCGTAGCGTGCTGCAAGATCGCCGGGGCGGCGGGTGGTGGCCGTCAGCGTGCGGGCAACATCACGCAATGCGTCGTCGCCGCCATGATGGCCATGGCGATCATTGAACGCCTTGAAGTGGTCGACATCGATCATCAGCAGTGACAAAGGCAGGCTGCTACGCAGGCTGCGTGACCACTCATGCGCCAGTGCCTGATCCAGCTGGCGGCGGTTGGCAAGGCCGGTCAGGCCGTCGGTGGATGCGAGCTTGGCCAGTTCCCGCTCGGCCCGGCGGCGCAGGCGCAACTGCCTGGCCAGCAACGACGACAGCCAGAGGATCCCCAGGCACAGTAAGCCCGTGGCGCCAGCGACCAGCAGCGCATTGCGCTTCCACACGGCATACACTTCATCCCGGGACTGGGCGACCACCACGATCAGCGGCAAGTCTCCGACTCGGGAGAAGGTATAAAGCCTGCGTTCTTTGTCGAAGTCGGAAACGGCGCTGAAACTGCCGTTGATCTCCTTGATGATCCGCTGGAAGTTGGGTTGCTGGCTAAAATCCTGTCCGATGAACTTCGCATTCGCGCCCTCTGGCTGACGTGCGAGCAATATGCCCTCTGCGTTGATCAGGTTGATCGTGCCGTTGCGTCCCACATCCAGCCCGCTGAACAGATGCTTGAAATAGGACAGTCGCATCGAGGCGCTGGCAACGCCGACGAACTGGCCGTCGGGGGAGGGAATGCGCCGGCTGAAACTGATGCACCAGTCCTTGAAGCCCCATCGGGATTTGAATGGCCCGTCCACTTTTAGCGCCAAAGAAGAATTGGTTCGATGAAACTGAAAACTCGGCCGATCGGAAAAGTTATCCGGCCGAGGATCGACGGAAGTTGAGTCGGCGACGATCGCGCCGTTCTCATCGAGCATGACCAGATCACCTTTGTAAGGCGCGGCGGTGGAGCGATCAAATAGCACCTGACGCCGCAGCGCAGGGGAAATCGCCATGACTTCCGGCTGCTGCCATGCGTCGATCATGCCCTTGAGCGAAATGTCGTAGAGATCGGCATTGCGCTGCACGTCCGCATCGATCAGTTGCACGACATTATTCGCCGAGCGCACCGCACTTTCAGTGGCGCTGCCATACTCGCGAAGCAGCAGCGAAGCGACGATGGCCAAAATCGCAAGCACAGCGAGCAGGCTGCCGGACATCAGCATTTTTTCAGACCGGGACCAGGACCTCGGTGGCGATATGGCGACGGAAAATGTCATCGAACAGCTCTGTTTAAGGTTAACCGCTTGTCCCGCCGGCTGGATGCATCCAGGGGGCGTCCAGGTCAGTCCGTGTTTTCAGGCGTTGATGACGGTCGGGTCATCATGGTTGAGCATTAAGGAGACGTCGGCTGCTTGGATCAAGTCAGAAAATTCTGCGAACGCCGTAAGAAATAGGCGGATGAAGCTTGATAGCGACTTGGTCAGCGCAAGCAGACGTTCTAGGAGGGGAGTGGGGTCACTCAACGCCCTCCAGGGATCGAGGGCGTGGGGAGAGTCTGGTCGAGATGCTGAGAGGGGTGAGTTGTCACTCCCCCTCATCAAACCTGTTGTTGATGAGCTCGATCAAGCCTTCGAGCGCTGCCTGTTCGTCGTCTCCCTCGGTCAGCAGGTGAATCTCGGTGCCTTTGCCTGCGGCGAGCATCATCACGGCCATGATGCTTTTTCCGTCGACCATGCTGTCAGGGGTGCGGCCGACGCGGATCTGGCAGGGGAATTTTCCGGCGACGCCCACGAACTTGGCGGCTGCCCGGGCGTGCAGGCCCAGCTTGTTGATGATGGTGATCTGATGAGCGGGCATCGCGTAGGGGATCCTTTCAGCTTAGGTCGCGGTGGCGGACCTGAACATTCTTGAGCGATTGTTGCAGGGTCTGACCCAGGCGTTCGGTCAGGTAGACGGAGCGGTGATGCCCGCCGGTGCAGCCAATGGCAATGGTGACGTAGGCGCGGTTGCTGGCGGCGAAGCGCGGCAGCCACTTGTTGAGGTATGAGGAAATGTCCTGGAACATTTCCTCGACATCCGGCTGTGCGGCCAGGTATTCGGCCACCGGCAGGTCGAGGCCGGATTGCTCACGCAGTTCCGGCTTCCAGTAGGGGTTGGGCAAGCAGCGCACATCGAACACCAGGTCGGCATCGACGGGCATGCCGCGTTTGAAACCGAACGACTCGATGAGGAAGGCGGTGCCGGGCTCAGGCTTGTTCAGCAAACGTAACTTGAGGGTGTCGCGCAGCTGGTAAAGGTTCAGGTGCGTGGTGTCGATGGTCAGGTCGGCCAGGTCGATGATCGGCCCCAGCAGTGTCTTTTCGTCCCGGATGGCCTCGGCCAGCGAGCGTGTCGCGTTGCTCAGCGGGTGGCGGCGGCGGGTTTCGGAAAAACGCTTGAGCAGTGTTGACTCTTCGGCATCCAGAAACAGCACATCGCACTGAATGTGACGGCTGCGGACCTCTTCTAGCATCCGGGGAAAGCGGGTCAGGTGACTGGGCAGGTTGCGGGCGTCGATGGAGACGGCCAATAGCGGTTCTGCCAGTTCAGTATTGATCAGCGCCCGCTCGGCAAGCTCGGGTAGAAGGCCTGCCGGCAGGTTGTCGACGCAATAGAAGCCACTGTCTTCGAGAACATCGAGGGCCGTGCTCTTGCCGGAGCCGGAGCGACCGCTGACGATGATCATGCGCATGTTCAGTGACCGTTCTGGACGTGAAGCACGACGTTGTAGAGCTCATCACTGCTTTTGGCGCCACGCAGGCTTGCGCGTACGTCGGCACGGTCGAGCATGCTGGCGATCTGGCGCAGCAGTTCGAGATGCGCGTCAGTGGCCGCTTCAGGGACGAGCAGGACGAATAGCAGATCCACGGGCGCGCCGTCGATGGCGTCGAAGTCGACCGGGCGCTCCAGATGCAGCACGGCGCTGACAGGCGCGGTGCAGCCTTTGAGCCTGCAGTGGGGAATGGCGATGCCGTTGCCAAAACCGGTAGACCCCAGTTTTTCACGGGCGAGCAGGCTTTCGTAGACGTCTTGCCAATCGAATTCGGGCACTTCTCTCCCGATCAGCTTGGCAATCTCTTCGAGTACAGCTTTTTTACTGCCGCCTGGCACGTTCACGAGGGAACGGCCAGGGGTCAGGATGTTTTCAAGTCGGATCATGGATGAGGGGTATCAGCGAGCGGCCGCACCTTTGAGGATGCTTTGCTGCTTTTCCTTATGTTTGAGCAGTTGTCTGTCCAGCTTGTCAGTGAGCAGGTCGATGGCCGCGTACATGTCATCATGCTCCGCATTGGCAACGACCTCTCCACCGTGGATATGCAGGGTGGCCTCGATCTTCTGTTTGAGTTTCTCGACGGCCATCGTCACCTGCACGTTGGTAATCTTGTCAAAATGCCCTTCGAGCTTTTTCAGCTTCAGCTCGACGTACTCGCGCAGGGGCTTGGTCACTTCCAGTTGGTGTCCACTGATGTTGACTTGCATACAGCTTCTCCTTCGTTGCCAGTGCATTAAGAGGCAGGCTTGATGCCTGCCACTGGAACGCTGTGGCTCGTGACCCAGGCTTTGCACGAAAAGTCCTGATACTCGGTCATGCTGCGCTGAAAACAGCCTTGCCTTACCGTCGTCTCAGAACATTTCGTACAGAGCTTTCGTTTACATCAGTCGCTTGCGTTCGCTCGAAGGGGCTATCCCTAGCGATTCGCGATACTTGGCGACTGTGCGACGGGCCACTTGGATGCCTTGTGCCTCCAGTAAACCAGCGATCTTGCTGTCACTCAACGGCTTTTTCTGATTTTCCGCAGCAACCAGTTTCTTGATGATCGCGCGGATCGCCGTGGACGAGCATTCACCGCCCTCGGAGGTGCTGACGTGGCTTGAGAAGAAGTACTTCAGTTCGTAAATGCCGCGAGGCGTGTGCATGAATTTTTGCGTGGTGACACGCGAGATCGTCGACTCGTGCATGCCGACCGCTTCGGCGATGTCATGCAGGACCAACGGCTTCATCGCCTCGTCGCCGTATTCCAGGAAACCGCGCTGATGCTCGACGATCTGGGTCGCGACTTTCATCAGGGTTTCATTGCGGCTTTGCAGGCTCTTGATGAACCAGCGCGCTTCCTGCAACTGGTTGCGCATGAAGGTGTTGTCGGCACTGGTGTCGGCACGGCGCACGAACCCCGCGTACTGAGGATTGACGCGCAGGCGCGGCACGGCTTCCTGGTTCAGTTCCACCAGCCAGCGCTCGTTGTCCTTGCGCACGATGACGTCGGGCACCACGTATTCGGCTTCGCTGGACTCGATCTGCGAGCCTGGGCGCGGGTTGAGGCTCTGGACCAGTTCGATGACCTGGCGCAGGTCGTCTTCCTTGAGCTTCATGCGGCGCATCAGTTGCGAGTAGTCGCGGCTGCCCAGCAAGTCGATGTAGTCACTGACCAGGCGCTGCGCTTCGGCCAGCCACGGGGTTTTGGCAGGCAACTGGCGCAATTGCAGCAGCAGGCATTCGCTCAGGGTCCGGGCGCCGATACCGGCGGGCTCGAACTGTTGAATGCGGTGCAGGACGGCTTCGATTTCGTCCAGCTCGATGTCCAGTTCCGGGTCGAACGCGTCGAGCAGTTCTTCCAGGGACTCATCCAGGTAGCCCTGGTTGTTGATGCAGTCGATCAGCGTGACGGCGATCAGGCGATCGGTGTCGGACATCGGCGCCAGGTTCAATTGCCACAGCAGATGGCTCTGCAGGCTTTCGCCGACAGAGGTGCGGGTGGTGAAGTCCCACTCGTCATCGTCGTTGCTGGGCAGGCTGCTGGCGCTGGTCTGGTAGATATCTTCCCAGGCGGTGTCGACCGGCAATTCGTTGGGAATGCGCTCGCTCTCGCTCCATTCGCCGTCTTCCAGATTGTCGACGGTGGGGGCGGATTCCTGGTAGGTCGGTTCCTGAACGTCGGGGTTGGGCTTGTTTTCGATGTTGTCGGCCATCGGGTCGGCATTATCGAAATCGTCGCCTTCTTCCTGGCGTTCCAGCATAGGGTTGGACTCCAGTGCCTCCTGGATTTCCTGTTGGAGATCCAGCGTCGACAATTGGAGCAAGCGGATGGCCTGTTGCAGCTGCGGTGTCATCGTCAGCTGCTGGCCCATTCTCAAGACTAGCGAAGGTTTCATGGCAGGGGCTTAACACCTTATTCGCCGGCGCATCCGCGCCATCCACTACTGGGCGCCGGAGCGCCAAATTAAGCAAATTATATGCCTGAAACCGAAGTGTTTGCCTAGGGTGTGGTGACAATTAATCCGGGGTTGGCGATGAGGCGCATGCAGCAGCCGCCGGCCAACCCCCTGTCATCGCCCCTGTTACAGGCGGAACTCGTGGCCGAGATACACTTCCTTGACCAACTGGTTGGCCAGGATGGTTTCAGCGTCACCTTCTGCAATCAGCTGCCCGTCGTTGACGATGTAGGCGGTTTCGCAGATATCGAGGGTTTCGCGCACGTTGTGGTCGGTGATCAGGACACCGATACCCTTCGCCTTGAGATGGTAGATGATCTGCTTGATATCGCCCACGGAGATCGGGTCGACACCGGCGAAGGGTTCGTCGAGCAGGATGAATTTCGGTGCGGTGGCCAGTGCGCGAGCGATTTCGACGCGGCGGCGTTCACCACCCGAAAGGCTCATGCCCAGGTTGTCGCGGATGTGCGTGATGTGGAATTCCTGCAGCAGGCTTTCGAGTTCCTTGCGACGTCCGGCGCGGTCGAGTTCCTTGCGGGTTTCGAGGATCGCCATGATGTTGTCCGAAACCGACAGTTTGCGGAAGATCGACGCTTCTTGCGGCAGATACCCGATACCGGCGCGCGCACGGCCGTGCATCGGCTGGTGGCTGACGTCCAGATCGTCGATCAGCACACGGCCCTGATCGGCCTGCACCAGGCCTACGATCATGTAGAAGCAGGTGGTCTTGCCAGCCCCGTTGGGGCCCAGGAGGCCGACGATCTGGCCGCTGTCGATGGACAGGCTGACGTCACGTACCACCTGGCGGCTTTTATAGGCCTTGGCCAGGTGTTGGGCTTTCAGCGTCGCCATTACTGCGCCTTCTGCTGGTCGGTTTTCTTTTTCGGCTGGATCACCATGTCGACGCGAGGACGAGCTTCAGTAACCTTGCTGCCGGTTGCGCGGCCGGCGCTGGCAAGCTTGCGCACCGTGTCATAGACGATTTTCTCGCCCTGAGTGGTGTTGCTGTCCTTGTCGATCACCTTGGCCTTGTCGATCAGCACGATGCGGTTCTGCGGCGCATGGTACTGGATCGTGACACCCCAGCCCTGGACGGGTTTGGGGTCGCCAGCGGTCTGCAGTTGCTCGAAGTAGGCCAGGTTGCCGACCGAGGTCACCACGTCGATGTCGCCAGCAGGGGTGCGAGTCATTGTCACGGTGTTGCCGGTGACCTTCATCGAGCCCTGGGTGATGATCACGTTGCCGGTATAGGTGGCGATGCCTTGCTTGTCGTCGAGCTGGGCATCATCGGCCTGAATGCGGATAGGTTGATCCTGATCGTTCGGCAGAGCCCAGGCGCTCACGCTTCCCAGTGCTGCGCCCAGGCCGAGCAAAATAGGGAGGGTTTTAAGGAGCCTCATACTGTCCTCTTGCGTTCGATAGCAGGTGTATCCTGCTTTCTTTTAGATAGGCTTTCATACCCGTACCGGTGCTCACGCCGTTGAAGCCGTCGATTCTAACGGGTTGGGCCGTTTCCGCATATTGCTTCTGAGGGAAGACAGTCATGCGGGTGCTGGTGATGACCGTGGTGCGGTTCTTTTCGTCCGTGCGATTGATGCGAACCTTGTCGATCAGCTCGACGTGATCGCCGCCAGGGGAGACCTCGGCCCGCACGCTCTGTACATGCCATGGAAATTCGGTGCCACGGTACATCTGCAGTACCGGCGTGGTCATCAGGGTCACGTCGGTGGCCTTAAGATGCTCGACCTTGTCGGCCGTCATGTCGTACTGCTGGGTGCCGTCGGCCAGGTACTGGATGCTGTGGGCGTTCACCGCATAGTAGTCGATGGCGCTTTCGTCCACGGCGACCTTGGGCTGGTCCATGAAGCTTTCCGGGCTGATGTTCCAGTAACCGACCGCTGCAAGCAGCAGTGCCAGTACGCCGAAGATCAGAAAGGTGCGAAATCTCTTGCTCAGCATAAGTGCGCTTCTATAGGTAGGCGGCGTGGGCCGCTTCGAGGTTGCCCTGAGCGTTCAGGATCAGCTCGCAGAATTCCCGGGCGGCGCCTTCGCCGCCCCGTGCCCGGGTCACGCCGTGTGCGTGCTCGCGCACGAAACCTGCGGCGTTGGCCACGGCCATGCCCAGGCCTACCCGGCGAATCACCGGCAGGTCGGGCAGGTCGTCACCCAGATAGGCAACCTGTTCGTAGCTCAGGTTCAATTGCGCCAGCAGTTCGTCAAGCACCACCAGTTTGTCTTCACGGCCTTGATACAGATGGGCGATGCCCAGGTTTTTAGCGCGACGCTCCACGACCGGGGTCTTGCGACCGCTGATGATAGCGGTGGTTACGCCGGAATTGATCAGCATCTTGATGCCTTGACCGTCCAGGGTGTTGAAGGTCTTGAACTCGCTGCCGTCTTCCAGAAAGTAAAGGCGACCATCGGTGAGCACGCCATCGACATCGAATACTGCCAGCTTGATCTTCTTGCCGCGTTGGATCAGGTCGTTCATATCACCGCTCATTTACATGACTCCCGCGCGCAGCAGGTCCTGGAGGTTGAAGGCGCCCACCGGATGGTCGTTTTCATCCACCACGATCAGTGCACCGATCTTGTTGTCTTCCATGATCTTCAGGGCCTCGGCCGCCAGCATGTCCGCGCGAACGGTCTTGCCGTGCACAGTCATGACGTCGTCGATGGTTGCCTGACGGATATCGATGGGACGGTCCAGCGTACGGCGCAGGTCGCCGTCGGTGAAGATCCCGGCGAGGCGTCCGTCGGCTTCCACGATCGCGGTCATGCCCAGGCCCTTGCGGGTCATTTCCATCAGCGAGTCGCGCAGCAACGTGCCGCGAGCCACCTGGGGCAGCTCGGCGCCGGTGTGCATGACGTGCTCGACCTTGAGCAACAGGCGTCGGCCAAGGGCGCCGCCTGGATGGGAAAATGCGAAATCTTCAGCGGTGAAGCCGCGTGCGTCCAGCAGGGCAACTGCCAGGGCATCGCCCATGACCAGTGCGGCCGTGGTCGAGGAGGTCGGGGCCAGATTCAGCGGACAGGCTTCTTTTTCGACCCGGGCATTGAGGTTGACGTCAGCGGCCTTGGCCAGGGTCGACTCGGGGTTGCCGGTCAGGCTGATGAGCTTGATGCCCAAGCGCTTGATCAGGGGCAGCAGAGTGACGATTTCGTTGGTCGTACCCGAGTTAGACAGGGCCAGGATGATGTCGTCGGCGGTGATCATGCCCATGTCGCCATGGCTGGCTTCGGCCGGGTGCACGAAAAACGCCGGGGTGCCGGTGCTGGCCAGGGTCGCTGCGATCTTCTTGCCGATGTGCCCGGATTTGCCCATGCCAACCACCACCACGCGGCCTTTGCTGGCCAGGATCATCTGGCAGGCACTGACGAAATCGGTGTCGATATGCGCGAGCAAACCCTCCACGGCCTCTATTTCAAGGCGGATGGTGCATTGTGCCGATTGGATCAGGTCGCGTGGGTCGGTCATGTCTTGAGAAGATCGGTCTGCTGAAAAGGCGGGGATTATAGCGACAATGTTGAAAAGCCTCACGCTTCATTGCGGATGTTTGTTTATTGAAACTGTCTGTCCGTCAGTTCCTGCGCTGCAAAGGCCATGAGTGTTGCAGGAAATTTGCACCGAAAGTGGCATTTGCGCTTGAGTTAACGCCTTGTAATGTTGGAGCTTTGGCGGCGTACGACAGCGGTGGTATAGTTCGCCGCTTGTTCGGCCCCTCCAGAAAGTGTGTCGTTCTTCAAGGACGCGGCATCTGAGAGACAGGCTGTATCGCAAGGAGTTTAGATGAGTGCCGATAACGCCTACGCGGTCGAATTGAAGGGTGTGTCCTTCAAACGCGGTACGCGCAGCATCTTCGATAATGTTGACATCCGCATCCCCCGGGGCAAGGTCACTGGCATCATGGGGCCGTCGGGCAGTGGCAAGACCACCCTGTTGCGGCTGATGGGTGCGCAATTGCGCCCGGCCAGCGGCGAGGTCTGGGTCAATGGCCAGAACCTGCCGCAGCTTTCGCGCAGCGACCTGTTCGATGCCCGCAAGCAGATGGGTGTGCTGTTCCAGAGTGGTGCGCTGTTCACCGACCTCGATGTCTTCGAAAACGTGGCCTTTCCGCTGCGGGTTCACACCCAGCTTCCCGAGGACATGATCCGCGACATCGTGCTGCTGAAATTGCAGGCGGTAGGACTGCGCGGCGCCGTCGAGCTGATGCCCGACGAGCTTTCCGGAGGCATGAAACGCCGCGTTGCGCTGGCTCGGGCCATTGCGCTGGATCCGCAGATCCTCATGTATGACGAGCCCTTCGTGGGGCAGGACCCCATTGCCATGGGGGTTCTGGTTCGCCTGATCCGCCTGCTCAACGATGCACTGGGCATCACCAGTGTCGTGGTTTCCCACGACCTGGCCGAGACCGCGAGCATTGCCGACTATCTCTATGTTGTCGGGGATGGTCAGGTGCTGGGGCAGGGCACGCCGCAGGAATTGATGCAGTCGGATAACCCGCGCATTCGCCAGTTCATGACAGGGGATCCAGACGGCCCCGTGCCATTTCACTATCCGGCACCGGATTATCGCGAAGATCTTTTGGGGAAGCGCTGATGCGCAGAAAGTCATTGATGGATCGTGTCCGCCTGATGGGGCGTTCGGCGATCGATATTGTTGCAGTGCTGGGGCGTTCGGGGATTTTTCTGGTTCATGCCTTGCTCGGTCGAGGCGGGATCGGGGGTGGTTTCCAGTTGCTGGTTCGCCAGCTCTACTCGGTGGGCGTCATGTCGCTGGCGATCATCGTCGTGTCCGGTGTATTCATCGGCATGGTGCTGGCGCTGCAGGGGTTCAGCATCCTGGCCAAATACGGCTCCGAACAGGCGGTCGGGCAGATGGTCGCCCTGACGCTGCTGCGTGAGCTGGGCCCGGTGGTGACGGCGCTGCTGTTCGCCGGTCGTGCCGGCTCGGCACTGACCGCCGAAATCGGCAACATGAAATCCACCGAGCAGCTGTCGAGCCTTGAGATGATTGGCGTCGACCCTCTGAAGTACATCGTCGCGCCCCGCCTGTGGGCCGGCTTCATTTCGCTGCCGGTACTCGCCATCATTTTCAGCGTGGTGGGTATCTGGGGTGGTTCGTGGGTCGCAGTCGACTGGCTGGGCGTCTACGAAGGCTCGTTCTGGGCGAACATGCAGAACAGCGTTTCCTTCCCCAATGATGTCATCAACGGTGTGATCAAGAGCGTTGTCTTTGCTTTTGTGGTCACCTGGATTGCCGTGTTTCAAGGCTATGACTGCGAGCCCACGTCCGAGGGGATCAGTCGCGCCACGACCAAGACCGTGGTCTACGCCTCGTTGGCCGTACTGGGCCTGGACTTTATTTTGACCGCCTTGATGTTTGGAGACTTCTGATGCAAAACCGCGCCCTCGAAACCGGTGTCGGCCTGTTCCTGCTGGCTGGCATCCTGGCCTTGCTCCTGCTGGCCCTGCGCGTCAGCGGTCTCTCCGCCAGCACGACAGCCGACAGCTATAAACTTTATGCAAACTTCGACAATATCGCCGGTTTGACTGTCAGAGCGAAGGTGACCATGGCCGGTGTGACCATCGGCAAGGTCACTGCAATCGATCTGGACCACGACACCTTCACCGGTCGCGTGACCATGGAAGTGGACAAGCGAGTGAATAATCTGCCTTCGGACTCCACGGCTTCTATTCTCACTGCTGGCTTGCTGGGCGAGAAATACGTCGGCATCAGCGTCGGTGGCGATGACAAGCTGTTGAAAGACGGCAGCACCATTCACGACACTCAGTCGTCCCTGGTGCTCGAGGACCTGATCGGTAAATTCCTGCTCAATTCCGTGGGTAAAGACGCCAAATGAGGAGTTTTTTCATGATCTCGATTCTGCGCCGTGGCCTTCTGGTGCTGCTGGCGGCCCTGCCGCTGTTTGCCAACGCGGCAGCGACTACATCGTCGGCCCATGATCTGGTCGACAGCACCACCAGGCAACTGCTGGCCGACCTTGCTGCCAACAAGGAAACCTACAAGTCCAATCCGCAGGCGTTCTACGACGCGCTCAACGGCATCGTCGGACCGGTCATCGATGCTGACGGCATTTCCAAGAGCATCATGACCGTCAAGTATTCGCGCAATGCCACTCCTGCGCAGATGCAACGCTTCCAGGAAAACTTCAAGCGCAGCCTGATCCAGTTCTATGGCAACGCGCTGCTGGAGTACAACAACCAGGGCATCACCGTGGCTCCGGCCAAGGAAGAGGGCGCCGACCGCACCTCGGTCGACATGTCGGTCAAGGGCAACAACGGCGCCGTTTACCCTGTGTCCTACACACTGGTCAAAATCAATGACGAGTGGAAAGTGCGCAACGTGATCATCAACGGCATCAACATCGGCAAGCTGTTCCGCGATCAGTTCGCCGATGCCATGCAGCGCAACGGCAACAACCTGGACAAGACCATCGATGGCTGGGCCGGCGAAGTCGCCAAGGCCAAGCAGGAGACCGAGAACTCGCCTGACAAGGTCGTCAAATGACTGAAGCCTGTGTGACGGCCGTCGGCAGCAGCGAGCTCAAGCTGTTCGGCGTGCTCGACTACCGTACCGGCCCCGCGCTGCGCAAACAGGGTGCCGAGCTGATAAAGGCCAGTGATTCACCGACGCTGGTGCTCGACTGCTCGGCCGTGCAGAAGTCCAGCAGCGTGGGCCTGGCCCTGCTGCTGGCGTTCATGCGCGATGCCCAGGCCGCCGGCAAGTCGGTCAGCGTTCGCGCGCTGCCCGAAGATATGAGAGAAATCGCACAGGTATCGGGTCTGACCGAACTGTTCGAACAACATTGATTGCTATCATCGATCAAGCCCCTCGTCCGGCACCTGGCAAAGCAGGGTTCGCAACGAGAGGGCTTTTTTGTATCATGGCCGACCCGCGCGCACTGGGCGCCGATTGAGGTTAAGCATGCAGGCCGTAGAAGTTAAGAGCTTCCTTGAAGGTAAGCTGCCAGATATCCAGGTCGAAGTTGAAGGCGAAGGCTGCAACTTCCAGCTGAACGTGATCAGCGACGAACTGGCTACACTAAGTCCGGTCAAGCGCCAGCAGCAGATCTACACGCATTTGAACCCATGGATCGCCGATGGCAGCATCCATGCGGTCACCATGAAATTTTTCAGCCGCGCTGCATGGGCCGAGCGCACCTGAGCCTAATTGGCGTCGAGATTCCAATGGATAAACTGATTATTACTGGCGGTGTTCGTCTTGATGGCGAAATCCGTATTTCCGGGGCGAAGAACTCTGCCCTGCCGATTCTTGCTGCGACCCTGCTGGCCGATGGGCCGGTTACGGTGCAGAACCTGCCGCACCTGCACGACATCACCACCATGATCGAGCTGTTCGGCCGCATGGGCATCGAGCCGATCATCGACGAGAAACTCAGCGTCGAGATCGACCCTCGCACCATCAAGACCCTGGTCGCCCCGTACGAGCTGGTGAAAACCATGCGTGCGTCGATCCTGGTACTGGGCCCTATGGTCGCCCGCTTCGGTGAAGCCGAAGTCGCACTGCCTGGCGGTTGCGCCATCGGTTCGCGTCCAGTCGACCTGCACATCCGTGGCCTGGAAGCCATGGGCGCGATCATTGAAGTCGAAGGCGGCTACATCAAGGCCAAGGCGCCGGAAGGCGGCCTGCGTGGCGCGCACTTCTTCTTCGACACCGTCAGCGTGACCGGCACCGAAAACATCATGATGGCCGCAGCGCTGGCCCGTGGTCGCAGCGTGCTGCAAAACGCCGCTCGCGAGCCTGAAGTCGTCGACCTGGCAAACTTCATCAACGCCATGGGTGGCAAGGTTTCCGGTGCTGGCACCGACACCATCACCATCGACGGCGTCGAGCGCCTGGGTTCTGCGACCTATCGCGTCATGCCCGACCGCATCGAGACCGGTACCTACCTGGTGGCTGCTGCCGTTACCGGTGGCCGGGTCAAGGTCAAGGACACCGATCCGACGATTCTCGAAGCCGTTCTGGAGAAGTTGCGTGAATCCGGTGCCGAAATCACCACCGGTGACAACTGGATCGAGCTGAACATGCACGGCAAGCGTCCGAAGGCCGTGAACCTGCGCACCGCACCGTACCCTGCGTTCCCGACGGACATGCAGGCGCAGTTCATCTCCCTGAACGCCATCGCCGAAGGCACTGGCGCGATCATCGAGACGATCTTCGAAAACCGCTTCATGCACGTGTATGAAATGCACCGCATGGGCGCGCAGATCCAGGTCGAAGGCAACACTGCCATCGTCACTGGCTGCGAGAAGCTCAAAGGCGCGCCGGTCATGGCGACCGACCTGCGTGCATCGGCCAGCCTGGTGCTGTCGGCGCTGGTGGCCCAGGGCGACACGTTGATCGACCGCATCTACCACATCGACCGTGGTTACGAGTGCATCGAAGAGAAACTGCAGATGCTGGGCGCGAAAATCCGTCGCGTACCGGGCTAACAGTTACTCAGGCTTCACGTCGCCCGTGCCGGTTTGGCGCGGGCGGCGGGAATGCCGGCTCAAGGTTTGACCTATTGAATCGTTTAACTTCGAGTCCTGCAGTTTTGACTCGAAGACAGTCGGGCGCCCATTGCTCCCCGGCTCGCGCTTGCTGATAAGGACTGACGTTTCCCATGTTGACCATCGCACTGTCCAAGGGCCGAATCCTTGACGACACCCTGCCGCTCCTCGCTGCGGCGGGCATCGTGCCGACCGAGAATCCGGACAAGAGCCGCAAGTTGATCATCCCCACGACTCAGGAAGACGTGCGTCTGCTGATCGTGCGTGCGACCGATGTGCCGACCTATGTCGAGCATGGCGCGGCTGACCTGGGCGTGGCGGGCAAGGACGTCCTGATGGAATACGGCGGCCAGGGCCTGTACGAGCCCCTCGACCTGCAGATTGCCCAGTGCAAACTGATGACCGCAGGCGCTGTTGGCGCTGCCGAGCCCCGTGGCCGTCTGCGTGTGGCAACCAAATTCGTCAACGTTGCCAAGCGTTACTATGCAGAACAAGGTCGTCAGGTCGACATCATCAAGCTGTACGGCTCCATGGAGCTGGCGCCGCTGGTGGGCCTGGCCGACAAGATCATCGACGTCGTCGACACCGGCAACACGCTGCGCGCCAACGGCCTCGAACCTCAGGAACTGATCGCTCACATCAGTTCGCGCCTGGTGGTGAACAAGGCCTCGATGAAGATGCAGCACGCCCGCATCCAGTCGCTGATCGACACCCTGCGTGCTGCCGTGGAGTCGCGACACCGCGGTTGACTGATTCGCGCAATTTCTACCGGAAATTGCGCCCAGCTATCCGTGTCATAGCCAAATTTCTCAGGTGCCTGCGCGGATGGCTTGGTAGCTTAGGCTCTTGCCTTTGCACCCAAGGCTCCTGAGAAATTGCCATTTATTGAGGCTCACGCTATGACCACTTCCAACACCATTCGCCGACTCAACGCTGCTGACCCGGATTTCGCCCGACATCTGGCTCATCTGCTGAGCTGGGAAAGTGTGTCTGACGACTCGGTCAATCAGCGTGTGCTGGACATCATCAAGAACGTGCGCGAGCGCGGCGATGCGGCGGTGGTGGAATACACCCAGCGCTTCGACGGCCTGCAGGTGGCGTCCATGTCCGACCTGATCCTGCCGCGCGAGCGTCTGGAACTGGCGCTGACCCGCATCACTCCCGCCCAGCGTCAGGCCCTGGAAAAGGCCGCTGACCGGGTGCGCAACTACCACGAACGGCAGAAACAGGACTCCTGGAGCTACACCGAAGCCGATGGCACGGTGCTGGGCCAGAAGGTCACCCCACTGGACCGCGCCGGCCTCTACGTGCCCGGCGGCAAGGCGTCGTACCCGTCTTCGGTGCTGATGAACGCGATTCCGGCCAAGGTGGCGGGCGTCGGTGAAGTGGTGATGGTCGTGCCGACCCCACGCGGCGAGATCAACGAACTGGTGCTGGCCGCTGCCTGCATCGCCGGCGTGGACCGCGTGTTCACCATCGGTGGCGCCCAGGCTGTCGCGGCCCTGGCCTACGGCACTGAAAGCGTGCCACAGGTCGACAAGGTCGTAGGCCCGGGCAACATCTATGTGGCCACGGCCAAGCGTCACGTCTTTGGTCAGGTCGGCATCGACATGATTGCCGGTCCCTCGGAAATCCTCGTGGTCTGCGATGGCCAGACCGATCCGGACTGGATCGCCATGGACCTGTTCTCCCAGGCCGAACACGACGAAGACGCCCAGGCGATTCTGGTCAGCCCCGATGCCGAGTTCCTCGACAAGGTCGCGGCGAGCATCGCCAAGCTGATGCCGACCATGGAGCGTGCCGAGATCATCAACACCTCGATCAACGGCCGTGGTGCCCTGATCAAAGTGGCCGACATGAACCAGGCCATCGAAGTCGCCAACCGCATTGCGCCGGAGCACCTGGAACTCTCGGTTGCCGATCCTGATGCCTGGCTGCCACAGATTCGTCACGCCGGTGCCATCTTCATGGGCCGTCACACCTCGGAAGCCCTGGGCGACTACTGCGCGGGCCCCAACCACGTGCTGCCGACTTCAGGCACTGCGCGCTTCTCCTCGCCGCTGGGTGTCTATGACTTCCAGAAACGTTCTTCGATCATCTTCTGCTCCGAGCAGGGTGCATCGGAACTGGGCAAGACGGCATCGGTGCTGGCCCGTGGCGAGTCGCTGACCGCCCACGCCCGCAGCGCCGAGTACCGGATCAAAGATAACCAACAGGAAGGCAAGTGAGCATGAGCAAGTTCTGGAGTCCTTTTGTCCGTGACCTCGTGCCTTACGTGCCGGGCGAACAACCCAAGCTGACCAAGCTTGTGAAGCTGAACACCAACGAGAACCCCTACGGCCCGTCGCCCAAGGCCATTGACGCGATGCGCGCCGAGGTCAATGACAACCTGCGGCTGTACCCGGACCCCAACAGTGACCTGCTCAAGCAGTCAGTCGCACGTTACTACGGTGTCGAGGCCAACCGCGTGTTCCTCGGCAACGGTTCCGACGAGGTGCTGGCCCACGCCTACCACGCGTTTTTCCTGAAGGACAAGCCGCTGTTGTTCCCGGACATCAGCTACAGCTTCTACCCGGTCTACTGCGGCCTGTATGGCGTCGACTACGAAATGGTGCCGCTGGACGAGCAGTTCCAGATTCGCGTTGAGGACTATAAGCGCCCCAACGGCGGCATTATCTTCCCGAACCCCAACGCGCCAACGGGCTGCCTGATGGCGCTGGAGGCGGTCGAGCAAATCCTGGTCGCCAACCCTGATTCGGTGGTCATCGTGGATGAGGCCTACATCGACTTTGGTGGCGAGACTGCAATCACCCTCGTCGACCGTTATCCGAACCTGTTGGTCACCCAGACCCTGTCCAAGTCCCGCTCGCTGGCGGGCCTGCGTGTTGGCCTGGCAGTGGGGCATCCGGACCTGATCGAAGCGCTGGAGCGGGTGAAGAACAGCTTCAACTCCTACCCGTTGGACCGCATGGCCATCGTTGGTGCAGCGGCGGCGTTCGATGACCGCGAGTACTTCGAGAAGACCTGCCAGTTGGTGATCGACAGCCGCGAGAAGTTGGTGGCGCAACTGGAAGGCAAAGGCTTTGAAGTGCTGCCTTCGGCGGCGAACTTCATCTTCGCACGCCACCCTGAGCACGACGCGGCAGGGCTTGCTGCGAAGGTTCGTGAACAGGGCGTGATCGTGCGCCACTTCAAACAGGAACGCATCGCGCAATTCCTGCGTATCACCATCGGCACACCAGAGCAGAATCAGGCGTTGGTGGATGCGTTGGGCGATTTGTAGAAATGCAGCCATTCGGCCTCCCCAAATAGGAGGCCGAGCGCCAAACCCACTGTGGGAGCGAATTCATTCGCGAAAAATGGTTCAGGCGATATAGATGTGCTGCCTGCCCCGGCCGCTCGCGAATGAATTCGCTCCCACAGGTGTAACCCGCAGCCTGTTGCCCTATCAATCCTCAGTAGCAGGCGCCGGGGTTTGCGGTGGGCGCAGGCCCACTTCCGCCATCAGCTTCAATTCCTTGCCGTTGCGCATCACTTGAATCGCGATCTTCTCCGACGGCTTGGTGCGCGCCACCTGGTTCATCGACTTGCGCCCATCGCCGGCCGGCTCGCCGTTGATGCTCAGGATCACGTCACCCAACTGCAAACCAGCCTTCTGCGCCGGGCCGTCGCGGAAGATACCGGCCACCACGATGCCTGGGCGGTCTTTCAGGCCAAAGGATTCAGCCAGCTCCTGGGTCAGAGGCTGCACCTCAATACCCAGCCAGCCACGAATCACCTGGCCATGCTCGATGATCGACTTCATGACCTCCAGCGCCAGCTTGGTCGGAATCGCAAAGCCGATGCCCTGGGAGCCGCCGGATTTGGAGAAAATCGCCGTGTTGATCCCGGTCAGGTTGCCGTTGGCGTCCACCAGCGCGCCGCCCGAGTTGCCGGGGTTGATGGCGGCGTCGGTCTGGATGAAGTCTTCGTAGGTGTTCAGGCCAAGCTGATTGCGGCCTGTGGCGCTGATGATGCCCATGGTCACGGTCTGGCCGACGCCGAACGGGTTGCCGATGGCCAGCGCGACGTCGCCGATACGGATGCTGTCGGAGCTGCCCAGGGTGATCGACGGCAGGTTTTTCAGGTCGATCTTCAGCACCGCCAGATCGGTTTCCGGGTCGCTACCGATGATCCGCGCGATGGTTTCGCGACCGTCCTTGAGCGCCACCACGATCTGGTCGGCGCCGGACGTAACGTGGTTGTTGGTCAGCAGGTAGCCTTCCGGGCTCATGATGACCGCCGAACCGAGGCTCGACTCCATGCGCCGCTGCTTGGGCAGGTTATCGCCGAAGAAGCGCCGGAACTGCGGGTCTTCGAACAACGGATGGTTGGGTTTGTTGTTGACCATCTTGGTTGTGTACAGATTGGCCACGGCAGGCGCGGCGCTGCTCACAGCGTCAGCGTAGGAGACCGGGCCCTGCTGGATCAGGGCGGTCTGAGGCGCCTGCTGCAGGTTGACGTCCTGGCTGGGCAGGCCGACCCACTGGGGATAGCGCTGGATAATCAATAAAGCGATAAGCACACCAGCGAGCAATGGCCAGCCGAGAAAACGCAGCGCTTTGAACATTTAGCAGAGTCCTGAAGGTTGATACGCAGAACATTCGGACCGTCGAACGGGCTTGTCTGCGCCATAATGGCGGGCATTATACGAGGACCTGTGCGGTCTGAACTGCATATTTAGGAGACTTTTATGGCTGTTGCCCTGAGCACTCTGGTCGATGAAGCGGACCGCTATCTGGGGAGCGCTCGCGTTCAGGACTATTGCCCCAATGGTCTGCAGGTCGAAGGCCGTCCGCAGGTCAGCCGGATCGTTTCTGGTGTGACTGCAAGCCAGGCCCTGCTGGATGCGGCCGTGGAAGCCAATGCGGATCTGATCCTGGTCCACCACGGTTACTTCTGGAAAGGCGAGAGCCCTTGCATCACCGGCATGAAACAGCGCCGTCTCAAGACGCTGCTCAAGCACGACATCAGCCTGCTGGCTTATCACCTGCCGCTGGACCTGCACCCGGAAGTCGGCAACAACGTGCAATTGGCGCGGCAACTGGACATCACCGTCGAGGGGCCGCTGGATCCGGAGAATCCTCGCATCATCGGCCTGGTGGGATCGCTGTCGGAACCCATGACACCGCGCGACTTCGCTCACCGGGTGCAAAGTGCCTTGGGTCGCGAGCCACTGCTTATAGAAGGCAGCGAGGTGATCCGTCGTGTGGGCTGGTGTACCGGAGGCGGGCAGGGGTACATCGATCAGGCGATAGCGGCCGGGGTCGATCTTTTTCTGAGCGGAGAGGCGTCCGAGCAAACCTTTCACAGCGCCCGCGAGAACGACGTCAGCTTTATCGCGGCCGGTCACCACGCCACCGAGCGCTACGGCGTGCAGGCCCTGGGCGATTATCTGGCGCGACGCTTTGCCCTTGAACATCTGTTCATCGATTGCCCGAATCCGATCTGAAGTCTGCTGCTACGGGACCGTGTTCCTGCAAAGGTCGTCCAAATTCCGGGCTATATGGTTATATCGTTTCGATCTATCCAGCCCGCTGATTAGAATCAGGCCCCATGATAAAGTGCGGCGTTCGATAGAGCCCGCAGGCTCTCCATAAAAGTACGTTATCCCGTGAGTAACCATGGTCGACAAACTGACGCATCTGAAACAGCTGGAGGCGGAAAGCATCCACATCATCCGCGAGGTCGCCGCCGAGTTCGATAACCCGGTGATGCTCTACTCGATCGGCAAGGACTCCGCCGTCATGCTGCACCTGGCGCGCAAGGCGTTCTTCCCGGGCAAGCTGCCGTTCCCGGTGATGCACGTCGACACTCGCTGGAAATTCCAGGAAATGTACCGGTTCCGCGACAAGATGGTCGAGGAAATGGGCCTGGAGCTCATCACCCACATCAACCCCGAAGGTGTGGCGCAGGACATCAACCCGTTCACTCACGGTAGCTCCAAACACACCGACATCATGAAGACCCAGGGCCTCAAGCAGGCACTGGACAAGCATGGTTTCGATGCCGCCTTCGGTGGCGCGCGCCGCGACGAAGAGAAATCCCGCGCCAAGGAGCGCGTGTATTCCTTCCGCGACAGCAAGCACCGCTGGGACCCGAAAAACCAGCGTCCTGAGCTGTGGAACGTGTACAACGGCAACGTCAACAAGGGCGAGTCGATCCGCGTGTTCCCGCTGTCCAACTGGACCGAACTGGACATCTGGCAGTACATCTACCTTGAAGGCATCCCGATCGTGCCGCTGTACTTCGCCGCCGAGCGTGACGTCATTGAGAAGAACGGCACCCTGCTCATGATCGACGACGATCGCATCCTCGAACACCTCACCGACGAGGAAAAGGCGCGCATCGTCAAGAAGAAGGTCCGTTTCCGCACCCTGGGCTGCTACCCGTTGACGGGCGCCGTCGAGTCGGAGGCCGAGACCCTGACGGACATCATCCAGGAAATGCTCCTGACGCGAACTTCCGAGCGCCAAGGCCGAGTCATCGACCACGATGGTGCGGGCTCGATGGAAGATAAAAAACGTCAAGGTTATTTCTAAGGGGTTGTCATGTCGCATCAATCTGATTTGATCAGCGAGGACATCCTCGCGTACCTGGGCCAGCACGAACGTAAAGAGATGCTGCGCTTTCTGACCTGTGGCAACGTCGACGACGGCAAGAGCACGCTGATCGGTCGTCTGCTGCACGATTCCAAGATGATCTACGAGGATCATCTGGAAGCCATTACCCGTGATTCGAAGAAATCCGGCACCACTGGCGATGACGTCGACCTGGCGTTGCTGGTGGACGGCCTGCAGGCCGAGCGCGAGCAGGGCATCACCATCGATGTGGCCTACCGCTATTTCTCGACTTCCAAGCGCAAGTTCATCATTGCCGACACCCCCGGCCATGAGCAGTACACCCGCAACATGGCCACCGGTGCGTCGACGTGCGACCTGGCGATCATTCTGGTCGATGCCCGTTATGGCGTGCAGACCCAGACCCGTCGCCACAGCTACATTGCGTCGCTGCTGGGCATCAAGCACATCGTGGTGGCCATCAACAAGATGGACCTCAATGGCTTCGATGAGCAGATTTTCGAGCAGATCAAGGCCGATTACCTGACCTTCGCCGACCGCATTTCGCTCAAGCCGACCACCATGGAATTCGTTCCGATGTCTGCCCTTAAAGGCGACAACGTGGTGAACAAGAGCGAGCGTTCGCCGTGGTACACCGGCAAGTCGCTGATGGAAATCCTCGAGACCGTCGAGATCGCGGGCGACCGTAACCTCAACGACCTGCGTTTCCCAGTGCAGTACGTCAACCGTCCGAACCTGAACTTCCGCGGCTTTGCCGGCACCCTCGCCAGTGGCGTGGTGCACAAGGGCGACGAAGTGGTCGTGCTGCCGTCGGGCAAGAGCAGCCGTGTGAAATCCATTGTCACCTTCGAGGGTGAACTGGAGCACGCAGGTCCGGGCCAGGCCGTGACCCTGACCATGGAAGACGAGATCGACATCTCCCGTGGCGACCTGTTGGTGCATGCCGACAACGTGCCGCAGGTGGCGGACGCCTTCGACGCGATGCTGGTGTGGATGGCTGAAGAGCCGATGCTGCCGGGCAAGAAGTACGACATCAAGCGCGCCACGTCCTATGTGCCGGGCTCGATTGCCAGCATCACTCACCGTGTTGACGTCAACACGCTGGAAGAAGGCCCTGCCAGCGCGCTGCAACTCAATGAAATCGGCCGGGTGAAGATCTCCCTCGATGCGCCAATCGCGCTTGACGGTTATGACAGCAACCGCACCACCGGTGCGTTCATCGTCATCGACCGCTTGACCAACGGCACCGTGGCTGCGGGCATGATCATCGCCAAGCCGGTCGCGGCGGGTCACGACACCCACCATGGTGCGCTGGCTCACGTTTCCGTCGAAGAGCGCGCGCAGCGTTTCGGCCAGAAGCCGGCCACTGTGCTGTTCAGCGGCCTGTCGGGCGCGGGCAAGAGCACACTGGCTTATGCGGTCGAGCGCAAACTGTTCGACATGGGCCGTGCTGTGTTTGTCCTGGATGGCCAGAACCTGCGTCACGACCTGAACAAAGGCCTGCCGCAGGACCGTGCCGGTCGTACCGAGAACTGGCGTCGTGCCGCTCACGTTGCACGCCAGTTCAACGAAGCGGGCCTGCTGACCCTGGCGGCGTTCGTCGCCCCTGATGCAGCCGGGCGCTCCAACGCCAAGGCGCTGATCGGTGATGATCGTCTGATTACCGTCTACGTCCAGGCCTCGCCTCAGGTTTGCCGCGAACGCGATCCACAGGGCCTGTACGCCGCCGACAAGGACAACATCCCGGGCGAGTCCTTCCCGTACGACGTGCCGCTGGATGCCGACCTTGTGATCGACACCCAGTCGCTCAGCGTCGAGGAAAGCGTCAAGCAAGTGCTGGATCTGCTGCGGGCTCGCGGCGCGATCTAAGCGTTGTTTGATTCACAAGAAACCCGCCAGCGATGGCGGGTTTCTTTTTTCTGCGTGCCACGGAGCTTTTGTAGGAGCGCGCTTGCCCGCGACTGCGCCCTGTCAGCTAACGAGGGTTTGGCTGGCGAAACGCCGTCGCGGGCAAGCGCGCTCCTACAGGGGGTTCAGTCGCCCGGGGATGATGCGTCGTGGATTTTGCCCACAAAAAAGCCCGCCGCGGATTATCTCCGGAGCGGGCTTTTGGGTGGGGCGGGTGTTACTTCTTCAAGCCGTACTGCTCGTCCAGCATGCCGGGGGTGTTCGGCGCTTTCGGGGCGTAGTCCCGTGGCGGCTCGGCGGCGGTGCGTGGCGGGGTCAGGCGGTCGCGCGGGGCCTGGATCGAGTCCGGGTGCAGAGCGGCCAGCAGGCGTTGACGGGTCAGCTCGTCGGTGGCCAGGCGGTTGGCGCTTTCAGCCAGATGCTCCTGGACTTCCTGATAGCTCTGGGTCAGCTTCTGAACCAGGGTCGCGGTGCTGTTGAAGTGGGTGACCACCTCGTTCTGATACCTGTCGAAACGCTCCTGAACGTCATCCAGCTGGCGCTGAGTGCTGTTAGGCGCGGCATTGGGCAGCGCACGCGCCACGAAGAAACCGATGGCGACACCGGCGACCAGGGCAATGGTCGGCAGCAACCAAACTAAGAGCGAGTAATCCACGAGTCCTTCCTCTATAAACGGCTTTGCTTTACGTTAACGGCTCGAACCTGCGCTGTATAGCGGCGACGTGTCGCCAACATGCCAGCCGCAGACAATCAGCTAGACGAGTCGACCCAATTGAAGGTCACGGAGTTCATTCTTGCTCATGCGTGAAACCCCTGTATTCATCGACGGCCCAGTGGGCCAACTCGAAGCCCTGTACCTTGACCTGGAAGGGGCCAAGGGCGTGGCGCTGATCTGCCATCCTAACCCGGTTCAGGGCGGCACGATGCTCAATAAAGTGATTTCTACCCTGCAGCGCACAGCCCGTGACGCAGGATACGTTACCTTGCGTTTCAATTATCGCGGCGTCGGTCAAAGTGCCGGCAGTTCCGACATGGGCCAGGGCGAGGTCGATGATGCCGAAGCCGCCGCCACCTGGTTGCGTGAAAAGCACCCTGATCTGCCCATGACCCTGTTCGGTTTTTCCTTCGGTGGATTCGTCGCGGCAACCCTGGGCGGGCGTCTGGAAGCCAAGGGCGAAACGCTTGCGCATCTGTTCATGGTTGCGCCTGCGGTCATGCGCATTGCCGACCCGAGCGCGCTGGCGCAAAACGGGCCCTTGACGTTGATCCAGCCGGAAACCGACGAAGTGGTCGACCCGCAACTGGTATATGCCTGGTCCGACGCACTCTCGCGCCCCCATGAGCTACTGAAAGTGGCAGAATGCGGACACTTTTTCCACGGCAAGCTGACCGATCTCAAGGATCTGGTCACGCCGCGCCTTTGAACCGATTGCCGCACCCAGAATAAGCGACCTGCCATGACCACTCGTATCCTGACCGGTATCACCACCACCGGCACGCCCCATTTGGGCAACTACGCCGGTGCCATTCGCCCGGCCATCGTCGCCAGCCGCCAGAGCGACGCCGATTCGTTCTACTTCCTGGCCGACTACCATGCGCTCATCAAGTGCGATGACCCGCTGCGCATTCAGCGCTCGCGTCTGGAAATCGCCGCAACCTGGCTGGCCGCCGGCCTGGATGTGGAGCGCGTGACCTTCTATCGCCAGTCCGACATCCCGGAAATCCCCGAGCTGACCTGGCTTTTGACCTGCGTCGCGGGCAAGGGCCTGCTCAACCGCGCCCACGCCTACAAGGCCTCGGTGGACAAGAACGTCGAAGTGGGTGAAGACCCGGATGCGGGCATCACCATGGGCTTGTTCAGCTACCCGGTGCTGATGGCCGCTGACATCCTGATGTTCAATGCCCATCAGGTGCCGGTCGGTCGCGACCAGATCCAGCATGTGGAAATGGCCCGCGACATTGGCCAGCGCTTCAACCACCTGTTCGGCAAGGGCAAAGAGTTTTTCGTCATGCCCGAGGCGCTGATCGAAGAGAGCGTGGCGACCTTGCCAGGCCTGGACGGTCGCAAGATGTCCAAGAGCTACGACAACACCATCCCGTTGTTCAGCAGCGCCAAGGAAATGAAAGAAGCGATCTCGCGTATCGTCACCGACTCGCGCTTGCCCGGCGAAGCCAAGGATCCGGACAACTCGCACCTGTTCACCTTGTACCAGGCGTTCGCCAGCAAGGAGCAGAGCAACGAGTTCCGCGCCGACCTGCTGCAAGGCCTGGGTTGGGGCGATGCCAAGCAGCGCCTGTTCCAGCTGCTCGACAGCGACCTGGGCGAGGCCCGCGAGAACTACCATCGTCTGATTGAACGTCCGGCCGATCTGGAGGACATTCTGCTGGCCGGTGCACAGAAAGCCCGCCGTATCGCCACGCCGTTCCTGGGCGAGCTGCGCGAAGCGGTTGGCCTGCGTTCTTTCCGCGAGGCCGCGCAAACCGTGGTCGCGACCAAGAAGAAGGCCAGCAAGGGCGCGCGTTTCGTCAGCTTCCGTGAAGACGACGGCAGCTTCCGTTTCCGTCTGCTGGCGGCCGATGGCGAGCAACTGCTGCTGTCGCGCAATTTTGCCGACGGCAAGGCGGCGGGTGCCGTGACCAAGCAGCTGCAACAAGGCGGCGAGCTGGACATTCGGACAGAAGGCAGCGCGTTCACAGTCTGGCTGGAAGGTGCATGCGTGGCGGACAGCCCGGCATTCGCCGGTGCCACGGGCCGCGACGCCGCCATCGAAGCCCTGAAACTGGCCCTGGCGCCACAACAGGATTAATTGCCATTACAACGGGCCATCGCTACAGTGTCGGCCCGTTTTTGCTCCCTAGCTAAAGACCATGACGCCCCTAGAAAGCTATCAGAACGACCTTAAGAAGCCTGAATTCTTCCACGATGCCGCTCAGGAAAATGCTGTGCGTCATCTGCAGCGCCTGTACGACGATCTGGTCGCGGCCCACGAGAGCAAGCCGGGCCTGTTCGGCAAGCTTTTCGGCAAGAAAGATGCGACGGTCATCAAGGGCCTGTATTTCTGGGGCGGCGTAGGCCGTGGCAAGACCTACCTGGTCGACACCTTCTTCGAAGCGCTGCCGTTCCAGGACAAGATGCGCACGCACTTCCACCGCTTCATGAAGCGCGTGCACGAGGAAATGAAAAACCTCAAGGGCGAGAAGAACCCGCTGACGCACATCGCCAAGCAGTTTGCAGGCGAAGCACGGGTCATCTGCTTCGATGAGTTCTTCGTCTCCGACATCACCGACGCCATGATCCTGGGCACGCTGATGGAAGAGCTGTTCAAGAATGGCGTGACCCTGGTCGCGACCTCGAACATCGTGCCGGACGGCCTTTATAAGGACGGTTTGCAACGTGCGCGCTTCCTGCCGGCCATTGCGCTGATCAAGCAGAACACCGACATCGTCAACGTCGACAGCGGCGTGGACTATCGCCTGCGCCATCTGGAGCAAGCCGAGCTGTTCCATTTCCCGCTGAACGAAGTCGCCCACGAAAGCCTGCGCAAGAGCTTCCGAGCACTGACTCCGGAATGCACCCAGGCGGTCGAGAACGATGTGCTGATGATCGAGAATCGTGCGATCAAGGCCCTGCGTACCTGCGACGACGTGGCCTGGTTCGAATTCCGCGAACTGTGTGATGGCCCGCGTAGCCAGAACGACTACATCGAACTGGGCAAGATCTTCCACGCTGTGTTGCTCAGTGGCGTGGAGCAGATGAGCGTTGCGACGGACGACATCGCTCGCCGCTTCATCAACATGGTCGACGAATTCTACGACCGCAACGTCAAGCTCATCATCTCGGCGGAAGTCGAGTTGAAGGACCTGTATACGGGCGGCCGCCTGAACTTCGAATTCCAGCGCACGCTCAGCCGTCTGCTGGAAATGCAGTCCCACGAGTTCCTGTCCCGGGCGCACAAGCCTTAACGGGCGCACAAGCCCAGGTAGCAGTCCGGCTTGCCGGCGTCGGCGTCCATATGATCGCCGACGCCGGCAAGCCGGACTGCTACGGGATGTGTGTTGTGTCGCAAGACAAATGAAAACGCCCGCTATATGCGGGCGTATTCATTTCAGGCCGCCTGCTGAAACTGCTGGCGGTATTCGTTCGGCGACAGGTCAGTGTGTTGCCGGAACAGCCGTGCGAAGAAGCTGGCGTCGTCGTAGCCCACTTCGTAGCTGATGGTCTTGATGCTCTTGCGCGAGCCTGACAGCAAGCCCTTGGCCGTTTCGATGCGCAGGCGTTGCAGGTAATGCAGCGGCTTGTCGCCGGTCGCGGTCTGGAAGCGGCGCATGAAGTTGCGAATGCTCATGCCGTGCTCGCGTGCCACGTCCTCGAAGCGGAACTTGTCGGCGAAGTGCTCTTCAAGCCAATGCTGGATCTGCAGGATGATGACGTCCTGGTGCAGCTTCTGCCCCCCGAACCCCATCCGCCCCGGCGCATAGCTGCGCTGCACTTCATAGAGAATGTCCCGCGCCACTGTCTGCGCCACGTTGGGGCCGCAGAAACGCTCGATCAGGTAGATGTACAGGTCGCACGCCGAGATCGTGCCGCCTGCGCAATACAGGTTGTCGGCGTCGGTCAGGTGCTTCTCCTGATTGAGCAGCACCTTGGGGAAGCGCTCGGCGAATTCGTTGAAGAAGCGCCAGTAGGTGGTCGCTTCCTTGCCGTCGAGCAGGCCTGCTTCGGCCAGCCAGAACACGCCGCTGGCTTCGCCGCAGAGCACCGCACCCTTGGCGTGCTGTTCGCGCAGCCATGGCAGGATCTGTGGATAGCGCTGGCGCAGGGTGTCGAAGTTGTCGACGAAGGCGGGCAGGATGATGATGTCAGCGTTTTCGAGGGCGCCGTCCACCGGCAGCACGACTTCGCTGAAGCTGCGCACCGATTGCCCGTCAGGGCTGACGAGGCGGGTTTCGAACGCGGCCTTCAGACCCTGGCCCAGTTGCTTGCCATAGCGCAGGCTGGCCAGGTGGAAGAAGTCCTTGGCCTGGGTGAGGGTAGAGGCGAAGATCCCGTCGATCGCGAGGATGCTGACGCGCCGCAACGGCACGGTTTGCTGAATAGACATAATCTGTTGTTCTTATAAGGGAAAGTGGTCATGCAACGGCGTGATCGTCTTATTTTTTGTCGGATGTGTCCAGTGTTGAAGTCAATCGGCACGGCATAGGCTCTTGGACTCGCAGTGTCCGACAATCCCTCAAGGCCAAGGTGTCCCATGCTCCCAAGAACACTTTTCAGCTCCGAGCACGAGCTTTTCCGCGACAGCGTGCGCAAGTTTCTCGAACAGCACGCCGCGCCGTTTCACGCGCAATGGGAGAAGCAGGGGCATGTGGACCGCAGCCTGTGGAACCGCGCGGGGGAGCAGGGCATGTTGTGCTCGCACCTGCCGGAAGCCTATGGCGGCATGGCGGCGGATTTTCTCTACACCACCGTGGTGATCGAAGAGATCTACCGGCTGGGGCTGACCGGCATCGGTTTCTCCCTGCACTCGGACATCGTCGCCCCTTACATCCTGCATTACGGCAGCGAGGCCCTGAAGCTCAAGTACCTGCCCAGAATGGTCTCGGGCGAGCTGGTCACGGCCATCGCCATGACCGAACCGGGTGCAGGCTCCGACCTGCAAGGCGTGAAGACCACCGCTGTGCTCGATGGCGATGAGTACGTCATCAATGGCTCGAAAACCTTCATCACCAACGGCTTTCTTGCTGACCTGGTGATCGTGGTCGCCAAGACCGACCCCAAGGCGGGCGCCAAGGGCACCAGTCTGTTCCTGGTCGAGGCGGGCACGCCGGGCTTCGAGAAGGGCAAGCGCCTGGAGAAGGTCGGGATGAAGGCGCAGGATACGTCGGAATTGTTTTTTCAGGACGTACGAGTGCCCAAGGAGAACCTGTTAGGGCAGGCCGGGATGGGGTTCGCCTACCTGATGCAGGAATTGCCACAAGAGCGCCTGACCGTCGCCATCGGTGCGATTGCCTCGGCCGAGGCTGCGTTGCAGTGGACGCTGGACTACACTCGCGAGCGCAAGGCGTTTGGTCAGGCGATTGCCGATTTCCAGAACACCCGCTTCAAGCTGGCGGAAATCGCCACTGAAGTGCAGATCGGTCGGACTTTCATCGATCGATGCCTGGAACTTCATCTGGAGGGCAAGCTGGACGTGCCGACGGCGGCGATGGCCAAGTACTGGTCCACCGACCTGCAATGCAAGGTGCTCGATGAATGCGTGCAACTGCACGGCGGCTACGGCTTCATGTGGGAATACCCGATCGCCCGGGCCTGGGCCGATGCGCGGGTGCAGCGGATTTATGCGGGGACCAACGAGATCATGAAGGAGATCATCGCGCGGTCTTTGTAGGAAGGACAAATCCTTGCTGACTAAACACCGACCCTGTGGGAGCGAATTCATTCGCGAGAGGCCGGTACATCCGATACTCATCTATCGGATGTACTACCGCTTCGCGAATGAATTCGCTCCCACAGTTGTCATTCAGCGTCTGTTAAAAGTTAAGGCGCTGGGTTCGGCTGATCCTTGTGAATCGCCTCGATCCCGGCCAGCACTTCTTCGGACAGCACCAGTTCCGCGCTCGCCAGGTTGCTTTCGAGCTGTTCGAGGGTGGTAGCGCCAATGATGTTGCTGGTCACGAACCCACGGCTGGTGACGAACGCCAGGGCCATCTGCGCCGGGTCCAGGCCGTGCTGCTGCGCCAGCGCCACGTAACGGGCACACGCTGCCTCGGACTGCGGATTGAAGTAGCGGGTGAAGCGGCTGTACAGACTCAAACGCGCATGGGCCGGGCGGGCGCCGTTGGCGTATTTGCCCGACAGCATGCCGAACGCCAGTGGCGAGTAGGCCAGCAGGCCGCATTGCTCGCGAATGGCGACTTCCGCAAGACCTACCTCGAAGCTGCGATTGAGCAGGTTGTACGGGTTCTGGATCGATACCGGGCGGGTCAGGCCGTGGGTGTCGGATTCGGCGAGAAACTTCATGGTGCCCCATGGCGTTTCATTGGACAGCCCGACGTGACGGATCTTGCCGGCCTTGACCTGTTCGTCGAGAGCTTCGAGCACTTCCAGCAACGGCGTGAAGTATTCCTCGCAGTGGTTGTAGCCCAGCTTGCCGAAAAAGTTGGTGCTGCGCTCCGGCCAGTGCAGCTGATACAGATCCAGATAGTCCGTTTGCAGGCGCTTGAGGCTGGCGTCCACGGCCGCGACGATGTGATCGCGGTTGAATTTCAGCTGGCCGTCTCGAATGTAATCGATACCGTTGCCGGGGCCGGCGATCTTGCTGGCCAGGATCCAGTCGGCGCGGTCACCGTTTTTCTTGAACCAGTTGCCGATGATGGTCTCGGTGCTGGCGTAGGTTTCTTTCTTTGGCGGGACGGGATACATCTCGGCGGTATCCATGAAGTTGATGCCTGCCGCCTTGGCGCGTTCGATCTGGGCGAAGGCCTGAGACTCGCTGTTTTGCTCGCCCCAGGTCATGGTGCCCAGGCAGATGGCGCTGACATTGAGGTCGGTTCTGCCCAGTTGGCGATAGTCCATGTGGCTCTCCTGATCAAAAGAGGCATAAAAGCAGGTTGAAATTTTTTTCGCAATCGGCATAATTCCGCAGCTCTTCGTCACGGGAGTGATGCCCTGCGACCAAGACACCGCTGCGATCGAACGCGCTGACCCGAGCCCCCTATAGCGTTCGTGCCCGGCGGCCTTTGACTTGTCAAAGACCGTACTATCGAGTATGCTCCGCCGTCTATTTTTTCAGGCGGCCTTTGAGGCTATAAAGAATGAAAACTTTTACCGCTAAACCGGAAACAGTAAAGCGCGACTGGTTCGTCGTCGACGCTGCTGGTCAGACCCTGGGTCGTCTGGCCACTGAAATCGCGAGCCGTCTGCGTGGCAAGCACAAACCGGAATACACTCCGCACGTTGACACCGGCGACTACATCGTCGTAATCAACGCTGAGCAAATCCGTGTCACTGGTGCCAAAACCTCCGACAAGATCTACTACTCTCACTCCGGTTTCCCGGGCGGGATCAAGTCGATCAACTTTGAAAAGCTGATCGCCAAAGCTCCTGAGCGCGTGATCGAGACCGCGGTCAAAGGCATGCTGCCTAAGAACCCGCTGGGTCGCGACATGTATCGTAAGCTGAAAGTCTATGCGGGCGCTGCTCACCCTCATACTGCTCAGCAGCCCCAAGAACTGAAGTTTTAACGGAATAGTTCATTATGTCGGCGACTCAAAATTACGGCACTGGCCGTCGCAAGACCGCAACCGCACGCGTTTTCCTGCGTCCAGGTACCGGTAACATCTCCATCAACAACCGCTCGCTGGATTCGTTCTTCGGCCGCGAAACTGCCCGCATGGTAGTTCGTCAGCCGCTGGAACTGACCGAGACTGTTGAAAAGTTCGACATCTACGTCACCGTCATCGGCGGTGGTGTGAGTGGTCAAGCTGGCGCAATCCGCCACGGTATCACCCGCGCTCTGATGTCCTACGACGAAACCCTGCGCAGCGCTCTGCGCAAAGCTGGTTTCGTTACTCGCGATGCTCGCGAAGTTGAACGTAAGAAAGTCGGTCTGCGTAAAGCGCGTAAGCGTCCGCAGTACTCGAAGCGTTAATTCGCTTTTCGTTCAAAAAGAACGCTCAGTTTCCTCTTGGAACTGGGCGTTTTTTTATGGGCGTCTATTATTGGGTGTGACGACAGGTCTCATCCGTGGATGCCCCGTTCCATAAGGCCTCCCCGTTTTCGCCAAATGGCAATACCCTTGCGAGCACAAGGGCCTTTGCCTAGGATTTGGCAGGATTGTTTGACAGCTAGAAAAATAATTTAAGGGAAGCCTGACCAAGCAGGCCTCTAAAAGCTGATGGGAGAGGAAGGAATGAGCAATGACGGCGTGAATGCAGGCCGGCGTCGCTTCCTTGTCGCGGCCACATCTGTGGTCGGCGCTGCAGGAGCGGTGGGGGCTGCGGTCCCGTTCGTGGGGTCATGGTTTCCCAGTGCCAAAGCCAAGGCGGCGGGCGCACCCGTAAAGGTCAATATCAGCAAGGTCGAGCCAGGCCAGCAGATGATCGCCGAGTGGCGCGGCCAGCCGGTCTTCATTGTTCGCCGAACGCCCGAAATCCTCAGCAACCTGACCAAGATCACCGGTCAGCTCTCCGATCCCGAATCCAAGAACTCCGTTCAGCCAGCGTACGTCGACCCCAAGGTTCGCTCGATCAAGCCCGAGCTGCTGTTGTTGATCGGCATCTGTACTCACCTGGGCTGCTCGCCCACGTTTCGCCCTGAAGTGGCCCCCGCGGACCTCGGCAAAGACTGGGTCGGCGGCTACTTCTGTCCTTGTCACGGCTCCCATTACGACCTGGCCGGGCGCGTCTACAAGGCGCAACCTGCACCCCTGAATCTGCCAGTGCCGCCGCATTCCTACGAGTCGGACTCAATCATCGTCATCGGCGTCGATCAGGAGAAAGCGTAATGAGCAAATTCATGGACTGGATCGATGCGCGCTTCCCTGCGACCTCCATGTGGGAAGACCATCTCAGCAAGTACTACGCCCCCAGGAACTTCAACTTCTTCTACTTCTTCGGCTCGCTGGCGCTGCTGGTGCTGGTCAACCAGATCGTCACCGGCGTGTGGCTGACGATGAGCTACACGCCCTCGGCGGAGGAGGCGTTCGCCTCGGTCGAGTACATCATGCGCGATGTCGAGTACGGTTCGATCCTGCGCCTGCTGCACTCCACGGGGGCTTCGGCGTTCTTTATCGTGGTCTATCTGCACATGTTCCGTGGCCTGCTCTATGGCTCGTACCAGAAGCCTCGGGAGCTGGTGTGGATCTTCGGCATGCTGATCTATCTGGCGCTGATGGCCGAGGCGTTCATGGGCTATTTGCTGCCTTGGGGGCAGATGTCGTACTGGGGCGCGCAGGTCATCATCTCGCTGTTCGGCGCGATTCCGGTCATCGGCAACGACCTGACCCAGTGGATTCGCGGCGACTACCTGATTTCCGGGATCACCCTGAACCGCTTCTTCGCCCTGCACGTGGTGGCGCTGCCCATCGTGATTCTCGGCCTTGTGGTGCTGCATGTGCTGGCGCTGCATGAGGTGGGTTCGAACAACCCCGACGGCGTCGACATCAAGAAGCACAAGGATGAAAACGGCAAGCCACTGGACGGGATCGCCTTCCACCCGTACTACACGGTGAAGGATATCGTCGGCGTCGTGGTGTTCCTGTTCATCTTTTGCTCGGTCGTGTTCTTCTTCCCGGAGATGGGCGGCTATTTCCTCGAGAAGCCGAACTTCGAGCAGGCCAACGCCTTCAAGACGCCTGAACACATCGCGCCTGTGTGGTACTTCACGCCGTTCTACGCGATCTTGCGGGCCATCCCTGACAAGCTCATGGGCGTCATGGCCATGGGCGCGGCGATCGCGGTGCTGTTCGTGCTGCCCTGGCTTGACCGAAGTCCGGTCAAGTCCATGCGTTACAAAGGCTGGCTCAGCCGGATCTGGCTGCTGGTGTTCTGCGTGTCGTTCGTGATTCTGGGGATTCTCGGCGTGCTGCCGCCCAGCCCTGGACGCGCGTTGCTGTCCCAGGTGTGTACGTTCCTGTACTTCGCCTATTTCATCCTGATGCCGTTCTACACGCGGAGCCAGTCACCCTGTCCGGTACCGGACAGGGTGACTGGCTGATGAAAAAATTATTGGCTGTTTTCATTCTTGCGGCCTTGCCTGTGCTGTCGTTTGCCGCCGAACACGGTGGGCCGGAGCTGGAGAGCGTCGACATCGACGTCTCCGACAAGGTGGCCATGCAGGACGGGGCCCGGACCTTCGCCAACTATTGCATGGGCTGTCACAGCGCCAAGTTCCAGCGTTACGAGCGGGTCGCGGACGATCTGGGCATTCCCCATGAGCTGATGCTGGAGAAGCTGGTGTTCACCGGTGCCAAGATCGGCGACCACATGACCGTCGGCATGCAGTCGGCGGACGCCAAGGCCTGGTTCGGCGCAGCGCCGCCCGACCTGACCCTGGTGGCCAGGGTGCGAGGCACCGACTGGCTCTACGGTTACCTGCGTTCGTTCTACGAAGACCCGGCACGGCCTTGGGGGGTGAACAACAAGGTCTTCCCCAACGTGGGCATGCCCAACGTGCTGGTGGGGCTGCAGGGCCGTCAGATCATCGGCTGCAAACAGGTTCAGGCGGTTGAGGATGGCAAGAAGCAGTTCGACCCGCTGACCGGCTCGCCTCTGACCCACGAAGCCTGCGATCAGCTGACCATCGTGCCCAAGACCGGCACGCTCACCGAAGAGCAGTTCGATGAGAAGATCAAGAACCTGGTGACCTTCCTGGCCTACTCGGCCAACCCGGTCAAGCTGCAACACCAGCGCATTGGTACCTATGTGCTGCTGTATCTGGCAATTCTCTTTATCTTCGCGTATCTGCTTAAGCGCGAATACTGGAAGGATGTGCACTGACCTCAGGTCAGTGTTGAGGTAGATGGAACGCGCTCTGAAGCGCCTCATTCGGGCAATGGAAGCAGAGCGGGTATAGTGGCGGGCGAAAGATTGCGGAATTTACCTTGAGTAAATGCGCTATCTTGTCGCCCGCGACGAACACCCGCTGATTGTGGATGTTGCCGGAGGCGCCTTCAGGGCGCGTTCGTTTTTCTGCTTCTGAATATTTAACAAGCGAGGAGGATCACCATGGGCGTGACCAATCGGTTGGCCTGTTACTCCGACCCCGCCGACCACTATTCCCATCGCGTGCGCATTGTGCTCGCCGAGAAAGGTGTCAGCGCCGAGATCATCGATGTCGTGGGAGGACGCCTTCCGCCGCAACTGGTCGAGGTCAATCCGTACGGCAGCACACCGACACTGGTCGATCGCGATCTGGCGTTGTACGAGTCGACAGTGGTCATGGAATACCTGGATGAGCGTTATCCGCATCCACCTTTACTGCCGGTATACCCCGTTGCCCGGGCCAACAGCCGCCTGCTGATCCATCGGATCCAGCGCGACTGGTGCGTCCTGGTGGATGTCATCCTGGATGCTCGCAGCAAAGAAGCTGCCCGCACCCAGGCGCGCAAGGAGCTGCGCGAAAGTCTGACCGGCGTCTCGCCACTGTTCGCGGAAAAAGCTTTTTTCCTCAGTGACGAGCAAAGTCTGGTCGATTGCTGTCTATTGCCCATACTCTGGCGCCTGCCGATTCTGGGTATCGAGTTGCCGCGGCCTGCCAAGCCGCTGCTTGATTATATGGAGCGCCAGTTTGCGCGTGAGGCATTCCAGGCGAGTCTGTCTGCTGCCGAACGCGACATGCGCTAAAGGCTTAAGGAAACATTCGATGAACTCCAGTCGCCCCTATCTGATCCGCGCTCTGTATGAGTGGATCGTGGACAACGATTGCACGCCGCACATCCTGGTCAACGCCGAGTACCCGGCGGTGCAAGTCCCGCAAGGTTTCGCCAACGACGGACAAATCGTCCTCAACATCTCGCCAAGTGCCGTTCGCCACTTGCACATGGACAACGACGCGGTGAGTTTCGAAGGCCGTTTCGGCGGTGTGCCGCACAGTCTGTATGTGCCGGTCGCTGCGGTCATGGGGATTTACGCCCGTGAAAATGGCCAGGGCATGGTCTTCGATCTGGAGCCTGCCGTGGACGATGATGATGATCTGGATGTCGAAGACGACATGCCGCCACCGGACGACGAACCGCCACGCCCCAGCGGCCGGCCGAGTCTGAAAGTGGTCAAGTAACTCGACTGCGCGGCAACGAAAAAGGCGATCCCGAGGGATCGCCTTTTTTTGTGTCCGGCCTTTGCGGCTGTAACACTGTGGGAGCGAATTCATTCGCGAGAGGGCGTCACTGCCAATACATCTTCATCGCCTGTACCGGCGTCTCGCGAATGAATTCGCTCCCACAGGTTGGTCGTCCGTAGTCGTTTTAATCGATGTACTCGAACAGCTTCACGATCTTCTGCACGCCGCCCACGCCCTGTACCAAGTTGGTGGCGCGGGTGGCTTCGGCCTGGGTCAGCAGGCCCAGCAGGTAGACGATGCCGTTCTCGGTCACGACCTTGATGCGCGAGCCCGGGATGGCGCTGTCGGTGAGCATTTCAGTCTTGATCTTGCTGGTCAGCCACGCATCGTTGCTGCGCGCCAGCATCGAGGAGGGCGCGATGACCTGCAGCTCGTTGTTGACCTTCTTGACCTTCTGCACCTGGGCGGCTGTCTGCTCGGCCAGTTGCTTGAGGTCGGCGCGCGGGGTCTGGCCGGCCAGCAGCACGATGCCGTTGAAGCTGGTCACCACGATGTGCGAGTTGTTGTCCAGATCAGGGCTTGCCTTGGCGATGTTGACCGCGGCCTTGGTTTCGATCAGCGAGTCATCGATCTTGCTGCCGAAGGTGCGGGTGCCGCGATCGTCATCGATCGGCGCTTCGCGGCTGGCGTTGATGACCGAGCTGCATCCGCTGACGCCCAGGCACAGTGTCAGGGCCAGCAGGCTGAGACGTTTGGATATCATTCTTCACTCCCGAACAATTGGCTGTCTATCAGATCGCAAAGGCAATGGATCGACAGCAGGTGGACTTCCTGGATACGTGCGGTGACCTTGGCCGGGACGCGGATTTCGACGTCCTCGGGTAGCAGCAGCGAGGCGACATCGCCGCCATCGCGACCGGTCAGGGCTACGACAATCATTTCCCGATCATGTGCCGCCTGGATCGCCTGGATGATGTTGGCCGAGTTGCCGCTGGTGGAAATCGCCAGCAACACATCGCCAGGCTGGCCCAAGGCGCGGATCTGCTTGGAAAAGATTTCGTTGTAGCTGTAGTCGTTGGCAATCGAGGTGATGGTCGAAGTGTCGGTCGTCAGCGCGATGGCGGGCAGGCTCGGGCGTTCACGCTCGAAGCGGTTGAGCAGCTCCGACGAAAAGTGCTGGGCATCGCCGGCTGAGCCGCCGTTGCCGCAGGCGAGCATCTTGCCTTCGTTGAGCAGGGCGTTGACCATCACCTGGCTGGCTTGCTCGATGTGCGGTGCAAGAACGTCCATCGCCTGTTGCTTGGTATCGATGCTGGCCTGGAAAAGCTGGCGAATTCGGGATTGCATGTCCATCTATGAAAACCTTAATAGGGGCGGCTGGTCGGTCGGCGTCTGAGAGAAGTCATCGGCTTCCCGGCACAAAACTGTGCAGCCCGCAAAGCAAAGAGCAAAACAGTGTGAAGAATGGTGTCGGCGAACAGGTTCGCAGATGTGGGCGGCAAAGCGTAGTCAGGTGTCGAACGCATTCTGCACCCAGTTCGTTACAGGTCCGGCTCCCGGCTCGCCGTTGATGGCGACGACATCGAAACGGCAGGGGGAATCTGCCCATTTCGGTTCGGTCTGCAAAAACCATTGTGCAGCCAGAATGAGCTTTTGCTGCTTGCGAACATCGACACTTTCCATCGCGCCACCGAAGCCTGCGTGGCGCCGATAGCGAACTTCGACGAATACTACTGTATCGCCGTCGAGCATGACCAGATCAAGCTCGCCGCGTTTGCATGACCAGTTCTGCGTAATCAGCTGTAAACCTTGTTGCTGCAAGTGTCGCAGGGCGTGGGCCTCGGCCTCCCGCCCTGCAGTTTGGCGCGTCGCGCCTTGGGTCAAGGCGCGGTGTCCGGCAGGCGCTGGACGCGACCGTCGACGAACTGGGCCCATGGCAACTGACGCTCGATACGCTGGCCCTGACCGATGGCCAGGCTGCCGGACAGGCCGTCAATGCGGCTATCAGGCAGCGTCTTCAGTTGGGTAAGGCGCGGTGCCAGGCGATAGGCATCGATGCCCATGGCGTACAGGCGACCCAGGCTGCCGGCGGCTTGTGGCCACTGAGTGGTGACTTGCTGGCGCAGCGGGTCGGTAGCGTTGAGCAGCCAAGGGGTTTCGCAGAAGCGCACGCCGGCCAGATCGTTGTACATCGCCTGGTCGCCGCTGTTGGTGAACAGGTGCGAGGTCGCGTAGACCGGCACGTCACCGGCGTACTGGAAGACCATGGTCGGTTTGATCTGCTGGGCCTGTTGCGGGGTGGCGGCCAGGAACATGAAGTCGACGTCCTGACGACGGCTCGGCTGGGCGGCCATCTGGGCGCCAGTGGTGCTTTGCAGGCGCTGTGCACGGCCTTCGCTGTTACGCAGCTGGAACAGGTCGGCCACTTGCTGGGCCAGGGCTACCGGTTGGTCGATGCGTGCCACACCCAGCAGGGTGCCGCCCTTGGCTTGCCAGCTCTGGCGGAAGGCTTCGAGTACGCGATCGCCCCATTCGCCTTTCGGCACCATGGCGACTGCACTGCGTTTGCCGTCCGCCCAGGCGCGACGGGCCACTTCGCGGGCTTCGTCTTCAGCCGCCAGACCGAACTGGAACAGCTCGGCCGGACCTTGTGCGCTCGAGTCGCTGTAGTTCAGGGCCAGGGTTGTGATCGGCAATTGCGGACGAGCGCTGAGTTGTTTGACCAGCGGTTTTTCCAGCGGGCCGACCACCATCTGTACGCCAGCGGCCTTGGCCTGGGCATAGAAGGCATCCATCGAGGTCACGCGAGAGCTGTCGAACACTTCAATGGCAGGCGGCTTCTGGCCGGCCTGTTGCGCCTGGTAATGCGCTGCCATGAAGCCGTCACGCAGGGCACGGGCGACCGAGGCCAGCGGGCCGTCTTGCGGCAGCAGCAGGGCGATCTTGGTCAGGGGCTGGCTTTTCAATTCACGCAACTGGGCCAGAGGCGTCGGCAACTGGCGCGCGGCAGGGTGTTGCGGGTTCTGCGCTTTCCAGTTGTCGATGGCCGCCTGTTGCTGCTCCAGCGTGCCGGCGCCCTTGACCGCGCGGGCCAGGCTCAGCCAGCCGCCCATGTCATCGGTGGCGTTGCTTTGCAGTTGCTCGGGCGGCAGTGCAGCCACGAGTGTCCAGATCGCATCGTTGTTGGCGCTCAAGGCGTCGCCTTGCAGCAGCGGACCCATGAACACGCGTTCGCTGGCAGCCGCCAGGGCCTGGCCGTCGGCCTCCAGGGCGCGGGCGCGCACGGTGTGGGTGCGGGTCTGCAGGTCCACTGGCATCTCGCCCAGATGCTGCATGCTTGGGTGATTGAGTGCGGTCAGCGCAGCCTTGGGCTGGCTACGGCCCAAAGCCAGTTCGGCGGACAGGGTGTTGGCGTAGATCTGCTTGTCGGTCTTGAGCTGATCCATCTGGACTTGCTCAAGAATGCTCGCTGCGCGGCTCGGGTTGTTCTGACGTGCTGCAAGGTCGGCAGCGGTCAGCCTCAACAGTGCGGCCTGATCGGGCGTCTTGGCGCTCGACGCCTGTTCGAGCAATTGCTCGATGGTGGCGTCCGGGGTGCGTGGCAACTCGCCAAGGCTGGAGGAGGGCGAACTGGCGCAGGCGGCCAACAAGGCAGCCAGGCAGAGGGCGGAGAACAGCCGCAGGCAAGCGATCATGTATATGTTCCTGATACTTGAGCAAATAAGAGTGGAATTGTACCCAAGCACTGGCCGGGGCGCGACGTTGGAGGTATCAAAGCTGCGATATTGACCATACAGATGAGCAATTGTGCGCATCCAATGGTGGAATTCACTGACAACGGCACCAGGGATCAATATATGAGCGGATGTGTGGGGGCATTTTTCAATCTCCCTGTTTGCATCGCCTGAACCTGTACAATGCAGGCTTTTATCCCTCATGAGGTGCGCGTTTTGACTGCTCCAGGTGCTTTGAATTCCACTACAGGCTCGCTTTATGTGGTGGCCACGCCGATTGGCAACCTGGACGACATGAGTGTGCGAGCGCTCAAAGTATTGCGTGAAGTGTCATTGATTGCCGCTGAAGATACCCGGCATTCATTACGCTTGATGCAACATTTCGGCATAGCGACGCCGCTGGCTGCGTGCCATGAACATAACGAGCGCGAAGAAGGCAGTCGTTTCATCACCCGTCTGCTGGCTGGTGACGACGTCGCGCTGATTTCCGATGCCGGCACGCCGCTTATCTCAGACCCTGGCTACCACCTGGTGCGTCAGGCACGGGCAGCAGGCATTCAGGTGGTTCCGGTGCCAGGCGCCTGTGCCTTGATCGCGGCGTTGTCGGCGGCAGGCCTGCCGTCGGATCGTTTTATCTTCGAAGGTTTTTTGCCAGCCAAGTCGGTGGGGCGCAAGGCGCGTCTGGAACTGTTGAAGGAAGAGCCGCGCACGGTGATCTTCTACGAGGCGCCACACCGGATTCTCGAATGCCTGCAGGATCTGGAAGAAATCTTCGGTGCTGACCGTCCTGCGGTGCTGGGACGCGAGCTGACCAAGACGTTCGAAACCCTGAAAGGTTTGCCATTGGGCGAGTTGCGGGCGTTCGTCGAGGGCGACAGCAACCAGCAGCGCGGCGAGTGCGTGGTGTTGGTCGCTGGCTGGAGCGAGCCCGAAGGCGAAGACGTGATCGGTGCCGAAGCGCGGCGCGTGCTGGACCTTCTGCTTGAGGAAATGCCGCTCAAGCGCGCCGCTGCGCTGGCCGCTGAAATCACCGGTGTGCGCAAGAATCTGCTGTACCAGGTGGCCCTCGACAAGCAAAAGGGCGAGTGATCGCCATCCGTCAGCCTGTCACTCAATAGTGCCTCAGGCTTATTAATGCTTGTTCTTGAGCCTGCCAGCCATTAACCTTGGCGGCGGAGAGTCGATTGGACAGTCGCTGCCTTTCATTGTTCCGCAATGAAGGGGGGAGGAAAGTCCGGGCTCCATAGGGCGGAGTGCCAGGTAACGCCTGGGGGGCGCGAGCCTACGGAAAGTGCCACAGAAAATAACCGCCTAAGCATTTCGGTGCCGGTAAGGGTGAAAAGGTGCGGTAAGAGCGCACCGCACGGCTGGCAACAGTTCGTGGCTAGGTAAACCCCACTCGGAGCAAGACCAAATAGGGTTCCAAGGCGTGGCCCGCGCTGGAACCGGGTAGGTTGCTAAAGATGTCCAGTGATGGCCATCGTAGAGGAATGACTGTCCTCGACAGAACCCGGCTTACAGATCGACTCTCCACCTTTTTCCTCTTTCTTGATTTTCCCCTCGCATCTCTTTCTCGCTCCTCTTTGTCAAAAGCCCCCTCTCGTAATGCCGAAAAAATCTTAAACCTCACAAACCACTTTAAGTTCGAACGCCATCTTTCTGAATATTTTCGGATTTATCTGTAGTCCCGATCCGAAATTTCCGCAAAGTCCCGCACAACCTCTCCTAAATCTCCGTTCTGTAAGGGTTTTCCTTAAGAAGTTGCCTTGACGGTGTGGTGGGCGCATTCCTATAGTGTGCGCAAGTGGCGGAAAGTGGCGTGAAGTGGGTTTTTTGAGCGCAAAAAGATAATATTCGGAGAAAGCGCCTGTGTTCCGTGGTGCAAACGCAATCAATCTCGACGCAAAGGGCCGTCTCGCTATGCCGAGCCGGTACCGTGACGAGCTCGATTCGCGTAGCTCCGGCCAATTGATTGTGACCATTGATACCGTTGACCCGTGCTTGTGCATCTATCCGCTTCCGGAATGGGAGCTGATCGAAGCCAAGCTGCGCGAGCTTGCAACATTTCGTGAAGAAAACCGTCGTCTGCAGCGACTGTTGATCGGTAACGCGGTTGATCTGGAACTCGATGGCAGTGGGCGTTTTCTGGTGCCGCCACGTTTGCGTGATTACGCCAAGCTCGATAAGCGAGTGATGCTGGTTGGCCAGCTCAACAAGTTTCAACTGTGGGATGAGGACGCCTGGAACGCGCTTGCTGATGCGGACCTTGCGGCCATTCAAAAACCGGGCGCGATGCCTGATGAACTGCGTGATTTGATCCTGTGACTATGAATAGCGGCTTTACCCACATCACCGTACTGCTCGAAGAAGCCGTCGAGGCTCTCGCGGTGCGCGCAGATGGCTGCTATCTGGATGGCACGTTCGGACGGGGCGGGCACAGCCGCCTGATCTTGCAGAACCTGGGACCGGATGGCCGGCTCCTGGGGTTCGACAAGGATCCTCAAGCGATTGCCACCGGGCAAGCGCTGGCGGCCGAAGACGGCCGCTTTGTCATTGTGCAGCGCAGCTTTGCCGAGCTGGGGTCAGAGGCTCTGGAGCGCGGCATTGCGGGGAAGGTCAGCGGAATCCTGCTGGACCTTGGCGTTTCCTCGCCACAGCTGGACGACCCTGAGCGCGGCTTCAGTTTCATGAACGACGGCCCGCTGGACATGCGCATGGACCCGTCCCGCGGGATCAGCGCCGCCGAGTTCGTCAACACGGCGCCTGCCGAAGAAATCGCCCGCGTGTTCAAGGAATACGGCGAAGAGCGCTTTGCCAGGCGCATGGCCGGCGCTGTCGTCGCACGTCGCGAAACCCAGCCTTTCGAACGTACCGGCGATCTGGCCGAAGTCCTGAAAGTCGCCAACCCTGCGTGGGAAAAGGGCAAGAACCCGGCAACCCGTGCATTCCAGGGCCTGCGCATTCACGTCAACAACGAGCTGGGCGATCTGGAAGCCGGCCTTGAAGCTGCGCTGGACGCACTGGAAATCGGTGGCCGTCTGGCGGTCATCAGCTTCCACTCGCTGGAAGACCGCATCGTCAAACTGTTCATGCGCAAGCTGGTCAAGGGCGAGGCCGACAACCTGCCGCGTAACCTGCCGGTCCGTCATCAGGCCTTCGAGCCGCGCATCAAACTGATCGGCAAGGCGCAGTTCGCTTCCGACGAAGAAACCCGCGCCAACCCTCGTTCGCGCAGCGCTGTCATGCGTGTCGCGGAGAAACTCCGGTGAGCCGCGGATTCTTCAAGCCATTGCCCGGCGGCAGCTTCTTCATGCTGCTGCTGTTCATTGCCGTCCTCGTGTCGGCAATCGCCGTTTCCTACAGCGCACACTGGAATCGTCAGCTCCTGAATTCGCTTTATTCCGAACTCAGCGTTCGCGACAAGGCGCAGGCCGAGTGGGGCCGCCTGATTCTTGAACAAAGCACCTGGACCGCCCACAGCCGGATCGAGGCGCTGGCCACCGATCAACTGAAAATGCGCATTCCCAACGCCGCCGATATCCGGATGGTGTCGCCATGATGAAGCTCGACGGCGCACTCTACCCATGGCGGTTCCGCCTCGTGGTCGGCCTGTTGTCGGTCATGGTGCTGGCTATTTCCTATCGCATCGTCGACCTGCAGGTCATCGACCGTCGCTTCCTGATTGAACAGGGCGATGCGCGCAGCCTGCGTACCGTCTCCATTCCTGCGCACCGTGGCCTGATTACCGACCGCAACGGCGAGCCGCTGGCCGTCAGTACGCCGGTGACCACCATCTGGGCCAACCCGTCCGAGATGCAGGCCGACAAGAGCAAGTGGGGCGTCTTGGCGCAAGTACTGGGCCAGGATCCAAAAGCCCTGGCCGAGCGCCTGAACGAGCAGGCCAGCAAGGAATTCATCTACCTGGTTCGTGGTCTGACCCCGGAGCAGGGCCAGTCAGTGCTCGACCTGAAAGTGCCGGGCGTCTACGGCAAGGAAGAATTCCGCCGTTTCTATCCTGCTGGCGACGTGACAGCGCACATGGTCGGCTTCACCGACCTGGACGACCATGGCCGCGAAGGGGTTGAGCTGGCCTACGACGACTGGCTCGCTGGCGTGCCCGGCAAAAGGCAGGTCATCAAGGACCGGCGCGGCAGGCTCATCAAGGACCTGCAAGTGAAGAAAAACGCCAAGGCTGGAAAGACCTTGGCTTTGTCTATTGATCTGCGCCTGCAATATCTGGCGACCCGCGAGCTGCGCAACGCGATCCAGGAAAACGACGCCAAGGCGGGCAGCCTGGTGATCATGGACGTGAAGACTGGCGAAGTGCTGGCGATGGTCAACCAGCCGACCTACAACCCGAACAACCGGCGCACCATGGTGCCGGCGGCGATGCGTAACCGCGCGATCATCGACGTGTTCGAGCCCGGCTCGACCATGAAACCGATCTCCATGACCGCAGCCCTGGACAGTGGCCGCTGGAAACCCAGCGACAAGGTCGAGGTGTACCCGGGCACCCTGCAGATCGGCAAATACACCATTCGTGACGTGACCAAGACCGAAGGCCCGATCCTCGACCTGACCGGCATTCTCATCAACTCCAGTAACGTCGGCATGAGTAAGGTTGCGTTCGACGTCGGCGGTGAAGCGATCTTCCGTGCGATGCAGCGCGTGGGGTTGGGCCAGTACACCGGCCTTGGCTTTCCGGGCGAGCGCGTGGGCAACCTGCCGAACTACCGTGAGTGGCGCAAGGCCGAAACCGCAACCCTGTCCTATGGCTACGGCCTGTCGGTGACGGCATTGCAACTGGTACACGCCTATTCGGCGCTGGCCAACAACGGCAAAATCGTCCCGCTGACCATTCTCAAAACCGACAAGCCGTCGGAGTCGACTCAAGCCATTCCCGAGGCGACCGCGAAAACCCTGCAAGGCATGTTGCAGCAAGTTATCGAAGACCCGCGTGGCGTTTATCGCGCCCGCGTGCCGTCGTATCACGTGGCCGGCAAGTCGGGTACCGCGCGTAAGACATCGGTCGGCACCAAGGGCTACGCCGAGAACTCCTATCGCTCGTTGTTCGCAGGCTTCGGCCCGATGAGCAACCCGCGCTACGCCATTGTGGTGGTGATCGACGAACCGAGCAAAGGCGGCTACTTCGGTGGTCTGGTTTCGGCACCTGTATTCAGCAAGGTGATGTCGGGCACATTGCGCCTGATGAACGTGCGCCCGGACAACCTGGCGCCGGTTCCTCCTGAGCAGCAGGCCAATGCCGCGCAACCGCTCGTCGTTCCAGTCAAGGGAGGGCGTGGCTGATGCCTTTTAACCTGAGCAAGATCTTCGCCCAGAGCGACCGTGACCTGCTTATTCGTGAACTGACCCTGGATAGCCGCAAGGTGCGTCCGGGCGATCTGTTCCTGGCGATTCCGGGCCTGAAGGTCGACGGCCGCGACCATATTACCGACGCCATCGCCCACGGCGCTGCCGCCATTGCCTATGAAGTCGAAGGCGCCAAGGTGCTGCCGATCACCGACATCCCGATGATCCCGGTCAAGGGCCTGGCGGCGCAGTTGTCCGACATTGCAGGGCGTTTCTACGGCGACCCGAGCCGTGGCATGCACCTGGTCGGCGTCACCGGCACCAATGGCAAGACCAGCGTGACCCAGTTGATCGCCCAGGCGCTCGACAAGCTGGGCCTGCACTGCGGGCTGATCGGCACATTGGGCACTGGCTTCTACAGTGAGCTGAAAAGCGGGATTCACACCACGCCCGATCCGATCTCCGTGCAATCGACGCTCTACGACCTGAAAAAGGCCGGCGCCAAGGCCATCGCCATGGAAGTGTCGTCCCACGGCCTGGATCAGGGCCGAGTCACTGCACTGGCGTTCGACGTTGCGGTCATGACCAACCTGTCCCGCGACCACCTCGATTACCACGGCACCATGGAAGCGTACGCCGCGGCCAAGGCCAAGCTGTTCGCCTGGAATGACCTGCGTTGCCGCGTGGTCAATCTGGACGATGATTTCGGTCGCCGTCTGGCCGGCGAGCAACACGCTTCGCGGCTCATTACCTACAGCCAGGAAGACAGCAGCGCCTACCTGTTCTGCCACGATGCGGTGTTCGACGACGATGGCGTTCGCGCAACCCTGGTCACCCCGCAGGGCAATCACCTGTTGCGCAGCAGTCTGCTGGGCCGCTTCAACCTGAGCAACGTGCTGGCGGCGGTCGGTGCGTTGATGGGGCTTGATTACCCGCTGGACGACATTCTCAAAGTGCTGCCGAGCCTCGAAGGCCCGGTCGGCCGTATTCAGCGACTGGGTGGCGGCAAGCGTCCGCTGGTGGTGGTCGATTACGCCCACACCCCCGACGCGCTGGAAAAAGTCCTGGTCGCGCTGCGCCCACACGCCAAAGGCCAACTGGCCTGCCTTTTCGGCTGCGGCGGCGATCGCGATCGTGGCAAGCGTCCGTTAATGGCCGAAGTGGTCGAGCGTCTGGCCGACAAGGTGCTGGTCACCGATGACAACCCGCGCACCGAAGACGCCGCCCGCATTTTCGACGACATTCGTGCAGGTTTCACCTCGGCCGATAGCGTCGAGTTCGTGGCCGGTCGTGGTCAGGCGATCGCCCGCATCATCGCCCAGGCCGATGCCGCCGACGTGATCGTGCTGGCCGGCAAGGGCCACGAGGATTACCAGGAAATCGACGGCGAACGCCATCCGTTTTCCGACCTTGTAGAAGCCGCAAAGGCACTGGACGCATGGGAGGCTGCACATGCTTAAGCCGCTTTCGTTCAGCGAACTGCTGCTGCCACTCGACGCACGTCGGGTCGGCGAAGACGTACATTTCAGCGGCGTCAGTATCGATAGCCGCGCGATCGAGTCGGGCCAGCTGTTCGTTGCACTGACCGGTCCGCGTTTCGACGGCCACGACTACCTCGATCAGGTCGCTGCCAAAGGCGCAGTCGGTGCCTTGGTCGAGCGTGAGGTTCCGGGCAGCACGTTGCCGCAACTGATCGTGAGCGACACTCGCAAGGCGCTGGCGCAACTGGGCGCGCTGAATCGCAACGCCTTTGTCGACAAACCGGTGGCAGCCATCACCGGTTCCAGCGGCAAGACCACGGTCAAGGAAATGCTCGCCAGCATCCTGCGCACGCGCGGCACCGTGCTGGCGACCAAAGGCAATCTGAACAACGAGCTGGGCGTACCGCTGACCTTGCTGACACTGTCGCCGGAGTTCGATGCGGCTGTGATCGAGCTGGGCGCCAACCATGTGGGCGAAATCGCGCTGACCGTGAGCCTGACCAAGCCTCACGTGTCGGTGCTGACGAACGCGGGTACTGCTCACGTGGGCGAATTCGGCGGTCCGGAAAAGATCGTCGAAGCCAAGGGCGAGATCATCGACGGCCTCGATTCGCGGGGCACTGCGGTGCTCAACCTCGACGACAAGGCATTTGGTATTTGGGTCGCCCGTGCCGGCGCTCGCAAGGTGCTGAGCTTTGCCCGCACCAACACTGACGCCGATTTCCACGGTTCGGACCTGGGGATCGACGCCCGCGGCTGCCCGATCTTCACCTTGAACAGTCCCAATGGCTCTGCTCAGGTGCAATTGAACCTGCTGGGCGCGCACAACGTGAACAACGCGCTGGCCGCAGCCGCTGCCGCACACGCGCTGGGGGTGTCGTTGCCGGGCATCGTCGCCGGGCTTAACAACGTTCAGCCGGTGAAAGGGCGCACCGTTGCGCAATTAGCGACCAACGGCATGCGCGTGATCGATGACACCTATAACGCCAACCCGACCTCCGTGGCTGCGGCGACTGACATTCTGACCAGCTTCCCGGGCCGTAAGGTCCTGGTGCTGGGTGATATCGGCGAGCTGGGCGACTGGGCCGAGCAGGGCCACCGCGATGTCGGCGCCTATGCCGCCGGCAAGGTCGACGCACTGTATGCCGTCGGTCCGCTGATGGCCCATGCGGTCAAGGCTTTCGGGCAGGATGCCCGCCATTTTGCAAGTCAGGCTGACCTGATCGAGGCGCTGGGCGCCGAGCAAGACAAGAACACCACCATTTTGATCAAAGGTTCTCGCAGTGCCGCGATGGAAAACGTCGTTGCGGCCCTGTGTGCTACCAGCTTGGAGAAACATTAATGCTGCTGCTGCTGGCCGAGTATCTGCAACAGTTCTATAAAGGCTTCGCGGTCTTCCAGTACCTGACCCTGCGCGGGATTCTTGGCGTGCTCACTGCACTGTCGCTCTCGCTGTGCCTGGGGCCATGGATGATCCGTGCCCTGCAGAACAAACAGATCGGCCAATCCGTCCGTAACGATGGCCCGCAATCTCACTTGTCCAAATCCGGCACCCCGACCATGGGTGGCGCGCTGATTCTGTCCGCCATCGGCATCGCCACCTTGCTGTGGGCCGACCTGACCAACCGCTACGTGTGGGTGGTGCTGATCGTCACGCTGCTGTTCGGCGCCATCGGCTGGGTCGACGACTACCGCAAGGTCATCGAGAAGAACTCGAGGGGCCTGCCAAGCCGCTGGAAATACTTCTGGCAGTCGGTGTTCGGCCTGGGCGCTGCGATCTTCCTTTATATGACTGCGCAATCGCCGGTCGAAACCACGCTGCTGATTCCGATGCTCAAGGACTTCAGCATCCCGCTGGGCATCGGCTTCGTGATCCTGACCTACTTCGTGATTGTCGGCTCCAGCAACGCGGTCAACCTGACCGACGGCCTGGACGGCCTGGCCATCATGCCCACGGTCATGGTTGGCGGCGCGCTGGGCATCTTCTGCTACCTGTCCGGTAACGTGAAGTTTGCCGAATACCTGTTGATTCCCTACGTGCCGGGCGCGGGCGAGCTGATCGTGTTCTGCGGCGCGCTGATCGGGGCGGGCCTGGGCTTCCTCTGGTTCAACACCTATCCGGCACAAGTGTTCATGGGTGACGTCGGTGCGCTGGCGCTGGGCGCGGCGCTGGGCACCATCGCGGTGATCGTCCGTCAGGAAATCGTCCTGTTCATCATGGGCGGCGTGTTCGTGATGGAGACCCTGTCAGTCGTCATTCAGGTTGCATCGTTTAAGTTGACCGGCCGCCGCGTTTTCCGCATGGCGCCGATCCACCACCACTTTGAACTCAAGGGCTGGCCCGAGCCACGCGTGATCGTCCGTTTCTGGATCATCACCGTGATTCTCGTGCTGATCGGCCTTGCCACGTTGAAACTGAGGTAACGCAGAGTGTCGTTGATCGCTTCTGACCACTTCCGCATCGTTGTCGGCCTCGGCAAGAGCGGCATGTCCCTGGTTCGCTTCCTGGCGAACCGGGGCGTGGCGTTTGCCGTGGCCGATACGCGGGAGAATCCGCCGGAGCTCGAGACCCTGCGTCGTGACTACCCGCAAGTCGAAGTGCGCTGTGGCGAGCTCGACGTCGAGTTCCTGTGCCGCGCCGACGAGCTCTACGTGAGCCCGGGCCTGGCCCTGGCGACTCCGGCGTTGCAGGCGGCTGCGGCCCGTGGCGTGAAGCTGTCCGGTGACATCGAGCTGTTCGCGCGTAACGCGAAGGCGCCGATCATCGCCATCAGCGGTTCCAACGCGAAAAGCACCGTGACCACGCTGGTCGGCGAAATGGCCGCAGCGGCGGGCAAGCGCGTGGCGGTCGGCGGCAACCTGGGCACGCCTGCCCTGGACCTGCTCAGCGACGACGTCGAGCTGTACGTGATGGAACTGTCGAGCTTCCAGCTGGAAACCACGGACCAGTTGGGCGCTGAAGTCGCCACCGTGCTCAACGTCAGCGAAGACCACATGGACCGCTACAGCGGCCTGCCTGCGTATCACCTGGCCAAGCACCGGATTTTCCGCGGTGCCCGTCAGGTGGTGGTCAACCGTCAGGACGCGCTCTCCCGGCCGTTGATCGGCGAAGGCGTGCCGTGCTGGACCTTTGGCCTGAACAAACCCGACATCGCAGGCTTCGGTCTGCGGGAAGAGAACGGCGAAAAATACCTGGCCTTCCAGTTCGAACACCTGATGCCGGTGAGCGAGCTGAAAATCCGTGGCGCGCACAACCAGGCCAACGCCCTGGCTGCTCTGGCGCTGGGCCACGCTGCCGGCCTGCCGTTCGAACCGATGCTGCAGGCACTGCGCAGCTTCGCAGGCCTGGTACACCGTTGCCAGTGGGTGCGCGAGCGTGCAGGCGTCAGTTACTACGACGACTCCAAGGCCACCAACGTCGGCGCCGCACTGGCTGCCATCGAAGGCCTGGGTGCGGACATCAGCGGCAAGCTGGTGCTCATCGCAGGCGGTGATGGCAAGGGCGCGGATTTCTCTGCACTTAAAGCGCCGGTCGCCGCTCATTGCCGTGCCGTGGTGCTGTTAGGCCGCGACGCTGAACTGCTCGCCGCGACCTTCGGCGATTCGGTGCCCCTGATACGCGTCAAGACATTGGAAGAAGCTGTGCAACGTGCTGCCGAAGTGGCTCAGCAAGGGGACGCCGTGTTGCTGTCTCCCGCCTGCGCAAGCCTGGACATGTTCAAGAATTTCGAAGAGCGCGGACGTCTGTTCGCCCAGGCAGTGGGGGGCTTGTCATGATCTTTGGCGTGCTCAAGCCTTACCCGTCGCCGATCATCAGTGGTCGTGGCGTCGACGTCGACTTCCCGATGCTCGCCGGTTGCCTGGCCTTGCTGGGCCTGGGCCTGGTGATGATCACTTCCGCATCCTCGGAAGTGGCTGCGGTCCAGTCCGGCAACGCGCTGTACATGATGACCCGCCACCTGATCTACTTGGTGCTGGGCCTGGGTGCCTGCGTCGCCACCATGATGGTGCCGGTTGCGACCTGGCAACGCCTGGGCTGGCTGATGCTGCTCGGCGCCTTTGGCCTGCTGATTCTGGTGATCGTGCCCGGCATCGGGCGCGAGGTGAACGGTTCGATGCGCTGGATCGGCTTCGGCATGTTCAACGTGCAGCCCTCGGAAATCGCCAAGGTGTTTGTGGTGATTTTCCTGGCTGGCTATCTGATTCGTCGCCAGACGGAAGTACGCGAGAGCTGGATGGGCTTCTTCAAGCCGTTCATCGTGCTGCTGCCCATGGCCGGCCTGCTGCTGATGGAACCAGACTTCGGTGCCACCGTCGTGATGATGGGCGCAGCCGCTGCGATGCTGTTTCTGGGCGGCGTTGGCCTCTTCCGTTTCAGTCTGATGGTGGCCCTGGCGGTCGGCGCGGTGTTCGTGCTGGTCCAAGCCCAGCCTTACCGGATGGCGCGCCTGATTACCTTTACCGACCCTTGGTCCGATCAGTTCGGTTCGGGCTACCAGTTGACCCAGGCGCTGATCGCCTTCGGTCGTGGCGAGTGGTTCGGCGTAGGCCTGGGCAACAGCGTGCAGAAGCAGTTCTATCTGCCTGAGGCGCACACTGACTTCGTGTTCTCGGTACTCGCCGAAGAACTGGGCGTGGTCGGGTCGCTGGTAACTGTTGGGCTGTTCATGTTCGTAAGTATTCGCGCGATGTACATCGGCATGTGGGCCGAGCGCGCCAAGCAGTTCTTCGCCGCGTACACCGCTTATGGCCTGGCGTTCCTGTGGATCGGCCAGTTCCTGATCAACATCGGCGTGAACGTCGGCCTGCTGCCGACCAAGGGTCTGACCCTGCCATTCCTCAGCTACGGCGGCAGCTCGTTGATCATCTGCTGCGCAAGCCTGGGTCTGTTGCTGCGTATCGAATGGGAATCGCGCAACAACATGGGCAGTGAAGAAGCCGAGTTCAACGAGAGCGATTTCGCCGAGGAGCCGAACCATGGCCGTCGGTAATGTATTGATCATGGCGGGCGGTACCGGTGGACACGTGTTCCCGGCACTGGCCTGCGCCCGGGAATTCCAGGCGCGCGGCTACACCGTGCACTGGCTGGGCACGCCTCGCGGCATCGAAAACGAACTGGTGCCTGGCGCCGGTCTGCAGTTGCACCTGATCAACGTCACCGGTCTGCGCGGCAAAGGGCGTCTGTCGTTGCTCAAGGCGCCGTTCATGTTGTTCAAGGCGTTGTTGCAGGCGCGCAAGGTCGTGCGTGAATTGAAGCCGGTATGCGTGGTCGGTTTCGGCGGCTACGTGACAGGCCCGGGCGGTCTGGCGGCGAAGCTGGCCGGCGTGCCGTTGATCATTCACGAGCAGAACGCCGTGGCGGGTACCGCCAACCGCAGCCTGGCGTCGTTCGCCGCACGCGTGTGCGAGGCGTTCCCGCAGACGTTCGCGGCCTCGGCCAAGCGTCGCACCACCGGCAATCCGGTGCGTGCCGAGCTGTTCTTCGAGACGCCGCGTCAGGCGCTGGAAGGGCGCAAGCCACGTCTGCTGGTGCTGGGCGGAAGCCTGGGCGCCGAGCCGTTGAACAAGCTGCTGCCCGAAGCGCTGGCGCTGGTGCCCGCAGAGTTGCGGCCTGAGGTGTTCCATCAAGCGGGCAAGAATCACGATGAAGTCACCACCGAGCGTTATCGCGCGGCGGGTGTCGAGGCGCAGGTCGCCCCCTTCATCAAGGATATGGCCCAGGCCTATGGCTGGGCGGATCTGGTGGTCTGTCGCGCAGGCGCGCTGACTATCAGTGAACTGGCAGCCGCTGGGCTGCCGTCGTTGCTGGTGCCGCTGCCCCACGCGATCGACGATCACCAGTCGCGTAATGCCGAATATCTGGCCCGTGAAGGCGCTGCCTTCGTGATGCCACAAAGGACAACTGGCGCTGCCGATATGGCGGCTCGCCTGAAAGAGGTTTTGATGCAACCCGAACAATTGAAACGCATGGCTACCACGGCCCGCCAACTGGCCAAGCCGGATGCCACCAACACCGTCGTCGATGTCTGCCTGGAGGTGGTCCATGGTTGAGAATCAACGCGCGATGCCACAACCGGAAATGCGCCGTATCCGTCGCATCCACTTCGTCGGGATCGGTGGTGTGGGCATGTGCGGCATTGCCGAGGTGTTGCTGAACCTGGGCTATGACGTGTCCGGTTCCGACCTGAAAGCCTCGCCGGTGACCGAGCGTCTCGAATCGTTCGGCGCGAAAATCTTTATCGGCCACCGTGCCGAGAACTCGGCGACAGCGGACGTATTGGTCGTCTCCAGCGCCGTGAACACCTCCAACCCGGAAGTGGCGACCGCCCTTGAACGCCGCATTCCCGTGGTGCCACGTGCCGAGATGCTGGCCGAGCTGATGCGCTATCGCCACGGCATCGCCGTCGCCGGTACCCATGGCAAGACCACTACCACCAGCCTGATCGCCTCGGTGTTCGCCGCCGGTGGCCTGGACCCGACCTTCGTGATCGGCGGCCGCCTGAACGCTGCCGGCACCAACGCCCAGCTCGGCACCAGTCGTTACCTGATCGCCGAAGCGGACGAGAGCGACGCCAGCTTCCTGCACCTGCAGCCGCTGGTCGCCGTGGTCACCAACATCGACGCCGATCACATGGCGACCTACGAAGGCGACTTCAACAAGCTGAAGAAAACCTTCGTCGAGTTCCTGCACAACCTGCCGTTCTATGGCCTGGCCGTGGTCTGTACCGACGATCCGGTGGTGCGCGACATCCTGCCATCCGTGAAGCGTCCGGTCCTGACCTACGGCTTTAACGAAAACGCTGACGTGCGCGCCATCAACGTGCGCCAGGCAGGCATGCACACGCATTTCACCGTGCTGCGCCGCGACCGCGAGCCGCTGGACGTGTCGGTGAACATGCCGGGCAACCACAACGTGCTCAACTCGCTGGCAACCATCGCCATCGCGACCGACGAAGGCATCACCGACGAAGCCATCGTCCAGGGCCTGTCGGGCTTCCAGGGCGTGGGCCGTCGCTTCCAGGTGTACGGCGAGCTGCCGGTCGAAGGCGGCAACGTGATGCTGGTCGACGACTACGGTCACCACCCGCGTGAAGTCGCTGCGGTCATCAACGCAGTGCGCGGCGGCTGGCCGGATCGTCGGCTGGTCATGGTCTACCAGCCGCACCGCTACAGCCGCACCCGCGACCTGTACGACGACTTCGTGCAGGTACTCAACGACGCCAACGTCCTGCTGTTGATGGAAGTCTACCCGGCGGGCGAAGAACCGATTCCGGGGGCGGACAGCCGCCAACTGGCCCACAGCATTCGTCAGCGCGGCCAGCTGGACCCGATCTACATCGAGCGTGGCGTCGAACTTGCGCCGCTGGTCAAGCCGCTGCTGCGCGCAGGCGACATCCTGCTGTGCCAGGGCGCGGGCGACATCGGCGGTCTTGCTCCGCAATTGCTCAAGAGCCCGTTGTTCACGGGCGCCATCGTGGCCTCAACCGAAGGTAAGCTGAAATGACAGCCGCCGCGCCAGTCTCCCTGCTCTCGACCCTGGAGCCGAAAAGCTTCGGTCGCGTAGCCGTGCTCTTCGGTGGCAAGAGCGCGGAGCGGGAGGTTTCCCTGAAATCCGGCAATGCAGTGCTTAACGCGCTGCAGAGCGGGGGCGTGGATGCGTTCGGCATCGACGTGGGCGACGATTTCCTGCAGCGACTGGTCAGCGAGAAGATCGACCGCGCGTTCATCGTATTGCACGGCCGTGGTGGCGAGGACGGCACCATGCAGGGCCTGCTCGAATGCCTGGAAATCCCGTACACCGGCAGCGGCGTACTGGCTTCGGCACTGGCGATGGACAAGCTGCGCACCAAGCAGGTCTGGCAAAGCCTCGGCTTGCCGACGCCGCGTCACGCGGTATTGGGCAGCGAAGCCGATTGTATTTCTGCGGCGACGGAACTGGGCTTTCCTTTGATCGTCAAACCCGCCCATGAAGGTTCTAGTATCGGTATGGCCAAGGTGACCTGCGTCGACGAATTGATCGCCGCATGGAATGCCGCCAGTACCTACGATTCGCAAGTGTTGGTCGAACAATGGATTCAAGGTCCGGAGTTCACCGTTGCCTCGCTGCGTGGGCAGGTATTGCCTCCCATCGGCCTGGGCACTCCCCACAGCTTCTACGACTACGACGCCAAGTACCTGGCCTCCGATACCCAGTACCGGATCCCGTGCGGCCTGGATGCAGCCAAAGAACAGGAACTTAAAGCACTGACGGCGCGTGCCTGTGACGCGGTCGGCATTGCCGGCTGGGCGCGTACCGACGTGATGCAGGACGCCGACGGCAAGTTCTGGCTGCTGGAAGTCAACACCGTTCCGGGTATGACCGACCACAGCCTGGTGCCGATGGCTGCCAAGGCGGCCGGGCTCCATTTCAACCAGTTGGTGTTGGCGATTCTGGCCGACAGTGTCCAGGTGCGGGGGTAGATCATGCACGGCGCGACGCTTCGTCATCAGCAACCCGTTTCCGGCGGCCGCAAGCCGGTGCCGCGTGGTGCCAGCCGGATGGTGGCCAGAGAGCCATTGTCGTCGCGCATGCCACGACCGAATTTCGGCTTCCTGCGCAGCCTGATGTGGCCGGTGCTGTTGGTCGTGTTCGGCTTCGGCACTTACGAAGCGGCCCAGCGCCTGCTGCCGTACGCCGACCGGCCGATCTCGCGGATCAACGTGCAAGGCGACCTGAGCTACATCAGCCAGCAGGCCGTGCAGCAGCGCATCGCCCCGTACGTGGCCACCAGTTTCTTCAACATGGACCTGGCCGGCATGCGTACCGAGCTTGAGCAGATGCCGTGGATCGCCCACGCCGAGGTCCGCCGCGTATGGCCGGATCAGGTGGTGATTCGCCTGGAAGAACAATTGCCGGTTGCGCGCTGGGGCGATCAGGCCCTGCTGAACAACCAGGGTCAGGCGTTCACCCCGCGTGAGCTGGCCAACTACGAACACCTTCCGCAGTTGTTCGGGCCCGGGCGGGCTCAACAGCAGGTGATGCAGCAGTACCAGGTGCTGAGTCAGATGTTGCGCCCGCTGGGCTTCTCCATCGCTCGTCTGGAGCTGCGCGAGCGAGGCAGCTGGTTCCTCACCACCGGCGCAGGCAACGCAGGCCCAGGCCTGGAGCTGCTGCTGGGACGAGGCAATCTGGTGGAAAAGATGCGCCGCTTTATCGCCATCTACGAAAAAACGCTTAAAGAACAGATCACGAACATTGCGCGAGTAGACCTGCGCTACAACAACGGACTGGCCGTTGGGTGGCGTGAGCAGGCGCCAGCGCCAACGACGGACAAACCCGCCGTCGCGAAGAATTGATAAGAGGCAGGACCCATGGCAAACGTGCAAAGCGGCAAAATGATCGTCGGATTGGATATCGGCACCTCCAAGGTGGTGGCGCTGGTAGGCGAAGTCGCGGCTGATGGCACCCTGGAAATCGTCGGTATCGGCACCCATCCATCGCGCGGCCTGAAGAAGGGCGTGGTGGTTAACATCGAGTCGACGGTGCAATCGATTCAGCGCGCCGTCGAAGAAGCGCAGCTGATGGCTGGCTGCCGCATTCACTCGGCGTTCGTCGGTGTCGCGGGTAACCACATTCGCAGCCTGAACTCCCACGGTATCGTGGCGATTCGTGACCGCGAAGTGAGCTCGGCTGACCTGGAGCGCGTCCTGGACGCTGCGCAGGCAGTAGCGATCCCGGCTGACCAGCGCGTGCTGCACACCCTGCCGCAGGATTACGTGATCGATAACCAGGAAGGCGTGCGCGAGCCACTGGGCATGTCCGGCGTGCGTCTGGAAGCCAAGGTCCACGTGGTGACCTGCGCCGTCAACGCCGCGCAGAACATCGAGAAGTGCGTGCGCCGCTGCGGTCTGGAAGTCGACGACATCATCCTGGAACAGCTGGCTTCGGCCTACTCGGTACTGACCGACGACGAGAAGGAACTGGGCGTGTGCCTGGTGGACATCGGCGGCGGCACCACCGACATCGCGATCTTCACCGAAGGCGCGATCCGTCACACCGCGGTGATCCCGATTGCCGGCGATCAAGTGACCAACGACATCGCGATGGCCCTGCGTACTCCAACCCAGTACGCCGAGGAGATCAAGATTCGTTACGCCTGTGCACTGGCCAAGCTGGCCGGCGCCGGGGAAACCATCAAGGTTCCAAGCGTGGGCGACCGTCCACCCCGTGAACTGTCCCGTCAGGCACTCGCCGAAGTGGTCGAGCCACGCTATGACGAACTGTTCACCCTGATCCAGGCCGAGCTGCGCCGCAGCGGCTACGAAGACCTGATCCCGGCCGGCATCGTGCTGACCGGTGGTACCTCGAAAATGGAAGGCGCGGTTGAACTGGCCGAGGAAATCTTCCACATGCCGGTTCGCCTGGGCGTTCCGCACAGCGTCAAAGGGCTCGCGGACGTCGTTCGCAACCCTATCTACTCCACCGGTGTTGGCCTGTTGCTGTACGGACTGCAAAAGCAGTCGGACGGCATCACGCTGTCGGGCTTGTCCGGCCCCGGTAGCAGTTATAGCGATGAACCCAAGGCTCCCGTGCTTGAACGCCTCAAGCGCTGGGTGCAGGGGAATTTCTAAGTTTCAAAAGTGGTAGGCAGCAGTAGGCGATAAAAAACTAGAGAAGTGAAGGAGAGGGAACATGTTCGAGCTCGTAGACAACATCCCACAAAGCCCGGTAATCAAGGTTATCGGTGTCGGTGGCGGCGGCGGCAACGCGGTCAATCACATGGTCAAGAGCAACATCGAAGGCGTTGAGTTCATCTGCGCCAACACCGATGCTCAAGCACTGAAAAACATTGGCGCACGTACCATCCTGCAACTGGGTACCGGTGTGACCAAGGGCCTGGGTGCAGGTGCAAACCCTGAAGTAGGTCGTCAGGCCGCACTGGAAGATCGTGAGCGCATTGCGGAAGTTCTGCAGGGCACAAACATGGTCTTCATCACCACCGGCATGGGTGGCGGGACCGGTACCGGTGCTGCGCCGATCATCGCCGAAGTGGCCAAGGAAATGGGCATCCTGACCGTTGCGGTCGTGACCCGTCCGTTCCCGTTCGAAGGCCGCAAGCGCATGCAGATCGCCGATGAAGGCATCCGAGCGCTGTCCGAAAGCGTCGACTCGTTGATCACCATCCCCAACGAGAAGCTGCTGACCATCCTGGGCAAAGACGCAAGCCTGCTGTCGGCGTTCGCCAAGGCAGACGATGTACTGGCCGGTGCCGTTCGCGGTATCTCCGACATCATCAAGCGTCCAGGCATGATCAACGTCGACTTCGCCGACGTACGCACCGTGATGTCCGAAATGGGCATGGCGATGATGGGCACTGGCTGCGCCAGTGGTCCGAACCGTGCGCGTGAAGCGACCGAAGCGGCCATTCGCAACCCGCTGCTCGAAGACGTGAACCTGCAGGGTGCTCGCGGCATTCTGGTCAACATCACTGCCGGCCCTGACCTGTCCCTGGGTGAGTACTCGGACGTGGGTAGCATCATCGAAGCGTTCGCCTCCGAGCACGCCATGGTCAAGGTCGGTACCGTTATCGATCCGGACATGCGCGACGAGCTGCACGTGACTGTGGTTGCTACAGGCCTGGGTGCAAAAATCGAGAAGCCTGTGAAGGTCATCGACAACACCATGCAGACCGCCCAAGCCGCACCCATTCAGCAGCAGGCCGTTCGTCAGGAACAGCCTTCGGTGAATTACCGCGACCTGGACCGTCCTACCGTGATGCGCAATCAGGCTCACGCAGGCGCTACTGCTGCGGCAAAAATGAATCCGCAAGACGATCTGGACTACCTGGACATTCCAGCATTCCTGCGTCGTCAGGCTGATTGATGAGTTCTATCAGGGGTATAAGGGTGATTGGTGTTCAGCAAAGGCCAGGTCTGCTATTATCGCCAGCCTTTGTTGATACTAATTCGCGATATGCGCTGAAGCGGCCAATGCCATGATTAAACAACGCACCCTGAAGAATATTATTCGTGCCACAGGCATCGGCCTGCACTCTGGGGAAAAGGTCTACCTGACCCTCAAGCCTGCACCTGTGAACGCTGGCATTGTGTTTTTCCGTACCGACCTTGAGCCGGTCGTCCAGATCAACGCGCATGCGTTGAACGTCGGCGACACCACGCTCTCCACGACACTGTTCAACGGTGACGTGAAGGTCGATACGGTCGAGCACTTGCTGTCGGCCATGGCCGGTCTTGGCATCGATAACGCCTACGTTGAACTCTCTGCCTCCGAAGTTCCAATCATGGACGGCAGCGCAGGTCCCTTCGTATTCCTGATTCAGTCAGCTGGCCTGGAAGAGCAGGACGCACCGAAAAAATTCATACGCATCCTGAAAGAAGTTTGCGTAGAAGAAGACGGCAAATACGCCAAGTTCGTGCCGTTCGAAGGTTTCAAGGTGAGCTTCGAAATAGATTTCGATCACCCGTACCTCAAGAACCGCACGCAAACTGCAAGCGTCGACTTCTCCAGCACTTCGTTCGTAAAAGAAGTGAGCCGTGCGCGTACATTCGGTTTCATGAAAGACATCGAATACCTGCGCAAGCACAACCTTGCACTGGGCGGCAGCGTTGAAAACGCGATCGTCGTGGACAAGGACGGCGTGTTGAATGAAGACGGTCTTCGTTATGAAGACGAATTCGTCAAACACAAGATTCTGGATGCCATCGGTGACCTGTATCTGTTGGGCAACAGCCTGATTGGCGAGTACCAGGGCTTCAAGTCTGGACACGGCCTGAACAACCGTCTGCTGCGTGCATTGATTGCACAGGAAGACGCGTGGGAAGTCGTAACCTTCGAAGACGCCAGTACCGCACCGATCTCCTACATGCGCCCTGTTGCGGCGGTGTAAAAAGTCTCTTCTTCTCTGCTTGAATATTCAAGGTCACCTTCGGGTGGCCTTTTTTATTGGCTCGCTTTCGCGCCGCGCCTCAGACCGACGCTCCGCGTGGTAACGGCTTGTTTGACGCTCCGCGTCGGCGGGTGACTTTGATATTGGGGACATATCCATTGTCGTGGCGGCTGGACTTTTGGGTTTCGCCCCCTCGGGCGACCTACTTTCTTTCGGGAAAGTAGGCAAACCATTTGCTCCTGGCTGGGGTCCTTCGGACTTCCCTCCCTCCGGCGTCTTTCCAGGGGCACGCCGTGATGGGCCATCCATGGCCCGCACGGCTTTCGCGGCTTCCTGCCGCTCATCCCCCTCCACGACGCCTACGCTCGGCCTGGCGCCTTGACGTCGCGTCCGGCGGTGTCTGGACTATCGCGCATGAAGATCAAAAGCAAGGGCGCAAGAGCGCCTCGTCCCGTAGCAGCACGGCTTGCCGGCGGGGGCGCCAATGAGGTCACCATCGGCAGAAGGCACACCGCAACCCCCGTAGCAGCCCGGCTTGCCGGCGATTGCGATCTCGAGGGCCCTGACGCCGGCAAGCCGGACTGCTACGGTCGGTGGCGTGTTTTAGATTTTGATCTTCGTGCGCGATGGTGCAGACGACGCCGAACGCGACGTCAAGGCGCCAGGCCGAGCGTAGGCGTCGTGGAGGGGGATGAGCGGCAGGAGCCGCGAAAGCCGTGCGGGCCATGGATGGCCCATCATGGCGTGCCCCCGGAACGGCGCCGGAGTCGAGGGAAGTCCGACGAAGGAGGACCCCAGCCTGTCGCAAATGGTTTGCCTACTTTCCCGAAAGAAAGTAGGTCGCCCGTAAGGGGCGAAACCCTAGGCCAAAACCACCGCGAAAACGGATATGCCCGCAATATCAGAGTCAACCGCCGACGCAGAGCGTCGTTCAGGGCGTTACCACGCGGAGCGTGGGAACGATCAAGGCAGCCTCGGACGGTCTCAAGGCTTGTCCTTGGGCCTGCCATGCGCCGCCAGCCGCTCAAGCGCCGCGCGCAACTTGGGATCGCTGATCCCCTCAGCTGTCTCATTGAGCGTTTCGGCGGCCGCACTCGACAGATCCCGCGAATGACCAACCGCCGCCCCATGAATTGTCGGTGGCTGAACCTTGAAAAGCAGGCGGGTCAAATTGGCGAACTCCTTGAACTCCACCAACTGACGCTGCAAACGCCGCTGCTGATAACGCAAGCGGGTCGCCCAATGCCCGTCCGTCACCACCAGCAACAAAGTACCTTCCCGCCACGACGCCACATGGCAATGCGCCCGGGCAGCCGGTTGCAGCTGGGTTTCGAGCAGGCGCTGCAAGTGGGCCAGGCGCTGGGCGTGGTTGAAGATCGCCCGCAGAGGCCTGGCCTCACGCAGAAGGGCCGCCGGTGCGCGAGCCTGTAAAGGACGAAATGCCATATGAAGTGCCTGTTCTAGCAAGCCCGCCATCTTACCAGAAAGCGTCGGGCAGCCCTGTAAGCGTTGGATCAAGCGGGCTTAAAGGAGTTACAGTATGAAAAAACATTAATCAAACTTCTGCCCCGTACGGGTTGAAGTCCCGAGAAATGCCCCTATTGTACTTCTGCCCCGTAACATTGCTGTGCCAGCATCGTGGAATAACGCCACTTTCCTCACCACCATTTCCGGGTAGAATGCTCGTTCGCATGCGGCCATGAGGGCTGCACGGGCGACTCACGGGGCCGCCCTCCATCTCTATGTGTGGAAGATCCTGTCGATATGTTTGCACCTTTGTTGAAAAAACTTTTCGGAAGCAAGAACGAGCGCGAAGTGAAGCGCATGCTCAAGACGGTTCAATTCGTCAACAGCTTCGAAGAGCAAATGGTGGCCCTTTCGGACGAGCAACTGCGCGCCAAGACCGAAGAATTCAAGGCCCGCATCGCCAAAGGTGAGACCCTCGATAAGCTCCTGCCTGAAGCCTTTGCGGTTTGCCGCGAAGCGGGCAAGCGCATCATGGGGATGCGTCACTTCGACGTTCAGCTGATCGGCGGCATGACGCTGCATGAAGGCATGATCGCCGAGATGCGTACCGGTGAAGGCAAGACCCTGGTGGCGACACTGGCGGTGTACCTCAACGCGCTGTCCGGCAAGGGCGTGCACGTTGTGACCGTGAACGACTACCTGGCCCGCCGCGACGCCAACTGGATGCGTCCGCTGTACGAATTCCTCGGTCTGACCGTAGGCGTCGTCACGCCATTCCAGCCGCCAGAAGAAAAGCGCGCTGCATACGCCTCCGACATCACCTACGGCACCAACAACGAATTCGGTTTCGATTACCTGCGCGACAACATGGCGTTCAGCCTGGAAGAGAAGTTCCAGCGCGAACTGAACTTCGCCGTGATCGACGAAGTGGACTCCATCCTCATCGACGAAGCGCGTACGCCGCTGATCATCTCCGGTCAGGCCGAAGACAGCTCCAAGCTCTACACCGAAATCAACAAGCTGATCCCTAAACTCGAGCAGCACATCGAGGAAGTGGAAGGCGTCGTGACCAAGCAGGGCCATTTCTCCATCGACGAGAAATCCCGTCAGGTGGAACTCAACGAGTCCGGTCACCAGTTCATCGAAGAAATGCTCACCGAAGTCGGCCTGCTGGCTGAAGGCGAGAGCCTGTACTCGGCGCACAACCTGGGCCTGTTGACCCACGTCTACGCCGGCCTGCGTGCGCACAAGCTGTTCAACCGCAACGTCGAGTACATCGTCCAGGACGGCCAGATCCTGCTGGTCGACGAACACACCGGTCGTACCATGCCGGGTCGTCGCCTGTCCGAAGGTCTGCACCAGGCCATCGAGGCCAAGGAGCACCTGAACATTCAGGCCGAGAGCCAGACCCTGGCCTCGACCACGTTCCAGAACTACTTCCGTCTGTACAACAAGCTGTCCGGCATGACCGGTACCGCCGACACCGAAGCGTTCGAATTCCATCAGATCTACGCCCTGGCCGTGATGGTCATCCCGCCGAACAAGCCGCTGGCGCGTAAAGACTTCAACGACCTGGTGTACCTGACCGCCGAAGAGAAATACCTGGCGATCATCACCGACATCAAGGCTTGCCTGGCCGAGCAACGTCCGGTGCTGGTGGGTACGGCGACCATCGAAACTTCCGAGCACATGTCCAACCTGCTCAAGAAGGAAGGCATCGATCATAAGGTCCTGAACGCCAAGTTCCACGAGAAGGAAGCCGAGATCATCGCCCAGGCCGGCCGTCCGGGCGCCCTGACTATCGCCACCAACATGGCCGGTCGTGGTACCGACATCTTGCTGGGCGGCAACTGGGAGGTGGAAGTCGCAAGTCTCGAAGACCCGACGCCGGAGCAGATCGCGCAGATCAAGTCCGCATGGCAGAAGCGCCATCAGCAAGTGATCGAGGCCGGTGGCCTGCATGTGATTGCGTCCGAGCGTCATGAGTCGCGTCGTATCGACAACCAGCTGCGCGGTCGCGCCGGTCGTCAGGGCGACACCGGTTCGAGCCGTTTCTACCTGTCGCTGGAAGACAGCCTGATGCGCATTTTCGCCTCTGACCGGGTGAAGAACTTCATGAAGGCACTGGGCATGCAGTCCGGTGAGGCCATCGAGCACCGCATGGTCACCAACGCCATCGAAAAGGCCCAGCGCAAGGTCGAAGGCCGAAACTTCGACATCCGCAAGCAGTTGCTGGAGTTCGACGACGTTTCCAACGAACAGCGTAAAGTGATCTACCACATGCGTAACAGCCTGCTGGCTGCGACGAACATTGGTGACACCATTGCCGAGTTCCGCGAAGAAGTGCTCGACGCCACCATCAGCGCGCACATTCCGCCTCAGTCGCTGCCAGAGCAGTGGGACGTGGCCGGTCTGGAAGCCGCCCTGAACAGCGATTTCAGCGTCAAGCTGCCGATCCAGCAGTGGCTGGACGAAGACGATCACCTGCACGAAGAAAACCTGCGTCCGAAACTGCTCGAAGCCATCCTCGCGGCTTACAACGAGAAAGAAGACCAGGCCAGCGCCGAAGCCCTGCGCACCTTCGAGAAGCAGATCCTGCTGCGCGTTCTGGACGACCTGTGGAAAGACCACCTGTCGACCATGGACCACCTGCGTCACGGTATCCATCTGCGCGGCTACGCTCAGAAGAACCCGAAACAGGAATACAAGCGCGAGTCCTTCACCCTGTTCCAGGAACTGCTGGATTCGATCAAGCGCGACACCATCCGCGTGTTGTCACACGTTCAGGTTCGCCGCGAAGATCCGGCCGAAGAAGAGGCGCGCCTGCGTCGCGAAGCCGAAGAACTGGCCCAGCGCATGCAGTTCCAGCACGCCGAAGCACCGGGTCTGGATCAGCCGCTCGCACTGGCCGAGGAGGGCGATGACGTCGCCGTCGCCGCTGCAGCCCTGTCGCCTGTTCGCAACGACCAGAAACTGGGTCGCAACGAGCTGTGCTGGTGTGGTTCGGGCAAGAAATTCAAGCATTGCCACGGCCAGATTAATTAAGTAACGGCCTGGCTGTAGCTTTGACGCAATACCACGCCGCGACCGGCCCAGCCGTCGCGGCGTTTTTCAATATCGAGCCGCACCGTAAATGCCGGGCGGCATGACTACTTTTCAAGGAGCGCATTTCATGGCTGTTGGTCTTGGTCCTCTGCCGACGCTGCACCCGGTTCCCGGTTTCGAACTGGGTATTTCCTCTGCCGGCATCAAGCGCCCGGGGCGCAAGGACGTCGTGGTCATGCGCTGCGCCGAAGGTTCGAGCGTGGCCGGCGTGTTCACCCTGAATGCGTTTTGCGCAGCACCTGTGATCCTGTCCAAACAGCGCGTGGGCGGCACCGTTCGCTACCTGCTGACCAACACCGGCAATGCCAACGCAGGCACCGGCGAGCCAGGCCTGGCTGCCGCCGAGCGCACCACGGCTAAACTGGCTGAACTGACCGGCGTCGACGCCAGCGCGATCCTGCCGTTCTCCACCGGCGTGATCGGCGAGCCGCTGCCTGTGGAAAAGATCGAAGGCGCATTGCAAGCCGCGCTGGATGACCTGTCTGTGGATAACTGGGCGGCCGCAGCCACCGGGATCATGACCACCGACACCCTGCCAAAAGGCGCCAGCCGCCAGTTCCAGATCGATGGCGTGACCGTCACCGTGACCGGCATCAGCAAGGGCGCGGGCATGATTCGCCCGAACATGGCCACCATGCTCGGCTACATCGCCACCGACGCCAAAGTGTCCCAGAGCGTGTTGCAGGACCTGATCCGCGACGGTGCCAACAAGTCGTTCAACCGCATCACCATCGACGGCGACACCTCCACCAACGATTGCTGCATGTTGATCGCCACCGGCCAAGCCAACCTGCCGGAAGTCACCGAAGCCCGCGGTCCGCTGTTCGACGCGCTGAAAAAGGCCGTGTTCGACGTCTGCATGGAAGTCGCCCAGGCCATCGTGCGTGACGGCGAAGGCGCGACCAAGTTCGTGACCGTTGAAGTCAACGGCGGCGGCAATCATCAGGAGTGCCTGGACGTCGGCTACACCGTCGCTCACTCGCCGCTGATCAAGACCGCGCTGTTCGCCTCCGACCCGAACTGGGGCCGCATCCTGGCCGCCGTGGGCCGTGCCGGCGTGCCGGACCTGGACGTCAGCAAGATCGACGTGTTCCTCAGCGGCGTGTGCATCGCCAGCAAGGGCGCCCGCGCCACGACCTACACCGAAGCCCAGGGCTCGGCGGTCATGGCCGAGGAAGAAATCACCATCCGTATCGAACTGGGCCGTGGTGATTGCAGCGAAACGATCTGGACCACCGACCTGTCCCACGAGTACGTGAAGATCAACGCGGAATACCGCACCTGATCTGGGCGGATGGCGCGGTACGACGTTTTCTCGGACTGCGCCGTCCATCCTGTGGGAGCGAATTCATTCGCGAGGCAGACTGTCAGGCGATACGTTTCTATCGTTTGTTCGGGCGTCTCGCGAATGAATTCGCTCCCACAGAGGTCAGCGCAACCCGCAATATCTGTGTTTGAAGGAAGGTTAAACGTGAAACGCATCCATGTAGCCGCCGCGGTCATTCGTGGCACCGACGGCAAGATTCTCATTGCCAGGCGCGCTGACAAGCAGCACCAGGGCGGCTTGTGGGAGTTTCCCGGGGGCAAGGTCGAGCCCGACGAAACCGTCGAGTCAGCGTTGTCCCGCGAGTTGAAAGAAGAGCTGGGCATCGTGGTCGCCAAGGCGCGGCCATTGATCAAGATCAAGCATGACTACCCCGACAAACAGGTGTTGCTGGATGTCTGGGAAGTCTCGTCTTTTACCGGCCAGCCCCATGGCGTCGAGGGCCAGCCGTTGGCCTGGGCGTCGAATCGGGAACTGGCCGGTTACGAATTTCCCGCCGCCAATCAGCCGATTGTGGCGGCAGCCCGTTTGCCGGGCGAATACCTGATTACGCCGGGTGATCTGGAAACGCCACAGCTGCTGCAAGGCATGCAAAAGGCGATTGCCGGCGGGATCAAGCTGATCCAGCTGCGCGCACCCAACGGCTACGATCCCAAGTACCGCGATGTCGCGGTGGACGCGGTCGGGCTGTGTGCAGGTAAAGCGCAGCTGATGCTCAAGGGGCCTCTGGAGTGGCTTGGCGACTTTCCGGCCGCAGGCTGGCACCTGACCAGCGAGCAGCTGCGCAAGTACGCCAGCAAAGGCCGTCCGTTCCCGGAAGAGCGCTGGCTGGCGGCCTCGTGCCATAACGCCGAAGAGCTGTCCCTGGCCGAGCAGATGGGTGTGGATTTCGTCACCCTGTCGCCGGTTCAGCCCACCCAGACCCACCCCGATGCCCAGCCACTGGGCTGGGAGCAGGCGCGGGCGTTGATCGAAGGCTTCAGCAAGCCGGTTTACCTGCTGGGCGGCGTTGGCCCGGCAGAACGCCAGCAGGCGTGGGAGCATGGCGCGCAGGGCGTGGCGGGGATTCGGGCGTTCTGGCCGCAGGGATTTGATTGAGAGGTGATTCCCGTTTGGCTGACACGGAATCACTCTGTGGGAGCGAATTCATTCGCGATGCGGACTGTCAGGCGATAAGTCTCTATCGGCTTTACGGGCATCTCGCGAATGAATTCGCTCCCACAGGAGAGGCATCCACCGATTCAATGTTCGTGATCAATCCGGTTTTTTCGCGGGCTGCCACAGAATCTCCGGCACCCCCTCTCTGCGGGCAATGATCCGCGCCGCGACGAACAGCAAGTCCGAGAGCCGATTGATATAAGCCAGGCCCACCCCGGCCAGCGGCTCGACAGCGTTCAGATGCTGGCAGCGTCGCTCGGCACTGCGGGCCAGGCTGCGGCAGACGTGGGCTTGGGCGATCAGGGTCGAGCCACCGGGCAGGATGAAGTTTTCCAGCGGCCCCACCTCGTCGTTCCATTTGTCGATGGCGGCCTCCAGTCGTTCGACTTCCCCTGCATTCAGCGCCTGATACTCCGGCATCGCCAGTTCGCCGCCCAGGTCGAACAACCGGTGCTGACAGGGCGCCAGCACGTCGATGACCTCCTGAAACGTCGGCATGGCGTGGGCCAGCCCTTCAAGCCCCGCCAGCAGCAAGCCGAGCTGACTGTTCAGCGCGTCGACTTCGCCGATGGCCTCGATCCGCGGATGATCCTTTGGCACGCGTCGGCCATCGCCCAGGCCTGTCTCGCCCTTGTCGCCGGTGCGTGTGTAAATTTTCGACAAGCGAAATCCCATGTTTCTACTCCCGGTCGTTCTGACCAATGATCTGGGGTGCCGGCACGTTCATCGGGTTGCCCGCCAGTGGCAGGCGCAACGTGAAACAGGTGCCCTGGCCGAGGGTGGAGTGCACCTCCATCTGGCCCTTGTGATTGTTGGTGATGATGAAATACGAGACCGACAGCCCCAGCCCCGTGCCCTGGCCGACTTCCTTGGTAGTGAAGAAGGGTTCGAAGATCCGCTTGCGCACGCTTTCGGGCATGCCCACGCCGTTGTCCTCGACCTGAATTTCCGCCCACGGCGGGTTCAGCCGGGTGCGCAGGATGATGCGGCCAGGCTCGGCGTCGTGTTCGCGCTGGTGAATCGCCTGCGCGGCGTTCTTCAGCAGATTGAGCAGCACCTGCTCCAGTTCGTTGGCGGTGCCCGGTACCGGGCCGAGTTTGGGGTCGAACTGGCGCAGGATGTTCTGGCCCTTGAAGTCGAAACCGATGGTCAGGTCAAAATCATTGCTGGCGATCTCCACGGCCTGGTCGATCAAACCCGGCAGATCGCACGGCGCCATCTGCCGGTTGCTGCGCCGGCTGAAGCTGAGCATGTGGCTGACGATCTTCGCCGCCCGGGCGCCGGCGTGTTGAATGCCGTCGAGCAACTGTGGCACTTCCCGCGCGGTGAGGTACTGATTCACTGCCCCCAGTTCGATGCCTTCCTGCTCGGCCTGCTCCAGATTCTTTGGCAGCTCCGGGGACAGGCGACGGCGGATGTTCTGCACGTTGTGCATGATCGCGCCCAGCGGGTTGTTGATCTCGTGGGCCATGCCCGCCGCCAGGCCGCCCACCGAGAGCATTTTTTCGGACTGCACCATCATGTCTTCCAGAGACAGGCGCTGGGTGATGTCGTCGATGCGGATCACCACGCCGCGCCCCGCACCGCCGGTCAGCGGGTAGAAGGTCAGGGCGAAGTGGCGGGTCAGGTCGCCCTTGACCCAGGTGACGCGCTCGATCTTGGTCACGGTATGGCGTTCGACGGTCTGCTTGATCTGCGGCAGAAACGACTTCATCGGCGGGAAGGCCAGGAAGATCGGCTGGTTGAGAGCCTCGTCCAGCGGCGTGCCTGAGAGGGCGCCCGCTTCCTGGTTCCACTGCGTGACGTACAGCTGTTCGTCCAGGGCGATCAGCGCCGAAGGCATCGAGTCGATGATGCTGTTGAGGTAGTTCTGGAAGCCCGTGAGTTTCTTCTCGATCTTGCTGCGCACCTGGACTTCCAGTTCCAGCTTGCGGTTGGTGTGACGGGTTTCTTCGGCCAGCCCCTGAGCCTGGTCATAGGCTTCCTGGGAGTCGTCGCGGGCGCGCTTGAGCTGCTGCTCTCGAGCTTCCATGCGCGACAGCATGGTGTTGAACGCCTCGGCCAGGGAACCGATTTCATCGCGGTTGCCGGTGCCAGCCCGCAGCGCATAGTTTTCCTCGCGGGTGACCCGGCGCGACAGTTGCTCCAGCTGGTAAATCGGCTCGGTGATGAAGCGGCGGATCTGCCGGGCGACCCCTGCCCACAGCAGCACGCTGAAAATCAGGATGCCGAGGCTTGCGGTGAGTGTCCCGGTGTAGAAAGCCGTCGGCAGTTCGCTACTGGCCACCAGCAGCAGGTGCCCGGGTGCGTGGCCCGTTTTGGGCACCGGGATCACCTGGGTGTTACGAAATTCGGTGATGCGCCAGCTTTCCAGATTGCGGTAGTGCTCGGGCAGATGAAGTTTATCGCCCTGTTGCACCTGGGCAAGGCGGTCACCGGTGCTGTCGTAGAGCGCAGCGGCGCGCAGGGGGCCGTAGTTTTTCAGCTCCTTGAGCAGCGCCTGGGCGTTGGCTGAGGATGATAGCGCTTCATCGGACAGCCCGGGGTTGCTAATGAGTCGGCCGATGGTCTGCAGGGCCTGAGGCGCCATGGCTTCCTGGGAGATGTAATAGGCGGCGCTGATGAACGTAAGGTTGGCGACCAGCAGAACGGTGGTCAGCAGGACCAGCAGGGCCGCCAGCAGTTTCTGGCCGACCGGCAGGTTTTCGAGGCGCTGGCGCAATGGCATGGGGCAGGGTCACTGGCAGATGAGGAACAGGCAGGTTAGCGCTGTTCGGCGCCTGCGCAAACCCGCCATGCAAAACCATGAAGCGATGAGCCCCCCAAAACCGTAGCAGTCCGGCTCGCCGGCGATGACTGACTTGAGGACGCTACGCCGGCAAGCCGGACTGCTACGGGTTAGGTGTTGGGCAGGCCTTTTGTTATCAGGTGAGCAATCAGCCGATCTTGCAGAGTGTCCAGAAGCGGAGCGGGGCAGCCATGGCGGGCTGCTGTCCGGCAGGCATAACCCAGCAAATAACTGATCTCCGTTCGCCGACCCTGCGCCACATCCTGATACATCGACGAATAATTTTCCGCCGTGGCAGTGATGACGCGAAACACTTCTTCACGCAGCCCTATGGCCGCATCTGCCCGTCCACACGCGATCAGCACACGAGTGAGCTCATCGCACAACGCGCCAACCTCGCTGGCGTGAGCCTGCAACTCACCATTGCGGCAGCCATGGAGCACCGTCAGCGGGTTGATGGCGCAGTTCAGCGCCAGCTTGCGCCACAGGCGGTCGAGGATGTCACCGGTCCATTGCCAGGGAATGCCCGCGCTGGCCAGTTCAGGCATCCAGTCCGGCGCATCCGCTTGCTGGCCATCGCCCAGCCAGTTGAAGCCCTGGCCTGCGAAAACCACGCTGAAATCCTGATCCCGGAACGCACCTTCGGTGCTGGAAACAAAGATGCAGCGTGCGTCAGGCACTTGCGCCGCGACCGCCTGCTGGCTGCCCAGTCCGTTTTGTAACAGCAGAATGTCGGCACCGGGACTCAGGCGCCCGGCAACGCTGGCGACGGCCCGTTCGGCGTCATAGGCCTTGCACGCCACCAGCAGCCGCTCTATAGGCTCGTCGGTGTTCAGGGTTTGCGCCGGGATGGCGAAGGTCCGGCGCTGTCCTTGCTCGTTCAACGTCAAACCGCCCTTGGCGGTGTAGGCGGCCAGGCGCACTTCATCTCGCAGAATCAGCCGCACCGGCAACCCTGCGCGAGCCAGTCGCGTCGCCCACAGACTGCCCAGGCTGCCTGCGCCCAGAATGTGCCACACAACAGGTCTCACAGGCGTTCCCACCGCGAATCCAGGAAAAAGACGGGCAAGGAAAACGCAAACGACATGACAGGCTCACATGAACATCGGGAAAGTCTCGTTATAATGACCGGGCTTTCATACCGTCAAGTCAGGCGTGCTCCATCGACATGTCGAGCCGCCCCGTATCAATTGGAGAATCTACATGCCCTCGTTCGACGTAGTGTCCGAACTGGATAAACACGAAGTCACGAATGCCGTCGACAACGCGATCAAGGAGCTGGACCGCCGCTACGACCTCAAAGGCAAAGGCAGCTTCGAGTTCAAGGAAAAGGAACTGACCGTCAACCTGACCGCCGAGGCCGAGTTTCAGCTTGAAGCGATGATCGAGATCCTCAAGCTGGCGCTGATCAAGCGCAAGATCGACGTTCAGTGTCTGGAAATCAAGGATGCTTACCCGTCCGGCAAGCTGATGAAACAGGAAGCCACCCTCAAGGAAGGCATCGACAAGGAGCTGGCGAAGAAGATCGTCGCTCACATCAAGGACGCCAAGCTCAAGGTCCAGGCTGCCATTCAGGGCGAGCAGGTCCGCGTGACCGGCAAGAAACGTGACGACCTGCAAGAAGCCATCGCGGCCCTGCGCGGTCACGAATTCGGCATGCCGCTGCAGTTCAACAACTTCCGCGACTGATCGCCTCTTGATTTGCCTCTGCGTGGGGAACCTGATGGGTTTGTGCGCGTCCGAGTGCAGGTCCCCTGAAACGCTGGCGCTGGCCGGTGTCGGCGTTTCTGTCTTCCGTTTTCGCGACCGCGAGGAGAAATAAATGGATTTGGATTTGAACGGCCAGGTCGATCACCTGGTCAAGGCCTCCCAGGCCTGGATTCCCATGGTCATGCAGTACGGCAGCAAGGTCTTGCTGGCGCTGGTGGTGCTGCTGGTGGGCTGGTGGCTGATCAACAAACTGACTGGCCGGGTCACTGCGCTGCTGGCGTACCGTCAGGTCGATCTCGCACTGCAGGGCTTCATCGGCAGCCTGGCCAACATCATCCTGAAGATCCTGCTGATCGTCAGCGTCGCCTCGATGATCGGAGTCGAAACCACGTCCTTCGTGGCGGCCATCGGTGCCGCCGGTCTGGCCATTGGCCTGGCCCTGCAGGGCAGCCTGGCGAATTTCGCAGGCGGGGTGCTGATCCTGCTGTTTCGCCCGTTTCGCATCGGTGACTGGATCGAGGCACAAGGTGTGTCAGGCACCGTGGACAGCATCCAGATTTTCCACACGATCCTGCGCACCGGCGACAACAAGACGGTGATCCTGCCCAACGGCAACCTGTCCAACGGCATTATCACCAACACCAACCGTCAGCCGACCCGCAAAGTTGTGTTCGATGTGGGCGTGGACTACGACGCCGACCTGCAAAAGGCCCGGGAAGTCTTGCTGGAACTGGCCAAGGACCCTCGGGTGCTTGCGGACCCGGCGCCTCAGGCGGTGATCTCGACCCTGGGCGACAGCTCGATCACCGTATCGCTGCGTCTGTGGACCAAGACCGCCGATTACTGGGACGTGATGTTCATGCTCAACGCCGAAGCGCGTGATCGCCTGCGTGCCGAGAACATCGACATCCCGTTCCCGCAACGGGTGATTCGTGTGGTGCAGGAGTCGCAGGAAACGGCCACTCAGCGCTGATTCCTGACCCTGAAATACGAAAGCCCCGGCTCGCAAGAGTCCGGGGCTTTTTGTTGCATCTGGATCAGGGTTGAACCTGTGGGAGCCGCCTTGGTGGCGAAGGCGGTGTGTCAGTCGAATGACCGCTAGCTGAACCACCGCTTTCGCCACCAAGGCGGCTCCTACAGATGTTACGTCAGTCGTGCGATGGCTACGGCTGCTCTCCGGCAGGCGCTTCAATCGGCTTTTCAGGCTCGACGGGCTTTTCCTTGCGCGCTTCCTGCACCCAGTGCAATGCAATCATGAACAGCGTGGGCACGCCCATGAACGCCGTGGCGAGGAAGAAGTTGTGATACCCCAGTTTCTCCACCATCACGCCTGAGTAGCCGCCAATCAGACGTGGCAACAACAGCATGATCGAACTGAGCAGCGCGTACTGGGTAGCCGAGAACTTGAGGTTGGTCAGGCTCGACAGGTACGCCACGAACGCCGACGTCGCCAGGCCCGAGCTGAAGTTGTCCAGCGAGATGGTGACGATCAGCATCTTCAGGTTCGGGCCCATGTCGGCCAGCATCAGGAACAGCAGGTTCGTGGCCGCCGACGTCGCGCCGCCAATGAACAGGATCGGCAGGATGCCGAAACGCACGATGGACAGGCCGCCGAACGCCGCGCCCACCAGGGTCATGACCAGGCCGAAGATCTTGCTGACGCTGGCGATCTGGTCCTTGGTGAAGCCCTGATCGATGTAGAACACGTTGGCCATCACGCCCATCACCGTGTCCGACATCCGGTAAGTGGCGATCAGCCCCAGCAGCAGCAGCGCCTGCCAGCGGTAACGCAGGATGAAGTCGTTGATCGGCGTCAGCACTGGCGCAAGGCCCCGACGTCCGAAGGAGGACAGGCAGGCCCCCGTCAGCAGGGTATAGAGAATGGCGCGCAGGAAGGCGCGGTCTTCCATCAACAGGTCTTTCCAGGTGGCGTCCTTGAACAGCACGCTGGCAAAGTCGGTGTTGTACAACTGGGTGAACATCGCAGGCACCGACACCAGCAGGATAATCAGCACGAACACCGAGGCCAGTTGGTGGGTGAAGCCGTAGCGAGCCGCCGACAGCTGGGTGCGCAGCGGCACAGGTGGTTCGCGCATGATCAGCGAGGTGATCAGCGCCGGCACCATCAACAGGCCGAACAGCACATAGGTGCCGGTCCAGGCCGAGTGCTTGTAGGCAAAACCGGTAGAGCCGAAGCCTTCGGCGAAGTACAGCGCGCCGGCCGTGGCGAGCAGGGCGGCGACGCGATACCCGGCCATGTAACTGGCGGCGAGGGTGGCCTGCTGGCTGTCGGAGGCGATCTCGAGGCGGTAGGCGTCGATGGCGATGTCCTGGGTCGCGGACGAGAAGGCCACCACCACCGCAATCGCGATCAGCCAGGACAGGTGCTGCTGCGGATCGCAGAAACCCATGCCGATCAGGCCCATGATGACCAGGGCCTGGGAGAGCACCAGCCATGAGCGTCGCCGCCCCAGTTTACCGAGCAACGGCAGGCGCCACTGGTCAAGCAGGGGCGACCACACCCATTTGAAGGCATACGCCAGGCCGATCAGACTGGCGTAACCGATAGTTTCACGGGCGACACCGGCTTCACGCAGCCAGACCGAGAGTGTGGAAAACACCAGCATATAAGGCATGCCCGCGGCGAAGCCGAGCAACAGCAATACGAGTGTAGAGGGGCTGGCATAAGCGGCGAGCGCGGCGCGCCAGGTTTTGCGGGGCATGGGCTGGAATCTGCCTCAGTTTACGTAAACAAAGCGCGCACTCTAACCGTTGTCCTCTGTCGGACGCCAGCCATGACGCTGCATATCCACACGATTGTTACGGATGGTCACCCCTTCGGCCCGCAATCTGGCCCGTTGTTCCTCGCCGGAAACGGTCCCGGCCGCCAGGCTCAACCGTCCGCCGGCACCTAATACTCGATGCCACGGCAAGCTGCTCCCGTCTGGCAATTGGCTCAACGTCCTGCCAACGAAGCGTGCCGCTCGTCCTAAACCGGCAAGCTCCGCCAACTGGCCATAACTGACGACTTTTCCTTCGGGCACTTGATGCAAAGTCAGATAGAGCGCCGTGCGTCGGGCCTCCGCGGGGGATAGCCCGGTCGGGTCATCTTGCATCGAAATATGTTCGATCACGTGTTCGTTCCTGATTGTCTGACGATCGAGAATTTTCCTTCAGGAACTACGGAAAATTCCTACGGTCAGTGATACCTGTGCCGGCGGTCCATGGATTGCCACGACGTTATCCAAATGGATGATGCCCCGTTTTCGCAAACCAGAGCGTTGTAGTTGCTTATGTTGTCCAGAACCTTGCTGTGCCTTGCTATCACCAGCGTTTCCACCCCCTTGCTCGCCGACACCGTCTGGTTGAAGAACGGTGACAAACTGACCGGGACCATCAAGGTCTTCAATGGCGGCAAGCTGCTGCTCAATACCAAGTATGCAGGCGATATTCCACTGGACTGGAAGGAAGTCAAGACGCTGGAAAGCGATCAGCACCTGCTGGTCAAGCAGGACGCCTATACCGGGGAGATTTCCAAATCCCTGCACGCAGCCGACGACGGCAAGGTCACCCTGGCCAACGGCGATGCGCCCAAGACTGTGGATCTTGCCAGCATCCAGCAGATCATGAAGCCCAAGCCTGTGGTCACGGATCTGGTGTGGAAAGGCAACGTCGATGCCGCGCTCGACTTCCAGCGCGCCGACAAGGACACCGACGACTACAACATCGCCTTCAAGACCTCGGCCACCCATGGTCGCTGGCGCCACAACGCCAAGGGTGAATACAACCGCGAAACCCAGGATGACCTGACCACCACCAACAACTGGAGCGCCGAATACTCTATCGACCGCTTCCTGACTGACAAGTGGTTCTGGGATGGCCGCCTGACGTACAAGCATGACGGCATCGAAGATTTGCGCCGCCAGCGCACCGTCGGTACCGGTCCGGGCTACCAGTTCTGGGACGATGAGCTGGGTGCGTTCAAGGTCGGCACGTTGTTCAACCGTACCGACTTCGAATATTCCAACGGTGAGAAGGACAATTTCTACTCGGTTTCCGGGACTTGGGATTACAACCGCTACCTGATTGGCAAGAAGGTCGAGTTCTTCACCAACGGCGAACTTGGCAAGCCGATTGGCAGCGTGGCCGACTATAGCCTCGATACCGAGATCGGCCTGCGCTACAAGGTCACCGAGTGGGCCTCGCTCAACGTGAAGGCCGAGAAGGACATCATCAGCGGCTCCGACGACGGCAACCTGAACAAGACCCGCTACACCGCAGGCTTTGGTGTGGCCTGGTAAGTGCTCCGTTAAATAGCTCCTGAACGCTGTACCTTTGGGAGCGAATTCATTCGCGATTGGCCCGCACATCCAATACATTTCTATCGGTTGTGCCATCGCATCGCGAATGAATTCGCTCCCACAGGGTGCGTGTATCGTCAGTCGGCTTCAAAAAATTTTACGCAAATCCCCCGCAAAATCGTCACGCCTTTCCAATCTGGCACCCGTTCGCGATAACGATTATCGTGTGGCCTTTACCCCTGTTCAGGAGCCACACCATGAGCGTCAAAGCCAACCGGCAAGCCCGAGCACTGCTGCTCAAGGAGTATCGCGGCGTGCTGTCGACCCATTCCAAGTCGATGCCCGGTTATCCCTTTGGCTCCGTGGTGCCGTATTGCCTCGATGACCAGGGCCGTCCGCTGATACTCATCAGCCGCATCGCCCAGCACACCCACAACCTGCAACGCGACGACAAATGCTCGCTGCTGGTAGGCGAGCGCGAAGCCGAAGACGTTCAGGCCGTAGGGCGCGTGACGGTCATGGCCCAGGCGCAGAAACTGACCGACGAGGCCGCCATAGCGGCTGCGGCCCAGCGCTACTACCGCTATTTCCCGGATTCAGCGAGCTATCACAGCGCCCATGATTTCGATTTCTGGGTGCTGGTGCCCGTGCGCTACCGCTACATCGGCGGCTTTGGCGCGATTCACTGGCTCGACGAGGTGGCGCTGGCCAACCCGTTCGCAGGTCAGGCCGAGACCAGCATGGTCGAGCACATGAACGAGGATCACACCAAGGCCATCGCCCATTACGTCGAGCTGGCGGGCCTGCCGCAGACAGAACCTGCGCAACTGGTCGGCATCGACATGGAAGGCATGCATCTGCGCATCGGCCAGGGCCTGTACTGGCTGGCCTTTGCCGAGCCTTGCAATACGCCGACACAAGTTCGCCAGGCCTTGGTTCAGCTGGCTCACGCTGAAAAATGGCCGACCGTTGAAGCGACCGAGGCTTGAATTAACGACTTTGCGACTTCACCTAGTGTCTACTGGAAGCCTTCTTCCGTTGAGGAAACTATTTGATGCGCGCTTTTCTACTGCTTTTATTGCTTTTTCCGGTGCTTGAGCTGTTCGTGCTGGTGAAGGTCGGGATGTCGATCGGCTTTCTGCCGACCTTCCTGCTGGTTGTGGGTGGCTCCATGCTCGGGATTTTCGTGGTGCGGGTCGCAGGCCTTGCGACCGCCATGAGTGCCCGTGAAAGTCTGGCGCGGGGAGAGTTGCCTGCGCAGCAGATGATGGACGGCCTGATGATGACAGTCGGCGGCGGCTTGCTGGTGCTGCCCGGTTTCATCAGTGACGTGCTGGGCTTGATCTGTCTGATGCCGTTCACCCGTCGCCTGCTGGCGAACAAGGTTCGCCAGCGTGCCCAGGCCCAGGCTGACCGGCAACGTGCCTTCGCGGACGACCTGCGTTCGGCGGGACCGATGAATCCGGGTGCTGCGCGTCCCGGTACCCGTCGCCCTGAGGTGATCGAAGGTGAGGTCATCGAGGGCGAGTACGAGCCTGTCGACAAGAAGTGATCTGCACTGTGATGCAAGCACGGCACCTTCGGGTGCCGTGTCCGTTTTCGTTCCCGGGGTTTGTAAAAAAAAAATCCGCCCAGCCTTGTAATCAGCTTGCACGCCCTTATGTATGGGTCACCGCAAGGTTTCTGGCGCATTTCGTCAGACCGTATTCTGCGGTTCGCCTGCGAACCGCAACCGGCAAGCCCGGATGTTTTAACCGGCCGGTGTCAGCACCGGGCGTTCAAAAACCATAATTAGGAGATCGACAATGAAGCTTCGTCCTCTGCATGACCGCGTCGTAATCCGTCGCAGCGAAGAAGAAACCAAGACTGCTGGCGGTATCGTGCTGCCAGGTTCGGCTGCTGAAAAACCAAACCGTGGCGAAATCATCGCTGTCGGCGCTGGTCGCATCCTGGACAACGGTGAAGTACGTGCGCTGGCCGTGAAAGTGGGTGACAAAGTGGTGTTCGGCCCTTACTCCGGCAGCAACACTGTGAAAGTAGACGGCGAAGACCTGCTGGTGATGAGCGAGAACGAAATTCTCGCGGTCGTCGAAGGCTGAGTTGATACCCCGCATTTCCCGTTACTACAAAGTATTTAAGGAATAACGATCATGGCTGCTAAAGAAGTTAAATTCGGCGACGCTGGCCGTAAAAAGATGCTGGCTGGTGTAAACGTCCTGGCCGACGCCGTCAAAGCGACCCTGGGCCCGAAAGGCCGTAACGTCATCATCGAGAAAAGCTTCGGCGCTCCGCTGATCACCAAAGACGGTGTCTCGGTTGCCAAAGAAATCGAACTCAAAGACCGTTTCGAAAACATGGGCGCGCAGCTGGTCAAAGACGTTGCATCCCGTGCCAACGACGACGCCGGTGACGGTACCACCACCGCTACCGTTCTGGCTCAAGCTATCGTCAACGAAGGCCTGAAAGCCGTCGCTGCCGGCATGAACCCGATGGACCTGAAGCGCGGCATCGACAAGGCGACCATCGCCATCGTTGCTGAGCTGAAAAAACTGTCCAAGCCTTGCACCGACACCAAAGCCATCGCTCAGGTCGGCACCATCTCGGCCAACTCCGACAACTCCATCGGCGACATCATTGCCGAAGCCATGGAAAAAGTGACCAAAGACGGCGTTATCACCGTTGAGGAAGGCACTGGCCTGGAAAACGAACTGTCGGTTGTAGAAGGCATGCAGTTCGACCGTGGCTACCTGTCCCCGTACTTCATCAACAAGCCGGACACCATGGTGGCCGAGCTGGACAGCCCGCTGCTGCTGCTGGTTGACAAGAAGATCTCCAACATCCGCGAGATGCTGCCAGTTCTGGAAGCCGTTGCCAAAGCCGGCCGTCCGCTGCTGATCGTTGCCGAAGACGTCGAAGGCGAAGCCCTGGCGACTCTGGTTGTGAACAACATGCGTGGCATCGTCAAAGTCGCAGCCGTCAAGGCGCCAGGCTTCGGCGACCGTCGCAAGGCCATGCTGCAGGACATCGCTGTCCTGACCGGCGGTACCGTTATCTCCGAAGAGATCGGCCTGAGCCTGGAAACCACTACCCTGGAACACCTGGGTAATGCCAAGCGCGTCGTTCTGAACAAAGAAAACACCACCATCATCGACGGTGCTGGCGTTCGTACCGACATCGACGGCCGTATCGCCCAGATCCGTCAGCAGATCGGTGACACTTCGTCGGACTACGACAAAGAGAAACTGCAAGAGCGTCTGGCCAAGCTGTCCGGCGGCGTTGCAGTGATCAAGGTCGGTGCTGGTTCCGAAGTTGAAATGAAAGAGAAGAAAGCCCGCGTTGAAGACGCCCTGCACGCAACCCGCGCAGCCGTCGAAGAAGGCGTGGTACCTGGCGGTGGCGTGGCGCTGGTTCGCTCGCTGCAGGCTATCTCCGAACTGAAAGGCGACAACGCTGATCAGAACGTCGGTATCGCTCTGCTGCGTCGCGCTGTTGAAGCGCCTCTGCGTCAGATCGTTGCCAACTCCGGTGACGAGCCAAGCGTAGTCGTCGACAAGGTCAAGCAGGGTTCGGGTAACTTCGGTTACAACGCTGCCTCCGGCGAATACGGCGACATGATCGAAATGGGTATCCTGGACCCGGCCAAAGTGACCCGTTCTGCTCTGCAGGCAGCGTCCTCGATTGCCAGTCTGATGATCACCACCGAAGCGATGATCGCTGACGTGGCAGAAGACAAGCCTGCAGCTGGCGGCATGCCAGACATGGGCGGCATGGGTGGCATGGGCGGCATGATGTAAGTCGGCCTTACCCTGATCCACAAAAAACCCCGCTTCGGCGGGGTTTTTTTATGGCTGGGGTGCTTGCTGGCTTTGCAATTTCGCGCTACCCAGAAACCGCTGCACCTTCAACCACCTTGTCTTTCCCACCCACCGGCCGGTACAACACGGCGTAATAAGCCCCCAGACAAATCAGCCAGCAAAACACCGCCGTCCAGATGTTGTGCGAGAAGAAATGCGCGCCCTGCAACATCCTGCCCACGGAAAACACCGTGCCCAGACCGAACGCAAAGACCAACCCGGCCTTGGCCAGGCGGGGGCGGCGGTCGCGGAAGACGAAAAACAGCGCAAACAGGGTAAACCCGGTTGCCGCATGACCACCCGGCCAGCAACGGCCCGGCTTGTCAGTATGCGGGCGAGGGGCCAGCAGTTCGCTGTAGGTTTCCTGCCCGCCGAATTCGGTCAGGCTCCAGGGGCACTGAACCGAGGTGACCGCTTTGACCGGCGTTACAAAGCTGGTGGACAACGCCATCGACAGCACCATGCAGCCCAGTTCGCGCTTCCAGGGCTTGAGCGACCCGACAAAGAAAGAGGCGACGAAACCGGCGAATGACAGCACGCCCAGTGCGATCACCACCTGTTTGGCGCGATCGTGCAGTATGTTCTCCAGGAAGTAGCTGTGCTTGCCGATGAAGCCGCCCGCAGCCGGGTCATAGGCCAGTTTGGCGATGTCCATGTCCAGCGAGGTGAGTTCCAGTAACAACAGGGCAATGGCGGTTATCACCGGAATGCCCAGATAGACCCAAAGGTTGATCGGGCGCGAGGCGGGCCGTTCGAAAACGTCTGACATGGGAAATCCCGTAATGGCAAGGAGGTTGACCGAGAGCGTTCGGCAGTCTGTGCCCGGGCCTGTCGCGGCGCCGTGAATCACGAGTGAAAAAAACGTTATATCTGTCGGCGCTGGCCCTCGCGCCCACTAGGCCTTAAGCTGCCGCCAACTCTGACCGCATCGAGTGCACAGGCTTGCGCTGTGCCCGGGTCACGCCGACAACCGCATACAGAGACATGCACCCATGAGAATTCTGCTGGTTGAAGACAACCGCGACATCCTGGCGAACCTGGCCGACTATCTGGGTTTGAAGGGCTACACAGTCGATTGCGCCCAGGATGGATTGTCCGGGCTTCACTTGGCGGCCACCGAACACTACGACCTGATCGTGCTCGACATCATGCTGCCCGGTATCGACGGCTACACCCTGTGCAAGCGTCTGCGTGAAGATGCCCGCCGGGACACGCCGGTCATCATGCTCACTGCCCGCGACCAGCTCGATGATCGCCTGCAGGGCTTCCGTTCCGGCGCCGACGATTACCTGCTCAAGCCCTTTGCACTGTCAGAACTGGCTGCGCGCATCGAAGCGGTCCTGCGTCGCGCCCAGGGCGGCGGTCGGCGCACCTTGCAGGTGGCCGACCTGATCTATGATCTGGACACCCTGGAAGTCACGCGCGAAGGTCGCATGCTCAAGCTCAACCCGGTCGGCCTGAAACTGCTGGCGGTATTGATGCAGAAAAGCCCTCATGTGCTGCGCCGGGAAATCCTCGAAGAAGCGCTGTGGGGCGACGACTGCCCCGACAGTGACAGCCTGCGCAGCCACGTTCACCAGTTGCGTCAGGTGATCGACAAGCCGTTCACAAAACCGCTGCTGCAGACCGTGCACGGTGTCGGATACCGTCTGGCCGAGGGCCGCGATGGAGTTTAAGCAGAGCCTTGCCCAGCGGATCATCATCGCCTTTGCGTTGATGAGCGCGCTGGTGGCCGGGTCCTTCGCCATGGGCATCGTCGCGACGGTGCACCTGGTGGAAGAAAAACTGATTTCAGCGGGATTGGGCGGTGACCTGACCCGGCTGTTGTTGATGGACAGTGTCGAAGACTGGAGCCACCGCCCCGAGCCCGATCAGCTGTTCTATTTCAGCGGCGGGCCGGGGGACTTCGAGCTGCCCAAGGATCTGCGGCATCTGGAGCCGGGCTTTCACGAAGTGTTTCGCGGCCCGCTGTCGTACCACGCCATGGTCGAAGTGGTGGACGGCCGTCATTACGTGCTGCTGCAGGATCAGAGCGATTTCGAAGAGCGCGAGCGCGTGCTGTTCGCCGTTGTACTGGTGGGATTCGTGCTGGCACTGGCGCTGGCGGTTTTCCTGGGATGGGTGCTTGCCCGCCGGGTCATGGCGCCCGTAGTGCGTCTCGCGCGCCAGGTGCGCCATCGCGATCAGTTGCTGGGCCTTGCGCCGCCGCTGGCTCCGGATTATGCCGCCGACGAAGTGGGTGAGCTGGCGGTGGCCTTCGACGCTACGCTGGGTCGCTTGCGCGATGCCTTGACCCGCGAGCGCATGTTTACCAGCGATGTCAGCCACGAATTGCGCACGCCGCTGATGGTACTGGCAAGCTCGTGCGAACTGCTGCTGGAAAACCCGGCGCTGGACCAGCGCGCCCGTGCTCAGGTCGAGCGCATCGAGCGTGCATGTGAGGAGATGAGCGACCTGGTGCAGACCTTTCTGATGTTGGCCCGCACCCAGCGCGATGACGCTGGCATGAATCCACAGCTGACGTTGCAGGGCGCTGCCCAGCAGTTGCTGACCCTGTGGCGCGAACCGATCGAAGGCAAAGGGTTGCTGCTGGAGTATGACCCTGAGCAGGCGTCGCCGGGCAACTACAATGCGACATTCCTGTACGCAGTGATGGGCAATCTGCTGAGAAATGCCTTGCATTACACCGACCATGGTTTCATTCGCCTGACGCTGCTGGCACACGGCTTCACCGTCGAGGACTCGGGCGTCGGCATTCCGGAAGAAAAGCGCGAAGCGATGTTCCAGCCGTTCGTGCGCGGCAGTGAGAAACGGGGAGAGGGGCTGGGGCTGGGGCTTTCGCTGGTTCAGCGTATCTGTGAAAACCAGGGTTGGACGGTGAGTTTGGACCCTATGCAGCCCAACGGCTGCCGGTTCAGCGTCGATTTCAAAAGCCGTGGTGAGTGAGCTGCGCCCGCGAGTTGGTACAAATGTACAGACAATGTAAAGTTTGCTGTGAACGTGCAGGTTGTGGCCATATGCTAGCCCTATCTTCTGGTAAAACCTCGTAACATTTGCGCACGCAAAGGAACGTTTTTTTCACATTCATGTGACCTGAGAATCACGCAAATGCCCTTAGTTTTGGCTGTATCACCTTCAGGAGATACAGCCATGAGCAAGCGGATCGAGCTTGATTTCTCTCGCAAATACGACGACGACCACGCCAGAAAATATTTGCGCAAACACAGGGACGGATTCGCGCGGCAGATGTCTGATCGTCGCGACAAGCAACTGGCCCGACGTGCCTTGGCGCTGGCGGGTGAACCGGGACTGGTGCTGGATCTGCCATGCGGTGCCGGGCGTTTCTGGCCATTGCTGGCCGAAAAGGCCAATAGAGTCATCATCGGGGCCGACAATTCGGCGTCGATGGTCAAGACCGCCTGCGAGTCGCAGCCGGCGGATGTGGTGAAGCGGGTACGACCCTTGCAAACATCCGCGTTCGCCATCGATATGCCTGACAACGCAGTGGACAGCATTTTCTGCATGCGGCTCCTGCACCATGTCGGAAAGCCGGAAGACAGGGCTGTGTTGCTCAATGAGTTTCATCGGGTCACGCGGGACAGTGTGATTGTTTCGCTGTGGGTCGACGGCAATTTCAAAGCCTGGAAACGCAAGCGTGCCGAGCGTAATCGCCAGCAGGAGGGTTACCAGAACCGCTTTGTATTACCAGTGGCCACTGTTGAGGCCGAGTTCGAACAGGCAGGGTTTCGTATCCAGGAACGACTGGATTTCCTGCCGTTGTACGCCATGTGGCGAGTGTATCTATTACGTAAGAGGTAACAGGATGGCCGTGGATTTCGCAGCTGAGTTGACCGTTCCCGCCAAGGACCGTTTTGCCTATTTCTGGAACACCAAGGGTGATTGGGTAGAAGAGCCCAATGTTCGTCGCGGTGGGGAAAGTGGCGTTCAGCGCGTCGTGTCGGAGAATGGCCGCTTGCTGTACGTAAAGCGGCAAGTTGGTCACATCTATCGCAGCTGGCTGCATCCTTTCGGTCGCCCGACGGTGTTGCGGGAGCGTGATGCCCTCGAGGGCTTGCGTCAGCTCGACGTCAACGTGCCGCGCATGGTGTTCTGCGGCGCGGAGCGTGACGAGAAGAACCAGTGGCGGGCCCTGTTGGTAACCGCTGCCCTGGAAGGCTACGACGAATATGAAAACTGGCTGAAGGCCGGTGGTCGCGAGCAGTTTGGCGAGGCTGTCCATGAGCAGATGCTCAAGGAGCTGGCCCAGAACCTGGCGCGCATGCACAAGGGTCGCTGGCAGCACAGCTGCATTTACATCAAGCACGTTTTCGTCCGCGTGGTGGGTGAAGGCGCGAATGCCAAACCTGAGGTGGCGCTGCTGGATCTGGAGAAATGCCGTCAGCGTCTGACCGCCTATGGCGCGGCCCAGCACGACATGAAGCAGTTGCGTCGCCATTCGTCGTTCCAGCCTGCGGACTGGACGAAGCTCGTCTACTTTTACGAGACGGCGTTTGGCAGCCCCATCAAAGGTTTAGATCGATGAAGCTAGAACTGGCGCGAGGTTTGTTTGTAGTCGGGGCGTTGGGCATCGCATCCATGGCCATGGCAGCCTGGGAGCAACCCAGACCAAAGATTCTGAGCGCAGTACACGGTGAGGGCCAATGTGCCTTGCCGCGGGTGGCGAAGATCGACTCGCCTGTACGCCCGGATCATGATCTGCTGTTGTTGATGTTCGGGCTGGCCCAGGGTTCGGGGCCGCAGCATTGAGAGCACCATGTGACAAAAAAGCCCCGAGGATTCGGGGCTTTTTTGTTGCTGCTGGCTTTGGATTCTTACTCTGATTTCAAGCCATCCCGCGCTGCCAACAACGTGTAAAAACAAGGCAGCACAAACAGCGTAAACAACGTCCCCACCGACATCCCCGTCGCGATCACCAGGCCGATGTCGAAACGGCTCACGGCGCCCGCGCCGGTCGCGAGGATCAGCGGCACCATGCCGAACACCATCGCTGCCGTGGTCATCAAAACCGGGCGCAGGCGGATCGCTGCGGCTTCTTCCACCGCTTCGCGGGCGTTAAGGCCCTTGTCGCGGCGCAGCTGGTTGGCGAACTCGACGATCAGGATGCCGTGCTTGCTGATCAAGCCGATCAGCGTCACCAGTCCCACCTGGGTGTAGATGTTCAGTGTCGAAACCCCGAGGAACAGCGGAATCAGCGCCCCGCAGATCGACAGCGGCACCGTCACCAGAATCACCAGCGGGTCGCGGAAACTTTCGAACTGCGCCGCCAGCACCAGGAAGATGATCGCCAGCGCCAGGCCGAACGTGATCCACAGTGCGTTGCCTTCCTGCACAAACTGACGGGATGTGCCCGCATAGTCATACGCGAAACCGGCGGGAGCCTCTTCAATGGCGATGTTGCGGACTGTCTCGATGGCCTCGCCCATGCTTACCAGGGGGAAGCCCGAAATGATCGCTGAGTTGAGCTGCTGGAACTGGTTGAGCTGGCGTGGGCGAGCACGATCGCTGACGGTAATCAGGGTCGACAGCGGCAGCATCTTGCCATCGGTGTTTTTCACGTAATAGTTGGACAACCATTGAGGGTTGTCGCGGTAGGCCCGCTCCACCTGGGCAATGACCTTGTAGCTGCGGCCGTCGATGGTGAAGCGGTTGATCTCCGCCTCGCCAAGCAATGTCGCCAGGCTGCCGCCCAGATCCTGCATGGACACGCCCATCTGCGCTGCCTTGGCGCGGTCGATATCGACCACCACCTCCGGCTTGTCGAACGCCAGGTCCACATCCAGGAAGGCGAACTTGCCGGACTCGGTCGCGCGTTTCTTGATCCGGTCGACCACCTCCAGCAGCGCCGTGTAATCATTTGGCGTATTGATGACGAACTGGAAGGGCAGGCCTTCACCGGTGCCCGGCAGCGACGGCAGGTTGAAGCCGAAGATCTGCAGCCCCGTGATGCCCTCGAGTTTGGCCTGAACCTGCGGCAACAATTCCATCTGGGTGCGACTGCGCTCGTCCCACGGTTTGAGCAGGAAACCGCCAACGCCGGTCTGCACGCCGTTGAAACCGTTGATCTGGAACGAGGAGTAATACTCGGGGAACGCCTTGAAGATGCTGATGAACTGGTCGGTGTACTTGTTCATGTAGTCGAGGTTGGTCGGCTGGGGCGAGGTGGCCATCATGAAGATGATGCCCTGGTCCTCGTCCGGTGCCAGTTGTGACTGGCTGAACTTGAGGAACACCGGAATCAGGCACAGCACCAGCACCGCAAACACGATCACCACCGGCCGTGTGTTCAGGGTGCCGTGCAGCAAGCGCTGATAACGGGTTTTCAGGCCGTCGAAGATCTTGTCGAGCCGGTGGGCAAGGCCGCTGGGGTTTTCGTCGTGGCGCAGCAGCATCGCGCACATCATGGGCGAGAGCGTCAGGGCTACGATGCCGGAAATCACCACGGCGCCTGCCAGCGTCAGGGCGAACTCCTTGAACAACGCGCCGGTCAGGCCCTCCAGGAAGCCGATGGGGGCGTAAACGGCCGCGAGCGTGATGGTCATCGAGACCACCGGCATGGCGATCTCCCGGGCACCTTCAAGCGCTGCATCGAAGGGCGTCTTGCCTTCTTCGATGTGCCGATGGATGTTTTCCACCACCACAATCGCGTCGTCTACCACCAGGCCGATGGCGAGCACCATGGCCAGCAGTGTCAGCAGGTTGATCGAGTAGCCCATCATCTGCATGAAGAACAACACGCCAATCATCGACAGCGGGATGGTGATCACCGGGATCAGCACGGAGCGCAACGCACCGAGGAACAGGAACACCACCACGATGACAATCAGCACGGCTTCGATCAGGGTTTTCGCCACCTCGTGGATCGAGGCCTGAATGAACAGCGTGGCGTCGTAGGCGATGGAGGCTTTCAGGCTCGGCGGCAACTGGCTTTCCAGCTCCGGCATGATGCGACGCACTTCCTTGATGACGTCCAGCGGGTTGGAGCTGGGCGTGCCCTTGATGCCGATGTACACCGACGGCGTGCCGTCGAACGAGCTGACGGTGTCGTAGTTTTCCGCGCCCATTTCCACCCGCGCCACATCTCCAAGCAGCACGCGGCTGTCGCCGACGGTTTTAAGCGGGATGGCGGCGAAGGTCTCGGGAGACTTCAGGTCCGTGGTGGCGTTGACGCTGGTGACGATGTACTCGCCCTTCACCTCACCGGCGGCAGAGAGGAAGTTGTACTTGCGCACGGCGTCTGTGACGTCATTGGCGGTCAGGCCGAAACCTGCGAGCTTGACCGGATCCAGCCACAGGCGCATGGCGAACACCTGGTTGCCGAGGATCTGCGCCTCGGCCATGCCCGGCAGCGTGGCGAGCTTGGGCTGGATGACGCGGGACAGGTAGTCGGTGATCTGCGGGTTGTTCAGCTCCGAGCTGTAGAAACTGATGTACATCAGGGCCGAGGCGTCGGCGGCTTCCTTGCTCAGCACCGGATCTTCGGCGTCCTGTGGCAGCTTGTTCTTGACCTCGTTGGCCTTGGCCAGAAGCTCGGTATAGAGGCGGTCGCTGTTGGAGCCGATGCGCGCGTAGATCGAGATTACCGAAAAATTCTGGCGACTGACCGAGGTCATGTAGTCGATGCCTTCGGCGCTGGCCAGGCTCTGCTGCAAGGGTTGGGTGATGTAGCCCTGAATGGTCTCGGCGTTGGCGCCGGGGTAGGCCGTGGTCACGGTAATCAGGGCGTTTTCCATCTGCGGGTATTCGCGGATGGTGAGTTTGCTGAACGCCTGGAAACCCAACAGCACGATCAGCAGGCTGATGACGCTGGCCAGTACCGGGCGGCGGATGAACGGGTCTGTGAATGCCATCAATGAACGCTCCTTTGACAGTCAGTGTCGATCAGTCAGCAGATCCGGGCTTTGAGCCCTGGCTGCGCTGCTCGACGGGGGCTGCCGTATCGGCGCTGATGGCGACGTTGGCGCCGTTGTCCAGCTTGAGCTGGCCGCCGGTCACCACCTGTTCGCCCACTTGCAATCCCTTGCTGATGATCACGAATCCGCCCCGGCGCTCGCCGGTCTGCACGAAGCGCCGCTCCACTGCCAACTGTGGTTCACCTTTGCTGTTGTTCTCCTGCTTGCCGTCGGCACCTTTTTTGGGCACCACGACGTACACGGAATTGCCGTACAAGGTGTAGGTGATGGTGCTTTCGGGCACCACTCGCTCACGACTGTCCTTGCCGAGGATGACCGAGAGACTGGTGAACATGCCTGGCAGCAATTTGCCATCGGGGTTGGGCAGGGTGGCGCGGATCAGCACGTTGCGGGTGGCGTCCTCGACCTTGGGGTTGATGGCGCTGATGCTGGCGTCGAACGTGCTACCGGGGTATGCGGCCACACTGACTTGTACTTTCTGGCCGATCGCCAGTTTTGGCAGCATTTGCTCGGGCATGAAGAAGTCGGCATAGAGACTGCTCAAATCCTGCAACGTGGCGATCACCGTGCCGCTGGCCAAGTAATCGCCGACGTCCACCTGACGGATACCGATGGTGCCGCTGAAGGGCGCCAGGATGCGTTTCTTGGCCAATGCCGCGTTGAGTTGGGCGACGGTGGCGGCGGCTTTCTTCTGGGTGGCGGCGAGCTTGTCGAACTCACCCCGGGAAATGGCCGAATCGCCCACCAGCTTGCTGCCTCGGGCGTAATCCACCTGAGCCAGGCCCAGATCCGCTTCGGCGGTGCCCAGCAGGCCTTTTTCAACGTCGCTGTCGAGTTGCAGCAGCGGCTGGCCGAGCTTGACCTTCTGCCCGGATTCGAACTGCACCGCCTTCACCGTGCCGGCGATTTCCAGGCTCAGGTCCACGCCCTGAAACGCTTTGAGGCTGCCGATGGCGGGCAGGCGATTTTCCCACGAACGTTCTTCAACGACCGCGACGGCAACGTTGATGGGCGGTTTGGGGGCAGAGAACTGCTGGATCTGTTTGTAGATCGAAAAGGCCTTGTACCCTCCCAGGGCCAGTACCACGAACACCACCACAGCCAGCATGAGCAACATACGGCGACGCAACATATTCCACTTCCTTGGAAAACAGATGAATCAGGCGAGCACGGTATTCGTGTCGCGATCTCAAGCCAAGCCCACCAAATGCAGATGGTTGTCCCACAACCCCGCCGGCAATTCCAGCGGCTGGGGCGCCAGGGTGGCCTGGCGGCAATCATACAGCCGGCAGCGGCCCTGGCCTGAGGTCACCACAAAGCCGTCGGCCACGGCGCCGACACCGGCGCAATCGGGCAGTGGCGCATCGAGCTTCACCGCGCCGCTGTCCAGGTCCCAGATAAAGAAACGATTGCCACGCGGCGCTGTTAAAGCCACCAAACGCAATTCGTTGTGGATCGCCACGCTGGCGGTGTAGTGCGCCATCGCTTGCAACTGTTGTTCAGCCACTGGAAAGGCCTGAAACGGCTCCCCCGGACGCTTGATCGCCAGCAGCTCGGCGGACTCGTGGGACGGCCCCATGAACTGCTGGCCGGCAACGATGGTGCCGTCGCTGGCAATCGCCATGTGGCGAACGCTGTTCATTTGCTGGCTCAATGTCTCCTTGCTCAGCAGCGTACCGTCGCGCTGCATCAGCACCAGGCTTGGCTCCATGGCATCAAGGTTCATCTCCACGCGGCTTTCGGCCTCAGTGCGAATGCCGCCGTTGGCGACCGCCAGGGTCTCACCGTCAGGCATCCATGACACCTGATGCGGGCCGATGCCATGGGTGGGAATCTCGCCGCTGTGCTCCAGACGCTCACCGTTGAAGCGATACACGCCCAACAGGCCCCGACCGGGATCGGTGGTGTCGTTTTCCGTGGCGTACAGCCATTCGCCGCTCTTGTGGATCACCGCGTGGCCGTAGAAATGCCGGTTGGGCCTGGAGGTGATGGTCTGCAACAGGCGGCCGTCGCGCAGGTCGATCAGGTAGCTTTCGGTGCCCGGACGACGGGCGACGAACAGCGCAATCGAAAGCGTCGGGTGATCGATGATGTCGTGGCAACGCTGGGCCACTTGCGTGGCGAACACCCGCGTGCCGTCCACCCGATAACCCACGGCATAGTGACGGCCGTCGCTGTCGTCGCGGGCGGACAGCAGCAGCGGGCTTTCGCCTTTTTTGCGCAGCAGTGTCCAGCCACCCAGTGTGCAGGCGCTGAGAACGAAGCTCCCCAGCGCAAGAGCCTGACGTCGCAACATATCAGTCACCATCGTTGGCGTTGAACCCCAGCTGAATGCCCAACGCCTTGGCCAGTTCGCCTTCGTGCAGGCGATGGACCACGTTAAGGCTGTCGTAGAACGCATTCAACTGTTGACGACCCTGTTCGGTCGCCAGCAATTCGACCAGTGGCGGCTTGAGGGCGGCCAGCTGCTTGCGGCTTTCGGAGTAGGCGGCGTCGATCTTGTCGGCCAGCGGTTTCTGCTCGGCGGGCAACAGGCCACGCAGCCCTTTGTTGTCGACGCCGGACCAGACGGTCTCGGCACTGGCAAGGCTTGCCTGCAGGCTGCTCAGCGAGGCCTTGCTGCGCCACGCATCGGCCTGGAACGGTTGCGGTACGCCCTTGGACTGGCGGCCCAGTGGGGTGCCGAGCTTCTTCTTCAGGGAGTCCAGCGCCGTCACCTGAACGCGCAGCAATTCGGCGATCGCTTCGTGGGAGTCAGCGTAACGCTGGTTCGGGAACTTGCTCAGTTGCGCGAGCATGCCGTCGGTGCTGTTCCAGCTGTTGAGGATTTCCTCGGCCAGGCTCTTCTGACGTTCGCCGATGGCGGTCAGCAGCGGGCAGTACAGCGCTTTCTGGTCGGCAGCGGCCATGTCGATGTTGGCATCGAACAGGATGTATTCATAGGCCGACAGGCCTTGAACCACCACGCTGGACTTGGCCAGCGCATCGGCAGTTATCTGTGGCTGGGCCGTCACCAGTTGCTCGACCTGACGGCCCACGAGATTTTTCTTGTCCGGCCAGAACTGCACCTGCCAGGAGCGATTGCCCTCGGCCAGCGGGCCGATCAGCAGCGGCTGCAGTTCAGCCCACGCCTTCTGTGCGTGGAGGAAGTCGGCGCGGGCAGTGTCCAGGTCGCTCTTGCCCTGGCAGTAGGCGAGGGCGCTGACCGCCAGTTGCCGGTCGGCGTCTACCCAGCGGCTGTAGGTCGGCAGGATCACCTGCTTGGCGATGGCGGCGGACGTCACGGCTTGCGGATCCGAAGGGGCGCATGCGCCCAGCGCGAGGGCGGCAAGGCCGGTGAACAACAGCTTGGGACGGAACATGCCCGGCTCCTTGTTTAAAAAGTTATAGAGAATTCAGAAACGCCAGCAGCGCAGCCCGCTGCTGAGCGTCAAAAGCCAACACTTGACGCTGGGCCGGCAGCGCTTCGCCGCCATGCCACAGCACCGCTTCCATCAAATCGCGGGCGCGCCCGTCGTGCAGAAACTGGGTATGACCGCTGACCGTCTGGGTCAACCCGATCCCCCACAGCGGCGCCGTGCGCCATTGCTGGCCGTTGGCATGGAACTCGTTGAGGTTGTCGGCCAGCCCTTCGCCCATGTCGTGCAGCAACAGGTCGGTGTAGGGGCGAATGACCTGATTGGCCAGCTCCGGCTCCGCTGCGTTTGCTGAAGTGGTGAACTGCGGGGTATGGCATTGCTGGCAACCGGCCTTGAAGAACAGGTTCTTGCCCGCCAGCACCTGCGGGTCGCCCACGTCGCGGCGCGCCGGAACGCCCAGGTTGCGCGCATAGAAAGTCATCAGCCGCAGGATATTGTCGCTGACTTCCCGCTCGCCATCCGGCCCTTCGCCGTTGGGCGCCTCAAGACAGGCGGTCTGGGTCGGGGTGCAGTCATCGCTGTTCTTGAGGCCCGATGTCAGGCCCATGTCGCCTGCCAGTGCATGGGCATTCTGCTGGAGCACGCTTGGCTGCGAGGCTTTCCAGCCGAAGCGCCCGAGCACGACTTTCTGCTGGACATCATCCCAGACCCAGTTGGGTTTGCCGGTGATGCCCGTACCGTTTTCGTTCTCGGGTTTGGCGTTGGCCAGAATGGCCGTTTCAGGGATTGCTTCCAGAAGGCCTAGGCCGATCATGGGCGGCGCGATACGGGCCGACGCCCGGGCTTGCGGGTGCAGTGGGCCGTACCCAAGCTGGGTGATCTGCAGGGTAGGGCGGCGCAGTTGCACCGGCGTGCCGTCCCGGAAGTGCAGGGTCAGGGTATCGTAGACCACGCGCACCTTGCCTTCGGGCGTGACCCCGGGGATCGCCATGTCCTGCAGTTGCGTGCCGTACACCGGCTCAGGCGTCAGGCCCATCTGCTGGATCTGCCGGATATACGCGGGTGTGCGTTCCCCCGTCTCATCCGGGATGGACAGGCGCACCAGCATGGAAACGGCGTTGTCTGCGCCAGGCTCGGGCGGATGCCCGCGGCCGTCCTTGATGTGGCAGTTCTGGCAGGCATTGGTGTTGAACAGCGGCCCCAAACCATCCCGTGCGGTGGTGGTCGACGGAGCGATGACCCATGGGTTGCGGAAGAAACTGTTACCGACACTGAAGTCCAGCCGCCGCGAGGGCGACAGGTTACCGGAGGGCAGGGAGAACGCATTGCGGTCGCTTCGGTTGACCGTCGCCGCGCCGCCGGACTGTGCTTCGCCAGGTTCTGCGGCGGTAAAACGCGGGGCGTCATCGCACCCACCGAGGGCCGCAGCCATCAGCAGGAAAAGCGAAAGACGGAACCGCACAGTCATACAGATCCTGCAAAGGGCGTGAAATCGGGGCGAGCAAGCTTACCAGCCCCGCCTGTGGGTAATAAGAGGGATTTGCGTTTGGAGGTGCCTCTCGCAATAGGTTGTTACCAATTAGCGCCCCGCCCAGGAAAAGGCGGAGCGCAGGTGCGGTTCACATGCCGGCAATTTCCAGCGTGGGGTTTTCGATCATCAGTTGCATCAGGCGCTGCTCACCCTCGACCACCTTGAACGAACGGTAGTCGCCCACGGTGTCGAGCTGGCGTTCTCGCTCGCGAATCGCCAGCTCCTTGGCCCGTTCATAGCCGTAGTACTCAACCCGGAATGACTTGGTGACGCTGCTGCCATTACGCAGCGTGGTGCGCGCCACCCAATACGCGGTGCCCGTGTAGCAGCGGTAATGCACCCCGGGATAGCCGCTGGTGTTGGTGGCGATGATGCGTTGGCGGATGTCCCGGCTCAGGCGCGGCAAGTGGTTGAGCAACAATTGATCGCGGCAGGCGTCCGCCGCCTGGCGCGCTGCCTCGCGGCCGCCGTAGCGGGAGAATGAGAACAGTCGGTTGAAGGTTCTGCCGTCACGATAGATCGTCACCTTCCAGGCCCGAGGCCCCTTGATGCCGACCAGCAGGTGGATACCGTAATCGTTGGCTTTGAGTTTGCTGACGCGGCGCCTTTTCTTGTTTCCTCTGGGCACTTTCTGTCTCCTCCTGGATGGGATGGGGCAAGGAAGTACGCATCATCGGCGGCGAAAACCCGGTGTTCAATCCGACATCGAACGATCAGGAAATGCCCTACAAACATTACAGAACGGTCCTTTCAGCCCGTTCTCTGAACGAAATTCGAAACATGGCCACTGTCATTTCTGACAGTTGTCAACGAAAGTTGGTACGGCTTAGTCTGGCGTTGAACGGCAGTGATGGTCAGGAACTTGAATCGGTTGATCCGGCCCTACGATCGGGAGACGGTGTGATGAATTCGGTAAGTTCGGTTTGCACTCAGACCCCTCGATTACACGTTTTCGATCCGCGAGCAAAGGTATCCAGAAGAATTGAGGTTCATCGCCGCGTAGAGACTGACTTGCCTCTGATGCTGATTGAACAGTCAGACTTTGATGTCGCAGGCCGAGAAATTGCCAGGCGTGACCCTCGATTGTTTCATGATCCCGCTGATTCCTCTCCCAGACTCGCCAACTACCGATGCATCTTGAGTTTGAGCGGCCAAACGTTGCGCCGTGATAGTGCAGATGCGGGATGGCGGGCCTACCTGCGTGGAAGTTTTGCAGAGGAGCGGATGGTCTGCGATGCGGTAGGCAATCAAATCCTGCATCAATTCGACGATGCGCTGAGAGTCGTCGCTGTAGTCGAACAAGTACCACAGGGGGTGCCGCAAGTCGTTGAGCGTTTCAGCCATGGGCTTCCAACGGATACAAATGCTGCGAAGAATCTCGTCGGTCAAGTTGTCAGGCACGATCATACCGGAGGTACTTCAACCGTCACGGCGAGGAATATCGCAGGTATTGCGACCTGCCAGAATGATCGCCTTCTCAGGGCGTTCGATCATCCGGACTGGCCGATTGAAGAGGCCATGCGCGAAACGCTGCTGGAGCCCGGAGGAGGGGGATCGACCCATACGCATCTCAATGCGTGCCGTGAGATCATTCAGCGCCGAGATGCCCGGGGAAATCGTCGCGATATCCACGCACACGTATCCGGGAGGGTCAGAGCGGTAGCATTGTCGTCCGGCAATGAGCGACGCGTGCTGGTCGATGGTATCGAGTACGACGCACAGGGGCGGCTGATCCATGCAGCGCTGGGCAATCATGTGAATGTTTGTCGATCCTACCACCCTGCCGATGGTTGTCTAAGCGCGATCCAGGCCGTTGGGCCAGGTGGCTCAGCCTTGCAGGATATCCGGTACATTTATGATCCCGTCGGCAACTTGCTTGGCGCCTCGGATGCAGCGCAGCCGGCCCGATATTTCAATAATCAATGTGTGCAGACCGACCAGATTTATCAATACGACGCGCTTTACCGACTTGTCCAGGCATCAGGATTGGAGAGTGCTGCACAGGTGCGTTATTGGAGCGGTGATCATGCACATTTGGATTCCAACCAGGTCGCAGGGTTTACCGAATATTACGACTACGATGTGAGCGGCAACTTGCGCGAGCTTCGGCATGTGGGAGCGCAGAACTGGACGCGACGTTGGGCCGTCTCACGCTCGAGCAATCGGAGCCTGGACTATGCGACTGAGCAGGAGCCGTCGGAGGAGGTGATAGCGAACGCATTCGATGCGTGCGGTAATCGTCGGCAGTTGGCTGACGGTCAGACGCTCTTCTGGGATGCCCGAAACCGATTGAGTCATTTGGACTTGGTCACTCGACTAGCCGGTACTAACGATGATGAGCACTACATCTATGGTGCCGAAGGAATGCGTTTGAAGAAAGTCCGACGCGCCCAGGCCAGTGGCTGCCAGAATGTGGAGCAGGTCGTGTACTTCCCGGACCTGAGAGTGCATCGGCTCAATGACGTTGAAGTGCTGAGCACAATGAGTCTTGACTTGGGTTGCTGCGCCGTTCGAATGACGTGTGTTGACGATGGTTCACCTGTATTAGCCGAGGATAATCTTCTTGTGTTCGGCCTGATGGATCATTGTGGCTCCGTGACTGTGGAGCTGGATGAACAAGCGTCCGTCGTGAGCCATGAGCTCTATTATCCATTCGGTGGTACGGCTTGGTGGGCCACGCCAAATGAAATAAGTGCAAGTTGCAAGCGGCTGCGCTATTCGGGTAAAGAGTGTGACGCCAGCGGTCTGTATGATTTTGGACGTAGGTGTTATGCACACTGGCTGGCACGCTGGATCAGCGCCGATCCTGCGTGGGAGGTGAACGGGCTCAACTTGTTCGGTTTTTGCGGGAGTAACCCCATCAACCGCACAGACCCTGACGGTCGAATGTGGAGTGATAATACCGCCTCTAAGGTGCTCGAGCCCGACGCTCAGGGCAGTGAGGCCTCGGGATTGGATCATGCTGTGCCGGATGATCTTTTGGAGGCGTTTTTTGCTGATGAGCCGCAGTTGATAGAGAAGTATGGATTACCTGTGTTGGATAACAGCTCAGATGAGCCAGCGCAATCGCCTTATGCCAGTTCGCCGCCCGGTTCCGTACAAAGCCAGGAATCGGGCAGCCCGTTATCCAGCCCGGGTAGTGTTAGCGAAGCGCAGCTAGACCGGCCTCTGCCGCCCGGTCTGGATTATGTCGACTATGGCTGGAACATGAAGGGTCTCTTGGAGCGCAACTCGTTTGCACGAACTGTCTACAGAGCATCCATGCAGCGCCCTGAAACAGTCCAGACTCAAGGTTTCGATGCATCACGCGATTTTACAGCCGTGCCAAAGATGATACGCGGGCAGGCTCTCATTGTTGCGGAGACACTCGAGGGAGCGATCCATTACGCCAGGGCAGGGGGCAACCCCAAGCTATACAATTTCTATGAGATTGATGCAGCCGCTCCCGGTGCTTCTCTTAATGAGAACTGGATTCTTAACAATGAGTTGATGCTCAAGCATCTGGGCGCCGCTGAATTAGCTCGTTCCGAGCCGCTCAGCCTGGAAGAGTTGACCGGGGAGGCCAACCTGATGCACGAAGCTCATATTGATGTGCGTGCCGTCAATGAAACCCGTGCGTCCAGCGTACGGCACATACCTCACTCGTCGATAAAGTGGCAGTGAATAGCTGGTCAGTAAACTGACCAGCTATCGGGATTCTGCACACCTACAAGGTGCAGTTGCCAGCATCGGGCAGAGTCAGGATCAGAACTCGTGATCGGCGTTGTCCGGGTTCAGGTCGGTGATGCCCAGTTTGCCTGCGGCCTGTTCGATGGCACCGGTCTGTTTGACCAGGGCGGCGATGGCGTCGCGGACCACCTGGTTGCCGGCCGTGTTGCCCGCCGCGATCAGTTGATCGAAGTGCTCGCCCTTGTTGGCGTGATCGACGATGACCTGCAGCTTGGCCTGGGTGGCGTCCAGGTCGGCGCGCAGGGTGGCATCGGTGGTGGCATCAGCCTTGGCCACCAGCGAGGACAAACTTGGGCCGCTGACCTTGCTGCCGTCTACGCGGGTGTACTCGCCCAGGTAAACGTTGCGGATGCCCAGGCCGTTGTAGAAGTGCGAGTTGTGGGTGTTGTCGCTGAAGCAGTCGTGCTCGTCTTCGCTGGAGTTGGCTTCCAGCGCGACCTTCATGCGCTCGCCCGCCAGCTCGCCCAGCGACAGGCTGCCCATGCCGAACAGCATCTTGCGCAGTCCGCTGTCGCCTGGCTCGGCTTCCAGCGAGGCGCGGTAGTTGTCGGCAACGCCCGGCTTCCAGTTGTTGACCATTTCTTCCAGATCGCTGACCAAAAGGTCGGTGACCGCCTTCAGGTAGGCGCGACGACGATCGTTGTGGCCGCCGGTGCCGCCTTTGCCGTCGATGTAGTCGCTGGCAGGGCGCTCGCCGGCGCCTGGGCCGTTGCCGTGCAGGTCCTGGCCCCAGAGCAGGAACTCGATGGCGTGGTAGCCGGTGGCGACGTTGGCTTCGGAGCCGCCCAGTTCGTTCAGGCTGGCGAGTTTTTCAGGAGTGATTTCGCTGACATCGACTTTGTCTTCGCCCACCTGGACCGATTTATTGGCGATGATGTTGGCGGTGGCGCCCGGGTTGCCGAGGGCGTGCTGGTAGTCCTTCGCGACGTAGTCGATCAGGCCTTCGTCCAGCGGCCAGGCGTTCACCTGACCTTCCCAGTCGTCGATGATGGTGTTGCCGAAGCGGAAGACTTCGGTCTGCATGTACGGAACGCGGGCGGCGACCCAGGCATCGCGAGCGGCCTTGAGGGTTGCATCGTTTGGCGTGGCGAGGAAAGCGTCGACGGCAGTGCTGAGTTTCTTCGCAGTGGATTCGGCGTCGCTGAAGGCGGCAAAGACGATGTTCGCGTAGTTCGCGACCACGGCCTTGATCTCGGCATCGCTGGTCTGGGCTGGCGCTGGGGCCGGGGCGGCAGCGGGAGCCTGTGCGGCGGCTGGGGCCGGAGTTGGCGCGGCAGCGGCGGGCTTGTCCTTGCCTTGGTCACAACCGGCCAGGGCGATAGCGAGGGCCAGCAGACTGGCAGTAGCCAGGGGCGTACGAATCATGACGGAATCCTGCGTCGAGAGTGTGTGTGATCGGTGGCGAACGCCAAAAAAAGCTGCAACATAATGCGAAAGATTTGCATTCGGTGTAAAGGCGAAACGCCGTTACGCAGGCGGGGGAGGTATTTCAAGCTGTTACAAGGCGTTTCAGGCAAACCGACAAAAATGCAACCCGGATAAATGACCCGTAGCAGTCCGGCTTGCCGGCGGGACGATTCAGCATTCGCTGTCGCCGGCAAGCCGGACTGCTACGGGGAGTGTTGTAGGTTTTGAATCAGAGCACCCCAACGTGCGAGCGCTGTGCGTTCTTGAGGTAGGAAAGCAACTCCCGGGCCGGCAACGGCTTGCTGTAGAAATAGCCCTGGCCCTCGTGGCAGCCCTCGGAAATGATGTAGGCCTCCTGCTCAGTGGTTTCCACACCTTCGGCAATGACCTGCATCCCCAGGCTTTTGCCGAGCTGGATGATGGCGCGCACGATGGTCGCGTCGTCATCGTCGTCGATCAGGTCCTGGACGAAGCTCTTGTCGATCTTGATCTTGTCCAGCGGCAGACTCTTGAGGTAACTGAGCGACGAGTAGCCGGTTCCGAAGTCATCAATGGCGATCAACGCCCCTGAGCGGCGCAGGCTGAGCAGGTGCTGGGCGGCGGTGCTGATGTCTTCCATCAGGCCGGTTTCGGTCACTTCCAGCTCCAGGCTGCGCGGTGGCAGGCGATGGATCTGCAACAGGTTGTTGACCACCCGAGGCAACTCGGCGTGGTGCAACTGAACGGTAGAGAGGTTCACGGCCATGCGCAGGTCGGTAAACCCCTGATCGTGCCATTCGCGCAGTTGTTTGCACGCCTGATCCAGCACCCATTCGCCGATGGCGATAATGGTGCCGTTCTGCTCGGCCAACGGAATGAACTGGTCGGGCGGCACAAAGCCGTGTTCCGGATGCGTCCAGCGAATCAGTGCCTCGACCCCCACCACGCGCTGGTCCCGGTAGCTGATCTGCGGCTGGTACACCAGATGAAACTGATTGCGCACCAGTGCCTCGCGCAGGTCTTTTTCCAGCTCCCGACGACGACGCATCTCGCTGTCGACGCTGGCGATATAGAACTGGTAGCGGTTGCGTGACCGGGTCTTGGCCAGTGTCATGGTCTGTTCGGCTTTTTGCAGCAGCTTTTCGGTGCTGTCGCCGTCTTCGGGGAACAGGGTGATGCCGATGGTGGCCCGCAGGCGGATTTCCTGTTGATCGACCGCGAACGGGGCTTCCAGATCGTCGAGGATGCTCTGCGCCAGCTCGGCCGCTTCGTAGGGTTGCTCGATGTCGGCTTGCACCAGTGCGAACTGGTCGCCGCCCAGGCGGGCCAGTGCGCCCAGTCGCCCGCTGTGTCCGCGCAGACGGTCGGCCAAGGCGAGCAGCAACTGATCGCCGGCCTGGTAGCTGAACTGTTCGTTGATGCCCTTGAAGTCGTCCAGACCCACGCAGAGCACGGCCACGCGGTGCTGTACGCGACCTGAGTCCACCAGAATCCGGTCCAGTTGTTGCTGCAATTGCTGGCGATTGGGCAGGCCGGTGAGGAAGTCATATTGCGCCATGCGCAGCAGGCTGGACTCGGCTTCGTGGCGCAGATGGGTATTGCGCTCGATGGAGGACAGCAGTTGGTTGGCGGTGGTGACCCAGATACCCAGCTCGTTCTTTTCATGGCCCTTGAGCAATGGCAGTTGATGCTCGCTGGGACGGTCAGGGTTGATGCTGGTCAGGTGCTCGATAATGCGTGACAGCGGCTTGGTTAACAGCCAGTGATAGACCAGGTACAGCACCATGCCCATCGCCAGGGCGCGCAGCACGCCGGAAATGAAGATGATCAGGGAATTGGTCAGGAAGCCTTCGCCGTAGGTGGCGGTGTCCAGAGTGATGCGCAAGTCGCCGTAATATTCGCTGTAGGGGCTGCGGCCCACCAATTGCGTGGTAAAGCTGCGCTCCTGGCCGAGGATGGGGTCGGTCAGCCAGCGGGTCGGGGTCGCCGCCAGGTCGCGGGTCTTTTCCGCCAGCAGGGTCTCGTTCGGATGACCGATGGACGCCATGCGCACGGCCTTGTCCTGAAACAGACCTTCAATGACCTGCATACCCATCTCGCGGTCCAGGCTATAGACAGCCTGAGTCGAGGGGTCGCGGAACATGTCGAGAATCCGCCCGGCGTCGGTGGCGACAGCCTGGCGTGTCTTGTACGCGTCGTACACGATCTGCGCGCAACTGAGCACTACGCCCACGACCAGCGCCGAAAGCAACACCACACGCAGCAGCTTCACCGACAAGCTGTTTTTGAGTTCCAGCTTCAAATGGGCATTCCTTCATCCATGCGATAGCGGGTTGTTGCAAGCATTGGCAATGCAGCCCATCAACGTCAAGGTCTTGATACACCCTCGACCTGTTCCATCCAGATAACGATTCCCTGCGGGCAAGTAAGGCTATCGGTACTGTGTCGGTAGAAGGCAGCCGGAACTTGAGCGTCGATTCGTCGAATCGAGCCGAAACTGATATTAGTCCGCTATCGTTGTAAGACGATACATAAAGGACGAATAGAACGCGAAAAAAAACCCGGACAGGCCGGGTTTTTTCAAACAACCATCTGATGCGCGGATCAGGCGGTGAAGGTCTTGCCTTCGAACTGCTCTGCAACGAACTTCCAGTTCACCAGGTTCCAGAACGCCTCGACGTATTTAGGACGCAGGTTGCGGTAGTCGATGTAGTAGGCGTGTTCCCAGACGTCGCAGGTCAGCAGCGGGGTGTCGCCGTTGGTCAGCGGGTTGCCGGCACCGATGGTGCTGGCCAGGCCCAGGGAGCCGTCAGCCTTCTTCACCAGCCAGCCCCAGCCGGAGCCGAAGGTGCCGATGGAAGTCTTGCTGAACTCTTCCTTGAACTTGTCGAAGGAGCCGAACGCTGCGTTGATGGCATCAGCCAGTGCGCCGGTAGGTTGGCCGCCAGCGTTTGGCGCCAGGCAGTTCCAGTAGAAAGTGTGGTTCCAGACCTGGGCTGCGTTGTTGAAGATACCGCCCGAGGAAGTCTTGACGATTTCTTCCAGAGTCTTGCCTTCGAACTCGGTGCCCGGCACCAGGTTGTTCAGGTTCACGACGTAGGTGTTGTGGTGCTTGTCGTGGTGGTATTCCAGGGTTTCCTTGGAGATGTGCGGTGCCAGAGCGTCATGTGCGTAAGGCAGCGGCGGCAATTCGAAAGCCATGGTGATTCTCCTACTCAGGTCAGGTTGCGGTTAGCGCAAGGCCGATCACGGGCGGCCGTACAGAGTATGCGTCGGTGAGTTTCTACTCTTTTGCGACACAGGGGCAGGATCATAGCACCGGGCCCAGACCATAACCACGCAACAACTGTGTGGGATAGAGGTTCCAGAGCAGTGGACGGAAATGATGGGTTGGGCATCAAGCGTTGACTCTTGATCGTTCCCACGCTCCGCGTGGGAATGCATTGTGCGACGCTCCGCGTCGCCGGGTGACTCTGAGATTGGGGACATATCCGTTGTTGAGGTGGCTGGGCTTTAGGGTTTCGCCCCTTACGGGCGACCTACTTTCTTTCGGGAAAGTAGGCAAACCATTTGCTCCTGGCTGGGGTCCTTCGGACTTCCCTCGACTCCGGCGCCGCTCCGGGGGCACGCTGTGATGGGCCATCCATGGCCCGCACAGCTTTCGCGGCTTCCTGCCGCTCATCCCCCTACACGACGCCTGCGCTCGGCCTGGCGCCTTTACGTCGCGTTCGGCGTCGTCTGTGCCATCGCGTAAGAAGATCAAAAGCAAAAGCGGGAGAGCGCCACCTTCCCGTAGCAGTCCGGCTTGCCGGCGTCGGCGGCCTCAAGATCGCCGACGCCGGCAAGCCGGACTGCTACGGGAAGGTGTTCGCATCTGTTGAGCGCGCTTGGTCTGGGCTGCATTCGGACGACGGCGTCCGCGAGATCGCCCCCGCCGGCGCGCCGTGCTGCTACGGCGCTCAGGCTGATCTGATGAGCTGGAATGCCACGCTGAACATCATGACCGCCACCATCAAGTCCAGCAGCCGCCAGGTCGCGGGGCGGGCGAGCCAGGGGGCGAGCCAGGCGGCGCCGATGGCCAGGGTGGAGAACCACAACAGGGAGGCGCTGGCAGCGCCGGCCACATAGGCGCCGGGCATGGTTTGTTGTGCGCCGAGCGAGCCGATCAGCAGCACGGTGTCCAGATACACATGGGGGTTGAGCAGGGTCACCGCCAGTGCCGTGAGCAACACTGCGCGGCGTGAGCGCTGGCCGCTGCCGTCACCCTGTTCCAGGCTTTGTGGCGTCAGCGCCCGGCGCAATGCCTTGGCCCCGTACCACACCAGAAAGACCACGCCGCCCCAGCGCGCAACGGCCAGCAGTGTCGGGTTGTGGGCCAGCACGTTGGCCAGGCCGAAAACCCCGGCAGCCACCAGGACCGCATCGCAGAGGATGCACAACACCGCGACCGACAGGTGATGTTCACGGCGCAAGCTCTGGGCCAGGACGTAGGCGTTCTGGGTACCGATGGCCATAATCAGGCCAAAGGCGACCAGCAGTCCGTTGAGATAGCTTTGCCACATGGTGTCGTGCTCCGGGAATTCGATGATGCTAGGTGCATATTGAGGTGGCCATTGTCGGTGCAATGGCGGTATAAGAAAAAGCAATAATCATCATCGCCCATTAGGAAAATTGATGTTCGATTACAAGTTGCTTTCGGCTTTGGCGGCGGTGGTGGAGCAAGCCGGATTCGAGCGTGCGGCGCAGGTGCTCGGCTTGTCTCAGTCGGCCGTGTCGCAACGGATCAAGCTGCTTGAAGCCCGTGTCGGCCAGCCGGTACTGGTGCGGGCGACGCCGCCGAGTCCGACTGATATCGGCCGCCGCCTACTCAACCATGTGCAACAGGTACGGCTGCTGGAGCGCGATCTGCAAAGTGTGGTGCCAGCACTGGACGAGGGCGGCATGCCGGAGCGGCTACGCATCGCCCTGAACGCCGATTCGCTGGCCACCTGGTGGGCGCCTGCCGTGGGAGATTTCTGCGCGGAGCGCGGGTTGTTGACCGATCTGGTGGTCGAAGATCAGGACGTGGGTCTCAAACGCATGCGCGCAGGCGAAGTGGCGGCCTGTGTGTGCGCAAGCGAAAGGCCGGTCGCCGGAGCGCGCAGCTTGCCGTTGGGCGCCATGCGTTATCGTGCCTTGGCCAGCCCCGACTTCATCGCCCGGCATTTTCCCCAAGGTGTGACGGCCCAATCCTTGGCGCGCTCCCCGGCACTGGTGTTCGGTCCGGATGATTTCCTGCAGCACCGCTACATGGCAGCGCAGGGTGTCGAGGGTGTCTTCGCCTACCACTTGTGCCCGTCGTCCGAAGGGTTCATTCGCATGACAGAGGCCGGAATAGGCTGGGGCCTGGTACCTGAACTGCAGGTCAAGGAGCAGTTGGCGGGCGGCAGGCTGGTGGAATTAATGAGCGATCGCTGCATCGATGTGCCCTTGTACTGGCATCATTGGCGCAATGGCGGTCAATTGTTGAATCAGTTGACGGACCATCTGGCGAAAAAAGCCGGGCAATGGTTGGTGCCGCTTGAGGGACAATGAGCGTCATCCACTGGTCGTCGCAAGGCCATGATGCCCTGTGGGAGCGAGCTTGCATCGCGAATGCTGACTATCCGCCATCAGAGATGTGGCGGATGTACTGGCCTCTTCGCGAGCAAGCTCGCTCCCACAGGTTTTGCATAAGCCTTCGCGGCTGACGATTTCCTGTGCATAGAGATGTGGAGCGGTAAATGAAGATTCTGGTCACCGGCGCAAGCGGCTTCATCGGCGGGCGCTTTGCGCGTTTTGCCCTGGAGCAGGGTTTGAACGTTCGGCTCAATGGCCGTCGCGCGGAAGGTGTCGAGCATCTGGTGCGGCGCGGGGCCGAGTTCATTCAGGGCGATCTGAACGATCCGGACCTGGTGCAGGCACTGTGCGATGACGTCGAAGCGGTTGTGCATTGTGCCGGAGCGGTGGGCACCTGGGGGCGGCGCCAGGATTTTCATCAGGGCAACGTGCAGGTCACCGAGAACGTGGTCGAAGCCTGCCTGAAGCAGCGAGTGCGTCGCCTCGTTCACCTGTCGTCGCCATCGATCTATTTCGATGGCCATTCGCACCTCAACATTCGCGAAGAGCAGGTGCCGAAGCGTTTCCACAACCACTACGCCGCGACCAAGTACCTGGCCGAGCAGAAAGTGTTTGGCGCCGAGGAGTTCGGCCTGGAAGTCATCGCCCTGCGACCTCGTTTCGTGACCGGCGCAGGCGACACCAGCATCTTTCCGCGGCTGATGCAGATGCAGCGCAAGAAGCGCCTGGCGATCATCGGCAACGGCCTGAACAAGGTCGATTTCACCAGCATCCAGAACCTCAACGAAGCGCTGTTGAGCAGCCTGCTGGCCAGCGGTTCAGCCCTGGGCAAGGCCTACAACATCAGCAACGGCACGCCGATTCCGGTGTGGGATGTGGTCAATTACGTCATGCGCCAGATGCAATTGCCGCCTGTCACGCGCTACCGCTCCTACGGCCTGGGCTACAGTGCAGCGGCGCTCAACGAGGCGGCGTGCATGCTTTGGCCGGGGCGACCTGAACCCACGCTGTCGAGGATCGGAATGCAGGTCATGAGCCGTGATTTCACCCTTGATATCAGCCGCGCCCAGTATTATCTGGATTACCAGCCCAAGGTCAGTGTCTGGACCGCGCTGGATGAGTTCTGCAGTTGGTGGAAAGCCCAGCACGGCGGGGCGTTGTGAAACATCGACCGCTAAAAATGGTCTTGAGTAGCGGCGGTTACACTGCCGCCAGCAGATTTACCGGATTTTAAAGGGAAACCCATGCGCAAAGATCCGTATGACGACGTCGACGACGTCCCGAACCTCAGCGCCAAAGATGACGACGATGATTTCATCCCCACGGTCGGTGCCCGCGAGCGCACCACGGTCTATTCGCGGACCACGCCTGTGGTCAAGGTCAAGGCGCCCGGCACCGGTGCGCTGTGGGCGTTGATCGGCGCGCTGTTCATCGCGTTCTGCGGCCTGGGCTGGTGGAGTTTTCAACAGGTCTCGTTGATGGAGCAGCAGTTGGTCGCCACCCAGGAGAGCTTCGCGCGGATCAGCGAGGAAGCTGCGGGGCGCCTGCAGGCGATTTCCGGCAAGGTCGTTGCGACCGAGTCAGTTGCCACCAGCGGTGGTGAAGCGATGAAGGCGCAGATCAAGGCGTTGCAGGATCAACTGGCCGAGCAGGGCAAGCAGGCGCAAGGCGTGGCGGGTCTGCAAGGCGGGCTGGACAAGCGTCTTGAGCAGATCAGCAGCCAGTCGACCCAGCAACAGGCGACCAATCAGCAGTTGCAGGAGCAGCTCAAGGCGGTGGCCAGCGAACTGGCAGCGGTTAAGGCATCAATCCCTGACGGCAAGTCGGCCCAGGCGGAGCAGGAGCGTCTGGATACCCAGATCAAGAGCCTGAGCGCGGACGTCGCCAATCTCAAGAAGAGCAACAACAGCCAGGCCATCGAGCGCTTGGAGCAGGACATGATCGTGCTCAAGAGCGAGCAGGACAACCGCCCGGCCGCCGCGGCCCAGTCCGGCGCCAGTACCCAGGAGTTCGACGCGTTTCGCGGGCAGATGACGCGGAATTTGAACACTTTGCAGAGCCAGATTCAGAATCTTTCGCAGCAGATCAATGCGCGGCCTTAAATAGGCTGGCCATCGCTGCATGGATGCCCTTCGGGCCTTTCGCGGGCAAGCCCGCTCCCACATTTGCTGCAACGTGCCATGGCCTGACAGTCCCCATTGTCCGCCTTTTCGGCCCGCCTTGAGATCGAGTCGAACACACAAGGCGGACAACGGGGTCCTTCAGACTGCGGCACGTTGCAAAAGATGTGGGAGCGGGCTTGCCCGCGAAAGGCCCGAAGGGCTTCAATGTAGCAATCTAACGCCTTACAACGCCGGATAATCCAGATACCCCACCGCACCCTTGCCATAGAACGTCTCAGGATGCGGCTCGTTCAGCGGTGCATCCTGGGCCAGTCGCGCGGGGAGGTCAGGGTTGGCGATGAACGGCACGCCAAATGCCACGGCGTCAGCCTTGCCACTGGCCAGCCAGGCGTTGGCCGATGCCTTGGTGAATTTCTCGTTGGCGATGAACACCCCGCCAAAGGCTTCTTTCAGGCGTGGTCCCAGGCTGTCGTCCAGTTCACGCTCGCGGGCGCAGATGAACGCCACGCCACGTTTGCCCAGTTCGCGGGCCACGTAGGTGAAGGTTTCGGCCAGGTTGTCGTCGCCCATGTCATGGGCGTCGGCACGGGGAGCCAGATGCACGCCCACACGGCCTGCACCCCAGACGTCGATGGCCGCATTGGTGACTTCCAGCAACAGACGCGCGCGGTTTTCCAGCGAGCCGCCGTAAGCGTCGGTGCGGGTGTTGGTGCTGCTTTGCAGGAACTGATCGAGCAGATAACCGTTGGCGCCGTGGATTTCCACGCCATCAAACCCGGCGGCCTTGGCGTTTTCGGCACCGGTGCGGTAGGCCTCGACGATGTCTTCGATTTCAGCCAGTTCCAGTGCGCGCGGCGTCGGGTAGTCGGACTGCGGACGCACCAGGCTGACGTGGCCCTTGGGTTGAATGGCGCTCGGTGCAACGGGCGCTTCGCCGTTCAGGTACATGGAATGCGATACCCGGCCCACGTGCCACAGTTGCAGAACGATCTTGCCGCCGGCCGCATGCACGGCCTTGGTGACGTTGCCCCAGCCGCGCACCTGATCGTTGGACCAGATGCCGGGGGTGTCCGGGTAACCCACGCCCATCGGGGTGACCGAAGTCGCTTCGCTGATAATCAGGCCCGCCGAGGCGCGCTGCACGTAATACTCGGCCATCATGGCGTTCGGCACGCGGCCTTCGTCGGCGCGGCAGCGGGTCAGCGGCGCCATGATGATGCGGTTGGCCAGTGTCAGCTCGCCGATCTGGATCGGATCAAAAATCGTGGTCATCGGGGATATCCTCAATGAAAGAGTCAGGGGTGGATCCGCAGTCTTGTGTTGCAAACGCCAGTGCGCTGATTCTCGGCGATCAGTTGGCAACGGCAGCCAGCCCGGCATCGCCGCGCTGACGGAAATTGATCAGGGTGGCCAGCAAGGCCAGCACCGCCAGAGCACCTGCGGCCAGTGGCACGCTGGTCAGGCCGTAGCCGTGGGCGATGACGCTGCCGCCGACCCATGCGCCCAAGGCGTTACCGACGTTGAAGGCGCCGATGTTCAGGGTCGATACCAGGTTGGGGGCGTCCTTGCCGAAGGTCACGACGTTGATCTGCAGGGCGGGCACGGCGGCGAAACAGGCGACGGCCCAGAGGAACAGGGTCACTTCAGCGGGAATCAATGCAGCGCTGGTCCAGCTCAGCACGGTGGACACCAGGGCCATGGTGATAAACACGCCGATCAGCGTGGCGGCCAGGCGCCGGTCTGCCAGCTTGCCGCCGATGATGTTGCCCACGGTGAGGCCCAGGCCGATCAGCATCAGTGTCCAGGTCACGCCCCGTGGCGAAACGCCGGTCACTTCGCCCAGCAGCGGCGCGACGTAGGTGAACAGCGCGAACACGGACGCGGCGAACAGCGCAGTCATGCTCAGCGACAACCAGATGCCGCCGCCCTTGAGCATGGCCAGCTCGGCGCGCATGTCGATTTTCTCTTCATTACGGTTGGCCGGCAGGAAACGGATCAGGCCGATGAAGGCGATCACGCCAATCACGGTCACGGCATAGAAGGTCGAGCGCCAGCCTGCCTCTTGGCCCAGTGCGGTGCCCAGCGGCACGCCCAGTACGTTGGCCAGGGTGAGGCCGGTGAACATCAGCGCCACAGCCGAGGCGCGGCGGTTGGCGGGAACCAGGCCCGCTGCCACCACCGAGCCGATGCCGAAGAAGGCACCGTGACACAGTGCAGTCACGACTCGGGCAAACATCAGGATGTTGTAGTCGGCGGCGACGGCGCAGAGCAGGTTGCCGACGATGAAGATCCCCATCAGGGTCACCAGCGCGGCCTTGCGCGGCAGTTTGGCGGTGGCCATGGCCATGAACGGCGCGCCGATGGCCACGCCCAGCGCGTAGCCGGTCACCAGCCAGCCGGCGCCGGGAATGCTCACGCCAAGGTCGGCGGCGACGTCGGGCAACAGGCCCATGATGACGAACTCGGTGGTGCCGATGGCGAAGGCGCTCAGGGCCAGAATAAGTAGCGAAAGAGGCACGTTGCGTCTCCTGGAGGTCGTGGCTAGAGCTGTTCGCTCAGGGCCTTCAAAAACGCCTGGATGGCGTCTTCGTTACGTTTGAAAAAGTGCCACTGCCCGTGTTTCTTGCTGGAGATCAGCCCGGCACGTTGCAGCGTTGCCAGGTGCGCCGAAACCGTCGATTGCGACAGGCCCGCGCGCTGGTCGATCTGCCCTGCACAGACACCCAGCTCCAGGGAGAGGTGCTGGTCGGGGAAGCAGGCACTGGGTTCTTTCAGCCAGTTGAGGATCTGCCGGCGAACCGGGTGAGACAGGGCTTTCATTATTTCGTCGAGGTCGATAGGCATGTCGTTCTCAATCTGCGTGTAGCGGTATATCGCGATGGGGCGAACTTTATATCTGTACATCGCGATATACAAATATGAATGGGTGCTAAGCACAGGTTATTTCGCTATATCGGGTTATAACGATATGGTTTTTGCCCTGTAGCAGTCCGGCTTGCCGGCGTCGCGACCTCAAAGTCGCTGTCGCCGGCAAGCCGGACTGCTACGGGGATTGTGCCTTCTGCTACATTGGCCTCCATGAACTACCTCGCACACCTCCATCTGGGTGGTCAGTCGCCCGCGCAAATGCTCGGCAGTCTTTATGGCGATTTCGTCAAAGGGCTGTTGCCGGGGCGCTTTCCCGTGGATATCGAAGAGGCGATCCGCCTGCATCGGCGCATTGATGTATTCACCGATGCGCACCCGGTCATCAAGCAGGCCATGGGCCGTTTCCCTGCCGAGCGCAGGCGTTATGCGGGCATCGTGCTGGACGTGTTTTTCGATCATTGTCTGGCGCGGGACTGGGCGCAGTATTCGGAGGTACCGCTGCACGCCTTCACCCGCAAGGTTTACCGCGTGCTGGCGAGCGAGCCTGCGTTGCCCGAGCGCCTGGCCCTGATCGCGCCACGCATGGCCGCGCAGGACTGGCTGGGTTCGTATGTGGATTTCGAGGTGGTGGGCGATGCGCTGGCCGGGATTTCCCGACGCCTGTCACGCCCCGAGGGACTGGCCGGCGCCATGCAGGAGCTGCAGGCGCTGTATCGGCCGTTGAGCGAGGATTTCAGCGAGTTTTATCCACAGCTTCAGGCGTTCGCTCAGGCGGCCCTGGCGGATGCGGCAGGGCGAGCCTCGGCAGGCTGAGCCACGTCGTCGGGCTTCTCGCCAAACAACGCCACCTGCACCGCTTGCTGCGCCTCGAACGCCAGTGCAGCACGCTCCTTGCCCTGTGACGCAAGCGGCTTGAGCATGTGGATGTGCACGTCACTCACGTCATTGGCGAACAGCCGACGCAGGTGCGACAGCAGGTCATCGTCGCCGATGAACGGAGCAATCTGATCGGGCTTGCCGTTGCGCAGGTACTGGATCGCTACCGGTTGAACAGGCACCCCGGTATCGATGGCGCTGGACAACAGGCGACCGTGGAAAGTGCGCAGGCTACGGCCATCGGTGGTGGTGCCTTCCGGAAAGATCACCAGCGAATGATTGCCGGTCAGGTGCTGGCCGATCTGTTTCTGAATCAGCTTGCTGTCGCCTGAACCTCGACGAATGAACAGCGTGCCAGCCTTGAGCGCCAGCCAGCCGGCGACTGGCCAGGTGCGCACTTCGGCCTTGGACAGGAACGACAGCGGCGCCAGCTTGCCGAGGATCGCGATATCGGTCCACGACACATGGTTGCTGACCCACAGCATCGGCTGGGCGGGCAACTTGCCGTGGACCGTGACGCGAAACGGCAGGGCGGCGGTCAGGCGCGCCATGAACCAGCTGGTCCAGCGTTGGCGACGGGCCATGGAGTTGCCGACGCGCAGCCGTTCCATCAGGGCGAAGGTGCCAGCGATGGTCAGCCCTAGGGCGATGACCCACAGCACGCGGATGACTCGCGCATGACTGCGCAGCGCGCTCATCACACTGCTGCCTTGAAGTGACGGGCGTAGCGCGGGCAGAGTTCGTCGCGCTTGAGCAGGATGAACACGTCGGCCACCTGGAAGTCTTCGTCCCAGCAGGGCTCGCCGCAGATCTTCGCGCCCAGGCGCATGTAGGCCTTGAGCAACGGTGGCATTTCGCAGATGACGTTGTTCGGGATGTCCAGGCTTGGCAGCGGGTTTTTAGGCTCGGCACGCAGGTGCTCGGTGCTCAGGTAACGCTCGCGCAGGCGCTGCATGATGGCGTGAGCCTGCACGCCGCCGTCCTGCATTGGAATGCTGGCGCAGCCCATCAAATAGCTGTAGCCGCCTTCGTTGAGCACCTCGGCCAACTCGCTCCACAGCACCGCGATGGTGCCGCCGTTGCGGTAGGCGGGGTCGACGCAGGTGCGGCCCAGTTCCAGGATCGGACCTTGCAGATGGCCCAGGCCATGCAGGCTGAATTCTTCTTCGCTGTAGAACCGGCCCAGGGTGTTGGCGGCCTTGTGATCCAGCAGGCGGGTGGTGGCCACCAGCTTGCCGCTGCTCAAGTCGCGCACGCCGATGTGCATGCAATGTACGTCGTAATCGTCGATGTCCAGGCCCAGTTCGGCGCCCTTGAGCTTGGCGTTGAATTCGCCGCTGAACACACTGAAGCGCAAAGCCTGTGCTTCCTGCATGGCTTGAGGCCCGATCAGGCGCTCGGCCTGCAGGCGACGTTCGGAGCGGGTGTCTCGAATACTGGCGATCTGAGTCATGTGGCGTCTCCGTGGGCCAGCCTTCGTCCAGGCCGGTCGACTGATTATTCGAAGCATTGCTGTACGAATGCAGGCTAGGGAGGGCCGATGTCATCACCATTAAGCTTTGGTGATGGTTGCGTGACAGGGTTTAGCCAAAGATTTTGATCTGGCTTTTGATCTTCGTACACGATGGTGCAGACGACGCCGAACGCGACGTAAAGGCGCCAGGCCGAGCGCAGGTGTCGTGCAGGGGGATGAGCGGCAGGAAGCCGCGAAAGCTGTGCGGGCCATGGATGGCCCATCATGGCGTGCCCCCGGAACGGCGCCGGAGGGAGGGAAGTCCGACGAAGGAGGACCCCAGCCAGGAGCAAATGGTTTGCCTACTTTCCCGAAAGAAAGCAGGTCGCCCGTAAGGGGCGAAACCCTCAGGTTCAGTACACCCGATAACGGATCTGTACTCGATTTCGGCTTCACCAAGCTGGTCTGGATTTCCGGGATTGATCCCTTCGCGATATCGACTCGGAATCACCTTTGCGCCCTTACGGCGCGTCACTTTGTTTCGGCAAAGTAACCAAACCATTTGCGACAGGCTGGGCCGCGACTTCGTCTCGGTTCCCTCACTCAGGCGCCGCTCCGTGGGTCCGCCGTGATGGGCCATCCATGGCCTGCACGGCTTTCGCGGCTTCCTGCCGCTCAACCCACTACGCGACACCTGCGTTCGGCCTGGCGCCTTAACGTCGCGTTCGGCGGCGCCTGTGCCATCGCGCAAGAAGATCAAGATCAAGATCAAGATCAAGATCTTTGGTTGTACACCGCCACGTAGCAGCACGGCTTGCCGGCGGGGACGTACTTGAGATCGCCCCCGCCGGCAAGCCGGACTGCTACGGGGCGGAGTTGTGTTTTAGGTTTTGATCTGGCTTTTGATTTTTGTGCGCGATGGTGCAGGCGACACAGGGCGCGACGTAAAGGCGCCAAGCCGAGCGTAGGCGTCGTGCAGGGGGATGAGCGGCAGGAAGCCGCGAAAGCTGTGCGGGCCATGGATGGCCCATCACAGCGTGCCCCCGGAGCGGCGCCGGAGTCGAGGGAAGTCCGACGAAGGAGGACCCCAGCCAGGAGCAAATGGTTTGCCTACTTTCCCGAAAGAAAGCAGGTCGCCCGTAAGGGGCGAAACCCTCAGGTTCAGTACACCCGATAACGGATCTGTACT
>Ga0207713_1000067_pt1 | contig 195418 bp, 167 predicted proteins | sample KBSS64metaG_FD_184404 | JGI IMG/M metagenome (GOLD analysis project Ga0207713, IMG submission 184404) | Switchgrass rhizosphere microbial communities from Kellogg Biological Station, Michigan, USA - KBS S6-4 metaG (SPAdes) (version 2) | ecosystem: Host-associated > Plants > Roots > Rhizosphere... | reverse complement strand
AGCGTTACACCAAGCTGATCGAAGAAGACGGCGGCAAAATCCACCGTCTGGAAGATTGGGGCCGTCGTCAACTGGCCTACGCAATCAACAATGTTCACAAGGCTCACTACGTGATGCTGAACGTTGAGTGCACTGGCAAGGCCCTGGCCGAGCTGGAAGACAACTTCCGTTACAACGATGCCGTGATCCGTAACCTTGTCATCCGTCGCGACGAAGCCGTTACCGGCCAGTCCGAAATGCTCAAGGCTGAAGAGAACCGCAGTGAGCGCCGTGAGCGTCGCGACCGTCCTGAGCACTCCGACGCCGAAGGCGTTGACAGTGATGACAGCGACAACAGCGATAACGCTGACGAGTAATCCACGGACCTTTTGAGGAGCCTATTACATGGCACGTTTCTTCCGTCGTCGTAAGTTCTGCCGTTTCACCGCAGAAAACGTTAAAGAGATCGATTACAAAGATCTGAACACCCTGAAAGCCTACGTATCCGAAACCGGCAAGATCGTTCCTAGCCGCATTACCGGTACCAAAGCTCGTTATCAGCGTCAGCTGGCTACCGCTATCAAGCGCGCCCGCTTCCTGGCCCTGCTGGCCTACACCGACAGCCACGGCCGCTGAGACCAGGTTCAGTCGACAAAAACGCAGTAAGGGATAAATCGCATGCGCGCCATCGCTGACTTCATCATGCGCGGCCGCGTGCAGGCCACTCTGGTAGTGGCTGGATGTGCGGCGTTGCCGCTGTTGTTCTGGTTGAGTGCTGCCGCAGGGTGCCTTGTGCTCCTGCGACGCGGATTGAGCGACGCCTCTGGCGTGCTCGTCTGGGCTCTGCTGCCGGCCTTGGTCTGGTGGTATTTCGGTGATCCCCGCATCTTGATGGTGTTGTTGGGGTCATGGGGGTTGGCGGCTTCATTGCGCGCCAGCGAGTCCTGGGTTCGTGTGCTGCTGGTCAGCGTAGGGCTTGGGTTGTTGTACGCAGTGGTTCTGGGGGCGGTTTTCCGCGAGCCCATCGAAGCGCTGGCAGTGGCGATGCAAAAGCTGCTGCCCCATGTCTTCGGTGATGTCTACCAACAGATGTCGGTAGAAGAGCGAGCGCGTCTGGGAGCACTGATTACACCGGTCCTTAACGGCCTGATAGCCGCGGTGTTGCAGATCGTCAGCGTGGTATGCCTGATTCTTGGGCGGTACTGGCAGGCGCTGTTGTATAACCCGGGCGGTTTCGGACGCGAATTTCGCAGCCTGAAACTCCCGCGGGCACCGATGCTGGTGCTGCTGGTGTGCATGTTGGTTGCGCCGAATTTCGGGCCGCAACTGGCGATGCTGACACCGTTGTGCAGCGTGCCGCTGGTGTTCGCAGGGCTGGCCCTGATTCACGGCCTGGTGGCTGCAAAGCACCTGGGGCGGTTCTGGCTGGTGGGGTTGTACGTCACGTTGTTGCTGTTCATGCAGCTGATTTATCCGTTGCTGGTGGTGTTTGCCATTGTCGACAGCCTGATTGATTTTCGCGGCCGTCTGGCGTCGAAAGATGCCGATAACGGTTCTGCGAACGGTGAAGGTTAAAGTTAAGAGGTTATTACCAAATGGAACTCATCCTGCTGGAAAAAATCGCCAACCTGGGCAACCTGGGCGACAAAGTAAACGTTAAGGCTGGTTACGGCCGTAACTACCTGCTGCCTTTCGGCAAAGCTACCGCTGCGACCGCTGCCAACCTGGCTGCTTTCGAAGAGCGTCGTGCTGACCTGGAAAAAGCAGCTGCCGACAAGAAAGCTTCGGCTGAAAGTCGTGCTGCTCAACTGGCTGAGCTGGAAGTGACCATCACTGCCACCGCCGGTGACGAAGGCAAGCTGTTCGGTTCGATCGGTACTCACGACATCGCTGACGCACTGACCGCCTCTGGCGTTGAAGTGGCTAAAGCTGAAGTTCGTCTGCCGAACGGCACCATCCGTAACGTTGGCGAATACGACGTTGCCGTGCACCTGCACAGCGATGTTGAAGCTACCGTTCGCGTAGTTGTGGTGGCTGCTTAAGCAGTTTGATTCCCGCACCCTGGTGCGGGAGTCCGACCGACTGGCGACTCGTTCGCCGACTGGTCAGCAAGGGGCGCGTTCCTGTTTTTCAGGTCGTGCCCTTTGTCATTTCTGACGTATCCTGATTCAAATCCCTGATTCCGTGTGGCCATGAACGACATCTCCGCTCCCGAGCAATACGATCTGCAAACCGCTGCCCTGAAGGTGCCGCCGCATTCCATCGAGGCCGAACAGGCCGTGCTCGGTGGTCTGATGCTGGACAACAACGCCTGGGAACGCGTGCTGGATCAAGTGTCGGACGGCGATTTCTATCGTCATGACCACCGCCTGATTTTCCGCGCTATCGCCAAGCTGGCCGACCAGAACCTGCCCATCGACGTGGTGACCCTGGCCGAGCAACTGGACAAGGAAGGGCAGACCTCGCAAGTGGGCGGCCTGGGCTACCTGTCGGAGCTGGCGAAGAACATTCCGTCGGTCGCCAACATCAAGGCCTACGCCCAGATCGTTCGCCAGCGTGCGACCCTGCGCCAGCTCATTGGCATCAGTAACGACATCGCCGACAGCGCGTTCGACCCCCAAGGTCGTACCGCCGAGGAGATTCTCGACGAGGCCGAACGGCAGATCTTCCAGATCGCCGAGGCACGGCCCAAGACCGGCGGCCCGGTAGGGGTCAACGAGCTGTTGACCAAGGCCATCGACCGTATCGACACCCTGTTCAACCTGGGCGAGGGGATCACCGGTCTGTCCACCGGTTACACCGACCTTGACGAGAAAACCAGCGGCCTGCAGCCTTCGGACCTGATCATCGTTGCCGGCCGTCCGTCGATGGGTAAGACCACCTTCGCCATGAACCTGGTGGAAAACGCGGTGCTGCGCAGCGAAAAGGCGGTGCTGGTGTTCTCGCTGGAGATGCCAGGTGAATCGCTGATCATGCGTATGCTGTCTTCGCTGGGACGTATCGACCAGACCAAGGTCCGTTCCGGTCAGCTGGACGATGACGACTGGCCCCGCCTGACCTCGGCGGTCAACCTGCTCAACGACCGCAAGCTGTTCATCGACGATACCGCGGGTATCAGCCCGTCGGAAATGCGCGCTCGTACCCGCCGTCTGGTGCGCGAGCATGGCGACATTGGCCTGATCATGATCGACTACCTGCAGCTGATGCAGATTCCAGGGTCCAGCGGTGACAACCGGACCAACGAGATCTCCGAGATTTCCCGGTCCCTCAAGGCCTTGGCCAAGGAATTCAACTGCCCGGTCGTCGCGCTCTCGCAGCTCAACCGTTCCCTGGAACAGCGCCCCAACAAACGCCCGGTGAACTCCGACTTGCGGGAATCCGGAGCGATCGAGCAGGACGCCGACGTCATCATGTTCGTGTACCGGGACGAGGTCTACCACCCGGAAACCGAGCACAAGGGCGTGGCTGAAATCATCATCGGTAAACAGCGTAACGGCCCGATCGGCTTCGTGCGCCTGGCGTTTATCGGCAAGTACACCCGCTTCGAGAACCTGGCGCCGGGTAGTTACAACTTTGATGATGATGAGTAGTGAGTCATGCGCGGAGCCTGTGTGGGTTGTTCGACTATGCCCTGCGCTGGGCGAGGATCGTACCCTTGCCTTTATGTGACAGGATGGCTTGCGGGTAAAAAACGTTGCCCCGGACGGTGAAGCCCAGACGCAAATCTCCCCTACCACCAGCGTTGCCACTGGGGATATCCGTCGTTTTCATCCCGCGTAATCCAACATGTCCTTTGCGGTTAGGGTCGAACCTCTCCAATGCTACCTTGACTCCATCCTTTGCGTGACTGTTCTTGGTGAGCCAGGCAGCGATCTCTGTATCTTCGAAAAAGCCCTCTGGATTCATGCTGTATATTGGATAAGATCGAGATTCGTTCGCTGTGGTGTCAGTATCGGTTGTGGTTCCCGGAATGGAGTCACGCTTATCTCCGGCGCCACGTTTGTTAGTAACCGGCCGCTTGTTTCGTCGGTAGTTTGCTGACAATCCTGCGCTGGTCCCCGCCGTAGCAATAGGAAATGATGAGGCTGCAGAAGTAGACGCGCTATCAGATTCTGAGCGTCTGGCTTTTGGTTCAGGTGAAGATCTCGGGGACTTGGGCTTTCTCAATACCGAAGATAAAACGTTATCCTGGCGGACCACCTTATCCATCGTGCCTCTGGTTATGGCGTCGGTAAACCGCCGATTGGCTGCTTCAGATCGAGTCTCGTACACTCTCAGTACACCAGCGTTGTTCCAAGCGATATGCACCCATTGGAGAGGAACTCGCGTTTGTACGAGATGCTGTCTGAATGTGGCTGCTTCGTCGGGCGTCAGTTGGAACTGATCGGTGTAATATTCGACAGAATGCAGGATGGCCTGACGCCGTCGTTCGGCACTCTGAATCCAGCGGGCGATCATTCCCCCCAGTAGAGTCAGACCCATAAAAAACAAAGTATTGAAGTCAATGCCCATTCCACCTTGCAGGTCCACCCGACTGATCGGGTTATTCCTGACCATGCAATACAGATTAAGCCCATCCACAAACCCTTCCGGATCCGCGCTGATCCAGCGCATCAACCACGGCGCGTAATACCTCAACCCGTAGTAATACAGCCCGCTGGCATCGCGCTCCTTGCCCGAATAACGCACCACTTTGTACTTCGCTTCGACCGACGAGCGCGCCGCCCACCAGGCCGTGCCGCCGAACGGGTAATAGCCCTCGTGGCTGATCAATCGCGCATTGCCGTCCAGCTCCAGCGTGCTGGAGCCCAGATGGTCGTCGACCGAGTAGCGCAATTGATCGTTTTCAATGTCAGCAGGGCGTCCACTCAACCAATGCAGGCAGCGCACTGCGCAGCGGCCTGCCTGGATCACGATGACTTCCAGTCGTTCGTCGTTGGCGCTGTCGCTGCGTAGTTCCAGGCCGGGGAGGTAGCGGACTTCCCGTGTGTGTAAGGCCGCTCGGGCTGCCGATGTGCCTATCTTGCGAACCCGCTGCCCGCCGCTGTCGTATACGTAATGCTCCGTATCGTCCTCGGCGTCCTCGGCGTCCTCGCGACTGATGGGCGTGACCTTCAACAAGCAATTGCGGGCGTCCCAGGTCATTGTTTGGCCGGGGGACAGGTGTTGCAGGTTACCGCTGGCATCGAAACCGCTGGCAAAGTCCGGCGGTGCGCTGTCCGCAAGCTTTACCAGCGCACGGTTACTGCTGCCATCGATCTCAAAGTCGCGGGTATAAGGCTGGCTACCCTCATGGCGCAATTGCGTCAGGTTGCCAGCCGAATCGTAGCGGTATCGCTCGGTGAAGTTGAGCCACTGACTGGTGTCGATCGGCAGCGGTTGCATGTCTGGCAGCTGCGGTCCGCCGGAGACGCTGGCCGTCTCCCGCCCTTGGGCTTCGACCAATTGATAGAAGCTGTCATAGGTGTAGCGGTTGATCGGCTCGATACGCTGGTTGGCGAAGTGCCGCACGGCCTGGGCATCGTCGGCGATGCTCGTTACGTTGCCGACCGGGTCATAGCCGTAGGTCAGCAGTTGTAGCGGGTCGTTGGCTGCGCGGGTGACTTTAAGCATGCTCAGGCGTGCGTCGCTATCGTCGTAGAGGTATTGGCTGACCACGCCATTGCCGGCGGTTTGCGACGTGATTTGCCCGTAAGCGTTGTACTGCACATCACGCAACAGCACCTGCGGCGTGCTGTTCATTAGCGTGAGGGTCACCTGTGCCAACTGACCTGCGATATTCAGCCCCATGATTTGCAGGTGGCCGCGTGCGTCTGTCGCGCGGATGATGGTGCCGGTGGCGTCGTATTGTCTGCGCGTGATTGCGCCCTGGCCGGGCTCCAGCAGCGCGTCACGTTCGTCGGCCGATCGCGGCCAGTCAGGCGGCTCGATCAAGGTGAGCAGGCGGCGTTCTTCCATGAGTGCGCCGCCCATCAGGTCGTACCCGGCAATCGCCAGCGTGCCAGCGTCATCGTCCACACGGATGAGTTGTCCGCATTGATTGCGCAAGGCCGATTCTTCGTCACTGCCCCCATAAATCAATCGCTCGCAGGTCCGACGTGGCTCTTCCGCCATCTGCTCATGGATCGCTATGGGCCTTTGGTAATCGTCATATTCGGTCTGCCAGTGCGTCGCGCGAGCGTCCCACTGCTCAAGCACGGCGCCTGATTCTGCAGAAAGAGAGACGGCAGCCCCAGCATCGACGCTGCGGCTCGCCAGCACAGCCCCTGACAGGCTGTATACGGTCGCGAGGTTGGGTGGCAGATCAGGTTGCGTCGAACGTAACTCGAACAGGCGCGGGTCCCACACGGCGGTGGCCCAGCCCTGACTGTCATACACCACAGCGTTGACGCAAGCCTGGGCTTGGGCGTCGGTCTGCGCGCGATAGTAGGCAGTCTGCCGCACCGTCAGGCCCCGGCTGTCGAAAACCGTGAGCGAGGGTGTGTTCCGATGCATGGAGTCGGTCATGATGCCTGCATCTTGCAGTTATCAGGGCTGTGCCGACAATCTAGCCCCAATGCAACGCGGACGATACTGTCAGAAGTGACAGTGCGTCTGGTCGAAAAACCGTCCTCAAGACTGACCGTTATAGTCGGACTTGATCAAAAAATGTGCTATTCTCCGCGCCCGCGATTTTCCACGAGAAGATCGCCTCCCTGATTACGAACACTGGTCATCGACATGCAAGCAGCCAAGCCATTATTTGACTATCCAAAGTACTGGGCCGAATGTTTCGGGCCTGCGCCTTTCCTGCCGATGAGCCGGGAAGAGATGGATCAGCTTGGCTGGGATTCCTGCGACATCATCATCGTCACCGGTGATGCCTACGTTGACCATCCGTCGTTCGGCATGGCGATCATCGGCCGGCTGCTGGAGTCCCAGGGCTTCCGCGTCGGGATCATTGCCCAGCCGGACTGGCGCAACAAAGACGACTTCATGAAGCTGGGCGAGCCGAACCTGTTCTTCGGCGTCGCGGCCGGCAACATGGACTCGATGATCAACCGCTACACCGCCGACAAGAAAATCCGCTCAGACGACGCCTACACGCCTGGCGGCATGGCCGGCAAGCGTCCGGACCGTGCGAGCCTGGTCTACAGCCAGCGCTGCAAGGAAGCCTACAAGCATGTGCCGATCATCCTCGGCGGCATCGAGGCTTCGCTGCGCCGCATCGCGCACTACGACTACTGGCAGGACAAGGTCCGCAACTCGATCCTGATCGACGCAAGCGCCGACATCCTGCTGTACGGCAACGCCGAGCGCGCGATTGTCGAAGTCGCCAACCGTCTGTCCTACGGCGAGAAGATCGAGAACATCACCGACGTGCGCGGCACCGCGTTCATTCGTCGCGACACGCCTGAAGGCTGGTACGAAGTCGACTCCACGCGCATCGACCGGCCGGGCAAGGTCGACAAGATCATCAACCCGTACGTCAACACCCAGGACACCCAGGCCTGCGCCATCGAGCAGGAAAAGGGCGAGGTTGAAGATCCGAACGAAGCGAAAGTCGTGCAGATCCTGGCGAGCCCGCGCATGACCCGTGACAAGACGGTGATCCGCCTGCCGTCCATGGAAAAAGTGCGCAACGACCCGGTGCTGTATGCCCACGCCAACCGCGTGTTGCACCTGGAAACCAACCCGGGCAACGCCCGCGCGCTGGTCCAGAAGCATGGCGAAGTCGATGTCTGGTTCAACCCACCACCGATTCCCATGACCACCGAAGAAATGGACTACGTGTTCGGCATGCCTTACGCACGTATCCCGCACCCTGCGTACGGCAAGGAAAAGATCCCTGCCTACGACATGATTCGCTTCTCCGTGAACATCATGCGTGGCTGCTTTGGTGGCTGCACCTTCTGTTCGATCACCGAGCACGAAGGCCGCATCATCCAGAACCGCTCCCACGACTCGATCATTCGTGAGATCGAAGAAATTCGCGACAAGGTTCCAGGTTTCACCGGCGTCATTTCCGACCTCGGCGGCCCGACCGCAAACATGTACCGCATCGCCTGCAAGAGCCCGGAAATCGAATCCGCCTGCCGCAAGCCGTCCTGCGTGTTCCCTGGCATCTGCCCGAACCTGAACACCGACCACTCGGCGCTGATTCAGCTGTACCGCAGCGCTCGTGAACTGCCGGGTGTGAAGAAAATCCTGATCGCCTCCGGCCTGCGTTACGACCTGGCTGTCGAGTCGCCGGAGTACGTCAAGGAGCTGGTGACCCACCACGTCGGCGGCTACCTGAAGATCGCCCCGGAGCACACCGAGGAAGGTCCGCTCAATCAGATGATGAAGCCGGGCATTGGCAGCTATGACAAGTTCAAGCGCATGTTCGAGAAGTATTCGAAAGAGGCGGGCAAGGAACAGTACCTGATCCCGTACTTCATCGCGGCTCACCCGGGCACCACTGATGAAGACATGATGAACCTTGCGCTGTGGCTCAAGGGCAACGGTTTCCGCGCTGACCAGGTGCAGGCGTTCTACCCCTCGCCGATGGCCAGTGCCACCGCCATGTACCATTCGGGCAAGAACCCGCTGCGCAAGGTCACCTACAAGAGCGACTCGGTCACCATCGTCAAGAGCGAGGAGCAACGCCGCCTGCACAAGGCCTTCCTGCGCTACCACGACCCGAAAGGCTGGCCGATGCTGCGTGAAGCGCTGGAACGCATGGGCCGTTCGGACCTGATCGGGCCGGGCAAGAACCAGCTGATCCCGCTGCATCAGCCGGAAACCGACAGCTACCAGAGCGCCCGTCGCAAGAACTCGACGCCGGCTGGCAGCCACAAGGTCGCCAAGACCACGAAGATCCTCACCCAGCACACCGGCCTGCCGCAGCGCGGCAGTGACGGCAGCAAACCGTGGGACAAGCGCGAAGAAGCCAAGGCCGCCGCCGCAGCCCGCAACAAGCAGGCCGCCAAGGATCGAGCCGACGCAGCCAAGGGTGGCAAGGGTGGCAAGAAGCCATCCCGCCAACCAGTGTTCCCGCGCTAAGCAGTGACCTCCACAAAAACGCCAGCTTTCGAGCTGGCGTTTTTGCATCTCAGATCTTCACGTTTTCGCGGATGTTCCAGCCGTATTTGACCGCACCACCGTCCTTGCTGCCATCGGCTTTCTGCGGCTGGTAGCTGACTTCGACCTTGCCGAAGTTCAGGGAGATGTCTTCGTTGATGATTTCATCGCTGTTGCCGGCGTTGGTGTTGCAAGACGCGACCATGACTTCCTTGAGCGTGATAATCATGTACTCCACCGGGCTGCTACCGCCTGCCTTGCGCACAGTAAGCGTGGCTTCCGGATAATGCTTGCCGCTGGAGCAGGCCATCATCAGGTTCGGAGACGACTTGTCCAGGGACTTGGTCAGGCTCAGGTTGTTGATGCTGACCTTGCCCGCACCACCACCACCGCCCTGATGCATGGAGCCGGACTGCGACATGCCCCACTGGAACGAGTGAATGTCGATCTCTTCCTTGTGCACGCTGTCTCTGGACTCGCCCTTGATGTCGCCCAGTTTCAAAAACATATCGATAGCCATGAACACTCCCTGAAAACAGTCGTCGACGAATTGTCGATGCGCACCTTTTCTCACTGGGCTTTCCAGATCAATACGCTGGGAGCAGAACAAGACCGTTCATACAAAACAAAGAAAAACTTCCTACATCGTTGCCGCGGATAGCTGCCTATTCTCGATACTCTGACCGGTTGATAAATAGTGACCGAGAGATGCGGCATCCAGATCGTCATTTGCAGCAAGCGCCAATGTTTTCTGGGGATCCGTAACGTACGGACGTGGCGTCAGGGTGCCGAACACAGCAAATAACCCCACCCGCCTCATTTCCGTGCGACCCTTGCACCATCCGCCGAAGCTGGCGCGATTTTGGTGCTGTGCTTAGCTGAGCGAGCATCATCGAGGCCGAAGGCGCATGACTTGCCCAGATGGCATAAGTCTTGCGCGGTTCCGCTACCGTCCAGGCTCGCAGGAGGCACGCCGTGTCGATTCACATTGCCTTGCACCATGTCACGCATTACCGCTACGAACGAGCGGTCGAACTGGGTCCGCAGATTGTGCGCTTGCGCCCCGCGGCGCATAGCCGTACGCGTGTCCTGTCGTATTCGCTGAAGGTGCTGCCGGACAATCACTTCATCAACTGGCAGCAGGACCCGCAGGGGAATTACCTGGCGCGGCTGGTGTTTCCAGAAAAAACCGATGAGCTGCGCATCGAGGTCGACCTTGTCGCCGAGATGGCGGTGTTCAACCCATTCGATTTCTTTCTTGAGCCCTACGCTGAGAAGATTCCGTTTCAGTACGCCAGGGAAGAACACCACGAGTTGCAGCCGTATCTGGAAAAGCTGCCGCTGACGCCGAAGTTTCAGGCGTATCTGGACAGCATCGATCGCACGCCGATCCCGGCCATCGATTTTCTGGTGAACCTCAACCAGCGCCTGGCCAACGACATCAACTACCTGATCCGCATGGAGCCGGGCATCCAGACGCCGGAGTTCACGCTGGACAACGCTTCGGGTTCCTGCCGCGATTCTGCGTGGTTGCTGGTACAGTTGCTGCGCCATCTGGGGCTGGCGGCGCGGTTCGTGTCCGGCTACCTGATTCAGCTTAAAGCGGATGTACAGGCGCTGGATGGGCCGTCGGGCACTGACGTCGACTTCACCGACCTGCACGCCTGGTGCGAGGTGTATCTGCCGGGTGCGGGCTGGGTGGGGCTGGATGCGACGTCCGGGCTGTTTGCCGGGGAAGGACACATTCCGTTGGCGTGCAGCCCGGAGCCTTCGTCGGCAGCGCCGATCAGCGGGCTGGTGGAGCCGTGCGAAACCGAATTCAGTCACGAGATGTCGGTGGAGCGGATCTGGGAGGCGCCGCGGGTCACCAAGCCTTACACCGAGGCGCAGTGGCTGGAGATCCAGGCGCTGGGTCGCCAGATCGACGCCGACCTGATCGCCGAGGATGTGCGCCTGACCATGGGCGGCGAGCCGACGTTCGTTTCCATCGATGACCGCGACGGCAGTGAGTGGAACACCGCAGCCCTGGGCCCGAAAAAGCGTGTGCTCTCGGCCGAACTGTTCCAGCGCATGCGCAAGCACTACGCGCCTCAGGGCATCGTGCATTTCGGCCAGGGCAAATGGTATCCGGGCGAGCAGTTGCCGCGCTGGTCGCTGAACTGCTTCTGGCGCCGGGATGGCAAGCCCGTGTGGCGCAACACTGCGATGATCGCCGATGAAGGCGAGGATTATGGTTGTGACGGCGAGATGGCCGGGCGCTTCCTGCGCAGCGTCGCCGAACGCCTGAAGCTGCCTGCGCGCTATGTTTTTCCCGCTTACGAGGACAATTTCTATTACCTGTGGCGAGAAGGCGCCTTGCCGCAAAACGTCAGTGCCGAAGATTCGCGCCTGGGCGACGAAATGGAGCGGGTGCGGCTGGCGAAGGTGTTCTCCCAGGGCCTGGACAAGGTCATCGGGCATGTCCTGCCGCTGGCTCGCAGCGCCGATGAGGCGCGCTGGCAGAGCGGGCGCTGGTATCTGCGCGGCGAGCACTGCCGGCTGGTGCCAGGGGATTCTCCGCTGGGCTATCGACTGCCGCTGGCGTCGCAGCCTTGGGTCAAGGCCGCCGAATATCCCTATATCCATCCCACTGACCATAACCAGCCCTTCGCCGAGCTGCCGGATCGTGACGAGGTGGAGTCCCGGATGAAGGCGCTGACCAAACACGAAAGCACCGATCGCGCACCGGCCATCGACGAGTCCGCAGACTGGCTGACCCGCACCGCTCTGGGCGCCGAGGCCCGGGGAGGGCGGCTGTATCTGTTCATGCCACCGTTGCAGACCCTTGAGTCTTATCTGGAACTGGTCGCGGCCATTGAAGCGACCGCCGAGGAGTTGCGTTGCCCGGTGTTGCTGGAAGGCTACGAGCCGCCGAGCGATCCGCGTCTGGCCAACTTCCGTATTACTCCGGATCCCGGCGTGATCGAGGTCAATGTGCAGCCGTCCTCAAGCTGGGACGAACTGGTCGAACGCACCGAATTTCTCTACGAGCAGGCACGCCTGACGCGCCTGACCACCGAGAAATTCATGATCGACGGGCGCCATACCGGCACCGGCGGAGGCAACCACTTCGTGCTGGGTGGCGCCACGCCGGGCGACTCACCGTTCCTGCGCCGTCCTGATCTGCTGCGCAGCCTGCTCAGTTACTGGCACAACCACCCGTCGCTGTCGTACCTGTTCTCCGGGCTGTTTATCGGCCCTACCTCCCAGGCGCCACGGGTCGACGAGGCGCGCAACGATTCGCTGTACGAGCTGGAAATCGCCTTTTCGCAGATGCCCGCTCCCGGCGAGGAGTGCGCGCCATGGCTGGTGGACCGGCTGTTGCGCAACCTGCTGATCGACGTCACGGGCAACACCCATCGCGCCGAATTCTGCATCGACAAGCTCTACTCACCGGACGGCGCGACCGGCCGTCTTGGCCTGCTTGAGCTGCGTGCCTTCGAAATGCCGCCCCATGCGCGCATGAGCCTGGCTCAGCAACTGTTGCTGCGTGCGCTGGTGGCCCGTTTTTGGCGCGAGCCTTACGCGCCGGCAAAACTGGCGCGCTGGGGCACCGAGTTGCATGACCGCTTCATGCTGCCGCATTTCATCGAGCAGGACTTCGCCGATGTGATTGTCGAACTCAACGCCGCAGGTTATCCACTGCGGGCAGAGTGGTTCGCTGCGCATCTGGAGTTTCGCTTTCCCAAGGTGGGCGACTACGCGGTCAACGGTATCGAGATGGAACTGCGTCAGGCGCTGGAGCCTTGGCACGTGCTGGGCGAGGAGGGCTCGGGAGGCGGCGCGGTGCGTTATGTGGATTCGTCCCTTGAACGGTTGCAGGTCAAGATCACCGGGCTTGCGCCCCAGCGCTATCTGCTGACCTGCAACGGCGTACCTGTCCCGCTGCAACCTACCGGGCGTATCGGCGAGTTCGTCGCGGGGGTTCGTTACCGCGCATGGCAGCCGTTCAATGCACTGCAGCCGACGATCCCGGTGCATGCGCCGCTGGTGTTCGATGTGCTCGACACCTGGATGCAGCGCTCGTTGGGTGGCTGTGAGTATCATGTGGCACACCCCGGCGGACGAAATTACGAGACGCTGCCGGTCAATGCCAACGAGGCGGAGAGCCGGCGTCTGGCGCGGTTTTTCCGGATCGGTCACACCCCCGGCAAACAGGACGTGCCGAGCGTGACCCTCAATGATGAAATGCCCATGACGCTGGACCTGCGTCTGCACCGTTGACGCCTCGCAGCCAGGATGACACCGATTACGTGTCATCCTGGCTGCGCTAATCTAAGCCCTGCTGCGCTGATCCCCATGTTTGTCTGCCGAGTCCTCCATGCCTGACCTGCTTGACCGATATCCGCTGCATGCGGGTAGTTATCACGAGATGCTCGACGCCAGCGGCGAAGTGCGGCCGCATTGGCTGCGTTTCTACGAGCATCTGCAACGCAGCACCCCCGCTCAGTTGATACAGCGTCAGGCGCTGCTGGCGCGGCAGATTCAGGAAAACGGCGTCACCTACAACGTGTACGCCGACCCCAAGGGAGCGGACCGGCCCTGGGAGCTCGATTTGCTGCCGCATCTGATTCCGGTCGCCGAGTGGCAGCGACTGGAGGCAGGCATCACCCAGCGCGCGCGGCTGCTCAATGCGGTGCTGGCCGATCTGTACGGCCCCCAACAGTTGATCGCCGACGGCTTGTTGCCTGCCGAATTGGTGTTTGGGCACAACAATTTTCTCTGGCCGTGCCAAGGCGTGAAACCGCCGGAAGGCACGTTTTTGCATGTGTACGCGGTGGATCTGGCGCGCACGCCCGATGGCCGCTGGTGGGTCACGGCGGACCGCACCCAGGCACCGTCAGGGGCCGGTTATGCGCTGGAAAACCGGGTGATCGTCTCCCGTGCGTTCCCCGAGCTGTATCGCGACCTGGAGGTGCAGCACCTGTCGGGCTTCTTTCGCTCGCTGCAGGAAACCCTCACCCGCCAGGCGCCGAGCAGCAACGAAGCGCCGCTGGTGGTCATGCTCACGCCGGGGCGCTTCAACGAGAGTTATTTTGAGCACCTCTATCTGGCCGGCCAGCTCGGTTATCCGCTGGTCGAGGGCGGCGACCTGACCGTCCGTGACGCCACGGTGTACCTGAAAACCCTCAGCGGCCTACGGCGTGTCCACGCGATCATGCGGCGCCTGGACGATGATTTCTGCGACCCGCTGGAGTTGCGCACCGACTCGGCGCTGGGCGTACCCGGCCTGCTCGAAGCCGTGCGTCAGGGCCGGGTGATCGTCGCCAATGCGCTGGGAAGTGGCGTGCTGGAGTCGCCGGGGTTGCTGGGCTTTCTACCGAAGATCAATGAGCACCTGTTTGGCGAGGAATTGATCCTGCCCTCAGTGGCGACCTGGTGGTGTGGCGAGCCGCCGGTGCTGGCCCAGGCACTGGAAAAGATGCCGGATTTGCTCATCAAGCCGGCGTTTGCGTCCCAGAGTTTTGCCCCGGTATTTGGCCGGGATCTGGACGACAAGCAGCGCCAGGCCCTCGCTGCGCGCATGCAGGCGCGGCCCTACGCTTATGTCGCCCAGGAAATCGCCCAACTGTCCCAGGCGCCGGTCTGGCAGGGCGAGACTGAACAGTTGCAGCCTCGGGCCATCGGCATGCGGGTTTACGCCGTTGCCGGCGAGGATGGCTACCGCGTGTTGCCGGGCGGCCTGACTCGCGTAGCCGCCGACGCGGATGCCGACGTGGTGTCGATGCAGCGCGGTGGCGCCAGCAAGGACACCTGGATTCTTGGCGAGCGCATTCAAGGCAGTGAGCCCTGGAAAGCCCGTCGTTCGCTGGGCGTGCACGATCTGATTCGCCGTGACCCGTATCTGCCTTCCCGCGTGGTGGAGAACCTGTTCTGGTTCGGCCGGTACTGCGAGCGGTGCGATGACAGCGCACGGTTGCTGCGCATCGTGCTGGGGCGTTACGTCGATGGCGATGACCCGAAGGCCTTGCAGGCCGCGGTTGAGCTGGGTGAACGCCTGAGCCTGCTGCCCCGCGAGGACGAAGAGGAGGGGAGCACGCTGCATGAACGGCTGATGACGGCGCTGCTGGGCGACGACTGGCCCTTCAGCCTGCGCTCCAACCTGCAGCGCTTGCAGTGGGCGGCGTCGCAGGTGCGCGGCAAATTGAGCCGGGAGAACTGGCAGGCGCTGGTGGAACTGCAACGCGAAGCCGCAAGCCTTGAAACGGACGATCCCGACTTTGGCGAACTGCTGGATTTTCTTAACCGGCTGGTGATGTCTCTGGCGGCGTTGTCGGGTTTTGCCCTGGACGACATGACCCGCGATGAAGGCTGGCGCTTCCTGATGATCGGCCGGCGTATCGAGCGCCTGCAATTTCTCAGTACCAGCCTTGCGGGCTTTTTGCGCAGCGATGCCGTGTTCGATCAGGACGCCCTCGACTGGCTGCTGGAACTGGGCAACAGCAGCATCACCTATCGCTCCCGTTATCTGGCGTTGCCACAGTTGATCCCGGTGCTCGACCTGTTGCTGCTCGACGGGCAGAACCCCCATGCGGTGCGATTCCAGCTCAAGCTGGTGGCGCGCTCGCTGAAGCGCTTGAATGAGGATTTCGGCACGCCACAGGACAACGGCCTGAACATCTGGATTCAGCGCCTGGCGCGGTTCGACCTTGGCTGTCTGGAGCCAGGCCTGTTCGGTGAAAGCAGCGTCAGGGCTGCTCTGAACGGCCTGGCGGACCTGCTGCAGAGCATCGGTGATCTCAGCGGGCAGATTTCCGATCGCCTGGCTTTGCGCCATTTCGCCCATGTCGACGATGTCAGCCAGCGTACGGTGTCCGTGTGATGAACAACGCCTTTTACCAGATCCTCCACGACACCCATTACAAATACGACAGCCCTGTCTCGCTGGCGCAGCAACTGGCGCACCTGTGGCCTCGCAGCAGCCCGTGGCAGCGCTGCCTTGAGCAGCAATTGGAGATCCACCCGACGCCGACCACGCGCCGCGATGAGCTGGATGTGTTTGGCAATCCGGTGACGCGCCTGGCCTTCGAGCGGCCCCATGACGAACTGCAGGTCAACGCCCGGCTGCGCATCGAGGTGCTGGCCCGTCCGTCACTGGATTTTCAGCAATCTGCCCCCTGGGATGAGACGCGCAATACGCTTACCTACAGCGCGACGAAAATGTCACCGGACATTCTGGAAGCCTGCCGCTACCGCTTCGAATCACCCTATGTGCACCTCAAGCAATCCTTCGTCGAGTTTTCCGCCGACTGCTTTGCGCCGGGGCGGCCTTTGCTGCTGTGCGCGCAGGCGCTGATGGAAAAAATCTTCGAGGAGTTCACCTTCGATGGCGAAGCGACCCAGGTGGCGACGCCCTTGGTGCAGGTGCTGGAAACACGGCGCGGTGTCTGCCAGGACTTCGCCCACCTGATGCTCGCCTGCCTGCGTTCGCGGGGCCTGGCGGCACGTTACATCAGCGGCTATCTGTTGACCCAGCCGCCACCCGGCCAGCCGCGTTTGATCGGTGCCGACGCATCCCACGCCTGGGTGTCGGTGTTCTGCCCGGTGCTGGGTTGGGTGGACTTCGACCCCACCAACAACATCCAGCCTGCGCTTGAGCACATCAGCCTGGCCTGGGGCCGGGACTTTTCCGATGTCTCGCCCCTGCGCGGCGTCATTCTTGGGGGTGGCAATCACGACCCCGAAGTGCGCGTGACGGTGATGCCGCTGTCAGCGTGACCACTGGCGCCGCAGGCATAGGCGGCGAGCAAATTGCGAAACAGACCCTTGAGTTGCATGAAATTCGTCCTGATTGATGAGTGACAAACTCATCTTAGGAGGACACTGTATCCTTGGCTGCTTGATTGTCTTGATGGCCCTGATAGACGCCACCCAGACAGGTTTCATAATCTTCGGTTGATAAATTGTTTAAAGTTCAGGCACTCTTTGTATACAAAAAACAAGAGCTACCCCATTCAGGAGACTCAATCATGATTCGCAAGCTTATTGCTGCATCCCTGCTGACCCTGGCCAGCGGCCACCTGCTGGCTGCTGAATGTTCGGTGACCGTCGACTCCACCGACCAGATGTCCTTTAACACCAAGGCCATCGAAATCGACAAGAGCTGCAAGGAGTTCACTGTCAAGCTGGAGCACTCCGGCAGCCTGCCGAAGAACGTCATGGGCCATAACCTGGTGGTCAGCAAGGAAGCCGACATGCAGCCGATCGCGACCGACGGCCTGGGCGCCGGGATCGACAAGGATTACCTGAAAGAGGGCGATGCCCGGGTGATCGCGCACACCAAGATCATTGGCGCGAAGGAATCGGCTTCGTTGACCATCGACGTGTCGAAGCTGGATCCGGCCGAGAAATACGGCTTCTTCTGCTCGTTCCCGGGGCACATCAGCATGATGAAGGGCACGATTACCCTGAAGTGATAACGAGCAGTCCGGCTTTCCGGCGGGGGCGATTTCACAGGCGCTGACGCCGGCAAGCCGGACTGCTACGAGATCTGGGGTGCCCCCAGCATCCGGTCATCTCTCACAACCGTAGCAGTCCGGCTTGCCGGCGTGGCGTCCTCAAGATCGCCCCGCAGACGGCTACGGCGCGTAAGGCAAATCCCGCTTGTGCTGGGTCTTGCGGTAGGTGTTCACGATGATGTCGAACGCCTCCTGACGCACCGGCTCACCGTGCAGGAACGCATCGATCTCGACATAGGTCACGCCATGTGACGCTTCGTCGGGTTTGCCCGGCACCAGGTCTTCCAGGTCCGCCGTCGGCACTTTCTCCACCAGATTCTCAGGCGCCCCGAAGCTGCGGGCGATGGCGCGTACCTGATTTTTCACCAGCCCGCTCAGCGGCGCCAGGTCGCAGGCACCATCACCGAACTTGGTGAAGAAGCCCATCACCGCCTCAGCCGCGTGGTCGGTGCCGATCACCAGGCCTGCGCGAGCCCCGGCGATGGTGTATTGCGCCACCATGCGGGTGCGGGCCTTGACGTTGCCCTTGACGAAATCCACCACTGCATCGGACTGGCCTTCGAACGCCTTGACCTGCTCGACCAGCGCCTTGACCGAAGGCGCGATGTCCACGGTGTGACGTTCGTCCGGGTTGATGAAGTCGACCGATGCGGTGGCTTCATGCTCGTCGTGCTGGATGTGATACGGCAGGCGCACGGCGATGAACTGGTAAGCGTTGTCGCCAGTGCTCTGGCGCAGTTCTCGCACGGCACGCTGGGCCAAAAGGCCTGCGGTCAGCGAGTCGACGCCGCCGCTGATGCCCAGCACCAGCACTTTGAGGCGGGCGTTGTGCAGGCAGTCCTTGATGAACTGGACCCGGCGCGCGACTTCGGCTTCAAGCTCTGCGGGGCCTGCGAAGGGAGCCTGGACCTTGAGCTCACGGGCGATCTGGAGCTGTACGGCTTGCATGATTCACTCCTTATGCGGAAAGGGAAAAATAGGCATTCAAAGAAAGCGCAATCGGTGCTCGACTCAAGCTGGCACCTTGAATACATGGCGCAGGTAGGACACGAACTCGGGGTCCTTGCACTGCGTCTTGCCGGGCTCGTCGGAAATCTTGGCGACGGGTTGGCCGGCACAGGCGGTCATTTTCAGCACGATGCTCATCGGTTGCACGCCCGGCACATCGGCGGTCAGGTTGGTGCCGATGCCAAAACTCACGTTGATCCGGCCCCGCAGCGCACGGAAGATCTCCAGCGCCTTGGGCAGGTTCAGGCCATCGGAGAACACCAGAGTCTTGGTCATGGGGTCGATGCCCAGCTTCTGATAATGGCTGATGCATTTTTCGGCCCATTGCACAGGATCGCCCGAGTCGTGGCGCAAGCCGTCGAAGAGCTTGGCGAAGAACAGGTCGAAGTCACCCAGGAAGGCGTCGGTGGTGATGCAGTCGGTCAGCGCGATACCCAGCAGGCCACGGTATTCGCGGACCCAGCAATCGAGGGCGGCGATCTGGCTGTCGATCAGCCGTGGGCCCAGTTGCTGATGCGCCATGATCCATTCATGGGCCATGGTGCCAAGGGGTTTAAGGTCGAACTTGCGCGCGAGGTGCACGTTGCTGGTGCCGACGAACTGGCCAGGGAAATCCTGCTTCAAGGCGCGTACGACGTCTTCCTGCACGGCATAGGAAAAACGCCGGCGGGTGCCGAAGTCGGCGACTTTCAGTTCCGCCAGTTCATCGGGCGTGGCCGAGGCGGTCAGCCAGTCGAACTTGCGATAGAGCTGGTCGCGGGCCTGGACGAGCAGCGTGTCCGGGGTGCGGTGGCGATTGCGCACTTCGCTGACGATGGCCAGCACCGGCACTTCGAACAGGATCACGTGCAGCCAGGGGCCTGCCAGGCGAATGCACAACTCGTCGTTTTCGATGGTGGTCGTGACATAGCGCATGTTGAAACGGAACAGCCCCAGAAAGCGCAGGAAGTCCGGCTTCATGAAGTTGATGCGTTCCAGAAAGCCGGTTTCTTCCAGGCTCAGGGACAGGTCGCAGAGTTGTTCGATCTGCTGGCGAATCTGGGGCAGGTACGGACGCAGGTCTTCGTGATTACGGCAGCGAAACTCCCATTCGACTTCGACGTTGGGGTAGTTGTGCAGTACAGCCTGCATCATGCTCAGCTTGTAGAGGTCGGTGTCGAGCAGGTTCTGCACGACGCGATCTGCGAAAGCGCTCTCACTCATTGTGTCGCTCCAGCCAGCGGTGGCCGCCCAAGACGCGGCCCATGGAAGTTGGTTCGTGTCGCATACGGCCTTTTGGCACTACGTCCGGCCTGTTATTGACGATGACGGACATAATGCCAGTCACTTGCGGGTTGGGGCAGAAATGTTTCAGCGATAACCGTAACGCAACGCCCATCTGTAGCAGCACGGCTTGCCGGCGGGAGCGATGTGTCAGGTAGGCGTGGGCTCATTCAACTGTTCCAGCATCCACTCCACGAACACCCGAACCTTGGGCACGTCCGCCGTGTGTTCGGGATAGGCCAGGTAATAGGCGTCGCGGCTGGGCATGGGGTGATCCCAGGGGATGACCAGCTTGCCGTCCTGCAGCTCTTCCTCCACCAGAAACCTTGGCAACAGCGCCACGCCGCAGCCCACTTGCGCGGCACGGATGCACATATAAAAGGTTTCGAAACGCGGGCCGTGGTAGCTGTGTTCGGTCTGGTAGCCCTGATCCTCGAACCATTCGTGCCAGGCCTGGGGGCGGTGGGCGGTTTGCAGCAGCACCAGATCGGCCAATTGCGTGGGGTCGGTGAAGGGTTTGTCCGGCAGGCTGGCGGGGGAGCAGACCGGCACCAGTTCCTCGCCAAACAGCCGCACACTCTCTGCACCGGGGCGAGCGCCCTGGCCGAAGTAGAACGAGGCATCGCAGCGGTTCTGCACCAGATCATCGCTGTCCTGCTCGTTGACCAGGTCCAGATGAATGTGCGGATGGCGCAACCGCCAGCCCTTGAGCCTGGGCACCAGCCAGCGAGCGCCGAAGGTCGAAGGCGTGGACACTCGCAGCACTTCCGTTTCGCCGCCATAGGAGCGCAAGAAGTGCGTCGACATTTCCATCTGCGTCAGCACCTTGCGCACCTCGCCCAGGTACAGCGCCCCGGCCGGCGTCAGTTGCAGGCGCCGACGAACCCGCCGGAACAGCAGGTGCTGCACCAGTTCTTCAAGTTGCGCGACCTGTTTGCTGACTGCGCTCTGGGTCAGGTTCAGCTCTTCGGCGGCGCGGGTGAAGCTCAGGTGGCGGGTCACGGCTTCAAAACATTGCAGCGCAGTGACCGACGGCAAATGGCGTTTGTTCAGCATATTCGGGCGTGCTCGGGTCAGCATGAAAAAACGGAATGATATCTCGCTTAATCGTCGTTTGTTGGAGTGCCTAAGGCCAGCTATTACTAGAGGCTGAAAATTTACCTGCATTTTTGCATTCCGCGTTCGCGCTTTCGGCGCACCAGCATCCTGGAGAAATCATGCTCAACGACCTGCTCACCCGCCTTGGTGTCGACCCTGCTCTTTACCAGAAAGGCGACAAGCCCGTTCACACGCCCGTCGATGGCAGCAAGGTCGCTTCGGTCAGCTGGGAAAGCGGCGCTGAAGTCGAACAGCGCATCACCCGCGCCGAGCACGCTTTCCAGGCCTGGCGCAAAGTGCCCGCGCCGCGTCGTGGCGAACTGGTGCGTCTGTTTGGCGAAGCCCTGCGCAAGCACAAGGCCGACCTGGGCGAGCTGGTTTCCTGGGAAGCCGGCAAGATCACCCAGGAAGGCCTGGGCGAAGTGCAGGAAATGATCGACATCTGCGACTTTGCAGTGGGCCTGTCTCGGCAGATCTACGGCTTGACCATCGCCTCGGAGCGCCCTGGCCACCACATGCGTGAAACCTGGCACCCGCTGGGCGTGGTCGGCGTGATCTCGGCGTTCAACTTCCCGGTCGCGGTCTGGTCGTGGAACACCGCGCTGGCGCTGGTGTGCGGCAACTCGGTGATCTGGAAACCGTCGGAAAAGACCCCGCTCACCGCGCTGGCCTGCCAGGCGCTGTTCGACCGCGTCGCCGCCGAATTCGCCGACGCGCCGCAGTACCTGACTCAATGCGTGATCGGCGGCCGCGACGCCGGTGAAGCGCTGGTGGACGATGACCGCGTCGCGCTCATCAGCGCCACCGGCAGCACCCGCATGGGCCGCGAAGTGGCGCCGAAGATCGCCGCGCGTTTCGCCCGCAGCATTCTGGAGCTGGGCGGCAACAACGCCATGATCCTGACCCCGAGCGCCGACCTGGACCTGGCCGTGCGCGCCGTGCTGTTCAGCGCCGTGGGCACTGCTGGCCAGCGCTGCACCACGCTACGCCGCCTGATCGCCCACAACTCGGTGAAGGCCGAGTTCGTCGAGCGCCTGAAGACCGCCTACGCCAAAGTGCGCATCGGTCACCCGCTGGAAGGCAACCTGGTCGGCCCGCTGATCGACAAGCAAAGCTTCGAAAACATGCAGGAAGCGCTGGAGCAGTCCCTGAGCGAAGGCGGCAAGGTCTTCGGCGGCAAGCGCCAGTTGCAGGACACCTTCCCTAACGCTTACTACGTTTCGCCTGCCATCGTCGAAATGCCGGAGCAGAGCGACGTGGTCCGCCACGAAACCTTCGCACCGATTCTCTACGTGATCGGCTACGACAAATTCACCGACGCCGTGCGCCTGAACAACGACGTGCCGCAGGGCCTGTCGTCGTGCATTTTCACCACTGACGTGCGTGAAGCCGAGCAGTTCATCTCGTCGCTGGGCAGCGACTGCGGTATCGCCAACGTCAACATTGGCCCGAGTGGTGCAGAGATTGGCGGCGCGTTCGGCGGCGAGAAAGAGACCGGCGGTGGTCGTGAATCCGGTTCGGATTCGTGGAAAGGCTACATGCGTCGCCAGACCGCAACCGTGAACTACTCCCGCGAGCTGCCGTTGGCGCAGGGGATTACGTTTGATTGATGCTTGTGACGCGGTGTAGCTCTTGCACCGCGTTGCCCTCATTCGCGAGCAAGCTCGCTCCCACAGGATGGTGTGTGTCGTTCTAGCGCATCCGTCCTGTGGGAGCGAGCTTGCTCGCGAAGGGGGCGGGCCGAACACTATTGAATTTGAATCATCGTTTGTCCTTTCCGAGGTTTTGCGATGCCGCTACGCGAAGAATGTCTGTGGGAAACGCTGACGCCGCAGAGGCCTGAGGCGCCAGCGTTGAAGGGCGAGGTAACGGCTGATGTCTGCGTGATCGGCGCGGGCATCACCGGGTTGTCAGCGGCGATTCATGTGCTTGAACAGGGCAAGACGGTAGCTATCGTTGAAGCCCATCGCACCGGCCAGGGCGGTTCGGGGCGCAACGTAGGATTGGTTAACGCCGGGATGTGGATTCCTCCCGACGAAATCGAAGAAGGTTTCGGCGAGAGGGTCGGCAGCCAGCTCAACACCATGCTCGGCAACGCGCCGTCGCTGGTGTTCAGCCTGATCGAGAAATACGGCATCGATTGCCAGGCCACGCGCAAAGGCACGCTGCACATGGCGCATAACGCCAAGGGCGTGCTGGATTTGCGCAGCCGCGAAGAACAGTGGAAACGCCGTGGCGCGCCCATCGAACTGCTCACCGGCAAAGCCTGTCATGAAGCCACCGGCACTAAGGAAATCACCGCCGCCTTGCTCGATCACCGTGCAGGCACCATCAACCCGATGGCCTACACCAGTGGCCTTGCTGCTGCTGTCACGTCCCTTGGCGGCCAGCGCTTCGATCATTCGCCGGTCAAGCGCCTGGAACGCCAGGGTCAGCGCTGGTGCGTGGTCACGGAAAACGGCTCGGTGGTCGCCAATCAGGTGGTCATCGCCTCCAACGCCTACACCGAAGGCGAATGGACCGACCTGCGCCGCAGTTTCTTCCCCGGTTATTACTACCAGATCGCTTCGGCGCCCCTCACTGAAGACGCCGCGCAGCAGATCCTCCCGGGTGGACAAGGCTCGTGGGACACCCGCCAGGTGCTCAGCAGCATTCGCCGGGACGCCGACGGGCGCCTCTTGCTGGGTAGCCTGGGCAACGGCAACCAGAAGCCTGCGTGGTTTCTCAAGGCCTGGGCCGACCGCGTGCAGCAGCACTATTTCCCGTATCTGAAGAAGGTCGAGTGGGAATGCACCTGGACCGGTTGCATCGGCTTCACGCCCGATCACCTGTTACGCATGTTTGAACCTGCACCAGGACTGGTCGCGGTGGCAGGTTACAACGGGCGCGGCAACACCACGGGGACGGTGGTGGGCAAGGCGTTCGCCGATTACCTGTGCAAGGGTGATGCGAGCGTGCTGCCGATTCCGTTCACGCCGATGCAGCCACTTTCCGGTATTGGCCTGCGCAGCTCTTTATATGAAGCTGGCTTTTCGCTATACCATGCGGGTCAATGTCTCAGAATCGTGATTTGACACGAAATTTCTTTTACAAAACGACGCTTTTTTGCGCATCCACTAACCTGAAATGGTGCGTCCCGTAGCGTATCCGCACCTGCGGTGTGCAGTTCGGTGACGTAGCTTGTAACAACAGGGTTGTACAGGTCAGGTTGGCGTGGTTGCGCGATTTATTCAGGAGGGTTGCTCTTCACAAGGCGCAGGGTTGCACCTTGCGCGGTTTAGACGGTTGCACGCCCAGTAAAAAAGGGCCCGAATCAGTCGAATAACAACAAGACGACGACTTTTTTCAGAATAAAAAACCGATGGCACGCCACTTGCTCAGAGCATCTGTGTGGTCGCAGTGCTAATTAAAAAAACCTAGGAGCACCAACTCATGTCGCAGACGTTTTACAGGAAAGGCTTTCTGGCACTCGCAGTGGCTACTGCAATGGGTGCGGCTACTTTTGCACAGGCTGACGTCAAGATCGGCGTTGCAGGCCCGATGACAGGCGCCAACGCCTCGTTTGGTGAGCAGTACATGAAGGGCGCTCAAGCGGCAGCCGACGCGATCAACGCAGCAGGCGGCGTCAACGGCGAGAAAATTGCGCTGACCGCCTATGACGATGCATGCGAGCCGAAACAGGCCGTAGCCGTTGCTAACAAGGCGGCGTCGGACAAGGTTGCTGGCGTTGTCGGCCACTTCTGCTCGTCTTCGACCATTCCTGCTTCGGAAGTCTATGACGAAGCCGGCATCATTGCGATCACCCCAGGTTCGACCAACCCGACCGTTACCGAGCGCGGCCTCTCCGCCATGTTCCGTATGTGCGGCCGTGACGACCAGCAAGGCATCGTCGCTGGCGATTACATCGTCGACGTGCTCAAGGGCAAGAAAGTCGCGGTCATCAACGACAAGGACACCTACGGCAAAGGCCTGGCAGACGCCACCGCCAAACAGCTGACCGCCCGTGGCGTCAAGCCAGTGCTGGAAGAAGGTCTGACCCGCGGCGAGAAAGACTTCAGCGCCCTGGTGACCAAGATCCGTGGCGCTGGCGCCGATGTGGTCTACTTCGGCGGCCTGCACCCGGAAGCCGGTCCACTGGTTCGCCAACTGCGTGAGCAAGGCCTCAAAGACGTCAAGTTCATGTCCGACGACGGCGTTGTGACCGACGAACTGGTCACCACCGCTGGCGGCGCGCAGTACGTCGATGGCGTCTACATGACTTTCGGTGCCGACCCACGTCTGCTGCCAGACAGCAAGGCGGTGGTCGAGGAGTTCCGCAAGTCCGGTTACGAGCCTGAAGGTTACACCCTGTACGCCTACGCTTCGGTTCAGGCCCTGGCAGCTGGTTTCAACGGCGCCAAGTCGAACAAAGGCGAAGACGCTGCCAAGTTCCTCAAGGCTCACCCGGTGAAAACCGTCATGGGCGAGAAGGCCTGGGACACCAAGGGCGACCTGAAAGTCTCTGACTACGTGGTCTATCAGTGGGACAAGGACGGCAAATATCACCAGCTCGAAAAGCAGAAGTGAGTTGAGCGCTTAGTCGGAAACGGTCGTTTCGCAGGGCTCGACCCCGCAAGCGGCCGGATCCGGTAATCGGTGCTGCCCGCCAGCACCGGATTTCTTCTGTTGCCCCCGAGCACGTCCCGTACTCTCTCACGAGGAGATAACCGGTGCGCGCCGGGCTGGCCTTTAAAGTTCGTGAGCGTGCGTGATGGATGGTATTTTCCTGCAGCAAATGGTCAACGGCCTGACTCTGGGTTCGGTCTATGGCCTGATCGCCATCGGTTACACGATGGTCTACGGCATCATCGGCATGATCAACTTCGCCCACGGCGACGTGTACATGATCTCCGCCTACCTCGCAGCCATCGGCCTGGCCGTGCTGTCTTTCTTCGGTATCGAGTCGTTTCCCTTCCTGATTCTCGGCACGCTGATCTTCACCATCGTGGTGACCGGTGTGTACGGCTTCGTCATCGAGCGGGTGGCCTACAAGCCGCTGCGCAACTCGACACGGCTGGCACCGCTGATCAGCGCCATCGGTATTTCCCTGATCCTGCAGAACTACGCGCAGATCGCTCAGGGCCCACGCCAACAGGGTGTTCCTACCCTGCTTGAAGGGGCCATGCGTTTCGACGTCGGCACAGGCTTCGTGCAGATCACCTACACCAAGATCTTCATTCTGGTGGCTGCCTTCATCGGCATGGGCGCGCTGACCTACATCATCAAGTACACCAAGCTTGGCCGGATGTGCCGCGCCACGCAGCAGGACCGCAAGATGGCGTCGATCCTGGGCATCAACACCGACCGGATCATCTCCTACGTGTTCGTCATCGGTGCAGCCATGGCGGCACTGGCCGGTGTGCTGATTACCCTGAATTACGGCACCTTCGACTTCTTCGCCGGGTTCGTCATCGGCATCAAGGCGTTCACCGCCGCGGTGCTGGGCGGTATCGGCTCACTGCCGGGCGCCATGCTGGGCGGGTTGATCCTGGGGGTTGCCGAGTCGCAATTCTCGGGGCTTATCAACTCCGATTACAAAGACGTGTTCAGTTTCGGCCTGCTGGTATTGATCCTGATCTTCCGTCCTCAAGGCCTGCTGGGTCGCCCACTCGTGGCGAAGGTGTGAACCATGTCTGCTCCTGTCAAACCCATCGATATCAAACAAAGCCTGATTGATGCAGTAATCGCCGGATTGCTCGCGTTGATCGTGTTCGGCCCTATCGTCGGCGTCGTGCTCGACGGTTATGGCTTCAATATGGAACCCAAACGAGTCGCCATGCTGGTGGGCGTGGTGGTGGTCGGCCGCTTCCTGATGAGCCTGTACCTGCAGACGCCCAAGGGCATGGCCATCGCCCAGAGCTTCGAAAGCTCGGGTTCGGGCGTGCATGTGCTGCCGCCCGGCTACAAGACCCGCCTGCGCTTCATCATTCCGGTCATGATTTTGATTGCGGTGATCTTCCCGGTGTTCGCCGACAAGTACGTGCTGACCGTGGTCATCCTCGGCCTGATCTACGTGTTGCTGGGCCTGGGCCTGAACATCGTGGTGGGCCTGGCTGGCCTGCTCGACCTGGGTTACGTGGCCTTCTACGCCATCGGCGCCTACGGCCTGGCGCTGGGTTATCAGTACCTGGGACTGGGCTTCTGGTCGGCGTTGCCACTGGCGGCCATCGCGGCGGCGTTTGCCGGTTGCATCCTGGGCTTTCCGGTGTTGCGCATGCACGGTGACTATCTGGCCATCGTGACCTTGGGCTTCGGTGAAATCATTCGCCTGGTGCTCAACAACTGGCTGTCGTTCACCGGTGGCCCGAACGGCGTGCCGGTGCCTTCGCCGACCTTCTTCGGCCTGGAGTTCGGTCGCCGTGCCAAGGATGGTGGCATTCCGATTCACGAATACTTCGGTTTCGAATACAACCCGGATCTGAAATTCATCTTCATCTACGCTGTGCTGTTCCTGGTGGTGCTGGCCGTGCTCTACGTCAAGCATCGTCTGACCCGCATGCCGGTCGGCCGCGCCTGGGAAGCCCTGCGTGAAGACGAGATCGCCTGCCGCTCCATGGGCCTGAACCACGTACTGGTCAAACTCTCGGCGTTCACCATCGGTGCATCGACCGCAGGGCTTGCCGGGGTGTTCTTCGCCAGCTACCAGGGGTTCGTCAACCCGACCTCGTTCACCTTCTTTGAATCCGCGCTGATCCTGGCCATCGTCGTGCTCGGCGGCATGGGCTCGACAGTGGGCGTGGTGATCGCCGCATTCGTGCTGACCGTCGCCCCTGAAATGCTGCGCAGCTTCGCCGAATACCGCGTGCTGCTGTTCGGCATCTTGATGGTGTTGATGATGATCTGGCGCCCACGTGGCCTGATCCGCATCAGCCGTACCGGTGTTCGCCCACGCAAAGGCGTGCTGGCCAAAGTGGAGGGCGCGTGATGAGCGACGAAATCGTTCTGTCCGTGGAAAACCTGATGATGCACTTCGGTGGCATCAAGGCCCTGAGCGACGTGAGCCTGGAGGTGCGTCGCAATTCGATCTTCGCCCTGATCGGCCCCAACGGCGCGGGCAAGACCACCGTGTTCAACTGCCTGACCGGCTTCTACAAGGCCACCGGCGGCAAGATCGAACTCAATGCGCGGGGCAAGAAGACCAACGTCATCCAGCTGCTCGGCGAGCAGTTCCAGGCCGCGGACTTCGCCTCGCCCAAGCGTTTCGGCAGCCGGCTGTTCTACAAGATGTTCGGCGGCACCCACCTGGTGAACAGGGCAGGGCTGGCGCGGACCTTCCAGAACATTCGCCTGTTCAAGGAAATGTCCGTTGTCGAGAACTTGCTGGTGGCCCAGCACATGTGGGTCAACCGCAACATGATAGCGGGCATCCTCAACACCAAGGGCTACCGCAAGGCCGAAGAAGACGCCATGAACACGGCCTTCTACTGGCTCGAAGTGGTGGATCTGGTGGACTGCGCCAACCGTCTGGCCGGTGAGCTTTCCTACGGCCAGCAGCGCCGTCTGGAAATCGCCCGCGCCATGTGCACCCGTCCACAGGTGATCTGCCTGGACGAACCGGCCGCAGGCCTCAACCCGCAGGAAACCGAAGCGCTTTCCGGCATGATCCGTCACCTGCGCGACGACCATGACATGACCATCGTGCTGATCGAGCATGACATGGGCATGGTCATGGGCATTTCCGACGATATCGTCGTACTCGACCACGGCAACGTGATCGCCAAGGGCAAGCCGGAACAGATTCGCAACGATCCGAAAGTGATCGCCGCGTACCTGGGTGCTGATGAAGAGGAATTGGTATGAGTAAGCCGATCCTCGAACTGAAAGAGATCGACGTGTACTACGGGCCGATTCAGGCCCTGAAAAAAGTCTCGATGCATATCGACGAGGGCGAGACCGTCAGCCTGATCGGCTCCAACGGCGCGGGCAAGTCCACGCTGCTGATGTCGATCTTCGGTCAGCCGCGGGCTGCCAGCGGGCAGATCATCTATCAGGGCACCGACATCACCCACAAGTCGTCGCACTACATTGCGTCCAACGGCATCGCGCAGTCGCCGGAAGGCCGTCGTGTTTTCCCCGACATGTCGGTGGAAGAGAACCTGATGATGGGCACCATCCCGATTGGGGATAAATTCGCCAGCGAAGACATGCAGCGCATGTTCGACCTGTTCCCGCGGCTCAAGGAACGGCGCAACCAGCGGGCGATGACCATGTCCGGGGGCGAGCAGCAAATGCTCGCCATCGCCCGCGCGCTGATGAGCCGCCCCAAGCTCTTGCTGCTGGACGAGCCGAGCCTGGGCCTGGCGCCGATCATCGTCAAACAGATCTTCTCCACCCTGCGTGAACTGGCGCAAACCGGCATGACCATCTTCCTGGTCGAGCAGAACGCCAACCACGCCCTGAAACTGTCAGACCGCGCCTACGTGATGGTCAACGGCGAGATTCGCCTGACAGGCACCGGTAAGGAGCTGTTGACCAACGAGGAAGTCAGGAACGCCTACCTCGGCGGGCATTGATTCGCTGGATAGCCCGCAAAATCAAACGCCCTGAGGGTCAGACACTCGGGGCGTTTTGTTATACCCCCGTAGCAGTCCGGCTTGCCGGCGACAGCGATCTCACGGGTGCCTCGCCGGCAAGCCGGACTGCTACGAAAGGCAGAATGAAGTTGTTCCCCCGGATTGTGGAAAACAATTTTCGACAACCGCTAAACCGCGACATATAGCCGCTGTAAATGGTTGTTTTGTCATGCTTTTGACTTGTTCAGTTTTACTGTGGGTGTGGCTGTGAATAAGTTGGTGGCAGTTGGCTGCAAGCCTTTGTTTCCGTAGCTTTCAGAGTGTTGGTTAATATTTGATCAATGGTTTCGGCTGATATTTTGGGGGTGTTTGTCAACGCTCAAAGGGCTGGTTTTTTATACAGTTTACAGGGTGGCCAAGCCTGTGGATAAGTCTGTGTGCAACCGTTGGAAATAGCGCCGCAGGTAGCGCAATCTCTAGGTTGCAGCGCACAGGGTTGACCAAGTGTGCAGTTTTGCTTTCGATTCGCTTGCAGATACGTTTCAGCGAGTCAACAGAAAATGCTCGAAAACTTGCCCACAGCCCGCGCATGGCGTGGCTTTGGCCATTTCGAGTTGCCCCCAGAGATTGTGCGTGTGGCTGTGGATAAGGTGGGCAAAACCCTTTGCAGGCCATATGGCTCAAGGCTTTGCGTGGGTTGTATGTTTTTTGTACAGAAGGACAGTCTCATGAAGTTGTACGACGATTGTTGCCTGCGGGCTTGATCCTGAGCGGTATGGGCGGGCATTCTCCAGAACTTTCCTACGCGCAACGCCGCTTGCGCTTACCCAGGGCTTATACCGATAAGGCCGCAAACCCAGTCAGGAGAACTACATGACTTCCACCGTCTTCATTACCGGCGCCACTTCCGGGTTTGGCGAAGCCTGCGCACGACGCTTTGCAGAGGCGGGCTGGTCGCTGGTGCTGACCGGCCGCCGCGAAGACCGCTTGCAGGCCCTCAAAGCCGATCTGTCCAAGCAGACCAAGGTCCACACCCTGACGCTGGACGTGCGTGATCGCGCAGCCATGGAGAAGGCCATCGACGGTCTGCCGGCCGAGTTCGCCAAGATCCGTGGACTTATCAACAACGCAGGCCTGGCCCTGGGTATCGATCCTGCGCCCAAGTGCGATCTGGATGACTGGGACACCATGATCGACACCAACGTCAAGGGTCTGGTCTACACCACCCGCCTGCTGCTCTCGCGCCTGATCGCTTACGGCCGTGGCGCCAGCATCGTCAACCTGGGTTCCGTGGCGGGTAACTATCCGTATCCGGGCGGTAACGTGTATGGCGGCTCGAAGGCGTTCGTCGGTCAGTTCTCGCTGAACCTGCGCAACGACCTGGTCGGCACCGGCGTGCGCGTGACGAACCTGGAGCCGGGCCTGTGCGAAAGCGAGTTTTCGCTGGTGCGTTTTGGCGGTGACCAGGCCAAGTACGACGCCACCTATGCGGGCGCCGAGCCGATCCAGCCGCAGGACATCGCTGAGACGATCTTCTGGATCATGAACACCCCGGCCCACGTCAACGTGAACAACCTGGAGCTGATGCCAGTGAGCCAGACCTGGGCCGGTTTTGCGATTGACCGCACCCGTGGTGAGACGAAGTAAGGCTGGATCTCGCTGCTGCGCATGACCTGTGGGAGCGGGCTTGCCCGCGAATAGGGCTGACCTAATAGAACAATGGTGACTGCCCGAACGTCTTCGCGGGCAAGCCCGCTCCCACAAAATATATGTCAGGCGCTGAAATACTCGGCCAAACCGATATAGCAGGTCGCCAGGTGATACGGGGTGGTCGAGGGCATGTCGCTGCGGCTGACCTGGCCGTTGCTGTCCATGCACTCGTTCCAACCGCCTGTGTGCAGAAAGCGCTGCTGCAAGGCGTTCAACTGGCGCGCCAGCAATGCCTGACTGTCAGGGCGCAAGGTGAGTGCCCGCAGGTACTCGGCCTGGGCCCAGATGCGCTGGGTGCCGTCTTTGACTGATCCATCCACCGCCAGCATCGCCACCACCGCACCGGTCGCCGGGTCGACGCCTTGCGCCTGGGCGTGGGCGAATGCCGTGGTCAGCGAGCGATGCAGCGGCGTGCCGCGCAGGTGCTCAGACGACTCGAGCAGATAGAACCATTCGAACTGATGTCCGGGCTCGGACCAGTTATCCACAGCGTCCAGCGGCTTCTCCAGCATCACGCCGTGGGCGACATCCACAAAGCGTCGCTGCATGGCTTCAGCCAGTGCATCGAGGGCGGCGAGGGTGCCTTCGTCTTCGCGCACTTCCAGGGTTGCCAGAAAGGCCTCGGCCAGGTGCATCAACGGGTTTTGCAGGGGGCCTGCGTCCAGCGAAGACCAGTCCTCGTTCAACACTGCTTCATACAGGCCGTCACCATCGGCGAATTGCTCGGCGACCACGTGCAGCGCTGCGTTGAGCACCGATTCGACCAGAGGCTCGCGGACCTTGGCCCAGTAATGCGCGCAGGCAAAGATGATGAAGGCGTGGGTGTAGAGGTCCTTGCGGCGGTCCAGCGGCGCGCCCTGTGGGTCGATGCTGTAGAACCAGCCGCCGTGCTCGGCATCGTGGAAATGCCGCTGCAGGGAACGAAACAACGCGGCGGCCCGCACAGGGGCATCCGGCACCTGAGGGTTGCCGATGAAGCTGGCGAACAGGAACAACTGCCGCGCGCAAGCCATGGCGCGGTAGCGCTGGGGCGGCAACGGCTGGTGTGCCGCATCCAGTGCCTCGTAGGGCAGCGCCATGTCCGCATTCCAGCCTGGTCCCTGCCACAGCGGCACGATCGTTTGCATGAAGTGCTGCTGCACGGCATGGAACACAGCGGACAGTTCAGGCTTGGCGGCGGGGAGGGAAGCGTCTGGCATTGGATGGCGTCACGGCAGGAGGCAAATTGCGCGACATGGTAGCAGGAGGCGGGGATGGCGGGGCACAAGCGATCGAGTCTCTGTCGATTTTCCGATCATGCGACGATCCCGTAGCAGTCCGGCTTGTCGGCGTCAGCGATCTTGCGGGCGCCGACGCCGGCAAGCCGGACTGCTACGGGGAGGGGTTGGGGTCAAATCATGCAAACAACCACAGCCCGGTGGCAGCCGACAGCGCGCCGGCGATGCGCACCACTGGCGCGGCAGCGGCTGGCAGGAAGCGCACCACGGCGTAACCTGCGGCATGCAGCGCGGCGGTCGCGCCGACGAAGCCTGCGGCATAGCCCCACGGGCTCGACATCTCAGGCAGTTCCAGGCCGTGAGCCACACCATGGAACAACGCAAACAGCGCGGTCGCCGCGACGGCCATGACCAACGGCGGACGCACTGCCAGCGCCACCGCCAGACCCAAGGCGAACACCGATGCAGCGATTCCGCTCTCCAGCCCAGGCAACTCCAGCCCTTCAAAACCAAGCAGGCCGCCGATCAGCATGGTGCCGACAAAGGTGCACGGCAGGGCCCAGCGCGCCGCGCCTTTCTGCTGCGCAGCCCACAAGCCCACGGCAACCATCGCCAGCAGGTGATCGAGGCCGCCCAGCGGGTGGCCAATGCCGGCCATCAAGCCGCTTTCATCGTGACCGGGGTGGGCAAAGGCCAGCGCCGGTGCCAGCAGCAGCGCCAGGGCGCCGAATACTTTTCTGCAGTTCATATAGGGGTTGTCCTTGAGTGAAAGAAATCAGGCAGCGGTCAGCAGACCCTGACGCTCGATGAAGGCGATGATGTCGTCCAGGCCATGGCCGGTTTTCTGGTTGCTGAACACGAACGGCTTGTCGCCGCGCATCTTCTTCGTGTCGCGGTCCATCATTTCCAGCGACGCGCCCACCAGCGGCGCCAGGTCGATCTTGTTGATTACGAGCAGGTCAGACTTGCAGATTCCCGGACCGCCCTTACGTGGCAGCTTGTCACCCGCCGATACGTCGATCACGTAAATGGTCAGGTCCGACAGTTCCGGGCTGAAGGTTGCGGAGAGGTTGTCGCCGCCGGACTCGACGATGATCAGGTCCAGGCCTTCGAAGCGGCGGTTCAACTGGTCGACCGCTTCCAGGTTGATCGAGGCGTCTTCACGAATCGCCGTGTGCGGGCAGCCGCCGGTCTCAACGCCAATGATGCGTTCAGGCGCCAGGGCCTCGTTGCGCACCAGAAAGTCGGCGTCTTCGCGGGTGTAGATATCGTTGGTGACCACGGCGAGGTTGTAGCGCTCGCGCAGGGCCAGGCACAGGGCCAGGGTCAGGGCGGTCTTGCCGGATCCGACCGGGCCGCCGATGCCGACTCGCAAGGGTTGGCTGTTCATCAAATGCTCTCCGTTAATCTTCTTGTGCGGTTCGTGTTGGCTGAAATCAGGATCGAAACAGGCGGCTGTACTGGCGTTCATGGGCCATGCTCGACAGTGCCAGGCCAAACGCGGCGCTGCCGATATGTTCGGGGTCACGTTCGGTGGCGTGCCGCTGGGCCTGTTGCAGCAAGGGCGTCAGCTCGCTGGTGAGGCGTTGTGCGGCCTGTTGGCCCAGAGGCAGGGTTTTCATCAGGACTGCCAGCTGATTTTCCAGCCAGCTCCACAGCCAGGCGGCCAAGGCGTCCTGCGGCTCGATCTGCCAGGCTCGGGCGGCCAGCGCCCAGCCCAGGGCCAGATGTGGCTCATCGACTTGCTGCAGAAAGTCCCGCGCAGCCTGATCCAGTTCCGGCAAGCCGTTGAGCAGTTGCTGCAACGAATAGCCCATTTGCCGGCTTTCCAGATGCAGCTCGCGGGTTTCCCGGCTGGCGCGGTGCTCTTCGCTCAGTCGCCCCAGTGCTGCCCAGTCTTCGTCGGCGGCGGCTGTGCAATGGGCCAGCAGCAACGGCGCTTCAAAGCGCGCCAGGTTGAGCAGCAATTGATCGCCGATCCAGCGGGCCGCGCTTTGCGGATCCTTGACGAGGCCGTTCTCCACGGCCATCTCCAGCCCCTGGGAGTAGCTGTAGCCACCAATGGGCAATTGCGGGCTCGCCAGACGCAGCAGCGCCCAGGCCTTGTTCATGGGCATGGGCTCATTTGCGTACGCCGAACTGGTGAATGCGCGGGGCGTAGTTGAAGTCTTCTTCCCCGGCCCGCGAATGATGATGGCCGCCACCGTAGGCGCCGTGTTCGGGTTGGAACGAGGCTTCGATGGATTCGGTGGTCGCGCCCAGTTGATCGAGCATGGCCTTGAGCACGTAGTCGTCGAGCAGGCGCAGCCAGCCGTCGCCCACCTGCAGTGCAACGTGGCGATTGCCCAAGTGATAGGCCGCGCGGGTCAGTTCGAACGCGCTGGCGCAGGTCACGTGCATGAGTTGTTCGGGGCGAGCGCAAACGCGCACGATGCGGCCGTCTTCGGCCTTGAGAAAATCGCCGTCACGCAGCGGCTGTTGGCCGCGCTCCAGGAACAGGCCAACGTCTTCGCCCTCGGCACTGAAACAGCGCAGGCGGCTTTTGCTGCGCGCCTCGAAATTCAAATGCAGCTCGGCGGCCCATTCAGCCTGGGGCTCGATTCGTGTGTGAATCACCAGCATCGGAAAACTTCCAGCAATGTGCGATGCCATGTCTAGAGCAAGTGGCTTGCCAATCGGGGAAGTCTGTGGAAATTGCCTACAAATAGTGCGTGCAGGTCAGGCGTGGAATTTGAACATGGAGTTTATTGGTGCGGATGGAAATTAAACGCACCTATGTGGTGCGTAACATCTCTGGTTATCACTCGGTACTGCCCAACCCCTGCCAGCGCTTGGCGCCGATGAAGATAAAGCGCAATTGCTGGGTGATCTTCGCCCGGGGCGTGAGGTGTTCGGCCAGGGTCACGGACGGCGGGTCGATAAGTTCGGGGAGCATGGCGAACACGCTTTTGACCACAAGGTCGGCCATGACCGACAGGTCATCGGTGTTGAGGTGGTGAAATTTGGGCATCGACGCAAGGTCGGTGGCAAGGTCGGCAATGATGCCTTCGCGCAGCGCGCCCAGCGCCTGGCGCACTTTCAGTGAGCCGCCGTACTGCTCGCGGGCCAGAAACAGGAACTGCGAACGGTTGGCCGCCACCACATCGAGGAAGATGCGCACCGACGCATCGATGATGCCGCTGTTGAGGTTGTCGTTGCGGCGGACCCGGCGAATGGTTTCACGGAAGGTCTGGCCCACTTCGCTGACCAGCGCCAGGCCCAGGTGGTCCATGTCGTCGAAGTGCCGGTAGAAGCCGGTGGGCACGATGCCAGCGGTTTTGGCCACTTCCCGCAGGCTCAGGCTGCCAAAACCCCGGCCGCTCTCCATCAGCCCCCGTGCTGCATCGAGCAGGGCGTGGCGGGTCTGCTGTTTCTGTTCGGCGCGGGGCAACATGAGCGTGTGCATCTGAGTAAAGAATGGTCCGCACTCTAACAAATGCGTTCGCGGTGCGTCGAACCGGGTTTGAAGCGGATCGGACGCCAGAAATGAAAAAGCCCGGCATCAGAGCCGGGCATTTCGACACACCTTGGATCAGGAAACGCGCTGATACTGCTGCACCAGACGGTCCGGGCCGTTGTCGGCCACGCGCTGATACTGGTTGATCACGCGGGTTGCGTTGTCCTGGGCCAGGGTTGGCAGACCAACTTGCTGGGCCGCTTTCACTTCGCCGAGCACCGGTTGTTCGCTGGCAGGCATGGCGAACGCGCTCGAGGCGAGGAGGGAAAGGGTCAGGGCGATCAGTTGGCGTTTCATGAATGTGTGCTCCTCGAAAGGGCGTGTAGAGAACATGGAGTGAATTTTACTGGCGCCAGCCGGATAAAGAAGTTTAAAGGGCTGATGGTGACCATCGACGGAATTGATTCAGGGCTGCAGGCCAGGTAGAACGAGGCTTTCAGGGGATTCTTGCGCCGTGGCAGTCCGGCTTGCCGGCGTCAGCGATCTCAATAATGCCGACGCCGGCAAGCCGGACTGCTACGGGTTTTTTGATATTTCATCAAACCCATGGGGCTTTTGTCAGTCGAACGTCCCAATGACGTGTAAGACGCGCCCGGGAAGGTGCGTCGGGATTTGGGAGATTACGCAATGACGCGAGGACGCAAGATTTTCGCCTGGACGGCCGGCATCGTGCTGCTGTTGCTGGCCATTCTGATCATCGTGATCGCCACCTTCGACTGGAACCGGCTCAAGCCGACCATCAACGAAAAAGTCTCTGCCGAGATCCACCGACCGTTCGCCATCAACGGCAATCTGGCGGTGCTCTGGCGCCGCGAGCCGGACGAAGGCGGCTGGCGTGCCTGGGTGCCGTGGCCGCACATGTCGGCTGAAGACATCACTTTGGGTAACCCCGAATGGTCTAAAGAGCCTCAAATGGTCACCCTCAAACGAGTGGAAATGCGCCTCGCGCCGCTGCCGCTCTTGGCTCAGCGCGTGGTGATTCCGCGCATCGACCTGACCGAGCCCAATGCCAGAATCGAGCGCCTGGCCGATGGCCGCGCCAACTGGGTGTTCGACCTGCCCAAGAGCGATCCCAATGCCGAGCCCTCCAGTTGGGTCATGGACATTGGCTCGATTGGTTTCGACAAAGGCCATGTCAGTTACAACGATAAAATGATTAACACCTCGGTGGATGTGGTGATCGACCCGCTGGGCAAGCCGATACCCTTCAGCGATATCGTGGGCAGCGGCGAGGCCAAGAAGGTTCAGGACAAGGGTGCTTCGGCGCAGGATTACGCCTTCGGCTTCACCGCCAAGGGCCAGTATCACGGCCAGGCACTCAACGGCAGCGGCAAGGTCGGCGGGTTGCTGGCGCTCAAAGACGCGGCTTTGCCATTCCCGGTGCAGGCCGATGTCAGCGCGGGCAACACGCGGGTTGCGGTGGCGGGCACCGTGACTGATCCGCAAAACCTCGGCGAACTGGACCTGCGCCTCAAACTGTCCGGCGACAGCCTGGGCAACCTGTATCCGCTGACCGGCGTCACGCTGCCGGATTCCCCGCCGTACGCCACCGATGGCCGCCTGATCGCCAAGCTTCACGATCCAGCAGGTGCGGCGTTTCAGTACAAGGGTTTCAACGGCAAGATTGGCAACAGTGACATCCATGGCGATTTGAGTTTCGTGGCCAGCCAGCCGCGTCCCAAGCTGACCGGGGCGCTGGTGTCCAACCAGTTGCTGATGACCGACCTCAAGCCGCTGATCGGCGCCGACTCCAATGCCGAGCAGAAATCTCGCGGCGGTGAGAGCAAGCAACCCAAAGACAAGGTGCTGCCGGTCGAAGAATTCAAGACCGACCGCTGGAGCGCGATGGATGCCGACGTGGAATTCACCGGCAAGAAAATCGTGCAAAGCGCCGAACTGCCGTTCACTGATCTGTACACCCACGTCTTGCTCAATGACGGTCAGTTGAGCATGCAGCCCCTGCGTTTCGGCGTCGCCGGAGGCAAGCTCGATGCCGACATCAAGCTCAACGGTCACACTCAGCCACTGGAAGGCCGGGCGAAGCTGACCGCGCGCAACTTCAAGCTCAAGCAGTTGTTCCCGACCTTCGAGCCGATGAAAACCAGTTTCGGTGAGTTGAACGGCGATGCGGACATCAGCGGCAGGGGCAACTCGGTGGCGGCCTTGCTGGGCACGGCCAATGGCGAGCTGAAAATGCTGGTCAACGACGGCGCGGTCAGCCGCGGCCTGATGGAGATTGCCGGGCTCAACGTCGGTAACTATGTGGTTGGCAAGTTGTTCGGTGATAAGGAAGTGAAGATCAACTGCGCAGCGTCTGATCTTGAGATCAAGGATGGCCTGGCCACGACCAAGTTGTTTGTGTTCGATACCGAGAACGCGATCATCTACATCGATGGCACCGCGAACATGAAGACCGAGCAGCTGGACATGAAGATATCCCCAGAGTCCAAGGGCTTCCGTGTGTTCTCCCTGCGCTCGCCGCTGTATGTGCGCGGGCCGTTCATCAAGCCCAATGCCGGTGTGGAAACCGGGCCGTTGTTGCTGCGTGGCGCCGGGATGGTGTTGCTGGGCGCGGCGGTGGGGCCTGCGGCAGGGTTGCTGGCGCTGGTCGCGCCAAGCGGTGGCGAACCGAATCAGTGCGCCCCGTTGCTCGAACAGATGCGCGCGGGCAAGGCGCCGAAAACGGTGCAGTAATCATCACGGGTTGGTGCCTGGATTCTGCGTTCACGCAAAATCCGTAGCAGTCCGGCTTGACGGCGACAGCGATCCCAAAGACGCCGACGCCGGCAAGCCGGACTGCTACAAGTTATTCGGCGCACAAAAAAGCCAGGACACGGTCCTGGCTTTTTTGCAGCTGCGTTTAATCATCACAGCCCGTCGAGAATGTCCGCCATGTCGTCGGCGTGTTCCTCTTCCTGAGCGAGGATTTCTTCGAAGATCCGGCGTGTGGTCGGGTCCTTGTCACCGATGTACTGAATGATTTCCCGGTAGCTGTCGATGGCAATGCGCTCGGCGATCAGGTCTTCGGTGACCATTTCTTTCAGCGTATTGCCGGCCACGTACTGTGCGTGGGAGTTCTTGGACAGCAGGTCGGGGTTCAGCTCCGGCTCGCCACCCAGCTGCACGATGCGCTCGGCGAGTTTGTCGGCGTGTTCGGCTTCCTGATTGGCGTGCTCCAGGAACTCCTTGGCCGCCACCTGGGCTTTCACGCCCTTGGCCATGTAGTAATGGCGCTTGTACCGCAGCACGCAGACCCATTCGGTGGCCAGCGATGCATTGAGCAGGCGAATGATCTCTTCGCGGTCGCCGTCGTAGCCTTCGGTCACGGCACCATTTTCAACGTTGTGACGCGCGCGCTCGCGCAGAGTGCTGACGTCGGTTAATTGCTGCACATCGCTCATCATTTTTCTCCAGGGCTGATCCGGTTAATCCCGTCTCGCTCTTGATGGGCCGGTCAATAAAGGTCTGACCGGCCCTTGGCAAGATCGGGTCTTAAGGTGTGAGTGGTGCGCGAGGGGAAAAGTTTGATTTGTTTGCCGGCTTACATCGCCCGCTCGTTTGCCTCACGCTGATCGCAGGTCATGAAGCCCTTGCTGTCCACGCGGCCGTTGGCGTTGAAGTTGACGTAGTAGGTCTGTTGATGGCCGTCCTTGTTCAGGACGTAGTTGTTGCAGGTGCCAGGGTGAACCTTGCGGTGTACGCGGTTGGAAGGCTCGCCGCCGATGGTCAGCACTTGCTGCTCGGTCATGCCGTCGTCCACTTGCTTGACCAGCGGCTCATTGTGATAGGTCGCGTAGTCCACAGGGTTTTGCAGGGTTGTCGATGAACAGCCGGCCAGTGCGGCCATTGCAAACACGACTCCCAGAGATTGCTTGTACATAACCGGACACTCCACAAAAAGGCCATTAGTGGCCCGTTGCAGTTATGAGTCTTGGCCGATCGAAAGAGTTCGATCCAATAGATGGCGATGGGGCATTACTTGTATTTGTCATCATCGGTGAACGGTTTGCGACTAGTGTCTACAACAAAGCAAGGCGAGGAATCGTTCGTTCATGACGCAAGATCAGGCCACGCAGTACCCCATTGTGTTGGTACCCGGGTTGTTGGGGTTCGTGAAGCTGGTGGTCTATCCCTATTGGTTCGGCATTGCCTCGGCGCTGCGGCGTGGCGGGGCGACGGTGATTCCGGTGATGGTTTCGGCGGTGAATTCGTCCGAGATCCGGGGCGAGCAGTTGCTGGGGCGAATCGAGGAGATTCTCAGGGAAACCGGCGCGCAGAAGGTCAATCTCATCGGCCACAGCCAGGGCGCGTTGACCATTCGCTACGTGGCCGGTGTTCGCCCGGACCTGGTGGCCTCGGTGACGTCGGTCGCCGGGCCCAATCACGGCTCGGAACTGGCAGACTTTCTCGAAGAGCATTTTCCGGTGAGCAAACTGCGCGGGCGGTTGGTGCATCTCGCCATTCGCCTCACGACGCTGGCGCTGGCGTTACTCGACACCGGCTATCGCGGCACCCGGCTGCCCACCGACGTGCATGCCGCCCATGGCTCGCTCACCTCCAAGGGCGTCGCGAAATTCAACGCGCTGTTTCCCCAGGGCCTGCCACTTGAGTGGGGCGGGCAGGGGCCCGAGCTGGTCAACGGCGTGCGTTATTACTCCTGGTCCGGCACCTTGCAGCCGGGCCTGACTGACCGTGGCAAGAACCTGTTCGATACGACGAACCTGACCTGCCGGATGTTCGCCCGCACCTTCACCCGCGAGCGGGAGAGCGATGGCATGGTCGGGCGCTTCAGCTCGCATCTGGGCACGGTCATCGGCGACGACTTCCCCCTCGACCATTTCGACATCGTCAACCAGCACCTGGGGATGGTGGGCAAGGGCGCAGAACCGGTGCGGCTGTTCATGGAACACGCCGCACGGCTCAAGTCAGTCGGCCTTTGACGGGCCCGGGCGGGGTTTGCTGCGCAGCGGCGTGGTCCAGCGCTCGGCCAGGATCACCCCACTGAGGGTCAGCGCGCCGCCGATGAAGTGATACACCGCCAACTGTTCGCCCAGCGCCAATGCCGCCACCAGCGCAGTGAAAATGGGCACCAGATTGAAGAACAGCGTGGTGCGGCTCGGGCCGAGCAGGGTGATGGCTTTCATCCACAGCAGCGGCGCGATCATCGACACCGGAATGCAGGCGTACAGCACCAGCGGGATGTTGCTGGCGTTAAGCCCGGTCTTGGGCGAGAGCAGGAACAGCGGAAACAGCGCGACAATCGCCACCAGCACTTGCAGATACAGCAGTTGCAGCGGCGGCATGCGCAGCTGCCATTTCTTCAGCAGCAGGCTGTAGCAAGCGTAGGCAAAGGCGGCGACCAGCATCATCGCGTCGCCCAGATTCACGCCATGAGCCACCAGCACTGCCCAACTGCCCTGGGACACCACCAGCAGCACACCGGCCAGGGATACCACGGCGCCCACCAGTGCCCCGGCCGTGAGCGTGGTGCCCAGGGTGGCGATCGACAGGCCGAGGGTCATCACCGGCACCAGTGACAGGATGATGCCGATATTGGTGGCCGTGGTAATGCCCGCCGCGTAGTACGCCAGGCTCTGGTACACCGCCATGCCCAGTACGCCCAGCACCGCAACCTTGCCCAGGATCGGCTTGACCTGCGCACGGTTGCGCAGCACCGGGCCCAGCAGGAACGGGGTGAACAGCAGGCCCGCCAGCAGCCAGCGATAGAAGCCGATCTCTGCCGGAAATATCCGCCCGGCCGCCGCCTTGGTGATGACGTTATTGCCCGCCCAGAGCATGACGGTGAACAGTGGGTAGAGGTATTGCATCGCGAGGCCTTGGCAGAGTGAGGGGCCATTATCGACGCGGTGACCGTCGCGTCTACCGCAAAGGGCGGATTCTCTGAAATATGCCGCAATAATCTTTGGCTACACTGCCTTCAAAGCTGCGTATGGACGCGGCGGTCCTGGAGAATGTCGATGAAAATGCTGCGTGTTCCTCTGTTGGTCATGGGCTTGTTGATCTGTGCACAAGGGTTTGCCGCCACCGCGCAGCAAAACAAGATGACCACCTGCAACGCCGACGCTAGCGCAAAATCCCTCAAGGGCGATGAGCGCAAGGCCTTCATGAGCACGTGCCTGAAGGCCGCGCCAGCGCCCGCTGCCACCCAGCAGGACAAGATGAAAACCTGCAACGCCACCGCCAGCACCCAGGCGCTCAAGGGCGACGCACGCAAGGCGTTCATGAGCGATTGCCTGAAGAAAAAATAATCCTCTTTAAACCACACCCTCGCCCGTAGCAGTCCGGCTTGCCGGCGTCGGCGTCCACGTGATCGCCAACGCCGGCAAGCCGGACTGCTACGGATGTCGTTTACATGACTGACAACGTTCTTGGGCGCTGGTTCTAAACAGGGAACGCTGGCAGACTGCCGTACTTCCGAGCCGTTTGTTTTTTGAGGCTGTATGCCAACGTTTTCGCCGCGACAAGTGTATCTGGCCAGCTGCACCCTGGTGTTTGGTGGCCTGCTGCTGGTATTACCGCTCAAATTGCTGCCCAGCCTGCTGGCGGGTCTGCTGGTCTATGAACTGGTCGACATGCTCACCCCGCAACTGCAACGCCTGATCGCTGGCGAGCGCGCCCGCTGGCTGGCGGTGGCGTTGCTGGGCACGCTGGTAGTCACCGTGCTGTCGCTGCTGTTTGCGGGCGCGATCAGCTTCGTGTTGCATGAAGCGGAAAACCCCGGCGCCTCGCTGGACAAATTCATGACCCTGGTCGACCGGGCGCGCGGGCAACTGCCGCCGTTCATCGACGGCTATCTGCCCGCCAGTGCCACTGAGTTCCAGGCCTCCCTCAGCGCCTGGCTGACCAAGCACATCGGCGAGTTGCAGATGCTCGGCAAGGGCGCGGCGCACATGTTCGTGACCTTGCTGATCGGCATGGTCCTGGGCGCGATCATCGCCCTGCAGCGCATTCCTGATATCTCCAAGCGCAAGCCGCTGGCCGCTGCGCTGTTCGAACGGTTGCACCTGCTCAGCCAGGCGTTTCGCAATATCGTTTTTGCCCAGATCAAGATATCGGCGCTCAACACGATCTTCACCTCGGTGTTCCTGGCGGTGATTCTGCCGTTGTGCGGCGTGCACCTGCCGCTGACCAAGACGCTGATCGTGCTGACCTTCCTGCTGGGCCTGTTACCGGTGGTGGGCAACTTGATGTCCAACACGCTGATCTTCATTGTCGGCATGTCGCTGTCGATCTGGGTGGCGTTCGCGGCGCTGGGTTATCTGATCGTGATCCACAAGGTCGAGTACTTCCTCAACGCCCGGATCGTGGGCGGGCAGATCAGTGCAAAGTCGTGGGAGTTGCTGCTGGCGATGCTGATCTTCGAAGCGGCCTTTGGCCTGCCGGGGGTGGTGGCAGGGCCGATTTTCTATGCGTATCTCAAGAGCGAGCTGCGCAGGGCGGAGTTGGTTTAACTGGCTGGCAACCATCTCTGTGGGAGCGGGCTCGCCCGCGAAGGCGGCGGTGCGGACAGATAGATCTCTATCGCAAGTCCCGACCTCTTCGCGGGCAAGCCCGCTCCCACAGGTTTTTCAGAGCATTACAGACTGGCGTCAGCCGTAACGCTTTTTCGCCTCGATCGCCAGGCCTGCGCCGATGCTGCCGAAAATGTTGCCTTCCACGTGCCGGGCCTTGGGCAGCATCGCCGCGACGCTGTTGCGCAGGGCCGGGATGCCGCTGGAACCGCCGGTGAAGAACACCGTGTCGACGTCGGTCACGCCCACGCCGGCATCTCCCAGCAATTGCGTGACGCTTCCACGTACACGTTCGAGCAGCGATTCAATTGCCGATTCGAACAGCGTGCGGGTCAGGTCGACGCTCAGGCCCGGCTCGACGCGATCCATCGGCACCACACGGTTTTGCGCGTGGGTCAGCTGGATCTTGGTTTCTTCCACTTCCATCGCCAGCCAGTGCCCGGCGCGCTGTTCGATCAGCTTGAACAGGCGGTCGATACCCAGCGTGTCTTCAATGTCATAGCGCATGCTGCCCAGGGCCAGTTGCGACTTCTGCGAATACACCGAGTTGATGGTGTGCCAGGTCGCCAGGTTCATGTGGGTGCTGGTGGGCATGAAGGCGCCGCTCTTCATGCGGCTGCCGTAGCCGAACAGCGGCATCACGCCTTGCAGGCTCAGTTGCTTGTCGAAGTCGGTCCCGCCGATGTGCACGCCGCCGGTGGCGAGGATGTCGCTCTGACGCTCATCGACCAGCCGACGCTCGGGCGACAGGCGCACCAGCGAGAAGTCCGAGGTACCACCGCCGATGTCGACGATGAGCACCAGTTCTTCGCGTTCCAGGGTCGACTCGTAGTCGAATGCCGCAGCGATGGGTTCGAACTGGAACGACACATCCTTGAAGCCGATCTTGCGCGCAACCTGGGCCAGGGTGTCTTCGGCTTCCTGGTCGGCGGCGGCGTCGTCATCGACGAAATGCACCGGACGGCCCAGCACCACTTGCTCGAAGGAGTGGCCGGCGGCGGCTTCGGCACGCTTTTTCAGCTCGCCGATGAACAGCCCCAGCAAATCCTTGAACGGCATGGCCGTGCCCAGCACGCTGGTGTCGTGCTTGATGAGCTTGGAGCCCAGCAGGCTCTTGAGCGAGCGCATCAGGCGGCCTTCGTAGCCTTCAAGGTACTCGTGCAGCGCCAGGCGACCGTAGACGGGCCGACGTTCTTCAATGTTGAAGAAGACCACCGATGGCAGGGTGATCTTGTCGTCCTCCAGCGCGATCAGCGTTTCCGCTCCGGGGCGCAGCCAGCCGACCGTGGAGTTGGAGGTGCCGAAGTCGATGCCTAGGGCACGGGCTGGGGATGGGGTGCTCATGTTCTGTACGTTCCGGTCAAAAAAACGGCCGCGCAGTGTATGCGAGAGCGGGCCGGATGCGTAGCGCGAAACGTCGGTTTATGTGGCTATTTATTGTCCTCGGGCTTGAACTCGGGCCCTGCACCCCCAATCTTGCAGGCAACTCTCAATGCATCCGGCCTGTTTGAACCCCCGTTTCAAGCTTGCGAGGCCGTGTGCCGATAACCTTGCAACATTCAGCGCAACCAATGTTCTCATCTGATAACGCAGACCGAGATGTGCTGGATTCTCCGGAATGGGTGACCGTTACATGGACTTCAAAGACTATTACAAGATTCTTGGCGTGGAGCCGACGGCGGACGAGAAGACGATCAAGACCGCCTATCGCAAGCTCGCGCGCAAGTATCACCCGGACGTCAGCAAAGAAGCGGGCGCCGAGGACAAATTCAAAGAGGCCTCCGAGGCCTATGAAGCGCTGAGCGATCCTGAAAAGCGCGCCGAGTACGACGACATTCGCAAGTACGGCCAGCAGGGCCGCTTCCAGCCGCCTCCGGGCTGGCAGGGTCGCGGCGGCGCCGGTCAAGGGTTTGGCGGTGGCGGTGCTGGCTTCGAGGGCGGGGATTTCTCCGATTTCTTCAGCTCGATCTTTGGCAATCGTGGCGGACCACAGGGTGGCCGTCCGCGCAGCTCTGGCCGTCGAGGGCAGGACGTGGAACTGGAACTGGCGATTTTCCTGGAGGAAACCCTCTCCACCGAATCCAAGAAGATCAGCTTCAAGGTGCCGCAGCATGCCGCCAACGGGCAGCGCATGGCGGACATCACCAAGAACCTGAACGTGAAGATCCCGGCGGGCGTCACCGACGGCGAGCGTATTCGCCTCAAGGGCCAGGGCGCACCAGGCGTTGGCGGCGGCGAAAACGGTGATCTGTTCCTGACCATTCGTCTGGCGCCGCACCCCAACTTCGATGTCGAAGGGCATGACCTGATTATCACTGTGCCGCTGGCCCCATGGGAGGCCGCGCTGGGAACCAAGGTCGCGATGCCGACCCTGACCGGCAAGATCAACCTGACCATTCGTCCGGACAGCCAGAGCGGGCAGCGATTGCGGGTTAAAGGTAATGGTCTGTTGAACAAGAAGGGCGAGCGTGGCGATCTGTTCGCGCAACTCAAGATCGTCATGCCCAAGTCTACCGATGATGCCACCAAAGCACTTTGGGAGAAGCTGGCCGAGAAGGCCGCGTTCGATCCGAGGGCTCAATGGAGTAACTGACAATGCGCAACACCCTGGTCGTAGACATGCAGGAGTTCTGTCAGGTAGTCGACATGCCGGTCGCCTATGTCATGGAAATCGTCGAGCACGGCATTGTCGAACCCCAGGGCAAGCGGCCCGATGAATGGCTGTTCGACACCTATTCGTTGTCGGTGGCCAAGCGGGCAGTCAAGCTGCATCACGAGCTGGAACTGGAATGGGACGGCGTCGCCCTGGCGCTGAACCTGCTGGACGAGCTTGAGCAGGTGCGGGCCGAGAACCGCATGCTCAAGCAGCGTCTGGGGCGGTTTTTGCTGGATTGACCGGCCGTTAAGCCTTCTTCGGCAATACCACGGTGAACGTGGTGCCATCGCCGACGTTCGAGGTCACGGTGATGCTGCCACTGTGGGCGTTGACCACTTCCTTGACGATGAACAACCCCAAACCCAGGCTGGTCGAGGGGTTGTGGTTGCCCACTTCTTCATTCAATGAACGCACCAGCGGGTCGAAAATACTACCAATCGCTTCCTGCGCAATCGGCTCGCCGTCGTTGTGCACCGACAGGCTGATGTGATTCTCGCCGCCTGTCAGCGACACCCTGATCTTGTGGGTCGAGGCGCCGTGTTGCAGGGCGTTGCCGATGAGGTTTTGCAGCAGTTGGTCGATCCGCGCCCGATCCCACTCGCCCTGGGTGTCGCCGGTGGTGGTGAACACCGGATCGCAGTCGGGCTGCCCGGCGCTGGCGGCATCGATGGCATCCCGGCAGGCGATGGTCATTTCCATGGGCTTGCGTTCGATCGGCAAAGTGGTGCCCAGACGGCTGCGCACGAACTCCAGCAAATCGTTGACCATGGTCGCCATGTGCCGGCTGCTGCTCTTGATGCGTTTGATGTAGGCCATGTCGGCCTCGCTGATGCCCGCCTTGCGCATCAGTATTTCCGATGACATGCCAATCGCCTGCAATGGCGCGCGCAGGTCGTGACCGAGGATCGCCAGGAAGATGTCCCGCGAACGGTTCACCCGCTCGGCATAGGCAGCGGTGGATTCGGCCAGGGCTTCATCGATGGCTTCGTTGAAGCGGATCATGTCGGTAAAATAGGCGATCTCCGGCGAAGTCAGGCTTTCGACCCAGAACCGGATGACCGTGGCCCGCAAGTGGCGAAACTCGGAGGTCATTTGCACCAGATCGAATCCGACCGTGTGGCGCAGCTCGCCATGACTGGCAGCGGCTTCATCCAGTGCCGGGGTCTTGCCCACATCCTCGCCCTGAGCCTTGGCGATCTGTTCGGCTTTGGTCTGCGCGGTGTTCATGTCGCGCGCGGCGGCCAGCAGGATGGATTTGGCGTGATCGCGCAATTCCAGGCTGTTCAGCGTGTCGGCGGCAGGGGTGAGGGTCGCGGCGAACTTTTCCCATTCATCGACGATGCGGTCCACGTTCTGCACGATGAAGTCGGATAGACGCATGGAGGACAACCTTGCTGGCGTGGCGCTGGATGAGATGGTGCCATCTTAGCGCCATGTTGTGGCAGGTAGAACAGCGGAATGAACGTCGGAAGCTGAGGCCCATAGACCTGTGGGAGCGAATTCATTCGCGAGAGGCCGTTTCAGGCGATAGAAGTGCATCGCCAGTGCTCTTTTCGCGAATAAATTCGTTCCCACAGGAGGCCCTGCAAGTCCCCCTTTAAAACAGGAAATACCGCTGCGCCATTGGCAACACTTCGGCAGGCTCACACCACAACAGCACGCCATCGGCCTTGACCTGATAGGTCTGCGGGTCGACGTCGATCTTCGGCAGGTAGTCGTTGTGGATCAGGTCGGCCTTGGTCACGCTGCGGCAACCCTTGACCACGCCGATCTGCTTTTTCAAACCCAGTTGCTCCGGCACGCCGGCATCGAAGGCCGCCTGGCTGATGAAGGTCAGGCTGCTAGCGTGCAGCGAGCTGCCGTAGCTTGCGAACATCGGGCGGTAATGCACCGGTTGCGGCGTCGGGATCGAAGCGTTGGCGTCGCCCATCAGGCTTGCGGCAATGGAGCCGCCTTTCAGGATCAGCGTCGGCTTGACCCCGAAGAAGGCCGGGCGCCATAGCACCAGATCCGCCCATTTGCCGACTTCGATAGAGCCCACTTCATGGCTGATGCCGTGGGTGATGGCCGGGTTGATGGTGTATTTGGCGATGTACCGCTTGGCGCGGAAGTTGTCGTTGCCTTCGCCGTCGCCCGGCAGCGGGCCACGCTGGCGTTTCATCTTGTCGGCGGTTTGCCAGGTGCGCAGGATCACCTCGCCGACGCGGCCCATGGCCTGGCTGTCGGAGCTGAGCATGGAGAACGCGCCCAGGTCGTGCAGGATGTCTTCGGCGGCAATGGTTTCACGGCGGATGCGGCTTTCGGCGAAGGCCACGTCTTCGGCGATGCTCGGGTCCAGGTGATGACAGACCATGAGCATGTCCAGGTGCTCGTCGATGGTGTTGCGGGTGAACGGCCGGGTCGGGTTGGTCGAGCTCGGCAGCACGTTGGGGAAGCCGCAGGCCTTGATGATGTCGGGCGCGTGGCCACCACCCGCACCCTCGGTGTGGTAGGTGTGAATGGTGCGGTTCTTGAACGCGCCCAGGGTGGTTTCGACGAAACCCGACTCGTTCAGGGTGTCGGTGTGGATCGCCACCTGCACGTCGTACTGGTCGGCGACGCTCAGGCAGTTGTCGATGGCCGCAGGTGTCGTGCCCCAGTCTTCGTGCAGCTTGAGGCCGATGGCGCCCGCTTTCACCTGCTCGATCAACGGTTCAGGCACGCTGACGTTGCCCTTGCCGGTGAAGCCGATGTTCATCGGGAAGGCTTCGGCGGCCTGCAACATGCGCATCATGTGCCATTTGCCGGGGGTGACGGTGGTGGCGTTGGTGCCCGTCGCAGGTCCCGTGCCGCCGCCGATCATGGTGGTCACGCCGCTCATCAGCGCTTCTTCGATCTGCTGCGGGCAGATGAAGTGGATGTGGGTATCGACCCCGCCTGCGGTGAGGATCATGCCTTCACCGGCGATGATCTCGGTGGCGGCGCCGATGGCGATGGTCACGTGGGGCTGGATGTCCGGGTTGCCGGCCTTGCCGATGGCGGCGATGCGGCCGTTCTTCAGGCCCACGTCGGCCTTGACGATGCCCCAGTGGTCGATGATGAGCGCGTTGGTAATCAGTGTGTCGACCACCTCGTCGGCTTTCAACTGGCCCTGGCCCATGCCGTCACGGATGACCTTGCCGCCGCCGAACTTCACTTCCTCGCCGTAAACGGTGAAGTCCTTCTCGACCTCGACCCACAGCTCGGTATCGGCCAGACGCACACGGTCACCGACGGTGGGACCGAACATGTCGGCGTAGGCTTGTTTAGAAATTTTCACGATCAAAGATCTCCCATCACACGTCCGGCAAAACCAAACACCCGGCGATGCCCGGCCAGATCCACCAGCTCGACCTCCCGCGATTGCCCCGGCTCAAAGCGCACGGCGGTGCCCGCCGGGATGTTCAGGCGCATGCCGCGGCTGGTGGCGCGGTCGAAGGTCAGGGCGTCGTTGGTTTCGAAAAAATGGAAATGCGAGCCGACCTGGATGGGGCGGTCGCCGCTGTTGGCGACGTTCAGGGTGACGGTGCGGCGGCCGACATTGAGTTCGATCTCGCCGGGCTGGATCTGGTATTCACCAGGAATCATGCGCTCTTCCTCGACAGTAATTTGTAATAGATGGCGGTGGCCCGGTATTCGCCGTCGGGGTTGCAGGCGTAGTCGGGCAGCTTGCCGCACAGCACGTAGCCCAGCGCGCGATAGAAATCTTCGGCTGGGGAGCCGGCCAGGGTGTCCAGAAACAGCAGCCCGCGCTGATGCTGGTGCGCGGCCTGTTCCACGGCGTGCATCAATTGCGTGGCCAGGCCATGGCGGCGGGCGTGCTGCATCACCAAGAGCTTCTGCACCTCGGCGCGATTGAGCCCGTTGGCCTTCTGGCACAGCGCAAGCTGCACCGTGGCCAGCACCTGTTCGTCCTGCACCACGACCCACAGCAACACGTTGCCGTTCTCGACCTCGGTCTTGACGCCGCTCCACCACTGATAGGCTTCGTCGGCATTGATGTCGGCCATGAATCCCACCGACGCGCCGTGCTCGACGGCATCGAGCAGCAGGGTCACCAGGCCCCGGTGGTAGTGCGCAAAGCTTTCACGGGTCACGCGTCGCAGTTGAGCAGCATTCATGGCGGACATTCCTTTCAGAGAGGGAAGATCAAGCTTTGGCCGGGGCCTGCGAGGGCGGTGCCGAAGCGCCCGGCGACAGGTCAAGTTGCATGAACGTCAGGTCCAGCCAGCGCCCGAACTTGGTACCGACCTGCGGCATCTGGCCGGTGGTGACGAAGCCTTCACGTTGATGCAGGTAGATCGATGCGGCGTTACCGCTTTCGATGGCCGCGACCATCATGTGCTTGTCGCAGGCGCGGGCGCGTTCGATCAGCGCCTTCATCAGCATCGGGCCCAGGCCGTTGCCGCGCTGGTCGGCGCGCACGTACACCGAATGCTCCACCGTGTGGCGAAAGCCTTCGAAGGGGCGCCAGTCGCCAAACGAGGAGTAGCCCAGCACCTGATCGGCGTCATCGACCACCACCAGAATCGGATAGGCCTGGCTCTGGCGGGCTGCGAACCACGCCTGGCGGTTGGCCAGGTCCACCGGTTGTTCGTTCCAGATCGCCGTGGTGTTGAGTACGGCGTCGTTGTAGATGTCGAGCACGGCAGGCATGTCAGTCAGCAGTGCGTCACGAATCGTATAAGTCATGTTCGTTTTCACTTGTTCAAAAAGCGGTTTCAGGCAATGGGCTGGTGCACGGTGACCAGCTTGGTGCCGTCCGGAAAGGTCGCCTCGACCTGAATCTCCGGAATCATTTCCGGGACGCCTTCCATCACCTGTTCGCGTGTCAGCAGGGTGGTGCCGTAATGCATCAGCTCGGCGACGGTCTGGCCATCGCGGGCACCTTCCAGCAGGGCTGCGGAGATGAAGGCCATGGCTTCCGGATAATTGAGTTTCAAACCCCGTGCCAACCGCCGCTCGGCCACCAGGCCGGCGGTGAAGATCAGCATCTTGTCTTTTTCGCGTGGCGTCAGGTCCATGTTTCTTCCGTTTTAAATCGATTGGGCGTTTGCCCGTTAAATCGTTGTTGTCTGGACGATCGTTCGCGAATGAATTCGCTCCCACAGTGGAAATGTATTTCTCCCAAAGAATGCATATGCCAGTTGGAATGCATCTCTGCGTGGCAATGCAGGTCCACCGTTGGAATGCGATCTCCCTGTGGGAGCGAATTCATTCGCGAAGACGTCGGTCCAGCCAACCCAAAAAAATCAGGTACTCCAGATTCTCGGCGCGACAGCCTCACGCCCCAACAGCGCAGGGCGCAGCAGCTTCCATAATTCAATCAGCCAGGCCCGCGCATGCAGCGCTTCATCGGCCAGGCAGCGGGCGACGATCAGCCCCGGCAACTGGCTCAGGTCGCCCCGCACCGGCGAATGCTCAGCCAGTTCACGGCAACGCTCCAGCAGTTCTGCGTCGATTTCTCCGGTCACGATCAGCGTCGCGAACACCGGTTTGCCGTCCAGCCCGACCGGCGAATCCAGCAGGCCATCGTTGCCTGTAATGCGCTGGCGCTCATGCCACAACAGCTTGCCGTCGCGGCGAATGTCCAGGTGCGCCTGAAAGTGGCCCTGATCGAAACGTTCGCCACTGGCTGGCCGCCCGAGGGCCACCACGTCCCAATAGAAGAGCCGGGCATCGCCTTCAAGCTCGATGCGCGTGGTCAGTTCGGCTTTGGCCTGGCTAAAGACAATCGTCTCCTGCGGCAACCATTCCAGCGTTGCTCCCGCCGCGACCTTCAGCTCAAGTTGCTGATACGCAGGTCCCGCCGCCCGATACCACTTGGCCGCGCCGGGGCTGGTCAGTTGCGCCCAGGCATCGGGGCCGACCGTGGCGCTGATGTCCAGCCGGTCACCTCCGGCGATGCCGCCGGGCGGGTGAACGATGATGTGCTGGCAGACTTGCGGCCCTTCGGCGTACAGGTGTTTCTGCACCCGCAGTGGGCCCTTGTGGCGGCGTTCGACCGGCCGCGTGCTGTCGCCGAAACGGCCATAGCCCAGCGCCAGCTCGGCGTGCCAGCTGGGGGTGAACAGGGCGGTATGGGCAGGAAGATTCATAGTCTTGGTTATCGTTTTTTGAAGGCGTCTACCTTAGCCGATCGGCGCGTCAAATGGTCACCAGGCCACGCACGCCTTCGGCTTCCATGTGCTCGCCGCGCCCCTGCTGGATGATCTCGCCACGGGACATGACGATGTACTGGTCGGCAAGCTCGGCGGCAAAATCGTAGAACTGCTCGACCAGCAGGATCGCCATGTCGCCACGCTCGGCGAGCTTCTTGATGACGGCGCCGATTTCCTTGATGACCGACGGCTGAATACCTTCGGTAGGTTCATCGAGAATCAGCAGGCGAGGGCGGCTGGCCAGTGCTCGGCCAATCGCCAGCTGTTGCTGCTGGCCGCCGGAGAGATCACCGCCACGTCGGTGTTTCATCTGCAACAGCACCGGGAACAGCTCGTAGATGAACGCGGGCACTTCCTTGGCTTCAGAGCCGGGGAAGCGGGACAGCCCCATCAGCAGGTTTTCCTCCACGGTCAGCCGCCCGAAAATCTCCCGGCCCTGGGGCACGTAGGCGATCCCGGATTGCACGCGCTGGTGGGGCTTGAAGCCGGTGATCGGCTTGCCTTCCCACTGCACCGCACCTTTCTTGGCGGGCAACAGGCCCATCAGCACCTTCAAGAGCGTGGTCTTGCCCACGCCGTTACGGCCCAACAGGCAGGTGACTTCGCCGATCTTCACATCGAAAGACAGGCCGCGCAGGATGTGGCTGCCGCCGTAGAATTGATGAAGCTTTTCAACCTGGAGCATGGCTAATTACCCAGAAACTTGATTGGGCCCGTAGCAGTCCGGCTTGCCGGCGATGGCGTCTTCAAAATCGCTGCCGCCGGCAAGCCGGACTGCTACGGGGGATACCGTGTTGTCTCTCAACGTCCCAGATACACCTCAATCACCCGCTCATCGGCCTGCACTTCCTCCAGCGAGCCTTCGGCTAGCACGCTGCCCTGGTGCAGCACGGTCACGTGGTCGGCGATGGTGCCGACGAAGCCCATATCGTGCTCGACCACCATCAGCGAGTGCTTGCCCGCCAGGCTCTTGAACAGTTCGGCGGTGAATTCGGTTTCGGCGTCGGTCATGCCGGCCACCGGCTCGTCGAGCAACAGCAATTGCGGGTCCTGGACCAGCAGCATGCCGATCTCCAGAAACTGCTTCTGCCCGTGGGACAACAGCCCCGCAGGACGCGACCGCGAGGTGCCCAGGCGAATCGTTTCCAGCACCTCGTCGATGCGGTCGCGTTGCTCGCCATTGAGCCGGGCCCGCAGGCTGGCCCATACCGACTTGTCGGTCTTCTGCGCCAGTTCCAGGTTCTCGAACACGCTTAGCGCTTCGAACACCGTGGGTTTCTGAAACTTGCGGCCGATGCCGGACTGGGCGATCTGCACCTCGCTCATGCGGGTAAGGTCCAGCGTCTCGCCGAACCAGGCCTTGCCGTGGGAGGGGCGGGTCTTGCCGGTGATGACGTCCATCAGCGTGGTCTTGCCCGCGCCGTTGGGGCCGATGATGCAGCGCAGCTCGCCCACGCCGATGTACAGATTCAGGTCGTTGAGCGCCTTGAAACCATCGAAGCTGACGCTGATGTCTTCCAGGGTCAGGATGGTGCCGTGCAGCGTGTTCAGGCCACGGCCTGCCGTCTGGCCAAGGCCGATGGCGTCGCGGCTGGTGCCAGCGTCGCTGTTGGGATCCAGCACCGGATCGAACGCGGGAGTCGGTGAGCTTTTCATTGTTCGCCCCTTTTTTTGAGCAGGCCGATCACGCCCTTGGGCAGGTACAGCGTCACCACAATGAACAGCGCGCCGAGGAAGAACAGCCAGTATTCAGGGAAGGCTACGGTGAACCAGCTCTTCATGCCGTTGACAAGGCCTGCGCCCAGCAGCGGGCCGATCAGCGTGCCGCGCCCGCCCAGGGCCACCCACACGGCGGCTTCGATGGAGTTGGTTGGCGACATTTCGCTGGGGTTGATGATGCCGACCTGCGGCACGTACAGCGCACCCGCAAGGCCACACAAGACAGCGCTCAGCACCCAGACGAACAGCTTGAAGCCGCGAGGATCGTAGCCGCAGAACATCAGGCGGTTTTCCGCGTCACGCACGGCGGTCAGCACCCGGCCGAACTTGCTGCGCGCCAGGCGCCAGCCTACCAACAGGCTGCCCACCAGCAAGACGACGGTGAGCAGAAACAGCACCGCCCGCGTGCCCTGGGACGTAATGCTGAAGCCCAGGATGCTGCGGAAGTTGGTAAAGCCGTTGTTGCCGCCAAAGCCGGTTTCGTTGCGAAAGAACAACAGCATGCCGGCGAAGGTCAGGGCCTGGGTCATGATCGAGAAGTACACGCCCTTGATCCGCGAGCGGAAGGCGAAAAAGCCGAACACCAGCGCCAGCAGGCCGGGCGCCAGCACCACCAGACACATCGCCCAGAGGAAATGCTGAGTGCCAACCCAGTACCACGGCAGCTCGGTCCACGACAGGAAGGTCATGAAGGCGGGCAGGCTGTCGCCCGAAGCTTCGCGCATCAGGTACATGCCCATCGCGTAACCGCCCAGGGCGAAGAACAGGCCGTGGCCCAGCGACAGCAGGCCCGCGTAACCCCACACCAGATCCAGCGCCAGGGCGACGATGGCGTAGCAGAGAATCTTGCCCACCAGCGTCAGGGTGTAGGCCGACACTTGCAGGCTGTTGCCTTCGGGCAACAGCGACAGCAGCGGCAGAGCGATCAGCAGGGCGAGGATGACCACGCCCACCGAGATCGTGACTTTGGTGCCAGCGCGTTGCGCGGCGGTAACCATCAATGGCTGGTTCATCAGTCGATCACCCGTCCTTTGAGCGCGAACAGCCCTTGCGGACGTTTCTGGATAAACAGAATGATCAGCGCCAGGATCAGGATCTTGCCCAGCACTGCGCCGATTTGCGGTTCGAGAATCTTGTTGGCGATGCCAAGGCCGAAGGCCGCCATCACGCTACCGGCCAGTTGCCCGACGCCGCCGAGCACCACCACCAGGAACGAGTCGATGATGTAGCTCTGGCCCAGGTCAGGGCCGACGTTGCCGATCTGGCTCAGCGCCACGCCGCCAAGGCCTGCGATGCCGGAGCCGAGCCCGAAGGCCATCATGTCGATACGTCCGGTGGGCACGCCGCAGCAGGCGGCCATGTTGCGGTTCTGGGTCACCGCGCGCACGTTCAGACCCAGGCGGGTCTTGTTCAGCAGCAGCCAGGTCAGCACCACCACGAACAGAGCGAAGCCAATGATGATGATCCGGTTGTACGGCAGCACGAGGTTGGGCAGCACCTGAATGCCGCCGGACAGCCATTCGGGGTTGGCGACTTCGACGTTCTGCGCGCCGAACACCACGCGGATCAACTGGATCAGCATCAGGCTGATGCCCCAGGTGGCGAGCAGGGTTTCCAGCGGGCGGCCGTACAGGTGACGAATCACCGTGCGCTCCAGCGCCATGCCGATGCAGGCCGTGACGAAGAATGCCACCGGCAGCGCCACCAGCGGATACAGCTCCAGCGCACCCGGCGCATAACGCTGAAACATCAGTTGCACGACATAGGTGGAATAGGCGCCGAGCATCAGCATCTCGCCGTGGGCCATGTTGATGACCCCCAGCAAGCCGAAGGTGATCGCCAGCCCCAGCGCCGCGAGCAGCAGGATCGAGCCTAAAGAAATACCGCTGAACACCTGGCCCAGCACTTCGCCAATCATCAGCTTGCGTTTGACCTGCGCCAGGCTGGTTTCGGCCGCAAGGCGCACAGTGGGGTCGGTTTCGACGCTGGGCTCGAGCAGGTTTTGAAGGCGCGTGCGGGCTAGGGGATCGCCTGTTTCACCGAGCAGGCGGACGGCGGCCAGGCGCACGGTAGGGCTGGTATCGACCAGTTGCAGGTTGGCCAGCGCCAGGCTGAGGGCCGAGTGCACGGCGTCGTCTTTTTCAGCGGCGACCTGCTGCATCAGCAGTTGCAGTTGGGCCGGGCGGGCGCTTTTTTGCAGGGTCTGGGCGGCGGCCAGACGCAGCTTGGCGTCGGCGGCCAGCAACTGATGACTGGCCAGAGCGGTATCTACCAGTCCGCGCAGGCGGTTGTTCAGGCTGATCGCTTGCGGCTCATCAGGATTGGGCGCGTCGGCCAAGGCCTGTGCGGTTGGATCGACGGCGGTGAAGCTGTCGCCGTTCTGGATGAACGCACGATTGCTACTGTCGGCGGCCACGCGGCCTTCCTCCAGGGCAATCAGTAAATCAACGCGCGCAGGGTCGGGTTTGGCGGCCCAGGCTTCCAGCAATTCAGCGCGTTCGGATGATTCGGCGGCGACAAAGTCACCGGCATCGCTGGCGTGTGCTGCAAAAGGCAGCAGCAGGCTCAGGGTGAGGATGAGGTGGTAGAGAGATCTGGGCATATCGTTTGGCCTTGGTGTCGGCGTACAGCATAGAAACCGCGTTGAGGCATTTCGCGAATGAATTCGCTCCCACAGGAGATCGCATTCCCCTGTGGGAGCGAATTCATTCGCGAAGGATGTTCAGGCGACGCGTCGAGTCGCTCTTGCGCCCTACGTAAGAGCGACCTTTAACGCGGCTTAGTTACTCTTCACCGCATAATCCGGCTTCTTGTCGTTACCCGGAATGAACGGGCTCCAAGGCTGGGCGCGCAGTGGCTCCTTGGTTTTCCAGACCACGTTGAACTGACCGTCAGCCTTGATCTCGCCGATCATCACCGGCTTGTGCAGGTGGTGGTTGGTCTTGTCCATTTCCAGGGTGAAGCCCGACGGCGCGGCGAAAGTCTGGCCAGCCATGGCTTCGCGGACTTTATCCACATCGGTGGACTTGGCTTTCTCGACCGCCTGAGCCCACATGTGAATACCCACGTAGGTCGCTTCCATCGGGTCGTTGGTCACGGCCTTGTCGGCGTTCGGCAGGTTGTGCGCCTTGGCGTAGGCTTTCCAGTCGGCGACGAACTTGGTGTTCACCGGGTTTTTAACCGACTCGAAGTAGTTCCAGGCGGCCAGGTTGCCCACCAGCGGCTTGGTGTCGACGCCGCGCAGTTCTTCCTCGCCCACCGAGAACGCCACGACCGGAACGTCGGTGGCCTTCAGGCCCTGGTTGCCCAGTTCCTTGTAGAACGGCACGTTGGAGTCGCCGTTGACGGTGGAGATCACAGCGGTCTTGCCGCCTGCCGAGAACTTCTTGATGTTGGCCACGATGGTCTGGTAATCGCTGTGGCCGAACGGGGTGTAGACCTCTTCGATGTCGCTGTCCTTCACGCCTTTGGAGTGCAGGAACGAGCGCAGAATCTTGTTGGTGGTGCGCGGGTAGACGTAGTCGGTGCCCAGCAGGAAGAAGCGCTTGGCCGCGCCGCCGTCTTCGCTCATCAGGTACTCGACCGCAGGAATCGCCTGCTGGTTAGGCGCAGCGCCGGTGTAGAACACGTTTGGCGACATTTCTTCGCCTTCGTATTGCACCGGGTAGAACAGCAAGCCGTTCAGTTCTTCGAAGACGGGCAATACCGATTTGCGCGACACCGAGGTCCAGCAACCGAACACCACAGAGACCTTGTCCTGGGTCAGCAACTGACGGGCCTTCTCGGCGAACAGCGGCCAGTTGGACGCAGGGTCCACCACCACCGCTTCCAGTTTCTTGCCATTGACGCCGCCCTTGGCGTTGATTTCGTCGATGGTCATCAGTGCCATGTCCTTGAGCGACGTCTCGGAGATGGCCATGGTGCCGGACAAAGAATGCAGAATGCCGACCTTTATGGTCTCGGCGGCCTGAACGGTCCAGGTCATGCCCATGGCGGCGATCGATGCGGACAAGGTGAACGCTTTAAGCAAACTGCGACGCTTCATTGGCTAGCTCCATTCTTCGATTTTTTTGAAATGACGGCGGTTGGCGGTGCCGGGAGTTGAGGCTGAAGAGGTCATAGCAAAGGCTGGGCCAAGGCAGAAAATGCCGAGAAATCAAAGGGATTCGAAACATTCAGGAAGCGGTTTGCACCAATTTGGGATCGGCGAGGCGCCATGGTGCGCAGGTTGCGCCGATGTGGTGCGGGGAAGTTGTCGAGGTCGACAGGATTTACGCGGTCGGCTTTTGATTCTGGGCGAAGCCCGTGGGAGCCGGCTTGCTGGCGAAAGGGGTAGGGCAGTCGACTTCTTAATCACAGACAAATCGCATTCGCCAGCAAGCCGGCTCCCACAGGCAATGTTGTCGTCGGGAAATCTGGAAGTTCAGGAAAAAATAAGGGCGGGGCCTGAAACCGGAAATGAGGAGGAATTCATCACTAAACCACTCAAAAAGGTTCCAGGCCCCGCAGGACGCAATCTAAGCTGTTGCCGCCGTTTTGGCAAAGCGCGAAAGGGCTATCCGATCGAGCAACCATACAGCCAACATGGAAATCCCGACGAGCGGGAAGGCAACGCCCAAGACAATCATCACGATAGTCGCAATTTTCCAGCGTGGGAGGTCATGACGCAGTGGCGGGACACCAAAGCCGTTTTGCGGGCGGCGTTTCCACCAGATCACGATCCCGCTCACCGAACTGAGCAGCACCATCAGGCAGATGAACAGAATCACCAACTGGTTGAACAGGCCAAACATCTTGCCCTCGTGCAGCATTACACCCAGCTCGGTGGCCTTGGAAACGGTGCTGTAATCCTGGTAACGCACGTCCGCCAGCACCTTGCCGCTGTATTGGTCGATGTGCAGGGTGGCGTCATTGCGCGGATCATCGGCGAACACCGACACGGTGAACACCCCATCAGCGGTTTTCGGCGCGCTGATGCTGTAGCCGGGTTCGATCTTGCGTTCGCTGGCAATGTCGACCACCCGTTGCAGCGTCACGACAGGGGCTGCCGGTGCGCTGGACATGCCGCCATGGTTCATGTGCTCGGCGTGGTCGCCCGACGACACTGGCATCGGTGTGTTTTCCATGGCCCAGGGCACGGTCTGTACGGCGGCGGTGTTCAGAGAGCCCGCCTGTTTGTCGGACTTGGGCACCTCATTCCACATCGCCGCCGGGAAGGTGTTCCAGACATCGGCGTACACCTTGCCCCACATGCCGGTCCAGGTCATGCCGCTAAGCAGCATGAACAACAGCGCCACCGAACCCCAGAAACCGGTCACCGCATGCAGGTCACGCCACAGCACTCGCCCTTTTGCACTGATGCGCGGCCAGAGCACGCCAGCCGGCGAGCGCCCCCGCGGCCACCACAGGTAAAGGCCTGACACCACCAATACGATGCCCCAGCCGGCAGCCAGTTCGACCAGCCGATCGCCAACGGTGCCCACCATCAGCTCGCCATGAATTTCACGGGCCATGGCCTGCAGGTTGCTCTTGGCGTCCTGGGTGCCGAGGATCTTGCCGCTGTAGGGGTCGATGAACAGGTTGGTTTCGCGGCCGTCCTGCTTGATCACGAACTGCGCGCTGCTTTCGGCATTCACTGGCGGCAGGTATTTGCTGATCGGCGCCTGTGGATAAGCCGCAAGCACGCGCTGTTGTTGCTCGTCGGCGCTGAGCATGTGATGCGCCGGTTTGACGGTCAAAAGGTCGCTGTACATCAGCGAATCGAGCTGGGGCTTGAACAGGTAAACCATGCCGGTCAGCGACAGCATGATCATGAAAGGGGCGACGAACAGGCCGGCATAGAAATGCCAGCGCCACGCCAGGTTGTAGAACGACACGTTTGGTTTGGACATGATGCAACGCTCCCGTCAGGGAAGAACACGGCGCAGCGCGCGGGCACACGCGAGTGGCCAGCGGATACGGAATCTTTTATTAGGGTTCAGGCGACGGAGGCGAGCGGCGGGGCGCGGGTGCGGGCGTTGGGGAAGGTACTGCGCTGAGCGTGGCCCTGTTGCGGGGTCGCATTATAGAAGTCGGCGGGTTTGGGCGGGATGGGTGCAGCCACTGCCAGGGTCTGGGTCAGCGCCGGGCAACTGAACAGCAGGGTGCAGTAGCCGCATTTGGCCCAGATCACGTGATCGGGGGCGGCCACGTCGGACGGGGTTGCGTGGTGCTCGCCGTGGTCTGCCGACGCCTTCATCGGCGCAGCCATGTCCATGCCCGCCGACATCGACATCCCCGCGTGATGCTCCATCGGCATCGACTGGGAGATCAACGGGCCGATGAAGATCATCAGCATGGCGAACAGGCTCAGCCAGGCAGCCGGCGTGTTGCGGGATGCTGGGGCGGACTGGGCGCGGATCGCGGGCACGGGTTTCATGGTGCTTCAGCTTCGACGGTCAAAAGCCATCAATGAACGTGGACCGGAGCTGCGTCTGGTGCCTGTTTCTGCACCATGACATCGACGGTCACGTCGCCGGTTTTCTCGAAGTGCAGGGTCAGTGGAAATTTCTGGCCATCGGCGAGCTTCGAGCGGTCTTTCAGATCCAGCAGCATGACGTGGTAAGCCATGGGCGCGAAAGTCACCGCGCCGCCGGCCGGAATATCCACCGTCTGGACTTGCTGCATCTTCATCAGGCCGTCTCTGTTCACGTGCTCGTGCAATTGAGCGGCGCCAGCGATGGGGCTGTCGACACCGGTCAGGCGATCGGTATCGGGGCCTGCATTGCTTATCATGAAATACGCCGCAACCGTGGGCGCATTCGGCGGCAGCTCCATCGACCAAGGGTGGGCGATTGCTAGATGGCCTTTTGCATACTCATGAGCATCAACATAGCAGGCGGGCATCAGGAGCGCTGCCAGCAACAGGAATTTTTTCAGCATGGGTGACCCCTCTCAATCCATTCAGATACGCGAAATACAGCGTGAACGAACGATCAAACGCGAGGAGAGGCTCTGGGGCTGAGGCTGGGCCAGAGAATGCGGGGAGGGGCGTGGAAAACCACCAAAACATCAGGCAGACGAACGGGCTGCACGAAGGTCAGGAAACCGAGCTGGTTACCGGCCGGAACCGCCACCATCGTCAAGGCCCCGGAACAGCAAGGACAATGCTGCATTGCCCCGTGATCGGAACCATCCGGCGCCTGCTGGTCGGCCGGCGCAATGTTGGTTGTCACCAGACGCGGACCGTTGCTGGTGCAGAAGCTGCCCCACAACACCTGCTCGCCCTGTGTACGCGGCATGGTCGGCGTCATGGGCATCGCCAACATCCCGAACAGCAGCGCAAAGCACGCAATCCAGGCAAAGGCCCGGCGCCGCTTGAAGCTCTGTAGGGATTGTTGTTGTGTGTTCATGTCGGCCATTTAGCCTGAATGATGGGGAGATGTAAAAAGACTGGGTGCGGCGTTATGTCGCAGGGCGTTGCGCGGCTATCGCACCTAAAACTTCCCCAACACTCCCAAACTCCCGATCCACCCCCACCAACACCGGCCGCTTCAACACCAACACCGGCACCCCACGCTCTCGCGCGACGTCCAGCTTGGGTTCGGTGGCGCTGCTGCCGCTGTTCTTGCTGATTAGCACATCGATATCGCGACGCTCGAACAACTCGCGTTCATCCTCGATCCGGAACGGCCCGCGGGCGCCGATGACTTCGCAGCGTTGGTTGCCGGGGTAGGCGTCGAGGGCGCGCAGGGTCCAGAACTGGTGGTCGGGGATTTCGTGCAGATGCTCCAGCGGCTCGCGGCCGAGGGTGAACAGCGGGCGTTTGAAGGGGGCGAGGGCGGTGATGAGTTCGGCCCAGTTGGCGACTTCACGCCAGTCGTCATCCGGACCTGCCTGCCACGCTGGGCGACGCAAGGCCCAGCAGGGAATACCTGTGAGTTTTGCGGCAGTCGCTGCGTTGAAGCTGATCTGCGCGGCGTAGGGATGAGTCGCGTCGAGGATCAGACCGATCCCTTCATCCCGTACGAATTGCGCCAACCCCTCAGCGCCGCCATAGCCGCCGACCCGCACCTGGCATTGCAGGTCAGACGGCACCCGGCCCACACCTGCGAGGCTGTAGATGTGCTCAGGGCCCAGGGTTCGGGCGATGGCGAGGGCTTCGGTCACGCCGCCCAGCAACAGAATGCGTTTCATGTGAAGGCTCCTGCGTGGCCGACGATTCCACCCTGACGGTCGATGGCGAAGACTTCCACCTGCACCTGGGCGGGCACCACGCTGCGGGCGAAATCCAGCGCGTGCTGGCAGACCGCATCCCCCAGCGCCACGCCGGCCTTCGAAGCCATGGCCAGCGCCTGTTGGCTGGTGTTGGCTTCGCGTATGTTTTGTTGCAACTCGGCATCCGCGCCTACATCCGCCGCCCATTGCGCCAGTTGTTCAAGGTCGATGCTGGAGTGGCGGCTGTGCAGATCCATGTGGCCGGCGGCCAATTTGCTGATCTTGCCGAAGCCGCCGCACAGGCTGAGTTTATCCACAGGCACTTTGCGCAGGTGCTTGAGTACGGCGCCGACGAAGTCGCCCATCTCGATCAGGGCGATGTCGGGGAACTGGTAGACCCGGCGCATGGTGTCTTCGCTGGCGTTGCCGGTGCAGGCGGCGATGTGCTGGTAGCCGTTGGTCTTGGCCACATCGATGCCCTGGTGTATCGAGGCGATGTAGGCCGCGCAGGAAAACGGCCGCACGATCCCGCTGGTGCCGAGAATCGACAGCCCGCCAAGAATGCCCAGGCGCGGGTTCATGGTCTTGAGCGCCAGTTCGCCGCCGTTGTCCACGCAGACGGTCACTTCGAATCCGCCCCCATAGCCACGTTCGGCAGCAAGTGCCGTCAGGTGCTCGGTCATCATCCGTCGAGGCACCGGGTTGATCGCCGGTTCCCCCACGCCCAGCACCAGGCCGGGCCGGGTCACAGTGCCCACGCCCGGACCTGCGACAAAACGCACGCCGGGTTCGGATATCAAGCGCACCTGGGAATACAGCAGCGCGCCGTGGGTGACGTCTGGGTCATCGCCGGCATCCTTGATCGTGCCGGCCTCGGCGCCGCTGCCCATCGGGCGGCAGAACTCCAGGCGCATCGTCACCTGCTTGCCTTTGGGCAGGATGATTTCGATGGCATCGTTGGTCTCACCCGCCAGCAACAGGCGCGCGGCCGCCAGCGAGGTCGCCGTGGCGCAACTGCCTGTGGTCAGCCCGCTGCGCAGGGGCGCGGGTTGTTCGGCGGTTTCGTCGCGCATCAGGGTTTGATCGCTTCGAGCAGGGTGATCGGCAGCGCCTGACGCCAGGTGTCGAACTTGCCCAGTGGCTTGGAATGCGCAAGGTGCACGCGGGTCAGTTCGCCGCCATGGGCCTCGCGCCAGTTGACCAGCATCGCCTCGCTTTGCAGGGTGACGGCGTTGGCCACCAGCCGCCCGCCCGGGCGCAACTGTTGCCAGCAACTCTCTAGCACGCCGTTGCGCGTCACACCGCCGCCTATGAAAATCGCATCCGGTTGCTCCAGTCCTTCAAGGGCATCTGGCGCCCGACCGCGCACCAGTTGCAGGCCAGGCACGCCCAGCGCGTCGCGGTTGAATTCGATCAGTTGTTGACGCTCTTCATTGGCCTCGATGGCCACGGCGCGGCAGGTCGGGTGAGCGCGCATCCACTCGATGCCGATGGAGCCGCAACCTGCACCGACATCCCACAGCAACTGCCCGGGAACCGGGGCGAGGCGGGCCAGCGTAATGGCGCGAACATCGCGTTTGGTCAGTTGGCCGTCATGGCGAAAGGCGTCATCAGGCAGGCCGCCCAAGGGCGACAGGCGCAGAGTGTCCGGCGCGGCGCGGCAGTCGATGGCGACCAGGTTCAGCGCCGCAATCTCCGGGTTCGACCACTCGTTGGCGATGCCCTCGACGCGCCGCTCGGACGGCCCGCCCAGGTGCTCAAGCACTGTCAGGCGGCTGGGCCCGAAACCGCGATCACGCAGCAGGGCGGCAATCGCTGCGGGGCTCGTGCCGTCATTGCTCAACACCAAAAGGCGCAAACCGTGATGCAACTGCGCATTCAGCGCCGCCAGCGGGCGCGCCACCACAGACAGCGTCACCACATCCTGCAACGCCCAGCCCAGTCGAGCGGCGGCCAGTGAATAGGAGGAGGGCGCGGGAATCACCCGCATCTGCTCGACAGGCACCTGACGCGACAGACTCACGCCCACGCCGTACAGCATCGGATCGCCGCTGGCGATCACACAAACCGGCTGCCCGCGCAGCTCCAGCACCGGGTGCAGGGAAAACGGGCTCGGCCACTGATGCCGCTCGGCCTGAATACAAGGCGGCAGCAGATCCAGCTGGCGCGAACTGCCAAACACCTGCCGAGCCTGCAACAACGCATGCCGGGCATTCCTGCCCAACCCCTTGAAGCCGTCCTCACCGATTCCCACGACTGTCAGCCACGGCGACATGTATTGCCCTCAACCTGAAACCTGCCACAGGCCGGTCTGGGTGGCCTGTGGATAAGGTCGGCATGATACCGCGCCAGGGGCCTATCGCGCTGGGTCGAGGAAATCTGGCTGTAGCAGTCCGGCTTGCCGGCGTCAGTGATTTTGAAGACGCCCCCCCGGCAAGCCGTGCTGCTACGGGAATGTCGTGGACCTCTAGGAAAATGCCACCCGACCAACCGCCTTTTCATGCCCGGCGCCAAAGCAGGCATAATATGGCGCTTTCCAGCCCGTCCCTGTCAGGTGATCCCTTGTCCGAGCCGTTGTCCGCTCGCCCGTCTGTTACGCCTTTGCGCCCTTCGGCTTGTCCGGGGTTGTTGCGTATCGTGCCGGCGTTGGACGGTGGGATCTGCCGGATCAAGCTGCCGGGCGGTGTCATCACAGCCAGTCAGGCGCTCGCGGTGGCCGATGCTGCCGAGGGTTTTGCCGGCGGCGTGATCGAGGCGACCAATCGGGGCAATCTGCAGATTCGTGGCATCGGGGCTGATCATGATGGGTTGATCGCGGCCCTGCTCGATGCGGGCCTGGGGCCGAAAAATCCTGCCAGCGACGACGTGCGCAACCTGATGCTCAGCCCTGCCGTTGGCATCGACCGACAGCAGTTGTTCGATGCGCGTCCGCTGGCCGCGCAGATACTCCATTCGCTGGAAAATCACCCCCGTTTTCACGAGCTGTCGGCCAAGTTCGCCCTGTCGCTGGACGCAGGCGAAGGCCTGGCGATGCTCGAACACCCGCACGATGTGTGGCTGTCTGCATTGCGGGTCGAGGGCAATACGCTGCTGGGCTTGGGCCTGGCCGGTTGTCCTGCCATTGATTCGCCGTTGGCGGCAGTACCGGTTGCCGCTGGCCATGAGCTGGTGGTCGCTGTGCTTGAGCTGTTCCTCGACTGTGCCCGGCCCGATCAGGCGCGTATGCGGCATCTGTTGCAGGAGGTCTCTGTCGAGCAGTTGCTCGCAGATCTGGCTTCGCGGCTGTCGGTGCCGTTGATGACCGGCCCTGCCGTCACCACCCGCAAGCGAGCGCTCAACAAGGCCCACGGCCACATCGGCGTTTACCCTCAACGGCAGGCCGATCTGGCCTGTGTCGGGGGTGTCGTGCCTTTGGGGCGTCTGACGCCGTCCATGTTGCGCAGTGCCGCAAGGCTTGCCGTGGAACTGGGCGATGGCGCGCTGGTGATGACCCCTTGGCAGAGCCTGATGCTGCGCAATGTCCCCAACGCTCGCGCCGCGCTTGCGCTGGAGGGTTTGACCCGTGCAGGCCTTCTGGTCGATGCCGCTCAGGCCCTGGCGCAGGTGATCGCGTGTACGGGGTCCGCCGCCTGTGGCAAGGGCCTGGCCGACACCAAGGCCGACGCGCTGCAACTGGCCGAGTGTCTGCAACGACACGCTGTGGCCCGGGCTGTACATCTTTCCGGCTGCGAGCGCTCCTGCGCCGCTGCCCATACCGCGCCGATCACCCTGCTTGCGGTGAGCGCCGGGCGTTACGACCTTTATTTTCACCACGCAGACGCGCCGGGTTTCGGCCAGTTGCGTGGGCGAGACCTCACTATTGAAGCAGTCGGTGCGTTGTTGACCGCCGACTCACGGAGCAACACCGATGATTGATTACATCCGCGACGGCCAGGAGATTTATCGCAACTCCTTCGCAATCATTCGCGCCGAAGCCAACCTGGACAGGATCCCGGCCGATCTGGAAAAGCTCGCCGTGCGGGTGATTCACGCCTGTGGCATGGTCGATGCGGTCGACGGCCTGCGGTTCTCCCCTGGCGCGGGTACTGCGGGGCGTAAGGCGCTGGCAGCCGGCGCGCCGATCCTGTGTGATGCGCACATGGTCGCCGAGGGTGTGACCCGCGCACGCCTGCCGGCCAACAATCAGGTGATCTGTACTCTCAAGAATGAGGGCGTGCCGGCACTCGCCCAGGAGCTGGGCAACACCCGTTCGGCAGCGGCGCTGGAGCTGTGGCGCCCGCATCTGGAAGGCGCGGTGGTGGTGATAGGCAACGCGCCGACGGCGCTGTTCTACCTGCTGGAGATGATCGACGCCGGTGCGCCCAAGCCCGCGCTGATTCTTGGTTTCCCGGTGGGCTTTGTCGGCGCTGCCGAATCCAAGGACATGCTCGCTGCCGACAGCCGTGGCGTGCCTTACGTCATCATGCAGGGGCGTCGCGGCGGCAGCGCCATGGCCGCTGCGGCGGTCAACGCACTGGCCACGGAGGTCGAATGATGCAGGCTCGTGGTCGTCTGATCGGGCTGGGCGTCGGGCCCGGGGATCCGGAACTCATTACCGTCAAGGCGCTGCGTCTGTTGCGCGAGTCGCCGGTGGTGGCCTACTTCGTCGCCAAGGGCAAGAAAGGCAACGCATTCGGCATCATTGAAGCGCACTTGCAGGACGCGCAAACCCTGATGCCGCTGGTTTATCCGGTCACCACTGAAGTGTTGCCCGAGCCCATGTCCTACGAGCAGATCATCAGTGATTTCTACGACACGGCCAGCCTGGATGTGGCCGCGCACCTGGACGCCGGGCGTGACGTGGCGGTGATCTGCGAAGGCGATCCATTCTTCTACGGCTCCTACATGTACCTGCACGATCGCCTCGCCGAGCGCTACGAAGCCCAGGTGATTCCGGGCGTCTGCTCGATGCTGGGCGGCGCTTCGGTACTCGGCGCGCCGCTGGTGTATCGCAACCAGAGCCTGTCGGTGCTGTCCGGCGTGCTCTCGGCCGACGAGCTCAAGCGCAAGCTGGTGGACGCCGACGCTGCGGTCATCATGAAGCTTGGGCGCAACCTGCCCAAGGTGCGTCAGGTGTTGGTGGACACTGGCCTTGCCGAGCGCGCGTTGTACGTGGAGCGCGCGACCATGAGCAATCAGAAAATCGTGCCGCTGGCCGATGTCGATCCGACTTCTTCGCCGTACTTCTCACTCATCATCGTTCCCGGTGAAAGGTGGCAGGGCTGATGGGGGCTTCGAACATGAGAACGCCGGCCATCGTCATTCTGGGCAAAGGTGCGCTGGCGACGGCCCGACGGATCCAGCAGGTTTACCCACAGGCGCTGATTCACGGCCTGGCCGAGCGCGTCGAAGGCGCGGATCGCAGCTATGCCGATTTCGGCGCCACGCTTCGCCAGTTGTACCAGCAGGACACCCCGATCATCGCCTTGTGCGCGGCGGGCATCGTCATTCGCACACTGGCGCCGCTGTTGCTGGAGAAGGGCGCCGAGCCGCCGGTGCTGGCCGTTGCGGAAGATGGCAGCGCCGTGGTGCCGCTGCTCGGCGGGTTGGGCGGGGTCAACGTCATGGCCCGGGAGATCGCCGCGGGGCTTGATACTGCGCCAGCCATTACCACCAGCGGAGAGTTGCGCTTTGGCACCTGCCTGCTCAACCCGCCTGCCGGCTACGCGCTGGGCGACCTTGAACTGGGCAAGCGCTTCGTCTCCGATTTGCTGTCTGGCGAAAGTGTGCGCATCGAAGGTGCCGCGCCATGGCTGGCCCAGGCTCAGCTGCCTGAGAGCGATCAGGCGCAACTTGCGATTCACGTGGGCTATGCCGAGCGCGAGCCCTCTGCCCATGAGCTGTTGATCTATCCGCGCAATGTGCTGGTGGCGGTCGACGGAACATTGGCAAACCTGGCGCAGGTGGTGCGCTCGACCCTGCACGATTCGCGCATCGCCGTGCAGGCGCTCGGTTGTCTGCTGGCGAGCGAGCAGCACATTGCCGACCCGGAGTTGCACGCTGCGGCTGAAGACTTGAGCGTACCCGTGCGCTTCACGTCTGCGGCATCGCCAAGCGAGATGGCGCAGCAGGCACTGCCGCAGTTGCTGTTGCCGATCACGCCGGTCGAAGGCATTGCGATTGCTGTCGCTCAGCAGCCTCTGGACATCGAGCAGATCGGACGCCCCCGTGGGCGACTGGCCGTTATCGGCCTGGGCCCGGGCGCTGCCGAATTCATGATTCCTGCGGTCAAGGCTGAACTGGCTCGTGCCAATGACGTACTGGGTTACGAAACCTACGTGCGCATGGCGGGGCCGTTCCGTCCGGATCAGGTGCTGCATTGCACCGACAATCGCGAAGAAATGCAGCGCGCCCGTCACGCCTTCGAACTGGCCGCCCAAGGCCGTTCGGTGGTGGTGGTTTCGTCGGGGGACCCTGGGGTGTTTGCCATGGCGGCTGCGGTGCTCGAAGCGCTGCATGAGTCTGACAACCGCCAATGGCATGCAGTTGATCTGGAGATCCTGCCAGGGGTTTCAGCCTCGCTGGCAACGGCCGCTCAGGCGGGCGCGCCGCTGGGGCATGACTTCTGCGTGATGTCGCTCTCGGACAATCTCAAGCCGTGGGACATCATCGAAAAGCGTCTGGAGCTGGCTTGCCAGGCTGACCTCGCGCTGGCCTTCTATAACCCGATTTCCCGCTCACGCCCCTGGCAACTGGGACGTGCGCTGGAAGTCGTGCGTCAGCATCGCGGGCCTGAAACCCCCGTGACGCTGGGGCGTGACATCGGTCGTCCGGGGCAGACACTGCGGGTCGTCACCCTGGGTGAGCTTACGCCCGAGATGGTCGACATGCGCACCATGGTGTTGGTGGGATCTTCGCTGACCTGTGTGTTCCCCCGTGCCGACGGCACTGCGTGGGTCTACACGCCGAGGTGGTATGGCGCCAAGCCTGCAGGATAATTCCCCGGGCGTGGAGTGACAGGGTGTAGAAGCGAGCAGGAAAAGTCTGAGTGCTGGGCACTTACCGTTGTTGCATGGGCCCCGCCATTTCCTCTCGCACTGTCTGAAAACAGAAGTTGCGGTCGATACCTGGTGTCGGCCGTTTCTTTTTGCTGTGAGCGGGATGTCCAGAGGCCCCATTCCTGGCGGCGGCAGACGTTGTTCACCTATGCGCCAGCCTGGATCGCGCTGTAGGACACGGGTGATGTGCATTGAAAATGACGTCATTACGCCACTCGTTTTCACCCCCGAATAATTCGTTAGTCTCGGTTCTGCCCATTAGGGGCGGTGACTTTTAAGGGACTAAAAATGAATTCGCAACTGAACACAAGCGCCAGCAGGGCGCGTGCCTTTATTGCACAAAGCGAGTTGGCAGATGGCTCGCTTCCTCTGATCGATACGCTCGTCGCCAACGATGCCTTGCGCAGCGACCCTTCTCTGGAGCCCGCTGGCGCGGCGGTAGCCGGTAGCAATCTGCTGGTATTCACTGAAGGTGTTTCCCGGCAGAACAGGGAGGACGTGATGGACTCCTATCTGTTCGCGACTCTGGCGGCCAACAAGGCCTTCAATCCCGAAACCCAAAGCGAACAGTGGTACGCCCTGTTCAATCAGGTACTGAGCAAGATGGGCTGGTTGTCGACCCACTGGAGCTTTTCGCGTTATCGCTCCAGCGACCGCAGCTTCTCGATGGACAAGGCCGGGCTTGAGATTCTTGGATCGGCCATCGCGGCAGCGGCGTTACCCGGGCCTGCCTCCGCGGCGATGCTAAAGGTCGCTGCCGAAGCGATTCAGACGCTTTCGGCCAGTGAAGAGCCGCTGCAATTGTTCGAGAGCCAGAGCCGTTCCCACAACGGGGCAAGCTTTCGTATCGGCGCCTGTGTGGAGTCGGCAGACGGATCCATCAGTTTGGCGATGGGGGCGGTGAAATTCGCCGCGTCCGCTGGATTCACCAACGTATTGTTCTGGGACTGGAACAGTGCCGAGGTCCAGACCTTCAGGGGGGAAGATAATCTGGTTCTCAACAGTGCCCTGTACGCCGGAGTGCGTGATCTCGTCCGGGCGCGCCTGGGTAAAAACGCCGAGTCCGCGATCGCCGAGTTCGACATTTGATACCGAGAGGGGACGCCTGGCGTTCCCTTTTTCATGTGGGAGACGCAAATGAAACACGGACTATTGTCTGCACAGGTCAGTGCAGGGTGCATGCTGTTCATTCATCGCGATTGCACCCTACAACTCAGGGACGATACCGCTGACTGCCTGCTGTATGCCCAACTGGCAGCGACGAAAAAGCATGACCGATTCGCGGCGTCTGTCAGCTGGAGTGAAACCTGGGTGGCTGCCATGACCCGGTTTGGCTACGTATTGACCCATAGCGAATGCGTGAGCCGGTCCGCCCGCGAGCTGAGTACGATGACGGTCTGGGACTGGCCGAGCGGGCATCTGCCGGCGTTTTTTTCGCACGAGCTTTTTTCCGAGGCCGGGCGTTTGGCGAGGCGCGCTCTTGAGGCGGCTGCGAATCAGCCGGCCTTCGGGTTGCTGACTCGCCAGGCGCTGGAGGCTGTGCCGCAGGTCGATCAGCCATTGCTTCAGCGCCAGCAGAAAGTCGTGGTGCAGTTGGCCGTGCTTGGCCCGGCATCCGACCTCTCGCTGGTGACCCTGACGTACACCTCCCGGCATCCGCTAAGCGCGGATTTTCTGTTCGAACCCCTGCCTGCGAATGATGTGATCGGAAATGTCGAGATGCGCTTTTACTCCATGAGCATGATGGAGCCTGTCTATGCCTCCTTGCGCAAACCAATACGTGAAGCACTGGCGGACAAGCGTGCCGGGCTTTGTTATGCGATTGAGGATGTCGATCATGAGCGGTGAGAAATTCGCAAACCGTCAGTGGTTGCTGTCATGAGCGCAATAGGTGCAATTGTCGGAAGCAGTCTTGTGTCAGTGTCTGCCGGGATTACAGCGAAGGACCGTGAGGATCTTTTCGACTGCCTGCTGAGAGTGGATCGGCTGGCAGGGCACGTCAGCCGGGAGGAGCATTTCGCCTACTGGACCTATCGATACGGAACGGGGATGGAGCAGCGTGGTTGCATCAAGACGGGCGCTATCCAGCACCAACCCACCGTCATCAACAGTGCTTCGGCCTTGAAAAGAATCACGTTTGATGTCACCCGGTTCACAGGCTCCACTGAGCTTGCAAGGCAGGCCATCGCTTCGCTGGAAGTCATGCAGCTTCGAGGATTGGCCGCGCAGTTCTTTGCAAACGGCAGCGGCCAAAGCGATCTTGCCCGCTTTCAGATGGTGCCTTGCCTGTCAGGAAGGTCCGGGCAGATCGTGATCATGGTCTGCGGCATACAACTTAGCGGTTATGCCGATGTGCGTGATTACGACTTCTGGACTCAGACTTCACGGGAGATGGTGTTGCGTATAAGTGGTGGTGCGTACCAGTTTGATCGCGAGGCGTACGCGCAGCACCGGGAGAGAATAAAGCGCGAGCTGGGCGACGGCGCACGCGGCGCCATCCACTCATTTGAGCTTTGAGCGCAATTCCTCAAGGCAGCAGATACCCCTTGATCCCGGTAAAAATGATCTGCGCGGCCAGGGCGCAGACGAACAGCCCCATCAACCGGCTGACGATTTGCAAGCCCTGGTCACCCAGAATCCGTTCGATGCTATTGGACAGGTACAGCACCACGCCAACGGTGAAACTGGCCAGGGCGATGCTGACGATTGCCGTGAGCTTGTCATCCCAGTGCGGCTGACTGACGCCCATGACCAGCAAGGCGCCGATGGTGCCGGGGCCGACGGTGATCGGAATGGTCAGGGGGACGATAGCGACATCCTGTTGCACGTTGTCGGTCTGAACCCCTGATTTTCCCTGGGCCATGCCCAGCGCCGAAATGAACAGCACACTACCCGCGCCAATGCGGAAGGCGTCGGCGGTGATGCCGAACACGCCGAAGATCACCCGCCCGAACAGGTAAAGCAGCACGCTGGACACCAGCGTCGCGAAGGCGATTTTCCAGGCCAGATAGCGGCGTTCCTTGCGCGAATAACCGCGGCTCAGGCTGATGAAGCAGGAGAGGACGAAGAACGGGCTATAGAGCACCAGCATCTTCAGGTAAACGCTGAACAGCACATGCAGCATGGTATCGGCTCTTGGCGGCAGACTCGGGACGGGGCAAGTCTATCAGGCGCCGCGCTTGAGAGCGGTGTCAGTTTTGCTGGTAGCGGTCCTGGTCATCAGAGGCGATGCCTGCCTGCTGTTGAGCCCGTTGCTCGACCCAGTATTCGACCAGCTCGCGCAGTTGAGACAATTCGACCGGTTTGGACATGTGCCCGTCCATGCCTGACTGCCGGGCGCGATCCTTGTGCTCGGCCAGGATGTGCGCGGTAAGCGCCACCACCGGCGTGCGAACCCGCTGATTGCCCATCTCCCAGGCGCGCAGTTGCTGGGTGGCCGAGAAGCCGTCGAGGATCGGCATCTCGCAGTCCATCAGCACCAGGTCGTAGCGTTGGGCTTTCATGGCGCGCAAGGCTTCCTCGCCATTGCTGGCGGTATCGGGCTGCAGGTTGAGCTTGCCCAGCATGCCGCGAATCACCTTGGTGGAGATGCTGTTGTCTTCGGCCACCAGAATGCGGAAGTCACTGGGCACGTCGATTTCGGGGATGAGGTTCGGTGCCGGCGGAAACGGCGCCTGGCCCTTGTTGCGCTGGTTCAACTCGTCGGCCAGCGTGGTCTTGAGGGTGTAGCCCGCCACCGGCTTGGCGAGGATGCGCTTGACCCCGGCGTTGCGCGCGATGACCTTGCTCGGCGCGTTGCTGATACCCGTGAGCATGATCAGCAGGATGTCATGGTTCAGGCTCGGGTCTTCCTTGATCTTGGCGGCCAGCTGCATACCGGTCATGCCGGGCATGTTCTGATCGAGCAGGACGATGTCGAAGTAGTCACGCAGGTGCGCCTTGGTGCGCAGCAGCGCCAGCGCTTCCTTGCCCGATGGCACGGCGCTTACGTTCAGGCCCCAGGCGCTGCACTGCTGCACGAGCACCTTGCGACAGGTGTCGTTGTCGTCGACCACCAGCACCCGCGCGCCCTTGAGCGGGCTGTCCAGATCCGACGGCGGCTGTTCGAGACGCTCCGGGTCCAGCGGCAGGCTCAGCCACAGGGTGCTGCCCTGGTTGCTGCCGCTCTGGATGCCGAACTCGCCATTCATCAACAGGATCAACTGCCGGGCGATCACCAGCCCCAGATGTCCGCCCACCTTGCTGGCGGCCAGGAAATTCTTGCTGTGCAGTTCAGCGTGCAGCAGCGCATCGCGCTCCTTGGGCGTCAGCGGCATGCCGCTGTCCTGCACGGCGATGCGCAGCCGCGGTTTGCCGCCTCGCGAGTCAAGCGCCACCACCAGCAGGATCTCGCCCTCGTCGGTCTTCTTCAGGGCGTTTTCCAGAAGGCTCAGCAGAGTCTGGCGCAGGCGAGTGGGGTCGCCGCTGATGACCCGCGGCACCTGCGGCTGGATGAAGCTGATCAGCTCCACGCTCTGCTGCTCGGCCTTGGCGCGAAAGATGTTCAGGCAGTCTTCGATCATCGCATTGAGGTCGAACTGCACGTCGTCCAGTTCGATCTGCCCGGATTCGAGCTTGGTGATGTCGAGGATTTCGTTGATCAGGGTCAGCAGTTCGTTGCCGGCACTGTGGATGGTCTGCACATAGTCCCGCTGCTTGACCGACAGCGGGGTGCCGAGCAGCAGCTCGGTCATGCCCAGAACGCCATTCATCGGGGTGCGAATTTCATGGCTGATCTTGGCCAGGAACTCGGCCTTGGCGTTGATCTCGGCGGTGCTGGCGGCCAGCTCGCGGCTGATGCTGAAGTTGTCTTCGGTGATGCTGCGATGCCGTTCGCTCAGGGCGATGCTCATCAGCAGCCCGCACAGGCAGAACATGCCCAACACCGCGATGATAAGGGTCTGCGCGGGGATGGTGGTCAGCCAGAGCATGGCCGGCAGGATCACCAGATTGCCCATGTTGAAGACGATCATGGCGATGACGAACGGACGCGCCGGCGCATAGCCTTTTTGCAGGTGGTAGATCGAGACCAGCGTGATGGTCAGCGTTGTCAGCGCCACCAGCAGGAAGGTCAGGATATTCAGCGGCAAGGTGTTGACGAACAGCACCAGCAGCCCGCCAAAGCCGACGACCAGCAGCACACTCATCAGCAATCGGTTGAGCGACTCGACGCCCCGCTGAATGAAGAAACAGTAGGTGTAGATCAGGCCCGTGGCTGCGGCGAGCAAAAGCGCCAGGTGCGCGCTCGGGGTTTGCGCCAGGTGCCAGTGGGGTAGCCAGGGCGCTTGCAGATTGAGCAGCAACAGCGCGCTGAGGCCCAGGAACGCTTCGCAGGCGGCAAGCCACAGACTGCTGACCGAGCGGGACTGAGCATAGCGGGTGATGTTCTGCACGATCAGCATGATCAGCGAGCCGAAGAACAACCCCAGCAACAGCGGGCGCCGCTCGTCGGCGGCAACATCCACGGCCGCCTCCAGCGAGATGTTGGGGCGCAGTTCCTGTTGAGACTTGAGCCGCAGGTAAAGGTCCAGCGGCCGGTCACTCTGGGGTACGGGCAGCAGGAAGTCGATGGAGGGCAATGGCTGCGCCGCGCGCGGGACTTTGTTGCCGGAGCGCGAATGGTCGACGAGGTTTTCGCCGTCCAGCACGTACATGTCCACCGTGGCCAGGTCAGGGGCGAATATACGCACCAGCTGTTCGTGGTCGGTGGGAGCCAGGCGGTAATGCAGCCACAACGCGGAGTCGCGATTGATGGCGCGAACCTGGTCGAGTTCGACCGGGCTGAATTGGGAATCGTAATGGGGGGAGCGAATGTCGCTGAGCTGAAGGTTGGCCTGATCGTCGACAAGCGTCGACCAGCCTGCACTGACCTCGGCGGTGGCCGTGGGTACACAGAGCAGTGTCATCATCGTGATGATCAAACAAGTGGCAATCCTGAGCCAGCGCACGGCGAAATCCCTTCGTGAATGAAGCCAGTTTACTCTGGGGCGGCACAGGATGATCGGGCAGCCATCCAGGGGATGACTGCCCGGCCTGGACTTACTCCAGATGTTCGCCGCGTTCCCGGGCAATGGCACGGTAGCCAATGTCCTTGCGGTAGAAACAGCCTTGCCAGTCAATCTTTGCAGCCAGTTCGTACGCGTGTTTCTGTGCATCGCCTACGCTGTCGCCCAGCGCGGTCGCACAGAGCACACGACCCCCTGAAGTGACCACCTGGCCATCTTTCAGTGCGGTACCGGCGTGGAACACCTTGCCCGGCAGGCTCGCTGCTGCGTCCAGGCCGTCGATCGTAGCAAACTTGGCGTAGTCGCCAGGATAACCGCCGGCGGCCAGCACTATCCCTAAGCTCGGACGCGGATCCCACTGGGCTTCCACTTTATCCAGAGCTTGCGCCAATGCAGCCTCGACCAGCAAGACCAGGCTCGATTGCAGGCGCAGCATCACCGGTTGGGTTTCCGGATCGCCGAAACGGCAGTTGAACTCGATGACTTTCGGGTTCCCGGCCTTGTCGATCATCAGACCAGCATAGAGGAAACCGGTGTAAACGTTACCTTCCTCGGCCATGCCCCGGACGGTCGGCCAGATGACCTGGTCCATCACGCGCTGGTGCACGTCGGCGGTGACCACTGGGGCCGGGGAATAAGCACCCATGCCACCGGTGTTCGGGCCGCTGTCGCCGTCGCCGACACGTTTGTGGTCCTGGCTGGTGGCCATTGGCAATACGTTCTTGCCGTCGACCATCACGATGAAGCTGGCTTCTTCGCCGTCGAGGAATTCCTCGATGACCACGCGCGAACCGGCGTCGCCAAAAGCGTTGCCTGCGAGCATGTCGCGTACGGCTTCTTCGGCTTCAGCCAGGGTCATGGCGACGATCACGCCTTTACCGGCAGCCAGGCCGTCGGCCTTGATGACGATCGGTGCGCCTTTCTCTTGCAGGTACGCCAGGGCCGGCTCGATCTCGGTGAAGTTCTGATAGTCGGCAGTCGGGATCTTGTGACGCGCCAGGAAATCCTTGGTGAAGGCTTTCGAACCTTCCAGTTGCGCAGCGCCCTTGGTCGGACCGAAGCAGTCCAGGCCACGGGAGCGGAACAAGTCGACCACGCCCGCCACCAGCGGCACTTCGGGGCCGACGATGGTCAGCGAAACGTTCTTCTCGGCGAAGTCGGCCAGTTGCTCAAGGGCCAGCACGTCGATGGCGACGTTCTCGCACTTGGCTTCAATGGCGGTACCGGCATTGCCAGGCGCGACGAAAACCTTCTGCACGCGAGGATCCTGCGCAACCTTCCAGGCCAGCGCGTGTTCACGGCCACCGCTGCCGATGATGAGTACGTTCATGTCTAAAACCTCGATGACGCTAATTCTGTATGCAGCATCAAAGCTGCTTTTCTGTGGGAGCGAGCTTGCTCGCGAAGGCGGTATGTCAGGCGACATTGATATCAATCGCAGATCGCATTCGCGAGCAAGCTCGCTCCCACAGGGTATTTCGGTCGAATCAATCGGCCGCGTGTGCTCACGCGGCTGACGTCGTATCAGTGCCTAAAATGGCGCATGCCAGTAAAGACCATCGCGATACCTGCCTCATCGGCGGCAGCGATAACCTCCGCATCACGCATCGAACCACCCGGCTGGATCACCGCAGTAATCCCGACCTTGGCCGCATTGTCCAGGCCGTCGCGGAACGGGAAGAACGCGTCCGATGCCATCACCGAACCTGCGACTTGCAGGCCAGCATGCTCGGCCTTGATTGCAGCGATGCGCGCGGAGTTTACGCGGCTCATCTGGCCGGCGCCGACACCGATGGTCTGGCGGTTCTTGGCGTAGACGATGGCGTTGGACTTGACGTACTTGGCCACTTTCCAGGCGAAGATCAGGTCGTTGATTTCCTGCTCGGTCGGGGCGCGCTTGGTCACGACCTTCAGGTCATCGGCGCTGATCATGCCGATGTCGCGGCTCTGTACCAGCAGGCCGCCGTTTACGCGCTTGTAGTCCCACGCCGGGGCGCGGTCGGCAGCCCACTGGCCGCTGGTCAGCAGGCGCACGTTGGCCTTGGCAGCAACGATGGCCTGGGCTTCGGCGCTGACGCTTGGGGCAATGATGACTTCAACGAACTGGCGCTCGACGATGGCTTTTGCCGTCTCGGCGTCCAGCTCGCGGTTGAAGGCGATGATGCCGCCAAACGCTGACTCGGTGTCAGTGGCGTAGGCCAGCTCGTAGGCCTGACGAATGCCGCCTTCGGCGTCCGGGCTCACGGCCACGCCGCACGGGTTGGCGTGCTTGACGATGACGCAGGCTGGCTTGACGAAGCTCTTCACGCATTCCAGCGCGGCGTCGGTGTCGGCCACGTTGTTGTAGGACAGTTCCTTGCCCTGCAGCTGGGTCGCGGTGGCGATGCCCACTTCGGCAGGCTTGGCCTCCACGTAGAACGCCGCGCTCTGGTGCGGGTTCTCGCCGTAGCGCATTTCCTGGGCCTTGACGAACTGGGTGTTGAAGGTGCGCGGGAATTCGCTGCGGCCTTCGGTGGACAGGGTGTCGGCGCTCTGGTCAACGCTGCCCAGGTAGTTGGCGATCATGCCGTCGTAGGCGGCGGTGTGCTCGAACGCCTTGAGCATCAGGTCGAAGCGCTGGGCGTAGGTCAGGCCACCGGCTTTCAGGCTTTCCAGCACCTGGCCGTAATCGCTGGCGTTGACCACGATGGCCACGTCTTTATGGTTTTTCGCTGCCGAACGGACCATGGTCGGGCCGCCGATATCGATGTTTTCGATAGCGGTCGGCAGATCGCAGCCAGGCTTGGAAACCGTGGCTTCGAACGGATAGAGGTTTACTGCAACCAGATCGATCGGCTTGATGCCGTGCTCGGCCATGATGGCGTCGTCGGTGCCGCGACGGCCCAGGATGCCGCCGTGGATTTTCGGGTGCAGGGTCTTGACCCGGCCGTCCATCATTTCTGCGAAGCCGGTGTAGTCCGCGACTTCTACCGCTGCAACGCCGTTGTCCTTGAGCAGCTTGAAGGTGCCGCCGGTGGACAGGATCTCGACGCCCAGGGCTTCGAGTTCACGGGCGAATTCAAGGATGCCGGTCTTGTCGGAAACGCTGATCAAGGCGCGGCGGATCGGCAGGCGGGTAGTCTGGTCGGTCATCTCAACTTCCATTATCAATTCAGCAAAAAAAACGACCGCAGGGGATGAGGTCGCTTTTTGTGTTTTGGATGCTTACAGCAGGTCGTACTGCTTGAGTTTCTTGCGCAAGGTGCCACGGTTCAGGCCCAGCAGCTCGGACGCCTTCGTCTGGTTGCCCTTGACGTAGTTCATCACGCACTCGAGCAACGGGGCTTCGACTTCCGAGAGCACCAGGTTGTAGACATCGGTGACGGCAGCACCTTCAAGGTGAGCGAAATAATTGTGCAGCGCCTTTTCGACGCTTCCGCGCAGGGTCTGACCCTCTTCGCTTGGCGTGTTGAGGTGCTGTTTCAAATTGACGTTGTCGCTCACGGGTGTTGTTCCACTCACTAAAGTCTCTGTCATCATCGTCATGCGGCCACCTCTTGTTCGGTCCCTGACTGCGGGCTTTTTATGCGTTCGGCAAAGAATTCCCGAACGTTGGCGCACTGTGCTTCCGTATCTTCCAAACGATTGAAAAGGGCGCGAAACTCCCTGGCGCCCGGCAAGGTTGCGAGATACCAGCCGACGTGCTTGCGTGCGATTCGTACGCCCATCACGTCGCCATAGAACGTATGAAGTGCTGCCAGATGCTCTAGCAGAATGCGTTCCACTTCATGCAGCGCAAGCGCAGGGAGTTTTTCCCCGGTGCGCAGGTAGTGTTCTATCTCGCGAAAAATCCATGGGCGCCCTTGGGCAGCCCGGCCAATCAACAGTCCGTCGGCGCCGGTCGCGTGCAGCACGTGCCGGGCTTTTTCGGGTGAATCGATGTCGCCATTGGCGAACACCGGGATCGACACCGCCTGCTTTATCGCGGCGATGGTGTCGTACTCGGCCTCGCCCGTGTACAGGTCCGCACGGGTCCGTCCGTGCACCGCCAGCGCCTGGATGCCGGCTTGTTCGGCGATACGGGCGACTGTCAGGCCATTCTTGTTCGCCCGGTCCCAGCCGGTACGAATTTTCAGGGTCACCGGGACATCGACTGCCGCGACCACCGCGTGCAGGATTTCGGTCACCAACTGCTCATCTTTCAACAGCGCTGACCCTGCGGCCTTGTTACAGACCTTCTTTGCCGGACAGCCCATGTTGATATCGATGATCTGTGCGCCAAATTCGACGTTGGCGCGTGCTGCATCCGCAAGCATCTGCGGATCTCCACCGGCGATCTGTACCGAGCGCGGCTCGGGATCACCTTCGTGGATCATGCGCAGCCGCGATTTGCGGCTGTTCCACAGGCTCATGTCACTGGTGACCATTTCCGACACCACCAGGCCGGCGCCGAGTTGGCGGCACAGCTGGCGGAAAGGCTGGTCGGTGACGCCCGCCATGGGGGCGAGGATCAAGCCGTTTTGCAATGTATATGGGCCGATGCGTACCGCCGACATAGGGTGACCTGTTGTGGGGCCGTATCACGAAGTCGGGTCCGAAAAGCGCTTCACCATCAGGCATGGCACTTTCCAGACAGGACCCGGAGTATGAAAAAGGGTTGGCATGATACCCGCTCTCGATGACCGGATAAAGGCTGAATTGGATAAAATCTGAACAGCTGCGTTCTTATCGCGAACGGTGAGGTTCAGGTTCGCTCTGTCATAAAACTGTCGTCGGATTCTCGACCGTCCTGTGCCGCATATCAGTGCGTGCTCGATACCGCTGCGGCAAGGGCAGTCGTGCCTGGCCCGTTCTGGAGTTTACTCCGGAGAGCGGAAACTCAAACTGTAATTCACAGCCTTGGGGCCGGGGTCCAAAATGTCCAGCGCGATGTGAATAGGCGTCTGGGGCGGCATTTCGTCCTTGCCCGCCAGCTCTCCGGAGAGATATTCGCCGGGTTTGAACCGACGACTGGCAATCAACTGACCACCGGTGTCGGCAAAGCGCAATTCGAGCAGCGGAAAAGGCTGAGAAAACGACGCGCGGTTGTAGATGATCGCATCGACCACCAGCGCCCCCTGGAATTCCGGGTGGGTGCGTACCACCAGATTGCTGCTCTTCAGCAGCTTGATGTCCACACGAGAGGGGACTTTACACCCCACTTGTGGGCACAGTTCCTGGAACCAGGGGCGGTATTGGTCCTGGCGGGCCAGTTCGTCGAAGTGATACCAGACGTACTGTCCGACCAACGCACCCAGGGCGATGAGCACCAGCAGCAGCCAGAGCATCCGCCGCCCCCAGCGTGGCTTGGGCTTTTGCCAGGACAATTGCAACGGGTCGTCCATCAAATCATGCAGGGCCGGATCGCGCAGGGCCGGCTCGCTGCGAGCGCGCTTGCCGTGATTGTGGCGACGGTCGTCGTTATCGTCGTCGTCCAGGTCATCGTGGTCGCGATGGCGCTGATCGTCGTCCCCGTCGAGTGCTGAAAACCGCTCGCCGCGATGTTCGTGCTCGTGCGTTTCGTGATGCTCTTCGTCATGGCGCGAATTGGCGCTCAGGCGTTGCCCGTGTGCCGGTTCGTCGTCCAGGTCCACCGGTGCCATCGATAGTGAAGGCTCGGTGCGGTGGTCATCGTCGTGATCAAGATCCTGGTTCGTCGTCTGGGTCAGCAGCGCAGGCTCGTCGCGTTGGTCGGTGCCTTCGTCGGTGACCTCGGCGCGCAACTCGGGCAACTGACTGACATCGTCGTCGCTCAGGCCATGGTCCCACTTTTCGTTGCTGACTTGCGGCTCGTCGCGGCTGGCGCTGAAGGACTCGACCTGCTCGTGCTCATGCTCGATGTGGTGACCTGCGCGGCCGAACGATTCGGGCAGTTGAATCTCCCGCTGCTCCAGGCGTGCCAGTTCCACGTCCAGATCGTCCAGATCGAGGCTGTCGAGGTCGACGGGGGCTTTCTCCCGTTTTGCAGGCACCGGCACTGGCAACTGCTCCTGTGGGGCGACAGTTGGCGCGGGCTCCGCAGGAAGCTCGATGACCTTTGGCGCTGCCTCGGGCAACTGTGCAGCGATTTCCTCGGCGCGCTGCTCCAGCAGCTGTTTCGCGGCGTTGAACACTTGCAGGCATGAGCCACAGCGGACCATGCCGCGGGCCACGCTCAATTGAGCATGGCTGACACGGAAGCTGGTCTGGCAGTGGGGGCACTGGGTGACGAAACTGTCGGTCATTCGGGTATCCGGAGATTAGAGCGCCTGAAAAACGGGGGGAGTGTCAGCGACGACGGCCGGTAATCCGTACCCAGCCGTCGCGGTTGGCGATCGGGTCCAGGTCGAATGTGTCGGCGTAGGCAGCGGCCACTTCATCGCCTTGCTCGGCAAGAATGCCGGACAACGCCAGGCGTCCACCGGGTTTGACCAGGCTTGCGAGCACAGGTGCCAGCGAAACCAGTGGTCCTGCCAGAATATTAGCCACCAATACGTCGGCCGGCTCTTTTGGCAGATCTTCGGGCAGGTAGAGCGGGAATTTCTCGGCGGGCACATTGTTGCGCCCGGCGTTGTCGCGGGAGGCTTCCAGCGCCTGCACGTCGATGTCGGTGCCCACGGCGTGCTTGGCGCCCAGCAGCAACGCAGCGATGGCCAGGATGCCCGAGCCGCAGCCGAAGTCCAGGACGTTGGCGTCGTTCAGGTCCTGACCGTCGAGCCATTCCAGGCACAGCGCGGTGGTGGGGTGGGTGCCGGTGCCGAAGGCCAGGCCCGGATCGAGCAGCAGGTTGACCGCGTCAGGCTCCGGCGCTGCGTGCCAGCTCGGCACGATCCACAGGCGCTGACCGAAGCGCATCGGCTGGAAGTTGTCCATCCAGCTGCGTTCCCAATCCTGGTCTTCGATCACTTCGTGAGAGTGCTCTGGCAGCTCGGCGCCGGTCAGAAGCTTGAGGTGATTGAGCGCCATGTCGGCATCGGTGTCGGCCTCGAACAGGGCCAGCAGGTGCGTGTGCGACCACAGCGGCGTGGTGTTGAGTTCCGGCTCGAAGATGGGCTGGTCTTCAGCGTCCATGAACGTCACGGACACGGCGCCGACTTCAAGAAGTGCGTCTTCGTAGGTTTCGGCTTGTTCTGGGCTGATGGCGAGACGGACTTGCAGCCAAGGCATGGCGGATTACCTTCGAATAGAAAAAATGACAGGCGGCGCAAACGCCGCGAAAGACCGGCAAGTTTACGGGGTTCGGGGGGAAACAACAAAGCCGCTCGAAAGCGGCTTTGTTGGTCTGCAACATTTACTGACGGATCAGTGTTTCTCACCGGCCAGTTTGTGTTCCAGGTAGTGAATGTTGACGCCGCCTTTGCAGAAGCTTTCGTCGCGGGTCAGTTCACGGTGCAGCGGGATATTGGTCTTGATGCCATCGACCACGATTTCGTCCAGAGCGTTGCGCATGCGAGCCATGGCTTCGTCGCGGGTTGCGCCCCAGGTGATCAGCTTGCCGATCAGCGAGTCGTAGTTCGGTGGAACCGCATAGCCACTGTACAGGTGCGAATCGACGCGAACGCCGTTGCCGCCTGGTGCGTGGAAATGCTTGACCGTGCCAGGGCTTGGCATGAAGGTCTTCGGGTCTTCGGCGTTGATACGGCATTCCAGCGCGTGACCGTGGATCTTCACGTCGTCCTGGGTGAACGACAATTTGTTGCCAGCGGCGATGCTCAGCATCTCCTTGACGATGTCGATACCGGTGACCATTTCCGAAACCGGGTGCTCGACCTGAACGCGGGTGTTCATTTCGATGAAATAGAACGCGCCGTTTTCGTACAGGAATTCGAACGTACCGGCACCGCGGTAGCCGATGTCGATGCACGCCTTGACGCAGCGGGCCAGTACTTCCTGGCGCGCTTTTTCGTCGATGCCAGGAGCCGGCGCTTCTTCAAGCACCTTCTGGTGACGGCGTTGCAGCGAGCAGTCACGGTCGCCCAGGTGGATCGCATGGCCCTGGCCGTCGGACAGCACCTGGACTTCCACGTGACGCGGGTTGGTCAGGAACTTCTCCAGGTAGACCATCGGGTTGCCGAAGGCTGCACCGGCTTCCGAACGGGTCAGCTTGGCCGACGAGATCAGGTCTTCTTCCTTGTGCACCACGCGCATGCCGCGACCACCGCCGCCGCCAGCGGCCTTGATGATCACCGGGTAGCCGACCTGACGGCCGATACGCAGGGCTTCTTCTTCGTCTTCGGGCAGCGGGCCGTCAGAACCTGGAACGGTCGGCACGCCTGCCTTAATCATAGCGTCCTTGGCCGAGACCTTGTCGCCCATCAGGCGAATGGTCTCGGCGTTCGGGCCGATGAAGGCAAAGCCGGATTTCTCGACCTGTTCGGCGAAGTCGGCGTTTTCGGCCAGGAAGCCGTAGCCAGGGTGGATTGCCGTGGCGCCGGTGACTTCCGCTGCCGCGATGATCGCCGGGATGTGCAGGTAGGACTGCGCAGCCGATGCCGGACCGATGCAAACGGATTCGTCAGCCAGGCCCAGGTGCATCAGTTCTTTGTCGGCCTTGGAGTAGACGGCGACAGTCTTGATGTCCAGTTCCTTGCAAGCGCGCAGGATTCGCAGAGCGATTTCACCGCGGTTGGCAATCAGGACTTTTTCCAGCTTCGCAGGTTTCAACATCATTGGCTCCTCGCGGTTCAAACGATGGTGAACAGCGGCTGGTCGAATTCAACCGGCTGGCCATCTTCAACGAGGATGGACTCGATCACACCGCTGGTTTCAGCTTCGATGTGGTTCATCATTTTCATCGCTTCGACGATGCACAGGGTGTCGCCTTTCTTCACGGTCTGGCCGACTTCAACGAAGGCTGGCGAGGTAGGCGAAGCCTTGCGGTAGAACGTACCGACCATTGGCGAACGGGCAACGGTGCCGTTCAGTTTTGGCGCGGAAGCTTCTGCCGGGGCAGCAGCGGCAGGCGCGGCGGCTGGAGCAGGAGCTGCGGCCGGAGCGGCCATTGGAGCTGGCGCGTAGTACTGCTGTGCCGGGGTCTTGCTGTGGCGGCTGATCCGTACGGACTCTTCGCCTTCTTTGATTTCCAGTTCGTCAATGCCGGATTCTTCCAGCAGTTCGATCAGCTTCTTGACTTTACGGATATCCATTAATCATCAACTCCCAGGGGACGGTCAGGGGTATTGGGTAGCCGGTTCGGGCTATGTGGCTCAGTGCGAAACTGCGCCGTTCATGCCTTCGAACGGGTGGCCAGTTGTTCCAGGGCAGCCTCCAGGGCCAGTCGGTATCCGCTGGCGCCAAGGCCGCAGATCACTCCTACAGCGACATCTGAAAAGTAGGAGTGATGGCGGAAAGGTTCGCGCTTGTGCACGTTCGACAGGTGCACTTCGATGAATGGGATGCTCACTCCAAGCAGCGCGTCACGTATTGCGACACTTGTGTGAGTGAAAGCAGCCGGATTGATCAGGATGAAATCCACGCCTTCGTCGCGTGCTGCGTGAATGCGGTCGATCAACTCGTACTCGGCATTGCTCTGCAGATACATCAGATGGTGACCGGCTTCGCGCGCACGCTTTTCCAGATCCTGGTTGATATCGGCCAACGTAACCGCGCCGTAGATGCCCGGTTCGCGGGTGCCCAGCAGGTTCAGGTTAGGTCCGTGGAGAACCAGAAAAGTCGCCATCGTGTGTCCTTGTTGTGTGCGTTGTCGACGCTCATACACAGGTATGAGCCGTTGATGCGCAGCGACTATGCCGGAAAGCGCAATGGACTGTCCAGTTACCGACCCAGATATCGACAATGTTCAGCACGATGACCGATGTTCGCGCAAAGTTTGTGACTATGGAGCTAAATTTGGTCATTTGCTCTAGTTAAGTGCTCAGAGAAGCCTTCGACGTCGATTTCGCCGACGACCCGCGCATTTGTCAGCTCGTTCCCGTCTTTTCCGAAGAACAGCAGCGCGGGTGGACCGAACAATTTGTAGCGATCGAGCAACGCGCGCTGTTCGGCGCCGCTGGCCGTCATGTCAAAGCGAATCAGCCGGAACCCTTTGAGTTGGCTGACAATTTTCGGATCGGGCAGGACTTCGTGCTCGATCACCTTGCAACTGATGCACCAGTCGGCATACCAGTCGACGAGCACCGGTTGGCCTGTGTTGCCTGATGTTTCCAGGATCCGCTCAAGCTCGCTGGCATCGGTCACGGTTTGCCAGGCAGATGCCTCATTGCCGCCTTGGCGAGCCAGTTGCGCGTTTTGCGAGCTCCCCAATGGCCGCAGCGGGTCGGTCTGCCCGCTCAAGGCCCCGACCCAGCAGCTCAGAGCGTAGACCAACAACAGAATGCCGAGCAGTTGATTGAGGCGCCCGCGGGTGGATTTCTCGACGAATTCCAGCGCGCCAAGAAACAGCGCGACACCGGCCCAGAGCGCGCCGATCAGCATCAGAGTCAACTGCCCTGGAATGACCCGGCTCAACAGGCCGATGGCCAGGGCCAGCAGCAACACGCCGATGATGTTCTTCACGGTCACCAGCCAAGGGCCGCTTTTGGGCAGCCAGGCCGCGCCGCCCGTTGCCACCAGCACCAAGGGCGCGCCCATGCCCAGCCCGAGGACGAACAGCTTCAGGGCGCCGCCCAATGCATCGCCGCTGGCACTTATATAAAGCAAGGCACCGGCCAGCGGCGCAGACACACAGGGCGACACCACGAGGCTTGACACAGCCCCCAACACTGCAGCGCCCCACAAGGAGCCGCCCTGGGTGTTGCCCGCAATACGCTCAAGCCGGTCGTTGAGCGCCCGGGGCAGGCGCAGCTCGAAGACGCCGAACATGGCGATGGCGAATACCACGAAGAACAGCGCAAACGGCACCAGCACCCAGGCTGATTGCAGCCGCGCCTGTAAATTGAGGCTGGCGCCGAACATACCCATCAGGGCACCGAGCAGGGCGAAACAGATCGCCATGGGCAGCACGTAGGCCAGTGACAGCGAGAAGCCGCGCATACCGCCCACCTGCCCGCGCAGAACCACGCCGGAGAGGATCGGCAGCATCGGCAGTACGCAAGGGGTGAAGGTCAGGCCAATCCCTGCGAGGAAGAACAGCGCCAATTGTTTCCAACTGAAAGTCGCTGTGGGTGTACCCGTTGCCGTGGCATCTGGTGCGCCGCCATCGATCTTCAATCGCTCGGTTTCAGGCGGGTAGCACAGGCCCTTGTCGGCGCAGCCCTGATAGGTTGCGACCAAAGTGAATGGGCGGTTATCGCCTGCCTTGCGTGGCAGGGTGACATCAAGAATGCCGTGGTACACCTCGACGTCGCCGAAGTACTCGTCGTGCTTTTTTTCACCGTCAGGCAGTTGCGCGGCGCCCAATCCAATGTCGGCCGGCTCGGTGCGAAATTGAAAGCGGTGGCGATAAAGGTAATAGCCTTCGGTGGCGACGAATTGCAGCTTGATCGCCTCGGGCGTCGAGTCGATCAGGTTGAGCTGGAAGGCCTGGCGAACCGGCAGGAAATCCTTGCTGTTATCGACCGCGGCGCTGCCCAGCCCGCCGCTGGGGCGATTGTCCAGCAGACTGGCGCTGAAAACGGGCAGGGCAAAGGTCAGCAGTATCAGAAAAAGCAGGCGGCGCATGGCGATCTCGCATCTCGAACATGCGCGCATCATAACGGACACGACACCTTCCGTAGCAGCACGGCTTGCCGGCGGGGGCGATCATGAGTACGCCCCCGCCGGCAAGCCTTGCCGCTACGGGGCGGTCGCCATCGATTCCTTTTTCGCCGGCGCGATCTCATCCCGCGCCGAATGCACCTGATTGCGCCCGGCCTTTTTCGCGCGGTACAGGGCGTCATCCGCTTGCGAGGCCATCATCAGTGCGTCGTCGTGTTCGCCCAGTTCCACGACGCCTGCACTGAAGGTGCAGAAAAGATCCGCAGGTTGGGCGGGGTAGTGGATTTCGGCGAAGCGGCGGCGGATTTCGTCCAGCACGCTGTGGGCTGCCGCCAGATCGGTATCGGGCATGACCACCGCAAACTCTTCGCCGCCATACCTGCCGATGTAGTCGGTCTTGCGCAGGCGTTGCTTGAGAAACAGCGCCAGGCTCTTGATGACCCGGTCGCCCATGGGGTGGCCATGGGTATCGTTGACCTTCTTGAAGTGGTCGATGTCGAGCATGACGAAGCTCAGCGGCTTGTTCTCGCGGCGTGCGCGGAAGCTGCAGTCTTCGAGCAGTTGCAGGATGTGGGTGTGGTTGTACAGCCCGGTCAGGCTGTCGCGCACCATGCGCGCCTTGAGGTTGCGCGCCCGTCCCGCGCGGTTGCGCACGGTGGTAATCAGGTGCCGGGGCTTGATCGGCTTGGTCAGGAAATCGTCACCGCCCTCGCTCATCGCATCCAGTTGTTTATCCAGATCGTCCTCGGCGGACAGGTAAATGATCGGCACGCTGACATAGCGGTCGTTGTGGCGAATCACTTTCGCCAACTCCGTACCGGTGCAGCCGGGCATGTACATGTCGAGGATGATGAGGTCGGGCTGGAATTCGGCCAGCTCTGACATGGTCTGGATAGGATCGAACAGCGTACGCGTGACGATCCCTGCGCTGTTGAGCAGACGTTCGGTGTGGGTGGCCTGGGCGCGGGAGTCATCGATGATGAGCACCTTGTAGGGTTCGTACTGCGCAACCCGGGTCAGGATCTCGATCTTTTCCAGCAGGCTCGATGCTTCCAGGGTGCCCGTGAGGAATTCCTCGCCACCGGCGCGCACTGCCGCCAGGCGAGTGGGCGTGTCGGTTTCGTGGTGACTGAAGAACAACAGTGGCAGCTTCTGCTCCAGGCCTTCCTGCATCTTGGCCGCCAGTTTCAACCCTTCACCGATGCCGCCAAAGTCCACGTCCATGACCACCGCCGCCGGCAGGCGCTCGGCCAGGGTGGCGTGGAAGGCCTGGACAGTGTTCAGCGCCTGGGCGCTCAAGCCGAAGAATTCCAGCTGTTTGGCCAGACGCTCGCCGCGTTCGTGGTCCTGCAGCATCACGTAGATGGGCTTGCGCAAAGGCGGCAGGGAGGTGTGTTCGAGGCGGTCGCCATGGCGCAGGCCGGTACGCGACAGGCGCTGCATCAAGCGGTTGAGGTCGGTAATCAGGGCGCTGCTCAGCCGGCCACGGTTGGCATGGACCTCCTCGAGCGAGCGATTGATGCCGCGTGCCAGTTGCGCATGCTCGGCCTGTTCGAACCGCTCGGCGAAACGCAGCAAGCGCTGGTTGGCGTCGCTGAGTTCTTCCATGTCCGCAACCGACCATTCGCTTTGCTGCAAGCGCTGCCATACCTCCAGGATCTGCCGAGCCTGGTGAATGACGCGTTGGGCGAAGTGATGTTTGAGGCGGTCTGGGCTCGAATCTTCTGGCTCGGTCATGTCCTGGCTACTTATCGGGGAAACCCTGATACAAATGCTGGCGCTATGCTAGCACTAACTTTATAACGCAAGTGTGCCGTAAGTCATTTGGTTGTCATTTTTTCAGAGATTTTTTGCGTCAAAATTCCAGCTTTCAGAGCTGGTCAGCTCCGGTTTTTTGTAGCCCGATGATTCAGTTTGCGACCTGTGAGTCAGGGTTTTCCCGATGTCTACGCACCTGTGCACAGGACCTGTGGGAGCGAATTCATTCGCGATGCGGTGTTACATCCAAAGCGTCTTCATCGCCTGCTACCTTTTTCGCGAATAAATTCGCTCCCACAGATTCACTCCCCCGCGTTCCTGCCAAACGCACCTTGCTGTAAGGTTGCGGTCCTAAGCACTGAATTCCGTGATTGAAAGGACAAGGCCATGCTGGATTGGAAGAAGCGCTCGGACACTGCGGGCGGCGGCGAGCGCGTAGACGGGAAACCTGTGGGCAAGGCACCTCGGGCGGCTCGCGGGTATTGGAGCGGGCTGCTGTTCAGCCGTGCGGTGGGCGCAGTGGCGGCCATCTACCTGTTGGTGACCGTCGTCCTGGGCATCTGGTGGAGCACCGAGCCGGCCTTGTTTCCGGTCCAGCAGCAGGCGCAGGCAGCTGCCGAGCGTGAAGGCAAGCCGATGGTGATTGGCTACACCACCGTCGAAACCCTCAAGACCGTGGTCTCGACCCTGCTCGACAAACCGGGTGGCTATATTTCCAACGACCGCTTCCCGCCAGGCCTGTGGATGGACAACATGCCGAGCTGGGAATACGGCGTGCTGGTCCAGGTGCGTGACCTGACCCGCGCCCTGCGCAAGGACTTCGCCCGCTCCCAGTCCCAGTCGGCCGAAGACGGCGATCTGGGCCGCGCCGAGCCCCTGTTCAACTTCGACAACAAGAGCTGGATCCTACCGTCGAGCGAATCCCAGTATCGCGACGGTATCGCTGCCTTGAGCCGTTATCAGGCGCGTCTGTCCGACCCGAACCAGCGCGGCGCGCTGTTCTACACCCGTGCCGACAACCTGAACAACTGGCTGGGCGATGTCGGGACCCGTCTGGGTTCGCTGTCGCAGCGCCTCTCGGCCAGTGTGGGCCGGGTCAAACTCAACAGCACGCTCAAGACCGAGGCGCAGTCCACCGTGACCGTCAAGCCGGGTGAAGTGCCGCAGGTTGACGAAGAAATCGTCGAAACCCCTTGGATGCAGATCGACAACGTGTTCTACGAAGCGCGCGGCCAGGCCTGGGCCCTGTCCCTGCTGCTGCGGGCCATCGAGGTCGATTTCGCCGATGTGCTGGCCAAGAAGAACGCCACCGTCAGCGTGCGCCAGATCATCCGTGAACTGGAGGCCTCGCAGGAACCGATGTGGAGTCCGTTGATCCTCAACGGTAGCCCCTACGGTATCTTCGCCAACCACTCGCTGGTCATGGCCAACTACCTGTCCCGCGCCAACGCCGCAGTCATCGACTTGCGTCAGTTGTTGTCGCAGGGTTGATCGGTGGCCGTCTCTGAAAACGAAGTCGCGCATCGCGCGGCTTCCGACGCCGAGCAGATCGCCTGGGTCGACCGTCAGGATCAACTGCTGGGTTCGATGCCGCGCGCCGAGTTGCGTGAGCGCGGCCTGATCGGGCGGGGCACCTATATCCTGCTGTTCAATTCCGCCGGTGAGCTGTGTGTGCATCGGCGCACCCTGAGCAAGGCCATCTACCCGGGCTACTGGGACGTGGCGGCGGGCGGCATGGTTCAAGCCGACGAAACCTATGAGCTGTCGGCGGCGCGTGAGCTTGCGGAAGAACTGGGGGTGGCTGGCGTGGAGCTGACTGCCCATGAGCAGTTTTTCTTCGATCAGCCGGACAACCGCCTGTGGTGCGCAGTGTTTTCTGCCGTCTGGGACGGGCCTTTGAAACTGCAGCCTGAAGAGGTGCTCGAAGCGCGTTTCATCAGCATCGATCAGGTCCTGCGTGAAACCGCCGAGAAGCCTTATTGCCCGGACTCTCTGGCTGCGTTGAAGCGCTATCTGGGCGACGTCGCAAAACGCCCGTAAATTGGCGCATATTTGCACTTAGCAGCGACGCTTTTTGCCGTTACACTGCGCGCCTTTTCAAGCCGGACTGTGTTCACAGTCCGGTAGCGCTGCCCCTGCCTGAGTGGGGCTTCGCGGTCGAGCCGCAGCCCGACCAGACTTCAGTCCTCAAGAAGAGGATTTCTGATGGCTAAAAAAGCCGCATCCTTCGCTGCCCTCGGCGGCCTGGTATTTTCAACCGACGCAGGACGGCACTGTCCCGAATGCCGTCAGCCTGTCGACGCCTGCATCTGCAAGAAATCGGTGATCCCCGAAGGTGATGGCATTGCCCGCGTTCGTCGCGAGAGCAAGGGCCGTGGCGGCAAGACTGTCACTACCATCACTGGCGTGCCGTTGCCTGAAGATGCACTCAAGGAACTGGCGACTACGCTCAAACGTCGTTGCGGAACCGGTGGTGCGCTCAAGGATGGCGTGATCGAGATTCAGGGCGATCACGTCGAGACGCTGCTGGCGGAACTGGTCAAGCAGGGCTTCAAGGCGAAAAAGTCCGGCGGCTGAGTCGCCACGTTTGGTCTTGGGCTCATCGACTGGCATTTGCCCCTTCGGTCTGGCATTCACGTTCAAAACAAACTCCAGTCTGCACGTCGGGTCTATAACCCACAGCAGGCTGGCGCCAAACCGTCATTTGCACTCTATACACTGCGCCCAGCCGGTCAGGCCGGGGCTTTATTGACTTTTATACAGGGGACTTCGATGTCCGTACGACGCACACGCAAAGACGATGGCAGCCAATGGACCGTGGCGGACAGCCGCAGTGTCTATGGGATTCGCCATTGGGGGGCTGGTTATTTTGCAATCAACGAAGCCGGCCGTGTTGAAGTTCGTCCCAACGGGCCAGGCAGTTCGCCCATCGATCTCTACGAGCAGGTAGACGAGCTGCGCAAGAGCGGCCTTTCCCTGCCATTGCTGGTGCGTTTCCCCGATATCCTGCAAGACCGCGTGCGTCAGCTGACGGGTGCGTTCGACGCCAACATCGCGCGCCTGGAATACCAGAGCAAGTACACCGCGTTGTACCCGATCAAGGTCAACCAGCAGGAAGCGGTGGTTGAAAACATCATCGCTACGCAAAACGTTTCCATCGGCCTCGAAGCCGGTTCCAAGCCTGAGCTGATGGCCGTGCTGGCGCTGGCGCCGAAGGGCGGCACCATCGTCTGCAACGGTTACAAGGACCGCGAGTTCATCCGTCTGGCGCTGATGGGCCAGAAGCTGGGCCACAACGTCTTCATCGTCATCGAGAAAGAATCCGAAGTCGAACTGGTGATCGAAGAGGCCGCCGAGCTTAAGGTTGCGCCACAGGTGGGCCTGCGGGTTCGTCTGTCGTCGCTGGCGTCGAGCAAGTGGGCGGACACCGGGGGCGAGAAGTCCAAGTTCGGTCTGTCTGCCGCGCAGCTGCTGTCGGTGGTCGAGCGCTTCACCAAGGCCGGGCTGGATCAGGGCATTCGCCTGCTGCATTTTCACATGGGTTCGCAGATCGCCAACCTGGCGGACTACCAGCACGGTTTCAAGGAAGCGATCCGCTACTACGGAGAGTTGCGCAACCTGGGCCTGCCGGTCGATCACATCGACGTCGGCGGTGGTCTGGGTGTGGACTACGACGGTACCCATTCGCGTAATGCCAGTTCGATCAACTACGACATGGACGACTACGCTGGTGTCGTGGTCGGCATGCTCAAGGAGTTCTGCGACGCCCAGGGCCTGCCGCATCCGCACATTTTCTCCGAGAGCGGCCGCTCGCTGACCGCTCACCACGCGATGCTGGTGATCCAGGTCACCGACGTGGAGCGTCACAACGACGAAGTGCCGGTGGTCGAGGACAAGGAAAGCCTGCCCGAAACCCTGCAGTGGCTGGTCGATCTGCTCGGCCCGACTGACATCGAGATGGTCACCGAGACTTACTGGCGCGCCACGCACTACATGAGCGACCTGGCCGCGCAGTATTCGGATGGCAAGCTGACCCTGGCGCAAAAGGCGCTGGGCGAGCAGTGCTACTTCGCCGTCTGCCGTCGCCTGCACAACTCGTTGAAGGCCCGCCAGCGCTCGCACCGTCAGGTGCTGGACGAACTCAACGACAAGCTGGCCGACAAGTACATCTGCAACTTCTCGGTGTTCCAGAGCCTGCCGGACACCTGGGCGATCGACCAGGTGTTGCCGATTATCCCCCTGCACCGCCTGGATGAAGAGCCGAACCGCCGCGCCGTGCTGCAGGACCTGACCTGCGACTCGGATGGCAAGATCAACCAGTACGTCGACGAGCAGAGCATCGAGACCAGCCTGCCGGTTCACGCCCTCAATGAAGGCGAAGACTACCTGCTAGGCGTGTTCCTGGTGGGCGCGTATCAGGAAATTCTGGGCGACATGCACAACCTGTTCGGCGACACCGACTCGGTGAACATCTACCAGAATGCCGACGGCAGTGTGTATCACGCAGGTATCGAAACCCATGACACCATCGAGGACATGCTGCGCTATGTGCACCTGTCGCCGGAGGAGTTGATGACGCACTACCGCGACAAGGTGGCCAGCGCGCGGATTTCCCCACGTGAGCGTACCCAGTATCTGGATGCGTTGCGCCTGGGGCTGACGCGGTCTTCGTACCTGTCTTCGTGATGACGCCTCGGCGACGGTAGCGATCCAGAACACGTCGACGCCGGCAAGCCGGACTGCTACGGGGAGTGGGGTGTACCCGAAATCGGGATTCACCCCCGGCTCGTAGCAGTCCGGCTTGCCGGCGTCAGCGATTTCGAGGCCACACGGCCCTGCTGCCACGCGCCTCTCCTACAATTCGCCACAACCTGCTGTCCACGGTTGTAGGCCATTTCCTGTTCTGCTTTTACCCCCTCTACTTGGCGGTTCTTCTGCCCCAGAATCGCTGGCCTCTTGCAGCTACCCGTAGAGGTCATCAGCTTTATGCTTCAGTTCGCCGACTCAAAGCACCTGCGTCTGGAAACCGGTCGCCCCAAGCGCTCGTTCGAAGTGCTGACCTGCACAGGGGGCGAGGTCTTCAATCAACCGTATTCCTACGAGCTGGAAATCGTCCATCCCACCGGCGACCTGGATGCCCACGAATTGCTGTTCAGCAGCGCCTACCTGTATGGCGCCGACCTGGACTCGGGTACCCACGGCCATATCCAGAGCATCGTGCGCAGCACCACCGAGCCTGCACCCAGCAATCTGGCCGAGGCCAGGCCCACGCGCTATATCATCACCCTGGGCCCCCGGTTGGGGCTGATGGCCTACCGGCACAACCAGCGCATCTTTCAGGGGATGAGTGCCGAACAGGTCATCGCACAGGTGCTGAGCGAGCACGGGATCGATGACACAGGCTATGTCTGGCAACGCAGCCAGCCGTGCGTGGAGCGCGACTTCTGTGCCCAGTACCGCGAGAGCGATCTGGCCCTGCTGCAGCGTCTGTGTGACGAGGAGGGGATGCACTATTACTTCCTGCATTCGCGCAAACGCCATGTCGTGGTGTTCACCGACCAGTCCCCACAGGAGCGTGACACTTCTGCTGCCCAGGCAACGCTGCTCCCCAGGGAGCCGCGCAAGATCGACCTGGCAAAGGACGCGCCCATGAATATGCAGCGGGCCTGTGTGGTGGGGCGGCTGTTCGAGCCGGTGAAGCTCGATGCAAGGGGCCGGCTGAAGGTGCGGTTCGAATGGGGCCACCAAGGGGACGGTGCGCGCTTCAACGATTGCTGGGTGCCCATCGATCCAGCCCTTATCAACGGCAAGAATCCATGGTGGGGCGGAATGGAAGTGGTGGTGAACTTTCGTGCCGGCAATCCCAGTTACCCCTACGTCAGCCATCGGCTGTGGGATCCGGACGTCAACCCGCGTGCCAAGCCGGATCCGGCAGTGGTTCCGCGCAGGGTGATCACCACACGGATCGACAAGGACGTGTTTCTGGATGAGTCCCGGCAGTTTTCCATCGACGACAAACTGATCGTGCGCCTGGCCCGCAACAACGAGCTGCACTTCAGGGTGGGGGCGAGCCTGGTGACCATCGATTCCCGGACGCTGTCACTCAGCGGCCTGAAAGTCATGCTCTCGTCCATCGCCAAGGCTGAGGCGCAAGCGCAGCCGAGCCCGTCCGATCAGCCGTGAAACCAGCCGTCGCTGCGGTTCAGACGCCTGGCGATCACGCCCAGCGTCACGGCCCGCAGCGCCATGAACAGCAAAAACACCCACCACAGGGCGTGATTCCCCGATCCGCCCGCCAGCCAGGCGAAGGGCGCTGTGAGCAATGCGGTGACGACCATCGCATTGCGCATCTCCCGGGCCCTGGTGGCGCCGATGAACAGGCCGTCGAGCAGGTAACTCCAGACGGCCACCAACGGCAGCACCGCGAGATAAGGCAGGTAGATGAACGCGATTTCCCGCACCTGGACGATGTCGGTCTGCATGGCGATGAACAGGTGTCCGCCCAGCAAAAACAGCATGGCAAAAGCCACGCTGCAGATCAGCGACCAGCCCCCGGCCACGTTCAACGAGCGGCGCAAGGCGTTGCGGTCTCGCGCGCCGATGGCGTGGCCGCAGAGCGCCTCCACCGCATGGGCCAGGCCATCCAGTGCGTTGGCGGTCAGCAGCAGGCCGTTGAGCAGCAGCGCGTTGGCCGCCACCGTGGCATCCCCCAGGCGCGCGCCCTGGGTGGTGATGAGAAAGAACACCGATTGCAGCACGAGGCTGCGAATGAAGATATCGCGGTTGACCATCAGCAGCGGTCGCCAACTGTGCCAGCGCCTAAGGGCGGCCAGTGCCAGGTGTCCGGGATAAGCACGCAGGCCTTTATGGGTCAGGGCCAGGCCCAGCAGCGCGCCCAACCACTCGGCTATCACCGACGCCCGGGCACTGCCGACCACGCCCCAGTCCAGGCCGAGCACGAACCACAGGTTCAGGGCGATGTTGATCAGGTTGGTGGTCAGCAGAATCGCCAGCGGCGCCCGCGCGTTCTGCAGGCCCAGGAACCAGCCCACCAAGGCATAACTGGCAAGCGCCGCGGGCAGGCCGAACAGCCGGGTATGAAAAAAGTCCTGCGTGAGTTGATTGAGGTCCGGCGAGGGCTGCATCAGTTGCAACGCCAGATGCTGGAAAGGCAGCCCGATCAGCCCCAGCAACACCGCGAAGCCCATGGCCAGCAACAGGCCCTGCAGCAGCACCTGACGCAACGCGGCGCCGTCCTTGCGCCCGGCCGCCTGAGCGGCAAAACCGGTGGTGCCCATGCGCAGGAAACTCATCGCCCAGGCGAGAAAACTGTACAGCGTGCCGCCCACCGCCACCGCGCCCAATTGGTGGGCGTGGGGCAGATGGCCGATCACGCTGCTGTCGACCAGGGTGACCAGCGGCACGGAAATATTGGACAGAATCATCGGCGCAGCCAGCGCCCACACCTGCCGATGGGTGGCACGCTGACGCCAGTCTGCGAAAAAGTTGGACATAAGGCTCCCGGGGAAGGGCGGCATTGTAGCTGTACGGCGTTGAAAAGCGATCCGTAGCAGTCCGGCCGGGCGGCGCTCCGCTTGCCGGCGTCGGCGTCTTTAAGACTGCTGTCGCCGGCAAGCCGGACTGCTACGGGGCAGGCGGTGATCGGTGAGGTACCTTGTCGCCTCTAGGCCTCTGCGAACAAACCCACAAACCCACGGTCTATTCCCGCGCCGCGCATCACGATCGGTTTTGCGGTGCTATAACTGCTGCTTCTCATCACAACTGCCGCCAATGAGTGCCTCATGCTTAACAAAGGATTGTTCCTGGCCTGCGCGCTGGTACTGCTCAGTGCCTGCGATTCCTCCACCTCAGACAAACCCGCGCCTGCCCCCGCGCAGCCTGCCGCGCCCCAAGCCGCTGCCGTGGAACCGGCCAAGCCCAAGCCTGCGGTGGACATTCCCGCGCTGAGCAAGCGCTACACCGGGCGTGAATTGACGGTGGTGGATGTCTCGGAAATCCAGCTCGACGGCGCCAGCACGCTGTCCTTGAGTTTTTCGGTGCCGCTCAATCCCGACCAGAAATTCGCCGAAAAAGTGCATCTGGTGGACAGCGTCAACGGCAAGGTCGATGGCGCGTGGGAGCTGTCGGATAACCTCATGGAGCTGCGCCTGCGCCATCTGGAGCCCAAGCGCAAACTGGTACTGACCATCGATCCGGGCCTGGTGGCCGTCAACAACAACACCCTGGCCGCCGAGTACTCCGCGCGCCTTGAAACCTCCGACCTGCAAGCCACGGTAGGCTTCGCCAGCCGTGGCAGCCTGCTGCCGACCCGGCTTGCCGAAGGCCTGCCGGTGATTGCGTTGAACGTCGACAAGGTCGATGTCGAGTTCTTCCGCATCAAACCCGACTCGCTCCCTGCGTTTCTCAGTGCCTGGGAGGACTCGTCGAGCCTGCAAAGCTACGAATCCAAAGAGCTGCTGCCCATGGCCGACCTGGTGTACGGCGGCCGGTTCGACCTGAACCCTGCACGCAACACCCGGGAAACCGTGCTGCTGCCCATCGCCGGGCTCAAGCAGTTGCAACAACCGGGCGTGTACCTGGCAGTGATGCGTGCCTCGGGCACCTACAACTATTCCCAGCCTGCAACGCTGTTCACCTTGAGCGACATCGGCCTTTCGGTGCACCGCTACGCCAACCGCCTCGACGTGTTCACCCAGGCGCTGGAAGGCGGCAAGGCACTCAACGGCATCGATCTTGAACTCTACGACGACAAGGGCCGCATGGTCGGCCAGGGCAAGACCGACAACGCCGGTCACGCCGAACTGCCACTGCCTGCCAAGGCCGAAGTGCTGCTGGCCAAACAGGCCGAACAGACCAGCCTGCTGCGCCTGAACAGCGCGGCCCTGGACCTGGCCGAATTCGACATCACTGGCCCCAAGGCCCACCCGTTGCAGTTCTTCATCTTCGGCCCTCGTGATCTGTACCGCCCCGGTGAAGTGGTGCTGCTCAACGGCCTGCTGCGCGACAACGACGGCAAGAGTGTGAAAGCTCAACCTGTCACCGTGGAAGTGCGTCGCCCGGACGATCAGGTCAGTCGCAAATTCGTGTGGGATGCCGATGCAAGTGGCCTGTATCAATACCAACTGCAACTGTCAGACGAAGCCCCGACCGGGCGCTGGCAATTGGTGTTCGACCTGGGCGACGGCAAACCGCAGCTGTATGAATTCCAGGTCGAGGATTTCCTGCCTGAACGCATGGCGCTGGAGCTCAAGGGCAGCGACACGCCCATCGCACCCGATGCACCGCTGGATGTGTCCATCAACGGTCGTTACCTCTATGGCGCCCCCGCTTCGGGCAACCGTCTGACCGGCCAGCTGTACGTGCGTCCGCTGCGTGAAGCGGTGCCGGGTCTGCCGGGGTATCAGTTCGGTTCGATTACCGAAGAAGACCTCAAGCAGGATCTGGAAGTCGAAGACAGCGTGCTGGACGCCAACGGCCAACTGGACCTGAGCATTGACAGCCAGTGGGCCAAGGCCAGGTCGCCGCTGCAACTGGTGTTGCAGGCCAGCTTGCAGGAGTCGGGCGGGCGGCCGATCACCCGCCGCCTGACCCAGCCGGTGTGGCCCGCAGACAAACTTCCCGGCCTGCGTGGCCTGTTCGACGGTGAAGCCACCGATGGCGATGGCCCGGTGGAATTCGAAGTGCTGATGGCCGATGCCGAAGGCCACAAACTGGCGGCGGACAATCTCAAGGTCCGGCTGATTCGCGAGCGCCGCGACTACTACTGGAACTACTCGGACAGCGACGGCTGGAGCTATCACTACAACGAGAAGTTTCTGAACCTGTCCGAAGAAACCCTCAGCGTGAAGAAGGATTCCACGGCCAAGGTCAGCTTCCCGGTGGAGTGGGGTCCGTACCGCGTCGAGGTCGAGGATCCGGAAACCGGCCTGACCAGCAGCGTGCGTTTCTGGGCCGGTTACCGCTGGCAGGACAACGCCGAAGGCGGCGCGGTGCGTCCCGATCAGGTCAAGCTGGCGCTGGACAAACCCGCCTACGCCGATGGCGACACGGCCAAGGTCACGGTCACCCCGCCGAGCGCGGGCAAGGGCTACCTGCTGGTGGAATCCAGCGAAGGCCCGCTGTGGTGGCAGGAAATCGACGTGCCGGCCGAGGGCAAGACCTTCGACGTGCCTGTGGATAAAAAGTGGGCGCGGCATGACCTGTACGTCAGCGCGCTGGTGATCCGCCCCGGCGAGCGCAAGGCCAATGTAACGCCCAAGCGCGCAGTGGGCGTGCTGCACCTGCCGCTGGATCGCTCGCAACGCAAGCTGGCACTGACGGTGACGGCGCCTGAGAAGATGCGGCCCAAGCAGCCGCTCAAGCTCAAGGTCAACGCGAAAAACGCTGACGGTTCCATCCCCAAAGACGTGCACGTGCTGGTCGCGGCGGTGGACGTCGGAATTCTCAACATCACCGAATACGCCACCCCCGATCCGTTTGCCAGCCTGTTCGGGCGCAAGGAATACGGTGCCGACCAGCTCGATATCTATGGCCAGTTGATCGAGGCCGGGCGCAACCGTCTGGCCAGCCTGGCATTCGGTGGCGACGCAGCCTTGGCCAAGGGCGGCAAGCGCCCGGAAACCAGCGTCACCATCGTCGCCTTGCAGAGCGCGCCGGTGACCCTGAACGAGCAGGGTGATGCAGAAGTCAGCGTCGATATCCCCGACTTCAACGGCGAACTGCGGATCATGGCCCAAGCCTGGACCGACGAGCGCTACGGCATGGCCGAGGCCAAGACAGTGGTGGCCGCGCCGCTGATTGCAGAATTGTCGGCGCCGCGCTTTTTGGCCGGCGGTGATGAGACCCGCGTGGCGCTGGATGTATCGAATCTCTCGGGGCAGGCGCAGAAGCTCAACGTGCAAGTCAGTGCCGAGGGCCAGTTGAGCCTGGCGCAGCCGGATGCTGGCAAGGCGATCAATCTGACCCAGGGCCAGCGCACTACGTTGCAGATTCCAGTCAAGGCGCAAGGCGGTTTCGGTCAGGGCACGATCAAGGTCACGGTCAATGGCCTGGAGTTGCCGGGCGAGAACCTGCCAGCGTTCAGCCGCGAGTGGACCATCGGCGTGCGCCCGGCCTATCCGGCCATGCTCAGGCAATATCGAGCGGTGCTCAAGGACCAGGCCTGGAGCTTGCCGGAAGGGGCGCTGGACGCCTTCGAACCGGCGGGGCGCGAGGCGATGCTGTCGGTGTCCAGCCGGCCTCCGCTGAACCTGGGCGAGCAGATTCGCGCGCTCAAGGCTTACCCCTACGGCTGCCTGGAACAGACCACCAGCGGCCTGTATCCGTCGCTTTACGCTGACGCCGCAACCCTCAAGCGGCTGGGGCTGGAAGGTGAAGCCGACACGGTGCGCAAGCGCAAGATCGAGGTGGGCATCGAGCGCCTGCTGGGCATGCAGCGCTACAACGGCAGCTTCGGCCTGTGGGGCGCGGACGGCGACGAGGAATACTGGCTGACCGCCTACGTCACCGACTTCCTGCTGCGCGCCCGCGACCAGGGCTACGCCGTGCCGCCGGATGCACTGAAGAAGGCCAGCGAACGCCTGCTGCGTTACTTGCAGGAGCGCAATCAGATCGAGGTCAACTACAGCGAGAACGCCGACCACACCCGCTTCGCCGTGCAGGCCTACGCGGGGCTGGTGTTGTCCCGCAGCCAGCAGGCGCCGCTAGGTGCGCTGCGCAGCCTGTTCGACCGTCGCAGCGATGCGCGCTCCGGTTTGCCGCTGGTGCAACTGTCCATCGCGCTGGAGAAAATGGGCGACAAGCCGCGTGCCGATCAGGCATTGCTGGCCGGGCTTGCCGCAGGTCGCAAAGCCAACGACTGGCTGGCCGACTACGGCAGCCCGCTGCGCGATCAGGCGTTGATCCTGTCGCTGCTCGAAGAAAACAAGCTGGCTCAGGACAAGGTCGAGGAGCGGCTGTTTGCGCTGTCCGATCAGGTTGCGGCCAGCCGCTATCTCTCGACTCAGGAACGCAACTCGCTGTTCCTCGCCGGGCGTGACCTGCTGGGCAAACCGGAAGCCAAGTGGGCCGCGACCCTCTCCAGTGGTAGCAACAATCGCGAACTGAGCAACGACCAGCCGGGTGTGAAGCTCGACAGTTCGGTGCTGGCTTCACCGCTGACGGTGCAGAGCACCAGTGGCGAAACCCTGTACCAGCAGATGACCATTTCCGGCTATCCATCGCAGCCGCCCGTGGCCGGTGGCGAGAACCTGAGCATTCGTCGCGAATACTTGGGCATGGACGGCGAGGCGCTGAACCTCAATGCCTTGAAGAGCGGCGAGCTGGTGCTGGTGCATCTTGAGCTCAAGGCCAAGGAACGGGTGCCGGATGCGCTGGTGGTGGACCTGTTGCCTGCGGGGCTTGAGATCGAGAACCAGAACCTGGCGCAGAGCGCGGCCAGCCTGGAGGACGCCAGCGAGTCGGTGAAACAGTGGCGTGAATCGATGGAGAACGCCGGGCTCAAGCACCAGGAGTTCCGCGGCGACCGCTATGTGGCGGCGGTGGATCTGCAGGGGTTCAACACCGTGCACCTGCTGTACCTGGCCCGCGCCGTGACGCCAGGCACCTACCGCGTGCCGCCGCCGCAGGTTGAGTCGATGTACCGCCCGAACTGGCAAGCCCTGGGTGATGCGCCTGCGCAGTTGGTGGTGAAAGCGAAGAAATAGTGGGTAGAGCCGCGATCGTCATTCGGTCGCGGTCCGCCTGATGTATGTGGTTTAACTGTGGGAGCGAATTCATTCGCGATGCGGGGCACAGCCGAAAAATATTTATCGGATGTACCGCCCCCTCGCGAATGAATTCGCTCCCACAGTGGTATTGCGGTGTGTCAGATGAAGTGTGTGAATGTGTCCGACCGCATGCCTATCAATGAATAATCCAGCTCAACAACCACAACCCCAGAAACAACCAGATAATGCCGATGATGATCGATCCGCGCATGAACGCGCGGATCGCCGAGTACAGCAGCATCAGCCCCACGATCAGCCCGGCGATGCTGACGATCGAGGTGTTCATGCCCAACGTGCGTGCCAGTCCGTCGACAAAATTGCCACCTGCGTGAGTGAACATGTTGAACAACCAGCTCAAACCGTCGACGACGAAACGAATCACTGCGCCGATGACCTGGCCGAGCCATTCGAAAACGCTTTCTACCTGCATATGTTTTTCCTGATGACGGGCATTGAATGGAGAGGGGATTGTTCACTTTGGCCATCACAGGACAGAGCGAGTTCCCTGACCGATAAAGGCAGTCTGGCATGAAACGGTTCATTCGCTGTTTCGTCGCCAGCATTTTGCTGCTGTGGCTGTTGCTCTGGCTGGCCGATAGCCTCTGGCCGCTGCCGCTACCCAAGGATGATCTGGCTCGGGTGGTGCTGGCCGAGGATGGCACGCCGCTGTGGCGATTTGCCGATGCCAATGGCGTGTGGCGCTATCCAGTGACAGTCGATCAGGTGTCGCCCTATTACCTCGAAGCGCTGCTGACCTACGAAGACCGCTGGTTCTATCAGCATCCGGGGGTGAACCCCATGGCGCTGGTGCGCGCGACCTGGCAGAACATGAGCGGCGGCCATGTGGTGTCCGGGGGCAGCACGCTTTCGATGCAGGTGGCCCGGCTGCTCGACCCCCATTCGCGCACACTGGCGGGCAAGCTGCGCCAGCTCTGGCGCACGGCGCAACTGGAGTGGCATCTGTCCAAGCCCGAGATTCTGGGCCTTTATCTGAACCGCGCACCCTTCGGCGGTACCCTGCAGGGCGTCGCGGCGGCCAGTTGGGCGTATCTTGGCAAATCGCCGCAGCAGCTGACCCGCGCGGATGCAGCGCTCTTGGCGGTGTTACCCCAGGCGCCAAGCCGGTTGCGCCCCGACCGCCATCCGCAACGGGCTCAGGCGGCGCGGGACAAGGTGCTCAAGCGCCTGGCCGAGTTTGACGTCTGGCCGCAGCAGGCCGTCAACGAAGCGCTCGAAGAGCCGTTGTTGCTGGCGCCGCGACAGGAACCCAGCCTGGCGCCGCTGCTGGCCCGTCGCCTGAACCGGCCCGACAGTCCGCCGCTGATCCGCACCACGCTGGACGCCAGCCTGCAACGTCGGCTTGAGGACCTGCTGCTGGGCTGGCGTGCGCGCCTGCCGGAGCGCACCTCGGCGGCGATCCTGGTGGTCGAGGCGCAGAACATGGCGGTGCGGGCGTACGTCGGCTCCGTGGACATCGGCGATGCAAGGCGCTTCGGGCACGTGGACATGGTCAGCGCGATGCGCTCCCCAGGCTCGACCCTCAAGCCGTTTCTGTACGGCAAGGCGCTGGACGCCGGGCTGATTCATTCCGAGTCGCTGCTGCAGGACGTGCCGCGTCGTTATGGCGATTACCGTCCGGGGAATTTCTCATCGGGTTTCAATGGAGCGGTGGCGGCCAGCTCGGCGTTGTTGATGTCGCTCAACTTGCCTGCGGTGCAACTGCTTGAAGCCTACGGTCCGAAGCGCTTCGCCGCCGAACTGCGCAATGGCGGGGTGCCGCTGACCTTGCCGCCACTGGCCCAGCCAAACTTGGCGTTGATTCTGGGTGGCGCAGGCAGTCGTCTGGAGGATCTGGTGGGCGGTTACGCCGCGTTTGCCCGAGGCGGACGCAGCGCCGATATCCGCCTGCAGCCCGATGATCGCCTGCGTGACCGGCCCATGATGTCGCCGGGGGCGGCGTGGATCATCCGGCGCATCCTGAGCGGCCAGTCGCGGCCCGATCTGGACCCGCACGCCGAGCTGGTGCAGCGCCCGCAACTGGCCTGGAAGACTGGCACCAGTTATGGCTTTCGCGATGCTTGGTCGATTGGCGTGGGGCCGCGTTTCCTGATCGGGGTGTGGATTGGCCGTCCCGACGGCACGCCGGTGCCGGGGCAGTTTGGCCTGGCTTCTGCGGCGCCGTTGATGATTCAGGTGCACGACCTGCTGGTGAACCGCGATGCGCAACGCAACATCCTGCCGCCGGTATTGCCAGTGCCGCTGAATGTGGGCGTCGCGGCGATCTGCTGGCCGCTGGGCCAGCCCATGAGCAAGAGTGATCCTAACTGTCGGCGCCAGCGCTTTGCCTGGACGCTGGACGGCACCACGCCGCCGACCCTGCAGGCCACTGACCAGCCGCTGGGGTTGGGGCTGCTGGAGAAAATCTGGGTCAACGACAAGGGGCTGCGCGTCGATGCTGCGTGTTCCGGGGCTCAGCCAAGGGAGGTTGCGCTCTGGCCTGCACCGCTGGAGCCGTGGCTGCCTAAGACTGAACGGCGAGAAGCGCGCCTGCCTGCGGTCGATCCTGACTGTGCGCCTCAAGGCTTGAGTCTGGCGGCGCCGATTTCCATCGTGGGTGTGCGCGAGGGCGATCAGTTGCGTTTGCCTGCGGGCAGCCAGCAACAGTTGCGGCTGCAATTGTCGGCATTGGGCGGCAACGGGCGACGCTGGTGGTTCATCGACGGCGCGCCGGTGGCGGATACGGGGTATCAGGAGGTGTGGAGCCATACCTTCAGCCGCCTGGGGCGGTATCAGTTGAGCGTGCTCGACGAAAGCGGCCAGACCGCGCGCGTGGAGTTCAGTGTGGTGGATTGAAGTCCGCGTTTGATTCTGGCCGAAGGCCGTAGGAGCTGGCTTGCCTGCGATCTGCCGGGAACCGGCAGTAAACCGGACGACCTGCGCCCTACGGGCAGAGTCAGGTCGGTGACTGATGCCAGTTAATTACGACTATATAACTTTCGTTTGTCTGGTCGGCTTGCAGGCGTTTAGTCATTGATATAAATGGGTTTTCTTCGGTGGTTTGGGACTTGGTCATGCACTTATCCAAGTTGTTAATACCAAGCTACGAATTGCCCCATTCCTTCCCAAAGCTTGATATGGAGCCATGGACAAGCGCCTTGCGGTCGTCGCCGCGTTGCCCATGAAACATTCATGTTCTGGAAGGATTCTCCCCATGAAAGCCCAACATTTTTTCGCGACCTCGGCATTGGCAATGGTTCTGGCGCTCAGCCTGGGTGGTTGCAGCAGTGGCGGTGGCGGTTCAAAAAGCCATGTCAACGGCTCATCTTCAACAGCAGCTACATCGGACGGGGCCGCCAGTGGCGGAAGTACCGACGGTAGCGGCGGTGCCACGGGCGGTACCGGTGGTACGGGTAGCACAGGCGGCACCGGCGGAACAGGTGGCGTGGTCGATGGCGGCACGGGAGGGACCGGAGGAACAGGCGGTGGCGGCACAGGTGGCGGCGGAAACGGTGGCGGCGGAAATGGCGGTGGCATTCCAACCCCTGTGGTGCGCAGCACTACCGCCCAGACCGTTGCCGGTCTGGGTAGCGTGGTCGGGCAGGTCGGCGATGCCGTCGTGGGTGTGGGTGACGCAGTGTCTGGCGTTCCGATTGCCGGCAACACTGATCTGACCTCGGGCGCAGGCGGTCTAGTGTCGTCGGCGGGGCTTGCGGTGAACAGCGTCAGCGCTGGTCTGGTGGACGGTTTGGGCTCGCTGGGCACTGACAGCAACGCGCTGGGCGTGACGCTGTCCAGCGTCGGCACAGCGACGGGCGATCTGGGTGGCGGTGTGTCGTCGCTGGGCTCGGGTGTGTCCCGCTTTGCACGCTCCTCGGCCATCGAACAGGTGCCGTTGGTGGGCACGGTAGTGGGCGGCGCGGGCGATCTGGTCGATGGCGTGGGGCAACGGGTCACCATGCTCGGCGATACCCTGAGCGCCGCGACCACCAGTGGTCCGCTGGGCTCGGCCACGCAAGCGCTGGGCGACAAGCTGGTGCCGGTGGTGGCGATGCTGGAATCGACGACCAACAAGGTTGGCCAGGCAACAGGCCTGGGCGCGCCAGTCAATGGCCTGCTGCAAAATGCCAAGGGCACGCTCAACAGCCTGGGTAATAGCTTGCAGAACGGTGCGCAGAACAACCCAGTGACGGCCGGCCTCGGCGGCTCGGTGAGTGGCCTGGGTAATGTCGCGGGCACGGCGGGGGGCTATGTGCAGGCCAGCGCCGGAACCGGCGGCAGTGTGCCCGGCGCGCCGAGCGTTCCAGGTCTTCCAGGTCTTCCAGGTGTTCCAGGGCTTGGTGGCGGCCTTCTTGAAAACGTCGGCGGTGTGGTGGTGGCAGCAGGCAGCGGCCTGACCTCTGGATCCGGCGGCAACCTCACTGGCGCGCTGGGCCTCAACGCAGGCAACGCCGGTACAACGGTTGCCTCGCTCGGCCCCATTCTGGGCGGCAATGGGGTCGCCAACACTGCGATCGGTGCACCGGTCGCGGCTCTGACTAACAACGTGGGGGCAGCGGTCGCACCTGTACTCAACAACGTCACCAGCGTGACCCAGAACATCGGCGCGTCGACGGGCATCGGCGGACCTGTCAGCGGGTTGCTGGGGCAGGCGGGCAGCGCGGTCAGCGGGCTGGGCAATCAGATTGCAGCCAGCGGCGCCAATCCTGTCGCGGCAGCGGCAGGTGCGACGGTGTCCAGTGTCGGCGCGACGGTGGCGCAAGTCGGCGGCGTGGTCAATGGAACAGGTGCATCCACCGGCGGTGTCGGTGGCTTGCTCAACGGGGTAACAGGCGTGTTGGGCGGTGGTTTGAATGGAGGGCTGGCGAACCGCAGGTAAGCAGTGCCGGGCAGTGTGAGAACTGTCGCAAGCAAGTGGTCTGCGATGAAGTGTTCTTTCTCCGGTTTACCAGGTAGCTAGTTTCCATACAACGCCTACGCTTGTTCAGACAGGGGAGTCGGATGATCCCCTGTCTTTTTTTTGCATCTGCAATGCCGCTGCTGTATGGCCATGGAGTGTCCTTATGCGTGCTTGTGTCCCTGTCCTGGTACTGGGTGTTTGTGCCGTTCCTTTCTTCGCCAACGCTGAACCGCTTCCCTCTTTTCTCAACAGCAACGACCGCGAGCGCACACTGCCGGTGCCCAACCTGCCGGCCGATGCCTATCGCCCTGTGACCCCGGCCCTGCAAGTGCCCGCCCCGCCTGCCGAAAGCGCACCCTTGATGATGAGCACCAAGGTCAATGTGCGCAAAATTCGTATAGAGGGCGGGACGGTTTTCCCGCTGGAAGAACTGGGCAAGGCCTATGAGCCCCTGATCGGTCGCCAGGCATCGCTTTCCGAGTTGATCGAGGCGACGCGCACCATTACCCGGCGCTATCAGGACGACGGCTACCTGTTGTCCTACGCATTCCTGCCGCCGCAGTCGTTCGACCAGGGGCTGGTGCGCGTGGTGCTGGTGGAAGGCTACGTGCGTGACTACCGCCTTGAAGGCGATATCGGCAATGTCTCGGCGTATCTGGAAAAGCTGGTGGACAAGCTCAAGCAGGAGCGCCCGCTGACCCGCAAGACCTTCGAGCGCTACACCTCGCTGATGAGCCGCGTGCCCGGTGTCACCGTACAGGCGCAAGTACCGCCGCCCGGCACCACTGACGGCGCGACCACGCTGATCGCCCAGGCCTCACGCAAGCCTTTCACCAGCACGCTGAGCACCACCGACGACAACCGCGACGGCTTGCAGGCGCTGTTGGGCGTGAGCAGTAATGCCCAGACTTCGATGGCCGAGCAGCTGACGCTCAGCGGGCTGTTTCCGCCGGGTGACGACAAGGAGCATTACTACCGCCTCGATTACAGCCAGTACCTCAATGCCGAAGGCACGCAGCTGAATGTCTCAGGCTCGCATTATCGCAGCGAGCCGGGCACCAACGTTGCGCTGGACAACGGCCTTGAGCTCAAGCAGCGGCGCACCAATGACCGCTTCTCGATCGGCTTCACCCACCCGCTGATTGCGGCGCAAAGCGAGTGGCTCAGCGTCGGTTCGCGGTTGTATGCCGTCAACGACAAAACCCGCTATGACGTGATCGGTTTTCCCGTGAGTATCGAGAGCCGCACCGATATCCGTGCGCTGGCGGTCGAGGGCGACTGGCGCAAATCGACGGATCGCCAGCTGCGGATTCTCAGTGCCGGTATCTACAAGGGCATCGACGGCATGGGCGCGAAATCCGACGACAACACCTATGACCTGGACTTCTTCCGCGCGCGGCTCTCCGGGGTGCAGAGCGACAAGTTCTTCGAGCATTGGCAGGGGGTGTTGTCAGCGGCCCTGTACTGGAGCGACGACACCCTGCCCGACAGCGAACGGGCGCAGTTCGGCGGGCAGAATTTCGGCCGCGGCTACCCCACCGATCAGGCGTCGGGCGACAAGGGCTGGGGTGTGGCGTACGAGGTCAACTACAGCTTCATGCGCGACGGCAGCTGGGTGAAGGTGCTGCAACCCTATGTGGTGTTCGACGCAGCGAAAACCTGGTTCAACCAGTTGCCGATCAAGGATTCGAAACTGTCATCGGCTGCAACGGGGCTGCGCTTTGGCGACGCTCGCTACTACAACATCGCGCTGGAGGTGGCCAAGCCGATGTCCGATAAGGGCCTGGACAGTTTCAACCGCAATCCCAGGTTTACCTTGAGTTTCAGTTATCAGCTTTGAGCGCCACGGCGGTTTGTAAGGTCTGCATGCCCGCGTAGCAGTCCGGCTTGCCGGCGCTCTGGTGCGCAGCGCCAGCGAGACCTGACGCCTGGGGTGTATCAGGCAAATCGCAGTCACCCGATTTACTGCCGCTGCGCGCCAGGACGCCGGCAAGCCGGACTGCTACGGATCGGGGATAAAACGTGAAGGTGTGAACACCTGACATCCGTAGCAGCACGGCTTGCCGGCGGGGGCGTTCTGGAGGCGAACGAGGAAAGGTCGGGACTACTGCCCGACCTTGTATACCTTGGGCTGTGGAAACAGGTTGTTCAGCGTTTCCAGCAGCCGTACGTGGTAGATGGGTTTGCGGAATAGGTCCAGCACCTGCAGGCGTAGCAAATCGCTGACATCCTCCATGTCGGCGTGGCCTGAGGTGACGATCACCGGCAGGTGCTGGCGTGACGTGTGCTCGCGCAGGCGTTTGATCAGCGAGATGCCGCTTTCTTCGGGCATGCGCAAATCCGTGATCACCAGCGCGATATCCGGGTGCTCGGTCAGCGTCTTCAGCGCCACCTTCACCGACGGCGCGGTAAAGCAGCAGAAACCCTCGCCTTCGAGCAATTCGGCGAGCTCTTCGTTGGCGTCCTCTTCGTCGTCAACGAGCAGTAATTGTTGGCGTGTCGGAGCGGGCATTTTTACGGCCTTGGCTGATTGAACAAGAGAATTGCCAACTTACGTTGATTCGAATTGCTGGTTAGGCGTTGAGGGCATCGATGATCGCCTGGAAGCGGGTTGTGATGGCTGTCCCCATATCTCCGACCAGGGCAAACAGCACCAATGCGACCATTGCTACAATCACAGCGTATTCGATGGCAGATGCCGCGTCTTCGTCTTTAACGAAACGTCTAAGCGCTGCCGACAGATAGGGTAGGAACATCTGACTTCTCCTTGACTTCGCGCTCAGAGCGCCGGTACGCGTTTACAGCGTTGAACAATCCTTCGTACCCACAGCATTGACCCCAAACTCGTTCTTAACAATCACAAGAAAGCATTAGTCGGAAAGTAATAGCGGCAGACGCATGGGCCGCCCAGCGCCCTCACCCTCGAACGGAGGGAGCACGGCTGAATTTCTGAATGCTAATGGCATTTTGGATGGCCTCGACTACCTTCTATTAGCGAAAAGGATGAATGTTCATAGCCAACTGAATGACAGGTTGTCTCGTAACGTTTTCGAGGTTGTAGTCAGGCATGGGAGGGCCGTCATGAGCAGTCGCGTCACATTGGGACTGGCCGTGCTTTTTCTGTTGGGGGCGTTGTTCGCCGGGTATTGGGGGCTGGTCTTGAGTCGCCAGCCTGCGCCAGCACCTGTTTCGCCTGTTGGTCAGGGCCAGGCGCCTCTAGCGGCCCCGGTGGTTGCTGAGCAGCCTTCCCAGGACCCTACCCGCCAGCCCGTCGTGGTGCTGGCCCGGGACATTCCCGCCTATGAGCCCGTCAAGGCCGACGACCTGATCGTCGAGCGCCTCAAAGTCGCGCCGCCCGGTAGTTTCAGTCGCCCCGAAGACGCCGTGGGACGTATGTCGTGGCGCCCGCTTGCAGCAGGCACCTGGCTTACCGAGAACAGCTTTGAAGCCGGTGGCAGCCTGGCACGCATGATTCGCCCTGGCGAACGGGCGCTGGCGTTGTCCACTGACGAAATCATCGGCGCGGGCGGCCAGATCAGCCCCGGCGATTACGTAGACGTCTTGCTTTACATCCCGCCGGATCAGACCACCACAGACCGCAGCGCCCAGACCGTCGTGCCTGCCCTGCGGGTGCTCAGCGTTGGCGCATTGCTCGGCCCGGTCAACCAGGGGCAGGACGATCAAGGCCTCAGCCGCGATGAGCGCCTGCAGCAGCAGAAACTCAAGGTCAACGCGCGCAGCGTCGTGGTCGCGGTACCGGAACAACTGTTGAGCCGCCTGATGCTGGCCTCCCAGGCAGGTCCCTTGCGGCTGGCCGTGCGCAGCGCGCAGGAGAAGAACCTGGAGCGCTACTGGGCCGGGGACAGCGACATCGCCACGCAACTGGACACGGTCAATCGCAACCTGGTGCATTTCAATCAACTGAGCATGGGAACCGCGCCCGCCCGCACCCAATCGGTCGGCAACGGCACACCCCGCGGGCCCAAGCCGATTGAAGTCATTCGTGGCAGCCAGACCACCGCGCAAACTCCCTGACCGAGCAAGGACCGCACATTCATGAGTAACCGTTTCAAGCCGGTGTTGAACCGTATCGTGTCGGCCTTGTTGGCTGCGGGGTTGTATCAGGGGACTGTCGAAGCCGCTGCGGCCAATTGTTCCGCGTTGTCGGCGATGCCGGCGGCGCTGGAGATCGGGCAAGGCGTGCAGCAGGAACTGCGCTCGCCGGTCGCGATCACCCGCCTGGCGGTGGGTGATCCGAAGATCGCTGACGTGCAGGTCAACGGCAATGACAATGGCGCCTTCCTGCTGACCGGCGTGGGGCCGGGCACCACCAGCCTGATGATCTGGACCAGTTGCTCCACGGCCCCCCGGCAGAGCATGGTGTTCGTGCGCGGCACGGCCAAGGCTGCGATGACCGACCCCTTGCTGCCACCTTCCGAAGATCCGCTGCTGCCCAGCCAGGTGCAGACCGACATCCGCTTCGTCGAAGTCAGCCGCACCAAGCTCAAGGAAGCCAGCACTTCGATCTTCGGCAGAGGCTCGAACAACTTTCTGTTCGGGTCCCCCGGCACGGTGCCCGGCGTGACCGTCAGCCCAGGCACTGTGGGCGGCACGCGGCCGAACATTCCGCTGAACAACAATAACTTCAACATCGTCTGGGGTGGCGGCAGCAGCAAGGTGCTGGGCATGCTCAACGCCATGGAAAGTAGCGGCTTTGCCTACACCCTGTCGCGGCCCAGCCTGGTGGCCTTGAGCGGGCAGAGCGCTAGCTTCCTGGCCGGTGGCGAATTCCCGGTGCCGGTGCCCAACGGTGAAGGCAACGGCATTTCCATCGAGTACAAGGAATACGGGGTGCGCCTGACCCTGACGCCGACTGTCGTGGGACGTAACCGGATCACCTTGAAAGTGGCCCCGGAAGTCAGCGAGCTGGACTTCTCGGCAGGGGTGACCATCGCCGGGACCACGGTGCCGGCGCTGAATGTGCGTCGCACCGACACCAGCGTGTCACTGGCCGATGGCGAGAGCTTCGTCATCAGTGGCCTCATCAACACCAGCAACATTGCTTCTGTGGACAAGTTTCCCGGCCTTGGGGACATCCCGGTGCTCGGCGCGCTGTTTCGCAGTTCGCAGATCAACCGCGACGAGCGCGAACTGTTGATGATCGTTACCCCGCACCTGGTGCAGCCACTGGCCGCCAACGCGCAGTTGCCGTCGCTGCCGGGTGAGGCGCTGCGCAACTACGACCCGAATTTCTACAAGATGTATTTCCTCGAAAACGGCAACTTTGACCGCCGCAGCGGGTTATCGCAATGAGCCAGGGACCGAGCCTCAGCCAGACGTTTCTGGCGATCACGCGCAACACCACCGACCTGGAATGGCTGCAGGGCGCGCTGGCGCCGCTGGGCCAGGTGGTCAGTGCCGGCACCGGCAGCCTCGACGAACTGCTGGCGCTAGTGGACGTGACCTTTGCCAGCGTGGTGTTCGTGGGACTCGACCGCGAGCATTTGATGAACCAGAGCGCGCTGATCGAAGGCGCTCTGGAAGCCAAGCCGATGCTGGCCATCGTCGCCTTGGGCGACGGCATGGACAACCAGTTGGTGCTCAACGCCATGCGCGCCGGGGCACGGGATTTCGTGGCCTACGGTTCACGCTCCAGCGAAGTGGCAGGCCTGGTGCGGCGCTTGGGCAAGCGCCTGCCGGCCGTGGCGCCCAACCCGAACATGGGCGGGCTGACCGTGATCTATGGCGCCCAGTGCGACGGCGATGGCGCCCTGGTGTCGGCCCACCTGGCATTGGTGGCCCAACAGAAAGGCCAGCGCACGCTGCTGCTGGATCTGGGCGCACCGCGCGGCGACAGTCTGGCGATGCTGAGCCTTGAATCGTCATTCACCTTCGGCGATGCGGTGCGTCATTTGCGCAGGCTCGATTCGACCCTGATCGACAGCGCCTTCACGGTCCATCCCAGCCACTTGCGGATTCTGGCCTATGGCGACGATGACATGCCGCTGGAGCACACCAGCGCCGCCGAGCTGTACATGCTGCTCAGCGCGTTGCGTCAGCATTTCCAGCATGTGGTGGTCAATCTCGTGGGCCAGCCGGACAGCGAATCGCTGCGCACCTTCGTCGCCCATTGCGACCAGTTGCTGTGGTACGTCGATCAGAATGTCATCGAGTGCCGGCGCAATCTGGCGATCCTCAACCTGTGGCGGGAAAAGGGCCTGAAGCTTCAGCAGGCCGGGCTGTTGGTGGACAAATACCTGCGCCAGGTCACGCCCAATTCCGAGGCGCTGGAGAAGACGTTCGGCCTGCCCGCCATGGTGGTGCTTCCGCTCAGCCCAGAGGTGCGCCTGAACGCCAAGAATCAGGGCCTGTCGCTGTTCGAGCTGTCGCCACGGGAGTCATTGAGCGCGGGCCTGCGCAACCTGGGCGAACGCCTGGCGAGTCAATCCGATACTACGAGCAAGCCTCGTGATGGCTGGCTGGGCCGGCTCTTGAGGGCCAACAAATGAAAAACGAAAAGCTCTTTGGCGTGTCATCCCGGCCGACCGAAAGCGGCGGCGACGGGCAGGGCCTGAAACTGGTGCTGCATCGCTATATCATCGACGCCATCGAGGAGAGTGGGCGCAACCTGCTCGAAGGCACGCGCCCGGCGCTGGCGCAGTTCGTCACCGACAAGGTGGCCGAATATGTCGCGCGCCTGAAGCTGGCGATTTCCCGTTACGAGATGGAGCGCCTGGCCGAGGAACTGGTGGATGAGCTCACCGGTTTTGGCCCGCTTGAGGTGCTGCTGCGGGACAAGTCGGTGACCGAGATTCTGGTCAACGGTCCCAACAAGGTGTTCATCGAGCGCGAGGGCGTGCTGCACCATTCGGACCTGCGTTTCATCGACTCACATCATGTGGAGCGCGTCATTCAGCGCATTCTTGCGCCGCTGGGCAGGCGGCTGGACGAGTCCTCGCCGATGGTCGATGCCCGCCTGCCCGATGGCAGCCGGGTCAACGCGATCATCCCGCCGATTGCGCTGGACGGCCCCTGCGTGTCGATCCGGAAATTTCGCAAGGACATGCTCAGAAGCTCGGACCTGGTGGCCATGCAGACCATCGACCAGCCCATCTATGACTTCCTCGCCAGTGCTGTGAACAAGCGCTGCAACATCCTCATCAGCGGCGGCACCGGCACCGGCAAGACCACCATGCTCAACGTGTTGAGCCAGATGATCGACACCCACCAGCGGCTGGTGACCATCGAAGACGTCGCCGAATTGCAGTTGGGCCATCCTCACGTGGTGCGCCTGGAAACCCGCCCGCCGAATGCCGAAGGCCATGGCGAGGTGCGCGCCAGCGACCTGATTCGCAACGCCCTGCGGATGCGACCGGACCGCATCATCCTGGGGGAAATTCGTGGTGTCGAAGTGCTCGACGTGATGACCGCGATGAACACCGGCCACGATGGCTCGATGAGCACCGTGCACGCCAACAACGCCCAGGACGCGCTGCTGCGCCTGGAAACCCTGGTGGGTCTGACCGGGCGGCAGATCGCCGAGAAGACCCTGCGCCAGATGATCTGCGCGGCGCTGGACGTGATTATCCAGCTGACCCGCATGCCCGACGGGCGCCGCTGTGTCAGCGAGGTGGTGGAGGTGGTCGGCACCCGTGATGACGTATATGTCACCAACACCTTGTTCCGGCTGGACCGGCGTACCGGGTTCGGCTTCCTGCGCGAAGCGATCAACCCGGCGGGCGACAAGCTGCGCCAGCTCGATTACTAGGCCAGCCCACAGGCGCAGCTCACGGAGATCCGACAGTGAAGGGAGCCATCGTTCTTGGGCTGATATTCATGCTGCTGACTGGGCTGTCGCTGTATCTGTTCTATCGCGGCCTGAACAAGGGCGCCAACGAACGGATCATGGCCCGGCTGGCGCTGGGGCAGCCGGAGAAACAGCCTGTACGACCTGCACTGGCCGCCATCGAACGGGCATTCCTGCGAGCCGGGCTGGGCCGCCCCACCGAGCGTTTGCCGCTGGCGTTGGCGATCTGGCTGATGGCGATGCTGCTGGGATATGCGCTGTACGACGTCTTTGGTCTGGCGCTGGGCATCCTGCTGCCGATCATCGTGCTGCGTCTGTTCGTCAGTTTTCGTTATCAGCGACGCACGCAGCGCATGATCGCGCAGTTGCCGCAATTGCTCGATCACACGGTGCGCAGCCTCAAATCCGGGCGCACTTTGGGCGATGCGGTGCTCAACAGCATCGACGCCTCGGACCGCCCGCTGAGCGAGGCCATGTCGCGGATCAAGCGCAACGTGCAGATGGGCATCACCCTGCCCGATGCGGTGCAGGATTTCGCCGAGTTGTACGAGCGTGACGAATTCCAGTTGTTCGCCCTGGGGTTGCGGGTCAACTACCGCTACGGCGGCAACGCCAGCGAGCTGCTGGAGAACCTGATCCGGCTGATCCGCGAGCGTGAGCAGGGTGCGCGGCAGTTGCGAGCCATGACCGGGGAAACGCGGATGACGGCGGTGGTCCTGGGGCTGCTGCCGGTGGGGATGGCGGGGTATTTCATGGTGGTCAATCCGACCTACCTGCTGCACATGTGGAACGATGCGTCAGGCTGGAAAATGCTGATGGCCGCGTTCGCGATGCAAACCCTGGGTTGCCTGGCGCTGTGGCGCATGTTGCGGAGTGTTTGAGATGGCCTTGATGCTGTGTGTGCTGCTGTTCGCCCTGGCCGGGTTTTGCCTGCTGCTGACCCTGGCCCGTCAGCGTCGCGCCGAGCGCCTGGCGCTGTCGCGTCTGCAGGGCCAGACCAGCCGTGACAGCCGCGTTGGCAGCCTGCTGCGGTCGCTGGGGGATAGCCGTTTCGGTCAGCGCTCGGTGAGCCTGGACAGCGAAACCCAGCTACTGCTCAACCGCATCGGCTGGCGCCGGGCGAGCCAGCGCTCACTGTTCGCCGCGTGCCAGGTTGGTATTCCGATCGTGGCGTTTTGTGTGGTGGTGCTGATTCAGACGCTGTTCTTCAGTGACACGAACTATCCGGTCTTGGCGCCGGCTTTCGCCCTGGGCCTGGGGTACCTGGCGCCCAAGCGGATTCTGGCCGCGGCGGCCGCTGCACGGCAGAAACGCGTGGTGGTGGAGGTATCCACTTTTATCCCGCTGCTGCGCATCCTGTTCGAGTCTGGCATGGCGGTCGAGCAGGCGCTGCGGGTGCTCAGCAATGAAGGCGGACTACTGTTGCCGGTGCTCTCATCGGAGTTGCGGGCGATGCTGGTGCGCGTGGATTCGGGGCTCGAGTTGGGCAATGAACTGAATCAGGTCGCCACCCTGCTGGCGGTGGATGAGTTCAGCGACACCTGCGTGATTCTCAACCAGTTGATTCACCAGGGCGGTGGCGCGATGAAGTCGCTGCTGTCGCTCAAGCAACTGATCGACGACCGCAGGCTCACCCGTTTGCAGGAGTACATCTCCAAGCTCTCGGCCAAGATGTCGGTGGTGATGATGGTGTTTCTGTTCCCGGCCTTGCTGATCGTGCTGGCGGGGCCCGGGTTTATGGCGATCAGCAAGGCGTTGGCTTCGCACTAGGGAGTTTGAATGAAAGCAATGATTGCAGCGTTGAGTGTCATCCTGCTGAGCGGCTGTGCCACCGACGGCACCCGCTCATGGGCGGTGCAAGGCGGCAGCTGCGCCAAGCCAGGTTCGGATCAGGAGCTGGCCTTGAACATGGCCCAGGACATGGCTGACGAGGGCCGCCTGCACGCTAGCCTGGCCCATCTGGAAAGCCTGCCGCCGAGGCTTCCCGAGGTCCGTTTGCGTAAGGCACGGGTCCTGCGCCTATTGGGCAGCCGCGAGGCTGAGCCGCTGTACAAGAGCCTGCTGGGCACCTGCAGGGCTGCCGAGGGCGAACATGGTCTGGGCCAGTTGGCAGCGGCGCGAGGCGACAACAATCAGGCGCTGATGCATTTGCAGGCCGCCGTGAAGCTGTCGCCCACCGACGAGAAAATCCGCAACGACCTTGGGGTGGTTTATCTCAACCAGCTCAAGCTCGACCAGGCCAGGTTTCAGTTCCTGACGGCCATGGAACTCAAGCAGTCCGACACCCTGGCGGCGCTGAACCTGGTGACCTTGCTGATCTACCAGGATGACTGGACCCAGGCTGCCGAGCTGGTGTCTCGCAGCGGCTTGACGCCCGATCAGGTCAACGATGCGCAGGCCCGCGCGGAAAAACTCAAGGCCAGCCCCGCAGGGTTGACCATCAAGGCCGTCAAGGTGGCGGCGGTAAGCGACGTGGCTGACACAGGGAGAGAGCCATGAACCGGTTCATCATGAGTGCAATGGGTCTTTCAGTGATCTGCGGCACGGCGCTGGCAATTGAGCCGGGACCGGCTTCGCCCTCGCAAAAGCAGACCGAAGCCTGGCTCAACCTGCAAGCCAGCGGCCATGCCGCATCCCCCATCCCGCAACCGGCTGCACCCATCGAACGCGACCTGAGCATGCAGCGCTGGCTGGACAGCTATCAGCATCAAATTCCCGAGTTTTTCGAGCAGAAGAGAGGCGGCAGCGTTTCAGGCAGTGGCGGGTCGGGCGGCAACTAAAGCCTGTGTGATCAAATTCTTGCTGGCACACCCATTCCGTTCCTGTGCTAGCCGATTCCTGTGGGAGCGGGCTCGCCCGCGAAGGCGTTCGGTCAGTCACCATCAGGGCGGTATGACACACCGCCTTCGCGGGCAAGCCCGCTCCCACAAAGCCGGGAACCTAGTGCGCCGTCACCCGCCCCCGCGCCGCGGCGTTGGTAGGCGACAGCGCCAGCGCCAGTTGCGTGCGGTTGTGCATGTGGGTCAGGCGCAACACCTGGGACACGTACAGCTTCACCGTGTTCTCGGTGATGCCCAATTCACAGGCGATCTGGTAGTTGGTCTTGCCCTGGCTGACCAGCTTGGCAACGTCCAGCTGGCGCGGTGACAGTTGCTCGAAGATGGCCGGTATCACGAACTCACCGTCGGCCTCGGTAAAACCGGGCTGGGCCACCTGGCGAGACTTGTCCAGGTCCTGGCAGAGGTCATCGATCGACGCCGCAAGAAACTGCAACTTGTCGTTCAAATGCCCCAGGTGCTGGACGTTCTTGACCCGCTCTTCCAGCGAGTCTTCCTGACGCTGGACACCCAGAAGCAGTTCGTTCAGGTCGACCGGTTTCTGATAGTAGTCAGCGATACCCGCGCGCAGGGCCTTTATGACGTCCTGCTTCTCGGCGCGCCCGGTGAGCATGATGGATTCGAAAATCCGCGTCTTGCCGGCCACCTGCTTCATCGCCTGCACCAGCTCGATGCCGTTCATGCCCGGCATGTCCAGATCGCACAGGATGATGGCGATGCTGTGGTCCTCGCGGAACCGCTCCAGCGCCTCGCGGCTAGAATAGCAAGGCACGCAGCGATAGCCGCAGCCTTCCAGAAATTCAGTGATCTCATCCACTATCAGCGGTTGATCGTCGACCACCAGGACTTTTACTGCCGAATGCTTGTTCACCCGCTACTCCCTGCTGCGACTACTGCTGAACGGGTCCGGCACCATGCAATCCTTCACGGCAACCCTTTGTAGGACTATCACTGTCCGGACGTAGGCCTAAACCTAGTCTCACTTTCTGACTATGTACATAGATAGAGCGGGCAATGCGACGTGTGGAGCCATAGCGCCATCACTGCAAACCCGACGAACAGGAAGGGTACGAATGGCTGTTTACTTGACGTTTGTGGCGCGAGGTTGGGGTATCGGTTGCTAACCCCTTGAGCGAGCAGGGGCCAGATTTTTTGACGCGCCCCAAGCCAGGCCAGGCTGGCCACTCCTGCACCGATGAACGTACCGAGTATGTACAAATGTCCGCTGGCCAGGGCCAATGCAACAAGAAGTTTCACATCTCCGGCCCCGAGCCGGTTCAGCGCATAGCCCGGAAGCGTCAGGACCAGCGCCACAGCGACGCCCCAGCCGACCTGGGCCATAGGCACGTCCAGCCAACTGGCGCCAGTGCTCAGCAGGTAGATCAGGGCGAACAGCGCGCCACCAAAAGTCAGCCAGTTGGAAACCCTTCTACACCGTGCATCCTGATCCGCGCAAACGGCAAACCAGATGAGTAGGAAAAGTAATTTCATCGGTTTAAAAACGTCCTGTTTTCCGGAAAGAATCTATGCTCCATGCAAGGTAGCACTGTCAGGGTAGACGTCGGCATGCGAAGGACCTCGGGCAACTTTTCCCCCGCAAGACAAAAAGGCGCCGCCGCGATCGAGTTTGCGTTGGTGTTCGTGATTTTCTTTGGCGTTTTTTACGGCCTGGTGACCTACAGCCTGCCGCTTTTGATGATGCAGTCTTTCAATAACGCCACCGCCGAAGCCGTGCGGCAGAGCGTTGCCATCAGCCCCAGTGTCAACAACTACAACAGCGTGGTCACCACTCAGGCCAATACGGTGCTGAGCAACCAACTGGCCTGGATACCCTCGGCGTTTGCGTTCAACGTGGCTTCCGACGCTGTGGTCACGTTCGACGGCAAGTTGCTCAGCGTCCGCATCAATTACCCGAAAAGCAAGCTGACCCAAGTCATGCCGGTCCTGACCCTGCCCGGAATCGGTAGCGTACCGAATCTCCCGACCTACCTTTCAGCCGAAGCGAGTCTGCAACTTGCCCCTTAAAAACGAAATCCTCAATCGTTGGCTGGGGCGTACCGATGCGCCCGCCGAGCCCGTGCCTCAACGCCAGCCTCAGGTGCCCGAGCCTGCGCCTGTCAGTGCCGACTGGAACATGCAGCTGGACGAGGAAGGTCGGGTCACCGGCATCAGCAAAGCGCTGCGCACGGCGCTGGGGGTTAACGGGGCCGTGAGCCCGGCGCAGCGACTGCTCGGCTACCTGATGCCCAGCAGCGCACTGGTGGTCGAGGGCACGCCGCATGACTGGCTGGGCCACATGCTCGACCTGGACTTCAGGCGCCCGAACGGCCAGGTGCTGCACACCCGTGGCTGGGTACAGGCGCAGGGCGATGACTGGCTGCTGCAACTGCTGGATATCGGCGACCTGATGGAGCAAGCCAGTGCCGCTCAGAGCCGTCAGCAGTGCCTGCGCCTGGCCGGGCAGTTGGCCGAGAAGGTCCGTGGCTGTCATCTGGAGCGGTTGCAGGCCGTGACTGCCGAGCAGCTCGAGGAACTTGCGCAGAACTATCGCGTGCCTTGCGTGGCCCTGGCGCTGGCAGAGCCCGGCGGGGTGGGTTGGCGCATCTATGCCCACTACAACGCCCATACTGCGCCGCAACTGTGGCAGGACGGCCAGCGCCTGGGCACCGATCTCGACTCACTGGACAGCACCGTCACTCACCAGATCGACTTCGGCGCACCCACTGCACTGGTTCATCTGCAAACTGCCTTCGGCAACGCCGAGGGTTTCTTGCTGCCCCATCACAAGGAAGGTTCGATCAAGGCCTGGCTGTTGTTCGGTTTCTACAACGCCGCGCATCAGGCGCCTGAGCTGGGTGATCGTGAGTGGATGAACCTGTGTGCGGCGCTGGCCGGCCCCATCCTCTATCGCCAGGCCGATCAGGCGCACCGTCACCAGTTGGAGCGCCTGGCGGTGTTGCAGGATCTGCTGGGTACTGGCTGGTGGGAGCTGCTGTCCGGGGGCGAAGAAATCCAGCTGGCCCCGCAACTGGCGCGCACCCTGGGTTTGCCGGAGCCCCGGGATGTGATGGCGCTTGATGACTGGCTGCAACTGATTCACCCGGCCGACCGCCACGAACTGGAAAGCCGCATGAGCCTGCTGCGTGACCACGGCACGGCAATGTTGTCTTGCGTAAGATTGCGTCAGGAAGATCCGGGCCAGGCACCGGTCTGGTTGCGTATTCAAGGCCAGGTGCTGGTCAGCGGGCAGGTGCGTCGGGTGTTGGGGTTCATGCTCGATGTGAGTGACATCAAGAACCAGGAAATCCAGGCTGCCGCCGCCCATGCCCGGCTCGATAACCTGATCGCCAGCTCGCCTGCGGTGATCTATGTGCTGGGCTACGACCACGGCAGCCTTGAGCCGACGTTCTTCAGTGCCAGCCTCACGCCGCTGCTGGGCTGGACCCAGGCCGAGTGCAGCGATGGCCAGCTGACGCAGTACATTCACCCCGATGACCGCGACATCTGGTTCCAGCGCACGCGTCAATTGCTGCGCGAGGGCGTGGTCAGTTGCCGTTATCGCCTGCGGGATAAAAAGGGCGGCTATCACTGGCTGCTGGACGAAGCGCGGCTGCTGCGTGACGACCTCGGCATGCCAGTGGAAGCGGTGGGGTTGTGGCTGGATGTGACCGACGCCACCCAAGCCACCGAGCGCGTGCGTGAAAGCGAAGAGCGTTACCGGATTCTGGTAGAGGATTCCCCCGCCATGATCTGCCGCTACACGCCGGATCTGATCCTGAACTTCGGCAACCGGCCCTTGGCCGACTACCTGGAATGTACCCCTGCGCAGCTGCCGGGCATCAATCTGGGCGAGTGGTTTTCCGTCGAGCAGAAAGAGGCGTTTGTGCGGCGCATCGACGAACTGACCCCCGAATCGCCCATGAGCACGGCGGAGATCTGCCTCGAACTGCCGGGCCGTGAGCACGCTTGGTGGATCTGGGCCGACCGTGGGGTGTTCAACGATGCCGGCAAACTCATCGAGATCCAGGCGGTGGGCCGCGACAACACGGAAATCCGCCGCACCCGCATGCAGCTCAACCAGAGCGCGAAAATGGCGACCCTGGGCGAGATGGCCACGGGGCTTGCGCACGAGATCAACCAGCCGCTCAATGTCATGCGCATGGCGGTGGTCAATGTGCTCAAGCGTCTGAGCAACGGCGAGGTGGAAATCGACTACCTGACCGACAAACTCAACCGCATCGACGCCCAGGTCCAGCGTGCGGCTCGGGTGGTCAACCATATGCGTGTGTTCGGACGGCGCTCGGAAATCGAGCAGCAATTGTTCGACCCGATCGAGGCGGTGGAAGGCACCCTGAACATGCTCACCGAGGGCATGAAAGGCAAGGGGGTCGATCTGCGCGTCGGTGAGTACGGTGAGCGGGTTCAGGTGCGTGGGCATGTGGATCAGCTTGAGCAGGTGCTCATCAACCTGATGGTCAATGCCCGCGACGCGCTGCTCTCAAAGCGTGACAAGAACCGCGACTTCGAGCCCTGGATTGCGTTGCGAGTCGAACAGGACGACCAGACCCTGTGGCTGGTCGTCGAAGACAACGGCGGCGGCATCGACCCGCGTTTGTTGGAGCGTATCTTCGAGCCGTTCTTCACCACCAAACCCGTGGGCGTGGGCACCGGGCTCGGGTTGTCGGTGAGCTATGGCATCGTCGAACAGATGGGCGGTCGGCTCAGCGTCAGCAATGCCAGCGAAGGGGCGTGTTTCAGGATTGCATTGCCGATCGCCCTCGTCTGACAACCACCCCGTAGCAGCACGGCTTGCCGGCGGGAGCGGTTTGTCTGTCACAGATGAGTTGACTGACACACTGCTCCCGCCGGCATCGGAACGCCGCCCGGCCGTGCTGCTACGGGTCCGCGTGCGTTTATCAACTGGGTTTCAAATGACCAACTGCGCCTGCCCTGGGTGGCAACTGAGGTTGGCGCCGACATCGATCCTGGTGACATCAATCCCCAGGTTGCTCAACAGGCTGTTGAGCAACGGATCGAGCAGCGGGCTCAGGGTGCTCTTGATGACGGCACCGACCAGGTTGGTGACGCCGGTAAACGTACCCGCCACCGTATTGAGCAGCGCGCCCAGCCCCGTGGCATTCGCGTTGGGGCCATACTGGTTGATGCTGATGCCCGACAGCGTCGTGCTCAGGCTGTTGACGATGTCGTTGGGCGGCGCGGGTTGCATGGCTGGGGGCTTGTTCAGTTCAGGAGGTTGATTGAACACGTAGCTGTATGGCACGGCGTTGCCGACCAGCGAGGTGTTGAGCGTCAGCCCCAGCCCACCGGCCGCGAAGGGCTTGCGCGGATCGCAGCTGAGCGGAATCAGCGCCAACAGATTGCTGCACGCCTTGGTGCCGATGTCCACGATAGCCAGCGGGTCGGCATTGGTCGGCGTCAGGCTCGAGAAGAAGGTTGTTTCATCGATGGTCCCGACCCTGACCGTCGCCAGCGCGGTGTTGGTCTGGGTGGTCAGGGTCTTGGTGGCGTCGGTGGTGCAGTTGGCGTCGGTGACGTGGGCATTGGCGGCCGCCAGTTCCAGCCCCAGCGAGATCTTCAGCCCGTAGGGCAGCACTTGCGGATCGGTTTGGGTGCATTTGGTGCCCAGCAGGCAACCGACCGCGCTCAGGTTCAGGTTCAGCAGGCCGTTGACGGTGGAGGTGAGAGGGCCGGTCAGCCCCGCTACCGTGTTGACCAGGCCGACCACGCCCGTCAGCAGTGGCAGATCGATCGTGACCAGCGCCCGGACCTGCGCGGTGCGCACGTAGATCCGGTCAGCGCCCATGGGGTTGGCCTTGGCCAGAAACGGGTTGCCAACCGCCGACAACTGCGGCGGCTCGATCACTTTTACCTTGGTCGATATTTGCGCCAGCCCCGGCACGCTGAGCGTTTGGGTGATGGCCGCCGCGTTCTTGCTGTTGGCCAGTTGCGCGAGGGTCTGCACCAGTTGAAACGCCTGAAGCCCGGCATCCAGCCCCGCGCTGGGCGTGCCACTCTGCACGTTGAGCAAGTCCCCCAGTTTGACCAGCGAAGACCCGGCGCTCGATCCAGCCACCGCCGTTTGCAGGCTGGTCAGGCCGTTGATGGCGGCGGTGATTGTCGCCGTGGCGCCACTTTGTTGCAGGGCGCTGATGGAGGCGCCGATCAGTTTGGTCACTGTGGTGTTGGTAGCTAGTAGCTGGGTGTAGTCGCCGGCCTTCACGTTCAGGGCGATGGCCAGTTGATCGGCGAACTTGAGCAGGTTGACGTCCGAATCCACCAGGCCTTTCCAGCTGCCCAGGCTCAGGTTGACGGTGGAGCCGAGCAGGGCGCTGAGTGCTGAATTCAGTGAGTTGGCACGGGTCTGGTCGATGTTCACGCTGAGCAGCGAGCTGCGGATGGTCAGTTGCGCCATGGGCGGCGACGGCTTGGCGGCCACCGCAATGGCGCTCAGTGCGATATCGGCAGGTGTAGCGCTGCCGAACATCGAGCCGACCCCGGCGGCGATGCTGCGCGGTACGGAGTGGCTGACAGTGACCTGAATGGCATCGGACTTCGTCGCATCGACCGTGAACGCGCGACGACTGTTGGCGCCCACGGCAAGGGTGCCGCACAGGGTGACCAGTGTGCGGCTGGCATCGCTGACGGTGAAACCGTTGCGGGTCGCGCTCTGGGTGGCGTAACCCTTGGCGGAGTTTGCGCCCGTGCAATTGCCGTTGAGGCTCGCCGCCTCCAGCGCGGCCATGTCGGCGACGCGCTGCAAGGTGCGTTTTTCCATGTACAGCCGACCGCTGTCGACCACGACCAGGGTGCACAACAGGGCCAGGGCCATCGTCAGCGCTGCCATCAATCCTATGGCACCACGCTGCCGCTCCCGGCGGGCGCAGGGGTACATCAGGGGAGACATCCAGCACTCCTTCGGCAAAGCCGTCGCTACTCACCCGAGATGTGGGGAGTCTAGCTGAGGCTTTGCGTGCGTGCCGTACCATGCGTGAACATCACAAGATCGCCCCGCCGGCAAGCCGTGCTGCTACGGGACTGGCGTTGATCACGAATCTTGTGAATATCCCCTGTCTTCTGTGGGAGCGGGCTTGCCCGCGAAGGCGTCCAGCCAGTCGCCATCAAGGTTGCATGACACTCCGCTTTCGCGGGCGAGCCCGCTCCCACAGGGCCGGGACGACCACGCCCTACGGATGGTGTGCATCAAGCCATCAATGCGGCGGGTATTGCTGCAGGATTTTCTGCACTGTCTGGCGCAGCGCCAGTTCGCGGGCTGCGGGATTTGCGCTGCCGTCTGTGGCGCTCTGTTCGGTGCTGCCGCGCCAGACCAGCTTGCCGTCCTTGCCGTCGAGCAGGTCGATCTGCAGGGTCGAAACCTTGTAGCTCACGTTGCGCGTCTCGGTGCCTATCGGGCCGCCCCAGTAGCCGCCCCACGGGTTACCCCAATAGCCGCCACCGCCGTAGTTGGTGGTGACCATCTGCTGGCGGTCCTCGACGATCAGCCAGGCTTGCACCTGCAAGTCGGCCCGATTGCCAGTTGCGGCCTGGCGCAGGCCGCGCTGGTCGAGCTGGTCGCCGACCGACTGGCGAATGCGCTGCTCGGTCAGGTCACTCTTGATCCTCGGATCATTGGGTTGATATTGCAGGGCAGGCTCTTTCCAGGCCCAGGTTCGATAGCCGCCGAAGTCCCGCTGTGCGTCGAAGTCACGATTGACCCGATCGGTCTGGCAGGCGCTGAGCAGCAGGGCAACACACACGACAGCGATACAGCGGAACATGATGGTTCTCCGATTCCGTAACGAGCGTTACGAGGGTGGGTAGGCGGTCAAAGCCTGCTGTACCGCCTTGCGCAGGGCTTTGGCGCGATCCGACTGATCGCCGCCACTGCCGGTTTCGGCACTGGCGCTCCACACGGGCTGGCCGCTGCGGGCATCGAACATACTGATGCGCACCACGACCACTTGCTCTTGATAGGTTCTGACGATGGGCACGCTGGCATAACCGCCGTAGCCGTTGCGATAACCGTTGTAATAGCCGACACCGGCACCGCGATAGTAAGGATCGTAATAGTCATCGCGCACCTGCCGCAGCCGGGTTTCCACACGGGTGTCGGCGGCGATGCTCAAGTCGGCTGCTTGCGGGTTACGCGAAGGCCGCAAGCCGCGCTGATCCAGACCGTTGCTCACAGCTTCCGCCAACTGGGCCGAATCGGCCCACTGGGTGCCGGGCGGCAACTGGTTGTTGAGCCAGGTCCAGTTGCGATAACGGCCGAAATCCCGAGGCGCAGCGGGGTAGGCGCTCATGTCCAGGGTGTTGGCCGCTTGCGGCGGGGCAGGCGGGATCGCGGCGGAGACGGCGCGGTACGGGTTGGGACTCTGACAGGCGCCAAGGCTTGCGCACAGGGCGAGCAAAGCAAGACGGCGTTTCATGATGGTCTCCGCAGATAGCCTCAAACAGGTCGGCACATCCAGTGCAGGTAGCGTCCCAATCCGGCAAAGCCTGGGTGACGTCGGTGCGCGAGCTCCATTTCCAGCAGGTCGGCAAGCTCGGCTTTTGCCTGGAACTCCACCGGCATATAGTCGTGGAAAACCCGAACGCCACTTCTTGTTTCGACTCGCCACATACCCTCAAGTTGCGCCGCTAATTCGCGCGGATCAAGGGGTTGTTGCGGGGTCAGGCTCTGTTTTTCACCGGCCATGGTGTTTTTGCGCATCTTGCGGAAATGGCCCTTGAGCAGATTGCGATAAATCAGCGCATCGCGGTTGTAAAACGCCAGAGACAACCAGCCGTCGGCGCGGGTCAACTGGCGCAAGACGGGGAGGATGGTGAAGGGCTCGGCGAGCCACTCAAGCACCGCGTGACAAATCACCAGATCATAGGGTTCGCTCAACAGGCTCGGCAGATCCTGCCAGGGCGCCTGAATGAAGGTCGCGGTCTGTCCGGCCTCGGCAAAGCGTTGGCGCGCGCCCTCAAGCATCGGTTCAGCCGGTTCGGCCAAAGTGACGTCATGGCCGCGCTCGGCGAGCCACAGCGACATGTGGCCCAGGCCTGCACCGATGTCCAGCACTCGCAACGGGCGATCGGGCAGGCATTCGGCGAGGTCCGCCTGCAACACTGCCAGGCGAATCGCGCCCTTGGCACCACCGTAGATTTTCTCGGCGAATCGGGTCGCCAACTGGTCGAAATGGCGATCACTCATTTGGCGAACCGCCGTTCGCTGTCGGCCAGCTTGGCGCGTACCACTTCGTTCATGTCCAGCCCCAGTTCGCTGCACATCAGCAGCAGATACAGCACGATGTCGCCCACTTCCTGCCCGGCATGGGCCAGTTCGTCAGCGGGCAACTGGCGTGATTGATCCTCGGTTTTCCACTGGAAAATCTCCACCAGCTCGGCCATTTCCACGCTGGCGGCCATGGCGAGGTTCTTCGGGCTGTGGAATTGGCGCCAGTCATTGGTATCGCGGATGCGATGCAGGCGTTGGGTGAGTTCGTCGAGGTTCATGGGCAGGTCTCCTGAAGGTGCGTAGCTTCAGGGGGATAACGAGCGGAATCAAGTGAAGCCGACGCATTATCTGGACGTCATGCGTACTGACTGTGGGAGCGAATTCATTCGCGATTGCAGAGGTACAGTCCGCATATGTGTGTCGTATGTACCACCGTCTCGCGAATGAATTCGCTCCCACAGGGCCGAGTATCGTCGGCGAGATCGGGGCTTGTATTCAATCCGCCGCCGGCTGCCATGCCCCGATCATATGCACGATCCCGTCCTTGCCCTCGACCTTCAACTGCCCGTGGGACCCCGCTGCGCTGGCCGACAGCGTCACTTCACTGGGCAGGCGCACGGGCTTCTGGAACTCCACCGAGATATCCACATTCGACGCGGGCAAATGATCGTCCAGCGCGGCAAGGGTCCGGCTTTTTATCCACAGGCCGTGGGCGATGGCCTTGGGGAAACCGAACAGTTTCGCGCTGCTGTCGCTCAGGTGGATCGGGTTGTAATCGCCGCTGACTTTCGCGTATTGCCGGCCAATATCGGACGGCGCGTACCAGGTCGCCAGCTCGGTCATCGGCACAGGCGCAGGCTCATAGGCGCCTTCGACGTCGCCGGGTATCTGCACGCCGCGGCAGAGCATGGTGCTGTGTTCTTCCCACAGCAGACCCAGTGCGTCCTCGATCTGGGTAATCAGGCTGAACGTCGCGCCCTTGGCGTGGGGCCGCAGACGGGCGACGCGCACGCTGACTTGCGCCTTGATGACGTTGCCCAGCGGGCGGCGGATGCTGATCCGATTTTGCAGATGCACCAGGCCAAGCAGGGGAAAAGGGAAGTCCTTGTCGGTCAACAGCTTCATCTGCAGAGGGAAGGCGAGCACGTGTGGATAAGTCGGCGGCAGAAGGCTGCCGGGCACATAGCCACAGACCTTGGCGAAGGCCTCGACCTTCTGCGGATCGACCGACACCCAGCAGCGCAGCCCGTGATCGGGCAGTTGCGTGCCACTGACCTTGCGTCGCAGCGCCGCTTGCATGAACAGGCCCGGCAACGCCGGTGGGGTATCCAGATAACGCCAATGTGCACTCATCGACTTTCTCCCGCTTTTATCCTCAGGTGCCTATCGTCCGTACAGCCGGTTCAGGCGCCGATCACGCTTTGCCCACAGACCCGCAACACCTGGCCGCTGACCGAACCTGTGCCCGACTGGCTAAGCCACGCCACGGCCTCCGCGACATCCTGCGGCATGCCGCCCTGACCCAGCGAGCTCATGCGCCGCCCGGCTTCGCGCAGGGCCAGGGGCATGTGCGCGGTCATGCTGGTTTCGATAAAACCCGGCGCCACGGCGTTAATGCTGATGCCCCGCGCCTTGAGAGTAGGCGCCAATGCCCGAGCCAGGCCGATCAACCCGGCCTTGCTGGTGGTGTAGTTGGTCTGCCCGCGATTGCCCGCCAGGCCGCTGATGGAGGCCATGAGGATCACGCTGCCGTTGTCGTGCAGGGCGCCAGCGTCGATCAGCGCCTGGGTCAGCACTTGCGGAGCGTTGAGGTTGACGTTGAGCACCTGGTCCCATAACTCGGCGCTCATGTTCGCCAGGGTCTTGTCGCGGGTGATGCCGGCGTTATGCACCACGATGTCCAGCCCGCCGGGGATCTGCTCGATCAACTGGGAGGCAGCGTCGGGGGCGCAGATATCCAGAATCAGCGCCTGGCCGCCCAACCGCGCGGCCAGGGCTTCGAGGTCCGCCTTGGCCTGTGGCACATCCAGCAACACAATATCTGCACCGTCCCGGGCCAGGGTCTCGGCGATGGCGGCACCGATGCCTCGGGCTGCACCGGTCACCAGTGCCTTGCGGCCGGCCAATGGGCGGCTCCAGTCTTGTACCTTGTTGGCGCAGGCACTCAGGCGAATGACTTGCCCGGAGATGAACGCGCTCTTGGGCGAGAGGAAGAACCGCAGAGCGCCTTCGAGCTGATCTTCAGCGCCGTCCTCCACTTGCAGCAGTTGAACGGTGCCGCCATTGCGCATTTCCTTGGCCAGCGAGCGACTGAAACCTTCGATGGCCTGCTGGGTGCTGGCCGCCAGCGGATCGCTCTGGGTGGCGGGGTCGCGGGCCAGAATCACGATGTGCGCGCTGTGATCGAGGCGGCGCAGTATCGGCTGAAAGAATTCCCGCAACTGGCCCAGTTGCGAGGTGTGCAGCAGGCCACTTGCATCGAATACCACCGCCTTGACCTTCGAGCCCTGCTCGGCGGTCCATGGATGTGCGCCGCTGACCTCGCTGCCGAAGCTGAACAGCAGGTCGGTGATGCGCGGGGCAAAACCTGCAACCTGCGCAGACAAAGGGCCAGCGCTGAGCAGCAACGCGCCCTCCACGGGCCTCAAACGTCCGGCTTGCCAGCGTTCCAGACGCACGGGAGCCGGCAGCCCGACCGCTGCGACCAACCGGCGACCGATATCCGAGTTGGCGAAGTCAATGTAGCGATCAGATGCCATGGAACACTCTCCTTGAGGTTGGGTTCAAAGCAGTGGACCACATAGCAAGTCAATAAGTCCTACGCTGTTGGCTGGCATCCACTGTCCTACGCTCTTTGGCTCACGCGCTCCTGTAGGAGTGAGCTTGCTCGCGATAGCGTCTGTTCAGTCGCTGTAGATGTGTCAGGTATATCGCCATCGCGAGCAAGCTCACTCCTACAGGATCTGCATGCACCACCCACTCAAAAAAGGGAGTTTTCAATGAATCAGACACGCCGCGTGGCAATCATAGGTGGCAATCGCATTCCTTTCGCGCGTTCCAACGGGGCGTACGCCACTGCCAGCAATCAGGACATGCTGACCGCCGCGCTGGAGGGCATGATCGAGCGCTTCAACCTGCACGGCCTGCGCATGGGCGAGGTGGTGGCGGGGGCCGTGCTCAAGCATTCACGAGACTTCAACCTGACCCGCGAGTGCGTGCTGGGCTCGCGATTATCAGCGCAAACGCCTGCCTATGATTTGCAACAGGCTTGCGGCACCGGGCTTGAAGCGGCGTTGCTGGTGGCCAACAAAATCGCCCTGGGTCAGATCGAGTGCGGCATTGCCGGTGGCGTCGATACGACGTCCGATGCGCCGATTGGCGTGAATGAAGACCTGCGCCAGATCCTCCTGCAGGTCAATCGCGCCAAGAGCACCGGCGACAAGCTCAAGGCGCTCACCCAGTTGCGTCCGCACAACCTCAAGCCTGAATTGCCGCGCAATGGCGAGCCGCGCACGGGGCTGTCGATGGGGCAGCATTGCGAGCTGATGGCGCAGACCTGGCAGATCCCTCGCCAGGCACAGGATCAGTTGGCGCTGGAGAGCCATCAGAAAATGGCCAACGCCTACTCCGAAGGCTGGCAGGACGATTTGCTGACGCCGTTCCAGAGCCTGACTCGGGACAACAACCTGCGCGCCGACGCCAGCCTGGAAAAGCTCGCTTCGCTCAAGCCCGCCTATGAGCGCAGCGCCAAGGGCACCTTGACCGCTGGCAACTCGACGCCGCTCACCGACGGCGCCTCCCTGGTATTGCTCGCCAGCGAAGACTGGGCGCGGGAACGTGGCTTGCCGGTGCTGGCCTACTGGCGCGATGGCGAGGCGGCAGCGGTGGATTTCGTGCGCGGCGAGGAGGGCTTGCTGATGGCACCGGTATACGCCGTGCCTCGGTTGCTGGCGCGTAACGGCCTGACTTTGCAGGACTTTGACTACTACGAGATTCACGAAGCCTTCGCAGCCCAGGTGCTGTGCACCTTGAAGGCCTGGGAGGACGCCGATTACTGCAAGACTCGGCTCGGCCTGGACGCACCGCTGGGCTCGATTGACCGCAGCAAGCTCAACGTCAAGGGCAGCTCACTGGCCGCAGGACACCCCTTTGCGGCCACTGGCGGGCGGATTGTCGCCAACCTCGCCAAGTTGCTCAGCGTGGCAGGGCAGGGGCGCGGCTTGATCTCGATTTGCGCAGCGGGCGGGCAGGGCGTGACGGCAATCCTGGAGCGGTAGATTGCGGTGGGGGATATGGGGTGTTCGCAATTCGTATGCGCCCAGATCTCTGTGGGAGCTGGCTTGCCAGCGAAAGCGTCCGATCAGTCGCCATTCAGGTACATGACACACCGCTTTCGCGGGCAAGCCCGCTCCCACAGGGCGATCCGCTGTAAACTGCCTGCTCACGACAAAAGGCCCCGCCCATGCCGAGCAACGGACATTCTGCCCCGCGCAGCCCCGAAACGCTGCGTTCGATCCCCGCGCTGACCGATCTGCCCCGGCCTCTCTATGCCCGGGCCGAAAGCCTCAGCGCCGGATCGTGGACGCCGACCCATCGGCATGACTGGGTGCAGTTTTCCTACGCCATCAGCGGCGTGCTGGGGGTTCACACCGAACAGGGCAGTTTCTTCGCGCCGCCGCAGTGGGGCGTGTGGATTCCCGCGGGGCTGGACCACGAGGTGGTCACCTCAACCCGCGCCGAAATGCGCAGTCTGTACGTGCGAACCCAGGATTCGCGCTGGGCGCCGGACCGCTGCCGGGTGCTGGAAGTTACGCCACTGGCTCGCGAACTGATCAAGGCGTTCTGCCTGCTGGCGCCTGACTATCCACAGCCCGACAGCCAGGAAGCACGCCTGGTGCAGGTGTTGCTCGACCAGTTGGCCAATCTCCCGGAGGTGGGCTTCTCCCTGCCGCTGCCGCGCCATGCACGGCTATTGGCACTGTGTCAGGAACTGATCGATGAACCGGGGCAAGACATCACGCTCACCGAGTGGGCGTCACGTTTGAGCATGTCGGAAAAGACCCTGATGCGCCTGTTCCAGCGCGAAACCGGACTGAGCTTCAGAGGCTGGCGCCAACGAGCGAGACTGCTGGCTTCGCTCAATGCGCTGGAGGAGGGCGACAGCGTGACGGCCACTGCGCTCAATTGTGGTTATGACTCGACGTCTGCCTTCATTGCCGCGTTCAAGGCATTGTTCGGCTTCACGCCGGGTGAGCTGTTCAGGGGCTGACCCTGGCAAGCATCACGCGGCGAAGGTCACCGTGCCGGCAACCGTGACGCTGGTGTCGGTTGTGGTGCCGCCATTGGAGATCTCGGCACCCTTGGAATCCTTCACGCTGGTAATGGCGATGCCGATGACTGCCGGCTCCTTCTTGATGGTGAACGATTCCTGGGAAAACGGCAGTTTTTCATTGCTGCCAACGGGTGAGTACTGCAGTGTCAGTGTGAGCGTCGAACCATCGGTCAGTGTCTTGAGCTTGTCCAGACCGAGCTGTCGTGCCTGTGGGCCGAGGTTCTTGATAGTCAGAGGATTCCAATTTTCGATGACAATCTGCGGCGTCGAGGTGACCGTCAGCCAGAGTTTTTGGTCGATTGCCTGGCCCGTCCATGCGGCAAGGGTCACGTGGGCGTTGCCAGTCAGTTTGCTGACATCCAGCTCGCCATTGGGCGCCTCGGTGATTTTGGGCTTCGGATAAACGGGCGGTGTGTACCGTTCAACGACCTGAGTGTGCGCGTCGGAGGGCACGCCTGCAGGGTTGGCGGCATCGGTGACCGAGTAAATCACGTTGATGTTCTTGCCAGCCGCCGCGATGACCAGTGCGGCTGGAACCGAGACGAGCTTGGGCTTTGCATCGGCGCTTACCGGAGCAATGCTGGTGGTGTCGCCATTCCAGTAGAAGCTCAGGATGTCGGTGTTTGGCATGCCGGTGTAGTCGACGACGATCTGTACGTTGTCGACGCCTGTGACATCGGGTTGAAGCACGCCGAATCCGTTGACCGGCCTGACCGATGGTGCCGGATAAATCGATGCCTTGACCGACATTCCACCGGCCTCGGCTTGTTTGGCAGCCGCTTCAAGAACGGCGATCTGTTCGGGTGTGATGGGTTTGATGTCCATTTTTCAGCTTCCTTGTCGAGATGAGTCTTTCGGCTTTCGTTTGCAACGCAGGCTCACGGGATCAGCACGAAATTGTCGAATCGTGTCCAGTCCTTGTCTGCCAGTATCCACAGGTATCGAATCGGCTGGGTGGTGGTGCTCCTCAGGTGGTAGTTGGTCTGATCGGGCACAGTGATGCTCTCGATCACGGCCTGGTTGCTGTTGAGAAGCGTGATCGTGACCAGCCCGTTCGCGCCGTGAATGTCGCATTCGACGGTTCTGTAGTCGCGCTTGAGGTCCAGGCGCAGGGTCTGTGTTCCCGGGTTGATGATCGGGTTCTGATAACAGACATGCAGCGTCGGCAGTGTGAGGGGGCCCGGATCGACAGGCAGCATGTCTCCCGCTGGAAAGCCTGCTTGACCCAGTCCTGAGACGAACTCGATATCCATCAAGGGACGCGAGATCCGCTGCCCGGCCTGAATCAGGGCAGGTAATTGGCCGGAGAAGTCTTCCCTCTCGGCTTTCACGCCCACGACCGTGTAATCGCTGATGTCCGAGTTGACGGGGCTTGTGGTGCCTGTGAATACCACCTGGTATTGCAGGCTCAGACTGCCGTCGATCAGCGGGTCGAGGTTGAGGCGTCGGTCCACTTCGAAGGCGTATTCGAGGTTTTCTTCACCGGGCAGTACGATGTGGTCATCGGTGTAGTGAGAGGGCTGGCCGTTCTGGGGTGTACCGGTCCAGATCAGGCTGATCTTGTCGCCGGCTTGTTTGCCAATGTAGGGTGCCACTCGAACGAATGCGCTGGTCCCCAGGGTGGTCAAGTCGATCACCGTTCCGGTCACGCCCCGAATGGAGGGTGCTACCAGCGACACTGGCAGGCCAGTCAGGGTGATGGCCGTTCGTTTGGAGTGCAGCGTTGTGCCGTCGGTATGCCTGACTTCATAGCTGGCCATGGCCGTCCCGCCCGCGATAGATTTGAGGTGGGCGTTGGGGATGTCGAAAATCGGCATCGGATCGAAATCCGGATCGCCGATCGTCACCGGACCCAGCGTAAGGGTCTGCTCGACCGCTCCGACTCTACCCACCCAGGTCAGCGTTACCTGATCATTTGGTCTGCCGCCGGCATAGTGCGGTATCAAAACGTGGGCATCGTTGTTTCCCAAGGCCACCAGATCGAGCACCAACGTAACGGGATCGGCTTCCCGAACGCGAGGCGCGGCCACGGCGGCTGGGTCGATCACCACGTCTGCGAACCCGGTGTGCGACGGCAGGGAATAGTTATCCACGATGTCGCGGATCTCGTAGCTGACGGGCAGTTTTGCATTACTGCCACCCTGTTCGAGCACCGCCTTGGGGATGGGGACGATTTGCTGCGCAATGACGGTCAGGGGCGGGTGATTGACACGAATGCCGTTCCACAACACCGTCAATTCATCGCCCAACTCCATGTTCAGCCACACCGGCATGGTCACAGTGACGGGGGTATCGGCGCTGTCGATGATCGGCGGGGTGATCGTCGGGGCCACAAGATTTTCGTTGATGGCGGTCAGCGTGTCCGGGTCCAGCCCGCCAGGCACCAAGCGATTGACTTTGATGGTCCTTGTGTCGGAATACCGGGTTTCACCTGCCAAAGGGTCGAAGAGCGTGTAGTACACCTCGCCCCGATCAGCGATACCGGCAATCGCTGTAGGGGGAACGCTGAAACTCAGCCAGCCCCTGTCTTTGGTTGCCTGATCCAGGTCGTATTGCTGAACGTTGACGCCATCCCAGAACAGGGTGACGACGTCACCCACCCGAATGACGTCCGGCAGGCGAGCGATCAGTGGCACGGGCTTGGTTGGGTCGTACAACTGGTGATAGCCCAGACCCAGTCGCGGGTTTGCGGGTATGTCGTTGATGGACGTGAAGACCAGCGGGTTGAGCTCGTCTGCTCGCAGGCTTCGTGGAAGACTCTGAATGTTCATGAGTTCGTCCTTGACGCTGATGGGGAGAGTGGCCAGTACTTCGTGTTCTGGCCACTGTTGATGGTGCAAGGCATGTCACCCTCACTTACGCAGTGGGGACGGATGAAATGCCTTGCTCTTGGGGCTTTACGGAAGGCTGCAAGTCCCTCCCGCTTGGTTCAGTGCAAACAGAATCAGCGTATCCGGCGCGTTCTTGGTGATGCCTGCCGCGTTGCGGATGGAGTACTTGGTCACTGACAGGTTGCGACAGATGAAGTACGTCTTCGCATAAGGCAGCGCCAGCGAGTAATAACCCTGGTCGATCTCGGCCTGGAGGATGACGTGGTCGGTCACCGTGATGCGTGACTCGGGAATGACCGGTTTGTTTGGATCGTTATCGTGGCCCGCACCGTCCAGAGGATCATCCACGCCATAGAAGTCGACCGTGATGAAGTCCCCGGCTGTGACGTTCGCCAGAGGAACGCCGCCTGCATCGAGCAATGGAACGCGCAATGTGGTGCCTCTCATGCCCACGGCCCGTTGGATCACCCGGTTCGGATTGCCTGCGATTGGGGCGATGGATTCAGGGAACGTCGCGACAGCCAGCGGGTTCAGTCCGCCAGGTGCTTCGCCGGGTGCCTGGACGATGACCGGTTGGGTGCGCGAACGCACGGTAACGTCATTCCCTGGGCTCAGGGTGCGGGTCAGCGTGTAGTACAGGGGGATTGTGCCGGTGCCGTTGGCCGCGATCATGGTAGCGGGGATGGGCACATCCAGGTCCGCTGGCTCGTTGGTGGCTATAATTGGAATCGCGGCAGGGTTGTCGCTGGCGTCGTCACCCCAGATCACCTGCAGGATGTCACCGATCAGCCAGATGGGGTTGTTGTCTTCCCCGGCACGGCGAATCTTGACAAAGGCCCGGGAGTTATACGCCTCGGGCGGAATAATGTTATCAACGCTGCCAGCGAAATCGCTACGTGCTCTGGGCAGTCTCATGTTTTCGTGTTCGGGTGTGCTAGGATCGGGATCCGGGTCAGGTCCACCGGGAGTGGCCAGATTGACGTTGATGTATTGGGCTGGAGAGTCCACTTGTGGCGTATTCGTGACAGGGAAGACGCGGTACCTGATCGGGATGTTCGCACCCGGTGCGCCAGCGCTGACGTATTGCAACGGTACTTTGATTTCCAGCAGGTAGGTGTTGGCAGGTTCGTCGTCAATGTCTTTCTGGAGCACGGTAACGGGGGGAAGCGTCTGGGTGTTCCACAGGACGTAAATCCGATCGCCATCAGCGACATTGTCGTAGGTTGGAATCCGCACGGTCGCCTCGGGGTTGGCTTCAGTCCACATCAATAGGCCGCTGCCCGGCGGTGTCCCGGTGCCGTCCGCCGGGTTGTAGGGTGCGGCGTCGGGAACCAGCGGTGCCAACAGGTTGGCAGGAACCCCCGACAGGAACACGTCGATGGCCGTCACAATGGAGAGATCGCTGACATTGCCTGCCCAGTCCGTGATCCGGTAGCCGAAGTACACGTGGTTACTGCCGACTGCCTCCAAAGCAGCCCTGGGGAACGCGACGTCCATTTCCAGGCTTGGATCCGTGACAACGGGAGGCAGATCGGCAAGGTAAACGCCGTCGGCTTCGAGGGGGCCAGTCCCCAGCCACAGTTGGACCTGATCGTCCACATCATCGTCGAACCAGGAGGAGAGACGGACTATCAGCGCGTCCTCGGTTGGGTCAATGTCGTCCTCAGTGATGCCTGCGAGCTGGTCCTCAGTGAACGCGATGGCCGGAGGTCTGGGAGGGCGGCCGCCAGGGGCATGGCGGTCGACGATCAACTGCACGGGAGAGCCTGACAGGTTTTCATCTCCCGAGAAGGGGTCGAAGTAGTTGTAGTCAACCGACCAGGTTTGGAATGGGTATCGAGTCGCTGCGGCAAAGTCTGCCGCGGTGATTTTGAGCGTGAACTCGGTACCGGTTGCTGGCACCTCCTCAGACGTGCCGATGGCCGTGCCGTTGATGAATATCTGTGCGTGGTTCCCAGTAATTGGGGTGGATGGCATGGGGATGGTGAAGTCCACGTCGCCTGAGAGGCGGTTGACCTTGATTCTTCCGTCAAGTGGCCTCAGGTCCGCGATCGTTCCCCCATCCAGATTGATCCCTTGTCCGGATCTGACCACTCGCGGCTGGCGTGGGGTGCTGACGGCTCGCGTTGGGCGTACGGCGCGGGTCTGAAGACGAACCGGAATCTGGCGAGTGGGCGAAATGACAGAGGTGTTCCCCAGTTTGTCCTTGAGCTGGTAGCCGAACGACTGGTCGACGTCCCCATTCGCCAGCAAGGCGACGCGGGAAAAGCGTACCTCTACAGGGCTGCCGATGTTGTCCTCAGTCACTGTGATGGCGGCATTATGCAAGAGCCCGCTTTCAGTGTTGTCATCGTTTGGTGGAGCGTTTGCCAGCCACGGCGTGATCACATCGCCTTCATCCATGCCGCTCCAGGGAGAAACGTCGGCCAACAAATAGCCCCCGGTCAACGAATCGGGATAAATGCCTTGAAGTTGTTCGGCAGAGAAGTTGATGTAAGGCATGGACGAGCCTCCGGGTGGTTGCTTGTCGAAGATCAGCGAGTAGCCGAGTGCAGGCGTCAGCGTGGTGTCTTCGGTGGGGTTATACACCGTGTAATTAAGCGTGACATTGGACTGCGGATTGCCACTGGGAAAATCGCTGCTCTTCAATAAGAACGGAAACCTGAAGTTTGGGTCGCCGGCTTCGGCGAGTGTGACCTGATGCGAGGTACCATAAGAGGCGCCGTTGGTGGTCTGCGTGATAAAAAAACCGGCCTGAATAACCGGGTTATTGGGGACTTCCAGCCTGAGATCCTGATCCCACTGATTATGGGGCAAGACTCCATCGGCCCCAACCGTAGGCGCTTCAATCTTTGCCAGAGCCCTGGCTGTAGAGGAGGTGGAACTTAACGGTTTCATTTTCTTTTGCATCCTGCAAGTTAATGAGCGCTGAGTATCGAAGCGGCGGTGATGGGTTGTCACCTGTCAGAAATGACAGTGCCGGTTCCAGGGTGTTGAAACTAACGCGTTGTTTTTCATGTGGATAGGAAGGCCTTAAGCGCAATTCGCAATTGAAGTAATCGCGAATCGATCTAAGCCCGAAAGTTGTGCGTGATAGTGTAAAAGTCAAGGCGTGTCAGGCGGTTAGAAACAAGTGATGTGTTCACGGTTATGTGTGTTGATGTTTAAAACTTGATTGGCAGGTCAGGGAAGTCGCCCGATGACGTTGTTCGGGATGCCTGGTTCGAGCGCATGGCGCAGGGAGAAACCAGATGGACAAGGGATCGCAATCGAAGGTGAGACGCTGTCTTGAACCAGGTTGTTTGCTGTTTTGCGTACTGTTTGCCGAGGGCGGTGCCGCTGCGACTCTGACCCCAGGGCAGACCCGCACAGTCAATGCGGGAGCGGCACCTGAAATATGGTTGCTCAATGCGGCCAATTTGACGGTCACGCCAGGTGGTCTCACGCTGAATGTAAACGCCCAGCCGGGATCAACCGTCAACTTTTCAGGTGCATCAACCACCGGTGGCGTTTTACTGAGTGCAAGCACTGGCACGTTTCTCGACAGCACGATCAACGCTGCGACCGCTATTGGCTTGAGCGTGGTTGCTCCTGGTGATAACTCCTCGTCGGCCTTGTCCGCTCAGGTCACGAACGGCGTCATCAATGGTTTTGGCCGTGGGGTTAACGTCTCCTCAGGCGGCACGGTCACCTTGACCGGCACTCAGGTCACAGGTTCAGGCGTGGGGCCGACGTTCGTCGATAACGGTTACGGCCTCACACAGGTCGGCGGCTCTGCCAATGTCCAGGGAGGCAGCACGATCACTGGCAGCAACCGGGGGGCTTTGGTCATCGACAATGGAGCGAGCTTTGTCTCGCCATCGCTTATCGTCGACAACTCCACCATCACCGGCCAGGCCGGCAGCGGTATCTACGTCGATTCCTTCAGAGGGCCACTCAGCGCCAGCGTGATCCTGCGCAACGGTGCGGTGGTCAACAGCGCCAATGGCATGTTGCTGCAATTGGGCGAGGCCACTGCCGCCAGCCCGTTTTCGGCCACGCTGGACCTCGCGATCGACAACAGCACCCTGACTGGCAACATTCAGGCGTACAGCAACAACATCGCCAACATCAACATGCTCAACGCCAGTTCCCTGACCGGCAACCTGACTGACGTCACAAGCCTTGCCATGAACGACAGCCAACTCTCTGGCGATATCAATCAGGCGACCGGCACCCTGGCGGCGATCAGTCTGGCCAACGGTTCACGCATCACCGGCACGATCGCCAATGCGCGCAGCACCACGCTGGATGCCACCTCGACGTTCAACATGATCAACGACTCGTCAGTCGGAGACCTGACCCTCAACGGCGGCACGGTCAATCTGCGCGCGGGCAATGCCGGATTTCGTACGCTGACGGCCACGAGCCTGGCGGGGGCGGGCACCTTTGCACTGGGTACGAACCTGGCCGGGCATCTGAGCGATCTGGTCAACATCACTGGTAACGCCACCGGCAGCCATGTGCTCAATGTGCAGAACACCGGCGTCGACGCCATCGCCCAGGCGACGCCGCAACAGGTGGTGCACACCGGCGGCGGCGATGCGACCTTTGCCGTCGCGGGTACGCAAGTGGATGTGGGGACCTTCGTCTACAAGCTGCAGCAACAGAACACCGACTGGTTTCTGGTGCCCGCCACGGAGGGCAATCCAGGCAATCCAGGCAATCCAGGCAATCCGGGTGATCCAGGCGACCCAGGCGATCCCGGTAATCCCATTATCAGCCCCAGCGCCCGGGCCGTGATCGGTGTGTTCAGCGCCGCGCCAACGGTCTGGTACGGCGAGATGTCCACCTTGCGCACCCGCATGGGCGAATTGCGCAACGGCCATGAACAGGGCGGTGTCTGGGCGCGGACCTACGGCAACAAATTTCAGGTGTCGGCGGCCGATCAGGTGAACTACACGCAGACCCAGTCGGGCATCTCCTTCGGCGTCGATACGCCGCTGCCCTCGCAAAATGGTCAGTGGCTGGTGGGCCTGCTCGGTGGATACAGCCATTCGGACCTGAACATGCGGTTGGGGGCCGATGGTCAGGTCACCAGTTACTACCTGGGTGCCTACACCACGTTCCTGTCCACGTCGGGCTACTACGTCGATGCGGTGATCAAGGCCAACCGCTTCCAGAACAAGGCCGATGTGCGCATGAGCGACGGGGTCCAGGCCCGAGGGGATTACAACAACTACGGTGTAGGCGGATCGGTGGAGGTCGGCAAAAACATCAAGTTTGCCGGCGACTGGTTCGTCGAACCCTACGCTCAGGTTTCGGCATTGTGGGTCAGCGGGGAAGATTACGGCCTGGATAACGGCCTGGAGGCCAGCAGCAGCCACGCCGACTCATTCATCGGCAAGGTGGGTACTTATCTGGGGCGCACGGTGGCGCTGGAACGCGGTGGGTTCGTGCAGCCCTACGTCAAGGTCGCGGCCGCGCAGGAGTTCGCCCGCAGCAACAGGGTCAAGGTCAACACCACGACGTTCAGTGACGACCTTTCCGGCTCCCGGGGTGAGCTGGGGGCCGGTGTAGCGGCGCAGTTGACGGATGTACTGCAAGTGCATGCCGACCTGGATTACGCCAGTGGGCAAAACATCGAGCAGCCTTGGGGCATCAATGTCGGAGTGCGATATGCGTGGTGACAGAGTGTCGAGGTGACTTTGCGGGCCTGATACTGTCCCTCGAAGCTAAGAAAGTTTCTTCGATGAAACATTTGATTAGATATAGGAAAAGTCCTACACAGTCGCGGGAATCGCCTTACCGATATTCGTAGGACATCTCTATTCAATGGTGCCTTAACTTTCAGGCCGTACGCGTTCTGTGTACGTAAGGTGCTAACGAATCATGAAACTCCACCTCACACCCCTGTTTAAGGGGCGTTTGCCATTATCGGTCTTCTCCGCGCTCATCTGCCTCAACTCCGCCCAGGCGGCTATTGACGTCCCGGAGGGTCGTACGATCGTTGTCGATGGCTTTAGCTCACTCCAGGACTACAACCTCCTTGGCAACGGCTCGAAGCTGATCGTCAAGGACAACGGTCACACCGGCGCAATCAATGCGTTGGCCGGCTCGATGCTGCAGATCGACAGCGGCAACGTGGCGACTGACAAAGGCCATGCCATCACCCTCACCGACACCGTCGCCACGATCAACAACGCTGTCATCCAGGCACTGGCCAACCCCGCAGCGCCTGGCACCGACCGTTCCGCCATTGCCACCAACCGCAGAGTCGATGGCGTCCAGATTGGCGTCGCCAACAGCACGCTTGCCGGCGTGGGGCGCGGGATCAATCTGGCGGGTGATGCCACATTGCTGCTCGATAACAGCAGTGTTGTCGGCCACAGCGGCGGCGCTCAGGTGGGCCCCATTCGTGGTGATCTGGGCATTGGCATGGTCATGGGTGGCTCGTCTGCCGAGCTTCGTAACGGCAGTTCTGTCACCGGTGATCACAATGGCATCGTGATGATTTCTGCCCAGGTGCTGCCTGGATACGTCAGCCATCCTCGTCTGACTCTGGACGGCTCCAGCGTCACCGGCAATCAAGGCAGCGCCCTGCTGGTCACCGGCCGCCCGAACGTGGCCGACGCCCAGGCCGATATCGACGTCAACAACGGCTCGACCCTGATCGGCGGCAACGGCGTGATTCTGGAAGTCAAGGACGAAGCCAGGGCCCGCATGACCGTGAATGACAGTCGCCTGACAGGTGACATTCTGGTGAGTGACGACTCGTTCGCCCATCTGAAACTGGACAACAACGCCCGCCTGACCGGCAAGATGACCAACGTCAGTTCCCTTGACATCGACGGTACGTCGGCGTGGGTGATGGAGGGTGACTCCAGCGTCGGCAAACTGGGCCTGGCGGGCGGCACTGTCGACCTGCGCGGCACCTCGGAAGGTTTTCACACGCTGACGCTGGGCGAGCTGTCCGGCGCTGGAACCTTCGCCTTGGGTACAAATCTGGCGGACCACACCGGTGACTCCATCAAGGTCACTGGCACCGCGACCGGCAATCATCAGTTGCTGGTGCAAAACACCGGCGTCGATCCGCTCCAGGGCGAGGCCCCGCATCAACTCGTTCAAACCGCCTCTGGTGATGCGCAATTCGCCCTGATTGGCCGGCAGGTCGATTTCGGCACCTTCGCCTACCATCTTGAATCAACTCAGGACACCAGCGGTGCCACTGACTGGTCTCTGATTCAGACCGGCGAGCTGTCGAACTCGTCCCGCGCCGTGGTGGGGCTGTTCAGCGCTGCGCCCACCGTGTGGTATGGCGAATCCTCGACCCTGCGCAGCCGCATGGGTGAACTGCGCAACGGCAACGATCAGGGCGGTGGCTGGATTCGCACCTACGGCAACAAACAGAACATGTCCGCTGGCGGTGGCGTGGCCTACAAACAGGTGCAGCAGGGTATTTCCCTCGGTGCCGACATGCCAGTCCCCACTAGCGACGGCCAGTGGCTGGTCGGCCTGATGGGCGGTTACAGCAAGTCGGACCTTGACCTCAAGCAAGGCACCACCGGCACGGTCGACAGTTACTACATTGGTGCCTACAGCACCTGGCTGGCCGATGATGGCTTCTATGTCGATGCGCTGATCAAGGCCAACCGTTTCCAGAACGAGTCACAAGTGCGCATGGCTGATGGCCAGAAAGCCAAGGGCAACTACAACAACGTGGGCGTGGGGGCTTCGGTAGAAGTTGGCAAGCACATCAAGCTGCAAGACCAATGGTTCGTCGAGCCATTCGCTCAGGCGTCCGGGTTGCTGGTCAGCGGCGAGGACTACCACCTGAACAACGGCATGGATGCCAGCAGCAATAAGGCCGATTCGTTGCTGGGTAAGGCGGGCAGCCATCTGGGGCGCACCTTCGCCCTCGATGACGGTGGGTTCGTGCAACCCTACGTCAAGGCGGCCGTGGCTCACGAGTTCGTGAAAAACAACAGCGTCAAGATCAACGACAACCGTTTCAGCAATGACCTGTCCGGTTCGCGTATCGAGCTGGGGGCTGGCGTGGCCGCGCAGGTGACCGAAGTGTTGCAGGTGCATGCCGATTTCGACTTCATGAAAGGCCGCAACATCGAACAACCGTGGGGCGTGAATCTCGGCGTGCGCTACAACTGGTAACGAAGACGCAATCATTTGCGGTAATGGAAGGGGCCGTAACGGGCCCCTTTCTTATGGCTGGCGTTCGTTATGCATCCCTGGTCGGCGCCGTTGGTCGTTATATCTGCTCACAGCTGCCATCCCTTCTCACGCCGTGGTTGGTCTATGCTGCCTCCCGGCATGAAAGGTGCTTGGGTGAATTCAAGGAACCTATGTTCTGCAATCGAATCCATGACTGCATTCAACGCCCCACTACTCGCAGGCTGAGGATTGCCGTATAACGAGCAACAATCGCGTGTCTGGCCACGAAGGACCCACAATAAAAGCTGATGAAGACTCCAAAACGCATTGAACCGCTGATCGAAGACGGTCTGGTAGACGAGGTGCTGCGCCCGCTCATGAGCGGCAAAGAGGCAGCTGTTTATGTGGTGCGCTGCGGCAAAGAGCTGCGCTGCGCGAAGGTTTACAAGGAGGCGAACAAACGCAGTTTTCGTCAGGCGGCCGAGTATCAGGAAGGCCGCAAGGTCCGTAACAGTCGCGATGCCCGCGCCATGGCCAAGGGCTCGAAGTTCGGGCGCAAGGAAGCCGAGGATGCGTGGCAGAATGCAGAGGTTGCAGCCCTGTTCCGCCTTGCCAATGCAGGCGTGCGGGTTCCCAAGCCGTACGACTTCCTCGAAGGCGTGCTGCTCATGGAAATGGTGTCCGACGGCTACGGCGATGCGGCGCCGCGCCTGAATGACGTCACCCTGGAGCCCGATCAGGCGCGCGAGTACCACGCCTTCCTGATTCAGCAAATCGTGTTGATGCTGTGTGCCGGACTGGTGCACGGTGACCTTTCCGAGTTCAACGTGCTGCTCTCGCCCGAAGGCCCGGTCATCATCGACCTGCCCCAGGCGGTGGACGCGGCGGGCAACAACCACGCTTTCAGCATGCTGGAGCGCGACGTTGGCAACATGGCCGCCTACTTCGGCCACTTTGCGCCGGAACTGAAAAAGACCCGCTATGCCAGGGAGATGTGGTCCCACTACGAGGCCGGCACGCTCTCGCCCGCTACGGTGCTGACCGGCGAGTTCGCCGACCCCGACGACGTCGCTGATGTCAACAGCGTGCTGCGCGAGATCGAGGCGGCGCAACGCGACGAGGCCCGCAAGCAGGCGGCGCGAGCGGCGGAAGATGCCCCGCGTGACAAGACCGAAGAACCGCCTCCGCCGTGGATGCAGTGATCGGGTAGCGAATGAGGCGCCGGGAGTGATGTCCCGGTGCCTTGCTTGAGCCGATTTGAGCGGTCATTCACAGGTTGTTCACCCTCAAAATCTGCGAGTAGAAGATCTGGTTGTTGCCGAACCGTTTCAAACTCCAGTTGAACAGTACAACCCGACCTCGATTTTGATCTCGCCATACTGCGTTGATGGGGAAGTTGATGTAGTTTCCATGAAACTGCTGAATAGGGCTTTCAACAGTTGTAAGCCCTATGAACCTGACTTGCGCCGAGTAATAGTCGTCCCGAAATTGCACACGGATATTGTTGTTGTCCGGAGAGTTGATCGTCGGCGCCTCGATAGCGCCAACGTGTCCGTAGACTGACAGTGACATGGCTTGGGAAGTGGATGGCCCAGCTGGCGCCCTCACCACGGTGTAGCTCATGGACACATTGACGCCGATGCAGTCGATCACCTCGTACATGGAAATCTTGAAGACTATCGGCGAGGCCGGGTTGGTCACGGTATGGATTTCCGAGTTCACCGTCACCCGTCTCCCCACCCAGCTCAGCCGCACGGTATCTCCCGTCCTTCTGCCATAGTCCGGAATCTCGACCCATCCGTCACCTTCGTGGGCGTAGTAGTTGATTTGCTCACGGTTGGGGCCGGCACTGGTTGCAAGCCGGAAGTGTGGGGGCGTGAGGTTCATCTGTTCGGCCCCGACACCTATCACCCAATTATTGGACATCTGGCCATTGGCATGAGCGGTAAATATGTGGGGGCCCTGGGCCAGGGCCGGTGGCTGGTAACTCCATGTACCATTTGCCTGGACGGGTACGCTGGGGGCGATGATCACGTCGTTGTCACGAATCTCTACCGAGGTAGCGAGGGGGGGGGGCCGCTCATGGGAATTCCCTTTCGTGTTGGTGAGTGAAAACGGGCGGTACTTTCAATCCATGACTGTGCCCTGGATGCAGTGAGGCCGATTCAAGATGAGGCCCGTCAATACCGGTTTTTTCTACAAGGAACCAATTCGCAATAACTGCGAGAACAGGTAGTTATGCCCATCGCTGGGATTAACCCGAATGCTGCAATTGAACTTGACAGGTTTGCCGAGGTTGCGTGCTCGCCATGCAGGGTCGATTCTGAAATTTAGATAGGCAGCACTGCCGAAGGTCGCCTCATCGGATGACCACACGTCAGAGTCAGCGTTTCCCGCGATACAACGCATCGCTGCAGTAGTGTCTGAGTTGAATTGAGGCAGGCGTAAAGCCCTGAGGTTGTCATGCCCAGTGTTGATCGTCGGTGCATTGATGGCATAGCTATGTCCATCAACGATCAGTGCCAGGCTTTCAGAGGTAAGATTTTCGCTGCTGGGTGGGCGCCTCACGGTGTACCAGATTGTGGCATTTGCGCCAATGACGTCGATCACTTCGTACTTGGAAATCACATACGGCTGCAGCGAAGGAGGGGAGCCGACGGTCTGTATCGGGGATCCCAGTGTGACGCTTCGTCCAAACCAGTACAGTTTTACGGTGTCATTGGTTTTCATTCCGTAGGCTGGAATGACGACGTGAATATCTCCTTTCACGTTGTAGTAATTCAAACGCTCCTTATCGCCCTGCGCCGGTTGCGCTTCCCGAACATGTGGACGGGTCAGATTGAGTTCCGATCCTTCATCAACGACAGTCAATGCATAGGCGTTAGAGGTGGCTGTCCCGGATTTAGCGGTAAAGGTATGCGTACCCGGAGAGAGCGGGCTCACGGCCAGTGACCATGTGTTGCCCGTAACAGCGGCGGTTCCCACGAGGCGATTATTGTCAAATACTTCAACGGTTGCTGCCGTGGAAGAGGCGGCGGTGTTTTGATCGGATGGCATGATGTGCTTCCTGGGGAGATTGTTTCAGTTAATGATCCTGAGAGTGAAGTTCACTGTTCAGTAGAAGGGTGTATCCGGCGCCGGTACGGTAACATTGCACTGCTGGGCAACCGTTTCATTATGCCCAACATAAGGCCGCCAGGGTTCAAGGTTCCATTCAGGCTTGTTTCGGGCGATGACAAAATGGCAAGTAAGTTGATTGACCAATCCGCGGTCATTTGCCCAGAACCGGCTACCGGAGAATTTTCTTACGATTTTCCATTGTCCTTTGGTTATATATTCCGGATAGCTTGGTTCTACTGCAGGATTTGTGGGTTGGGAACCTGCAAGCGTGGCCGGGCAGTCAGCAATGGCGAGAGCAGCAAGTACCGAAGTCAGTGTGATGGAGCGTGTACTAGACATTAAGGGAGTCCCCGGTGGCGTGAATGTTTGCTTGTAGTGAGGTTTAGATGATTGGTCGGGTGAATGTCAAACGAAATTTAACCAAATAATTCTTTTATAACTGATCGCGATTAATACAGTGTTGGTAACTTTAAATCAGTCGGTTCCACTGTCATTTCTGACAGTAGACGCTGGGCTGGCGAAGTGAAATAGTCTTCGAGCTTCTCTCGACGACTTGCCAAGGAGGCGTGCCATGAAACCCTTTCTCTCTCTGAAAGCCCTGCTGTTTTCCGCATCTCTCGTATTGATCAGTTGTACCAGTGTTGAACATGTGACCAGCCCTGCGGTAACACCGCGAGCGCCTGTCATCCAGGAAAATCTGGGAGAACAAGTGGCCCGCCACCTGACCTCTCGTTATGCAGATACGCGCAGTGACTGCGGGAAGCCGTCCATGCCAAGCTTTTTATGTTCGGGGGTCATGCTCCGGGGAACAAGTAGCAACCCTAAATATCACGTGTGGGACAACAGCCCGGCATCCATCAGCAAAGGGGGGGTTTCGTTTTCTTATCTCAGGGCGGACACGGATTTCGATAGGCTGGCATACGGCTACACCAATGGATATATCTTTGAAAGTTACGTACATGCAGGTGACAAAATCCATCCCGAAATACTTTGCTCTTATCCTGTCGATGCGTGGACCGGGCATCGTCCAGAGGCGGGATGTGGAGCATATCCCGGTTTGGCGGGTAGTGGAGCCTGCCATTTAAAAGGCGTAACCACTGCAGCACAGTGGTGGGAGGACTATGATTCTCATCCAACTGAGCGGCACCAATGGCAGTGTGGGTTTGACGTCAGGAATTCTCGCAATGAACTGGGTGGACCTGCATTTGCCGCCAGTGTTGAAGCAAGAGCCTATCTCGGGGCGGAAGGCTATCAGGTACAAAACGAGATAATGGTCAAAACGTGGGACGATAACCTGGGGAAGGTATTACCTCTGGAGGCGTTTTACTATATCGAAGCTGCGGGTCTACCGGTTGCACAGCGTAATCAAAGGGATCTGAGAGCCGCCGATGGAATACTGATCCCCATTATCAGCGTCAGGCTGGCGCCTACTCAAAACGGGACAGCAACCTTTTACTACATTGCCAGCGACCAGACCGAACCCATGCCTGTTGCACCATAAAGCGGATTGCGTGTGGTGATACTTCAAGTCCCATCGTCGAACGTAACTCGTGAACTTGCCAAGGAGGCGCGTCATGAAATACTTCTTCTCTGTGAAAACTCTGCTGTTTTCCGCATTTTTGGTGTTGGCCAGTTGTACCAGTGTTGAACGTGCAACCAGCCCTGCGGTAACAGCGCGAGCTCCTGTCATCCAGGAAAATCTGGGTGAACAAGTGGCGCGGCACTTGACCTCCCGTTATGCAGATACGCGCAGTGACTGCGGGAAGCCATCCATGCCAAGCTTTTTATGTTCGGGGGTCATGCTCCGGGGAACAAGTAGCGATCCTAAATATCACGTGTGGGACAACAGCCCGGCATCCATCAACAAAGGGGGCGTTTCATTTTCTTACCTGAGGGCAGACACTGACTTCAAAAAGCTGGCGTACAGTTACAACAATGGATATATCTTTGAAAGTTACGTGCATGCAGGTGACAAGATCCATCCTGAGATACTTTGCTCTTTCCCAATCGATGCGGCAACTTCGCACCGTAGCGATGCGGGGTGTGGTATGTATCCTGGTTATGCTGGCAGCGGACCGTGCCATCTTAAAGGGGTGACAACCTCAGGCCAATGGTGGGAGGACTATACCTCCCATCCGACGGATCGACGCATTCGACAATGTGGATTCGATGTCAGGAACTCTCGCAACGAACTGGGTGGCCCTGCGTTTGCTGCCAGTGTTGGCGCAAGGGCCGATCTCGGGGCGGAAGGCTATGAAACACAGAATGAAATTATATTGAAAACGTGGGATGACAATCTTGGGAGAGTGCTGCCTCTGGAGGCGTTTTTCTATATCGGGGCCGCGGGTCTACCGGTTGCCCAGCGTAATCAAAGGGATCTGAGAGCCACAGATGGAATACTGATCCCGATCATCAGCGTCAGGCTGGCGCCTACTCAAGACGGAAGGGCAACCTTTTACTACATCGCCAGCGACCAGACCGAACCCATGCCCGTTGCACCATAGGGCAGATGTGTTTTTGCGCCCGGTGATAGGTCAAGTCTCGTCACCGAACGCGACCATTGGCTCGCGGGTGTCTAACAACACCCGCCCGATTCCAGATCCTTCAATATCGGACAATCCGGCCGGTCGTCTCCATGACAATGCTGCACCAGATCCTGCAAGGTATCGCGCAGCCCCGTCAGTTCGCCAATCTTGCGATTCAACTCTTCGATATGCTGCCCGGCCAGGGCTTTCACGTCTGCACTGGCGCGGGCGCGGTCTTGCCAGAGGGTCAGCAGCTTGCCGACCTCTTCCAGCGAAAACCCCATGTCCCGTGAACGCTTGATGAAGGCCAGGGTGTGCAGGTCGTCCTTGCCGTACAGCCGGTAGCCGCTGTCGGTGCGATGGGCCGCCTGCAGCAACCCGATGGATTCGTAATAGCGAATCATTTTGGCGCTCAGGCCACTGTGTTTTGCGGCTTGGCCGATGTTCATTGTGGGTCTCCATGATCTCGCGTCTGCCCGTCAGGCTTCCAGGTTTTCAGCAGCAAGGCGTTGCTCACCACGCTGACGCTGGACAGCGCCATGGCCGCTCCGGCGAGCACCGGGTTGAGCAGGCCGAAGGCAGCCAGCGGGATGCCGATCAGGTTGTAGACGAAGGCCCAGAACAGGTTCTGGCGGATCTTGGCGTAGGTCCTGCGGCTGATGTCCAGGGCGGCGGGGATCAGGCGCGGGTCGCCGCGCATCAGGGTGATGCCTGCAGCGTGCATGGCCACGTCGGTGCCGCCGCCCATGGCGATGCCCACGTCGGCGGCGGCCAGGGCCGGGGCGTCGTTGATGCCATCGCCGACCATGGCCACGACGCCGGTTTTCTTCAGTGCAACCACAGTGGCGGCCTTGTCCGCGGGCAGGACTTCGGCGTGCACGTCGTCGATGCCCAGCGCCTCGGCGACCACTCTGGCGCTGCCGCGATTGTCGCCGGTCAGCAAGTGGCTGCTGATGTGCCGTTGCTTGAGTTGCTCGATGGCTTGCGCGGCGCCGGGCTTCACGGTGTCGCCAAAGGCGAACAGGCCGAGCGCATGAGGATGCGGGGCGGTTTCGATGAGCCAAGAGAGCGTGCGGCCTTCGGCTTCCCAATGATAGGCGGTGTCGGTGAGGGCGTCGGTAGCCAGGCCAATTTCGTCCAGCAGGCGTCTGTTGCCCAGCGCCAGGTCGCGCTCTTGCAGCGTGCCGGCGATGCCGCGCCCGGCGAGGGAGCGGCTGTTGCTCACGTCCTCAGGCTTGAGGTTGCGTTCTGCGCACAGATCCAGAACGGCCTTGGCCAGTGGATGTTCGCTGCCCCGTTGCAGCGCACCGGCCATCAGCAGCAGCGCATTCTCGTCGCCATCGAGGGCGGTCATGTGGGCGATGCGTGGCGTGCCGCTGGTCAATGTGCCAGTCTTGTCGAAGACCACCGCGCTCACCTGGTGGGCACGTTCCAGCGCTTCGGCGTCCTTGATGAGAATGCCATGGCGCGCGGCGACGCCGGTTCCGGCCATGATCGCCGTCGGTGTGGCCAGCCCCAGTGCGCAAGGGCAGGCGATGACCAGCACGGCCACGGCGTTGATGATGGCGATTTCCAGCGGCACGCCCGCCAGCAGCCAGCCGGCCAGCGTAGCCAGGGCAAGCAGCAACACCACAGGCACGAACACCTGACTGACTTTATCCACCAGCTTCTGGATCGGGGCCTTGGCCGACTGCGCGTCTTCGACCAGACGAATGATCCGCGCCAGCACGGTTTCGGCGCCCAGGGCCTCGGTGCGCACCAGCAGACGACCTTCGCCGTTGATCGCCCCGCCTGTGACCTTGTCGCCGGGCTGCTTGGGTACCGGCAGGCTCTCGCCGCTGATGAGCGCTTCGTCGGCGTGGCTCTGGCCGTCGGTCACGATGCCGTCCACCGGAAAGCGTTCGCCGGGTTTGACCAGCACCTGATCGCCGAGCTTCAGCGCGCTGATCGCGACGTCCTGCTCTTGACCATCGACCACCTGAATCGCACGTTCCGGCCGCAAGGCTTCCAGTGCGCGAATGGCGCTGGCGGTCTGGCGCTTGGCGCTGCTTTCCAGGTATTTGCCCAGCAACACCAAAGTGATGACCACCGCAGACGCTTCGAAATACAGGTGGGGCATGTCGTGGTGGGCCGCGGCCAGCCACTGGTAAACACTCAAGCCATAACCGGCACTGGTGCCCAGCGCCACCAGCAAATCCATGTTGCCCGCGCCTGCGCGCACGGCTTTGTACGCGGCGACGTAGAAGCGCGCGCCGAGGAAGAACTGCACCGGGGTTGCCAATGCAAACTGAACCCAGGCGGGCAGCATCCACTCGATGCCAACGGGCTGCAGCAGCATCGGCATGACCAGCGGCACGGCCAGGATGATCGCCAGCAGCAGATGCCAGCGCTCGCTGTCGTGGCGCTTGAGCTGGTCGGCCTGTTGCGCGGCACGGTCCTGATCCAGGGTTGCGCCGTAGCCGGCCTTGTCCACTGCCGCGATCAGGCTGGCGGGGTCGATGCGCGCCTGCACTTCGACATGGGCACGTTCGTTGGCGAGGTTGACGGTTGCCGCTGTTACGCCGGGAACCTTGCGCAACGCACGCTCGACACGGCCTGCGCAACTGGCGCAGGTCATGCCGGTGATGGGCAGATCGAACGTCTGGAAACTGGGCATCGCGGACACTCCTTGAAGGCTATTGCCAGCAAGGATCAACCTTGCCACGTTGGCAAGGTCAAGTCCCGTTTTTCAGTGCATCAACGCACTTCGATCTGATCCAGCGAGCGGTCGGCGATGGTGCGGGCCATGTCGATCAGATGCACGACAGAAAACGCCAGGTCGCGCTTGCTGCCGCTCTGAGCGTCGGCGCTTTCGTAGGCGGTGGCCTTGGCGCAGCGTAACAGCCCGGAGATCTGGGCCAGGGAGTCTTCGAGTGTGGGGTTGGGTGGGTCGGGGGTGATTTTTAGCATTTTTCATCCTGAGGTCTGGGACCACCGGCATCTTCGCTGCTAAACAAATGAAGGGTGGCGGCTTTGACAACGGGTTAGCAGACCGGGACCTCAGAACCCGGCGCACCCGAAGGTGCCCCGCGCAAAGCCACCATAGGATGGAGTGCGTTGATCTGAGTTGATTCAGGCTGCTAAACCCGATCGCTGATTCCCAGCGACGGCCGCAGATTAGCACTCAGATCGCGCTGCACAAGCGCCTGAGAGTTTCTAGGAAATGTCCTGCATAAGAAAGGGAGAAGCCTGTAAGAAAGGGGCTACAAACCTTGAGATGTGTTGCAGGAAATGGCGATTTCGAACGCCAGCCCAGTCCCCCAACCACACCACATCCCCCGTAGCAGCACGGCTTGCCGGCGGGGGCGATTTCAGAGACGCCGTCGTCCGAATGCGGCCCAGACCAAGCGCGCTCCTACGGGAGTGAGGTGAACCCGCCCGTAGCAGTCCGGCTTGCCGGCGTCGGCGATTTTGAAGACGCTGACGCCGGCAAGCCGGACTGCTACGAGACGGTGGTATGTTTTAGATTTTGATTTTGATCTTTGTGCGCGATGGCACAGGCGACACAGGGCGCGACGTTAAGGCGCCAGGCCGAGCGCAGGCGTCGTGTAGGGGGATGAGCGGCATGGATGCCGCGAAAGCCGTGCGGGCCAGGGATGGCCCATCACGGCGTGCCCCCGGAACGGCGCCGGAGGGAGGGAACCGAGACGAAGTCGCGGCCTAGCCTGTCGCAAATGGTTTGGTGACTTTGCCGAAACAAAGTCACCCGCCGTAAGGGCGGAAAGCTGACTCCGAGTCGACATCACAAACGGATATGCTCACAAACCGCCGAACCACAGCTCGCATAAAGCCGCAGCCGCAACGATCAATAATTCAACTCAGCCCGCTTGAGATACATCCCATTTGGCCCCGACGCGATGCGATATTTCAACACATCCCCCGCATTGATACGCAGCCGCGTATTGTTCTGCGCCTCGATCCCCGGCAAGCACCCCGGCGCCTGCCCTGGCAACACCCGCAGGCGCACCGACAGATCACCCGCCGGCAGGTTGAACGAACGCGACTCTTCCTGAAACAGCCGACCTACCAGTTGATCCTGCATGTAAATGCCAATCTCACAGGACGTCGCAACTTCCAGCCGCTCGCGAGAAATAATGAGCACCCCATAATCCTGATCGGCCTGTGCCCAGGATGCGCAGGCCACCAGACCGATAAAACCTGCAATGCGAAAGGCTGACCAGCCCATGGCCGATGTCTCCTGATGTACGTTGATGAAACACTTTGGCTCAGCTTTCCATGGAATACCAGCCCGGCAGAAACGCCACAAACTTGACCTTGCCATGGTGGGAAGGTGGAAGATCACGACATCTGGTCACATTTCTTCCAGCGAGGAGTCATCCGATGCAAACATTCAACGTTCAAGGCATGACCTGCGGCCACTGCGTTCGTGCGGTCACCAATGCAATCAAGGGCGAAGATCCGGCGGCAGAAGTGCAGGTCGATCTACCCAAGGGCGAGGTCGCGGTGCAGAGTCGGTTGGCGGCGGAGCAGCTGATTGGGTTGATCGAGGAAGAGGGCTACAGCGCCAAGCTGGTTTAGCGGGTTCTGCCCGGAGGGCGGAGCTGGCTTGCCTGCGATCTGGCGCGAAGCGGCAGTAAAATTGCCCACCGCGTTGCTCCAGACATATTGCAGTCACCAGTTTGGCTGCCGGTTCCCGGCAGATCGCAGGCAAGCCAGCTCCCACGGCCTTCGGCCAGAATCAAAAGCGGTTCGAGTCAATAGTGATACCACTTCAACTCAAGCATCACCTCGTTCACCGGTGAACTCATCTGGCTGAAATCGCGCTGTGCACTGAGACGCACGCCCAGGTTGCGCGACAATTCCCACTGCTGATTCAGACTGATCGTGCGACGCACCTCGCCGTTGATGAAGTAGTCACCCTTTGTTTCCAGGCTAAAATTGCCCAGTGGATTGCGCCACAGCACGCCGGTGTTGAAGCCTGCTGCCGGTGAGACGAGGGCCGAGAAATCATTGTTATGCTCCACCCGCACCGTGCCCAGCGCGAAGCCCAGCACGTCGTCGCCCAGCTTCCAGGTGCCGCCTGCGCCGCCGTTGACGTGGCTGACCAGGTTCTCGTCGCCATGTTTGCCCAGCACTCGCTCAAGGCCACCAGCCACTTGCCATGACCAAGGCTTGAGCAGCTCATTGCGCGGGGTCAGCGAACGAATGGTTGCCAGGTCCAGCCGCTGCACTTGCCAGTGGCTGTCTTCGTACTGGCGAAGCTTGAGCTGCAGGATTTCAATCTGCGCGCCCAGCGGGAAGCCATAGGCGTTGTCGTTGAGGTCGTGATAGGCCATGCGCAGACCATATTCGGCAAATGCCTTGTCATCGCGGGTGCCGACGCCCAGTTGCCAGGTGCGCGACTCATGGCCGTCTTCGGGCAAACCGGGGCGCTCGATCTCAAGCGCCGGCGGCGGGTTGGTGCTGATGGCGCGCAGCAGGTCATAACTGCGCTGCGAACGCGCAGGGTCGCGCTCCTCGCCATTGGCGCGATAACGCTCAAGGCGATAGGCCGCGTCCTGAATCAACGCCCGGCGCTCCTTCGGCAGTGCGGCGTAATCGGGGCTCTGCATCTGCTTCTGATCGGCGCTGACTTTCAGCACCTGTTGCTTCTCATCGTGGCTCAAGGGCTCTGCGCGGCTGAGCAGTTCACGCTCCTTGGACGGCCGATAGTTGATCGTCTCGACCAGCCCCGCGTCCTTGACTGCGCGCACGGTGTCGGTGGGAATGGCGGTCAGGCGAAACTGCGGCGTCAGGTCCAGGCTCGGGCGCGCCACTTGAAGCAGTTCGAGCAGGCGGTAGGAGCAGTTTTCGTCAAAGAAGAAGTAGCCGAAGCGAATCTGCTTGAGTTCCCACACGTGCTCGACCATGCGCCGGGTTTCTTCCGGCGTCAGGTTCAGGCGGTACTCCCACAGGTCGCGGTTTTCCAGACTGCTGTATTCGGAAAGCTTGTCCTGATAAGGCACCAGGGCGAACAGGCCGGGGTAGCCGCCCATCAAGCCTTTCCAGGCGTAGAGAATACTGTTGTCGGAGCCTTCGATGTAGGCGCCGAAGTTGATCGCGTAGCTGAGCAGGGCGGTCTTGTTGGCCTGCACGTCAGCCTGGTCGATGCGCAGCAGGGTGTGGCCAAACATCGACGAGGGGCTGTTGAGGTAGGCCGCAGGGAAGATCATCACCGTGCTGTCCGGCGCTACGTCGGCAAACCACTTGTTGAATTCCTTGCAATCGACGGCAGGCAGGTCGGTCAGTTTCAGCTCGTCGCGCAGGTAGCGGGTGCGGGAAGGGTAGACGCATTGCGGATGTGCATCTTCCTGCCCTGCCACCACGGGGCGGTAGATCGCCTCAAGGGTCGCGGCCAGTTCGGCCTTGGGGTCATGGGCGCCGTCTTTGGCGAGGAAGAATTTGGCATCGTCCACATAGCTGCGCCAGCCACCGAGCTTGCCGGCTTCGTAATGTCCGATGGCAATCCAGAATCTGGATGAGGCCAGTTGCTGCAAACGATCTTGGTCGACTTGCGGTGTGGCAGACAGCGGGGCACAGACACAGAGCGCCAGCCAGGCGAGGCGTTTGAGCATAGATTGGCAACTAGTCAGAGGGGATCGGAAGCGGTGAATACCTGCCCCCTCGAAAGAGGGCAGGTTGTAGCGACTTTAGGCCTGGGTTGCGTATTTGGCCAGAGCCGGGTCGTTCTTCAGCACGTCGAGGGTGTTGGTGTGTACGTCCTCGGCAGTAGCGTCAGCCTTGTTGAAGATCTGTTGATAATGGTCATGGGTGACTGCAGCGAAACGGGCACGATCCTGCGGTGCCACGCCGAGTACGACTGCGTAGGTGGTGAGCGCTTCGCCCTGGCCCATGGCCATGTCTTTGGAAAGCTCATCCATCATGCCATTCATGGCCAGCCAGGACTTGCCGCCGTAGGTCAGCGCAGCGTTGGTGGAGCAGCCGTTGGTGCCGGAGGTCATGCCGAAAGTGGCGTTACCGGAGGTGCCGTTGGTGGTGGAAGCGAGGAAGTGTGCCGGGGTGCCGCGCTGCCCTTCGAACAGCATGTTGCCCCAACCGCAGTCTGGACCGCCGGGAGCTTGAGCCATGGCGTTGATGGACACAGCGGCAAAGAGAGTACCAAGAAGAATCCGTTTCATAGCTTTAGTCTCTGTTGTTTCAACCAAGGGTCGGATCCTGGCCGAAAATGGCGCCAGGGGGGGCCGGTTTATTAAATTGTTACCGGCCGCGCAGGTTGGAGTTTAGGCAGGATCTGAACGTTCCGTGATTTATTGCGTTTTGTTGTATGCAGACCGCGTCTTAAAAGGCTGTGGGAAGGTTCATCAAGCTAAAACATATTCAGGTGTTTCCTTCCTTGCCAGTCTGGTGCGCCGAGCGCCAGAATGCCCCCATCTGCCCCGCCTGATGTAAGGATGTCCGATGCCCGATTCTGTAGCTGCCAGCCTGCGACTTGCGCCTGAGGCGCTGACCCGTCCCTTCTCTGCTGAACAGTTCAGCTTCACGACAACCAACGATCTGGAACCTTTTCGCGGCGTGCTCGGTCAGGAACGAGCGGTCGAGGCCCTGCAATTCGGGGTGGCGATGCCACGCCCCGGCTACAACGTGTTCGTCATGGGCGAGCCAGGCACCGGTCGCTTCTCGTTCGTCAAACGCTACCTCAAGGCCGAGGGCAAGCGCATGCAGACCCCGTCGGACTGGGTCTACGTCAACAACTTCGACGAGCCCCGCGAGCCTCGCGCCGTGGAGCTGCCGCCGGGCAGCGCCAGTTCGTTCATCATCGACATCAACGGATTGGTCGACAACCTGCTGTCGACTTTTCCTGCTGTGTTCGAGCACCCGTCCTACCAGCAGAAGAAAAGCGCCATCGACCGGGCGTTCAATCAACGCTATGACCGCGCACTGGATGTGATCGAGCGCCTTGCGCTGGAAAAAGACATCGCGCTGTACCGCGACAGCACCAACATTGCCTTCACTCCAATGCTCGACGGCAAGGCGCTGGACGAGGCCGAGTTCTCGCAACTACCGGAAGCCGATCGCGAGCGTTTCCACACCGATATTTCGGCGCTGGAAGAACGCCTGAACGAGGAACTCGCCAGCCTGCCGCAGTGGAAGCGCGAGTCCAACAACCAGATGCGTCAACTGAACGAAGAGACCATCACCCTGGCCTTGCAGCCGCTGCTGGCGCCGTTGTCCGAGCAATACGCCGAGAACGCGGCGGTGTGCGCGTACTTGCAGGCGGTACAGGTCAACCTGTTGAAAACCGTGGTCGAGCAACTGGTCGATGACAGCAAGACCGACGCCCAGGCGCGCAAACTGCTCGAAGAGCAATACTGCCCAAGCCTGGTGGTGGGCCACTCGGCCAGTGGCGGGGCGCCGGTGGTGTTCGAGCCGCACCCGACCTACGACAACCTGTTCGGCCGCATCGAATACAGCACCGACCAGGGCGCGCTGTACACCACCTACCGTCAGTTGCGTCCCGGCGCGTTTCATCGGGCCAACGGCGGCTTCCTGATTCTGGAAGCCGAGAAGATGCTCAGCGAGCCGTTCGTGTGGGACGCCCTCAAGCGCTCCCTGCAATCGCGCAAGCTGAAAATGGAATCGCCGCTGGGCGAGCTGGGCCGCATCGCGACCGTGACCCTGACTCCGCAGACCATCCCGTTGCAGGTCAAGGTCATCATCATCGGTGCGCGGTCGTTGTACTACACGCTGCAGGACCTGGATCCGGACTTCCAGGAGATGTTCCGGGTGCTGGTGGATTTCGACGAAGACATTCCGATGGTCGACGAGAGCCTGGAGCAGTTCGCCCAGCTGCTCAAGACGCGCACCTCCGAGGAAGGCATGGCGCCGCTGACCGCCGATGCGGTGGCGCGCCTGGCGACTTACAGCGCTCGTTTGGCCGAGCATCAGGGGCGGTTGTCGGCGCGTATTGGTGATCTATTCCAGTTGGTCAGCGAGGCGGATTTCATTCGCAGCCTGGCCAACGACGAACGCACTGACGCCGGCCACATCGAGCGCGCGCTCAAGGCCAAGGCCACGCGTACCGGTCGCGTCTCGGCGCGGATTCTGGACGACATGCTCGCCGGCATCATCCTCATAGACACGGCAGGCGCTGCTGTCGGCAAGTGCAACGGCCTGACGGTGCTGGAAGTCGGCGACTCGGCGTTCGGTGTGCCGGCGCGGATTTCCGCCACGGTCTATCCGGGCGGCAGCGGCATCGTCGACATCGAGCGCGAGGTCAACCTCGGCCAGCCGATTCACTCCAAGGGCGTGATGATCCTCACCGGCTACCTGGGCAGCCGTTATGCGCAGGAATTCCCGTTGGCGATTTCCGCGAGCATCGCCCTGGAGCAGTCCTACGGTTACGTGGACGGTGACAGCGCCTCGCTCGGCGAGGTGTGCACGCTGATCTCGGCCCTGTCGAAAACGCCGCTCAAGCAGTGTTTCGCGATCACCGGCTCCATCAACCAGTTTGGTGAAGTGCAGGCGGTGGGCGGGGTCAACGAGAAGATCGAAGGCTTCTTCAGGCTCTGCGAAGCCCGCGGCCTGACCGGCGATCAGGGCGCGATCATCCCGCAGGCCAACGTGGCGACCCTGATGCTCGATGAGCGCGTGCTGCAAGCGGTGCGCGCCGGGCAGTTCCACGTGTACGCCGTGCGTCAGGTGGACGAGGCCCTCAGTCTGCTGGTGGGCGAAGCCGTTGGCGAGGTGGACGAGGAAGGCCAGTTCCCGGAAAACTCGGTCAATGGCCGGGTAGTGGATCGCCTGCGCGACATCTCCGAAATGCTCAGCGACGAGGACCTCAAAGAGCTCGAAAAAGAGGCGCCACAATTACAGCCCGAACTGAAAAGTTGAGTGTTTGACGTCAACTAAAAAGGGCGCCTGATGGCCAAATGACCATTCGGCGCCCTTTTTTGTTTTCACTCTTTTCCTTGGGGGTATTTGTTCGTTATTGTCGCGTTACAGCAGTTGTCAAATGGACTGACGCGTTTCCTGGCCTGTTCCTGGAAATGAATACTGCAATCAATGAGGAGCTCGCCATGCCGCGCAGCCTCTGTCTTACTCGCCAATGCCTGGGTCTGGTGACCCGTATCGAATGTGTGATTCGCCCTCTGTCTGGTGACAACGGTATGTGGACTCTGTTGTTTGCCGCCGGGATGTCCGGGGAACAGCCTTCCGCGCTAAAAGCCCAAGGCCCGTTTCACGGTCCGGTCGCTGCCGAGTCGGTGCTTGACGCGATTGCAGAAAGCCTCGCGCTGCATGGTTACCAGACCGCCGAAGAGATACCGATCTGGAGCCTGCACCTGCAAGGCGAGCTGCGACGGATCAACGGCTCAACCCACAATCAGCGAACCTCCCCCGCCCACTGAGAACTTGCCTCGGCGAAGGCCACGTCTGTTATTCCTGCACGGCAGGGCTTTAGCGTGGAATTCGTCGAGTACTGGATCAGTCTTCCTCTCAAGTTAATTGTTTCAAGTCTTGTCGCGAGCGCTTGTGTGTCACGGCCTTCGCCCTATACTCGCGGGCTTTCAATCAAGTGTGAGTTTCAATGGAACGTCTTATCGAAAATGCCATGTACGCGTCGCGCTGGTTGCTGGCGCCGATCTACATTGGTCTGTCGCTGGGCCTGCTGGCGTTGGCGCTGAAGTTTTTTCAGGAAATCTTCCACGTCATCCCCAACGTGTTCGCGCTGGCCGAATCGGACCTGATCCTGGTGCTGCTGTCGCTGATCGACATGGCGCTGGTGGGCGGCCTGCTGGTGATGGTGATGATCTCCGGCTACGAAAACTTCGTCTCGGAACTGAACATCGACGAGGGCAAGGAGAAGCTCAGCTGGCTGGGCAAGATGGACTCTTCGTCGCTGAAAATGAAGGTCGCGGCCTCTATCGTCGCCATTTCGTCCATCCATCTGCTGCGGGTGTTCATGGACGCCAAGAACATCGAGCCGCAATACCTGATGTGGTACGTGATTATCCACATGACCTTCGTGGTCTCGGCGTTTGCGATGGGCTACCTGGACAAGCTGACCAAGCATTGAGCCTGAATGGCCACCACCCTGTGGGAGCGAATTCATTCGCGATGCGGTGGTGCATCCGGCAGATCTGCATCGGATGTACTGGCCTCTCGCGAATGAATTCGCTCCCACAGGCGTTATCCGTGCCTGAACAAAAAATGACCAGCGGCACCGCCTGCTCCTTGATCTACGGCCAGACTGGGCGAAACTTGTAGTTCGCTCACAGACGTCCGAGATCAACGAGGGTCCTCTCATGAATCTGCAGGAACTCACCGCCCACGCCAGCGCAGGGCATATCGACGAGCTGAATCTGATCTCCATGGAAGGCGGCATTTACCTGCTCGAAGCGCGAATGCACGGCGCAGCGCACCCCTTGAACGATGCCAGCGGCAAGACCTTGCACTTGCGTTCGGTCGAGCACGCACGGGATGTGCTGCACTCGATCACCCCGATGCCGTTCAATCTGGTTCACGCTGTGGTGCACGACGAGATGTGCGGTATGCGCGATGACGAAGAGCAGACCGTCCGGGTGCCGATGTCGATTCGTTCGGCCTGGTAGTCATTACCTCCGTTTTCAGCTTGTGCTAGGCTGCTCGGCCTTTTAGTTCAGGGCGCCTGCGGGTGCCCTCAAGCGGAGCAGCACAATGTCCGAAGTCAATCTGTCCACCGACGAAACCTGCGTCAGCTACGGCATTGGTCGTCAGCTCGGCGACCAACTGCGTGACAACCCGCCACCGGGTGTCAGCCTGGATGCCATCCTCGCCGGCCTGACCGATGCATTCGGCGGTATCCCGAGCCGCGTCAGCCAGGAAGAAATGGCTGCAAGCTTCAAAGTCATCCGCGAAATCATGCAGGCAGAGGCCGCCGCCAAGGCCGAAGCCGCTGCCGGTGCTGGCAAAGAGTACCTGGCCGAAAACGCCAAGCGTGAAGGCGTGACCACCCTGGCCTCGGGCCTGCAGTACGAAGTCATCACTTCCGGCGAAGGCGCTCAGCCAGACCGCGAAAGCAACGTGCGCACCCACTACCACGGCATGCTGATCGACGGCACCGTGTTCGACAGCTCCTACGATCGTGGCGAGCCTGCCGAATTCCCGGTCGGCGGCGTGATCGCCGGCTGGACCGAAGCCTTGCAACTGATGAAGGCCGGCAGCAAATGGCGCCTGCACGTTCCTAGCGAGCTGGCCTACGGCGCGCAAGGCGTTGGCAGCATCCCGCCGCACAGCGTGCTGGTTTTCGATGTAGAGCTGCTCGACGTTCTGTAAGGCAGCCGCAAGCTTCAAGTTGTCAGCTGCAAGTTAAAAGCGGCGCGTCGTTGACTGGCCTTGATCGTTGAGTCAGCGACGAGCAGCTTGAGGCTTGTGGCTTGCAGCTTGGAGCTGCTTTCAATGTAGCTCGCATGCCGGGCGCAACGCTCGGGCGTAGCAGAACAGGAACAGGCTGCGCACCATCTCTTTTTGCACACCCGGCTCCGATGAGCTGAGGCTGTGGACGTCCAGGTCGCCCTGGTCGCGCAATTCATCCAGAGCATCTTCCTCCAGCACGGCACAGACCTCACCGGTTTCACGGTGCAGGATGCGCAGGTAGGGGTGTGGGCGATCCAGCCACGCATCGATCAGGTAAGTCATGTTCGTTCTCCTTGAAAGGCTTTCAATGAGAATAATTCTTATCTGAGGAATAGCAAGGGTCTACTTGAGATTAATTCGCATTTTGCATGTGGCGGTAGTGCCGTTCGTAGCAGTCCGGCTTGCCGGCGATAGCGATTTCGAGGGTGTCGACGCCGGCGAGCCGGACTGCTACGGTGCGGTGGTGTTGCGAGAGACAAAAAAGCCCGTCACGTGGACGGGCTTTCGGTCGCGCAGGGCGCGTATCAGTGCGTGCGGGCGACTGCGAACTCGCTCAGCTCGATCAATGCGTCGCGGTATTCGCTGGCTGGCAGGGCGTCCAGGCAAGCGATGGCGCGGGCAGCGTAGTCGCGGGCCAGCTTGGCGGTATAGTCCAGGGAGCCGGACTGCTCGACCGCTTCGCGGATGCTCTCCAGATCTTCCAGGCCGCCTTTCTGAATCGCCTTGCGCACCAGGGCAGCCTGTTCGGCCGTGCCTTCACGCATGGTGTAGATCAGCGGCAGGGTAGGTTTGCCTTCTGCAAGGTCGTCACCGATGTTCTTGCCCATGGTCTCGGCGTCGCCGCGGTAGTCCAGTAGGTCATCGACCAGTTGGAACGCGATACCCAGGTGATCGCCAAAGGTGCGCAGTGCTTCGCTCTGCACTTCGTTGGCCTGGGCCAGGGCGGCGGCGCTGTGGGTCGAGGCTTCGAACAGCATGGCTGTCTTGCCGCGAATCACTTCCATGTAGGTTTCTTCGGTGGTGCTGGCGTCGCGAACCTTGGACAGCTGCAGCACTTCGCCTTCGGCAATGACGCGGGTGGCCTTGGAGAGGATCTTCATGACCGGCATCGAGCCCAGCTCGACCATCATCTCGAAGGAGCGCGAGTAGAGGAAGTCACCGACCAGCACGCTTGGCGCGTTGCCCCACATGGCGTTGGCGGTCGAGCGGCCACGGCGCATGCCGGACATGTCGACGACGTCGTCGTGCAGCAGGGTCGCGGTGTGCAGGAATTCGATGGTCGCCGCCAGCAGGCGCAGATCGTCGCCGCCATGGCCCAGTGCCTTGCCGCACAGCAGCACGAGCAGGGGACGCAGGCGCTTGCCACCGGCGGAAGTGATGTAATCGCCGATTTTCGAGACCAGCGGCACGCGCGACGTCAGCTGCTTCTTGATAATGTGATCGACGGCTGTAAAGTCGTCAGCCACAGCGCGATAGAAGGCTTGAGGTTGCATCTGCGAGGCGTGCTCCATAAGGGTTGCGCGGCATGCTAGGTGGCAGGCCCCACCCTGTCAAGGCGTGACGTAACGCCCCTTGCAAGGCGTTCGCCGCTTGCGTACAATCGCGCACCCTAACTTTCCTGGGCAGCACCTGCCTTACGCAATTGCATGACCGGCCTTTCCAGCCCCATGCAGCCATGCCAGCCGATACTCTTCTTATAAAGAGCTGGGTGAGCAGGATTTTCGGAGATATACCATGTCGTACGCAGTAATCGTTACTGGTGGCAAGCAGTACAAAGTCGCCCCAGGTGAATACCTGAAAATTGAAAAACTGGAAGTCGCCACCGGCGAAACCGTTACTTTTGACCGCGTTCTGTTGGTTGCCAACGGTGACGACGTCAACATCGGTGCTCCAGTTGTCGCCGGCGCTACCGTTGTGGCTGAAGTGATCTCCCAAGGTCGTCACGATAAAGTCCGCATCATCAAGTTCCGCCGTCGTAAGCACCACATGAAGCGTATGGGCCACCGCCAGTGGTTCACCGAGATCAAAATCACCGGTATCCAGGGCTGATTTTCAGCCTGATACCCTAATAGGAGTATTGAACTCATGGCACACAAAAAAGCTGGTGGTAGTACCCGTAACGGTCGCGACTCAGAAGCCAAACGCCTTGGCGTGAAGATGTATGGCGGCCAGGTAATCGTTCCGGGCAACATCATCGTGCGTCAGCGCGGCACCCAATTCCACGCTGGCTACGGCGTTGGCATGGGCAAGGATCACACCCTGTTCGCTAAAGTCGAAGGCGTGATCAAGTTCCAGGTTAAAGGCGCCTTCGGTCGTCGCTATGTAAGCATCGTGCCAAAGACTGAAGTCGCGGCATAATCTTGCTTTAGCAACAAAAGGCCCTGTCGTTGACAGGGCTTTTTTGTTTGTAGCAGTCTCGGTTTGGTGAGTCTCTTGCAAAGCTGTTTGTGTGGGCCGTTGTGGTGTGAGGCGCTGGTTTCTGATCGGTATCGCAACGCTCATCTTTGCAAGAGCCTTATGAATTTATGTTGTTTGCTCGTCTTTGTGACGGGAGGCGTGCGTTATGAAATTTGTTGATGAAGTATCCATTCGGGTGAAGGCCGGTGACGGCGGCAACGGTTGCATGAGCTTCCGTCGCGAAAAATTCATCGAAAACGGTGGTCCCAACGGCGGTGACGGTGGTGATGGCGGCTCGATCTATATGGTCGCCGACGAAAACCTCAACACCCTGGTCGACTACCGCTACACCCGCCACTTTGACGCCGAGCGTGGTTCCAACGGTGGCAGCACCGATTGCACCGGCCGCAAAGGTGAAGACCTGGTGCTGCGCGTACCGGTCGGTACCACGGTGATCGACGCCAGCACCCAGGAAATCATTGGCGACCTGACCAAAGCCGGTCAGCGTCTGATGGTGGTGCAGGGTGGTTGGCATGGTCTGGGCAACACCCGTTTCAAATCCAGTACCAACCGCGCGCCGCGCCAGACTACGCCAGGCAAGCCGGGCGAGCAGCGTGACCTGAAGCTCGAAATGAAAGTACTGGCGGACGTCGGTCTGCTGGGCTTGCCGAATGCTGGCAAGAGCACCTTCATCCGTTCGGTTTCGGCCGCCAAGCCAAAGGTTGCGGACTATCCGTTCACCACGCTGGTGCCAAACCTGGGCGTGGTCAGTGTCGACCGCTGGAAGAGCTTTGTCATCGCCGACATTCCCGGCCTGATCGAAGGTGCTTCCGACGGCGCGGGCCTGGGCATTCGCTTCCTCAAGCACCTGGCGCGTACTCGCCTGCTGCTGCACCTCGTCGACATGGCGCCGCTGGATGAAAGTGATCCGGCCGATGCCGCCGAAGTGATCGTCAACGAGCTGCTCAAGTTCAGCCCGGCGTTGACTGATCGCGATCGCTGGCTGGTTCTGAACAAGTGCGACATGCTGCCGGAAGAAGAGCACGAAGCGATCAAGCAGCGGATTATCGAGCGTCTGAACTGGGAAGGTCCGGTCTACACGATCTCGGCGATTTCCAAGCTGGGCACCGAGCGCATCAGCCACGACATCATGCGTTATCTTGAAGATCGCGCCGATCGCCTGGCCAATGACCCGGCCTACGCCGAAGAACTGGCCGAGCTGGATCAGCGTATCGAAGATGAAGCCCGTGCCCAGTTGCAGGCGCTGGACGATGCCCGTGCCCTGCGTCGCAGCGGCGTGAAGAGCGTGCATGACATCGGCGATGACGATGATTGGGATGAAGATGATGTGGACGATGAAGATGGTCCGGAAATCATTTACGTCCGTGAGTGATCGAGTGAAGTAAACTACAGCGCCGCTCCCAGAGCGGCGTTTTAGTATCTTGGATTTGTACTTTCTGGCTTAAGGTTGAAAGATCATGCGGAGCAAGGTGACAGGTGCCCAGCGTTGGGTTGTGAAGATCGGAAGTGCGCTGCTGACAGCGGACGGCAAGGGTCTTGATCGCAACGCGATGGGTGTTTGGGTCGAGCAGATGGTGGCGCTGCATGAAGCGGGCGTCGAACTGGTTCTGGTTTCTTCCGGTGCGGTGGCCGCCGGTATGAGTCGACTGGGCTGGGCTGCGCGACCGAGTGCCATGCATGAGCTTCAGGCAGCGGCGGCGATTGGCCAGATGGGCCTGGTGCAGGCCTGGGAGTCGAGTTTTGCCGAGCATGGCCGGCACACCGCGCAAATTCTGCTGACTCACGACGACTTGTCCGACCGCAAGCGCTACCTCAATGCCCGCAGTACGCTGCGCACGCTGGTCGAGCTGGGTGTGGTGCCGGTCATCAACGAAAACGACACGGTGGTCACCGACGAAATCCGTTTCGGCGACAACGACACGCTGGCGGCGTTGGTGGCCAACCTGGTCGAGGCTGATCTGTTGGTGATCCTGACGGACCGCGACGGCATGTTCGACGCCGATCCGCGCAATAACCCGGAAGCGCAGTTGATCTACGAAGCCCGTGCCGATGATCCGGCGCTGGATGCTGTCGCAGGTGGCACTGGCGGTGCGCTGGGGCGTGGCGGTATGCAGACCAAGCTGCGTGCGGCGCGCCTGGCGGCCCGTTCGGGTGCGCACACAGTGATCGTCGGCGGTCGTATCGAGCGCGTGCTGGCGCGCCTCAAGGCCGGTGAGCGGCTGGGTACGTTGCTGTCGCCTGAACGCGGCATGCTGGCGGCACGCAAGCAGTGGCTGGCAGGGCATCTTCAGACTCGCGGCACGCTTGTGCTGGATGATGGCGCGGTCAAGGCGCTGACCGAAAGCAACAAAAGCCTGCTGCCTGTGGGTGTAAAAGTGGTCCAGGGCAGTTTCCGGCGCGGCGAGATGGTGGTGTGCGTGGCGGCGGACGGTCGCGAGATCGCCCGGGGCTTGAGCAACTACAGCGCCCTTGAGGCGCAGAAGATCATCGGCCAACCCTCTGACGCCATCGTCAAGGAGTTGGGCTACATGGCCGAGCCCGAGCTGGTGCACCGCGACAACCTGATTCTGGTCTGATTCTTTATTAAAGGAAGCTGCAATGCGAATCGTGAAAGGGATAGTGGGCGCGCTGCTGATGCTGCCTTTGCTGGCGTCGGCCGAAGAAATTGGTCAGGTGTCGACGGTGTTCAAAATCGTCGGCCCCAATGACCGGATCGTGGTCGAGGCGTTCGATGACCCCAAGGTCGATGGTGTGACCTGCTACCTGTCTCGCGCCAAGACCGGCGGCCTGAAGGGCGGGTTGGGGTTGGCGGAAGACCGTGCCGAGGCGTCCATTGCCTGTCGCCAGGTCGGGCCGATTCACTTCAAGGGTGAGTTGAAGGATGGCGACGAGGTGTTCAAGGAGCGCACCTCGCTGGTGTTCAAGACCATGCAGGTGGTGCGTTTCCTGGACAAGAAGCGCAATACGCTGGTGTATCTGGTGTACAGCGACCGTGTGATCGAGGGCAGCCCGCAGAATGCGGTGACGGCGATTCCGATCTTGCCGTGGGCGCCTGCGCCGGCGCCTTGATTGGGTGAGGAGTTGGGTGGGGGTGGTCGAGGGGTTGGCTTGGGATTGTTACTTTGATGCCCTTCGGGCCTTTCGCGGGCGAGCCCGCTCCCACATTTGTTGCAACGTGCCAATGACTATTAGAGCGCGCCGAGCCCTCGTAGCAGTCCGGCTTGCCGGCGTCGGCGGTTTCAAAATCCATGACGCCGGCAAGCTGGACTGCTACGGGTCAAATCGCGGGCAATAAAAAACCGACCCTAGGGTCGGTTTTTTAATAAGCGGTCGCTTAGGCTGCTGCTTGGTTCAGAGCCTTGACGTGACCGTTCAGGCGGCTCTTATGACGAGCGGCCTTGTTCTTGTGGATGATGCCTTTATCGGCCATACGGTCGATAACTGGCACAGCCAGAACATAAGCGGCTTGCGCTTTGGCAGCGTCTTTAGCGTCGATGGCCTTGACTACGTTCTTGATGTAGGTACGAACCATGGAACGCAGGCTGGCGTTGTGGCTGCGACGCTTCTCAGCCTGTTTTGCACGTTTTTTGGCGGAAGGTGAGTTGGCCACCGTCGAGCTCCTCGAAAGACTTGGGAAATAGCTAACAAAATAGGCCGCGAATCATGCCGATGAGTTTGATGCTTGTCAAGGGCGGATGATGCGTTCCGCTGAGTGGTCGCCGTGTGATGCCAGGGTGATTTCTTTCCGGCGTACGACCTGTAAACTCGCGGGTTTTGGCTCAGTGCTGTTTTGCGGCGCGGAGTATCGCATAAATGGACAGCGCTTACGCGCATCCTTTGGTCGGGCGCACACACTTTAGATGAATCTACTCAAATCGCTTGCCGCCGTAAGCTCTATCACGATGCTTTCGCGGGTCCTGGGTTTTATCCGCGACACGATCATCGCCCGGGCTTTCGGGGCCGGAATGGCAACGGATGCCTTCTTCATCGCATTCAAACTGCCCAACCTGTTGCGCCGGATTTTCGCCGAGGGCGCCTTCTCCCAGGCCTTCGTGCCGATCCTGGCTGAATATAAAAGCCAGCAGGGCGAGGAAGCCACCCGCACCTTTGTCGCATACGTCACTGGCCTGCTGACGCTGGCCCTGGCGCTGGTCACGGTGCTGGGCATCGTCTTCGCGCCGTGGGTGATCTGGGCGACCGCGCCGGGCTTTGCCGATACGCCGGAAAAATTCCAGCTGACCTCCGATCTGCTGCGCGTGACCTTTCCTTATATATTGCTCATCTCGCTGTCATCGCTGGCGGGGGCGATCCTCAACACCTGGAACCGCTTCTCGGTGCCAGCCTTCGTGCCGACACTGCTTAACCTGTCGATGATTGTGTTCGCGCTGTTCCTCACGCCGTATTTCCATCCGCCGGTCATGGCACTGGGTTGGGCGGTGCTGGCGGGCGGTTTGCTGCAATTGCTCTATCAGCTGCCGCATTTGAAGAAGATCGGCATGCTGGTTCTGCCGCGCCTCAATCTTCGCGACACCGGTGTGTGGCGCGTGATGAAACAGATGCTGCCCGCGATGCTCGGCGTGTCGGTCAGCCAGATTTCGCTGATCATCAACACCATCTTTGCCTCGTTCCTGGTGGCCGGCTCGGTGTCCTGGATGTACTACGCCGACCGCTTGATGGAGTTGCCGTCGGGTGTGCTGGGTGTCGCGCTGGGGACGATCCTGCTGCCGATCCTGTCGAAAACCTACGCCAGCAAGGACCGCCATGAATATTCGCGCATCCTCGATTGGGGGCTGCGGTTGTGTTTCGTGCTGGTGCTGCCCTGCACGCTGGCGCTGGGGCTGCTGGCTGAGCCGTTGACCGTGGCGCTTTTCCAGTACGGCAAGTTCGACGGCCATGACGCGCTCATGACCCAGCGGGCATTGATTGGTTACGCAGTGGGGCTGTTGGGTATCATTGTGGTCAAGGTGCTCGCGCCCGGCTTCTATGCGCAGCAGAACATCCGCACGCCGGTGAAGATCGCAATCTTCACCCTGGTCGTGACCCAGGCGTTCAACGTGCTGTTCGTGTTCGGCATCCAGCTGGCCCATGCTGGCCTTGCGCTGGCGATCAGCATGGGGGCCTGCCTCAATGGCCTGCTGCTGTTCTGGCAGTTGCGCAAGCAGGACCTGTTCCAGCCGCAGCCGGGCTGGCCGATGTTCCTCATCAAGCTGCTGGTTGCGGTGTCGGTGATGTCGGCGGTGCTGCTGGGCCTGATGCATGTTATGCCGGCCTGGTCGGATGGCCAGATGCTCGATCGCTTCATTCGTCTGGGCGGGTTGGTGATCGCCGGTGTCGTTGTGTATTTCGGCATGTTGCTGCTGTTGGGCTTCCGCCTGAAAGACTTCGCCCGCAAGGCGATCCTGTAGGATCAGTCGTCGGTTTATGCCGGTTAACGTCGATTGTTGCGTTTTGCCTGGGTGTGTCGCCTGTCGTTGAGGGCGGTGTGTGGTTATAATCGGCCACTTTATGAGCAAGAAGCGCGTTATGCAGCTGGTTCGAGGTCTTCACAACCTGCGCCCCCAGCATCGGGGCTGCGTCGCCACCATTGGCAACTTCGACGGGGTTCACCGTGGCCACCAGGCTATCCTGGCGCGTCTGCGTGAGCGTGCCGTGGAGCTGGGCCTGCCCAGTTGCGTGGTGATTTTCGAGCCGCAACCTCGGGAGTTCTTTGCGCCAGAGACCGCTCCGGCACGCCTGGCCCGGTTGCGCGACAAGATCGACCTGCTGGCCGCCGAAGGCATCGACCTGGTGCTCTGCCTGACCTTCAATCTGCAGTTGAGCAAGCTACGGGCCACCGAATTCGTCGATACCGTACTGATCGATGGCCTGGGTGTGAAACATCTGGAGGTCGGCGACGATTTCCGGTTCGGCTGTGACCGGATCGGCGATTTCGACTTCCTGCAAAAGGTCGGCGCCGAAAAGGGCTTTACCGTTGAAGCCGCACAAACCGTCGAAATCGACGGCGTGCGCGTCAGCAGCACCAAGGTGCGAAATGCCCTGGCCGCCGCGGACTTCACCCTGGCCGAGCATCTGCTGGGCCGTCCGTTCGAGATATCCGGCCGTGTGCTGCACGGTCAGAAGCTGGCGCGACAGTTGGGCACGCCCACTGCCAACGTGCAGCTCAAGCGTCGTCGCGTGCCCTTGACCGGTGTCTATCTGGTCAGCGCCGAGATCGACGGCAAGGTCTGGCCAGGCGTCGCCAACATCGGCGTGCGACCGACCGTGGCGGGGGATGGACGTCCGCACCTTGAAATACATCTTCTGGATTTTGCCGGTGATATCTATGGCCGGCGTTTGACGGTGGTGTTCCACCAAAAGCTGCGCGATGAGCAGCGATTTGCCTCCCTGGAGGCGCTCAAGACGGCGATCGATGCGGATGTCGCTGCCGCCCGTGCCCATTGGCATGGCTAACCGCTACCTACAGAGCCTGAAATGACCGATTACAAAGCCACGCTTAATCTTCCGGACACCGCCTTCCCGATGAAGGCCGGCCTGCCCCAGCGCGAGCCGCAAACTCTGCAGCGCTGGGACAGCATTGGCCTGTACCAGAAGCTGCGCGAAATTGGCAAGGATCGTCCAAAGTTCGTCCTGCACGACGGTCCTCCGTACGCCAACGGCAATATCCACATCGGTCATGCGGTCAACAAGATTCTCAAGGACATGATCGTGCGCTCCAAGACCCTCTCGGGCTTTGACGCACCTTATGTTCCGGGCTGGGACTGCCACGGCCTGCCGATCGAGCACAAGGTCGAGGTCACCCACGGCAAGAACCTGCCTGCCGACAAGACCCGCGAGCTGTGCCGCGCCTACGCCGCCGAGCAGATCGAAGGCCAGAAGGCCGAGTTCATTCGCCTGGGCGTCCTGGGTGACTGGGCCAACCCGTACCGCACCATGGACTTCGCCAACGAAGCCGGGGAAATCCGTGCGCTGGCGGAAATGGTCAAGAACGGCTTCGTGTTCAAGGGCCTCAAGCCTGTGAACTGGTGTTTCGACTGCGGCTCGGCCCTGGCTGAAGCGGAAGTCGAGTACCAGGACAAGAAATCCTCGACCATCGACGTCGCCTTCCCGGTGGCCGATGCCGACAAGCTCGCTGCCGCCTTCGGCCTGCCGAGCCTGGCCAAGCCTGCCGCCATCGTGATCTGGACCACCACCCCGTGGACCATCCCGGCCAACCAGGCGCTCAACGTTCACCCTGAATTCAAGTACGCGCTGGTCGACACCGGCGAGCGCCTGCTGGTGCTGGCCGAAGAGCTGGTCGAATCCTGCCTCAAGCGCTGGAACCTCGAAGGCACTGTGCTGGCCACCGCGCCAGGTGCGGCCCTTGAGCTGGTCAACTTCAGCCACCCGTTCTACGAGCGCCTGTCGCCGGTGTATCTGGCCGAGTACGTCGAACTGGGCGCGGGCACCGGCGTGGTTCACTCCGCGCCTGCCTACGGTGAGGACGACTTCACGACCTGCAAACGCTACGGCATGGTCAACGACGACATCCTGACCCCAGTTCAGAGCAACGGCGTATACGCTCAGTCGCTGGAATTCTTCGGTGGCCAGTTCATCTGGAAGGCCAACCCGGTCATCATCGAAAAACTGCAGGAAGTCGGCGCGCTGCTGCACACCGAAACCATTTCCCACAGCTACATGCACTGCTGGCGCCACAAGACCCCGCTGATCTACCGCGCCACCGCGCAGTGGTTCGTGGGCATGGACCGTCAGCCGGCCTCGGGCGCCACCCTGCGCGAAACCGCGGTCAAGGCCATCGAAGACACCAAGTTCGTACCGGCCTGGGGCCAGGCGCGCCTGCATTCGATGATCGCCAACCGTCCTGACTGGTGCATCTCCCGTCAGCGCAACTGGGGCGTGCCGATCCCGTTCTTCCTGGACAAGGCCACCGGCGAGCTGCACCCGCGCACCGTCGAGCTGATGGAAGAAGTCGCCAAGCGCGTCGAGAACGAAGGCATCGAAGCCTGGTTCAAGATGGACGCCGCCGAACTGCTGGGCGATGAAGCCGCGCAGTACGACAAGATCTCCGACACCCTGGACGTCTGGTTCGACTCGGGCACCACCCACTGGCACGTGCTGCGCGGCTCGCACCCGATGGGCCACGAGACCGGTCCTCGCGCCGACCTGTACCTGGAAGGTTCGGACCAGCACCGCGGCTGGTTCCACTCCTCGTTGCTGACCGGCAGCGCCATCGACGGCCATGCGCCGTACCGTGAGCTGCTGACCCACGGCTTCACCGTGGACGAGAACGGCCGCAAGATGTCCAAGTCGCTGGGCAACGTCATTGCGCCGCAGAAGGTTAATGACACCCTGGGCGCCGACATCATGCGCCTGTGGGTTTCGGCTACCGACTACTCGGGCGAAATGGCCGTTTCCGAGACCATCCTGCAGCGCAGCGCCGACGCCTACCGCCGCATCCGTAACACCGCGCGTTTCCTGCTCTCCAACCTGAGCGGTTTCAACCCGGCCACCGACATCCTGCCTGCCGATGAAATGCTGGCACTGGACCGTTGGGCGGTAGATCGCGCCCTGTTGCTGCAGCGCGAGCTGGAAGAGCATTACGGCGAATACCGGTTCTGGAACGTCTACTCCAAGGTGCACAACTTCTGCGTGCAGGAGCTGGGTGGTTTCTACCTGGACATCATCAAGGACCGCCAGTACACCACCGCGGCCAACAGCAAGGCCCGCCGTTCGTGCCAGACCGCGCTGTTCCACATCTCCGAAGCGCTGGTGCGCTGGATCGCCCCGATCCTGGCCTTCACCGCCGACGAGCTGTGGCAGTTCATGCCGGGCGAGCGCAACGAGTCGGTCATGCTCAACACCTGGTACGAAGGCCTGAGCGAACTGCCGGAAGGCTTCGAGCTGGACCGCGCCTACTGGGAGCGGATCATGGCGGTCAAGACGTCGGTCAACAAGGAACTGGAAAACCAGCGCGCGGCGAAAGCCATCGGTGGCAACCTGCAAGCCGAAGTGACCCTGTACGCCGAGAACGACCTGACCCTGGACCTGAACAAGCTGGGCGACGAGCTGCGCTTCGTGCTCATCACTTCCAAGGCCAGCGTGGCGCCGTTCGTCGATGCCCCGGCCGACGCCGTGGTCACCGAAGTTGCCGGCCTGAAACTCAAGGTGGTCAAGTCCGGCTACACCAAGTGCGGCCGTTGCTGGCACTTCCGCGAGGATGTAGGCGTGCACGCCGAGCATCCGGAAATCTGCGGTCGTTGCGTCGACAACATCAGCGGTGCGGGCGAGGTTCGTCACTATGCCTAATGCGTCGGCTGGCCGTATGGGCCGTTTGGGCTGGCTGTGGTTGAGCGTGCTGGTGCTGATCATTGATCAGGCCAGCAAGTACTACTTCGAGAACTCGCTGAGCCTGTACCAGCAGATCGTGGTCATCCCCAGCTATTTCAGCTGGACGCTGGCCTACAACACCGGCGCTGCCTTCAGCTTCCTGGCTGACAGCTCCGGCTGGCAGCGCTGGCTGTTCGCCCTGATCGCCGTCGCGGTCAGCGCGGTGCTGGTCGTCTGGCTCAAGCGTCTTGGACGCAACGAGACCTGGCTGGCCGTCGCCCTGGCACTGGTGCTGGGCGGCGCGCTGGGCAACCTCTACGACCGCATCGCAATCGGTCACGTCATCGACTTCGTGTTGGTGCACTGGGATAACCGCTGGTACTTCCCGGCCTTCAACTTTGCCGACAGTGCCATCACTGTAGGCGCGATCATGCTTGCCCTGGACATGTTCAAGAGCAAGAAAACCGGAGAAGCCGTTCATGACTGAACACGTTATTGAAGAAGCCCGCATCGGTCAGAACACGGAAGTTACCCTGCACTTCGCTTTGCATCTGGAAAACGGCGACACCGTTGACAGCACCTTCGACAAGGCTCCGGCCACGTTCAAGGTCGGCGACGGCAGCCTGTTGCCGGGTTTCGAAGCCCTGCTGTTCGGCTTCAAGGCCGGCGACAAGCGCACCCTGCAGGTCCCGCCAGAGAACGCCTTTGGCCAGCCCAACCCGCAAAACGTGCAGATCATGCCGCGTTCGCAGTTCCAGAACATGGAACTGGGCGAAGGCTTGTTGGTGATCTTCAACGATGCGGCCAATACTGAGCTGCCGGGTGTGGTGAAGGCGTTTGACGACGATCAGGTGACCGTCGACTTCAACCACCCGCTGTCGGGCAAGACGTTGACCTTCGAAGTGGAAATCTTCGAGGTGAAGGCTCTCTGAGCGATCAGGTAGTCTGTGGCCCCGACATGGCTCGGGGCCTTTTCGTTTTTATGTTTCATTGCGCGTAGATACGAGGCACATCATGCAAATCAAACTCGCCAACCCACGTGGCTTCTGCGCCGGGGTGGACCGTGCGATCGAAATCGTCAATCGCGCGCTGGAAGTGTTTGGCCCGCCGATCTACGTGCGCCATGAAGTGGTTCATAACAAATTCGTCGTCGAAGACCTGCGCAGCCGTGGTGCGATCTTCGTCGAAGAACTCGACCAGGTGCCCGACGACGTCATCGTCATTTTCAGCGCCCACGGTGTGTCCCAGGCGGTTCGCAGCGAAGCCGCAGGCCGTGGCTTGAAAGTGTTCGACGCCACCTGCCCGTTGGTCACCAAGGTGCATATCGAGGTCGCTCGCTACAGCCGCGACGGCCGTGAGTGCATCCTGATCGGCCACGAAGGCCATCCGGAAGTCGAAGGCACGATGGGTCAGTACGATGCCGGCAACGGCGGGGCAATCTACCTGGTCGAAGACGAGGAAGATGTCGCCAATCTCAAGGTTCAGAATCCGGACCGGCTGGCGTTCGTCACCCAGACAACGCTGTCGATGGACGACACGAGCCGCGTGATCGACGCCCTGCGCACCCGCTTCCCGGCCATTGGCGGGCCACGCAAGGACGACATCTGCTACGCCACGCAAAACCGCCAGGACGCGGTCAAGCAACTGGCCGACGAATGTGACGTGGTGCTGGTGGTCGGCAGCCCCAACAGCTCAAACTCCAACCGCCTGCGCGAACTGGCCGAGCGCATGGCCACGCCTGCCTACCTGATCGATGGCGCCGAAGACATGCAGCGCAGTTGGTTCGACGGTGTTGAGCGGATCGGTATCACCGCAGGGGCATCTGCGCCTGAGGTGCTGGTGCGCGGCGTAATCCAGCAACTGCAAGCCTGGGGTGCCACGGGCGCTGACGAGCTGGCAGGGCGTGAAGAGAACATCACCTTCTCGATGCCCAAGGAACTGCGCGTCAAGCAGGTCCAGTAAGCGCGACCCCCAGCGGGCTCAGGTGCAGGGCTCGCTGCTGAATCCTGTGTCGCGAAGGATGATCCGTCCGGTGACCGCGATCACCACTTGATAGTGGCTGGCGGGCGAGTCATTGCGACACACCGCCAGCGTCCCGTTGGCGCTCTCCAGAGGCCTTCCGGCGCGGTCGAAACCGACCCGTTCGGCCACCTTGCTGTTGCCGATCACTCTCACGTTTCGATGGCCGCTGAACTCGGCCAGCAGGTACTCGGCGTCACCGGGCAGCTGCTGACGACGGCTGTCTACGAACACGCTCCAGCCCTTGCTCCAGTTCCCGTCGTTTGCCTGCACCACCACCGGCTGATTGCGCAGGATGGCTTCGGCGCGCGCCATGCGCAGGCTGCTGGTGAGCTGCTGCGCGGTGTCCTGGCGGCGCTGTGAATCGACGAACGCCCCAAGGCTCGGGGCGGCCAATGCGGCCACGATACCGAGCAGGACAATTCCCATCAGCAGCTCCAGCAGGGTGAGTCCTCGTTGAGCCATCTTCTTCCCTTTCGTGCTCTGGCGGCGCACTAGAAGACTCCCAAGGCGAGCAATGAACAAGCCCCGGATTGTCAGCCGGTGTGTCCGCAAGTTGCGGTTACACATCCGTCGGGCAGGACGTCGCGGATCGGCTTCAATGGTGTCTGCACACGGATTTGCGGAGGTGAGCGATGGGTGCAGGGGCAGGGCAGGCGGGAGCAACCTTGATCGAAGTGATGGTCGCATTGCTGGTGCTCGGGGTTGGCATTCTGGGGGTCGCGCTGTTGCAGCTCAACGCGCTCAAACACTCCGACAGCGCCATGCGCAGCACAGAGGTGAGCTTCGTGGCGCAGGACTTGCTGGAGCGGGTTCGCGCCAACCCCGATGGCCATTACGCGCTGGCATCTCTTAGCCAGGCGCCCGTTACCGCAAGCCCTGAGAATCCGCGAGACCAGGACCTGTTCGACTTCGCCGACCAGTTGCGGCGCATGGCTGGCAGCGATGTTCAGGCCTCCATCGCCGTTGCAGCCAGTCGGGTGACGGTTACCGTGGACTGGAACGATTCACGGGCACACGGCGCCGAGGGCTACACACGTACGCTGACCCTGAGCAGCCTGATAAAGCCGGTGTGGGGGACGCAGCCTTGAAGCGTACCGCCAAGGGTTTCGGACTGGTCGAAATCATGCTGGCGCTGTTGCTGGGGCTAGTGATCTCGCTGGCCTTGGCGCAGCTATTCGTCACATTCAAAAGCACTTACATGAGCCAGGTGTCCTCGGCTAGCGTGCAGGAAGACGCCCGGTTCGTGCTTGCCAAGATGATTCAGGAGGTGCGCCTGACCGGCGCGTTCGGATGCCTGGCGAGCGTGAAGGACGAGAGCGCCGGCGCAGCTTTCTCGGCGGCCTTTCGTGCACCGGTTCAGTGGGATGTTTCCCAGGGCGTGTTGACCCTCAACACCGCAGCACCCGCCGACAGCGGTTCGTGGCACAACTGGGAGATCCACACCGACTGTACGTCCACGGCCACTGCCTGGACCCGAGGGCGAGCGCCGAAACCTGCGCAAGGCGAACACGTTCTGGCGATTCATCAACAGGTCTACCGATTCAACGCAGCTCAGGGCGAGCTGACGCTTAACGGTCAGCCGCTCATCAGCAACGTGCGGACGTTCGAGGTGCTGTTCGGTGTCGCCAGCACAGCCGACGCAGCGGGTATCGCCCGCTACACCGCACAACCGGCTCCCGAGTTGATACGCAGTGTGCGCCTCACGCTGACCCTGTTCGATCCCGCTGGCCGCGCCCAAGAGCCGACATTCAGCGTCGTCGCGGCCATCCGTAGCCGGACAGGATGAGGAGAGGACCGATGAACGCTCAGCGTGGCGCGGTGCTGATAACCACCCTGGTGTTCCTGGTGCTGGTGACGTTGCTTGCCACCTCTTCAATGCAGAACGCGACGCTTCAGGAGAAGGTGGCGGGCAGCTTGCAGCGCCACAACGCTTTGTTCGAGGCGGCGGAAGCAATCTTGAGGGTGGGAGAAGCGAGCGTGATCGCTCCCGGCTTTTTTCTGCCTGAATGTTCGAGCCCGGCAACCTGCACCCCGCCACCGGAAGCATTGACCCTGACAGGCAGCGGCAACGCAGGGGGATCGGGGGTGAACTGGGTGGCGAGTGCGGGCGGCTTTCATGGCATCCAGCACCTTGGGCAGGCCGAGGACCCGGCACAAGGTGAGGGGCCGGCCTCGCTGTACCGGGTCACGGCCGTGGCGATCCAGGGCCGTTCGCGCACGGTGCTTGAGAGCATTCACACCGCCGAGCGGCGGATCATGTGGCGGCAACGGCAATGAGGAGGATGGGGATGGCAGCCAGCAACAGGGGATTTTCGATGATCGAACTGTTGATCGCCGTGGCGATCGTCGCGATGCTCGCAGGCGTCGCCTATCCGGCGTACACCGAATATTCAAAGAAAGCCCGCCGCTCGGAGATCGCCGCCTTACTGGTCGAGGAGGCGCAAAAGCTCGAGCGTTTTTATTCACGCGCCGCCCAATACTCAGACGCAACCGGCCCGCCCGCACACACGCATGAGGTCGCCACAGGCAACGGTTTTTACTCCATTGAGGCTGAGCGTACCGAGGAGACCTTTGTGCTGGTGGCGACGCCGTCGCCCGGCGCGCTGATGGCAGGGGACCGCTGCGGCAGGTTCATGCTGCAGAACACTGGCAGGCGCGACAATCTGGGGATGTCAGGCGATGCCAGTGTGCAGCAGTGCTGGGGGCGGTGAGGGGATTATTTGAAGCAGTCGGTACCTCCGGTCGAGGTCTTGTTGCCCGCCTGATCGATTGTCAGGGTTCCGCATGAATCATTAGCTTGAGAGCCCTGGGGGACGACCTTAAAGCTGTAGGTGGTTGCCGTGGTGCTCACAACCGAGAGTTTATATTTGCCAGTGGTCGAGCTTGTGTCTGTAACGTCGCTCGCCTTGGTGTCGGCTTTACCGGTCGCGAGTTTCGTCGCGTTGATATCAGCATCAGTGACTAACCCCATTGACGCAGGGGTGGCTCCAGCATACGTGTTGTTCTGTGCGTAAAAACGCTCAGCCCGCGCCGCGGCATCGCTCAGCTGAGCAATACCTTCGGACCGATAGCCCCGCTGCACGTATTTGGTGTAGGACGGATAAGCCACGGCCGCAAGAATCGCGACAATCGCAACGGTGATCATCAGCTCGATGAGGGTGAAGCCGCGCTGTTGGTTAGGTCGAATGATCATAGCTGTCGTTCTCAAGGTGATGGAATCACGCGCCAGGTCTGGCGACCGTTGTATTTGAGCCCTGTGTACACGCCCGTACCGCCACCGGGAAGCCCCGCCCCGTCACTGTTGTACATCGTGAGCAGCCCGTTGGGGTTGTTAGTTCCTCCAAGCGTGAATCCACCGGCTGTGGAGTCGAAACCGCTGATCACGGCGCCACCGATGGTGTCGTCCCTGGTGATCAGACCGTCGCGTGTGAAATCGAAAATCGAAAAGGTGGTGGCTCCTCCTGTATTCGGATCCAGCCCCAGTCGTTTGCCCTGGATCCCGGCCTCGCACACATCGGCGATCGGCGTACGCGTCGCCACGAGCAGGACACTCCCGGAAATGGTCAGCAGGTCCACCATACGCTCGCCTACGGCAGATACGGTCGTGGTGTTGTTCACTGTGGTGCTGGTTTGCAAGTCCAGGTACCAGCCGTACTTGGTTGTCCAGTCAACGCCGTTCTGGGTGACTGTCCTCAAACCTGTTACGCCACCAATGCTCCCCGCCGCCGAGGAGAGTGTCTGGCTTTGCAGGTTGCTGCGCGCGATTGATGCCAGCGTGTTCGATGCTGCAGGGTTGGTGGTCGATTCGGCGTTGGTCTGTTTGTCCCAGATGCCGTAGAGGCTTTGCACGTCCTTTGATGTCTTGTCTGCCGAGGTGAAGTAGCGGCCTGTACCGAAGATCACCAGGGCACCGGTGCCACTAGGGTGGGGATAGACCACCGGTGGGGTGGTAATCGACTGAGGGGCGGCACCCGTTGTAGGCGAAGCGGCAGTAAACAGCGGTTTGTTGCCGAACGACACCTTGTAGTTGGCGGCGGTTGCTGTGTCCGTCAGCGTGGAGCCGATCAAGTCGAAACGCCACAGGTTGCCCAACAAGTCCCCGGCGTAAACGTAGTCGGCGATACCGTCGGAGTTGACGTCGAGGATAACAGGCGTTGACAGGCCATTCTCCACCTTGGGGTTGCTGTCCGGCACGGCCATCTTCTTGATGACTGCACCGTTGGCGACATTGAGCACGAACAGGCTGGCATTGCCGCTGTTGCCGTTGTAACCGCTGCCAAAGATCACGCCCCACTCGCCCGAATGCAGCTTGGAGATATAGGGAGTGGAGAAGGTCGAGCCCAGGTCGACGTCGTTCTGGGAGGTGAATTCCCAGAGCAGTTTGATGTTGCCGGGGTCGGTGATATCCAGGGCGAAGATTTCACGCCCACCCGCGCCCAGGCTTCCCACCAGCACGGTGTGCCATGCCCCGCCGAAATATGCATCTTTGACAACCGACGAACCATCGACAAAGAAGCGATGCAGCGAGGAGTCGCTGTTGTAGTTCTGGTTGCTCAGCGCCCCCAGGTTGGCGACAACGGCAGAAGGAATGAAGGCAAACGTCTCGACCCCGGTATTGGCATTGAACGCGTGCAACATGCCGTCGTTGGCACCGACGTAGACCTGAGGCGTTCGTGCGTTGATGGAGGCCTGGAACTTGGCGTAGTCCCCCGGCGAGCCGTCCAGCGAGTCGGCCACCGAGGCGATATAGGTGGCTTTTTGCACCACTACGGGTTGTGAGTCGACGATATCGCCCAGTATCGATGTCGGCGAACGTCTGCGGAAGGTGGTCCCTTCCAGCGTACGTACGCCCCTGATGAACGACACCTGATCGGAGGTCAGTACGCCGTTGGGGAAGGCCGAGGAGTACTGCCAGCGTACGCCCGCGAAGATCCGCCCCGCCAGATTGGCATAGGTGAAATCCTGTAGGCCGTTACCTGCCGAATTGGCGATTTGTATGTTGCGATCGGCAGGTGCAGGGACTTGGGATCCTGCGGTCCAGTTCACAGCCGAGGTGCTGGTGCCCCCTGTGTAGTCATAGGTCGCGGTAGTCTTTGTCAGATCGCCGCTCCAGAGAGTGACGCTGAAACTGTTGGTGTAGGTGGATGTCGAGGTCGAAGACGACTGCGGCGGCGGTGAAACAGCGGGCGGCGAAACCGACGTGTTCTTCTGCACGATCTGGCTGAAGGCCTCCTGAAGCTGTTGTTTGAGTGTCGAGGCGCTGCTCACCAGAAAGTAGTTGTCGGGCGTGCCGGAAACGTTCGAATCCCACTGCCCTGCCACCGGCACGCTGCTCGTGGTGTTGTCCTTGGTGCCGAAGCCGCCCCACTTGGCCGCATACCACAAGGGGTCTTGCAGGTTGGTGACCGAGCGGGCAGACGAGGGTGAGAACACCCGTGAGTGGCTGTCACTGCCGTTAACCACCGCACTGCCGGAACGCCGGCCAGGCAGCAGATCGGCTGTGCCCGTGCATTGGTTGGATGGCACGCACGCACCGGGCAGTTTGGTGCCGGGGGTGTCGAGTTCGTAGTGGCTGTTGCCATTGCCGCCGCCGGTCACTTCCAGATAGATACCGTCGTTGGTGGTGCCCGAAATGGTATAGCCCATGTGGGATTCGGCGCCGGACACCGAGTACACGGTCTGCGTAGTAACGTTCAGGGTGCTGGCGGCAGTGACCGACACGGTGTAGAGAACAATGGCGTCCATGTCGTAGTCGCAGCCTTGGCCGCAGTCATCGAATACAACGCGGAAAATCGCTTGGGGTCGTCCACCATTGACCGTCGTGTCGGCTGGCTGGCCGGGCATGTTGTATAGCGAATCAATGTAGAAGCCGGTGATCTGCTCAGTGACGCCACTGGTGACCTTGCCGAATGGCAGAAGTGTGATTGTGCCTCCGCTGACGGGCATCTGGATGCGAGGCAGGGTAGAGGACAGGGCAATGGAGAACGTCTGAACTTTCTGGCTGCCCAGCGTGGTGATCGGGTTGGTGTTGGCGTAATAGGCAACTGCCCCGGCGTTAAAGGTCCCTTGCTTGGTAGGCTCCTCCGGCAGGCCGCGGATGTTGCCAAGGCTTGAGGCAGCTTTGGCAGTCGGCGCGGTGTCGCTCAGGCTTGTGGTTTGACCGATGTTGATGTTCTTGCTGCCTGAGCCTACGTCAGCGTTCCAGATCGCCTGCCCTTGGGTTTGGGCGTTGAAACCGTTCAAAGCCGTGGTGGCGCTTGGTGCGTTACTGGTTGTGAACGCACTACCTGGCAGGTCCGAGTCGTAGGTCGGGTTGACATCACTGAACAGAGTCTCGAAGGGCTTGGAGCAGCTCGGGAACGTCGGCGGGTTGGCATCCGGGTTGGGGGTGCTCGAATAGGGGTTGGTCCAGCTCGTCAGACCGCTCAGGCCCAGCGCGGTGTCTCCCACGCCCGACAGAAAGCCGCTGGTCGGGGTGGTGGCGCCGCTGAAGTAGCGCATGGTTTCGAACATCATCTCTGCGAGCGGGTTACCCCAATCCTGGCAGGTGCCGTTGGACGTCGTGTTGCCGGTGCTGCTGCACCCGCTGGACCTGATTCGCAGGCCGTCCAGAGTGCCGATGATGCCGCTTTTGACGTAAACGCCGAGAACGTTCTTGGTCCCGAAAATCCCCGTCGAGGTTTCGATTTCATTGGCGAAACTGCTGATCGCCTTGCGGATTGCACCGCCTTGAATGTTGTTCTGATAGGTGCCGGTCATCAGGCCGAAGTACATCTGATTGCCTTCGCCATAATCGTGAAGGATGCCGGTAGGTTTGTATTTTCCATTGGGGTAAAGGCGGCAGTTGCTCTCCAGAAAGCCGGTTTTGCAGACCTCCACCCTGACTTGATAGTCGTTCGGGACGACAACGACGTCCTGGAAGCTGGTGTTGGTGGCCACCGATCCACCTTGCGTCACTTCGCGAGACACCCAGCCGAATATGCGGATGTTGGAGGCATTGGGCAGCACTCGCAGCAGCGGAGCAGACGACTGTGTGTTGTTCGCAAATAATGCGTAGTTACTGCCGGTAGGGTTGGCGAACGGGGTGTAGTCCGACAGGTTGTAGCCGTCGACTGTCGGGCTGCGGTACTCCTTGCCCCACGTGTGAGCGTCGGTGGGAATGTACGCGCGCTCCAGAATGGTCTGTGTGGTGGTGTCGGTGCTGCGATAGCCGCCGTAGAGCACCTTGCGCAAAGCGTCGGCGCGAGAGGTCGTCAGGTAGTTGAGGTAATCACCGCTCCAGCTGCCCGGGCATTTCTTCAGGTTGGCGGCCGTGGTCGTCGAAGAGGGCGTGAAGTAGCCACTGCTGTAGCTGTAGCATGTCAACGAGTCGAAATAACCCAGGTAGTCGATCGAGGGCTTGTAGCGAATGTCGATCGAGCCATCACCGTCCAGGTCAGACGCGTCGTTGTAAGCGGGGAAAAACAGCTTGTGGTCTCGGCCCACCACCAACATGTTCAGCGGAGGCACCGAGTCGTTGACGAACAGCGGTGCCTGCGCCGGCACCTGACTCACTGCACCGTACGCCGACGATATCGACAGGGCCAGAACGGCGCCGGCCGCACTCAGCAACCGAATGGGTCTGATCGTTGAAAAAGCACTCAGGTAACGGCTGATTTTCATGGGTTGTAGTACCGGGCAATGACGGTTCGCAATGTCACGCGAGGGGTCGTGGTGTCGCTGGTGCATAGCACCGTTGATGCGCAGGCGTTGACTTCGTAATAGTGGAACCCGCATCCCCTGGCGCCGCAGTCGCCTTGGCTGTAGCCCACGAGATTGCCCAGATCCACGACGTACCACTGCACTTTCACGTCATAGTTATTCGCCACGCTGGTGACATTGTTGCCGTCGGCGGTCGTGAAACGGGTCGGTGTGTCCTTCGACGCCGGTACGGCCAGCTCCGCGAGGCTCCAGCGCAGACAGAAGGTGCTGCTGCAGACGCTGCTTGCCGAGGGAGGTGCGGCCGAGCTGATGCTGTTCTCGCCGATCCGTAACGCGCCTTCGGCAGCATTGAACAGTGTCTTCTGCATTTTAAGGTTGCCAGTGATGCGCGATTCGAGCGAGACGCCGCGCATGCTGGACAACGCCAGAAGCGTGATGACCAGCAGCATCATGATCGCTACCAGCAGCGTCGCCCCGGTCTGGTGGCGCCCTGAGACGCCCATACGGCCCGATGTCATCGACCTCATTGCATCTGGTTCCTGATCATCGTGGTGCCCTGAACCAATTGATAGATCTGGTTGCTGTCCACCAGACTGTCGCCGAATCGCGTGTTCCACTCATTCAACGCGGCCGATGTCGTGGCATCGTCGCGTACGGAGGCAGTGCCCTGGCTCTGCATGAGCACGGTATATCGCACCGCCCCCACGGTGTCTGTGGGGTTGGCGCTGAATGTCGAGACCGCCTTCAAGTCGCCCGGCCCTGAACCGTACTCGAAGCGCAGCCCCGCCACGCCAGTCACCAAGGGCTGCTTGGCGACCGTACCCGAGGTGCAGACGATGGATTTACTCGCGGCGTCGTATTCTATTTTCTCGATGACGATCGGGTTGATCTGCTTGCTATAGGGCGCAGTGATGGTGTCCTGAATGCCGCTCGACAGCGCAGTGCCCTGGCAGTTGACATCGTTTTTGTTCGCCGCCTGGTAGCGCAGGCACAGGGCTGTGGTCGATACGGCGATCACCGAGGTGTCCTGCGCAAACGAGCATCCCAGCCCTGCACCGCTGGGGAACGATTTAGCCGGATTGCTGCGGTAGCCTGCCTTGGAAAGCTCCTGACTCAATAAGGCCATGGCGAACCGTCCGTTTTCCTGATTGCCCACCTGACCCTGCTGGAACAGGTAGCTTTTCTGGTTGTTGATGAAGATCTGCGTCACCCCAAGGATGAGGAACAGACCAATGAGCATGGCGACCATCAGCTCGATGAGCGACAGCCCGGCCTGCCTGTTGCGTAGGGGGAGCGGGAGGGAAAGCAGTTTCATCGCAGGCGTGTCCTGATGCGATAGGTACAGGTGTTACCAACAAGGTTGGCGTCCAGACATTCAGCGGACGACTTGACCGTCCAGCCCACCTGAATCTCGACTTCGCTGTTGATCGTATTGCTTGTGCCACAGGCGGTCTGTGAGTCGCCGGGCACCAGGCTTCGACAGATATAAAACGAGTTGCTCAACACCGCCGCGGTGACGCCAGGCAGCGCGCGGCTTGCCTGCGCTGCCCAGCAGGCGATCTGCGCGGAGAGATCGGTCGGCGTGGGGTTGCAGGTGCCGGGAGCTGTCGGAAAACTCGACTGGGGCGGCTTGATGCAGTTATTTGCGGTCGTGCAAGTGCCGGCGGTACGGATGATGTCCACCAGATCGTCCACCAGCATGATCGCCGTGTTGCGCTGTACCGAATCCTGAGTGTACGGAATGGCCTTGCTCTGCAGCGCCACCATGCCCAGTACGCCGACAGCAATGATGATCAGGCTGACCAGTACCTCGATCATGCTGAAGCCTGCGCTGTGATTTCGGGACGTTACATTCATCAGCATCCACTCGGTTTGGTGGACGTCGGCGCGGTGACCCGGCCACTGGTCAGAAGCGTGACATATTGCGAGGAAATGGCGGTATCGGTTGGGTAGAGGATTTGAAAGCAGCCGCTGACCGAAGCAGTGCCGGTCGGCGTGAAATTAACGCTGTTCACATTGGCATTGATGGACACGCCAGTCTGCAGGCCACCACTACCCACTTGTCTGAGTGTGGCAGCGCCTGTGGACACCACGATATTGGTCGTCCCCGCGGCTGCGGCAACGTTCACCGTTGTACCGCGTGTCACGGCCTCGCCCCGTGCGTATTGCAACAGGTCGTAAAATTCATCGGCAGCAGCCCGCACGTTCATGCGGTGCAACATCGACGAGAAGTTCGGGATGGCGATGGCCGCAAAGATCCCCACGATCACCACGACCACGATCAACTCGATCAGGGTGAACCCGCCGCTATAGCCCCTCGAAGGACCTTGCCAGCTGCGACGCGAATGCAGGCGCGTAAGACCAGAGCTGAAATCCATCAAGGAAATTCCATTTTTCGTTTGAAATATGGTGATACTACTCAGGTTGGAAGTCGCTATGTAGTGGATGTCCGGGGATATTCGCCGGATCAGCGGCATGATGCTGATTTTTGACGGTAGTGGAGTCGGTTTGTCCGCAGGAAGTCGGGCAGTGACCGGCGATTGTTTCCTCTTGATGATCGGGTTCTGCATGTCCAGGCAACACGTGGTAATCATCGGTGGGGGCGTCATTGGTCTGCTGACGGCCTTCAATCTCGCGGCAAAGGTTCAGAGCGTGGTGTTGCTCGACCGTTCGGGTGTCGGTCAGGAGTCTTCCTGGGCGGGTGGCGGCATCGTTTCACCCCTTTACCCATGGCGCTACAGCCCGGCGGTCACGGCGCTGGCGCATTGGTCACAGGATTTCTATCCACAGTTGGGCGAGCGGCTGCTCGATGCCACGGGTATCGACCCGGAAGTCCACAGGACCGGTCTGTACTGGCTGGATCTGGACGACGAGCCGCAGGCGCTGGAATGGGCGGCGCGGCTCGGGCGCCCGCTGGCGTCGGTGGATATCTCGGCGGTGTACGACACAGTGCCCGTGATGGGCGGCGGTTTTACCCGGGCTATCCACATGGCGGACATCGCCAACGTGCGCAATCCAAGGCTGGTCAAATCCCTCAAGGCTGCTCTGTTGGCGTTGCCCAATGTCACCATTCACGAGCAGTGCGAAGTCAGTGATTTCGTGCGTGATGGCGACAAGATCATCGGCGTAAGCACCCCTGCGGGCGACATTCTGGGTGACAGTGTGGTGCTGGCCGCTGGAGCCTGGAGTGGCGATCTACTCGCAAAGCTTGGGCTGGAATTGCCGGTGGAGCCGGTGAAGGGCCAGATGATTCTGTACAAATGTGCCGCAGATTTTCTGCCGAGCATGATTCTGGCCAAGGGCCGATATGCGATCCCTCGCCGTGATGGGCACATTCTGATTGGCAGCACGCTGGAGCACGAAGGCTACGACAAGACCCCGACCGATGTGGCGCTCGAAAGCCTCAAGGCGTCGGCGGTCGAGCTGATCCCGGCCCTGGCCGATGCCGAGGTGGTGGGGCATTGGGCAGGTTTGCGCCCCGGCTCCCCGGACGGCATCCCCTTCATCGGACCGGTGCCGGGGCATGAGGGGCTGTGGCTCAACTGCGGCCATTTCCGCAACGGCCTGGTATTGGCGCCTGCGTCGTGCCAGTTGCTGACGGATTTGCTGGTGGGCGATGTGCCGATCATCGACCCGGCGCCGTATGCACCGGACGATAAGGTGCTGGCGCATCAGAAACCGTAGCAGTCCGGCTCGCCGGCGTCAGCGATCCTGAGGACGCCCCCGCCGGCAAGCCGGACTGCTACGCGACCTCTTGGGAAACTACTCCAGCCCCAATTTCTTCAACCGATAGCGCATCGACCTGAATGTCAGGCTCAACCGTTGTGCTGCCGCCGTGCGGTTCCAGCGGGTTTCTTCGAGGGCCTGGAGGATCAATTTGCGCTCGATGCTTTCCAGGTAGTCTTCCAGATTGTCGATGTCGGCCAGGCTCGGGCCATCCTGTTCGTTGACCGTGACCGGTTCTGCCAGGCGCAGGTCGTCGGCGTTGATCTGGTCGTTTTCGCACAGGGTGTAGGCCCGCTCGAGCATGTTCTCCAGTTCGCGAACATTGCCGGGGAAGCGGTAGCCCTTGAGCGCGGTCAGCGCCGGGGCGGCGAGGCGGGCAGGGGGCTGGGCGGCGCCTTCGGCCAGACGGCGCAGGACGTTGTTGGCGATTTCCTCGATGTCTTCGCGACGCTCCCGCAGCGGCGGCACCCGCAGTTCGATGACGTTGAGACGGTAATACAGATCCTGCCGGAAGCGCTGGGCCGCGACTTCGACGCTCAGGTCCTTGTGGGTGGCGCACAGCACACGCACATCGACCACTTGTTCCTGCTGGCCGCCGACCGCGCGAATGGATTTTTCCTGGATGGCGCGCAGCAGTTTCACCTGCATCGCCAGTGGCAGGTCGGCCACTTCATCGAGAAACAGCGTACCGCCGTTGGCCGCCTGGAACAGCCCCGGCTTGTCTTCGTGGGCACCGGTGAAGCTGCCTTTGCGGTGGCCGAAGAATTCGCTCTCCATCAATTCAGTAGGGATCGCGCCGCAGTTGACCGGCACGAACGGCTTGTCGATCCGCGGACCCTGCTCGTGGATCAGCCGGGCGACCAGTTCCTTGCCACTACCCGATTCGCCGCTGATGTAGATCGGCGCCTGGCTGCGTGCCAGCTTGCCGATCTGCTTGCGCAAGGCCTGCATGGGCGGTGAGTTGCCGAGCAAGCGGTTGTCGATGCTGTTTTCGTTGGAGGGCGTCATGTGCAGGCGCAGGGCGCTGCCGACCAGCTCGCGCAGGCGACCCAGGTCCACGGGCTTGGTGAGGAAGTCGAAGGCACCGGCTTTCAAGGCATGGATGGCTGTGTCGAGGCTGCCGTGTGCGGTAATCATCGCCACCGGCACCTGGGTATGGCGCTTCTGAATGTGCTGCACCAGCTCCAGGCCATTGCCGTCGGGCAGGCGCATGTCGGTCAGGCACAGGTCGAACGGTTCACGGGCGAGCCAGTCTTGAGCTTCCTTGACGTTGCGCGCACTGCGAGTGTCCAGTTTCATTCGCCCCAGAGTGATCTCCAGTAATTCGCGAATGTCCGGCTCATCGTCGACGATCAGGATCTTTTGCCGTTGGCTCATCTTCAACTCAATTTGAACGGATGGGCGAAGGTGATCCGCATACAGCTTCCGCCACCTTCCCGTGGTGTGTAGTCCAGGTTCGCCTGATTGCTTTCGCACAACTCGCGCGAAAGGTACAGGCCCAGGCCGGTCCCTTTGCTTTCAGTGGTGAAGAATGGCTCGAACAGCTTGGTCAGATGCTCTCTGGCAACACCGGGGCCATTATCCAGCACCTCAAGGCTTGGCAGCTCGCTGTGGGGTGCGTGAAACAGTCGCAGCCATATTTGAGCGCGTGCATGCATCTGACCACTGTAGCGCAAGCCGTTCTGGGTCAGATTAGTCATGACTTGCACAAGCTGCTCGGCATCCATGCGCGTGGTGAGCTGGCCGGGGCCGATGTCCAGATGCACCGTCTGGCCAACGGGCAGTCGGGAGCGCAAGTCGCTGACGAAAGTTTCGAGCCACTGCCTGAGGTCGAGCAGGTGAGGTTCGGTCTGACGTCGGCGGGACAGCTGCAAGACGTTCTCGATCACCAGATTCATCCGTCGCGATTGATCTTGAATGATTTCACTCAGACGCCGGTCTGGACCGGTCAGTTCCTCGGATTCATGCAGCAGCTGGGCCGCGTGGCTGATGGCGCCCAGCGGGTTGCGGATCTCGTGGGCGATGCCGGCGGTCAGCCTGCCCAGGGCCGCAAGCTTGAGTTGTTGCGCCTGTTGGGCAATTTTTGACAGGTCGTCGAGAAAAATAAGCGTGTGGCGTTGGCTGCCGCGGGTCAGTGCAATGAAGCCTGGCCGCAGCACCGGGCCGATCGCCGAAGTGGTAATGCTTCGCGCCGCCATGGAGGGGTTGATCTGCCATTGCCGCAGGCGCTCGACCAACTGCGGGGAGTAGGGGTCGATGACTTCGCCGAGCAGGCGCTCGTGGCCCAGCAACTCCAGGGCACTGTCATTGGCCAGCAGCACCTGACGGTCGGCGTCGAGCACCAGAATGCCCGTGCGCATGCGCTGCAGGATCAACGCATTGAGCTCTTCGAGGTTGTCGACGTCGGCCGCACGCTGTTCGGCAATGTCTTCGCTGGCCTGCAGCCGCCGCGCCAGGGCCTGCACCAGCAGTGCGGCAGCAAAACACAGGGCGCCAAGGGATCCGGCCTGCACGAAATGATTGGCGGCCGCAGGCTTGTTGTAGCTGATGAAAAAAGTCAGGTAGATGATGCCGATGGCGGAGATGGCAGCGATCAGAAGTCCGGTGCGTTTACGCAGCAGCACGTTGCTGATCGCCACGGAGGCGACGATCAGGTTGCCAAGGCCGCCGGGCGCGCCGCCCCCAGCGTAGAAAAGCGCGCACAGCATGCAGGTGTCGGCCAGCGCCAAAGCGAACAGGTGGCCTTGGCGAGTCGGTCGTTCTAGCAACACGACCACCAGAATGTTGAACACCAGGTAGAGCCAGCAGCCGGTGCGAAACAGCTCGATGTTCGCCATTTCCAGCAGCTCGGCATCAAGGCTGCTGGAGATCAGCAGCACCAGCAGAATGCCGATGCTCAGGCGGTAGAGGTGGTAAAGCCGCAGGATGCGCTGGGCCTGCGGTGTGGCCAGAGACAGGGTTTCAGCGGTCACGTGCGGCCGGGCCCTGTAGCCTGTGCGCTTCGGTGCAGTACCACTGTTGATCCTGGCTCAGGGCGCGGTCACGTGGCAGATGCACGCCGCACTGGGCGCAACGGACCATCGGCGCGGCGTCGATCGGCGGCGCAGCCGGTTTGGGACCTGGCGCAGGGCGTTTGGTCACGCGTTTGAAGAACCAGATCGCCAACCAGATCAGGGCGACCCACATAATCAAGCGAATCATGTCTACCAGCTTAGTCAGTGAGGATGCCGCAGTTTAGCCAAGGCGCTGACAGGCGCACAGTCATCTATGGAGCCTGGGCGTGTCAGAAACGAAAAAGAGGTCCCGTAGGACCTCTTTCTAAATGACGCAGGGACTGTGACGGATCAGTCAAACAGGCCGAAAGTCATGTAGCTGAAGATCGAACGGCTTTTCGGGGTGCCGTCGTCATCTTCGTTCTTCTGGGGCTCGTCAGTCTGGTTTTCAGGCAGAAGTTCGGCCGGGATGGCTTCCTTGGCGTCCTGGTACTGCTTGATGACGTCCTGGTTGGCGCGGGTTTCTCCCGGCGGCAGCGGCGGACGGCTCTCGATCAGGCCCAGGGTGGCCTTGGACAGCCACGAGCGGTTGTCAGGATCAGGGGTGCGGGCTTCGAACTTGCCATCAGCCAGTTGCGGGTGATCCGGGTAGTTGGCTTTCAGGACTTGCAGGCTGGTGTCGGCCAGGTCGTCCAGGTGCAGACGCTGGTAGCCTTCGACCATGACCGCCAGGCCGTCACCGACCGATGGGGTTTCCTGGAAGTTTTCCACCACGTAGCGACCACGGTTCACGGCGGCGACATAGGCCTGACGGGTCAGGTAGTAGTCGGCCACGTGGATTTCATAGGCCGCCAGCAGGTTACGCAGGTAGATCATGCGTTGCTTGGCGTCCGGCGCGTAGCGGCTGTTCGGATAGCGGCTGGTCAGCTGCGCGAACTCGTTGTACGAGTCACGGGCGGCGCCCGGGTCACGCTTGGTCTGGTCCAGCGGCAGGAAGCGCGCGATGATGCCCACGTCCTGGTCGAACGAAGTCAGGCCCTTCAGGTAGTAGGCGTAGTCGACGTTCGGGTGCTGGGGGTGCAGACGAATGAAACGCTCGGCTGCGGATTTCGCGGCCTCCGGCTCACCGTTCTTGTAGTTGGCGTAGATCAGCTCCAGCTGCGCCTGGTCGGCGTAGCGACCGAACGGGTAGCGCGATTCCAGCGCCTTGAGTTTCTCGCTCGCGCTGTTGTAGCTGTTATTGTCCAGATCGGCCTGCGCCTGCTGGTACAGCTCGACTTCACTGAGGTTTTCGTCGATGACTTCTTTCTTCGAAGAACAGGCAGCGGTAAGTCCGAGGATGGCTATCAGCAGCAGGTGTTTCACTTGCATGGCGGCTTGCGTCCCTATAACGGCCTGCTGTCTTGCGCAGGACCGTCCTGTTATGATGGGCGCCCCGTGGAACCCCCGGGACAAAAGACGCCGTATTTAACCACAAGCGCACAGCCGAAACCAAAGGCCAGTGCCACCTCCTAGTTTGAGCATGTCTGAGATCATTGAACTTCGCGCAGAGGTGCCGTCCGAATTGGGCGGTCAACGCCTCGACCAGGTCGCCGCCCAACTCTTCGCCGAGCACTCGCGCTCGCGCCTTTCCGCCTGGATCAAAGACGGCCGCCTAACCGTGGACGGAGGCGTTCTGCGCCCGCGTGACATCGTTCATGGCGGTGCCGTTCTGCTTCTCCAGGCCGAACAGGAAGCACAGGGAGAGTGGGTGGCGCAGGACATCGAACTGGATATCGTCTATGAAGACGACCAGATTCTGGTGATCAACAAACCGGCCGGGCTGGTCGTGCATCCGGCGGCAGGCCACGCCGATGGCACCCTGCTCAACGCCTTGCTGCACCACGTCCCGGACATCATCAATGTCCCGCGGGCCGGCATCGTGCACCGTCTGGACAAGGACACTACCGGTCTTATGGTGGTGGCCAAGACCATTCAGGCGCAGACCCAACTGGTGACCCAGTTGCAGGCGCGCAGCGTCAGCCGGATCTACGAGTGCATCGTGATCGGCGTGGTGACCGCCGGCGGCAAGATCAACGCGCCTATCGGCCGTCACGGCCAGCAGCGTCAGCGCATGGCGGTGATGGAAGGCGGCAAGCCGGCCGTTAGCCACTATCGCGTGCTGGAGCGTTTCCGTTCCCACACCCATGTGCGGGTCAAGCTGGAAACCGGCCGTACCCACCAGATTCGCGTACACATGGCGCACATCAACTTCCCGCTGGTGGGCGACCCGGCCTATGGCGGTCGCTTCCGCATCCCGCCAGCAGCCAGCGTGACGATGGTCGAGTCCTTGAAGAACTTCCCGCGCCAGGCGCTGCACGCGCGCTTCCTGGAGCTGGATCATCCGACGACCGGTAAGCGGATGAGCTGGGAGTCGCCGCTGCCGGATGATTTCGTCTGGCTGCTGTCGCTGCTCAAGCAGGACCGTGAGGCGTTCATCGGATGAGCGAATTCGTGACGGATTGGCTGATTCCCGACTGGCCTGCGCCAGCCGGCATCAAGGCGTGCGTCACGACGCGGGCGGGCGGCGTCAGTGCTGCGCCGTTCGACAGTTTCAACCTGGGCGATCACGTCGATGACGATCCAGCGGCGGTTGCCCACAACCGTTCGCTGCTGACTTCCCGGCTGAACGTGCAGCCCGCCTGGCTGAAGCAGGTTCACGGCATCGATGTGGTCCAGGCCACACCCGGCCAGGTGATGCAGGCCGATGCCAGTTGGAGTCAGACTCCGGGTGTTGCCTGCACCATCATGACTGCCGACTGCCTGCCCGCGCTGTTCTGCAATCGCCAGGGAACGCAGGTCGCGGCGGCCCATGCTGGCTGGCGCGGACTGGCGGCGGGTGTGCTGGAGGCGACGGTGGACAGCTTTGCCGATTCGCCATCGGACATTCTGGTCTGGTTGGGTCCATCCATTGGCCCGCAGGCTTTTGAAGTCGGACCCGAAGTGCGCGATGCCTTCATGGCCACCCATCCTGAAACAGCCGAAGCCTTCGTGCCGAGCGTCAATGCCGGCAAGTTCATGGCCGATATCTACCAACTGGCACGTTTGCGTCTGGCGGCCCACGGTGTGACGGCGGTGTACGGCGGCGGCTGGTCGACCTACAACGACGAGCGTTTCTTCTCCTATCGCCGCGGCGCCCGCACCGGGCGGTTTGCTTCGCTGGTGTGGATCGAGCGCCCTCGGTCGAACTGACTCGCCACTGTTCTTCTCTGTGGGAGCGAATTCATTCGCGAAAAATGTTTCAGGCGCTAGAGATGTCGACTGTGCGGGCCTCTCGCGAATGAATTCGCTCCCACAGGTCTTGTGTTCCTGCCCGACATTCCTCGATTTCCTCTCAAAAACCCTTCCCGCCAGCTAATGTTGTCCTGTGTCAAGCATTCACCGCTTGAATCCTGTGCAATCGGCCACATCTAAAGGGCTATCTGGCAGGTTTTCTTTATTAAGGTGTGTTCATTGCTCCGGCCTGCCCATTAGGAAGGTGACCAATGCGTATTGACCGTTTAACCAGCAAATTACAGCTCGCTTTATCTGATTCCCAATCCCTGGCGGTGGGCATGGACCATCCCGCCATCGAGCCTGCGCACTTGATGCAGGCGCTGCTCGAACAGCAGGGTGGTTCGATCAAACCTCTGCTGCTGCAAGTCGGCTTCGACATCAACAGCCTGCGCAAGGCGTTGAGCAAGGAGCTGGACCAGCTGCCGAAAATTCAAAACCCCACCGGCGACGTCAACATGTCGCAGGACCTGGCGCGCCTGCTGAACCAGGCCGACCGCCTGGCCCAGCAAAAGGGCGACCAGTTCATCTCCAGTGAACTGGTGTTGCTCGCCGCCATGGACGAGAACAGCAAGCTGGGCAAGCTACTGCTTGGCCAGGGCGTGAGCAAGAAGGCGCTGGAAAACGCCATCAGCAACCTGCGCGGCGGCGATGCCGTTAACGACCCGAACGCTGAAGAGTCCCGCCAGGCGCTGGACAAATACACCGTCGACCTCACCAAGCGTGCCGAAGACGGCAAGCTCGACCCGGTGATCGGCCGTGACGACGAGATTCGCCGCACCATCCAGGTATTGCAGCGTCGCACCAAGAACAACCCGGTGCTGATCGGTGAGCCTGGCGTAGGTAAAACCGCCATTGCCGAGGGCCTGGCCCAGCGCATCATTAATGGCGAAGTGCCCGATGGCCTGCGCGGCAAGCGCCTGTTGTCGCTAGACATGGGCTCGCTGATTGCCGGTGCCAAGTTCCGCGGTGAGTTCGAAGAGCGCCTGAAAGCCGTGCTCAACGAGCTGTCCAAACAGGAAGGCCAGATCATCCTGTTCATCGACGAGCTGCACACCATGGTCGGCGCAGGCAAGGCCGAAGGCTCGATGGACGCCGGCAACATGCTCAAGCCGGCGCTGGCCCGTGGCGAGCTGCATTGCGTAGGTGCCACGACCCTCAACGAGTACCGCCAATATATAGAGAAGGACGCGGCCCTTGAGCGGCGTTTCCAGAAAGTGCTGGTGGACGAGCCGAGCGAAGAGGACACCATCGCGATCCTGCGTGGCCTGAAAGAGCGCTACGAAGTTCACCACAAGGTGGCGATCACCGACGGCGCGATCATCGCGGCGGCCAAGCTCAGCCATCGCTACATCACCGACCGGCAGTTGCCGGACAAGGCCATCGACCTGATCGACGAAGCCGCCAGCCGCATTCGTATGGAGATCGACTCCAAGCCTGAAGTGCTGGATCGCCTTGAGCGCCGTCTGATTCAACTGAAGGTCGAATCCCAGGCGCTTAAAAAGGAAGACGACGAGCCTGCGATCAAACGCTTGGAGAAGCTTCAGGAAGAAATCATCCGTCTGGAGCGTGAATACGCTGATCTGGAGGAAATCTGGACCTCGGAAAAAGCCGAAGTCACAGGCTCTGCGCAGATTCAGCAGAAGATCGAACAGTCCCGTCAGGAACTGGAAGCAGCGCGCCGCCGTGGCGACCTCAATCGCATGGCCGAACTGCAATATGGCGTGATTCCGGATCTGGAGCGCAGCCTGCAGATGGTCGATCAGCACGGCAAGCCCGAGAACCAGTTGCTGCGCAGCAAGGTGACCGAGGAAGAAATCGCCGAGGTGGTTTCCAAGTGGACCGGCATCCCTGTGTCGAAGATGCTGGAGGGCGAGCGCGACAAGCTGCTGAAGATGGAAAGCCTGCTGCATGAGCGGGTGATCGGCCAGAACGAGGCAGTGGTGGCGGTTTCCAATGCCGTGCGTCGTTCCCGTGCCGGGTTGTCCGACCCGAATCGCCCCAGCGGCTCGTTCATGTTCCTGGGCCCGACCGGCGTGGGCAAGACCGAGCTGTGCAAGGCGCTGGCGGAGTTCCTGTTCGACACCGAGGAAGCGATGGTGCGCATCGACATGTCCGAGTTCATGGAGAAGCATTCCGTGGCACGGCTGATCGGTGCACCACCGGGCTACGTCGGCTACGAAGAGGGCGGCTACCTGACCGAGGCGGTGCGTCGCAAGCCGTATTCGGTGATCCTGCTGGACGAGGTCGAGAAGGCCCATCCGGACGTCTTCAACATTCTGCTGCAGGTGCTCGAAGATGGCCGCCTGACCGACAGCCACGGCCGCACCGTCGATTTCCGCAACACGGTGATCGTCATGACCTCCAATCTGGGCTCTGCACGCATCCAGGAACTGGTGGGTGATCGCGAGGCGCAGCGTGCAGCGGTGATGGACGCCCTGACGACGCATTTCCGTCCGGAATTCATCAACCGCGTCGACGAGGTGGTGATCTTCGAGCCGCTGGGCCATGACCAGATCGCGGGCATTACCGAGATCCAGATGGGCCGTTTGCGTCAGCGCCTGGCCGAGCGTGACCTGAGCCTGGAACTGGCGCCTGAGGCGCTGGAGAAACTGATCGCAGTGGGCTATGACCCGGTTTATGGCGCACGGCCACTCAAGCGTGCGATCCAGCGCTGGATCGAAAACCCGCTGGCGCAGTTGATCCTGTCGGGCAGCTTCATGCCCGGCACCAGCATCAAGGGCACGGTGGTGGACGACGAGATCGCGTTCGTCTGATTTGCTTCTATATAGAAGGGCGCCTCTCGGGGCGCCTTTTTTATGGGCGCGGGTTTTTGTCCCGAAAACGCGAATTTTGAACGTCCGGAGGCCTTCTCGAAAAAAAGTTGCAAATCATTGGATTAAAAGCAATTTAGAGGGTTGACACCTGTTTCTGGGAATGTAGAATAGCGCGCCTCAGAGACGTGAACGCAGCGATGCAGACAAGTCGAAGAGGCTGAAAATGCAGTAGATTCAGGGCAGTAGGTGCGAGACTCGTTTCGCAAAGAAGTACTGAATTTGTTGTATCGAAGCGCGTCAAACGCTGCATCTGAAATTGAAATTCCGTGATAGCTCAGTCGGTAGAGCAAATGACTGTTAATCATTGGGTCCCAGGTTCGAGTCCTGGTCACGGAGCCAATTTCCAGAAGTAGTACCGTCGGGGTATAGCGCAGTCCGGTAGCGCGCCTGCTTTGGGAGCAGGATGTCAGGAGTTCGAATCCCCTTACCCCGACCATTTTTGGGTCGTTAGCTCAGTTGGTAGAGCAGTTGGCTTTTAACCAATTGGTCGTAGGTTCGAATCCCACACGACCCACCATTTTTGAAACCAG